>Ga0302314_10000033_pt1 | contig 227422 bp, 230 predicted proteins | sample III_Palsa_N2_3_FD_200533 | JGI IMG/M metagenome (GOLD analysis project Ga0302314, IMG submission 200533) | Peat permafrost microbial communities from Stordalen Mire near Abisko, Sweden - III_Palsa_N2_3 | ecosystem: Environmental > Terrestrial > Soil > Palsa > Peat permafrost | place: Sweden... | reverse complement strand
GTGGAACCTATGCAGACGATTGGGGCGAGCGATGAGTGTCGAACACGTCCGCGACCTACGATCGAATCATGACAATTGCGCTGACCGGCACAACTGGCGGCATCGGTGGTGCCGTTCTGCAGAAGCTGGGCGGTTCCCACGTGCTGATAGGCCGCGATGCCGCGGTGCTCGCCGACGGCCACGAGCATCGCGAAGCCGCATACGGGCAAGCGCGGATGACTGCGGCGCTCACTGGCGTCGATACCCTGTTCTTCGTCTCCGGCCGCGAGAGCGCCACGCGGCTCGACGAGCATCTCGCGGTGGTGGATTCCGCCGTTTCTGCCGGGGTTGAACGCATCGTCTACTTGTCGTTCCTGGGCGCCGCGCCCGACAGCACGTTCACTCTGGGTCGTCATCACTACTTCACCGAACAGGCGATCCGTGACACAGGGATTGCGTTCACATTCCTGCGCGACAGCCTGTACCAGGACTACCTGCCGTTCATGACCGGCGAAGACGGCGTCATCCGTGGGCCGGCGGGGGAGGGCAGGCTCAGTGCGGTCGCGCGCGACGACGTGGCCGAGGTGGCCGCGCAGGTGCTGCGCGCGGCAGGAGACGGCACGCACGACGGCGTCGCCTACGACGTCACCGGCCCCGAGGCGTTGACGCTCGCCGAGGTTGCAACGCAACTCCAGGCGGCATCCGGTCGCCCGGTCAGTTTCCACGACGAGAGCGAGGCCGAGGCATACGATTCTCGTTCGCGATTCAACGCGCCCCCCTTCGAGGTCGAGGGCTGGGTCACGTCGTACCAGTCGATCGGCGCAGGCGAGATGGCGCGGGTCAGCGACGATGTCGAGCGGGTGATCGGTCGTCCCGCCTCGACGTTCCGGCAGTTCCTGGCCGCGCATCCCGAAAGCTACGCGCACCTTCGGGCGCGCTAGGGTCGGAATTTGTGATCCCCGCCTGGCTCGAGATCGGCTCGCTCGTCGTCATGGGCGCCGTGATCCTCGCCGACCTGGCCCTGGCCGCCCGGCGACCGCACATCCCGAAGCTTCGCGAGGCCGCGATCTGGATCGGCGCATACGTATTGCTGGCGCTCGTGTTCGGCGCGCTGCTCCTGTGGTGCGCCAACGCGAACGTCGCCGGCCAGTTCGTCGCGGGCTGGCTCACCGAGTACAGCCTGAGCATCGACAACCTGTTCGTGTTCGTGATCATCCTCGGCCGCTTCGCCGTGCCACGAAAGCTGCAGCAGTCGGTGCTTCTGGTCGGCATCATCCTGGCGCTGGTACTGCGAGGGGTGTTCATCCTGCTCGGCGTGACTCTGATCGAACACTTCAGCTGGATCTTCTACCTCTTCGGCGCCTTCCTGCTGTACACGGCCGTGCACCAGCTCGTCACCACAGGCTCCGAGCAACAAAGCGAAGAAAGCCGTGCCATTCGCTTCCTGCGCCGGCACATTCCGATCACGCAGCACTTCCACGGGCTGGCCCTGACAATACGTCGAGACGGCCACCGCATGCTCACTCCTGTTCTGCTCGTGTTCCTTGCCATCGGAACAACAGACCTGCTGTTCGCACTGGACTCGATTCCGGCCATCTTCGGAATCACCCAGGACGCATTCCTGGTCTTTGCAGCAAACGTCTTCGCACTGATGGGACTGCGACAGCTCTACTTCCTGCTGGGCGACCTGCTCACCAGGCTGGCCTATCTCAGCTACGGCATCGCGGCGATCCTGGTGTTCATTGGTGTGAAGCTCGTGCTGCATGCCCTGCGGACCAACCGGGTGTTCTTCCTCAACGGGGGCAGGTCGTTCGACTGGGCCCCCGAAATCGGCACGCTGGCTTCCCTCGCGGTCATCGTCGGCGCCATCGTGATCGCGGTCGGGGCGAGTCTCATCAAGCTGAGAATCGACTCCCTGCGGGCAGGGCGCGCCCGGACTGACACGGCCTGACCCCCGAAACAGGGAGTCGTCCGGGCATGTGAGTGCGCACTATGGTGGCCCCGGGATCATCAATCGCGCGCACCAGCCAACGCTCTAGGGGGAGCTCCGTGCAGTACACCCGACTTGTCTCCGCGGGAGTGGCGGCTGTGAGTTGCGTCGCCCTTGTGGCCGCGCTCAGTGGATGCGCCACGGCCGGCTCCGGATCGTCACTGTCGGTCACCAGCGCGAAGCAGCGCACGATTGCTCTCGAGAAGTCGATCGCGGCCGCAGTGCCCGCAAGCAAGGTGCTGTCGAGCCAGATCAGCAGCAGCTCGCGCGTCATCTTCCCGTGCCTCGGCAAGACCGGCGAGTCGTACTGGCCGGGCAGCGGCACGCTGAAGCTCGCGAGCGGGGTCGATACCGACGAGGTACTGCAGGCCCTCTCCACCAAATGGAACGCCAAGTCCGGGTGGAGCGCCTACGTCATCACCAGCGCGACCGGAGGCAAGTCGCTCGCACTGAAGACGAACGACGGGTACAGCTTCACGGTGGAATTCGACCAGGGTCCGGTCTTCACAATCAATGGCCTGTCTGCCTGCTTCTCCAACGCGGGGCTCGCCGGCAAGTCCAGCTACTAGCTCCCCGGGCGTGCCCCGAGCGCGCCGTCGCGCTCAAAGCACGGCATTGATTCGGGTGATAGCCTCGATCAATGCAGCTCGATCGGCTTCTTCTTCTTCTTCTTCGCCGCGACGGGTCTTAGTCCCAGGCCTCACTCGTCGCGGAGTCCCGTTGCCATCTGACCATCGAGATGAAGAAAGACCGCACTAATGTCTACAACCCCCGCTAGCTCTTCTGCTTCTGGCAGTTCGTCCGTTCCGACCGGGTCGACGGGCCCGCAGACCCTCGCCGAGAAGGTCTGGAACGACCACCTCGTCGTCAAGGGCGAAGACGGTTCGCCCGACCTGATCTACATCGACCTGCACCTCGTGCACGAGGTCACCAGCCCGCAGGCCTTCGACGGGCTTCGCATGGCCGGTCGCCCGGTGCGCCGGCCCGATCTCACGATCGCGACGGAAGACCACAACACGCCGACGCTGGCGATCGACAAGCCGATCGCCGACCTTACAAGCCGCACGCAGATCGAAACCCTGCGCAGGAACGCCGCCGAGTTCGGCGTGCGCCTGCACTCGCTGGGTGACATCGAGCAGGGCATCGTGCACGTCGTCGGTCCCCAGTTGGGCCTCACCATGCCGGGCATTACCGTCGTCTGCGGCGACTCGCATACGTCGACTCATGGCGCGTTCGGCGCCATGGCCTTCGGAATCGGCACCAGCGAGGTCGAGCACGTGCTCGCCACCCAGACCCTGCCGTTGCAGGAGTTCAAGACCATGGCGATCACGGTCGAAGGTACGCTGCGACCCGGTGTCACGGCGAAAGACATCATCCTCGCGGTCATTGCCAAGATCGGCACCGGCGGCGGCCAGGGATATGTTCTCGAGTACCGCGGCAGCGCCATCCGTTCGCTCTCGATGGATGGTCGCATGACCATCTGCAATATGTCGATCGAGGCAGGCGCGCGCGCGGGCATGGTCGCTCCCGACCAGGTCACCTACGACTACCTCAAGGGTCGGCCGCACGCGCCCGAGGGCGCGGATTGGGATGCCGCCGTCGAATACTGGGAGACCTTGAAAACCGACGACGACGCTGTGTTCGACGCCGAGGTCTACCTCGACGCGGATGAGCTGGAACCCTTCGTCACGTGGGGCACCAACCCTGGCCAGGGCGTCTCGCTCAGCGAATCGATTCCCGACCCGGCCGCGATCGCGGACCTCAACGAGCGGGCTTCGGCCCAGCGTGCGCTCGAATACATGGACCTCGCGGCAGGCACGCCCATGAAAGACATTCACGTCGACGCCGTTTTTATGGGCTCCTGCACCAACTCACGTATTGAAGACCTGCGCGCCTTCGCCTCCATCATCAAAGGGCAGAAGAAGGCCGACGGTGTGCGCGTCATGGTCGTGCCCGGCAGCGCCCGCGTGCGCATCGAGGCCGAGGCCGAGGGAATCGACAAGATCGTCGAAGAATTCGGCGCAGAGTGGCGGTTCGCAGGCTGCTCGATGTGCCTCGGGATGAACCCCGACCAGCTCGCTCCCGGCGAGCGGTGCGCATCCACCTCCAACCGCAACTTCGAAGGGCGGCAGGGTAAGGGCGGTCGCACTCACCTGGTTTCGCCCCTCGTCGCCGCTGCCACGGCGATTCGGGGAACCCTGAGCAGCCCGTGGGACCTCGGCGTTTCGGTGCCGGAGTCGCTGCAGGGAGATTACGCTTCGGCAGAAGCGAGCGGAAACGCGGGCAACCGCGGGGCCCGCACGCTCGATGTCGACCATGACTACGTTGACGGCATCTCAGAACCGGGTGCGAGCGAGAGCCACGAAGTGGCACCGAGCGGGGGGAACCACTGATGGACAAGATCTCCGTTCTCACCGGAACCGCCGTGCCCCTGCAGCGGGCCAACGTCGACACCGACCAGATCATCCCGGCCGTGTTCCTTAAGCGCGTCACGAAGACCGGCTACGACGATGCCCTGTTCTACTCGTGGCGACAAGACCCGGACTTCATCCTCAACCGCCCCGAATACGCGCACGGCGGCATCCTCATCGCCGGTCCCGACTTCGGCACCGGTTCGAGCCGTGAACACGCCGTGTGGGCGCTGCGCGACTTCGGATTCACTGCGGTACTCGCTCCCAAGTTCGGCGACATCTTCCGCGGCAACTCCGGCAAACAAGGCCTTCTCACCGGCACAGTCACCGAGCAGGATGTCGAGAAGATCTGGTCAATCATCGACGACCAGCCCGGCGTCGAGATCTCGGTCGACCTCACCGCGCGCACGGCGACGATCGGCGAGCTCACGGTTCCGTTCGAGATCGACGACTACACCCGGTGGCGCCTGCTCGAGGGGCTGGACGACATCGGTCTGACGCTGCGTGACGAGGCGCAGATTACCGAATTCGAATCCCGCCGCGAATCCTGGCGGCCCAAGACATTGCCGGTGAAATAGTTGAGCCTCATCACAGACGCCAAGAAGGCCGGGGAGCGTGTCGGATTGAAGTCCGACAAGATCACGATCAACGGCGGCAAACCGCTGCGCGGCCGCATCGAGGTGCGTGGCGCCAAGAACCTTGCCACCAAGGCCATGGTCGCAGCCCTTCTCGGCGACACCCCCAGCCATCTCAAAGATGTCCCAGACATCAGCGATGTCGGCGTTGTCACCGGAATGCTCGGCGCATATGGCGTGTCGGTGACGCAGGTGGCGCCCGGCGAGCTGCTGCTCGACCCGAGCAACGTGCTGAAGGCGCACTTCGCCCAGATCGACGCGCTCGCCGGAAGCAGCCGCATCCCGATCCTGTTCTGCGGTCCGCTGCTGCACCGGCTGGGCGAGGCGCTCATCCCCGACCTGGGCGGTTGCCGCATCGGTGATCGCCCCATCGACTTCCACATGGATGCCCTGCGCGCGTTCGGCGCGATCGTCGACAAGGGCTACGAGGGCTTCCGCCTGACCGCGCCGAACGGTCTCAAGGGCGCGAGGATCGAGCTTCCGTATCCGAGTGTCGGGGCGACCGAGCAGGTGCTCCTTACCGCGGTGCGCGCCGAAGGTGTCACCGAGCTGAAGAACGCCGCCATCGAACCCGAGATCATGGACCTCATCGCGATCCTGCAGAAGATGGGCGCGATCATCAACGTCGAGCCCAACCGCGTGATCTTCATCGAGGGTGTCGAGAGCCTGACCGGCTACACCCACCGCGCGCTGTTCGACCGCAATGAGGCAGCCAGCTGGGCATCCGCCGCGCTCGCGACCGAGGGCGACATCTTCGTCGGCGGGGCGAAGCAACAGGAACTGATGACGTTCCTCAACATCTTCCGCAAGGTGGGAGGGGCGTTCGACATCCAGGAAGACGGCATCCGGTTCTTCCACCCCGGCGGCGAGCTGAAGCCGGTCGTAGTGGAAACCGATGTGCATCCCGGGTTCATGACCGACTGGCAGCAGCCGCTCATCGTCGCGCTGACCAAGGCGCAGGGCACCTCGATCGTGCACGAGACGGTCTACGAGAACCGGTTCGGCTTCACGGATGCGCTCATCGCGATGGGTGCGAACATCGTGGTGCACAAGGAGGGCCTTGCCGGTTACGACCGCCGCGTGGCCCGCCGCGAGTTCGAGCAGGCGGCCGTGATCACGGGGCCGACCCCACTGCACGGCGCCGACATCACAGTGCCCGACCTGCGGGGCGGCTTCAGCCACCTCATCGCGGCCTTGACGGCCGAGGGTCGCTCGACCATCAGCAACGTGGGAATCATCAGCCGAGGCTACGAGCACTTCATCGACAAGCTCGACCTTCTCGGAGCCGACTTCGATTTCGAGGGTTAGTACGCGCGGTGACGTCGACTCCACATGCGGCGCCGGTGCCGCAGAATCCTGGGCGCAAGGGGCCCGAGCCGCACAAGTCCGAGAAGACGGCGATCTGGCGGTTCCTTGCATCCCTGGTGATCCCGCTGATGGGCGCGCTATCTAAAATCACGATCGTCGACGGGCAGAAGGCACCGGTATCCGGGGCGTTCGTCCTGGCGCCCAACCACTACAGCGAGATCGACCCCCTGGTGATCGGCGTGGCCATGTGGAAGGTCGGGCGCATGCCGCGCTTTCTCGCCAAAGCGTCTCTGTTTCGGATCCCGGTGTTCGGAGCCATCATGCGTGCGAGCAAGCAGGTACCGGTCGAGCGCAGCGGCACCGTTCGCGCCGCCGACCCGCTCGCGGCGGCTCGACAGATTACCGAGCATGGCCTGGCGGTCATCATCTACCCCGAAGGAACACTGACCCGCGACCCCGACTACTGGCCGATGCGGGGCAAGCTCGGAGCGGTACGCATGGCGCTGGACGCCGGCATCCCGATCATCCCGGTCGCCCACTGGGGCGCGCAGGAGGTGCTGCCGCGATACGGCAAACTGAGCCTGTTCCCGCGCAAGAACATAGTGGTGAACTTCGGCGATCCGGTCGACCTCAGCGGGTTCCGGGGCAAACCGGTCAACACCAAGCTGCTGGCCGCCGCGACCAACGTCGTGATGAACGACATCACCGCGCTGCTCGAACAGTTGCGCGGCGAGACGGCGCCCACCGAGCGCTGGGATCCCGCCGCGATGCACCAGGCCGAGACAGGACACTTCGATGGGGCCTAGGGTCGCGGTGCTGGGCGCGGGCTCGTGGGGAACGACGTTCGCGAAGATCCTGGCCGATGGTGGCGCCGAGGTCGTCCTGTGGGCGCGGAGGCCCGAGCTTGCGCGTGAGATCTCCGAGTCGAAGCGCAACAGCGACTATCTGCCGCGCGTCAACCTGCCCCGCTCGCTGCAGGCCAGCGCCGACCTCGAAGCCGTGCTGGATGGCGCCGAACAGGTCTATATCTCGGTGCCGAGCCAGAACCTGCGCGAGAATCTTGCGGATGTCGCGGAATTCCTGGCGCGCGACGCCGTCGTCGTGTCGCTGATGAAGGGCGTCGAGAAGGGCACGCGCTTTCGCATGAGCGAGGTGCTCTACCAGGAGCTGCAATTGCCGCCCGAGCGCGTCGCCGTGGCATCCGGACCCAACCTGGCACTCGAAATCGCGCGGGAGCAGCCCACCGCAGCCGTGATCGCTTCAGAGAGCCTCGAGACGGCGACCGCGGTCGCAACCGTTGCCACGAATTCGTACTTCCGCTCCTACGTCAACACCGACGTCATCGGAACCGAATTCGGTGGAGTGCTCAAGAATCTGATCGCGGTTGCGATCGGAATCGTTGACGGCGTCGGTTACGGCGAAAATACCAAGGCGTCGATCATCACGCGGGGGCTGGCAGAGATGATCGACTTCTCGGTCGCCTACGGCGGACGGGCGGAGACGCTGTCCGGCCTCGCCGGCCTGGGCGACCTCATCGCCACCTGCGAGTCGGCGCTGTCCCGCAACAACACCGCAGGGCGCTTGCTCGGGCAGGGCTACAGCTTCTCCGAAGTCATCAAGCAGATGAACCAGACCGCAGAGGGACTGACCTCGGTTGCGCCGGTGCTCGAGCTCGCCCTCGCCAAGGGCGTCGAGATGCCGATCGTGAGCCAGGTCGCCGAGGTGCTGGCGGGTACGCTGAATCCGAAAGACATCGCCCCCCACCTCACCACCGACCCGACGCCGCAGGGAGAGTAGCCGTGTCAAAACTGACAGTCGCAATCCTCTTCGGCGGTCGTTCGTCGGAGCACACCATCAGCTGTGCGACCGCAGGTGGAGTGCTCGAAGCGATCGACCGCGAGAAATACGACGTGATCCCGATCGGCATCACCCGCGAGGGAGCATTCACCCTCGAGGTGGACGCCTACGAGAAATTCGTCATGGACCCGGCGAACATGCCGCAGGTGCACGACAACGGCACCCGCATCCTTTGGCCGCAGTCGACGGCCTCTCATGAGCTGCGCTACCTGGACGCTGCGGGCGAAGTGCATTCGCTCGGCGACGTCGACGTGGTATTCCCCATCCTGCACGGCCGCTGGGGAGAAGACGGCACCGTACAGGGCATGCTCGAGCTGGCCGCTCTGCCGTACGTCGGCGACGGAGTGCTGGCATCGGCACTCGCCATGGACAAGCACTTCGCCAAGATCCTGTTCGCGCAGGCGGGGATCTCGGTCGCGCCGGGTTTCACCGTTACCGCGCGCGAGTGGGCGAACGACCGGCGCATGGTCGCGGCATCCGTCGAGGTCCTCGGCTGGCCGGCGTTCATCAAGCCGGCCCGAGCGGGGTCCAGCGTGGGAGTCACCAAGGTCACCGACACTACCGAGCTCGCGGAGGCCATGGTGGTCGGCCTGGCCGAAGACGACAAGGTGCTCATCGAGGCGGCGGTGGTCGGGCGCGAAATCGAGTGCGGAGTGCTCGCAGGGCGCGACGGCGGCCCGACGCGCGTATCGGTCGCTGGCGAGATCGTCATGACCGGTCACGAGTTCTACGACTTCGAGGCCAAATACCTGGATGCGACCGGCGCCGACGTGGTGTGCCCCGCCGACCTGACGGACTCCGAGCAGGCCGAGCTCCGTCGGCTTGCGGCCCGGGCGTTCGACGCGATCGGCGGAACCGGACTCGCCCGCGCGGACTTCTTCCTCACTCCGTCGGGCTTCGTGATCAACGAACTGAACACAATGCCCGGCTTCACGCCCATTTCGATGTTCCCGAAATGCTGGCTGGCTTCGGGAATGAGTTACCCCGAGCTCATCGACGAACTCATCACGCTCGGGCTCGAGACCGCGCGCTAGGTGTAGTTCCTAGGGCGTCGTCGTCGGCTTGGGCGTCGCCGTCGCGGCGGACGTCGGGGTAGGACTGGGCGTTGGCCCCGACTCGAACACGGGCTGGCCGTCCTGGATGCGCTCGATCGGTGAGACGCACCGGTGCTTCGACGGAATAGAGGCCACCGCGATGGCTACATCGTTGAGCGCCTGATTGCCGTCGGCTTTGACGTCTTTCGAGTTGACGGTGACGGAGACCGCAGGATCGCGGCCATAGGTTGTGAAGATGTAGACGGGGGCGTGCTTGTCGTTGCGCAACCAGTCGATGCCGTCAACCGTCACGCACGGAAAATTGGAGGTCGGGTCCGGCACGGGTACACCGCAGTACAGCAGGATGTCGGCCGGGGTTCCCCACGCGCCGGTGCCCTGCGCGTTGGTCGTGCGCTGCGCGAGCGTGGAGACGGTGTTGGGCAGCAGCACCGAGACGCTCGCGCATTTCGCGCTGGTCGCGTCGGCGGCGGGGGAGAGCGCCACGGTGGGCGAGCATCCGCTCAGAAGGCCACTGGCCAGAACCGCAGCAGCCACCGCGACCGCGGCCACGCCCAGCTTCGTCTTCATCGCGTTCAGGCTATCCTGCGGCGCTTGGGTGCAAGCCGAGAACTCCGTGAAAGGTCACAACCAACCCTTCCCGCACGAAAGGAAGGGTCGATTGCGACCTTTCGCGGGATGTTCACCCCGTCGGCGACGACGCTTCACCCGCGATACCGTGTGAACCGTGACTGCAGACGAGACCCTGGGCGGAATCGGGGAGAGCGCCGCGCTGGCGCGGATCTTCCCGCGGCTGCCGGCGGCGGTGGCGGCGCTCGTCGGCCCGGGGGACGACTCGGCCGTGATCGCCGCGCCCGACGGCCGCTTTGTCGTAACGACAGACATGATGATCCATGGGCCCGATTTCCGGCTTGCCTGGTCGACGGCGCACGACCTCGGCTGGAAGGCGGCGGCATCCAACCTCTCCGATGTCGCAGCCATGGGCGCAGTGCCGACCGCGCTGGTCGTTGCGCTCGCCGCGCCAGCAGACACACCAGTCGGCTTCCTTGACGAGTTCGCCGACGGCTTGCGCGACGGATGCGACGCCATGGCGCCCGGCTGCGGCGTGGTCGGTGGCGACCTGTCGGTGTCGTCGACGCTCACAATCGCGGTGACGGCGTTCGGCGACCTCGAGGGCCGAGCGCCGGTATTGCGCTCGGGTGCCGGGCTCGGTGACGTCGTCGCGGTGTCCGGGGTGCTCGGTGCCGCAGCCGCCGGGCTGCGACTGCTGTTCGCCGAAGCGGTCGTGGGCGACGTACCGGACGCTGAGCTGGCCTTCGCTCTGCGCGCCGAGCATCCCGAGGTCATGTCCCAGCTGGCACCGACGCCACCCATAGCCGATGGACGGCGCGCAAGCATCGCAGGGGCGACAGCAATGATCGATCTCAGCGACGGCCTGGTGCTCGACGCGAGGCGCCTCGCCGCTGCCAGCGGCGTGGGAATCGACCTCGCCAGTGCATCGATCGGCTCGCTCGAAGCCCTCGTCGGAGGCGAGGACCATTCGCTGCTGGCCACCTTCCCGGCCGGTGTTGCGTTACCGGGCGGCTTTCGCCCAGTTGGTACGGTTGTCGGCACAACCGGAGTTCTCGTCGACGGCGTGCCGTTTGAGGGCCGCGGCGGCTGGGATCCATACGAAGGCTGGGACGGAGAAGACGGATGAGCCCGAATCATTTGGCATCGCCCGACATCTTCGCGGTGATCGGGGACGCTCGGCGACGACGCATCCTGGAACTGCTGGCAATCGACGAGCGATCGGTCGGCGCGCTCGCGATCGAGCTGGGCATCGCCCAGCCGTCGGTGACCCAACACCTGAAGGCCCTGAAGGATGCCGGGCTGGTCAGCAAGGAGAAGCGCGGCACGAGTTCGATCTACACGATCACGCGCGGTCCCCTGAGCGAGGTCTCGGACTGGATCGCCACCTTCGGCTGACCCCGTAGCGCCCGCCACCCCTGAGTGAAGTCTCAGGTTGAGGCGTCCCGTTCGAGCGGAGAGTCCAGCGCACCCTGCTTGGCTGGGGTGTGACTTCTTCAGGGAGCGGGATGAGCGCGATGCCGGGTTGGCGCGGAATCGGCGCGAGCGCGTTGGCGGCAATCGCCCTGCTCGCCGTCGGTGGCTGCGCGGCCCGCGCTCCACTGCCGCTCGGCGAGAAGATCGGCTCCCACTTCATCCACGAACACATGAAGGCCGTGGTCGACGCCAACTTCACGACGCTCGTCGGCGGGGACTGGACCCGGGCCACCATCGTGTGCGGCCCGGCGGACGGGGCCGAGATCGACCGAGCGCTCGGCTTCGACGCGATCGCGCCGACGAGCATCCAGCCTTCGAACCAGTCGATGATGCTGTTTTCGAACGCGAGCGAGGTCGTGCACCGGGATGTCGTCTCCCGCGACGCCGACCGCAGCGACCAGCAGTTCTCACCGTGTTTCACACCGAGTTCGTCGGGCCAGGTCGACGGTCGAGTGACCGCTCAGGTGATCGTGGTGCCGAGGCAGGATGCGCGAATACCGCTGCGCAACGACGAGAAAGACCTCCCATGGCCCCTCTGGTACATCACTGGCACCGAGCGCGCAAAACTGCAGGCCCGGTTCGGGAGTTGACCCCCACGAGCCGGGCGCGACGAGCCGAGCGCCGCGAGCCATGCACTTAGGCCGGCGAGAGCCAGTACAGCGCGGTGTCGCCGTAATCCTTGCGGCGGTCGAGCTGCAACTCGGCCGGCAGCGCGGGCTGCGCGTCGCGGGAGCTGCGCTCGAGCACGACCACGGCGCCCGGCGCGAGCCGCGGCACCAGCGCCTCGAGGTTGTGCGTGACCTCCGCGTTGCCCAGGTCGTAGGGCGGGTCGAGAAAGACGACATCCCAGAACTGTCGGGCACCCGAGACGAACGCCTGAACGGGCGATGAACTGACCTCGACCGAGACCGTTCGCCCCTTGGGCGCGGACTTCAGGATGTGCGCTGCGTTCTTTCGGCAGGTGTTCGCCGCGCGCTGGCTGTTGTCGACGAGGGTCACGGATGCCGCGCCGCGGGACGCCGCCTCGAGGCCGAGCGCACCCGACCCGGCATAAAGGTCGAGCACCCGGGCGCCGGCCAGGGCATTGCGGGCCTGCAGCGCCGAAAAGACGGCCTCCCGAACCATGTCGCTCGTCGGGCGAGTTCCGGCCGAGGGAACCACGAGTGCCAACGACCCGGCAAATCCACCGATGATGCGCGTCATGAACCACAACGCTATCCGTATCGCTGGTCCCGACTACCCTCGTAGGGTGACCTCGCCCCTCGATATCAAACTCAGCGTGTCGCTGGGGGGGCGCACCGCCTCGGCGCTGCAGAAGGGTCTGGGCTTGGCCACGGTCGGCGACCTCCTCAGCCACTATCCACGCCGCTACGCGAAGCGCGGCGAACTGACCGCCCTTGCAGACCTCGAGATCGACAGCAGCGTGACCATCGTCGCCGAGGTGCTCTCCGCCACCGAGCGGTCGATGAAGGCCAAGCGCGGCACCATTTTCGAGGCCAAGATCACCGACGGCAAGGGCATCCTGACCCTGACCTTCTTCAACCAGGCCTGGCGCAAGAATGACCTGAAGCCGGGCGTGCGCGGCATCTTCGCCGGCAAGGTCGGTGAGTACAAGGGTCTGCGCCAGTTGGCGCACCCCGACTACGAGCTATTCGACGAAAGCGTCGACCTCAGCAATCCGCTGGCGACCGACTGGGTCAACAAGCCGATCCCGATCTACCCCGCGACGTCGACGGTGGGCAGCTGGCAGATCCAGAAGTCGATGGAACTGGTGCTCGACGCCGTGCCCGCGCTAGACGACCCGGTGCCGACCGACGTGCGCTCCGACTATGACCTGATAAGTTACGGTCGCGCGATCGAGCTCATCCACCGGCCGACGGCCGACGCCGACTGGCGAGGAGCGCGAAAAGCGCTGCGCTTCCAGGAGGCGTTCGTGTTGCAGTCTGCCCTGCTGCAGCAGCGGGCGGAGCTGCGCGCCAAGGCCACGACTCCCCGGTTGCCGGGGACGCTCGCGAAACAGTTCGACGAGCGCATGCCGTTCACTCTTACGCTCGACCAGAAGCTGGTCGGCGAAGAGATAGCCATGGATCTCGCCGGCAAGGCACCCATGAACCGGCTCGTTCAGGGCGAGGTCGGCTCAGGCAAGACGCTGGTGGCTTTGCGCGCCATGCTCAGCGTGGCCGACTCGGGAGGGCAGTCCGCTCTGCTCGCGCCCACGGAGGTGCTCGCCTCCCAGCACCTTCGCTCTATCGTCGCCACCCTTGGCCCCGACCTCGCAGCGCGGCTGCGGCCGACCCTGCTGACCGGCCAGCTGCCCGCAGCGGAGCGAAAGAAGGCGTTGCTCGCTGCGGTGTCCGGCAGTTCGAGCATCGTCGTGGGCACGCACGCCCTGCTGAGCGACAACGTCGGGTTCTTCGACCTGGGCCTCGTAGTACTCGACGAGCAGCACCGCTTCGGTGTCGAGCAGAGGGAGGCCCTGCGCCAGAAGGGCACCACCCCACCGCACGTGCTGGTGCTCACGGCAACTCCCATTCCGCGCACGGTCGCGATGACGGTCTTCGGCGACCTCGACATCTCGACCATCGTCGAGTTGCCCGCGGGCCGCATCCCGATCGAGAGCTTCGTTGTTCCGCTCGCTGAAAAGCCGGGCTGGGTGAACCGCGTCTGGGAGCGCGTCGCCGAGGAGCTCGCCAAGGGACGACAGGCGTTCGTCGTCTGCCCAGCCATCGACCCGACCACGCCCGATCCCGACGTGCAACTCGTCGAGGACGCGTCGTCTGCCAACGTGACAGACGTGCTGGAGTCGCTGAAATCCAATCCTCTGCTGAAGGATGCCCGGATCGCCGGCCTGCACGGTCGGATGTCGAGCGACGTGAAAGACGCGACAATGCGCGCGTTCGCCGCCGGCGAGATCGACGTGCTGGTCGCAACCACGGTGATCGAGGTCGGCGTCGACGTGCCGAACGCGTCGGCCATGGTCGTGCTCGATGCGGACCGGTTCGGTGTGTCACAGCTGCACCAACTGCGCGGGCGGGTCGGCCGAGGCACCGTCCCCGGTCTCTGCCTGTTCGTCACTCGCGCCGAACCAGGCACGGTGGCGCGAGAGCGTGTCGATGCGGTGGCGAGTACGCTCGACGGTTTCGAGCTTGCGCAGAAAGACCTGGAACTGCGGCAGGAGGGCGATGTGCTGGGCAGCATCCAGTCGGGAGGTCGCTCGAGCCTGCGGCTGTTGCGGGTGGCGAAAGACGGCGAGCTCATCAGCGATGCCAGGGCACTGGCCGCGGGCGTACTGTCGGTCGATCCGACGCTGGCCGAGCATCCCGCGCTTCGCGAGGCGCTGGGTCGACGGCTGGACGAGACCGAGGCCGCGTTCCTGGCCAAGAACTGAGTTCGGCGCGGACTGTCACAGAACGGTAACGTGCAGCGGATAGGGTGAGTGCATGAGCAGGATCGCCGTCGTTCCTGGGTCGTTCGACCCGGTCACCCTCGGGCACATCGACGTCATCGGGCGCGCCGCCGCAATCTTCGATGAGATTCATGTGCTGGTCGTGCACAACCCCGGCAAGACCGCCCTTCTGCCGATCGCTCAGCGCGTCAACCTGATCGAGCAGTCGATACGGGATGCCGGCCTGCCGACGAACATCCGCGTCACCAGTTGGAGCGTGGGGCTGCTCGTCGACTACTGCGTCGAGGTGGGCGCAAGCGTGATCGTGAAGGGCATCCGTTCGCAGATCGACGTCGCGTACGAGACACCCATGGCGATCGTGAATCGAAATCTCGCGGGCGTCGAGACAGTCTTCCTGTTGCCGGCACCCGACCACGCGCACGTCTCCAGCTCACTCGTACGCCAGGTCGCCGGCCTCGGCGGCGATGTCTCGCCGTACGTACCGGCGGCGGTAGCGGCTTTTCTGCAGGCTGGCTAGACCTTGCGCGCCCAGTCGAGCGCGCGGGAAGCTGATATCAACGAAGGAGGCATGTCGTGGCCGACAAGTCCAAAAAGAGTGCGAAACCGTCAAAGGGTGACCTGCGAAAGCAGGCGAAGCGCGACCTAGAGCGCAAGCTCGAGAAAGCCAAGAAAGAACTCGCCGAGCAGAAGGCCAATGCCAAGGCCGCCGCCAAGAAGGCGAAAGCGCAGGCGAAGAAAGACATCGAGAAGGCGAAGAAGAGCGCCGCCGACGCCGAGAAGAGTGCCGTCAAGCAGGCTAAGCAGGCCGCAAAGGGCAAGTCGACGGAGGCTGCCGCGGGGGTTCACCAGGCGAAGGCCAAGGTGCTCACTGCCAAGTCGAAGGTTGCGAACGTGGCCGCCGATGTCGCCCCGGCGGCCGCAGGGTCGCGTTCCGCCGGTACGCGTTCGACGACGACTCGCAAGGCCGCCGGCGGAGCGACGGCTGCAGCCCGCAAACCTGCCGCGCCTCGCAAACCTGCCGCGCCTCGCAAACCTGCCGCGCCTCGCGCCGCGGCGACGCGTCGAACCGCATCCGCCGGTACAGAGAGCTCGCAGAGCGTTGCGGACCTGCGCGCAAAGGCACGCGAACAGGGCGTGGTGGGATACTCGCGGCTGAACAAAGCGCAGCTTCTCGCCAAGGTCAAGTAGCGGTGCCCAGCGAAAAGAAGCTCGTCAAAAAGGCCGAGAAGTCGCGCAAGAAGGCGGCTAAAAAAGAGTACGACCGCAATCACGCCCAGCTCAAACGCCAGCAGGCGATGCACGGCGTGCTGCTGGCCGCACAGGTTAAGCGCGGAAAGAAGCAGTCCAGGCGCGAGTCGGCTGAGGCGCGAAGCTAGCTGCAGATCGGGCTAGCTGAAGATCGGGTCGGCCGTGCGGGTTCGCTTGATTTCGAAGAAGCCGGGGTACGACGCGACCGCGACTGTGCCGTCCCACAGCCGCACTGCCTCCTCGCCCTTCGGCGAGGGAGAAATGACCGGGCCGAAAAACGCGACCCCGTTGACGGCAATGACGGGCGTGCCGACGTCCTGGCCGACCCGGTCGATGCCGTCGAAATGACTGGCGCGCATCGCAGCATCGAACTCGTCGGTAAGGCTGTACTGCAGCAGGTCGGCGGGCAGGCCGACCTCGGCGAGAGCCTCCGGAATGACCGTGTCAGGGTCCTTCGAGCCGCCGGGGTGGATGCGCGTGCCGAGCGCGTCATAGAGCGGCTTGACCCATTCCTGGCCGTGGAGCTGCTGCACCGCCGTCACCAGGCGGGTATACCGGAGGGCGCGGGGGAAGAACGCGCGGTAGGACTCGGAGACGTCCTTGTCTTCGTTGAGCACCGACAGGCTCATGATCTTCCAGGTCACGTCGAGGTCGCGAAATCGCGCCACCTCGTCGACCCAGCGGGAGGTCATCCATGCCCACGGGCACGAAGGGTCGAACCAGAATTCCACGTCGGTCGTTGCGACTTCGCTCATATCCCGAGCCTACGACCCGGCGCCCGATTGCGCCGGGCGGGTCATTACGATTGAGCCATGGCATCTCTCACGGTTGGCTACGCCGCCATGCTCGAACAATTCCATCCGACCGAGATTATCGACCTCTCCGCCTACGCGGAGTCGAAGGGCTTCTCGGGCGTGATGGCCGCAGACCACTTCCAGCCCTGGGTGCCCCAGCAGGGGCAGGCGGCATTCGTCTGGGAGGTGCTCGCGGCGCTCGGTGAGCGCACGAAGGGCGACATGGGCCCCGGCGTCACGGCCCCGACGTTCCGGTGGCATCCCGCTATGGTCGCCCAGGCATCCGCCACCCTCGCGGCGATGTATCCGGGGCGACAATGGCTCGGCCTGGGATCGGGCGAAGCGCTCAACGAGCACATCACGGGTGAGTACTGGCCCGAGGCGCCCGAGCGCATCAACCGCATGTTCGAGGCCATCGACCTGATCAAGAAGCTCTTCACCGCGTCGCTCGCCGGCAAAGACGTCAAGCACTCCGGCCCCTTCTTCAAGCTGGAATCCACGCGGCTCTGGACCATGCCGAAAGTCGCACCCGAGATCCTCGTGGCGACCGCCGGTCCGGTGACAGCCAAGCGCGCGGGAAAAACCGTCGACGGACTGATCACGGTCGGTGCCCCACTCGAGAAGATCGACGGGCTGTTCGCACGGTTCGACGAGGGCGCACGCGAGGTCGGTAAGGACCCCTCGAAGATGCCCAAGGTTCTGCAGCTGCACATGAGCTGGGCGCCCACCGACGAGGAGGCGATGCGCAATGCCATGGTCGAGTGGCCGAACGGCGGCATGAAGTTTCCGAAAGCAGACATCCGCTCTCCGTTCGAGTTCGAGCAGATCGCGAAGCTCGTGCGCCCCGAGGACTTCGAGGGGCGGATGGTGATCTCGGCCGACCCCGACAAGCACCTGCAGTACATCCAGAAGTTCGTCGACCTCGGCTTCGACCGGGTCTACCTGCATAACGTGGGACGCAACCAGCGCGAATGGATCGACGTCTTCGGCGCGCAGGTGCTGCCCAAGCTGCACCGATGATGCCGGCATCGCCAGGGTCGGCATCCCAGGGGTCAGGGACCGCCGGCGGCTTCGCCGTCTTCGCGGTCGAGGGTATCCCCGAGATCGAAGCCGGGATGGATCTGGGGCTGGTGATCGGCGATGCGCTCGCGGCCCTCGACCGTGAAGACGGGCTTCACCATGGCGACATCCTCGTGGTGAGTTCGAAGATCGTGTCGAAGGCCGAGGGACGCGTCGTGCAGGCCGACGACCGCGAGCAGGCGATCACCGACGAGACCGTGCGGGTAGTCGCCACGCGTACGTTCCCGGGAGGGGTTACCCGCATCGTCGAAAACCATCTCGGCATCGTCGGCGCCGCCGCGGGAGTGGATGCGTCGAACACGCCGCAGGGAACTGTGCTGCTTCTGCCGCTGGACCCCGACGCGTCCGCGGCCGAGATCCGCGCGACCCTGCAAGACCGCTTCGAGCTCGCAATCGGTGTCGTCATCTCCGACACCCTCGGTCGCGCGTGGCGCGAGGGCCAGACCGACGTCGCAATCGGTGGCAGCGGAGTCGTGCTGCTCGACGACCTGCGCGGCACGACAGACACGCAGGGTCGGGTGCTGGATGTCACGGCTCCCGCCGTCGGAGACGAGCTCGCGTCCGCAGCAGACCTGGTCAAACGCAAGAGCTCCGGCCTGCCGGTCGCCGTGGTTCGCGGGCTGGGGCACCTGGTCGTCGATGACGCGCCCGGGGCGCGCGTCCTGATTCGGCCGAGCGAGACCGACATGTTCCGGCTGGGAACCGACGAAGCCTACGCTCAGGGCTTCGAGGCCGGGCGGAGTGGCTGACTGGACCGTGGTGGTGCCCGTCAAGGGTACCCAGTCTGCCAAGTCCCGGCTGGCAGCATCGCCCGAGCTCGCGCTCGCGATCGCGCTCGACTCTGTGGCCGCAGCACTCGGCACCACGCGCGTCATCGTCGTGACATCGTCGGCGATGTCGGAGTCGTTCGAGCACCTGGGCGCCCAAGTGGTGATTGACGCGGCGGCTGGCCTCAACGCCGCCGTGGCGCAGGGGATCGTTGCGGCCGGGGACGGCCCGGTCGCCGTTCTTCTCGGCGATGTGCCCGCCCTGCGGGCGGCGGAACTGACCCTCGCACTCGAGCTCGCGGCGGGGCATCCGCTCTCGTTCGTGGCCGACGCCGACGACGACGGCACTGTGTTAATCGCGGCGCTGCGGTCCGCCGACCACCGGCCAGCGTTCGGCCGGCACTCCCGTGCCGCGCACCTGGCCGCCGGTTACGTCGAACTCGAGGTTCCCGACGAGTCTGGGCTGCGTCGCGACGTCGACACCCCCGCCCAGCTCGCCGCCCTCGCCGCCCGCGTCGGTTCCCGCACCCGCCACCACCTCCCATAACCGCTCGAGACCCGGGTTGTGGTCCTTCCGTGGCCTCGGGAACGACCACTTCCCGGGTCTCGCGAGCGTTTGACCCCAATGGGGGACGGATGAGCCGGGCGATCGCCCCGTCGGCCGCGATAGCCTGAACTCGTGACGATGATCGACGGCATGGCGACGCTCGTAATCTCCAGCCCCAACCATCCGGCGTATTACGTCACCGAAGTTCTCGGTATCGAGCCCGACTGGAGCGCCGACAAGGGCGACCTGCGTCCCCGCGGCAACGACACCGGCAATGAACCGATCCGCCGACGGGTATACGACACGTCGATGTGGGTGCTCGAGGTCGACTCCAACCCCGGCACGAAGATGGCCATGGTCGAGGACGACGCAAAGGGATTCGCCACGCTGCAGGTTCTCGCCGACCGGCTGCTCGGCCGGGGGCCGATGCTGGCGAGAATCCGCGTGGACTACAAGGTCGAGTTGACCTGGTATGGCACGGCCGGCGGCTCACAGGCGGGATTCATGCTGCCGACCACTCTGCTCAGTGACCTGGCGGAGCTCGGCCTCGACGTCTACTGCACCGTATACGCGCAGGACGACACCTCGGAGCGCCCGGGTCTGCACACGGGCGACGGGCGGTCGGCACTCGCGCCGGCTTCGTCCGCTCCCGGGTCGCGCCGCGCAGTCCAGGCCACGGCGGACCCCGCCGATGTCGACCGGCTCATCGCCGAGCAGCTCGCCGAGCAGCGCCTGGTCGAGCAGGACGACCTGCGCTCCTAACGCACCCCCACTCCGCTCGAGGAGGATGGGAGCGGGCTAGTGCCCGGCGGCGACGTGCAGTGGCAGCAGCTTGAGGGACTTGCCCGTCGACGCGTATCCCGTTGAGGCATGAGCCCGCGCAACAGCGGCACGCTCGGCCGTCGGAACACCGTACGTCGTCGTGCGCTGGTACGCCTCGCGCCCGATCTGCGAGGCGAGCAGCTCGAGCTCATCGACGGTCTTCTCCGAACCGTTGTCGGCGCCGGCCATGCGACTGATTGTCTCCTCCATCAGCGTGCCGCCGACATCGTCAGCACCGCCCTGCAGCATCAGTTGCGTGCCCTCGGTGCCGAGCTTCACCCACGAGGTCTGGATGTGGTCGATGCGGCCGTGCAGCAGAAGCCGGGCCACCGCATGCACGGCACGGTTCTCCTGCGGCGTCGGGCCCGGTCGCGCAACACCCGCGAGATACACGGGGGAGTTGGTGTGGATGAACGGAAGCAGAACGAACTCCGTGAATCCGCCCGTCTCATCCTGGATTCGGGACAGCGTGCGCAGGTGTCCCACCCAGTGAGACGGGTTGTCGACGTGACCGTACATCATGGTCGACGACGAGCGGATTCCCAGCTTGTGCGCGGTGGTCACGATCTCGATCCAGGCGGATGCCGGCAGCTTGCCCTTGGTGAGCACCCAGCGCACCTCGTCGTCCAGGATCTCGGCCGCGGTGCCGGGAATCGTGTCGAGGCCTGCGGCGTGCGCCTCCTGCAGGAAGTCGTGGTAGCTGAGCCCCGTCCGCGCCGAGCCGTTGACGATCTCCATCGGGCTGAACGCGTGCAGGTGGATGCCGGGCTGGCGCCCCTTGACTTCGCGCGCGAGATCGAAGTACGCCGTTCCCGGCAGGTCGGGGTGGATGCCGCCCTGCATGCAGATCTCGGTGGCCCCGATGTTCCAGGCCTCGTCGACGCGGTCGCCGACCTGCTTCATCGAAAGAGTGAACGCATCCGCGTCGGTGCGACGCTGCGCGAAAGCGCAGAAGCGGCACCCGGTGTAGCAGACGTTGGTGAAGTTGATGTTGCGGTTGACGACGTAACCGATGCGGTCCCCGACGGTGTCGTGGCGCACGCGATCGGCGAGGCCCGCGAGCGCGTCCAGGTCGCGTCCCTCGGCGTTCAGCAGCGCGAGGTATTCGGCATCCGAGAGCCCCGCCGGGTCGGACTCAGCGTGCAGCAGCGCCGCGTGCACGGCGGGGTCGCCCACAAGCCCTATCGTGCGACGCGTGTCGCCCACGGTCTCGCGGAGTTCCGACCAGTCGCCGTAGACATCCTCGAAGTCGCTGCGGCGGTCGGTGGTGCGGCCCTCGGTGTCGATTTCGGTGTGCAGGTTGACGCGTCCGGAGCCCAGCCATTCGGGGTCGGGCTCCTGCCACGGGAGGCCAGCCGGGACGCGTCCCTCGACAGCGAGGCCGTCGTCGTCGGCCAGCGCGCGCACGTGCGGCAGCAAGCGCGGGTCGAGCCACGGCTCTTCGGCGCGCACGAAGTGCGGGTGCACCGTCAGTCGTTCATGCAGGGTGAAACCGGCCTCAGCCGTCAATCGCGACAGTTCCTCGATCTCCGGCCACGGGCGCTCCGGGTTCACATGGTCGGGCGTCAGCGGCGAAACTCCGCCCCAGTCGTCGATGCCCCCGCGGATGAGCATGGACAGTTCCAGAGCATCCGTGAGGTTCGGCGGTGCCTGAATGCGCGCCCCGGGCCCGAGCACGAGCTTCGATACCGCGACCGCGGCGATGTACTCCTCGAGCGGCAGGTCATCGCGACGCATCATGGCCGTCGACATCTTGGACCGGAAGTTCTGGATGATGACTTCCTGGATGTGACCGTGGCGGCGGGCGGCGGCGCGGATTGCGAACATCCCCTCGACCCGGTCGGCGTACGTCTCACCGATTCCCAGCAGCAGCCCGGTCGTGAACGGCACGTTCGAGCGCCCCGCATCCTCGATGACCCGCAAGCGAACGGCCGGGTCTTTGTCGGGCGAACCGAAGTGCGCCTGGCCCTTCTCGGTGAAGAGGCGGGTGGAGGTGGTCTCGAGCATCATGCCCATCGACGGCGAGACGGGCTTGAGACGCTGGATCTCCTCCCAGGTCATCACGCCCGGGTTCATGTGCACCAGCAGTCCGGTCTCCTCCATGATGCGGATGGCCATGGCGCGCAGGTAGGTGATGGTGGAGTCGTAGCCGTTGGCATCGAGCCACTCGCGAGCCTCGGGCCAGCGTTCCTCGGGACGGTCACCCAGGGTGAACAGCACCTCCTTGCAGCCGAGGGCGGCGCCCTGGCGTGCGACCTCGAGGATCTCGTCCGGCGACATGAACATGTCTTTGCCCTGGCGCTTCAACTGCGCGGGCGTCTTCACGAAGGCACAGTAGTGGCAGCGGTCCTGGCAGAGGTGGGTGACCGGGATGAACACCTTGCGCGAGTAGGTGATCACGCCGGGTCGCCCCGCCTTTTCGAGGCCGGCGTCGCGCATCCTGCCCGCAGCCAGCAGCAGACGGTCGAGGTCGGCGCCGCGGGCGTGCAGCAGCGTCTCGGCTTCGGTCGGGTCGATGGTCACGCCGGTCTCGGCGCGCTTGAGCGCGCGGGACAGGGCGGATGCCGTGGGCACGAATGCCGGGGGCGCGGCAGGTGTCGCAGAAGGAACGGACACGGCGGGCAGATCGACAGTCATCGCGCAGCTTTCGAGAGCGGAACCAATTTCACCCAAAGCCAGGCGCACAACCAGATGTCTCTTGAGTCTAAGCCTCCCTGCCGCTCTGTCGGGTCAGCTGGTGCGCTGTGCGGCGGCGAGGGCCGCGGCCGCGAGCGCGGCGCTTGTGGGGATGTCGCGCATCCACAACGGCACAACGGATGCCCGGATGCCGGCAGCCTCGACCGAGGGCGCCAGTGCGGCGTCCTCGTCGGCGATGAGCCACGCATCCAGGATGCCGCCGGCCGAACGCGCTCCGTAGTGCAGGGCGACCGCGTCGGCGGCGGTGTCGACGCCGACCGCGGTGAGGCAGGCATCCGCCATGCCGCGTACCACCGCGCCGCCGATGATGGGGGAGACGCCGACGACCGACGCCCTCGTCGAACGCACTGCGTCGCCCAGGCCGGGGATGCCGAGAACGGTTCCGATCGACACGACCGGGTTCGAGGGCGCGAGCAGCACGACGTCGGCCGACGCGATCGCTTCGAGCACTCCGGGCGCGGGCGTCGACCTCGCGACGCCGACCTGCACGAACTCGCGTGCAGCGAGCGAAGCCCGGTGCCGAGTCCACCACTCCTGGAAGTGCATTGTGCCCTCGTCGGTGACGACGTGGGTCTCCACCTCGTCGTTGGTGGCGGGTAGCAGGCGCACCCCGAGCGGCCAGCGCGCGGTGATGCGCTCGGTTGCCTCGGAAAGTGTGAGACCGTCACGCAGCATCGACGTTCGCGCGAGGTGTGTTCCCAGGTCGAGGTCGCCGAGGGTGAACCACGGCCAGCCCACCCCGTAGGCACGCAGCTCGGCACTGACCCGCTCGCTCTCACCGACGCGCCCCCACCCGCGCACCTCGTCGTTCTCGCCCGCGAGCGTGTACATGATCGAGTCGAGGTCGGGGGCGATGCGAACGCCGGTGAGCCACATGTCGTCGCCGGTATTGACGACGGCAGTCACGGATGCGGTGCTTCCGCCCTCACTGTCCGGCCACGCCTCACGAACGTGGGCGCGCAGCCCGCGCAAAAACCGTGCGCCGCCGACGCCGCCTGAAATGACCGTGATCCTCATCGTGGGACTACGCTACGTGATCCCCGGCGGGCATCCCGGTCGAAGAGCCCCGACTCGAACCGTCAGGCCGTTTGCAGTCCCACGATGAGCAGTTCCACCGCTGCCCGCGACTCCGCTGCCCACTGGGGACGATCGGTGGCGGATCCGATGCCGTGGAGCACGATCATCACCGCCCCCGGAGCCACTCCATCGCGGATGGCGCCATCCTCGGCGGCGCGCGTCATGAGGTCGGCCACGGTGCGCTCGAGTTCGCTGCCGCCGTCGGTCTGGATTGCGGGGTCGACTATGGCAGCAAGGGCCTGCGCCAGTCCCGCGTGCTCGACTACGTACTCCACGAAGCCGCGCAGGAAGGCCGCGAGGTTGTCGCCCGCCGATCGCGCCGGGTCGCGTGCCTGGTCGCAAAGCGCGGCCAGCTCTCCCTCGTAGACGGCGGCTGCCAGCGCCTCCCGTGTCGGGAAATGCCGATACAGGGTGCCGACGCCGACGCCCGCACGTGCAGCGAAGTCATCGAAGCGCAACTGCTCGCGCGAATCGAACACCGCGCGTGCCGCCGCCACGATGGCTTCCCGATTGCGGCGGGCATCGGCCCGGAGCGCTCGCGATTCGGCCATGAGCCCTCACATTGACAATCGGAGACTGTCTCCATATTCTGACAAGCGGAGACAGTCTCCATCTTACCCGAAGGAATCCGGCATGCGTGTTCTGATGTTCGGTCGTGGAACAATCGCCACGATCTACGGGCGCGTTCTTCACACGGCCGGCCACGATGTCGAGTTCTATGTGCGTCCCGGTCGCGCCGTGGAATACGGCGACGAAGTACACATGCACCTCATCGACGCGCGTCGCAGGCCGCTCGGCACGCGCGTCTTCGACTCGTTTCCAACATCGCTGCGAGAATCGTTGTCACCCGAGGATGGGTTCGACCTGGTCGTGCTGAGCGTCGCGCATCACCGTCTCTCGGAGGCGGCGGCGTTCCTGGCGCCGCGGATCGGGACCGCCACGCTGCTGGTGTTCGGCAACATCTGGCGGGAGCCTCTCGCCGCAGTCGCGCCGCTTCCCGCCGATCAGGTCGTGTTCGGATTCCCTGGCGCGGGTGGGGGTTTCGGCACCGATGGTGTGCTGCACGCGGCACTGCTCCGCTCCGTCATCATCGGAACGGCCGGCGCATCGCCGAGTCGCCGGGAACTGGATGTGACCGCCGCCTTCAGCCGGGCCGGCCTCTCGGTGCGGCACGAGAAGGACATGCGCGGCTGGCTGTTGCTGCACTTCGTCGCCGATGCCGGAATGTTCAGCCAGGCCCTTCGGGCTGGCTCGCTCGCGAGCATGATCGGAGACCGTCGCGCGTTTCGGGACGCGTTCCAGACGACCCGTGGGTTGCTGCCCCTACTGACAGCTCGGGGAGTCGACCTGCGCCGGCATCGCGGCGCTCTGCTGCCCTATCGGATGCCCCGACTGGTCGCCATGGCGTCAGCCTGGGCGACGGCCACGCTGCCGATCGCACACGCCAGCCTCGCAGCCCATACCGATCCACACGCAGCGGAACCGCGCGCGGTGCTCGAAGACGTACTGCGAGAGGCCCGACGGCTGGGCATCCCGGCGCCGCGCCTGGAGCAGTAAATCGCCATACGGCACATTCGCAGGTACCGATTTCGACCCCATCTGGCAGACTCGTGACGTGAACTCATTTCCGGCGAAATTCGAGCCGGGCCACGCCGAAGTGTCCCTGCCGGTCGCTGAGCCGATGCCGATCGAGCGCTTTCTCGAACTGAGCGCCGCCATAATCTCCACGATCGAAACGGTGATCGACGGCAAGCGGGAGGCCATTCAGGTCGCCCTCACGGTGCTGCTCGCCGAAGGCCACCTGCTGATCGAAGACGTTCCAGGCGTCGGCAAGACCATGCTGGCGCGCGCTCTCGCGCGCAGCGTCGACTGCTCGGTATCGCGCATCCAGTTCACTCCCGACCTGCTGCCAGCCGACATCACCGGCGTCTCCGTGTTCAATCAATCCGATCGCGAGTTCGAGTTCAAGCCCGGACCGGTGTTCGCCAACATCGTCATCGGCGACGAGATCAACCGCGCCTCGCCGAAGACGCAGTCGGCGCTGCTCGAAAGCATGGAGGAGCGCCAGGTCACCGTCGACGGCAAGACCTACCTGCTGGCGAACCCGTTCACCGTCGTCGCGACTCAGAACCCGATCGAGATGGAGGGCACCTACGCACTGCCCGAAGCCCAGCGGGACCGCTTCATGGCGCGCATTTCGATGGGTTATCCCGACCCCGCCTCCGAGATCGAGATGCTGCGCACCCGCGCGACCTCGAGCCCCCTGGATGCCCTTCAGCCCGTCATCGGGGCGACCGAGCTGCGGTCCATGATTGCGACCGCCCGAGGAGTTTTTGCCAGCCCGGCCGTCGAGCAGTACGCAGTAGCGATCGCGCAGGCCACGCGTCGTGACTCGGAGTTGCGGCTCGGCGCGAGCCCCCGCGCCACCCTTCAGCTCGTTCGTGCGGCGAAAGCGCGCGCGGCCCTCGACGGTCGTGAGTTCGTGCTTCCCGACGATCTCAATTCCCTCGCCGTCGCCGTGCTGAGCCACCGGCTCATCCCCTCGGGTCGGGTCGGCGTCACTGTCGGCGGGTACTCCGGCGAGACGATCGCCGAAATCGTGACCCGCATCGTGGCGGAGACACCTGTTCCCCTGGGCGCGCGCCACGGCAACTGACATGGCGAGTTCGGAGCGACCGGCGTCGGTCGCCGCGCAGGTCAGGACCGGTTCGACGCGGCCGACCCTTCGCGGACTGCTGTTCGTCGTCGCAGGTATCGGCTGTGCGATCGCGGCCTACGTCATCGGGCGGTCCGAACTGCTGTTCGCGACCGGGTTCCTGGTGCTGCTGCCGCTGGTCGGCTTTCTGGTGGTGCGGTTGCGACCGTTGCGCCTCACCGTGAGCCGTACGTTCTCCCCGCCCGTGGTGAGCGCCGGGATGGCGACCGTTATCGAGCTGTCGGTGCGAAACATCTCGGGAGGCGCGAGCCCGGCGGCCGACTGGACTGACCGCATTCCCTGGTTCCCGCATCGAGCAGGACCAGGTCGCCTGCCGGTGCTGGCAACCGGCGAAACGGCGGCGCCCTCGCGCAACTCCCGGCTCGGATACTCGCTGAGACCCGCGCTGCGCGGTGTCTACGAGATCGGGCCGCTCGACGTGAGCTATTCCGACCCGTTCGGCCTCGCGCTGGGGCACCTGGCCGTGGGTGCGAGCCAGTCGCTGTACGTCATCCCCCCGGTGGTGCCGTTGGGGCAGAGCGTGTCGCTCGCCGTGTCCGGCGAGGGGTCGGCCCGACTGATCCAGCATCTCGCAACCGGCAACGACGACGACCTGATGACCCGCGAATACCGTACGGGCGACGCGCTCCGGCGAGTGCACTGGCGCGCCTCGGCGCGGCACGGCGAGCTCATGGTGCGCCAGGAGGAGCAGCGCAGCTACCCCGAGGCGCGGTTGATACTCGACACCCGCACCGACGGCTACGGCGGCGTGATCTCGTCGTTCGAATTCAACCACACCGGCTTCACCTGGTTCGAGTGGGCGATCACGATGATCGCGTCGGTCGGCGTACACCTGCATCGCTCCGGATTCCTGGTGCAGGTGCTCGAGACCGGCTCGAGGCAGATCGCACCCCTCGGCGATGCCACGCAGGGCTCGGGCCAGGACACCGAATTTCTGCTCAGCCTCGCCGGGGTCGCACTGCAGCAGCCATCCGCCGTGATCGGTGAGGGTAACGACGAGCGCGGGCAGGCTGCACTCGGACCCGTCTTCGCGGTCGTCGCGGATCCGTCAAGCGAGACGCTGCGGTGGATAGCGGCCCAGCGACGTCCCTACGAGACCGGGGTGGCATTCGTCATCGACTCCGGAAACCCCGCGATCGCCGACGTGCTCGAGGCCGGCGGCTGGACGTGCATCCCGGTCAGTGACACGACCGATTTCGCGATGGCGTGGGCGCGCGTCGCCAGCATCACCGCGCAGCCCATCGCGGAGACCCGATGACCACCGCCGCCGCGGCGAGCCGACCGGTCGTCACCGCGGGCAACGGCGACCTGCAGATGAGCGCGCTGCTGCTGTTAGCGCTCGCGGTCGCCATCTCGGGGCTCCACACCATCCTCAGCGACGTGACCTGGTGGTTCAGCGCGTTCGGCGTGATGTTCGCCGTATTCGCGGTGGCGGCGGTGGTGCGGTTCTACCTGCAGAGACGGTGGCTGGGCACCCTCGCCGGCCTGGTCGCCGCGGTGCTGGCGCTCACCGTGTTCTTCGCCTCGGGTTCGGCGCTCCTGGGATTCATTCCGACGTTCTCGACGATCGCCAGGATCCAAGCCCTGATCGATGCGGGGAATACCTCCATCGCAAACCAGACGATCCCCGCGATCCCGGCGACAGGCATCCAGTTCCTGGTGTGCGTCGCGGTCGCCGGCATCGCGGTTCTCATGGATGCCCTTGCGATCTGGCTGCGGATGCCGGCGTTCGTCGGCCTGCCGCTGCTCGTCGTCGTATTCGTGCCGAGCCTCGTGCTCGCCAGCCTCACCGACGGGTTCACCTTCGAGGTCACCGCCGCGGTTTACCTGCTGATCATCCTCGGGCGCGGCAGGCGCATCCAGCCCGCGGTCGCCATCGCCACGGGGTTGATCGCGGTACTCGGTGCGCTGGTGCTGCCGACGATTCTGCCGCCGGTGCTTCAGGGTGGAAGCACGGGGTCGGGTGTCGGGGCGCTCGCTGCCGACATCAATCCGATCATCAACCTCGGTGCAGACCTGCGACGGTCCGACTCCACGCCTGCGCTGAGCTATACGACGACGTCGCCCACCGGCGAATACCTGCGCCTGACCACCCTCGACGATTTCCAGGGCAAAGAGTGGGAGCCGGCGACACCCAAACTCAAGTCGAGCAACACCGTGAACGACATCGCCGCGCCGCCGGGGCTGGGCACCGACGTCAAGGTCGGCAATGTGTCCACCACCGTGCAGGTGGCCGACGCCACCGGCAACTGGCTGCCGATCCCGTACCCCTCGCTGAGCATCAGCGGGCTGACCGGCAAATGGTCGTGGGAGGACGGAACGCTGTCCGTGCGCTCGGCGGCCACCTCCATGCAGGGCCAGCGCTATTCGGTGATCAGTCTCAATGTGCAGCCGACGCTGCAGCAGATGGAGAGTGCAGGATCGTCGTCGAACAACCCGCTTGCCAAAGTGCCTGCGGGCCTCGACCCGATAATCGCGGCGACGGCCAAGAAAGTGGTGGGTAGTGCCAAGACCGACTTCGACAAGGCGATCGCGCTGCAGGACTGGTTCCGCGGGGGTACATTCACCTACTCGACCAAAGCGCCGGCCGCGGCCGGGTACGACGGGTCGGGGCTGAATGTCATCGTGCCGTTCCTCAAAGCGAAGAGCGGTTACTGCGTGCACTTCGCGACAACCATGGCCGTCATGGCGCGCACTTTGGGCATCCCGTCGCGGATCGCCGTGGGCTTCCTGCCGGGCACGGTGAAGCACGTGGGAGCCAAGAAAACCGCCGTCTACGAGGTCACGTCGAGCAACCTGCACGCGTGGCCGGAACTGTACTTCAAGGGTGTCGGCTGGGTGCGGTTCGAACCCACTCCGAGCAAGGGCTTCGAGCCGAACTTTCCCAGCGCACCGGGCGCGCCGTCTGGGGCGCTGCCGACCGGCGGCGCCACCGCCGCACCGACCTCGACCTCGACCGGAATCCCGGCGAAGGCACCCAACCTGCCGAAGGACAACGTGCCGCAGACCTCGGCACTGCAGTCCGACACCACACCGCCGGTCAACGGGTTCGGCGCACTCGGGTTCGTGGCGGTGCTGCTGGTGCTCGCCGCGCCGGCCACCATCCGTATCGGCTCCCGGCGTAGCCGCATGGAGCGCATCAGAACGGGCGTCGATCCGGCGGGATGGACCTGGCACGAGCTGCGCGACACCGCGCGGGACCTCGGGGTGGATGCCCGCGAGACGTCGACACCGGGCCAGCTCACTGCGCAGCTAACGGCCTACCTCAGACGAGCTCCGCGCCGCACCGGCGACGCGGTGATCGCGCTCGCGCGGCTGAGGGACCTGGTGCAGGACGAGTCGTACGGGGTGCCCTCGTACCGCTACAACGACGAAGAGCTCGCTGCCAACCTGACCACAGTGCTGCGCGGCTTGCGGAGCGCAACACCGCCACTGCCGCGCCTGGCGGCGACGATCCTGCCGCCGACGCTCGTCGATCGCGTGCTCGGTCGCACAGCCGTTCGAGCCTGAGCCGCGTGGCGCGCTGGTCGGCTACACGAACGCGCTGAAGCCCGTGATCGCCTTGCCGACGATCAGGGTGTTCATCTGGCGGGTTCCCTCGAACGTGTAAATGGCCTCGGCGTCGGCGAACGGCTTGGCGACGCCGTTCTCGAGAACGATCCCGTTGCCACCCAGGGCTTCGCGGCACAGCGCCACCGTCTCCCGGGCGCGGCTGGTGACGAACGCCTTCGACAGGGCGGACTGGGCATCCGACTGCCTGCCCTCATCCTGAAGCCGGGAGACCTGCATGCACAGCGCGAGGCTGGCGGTGATGTTGCCCAGGGCGTTCGCCAGCAGTTCCTGCACCAACTGGAAGCTGCCAATGGGCTTACCGAACTGCAGGCGGCTCTGCGAGTATGCGACGGCCGCCTCGTAGGCGCCGATCGAGTTGCCGACGGCCTGCCAGGCGACTCCGGCGCGGGTGAGGCGCAGCACTACGGCCAGGTCGCGGAAGCCGTTGATGCGCTGCAGGCGGTCCTCCTCGCTCACCTTCACGTCGGTCAGGGTGATGTCCGCATTCTGCACGATCCGCAGGCTCTGCTTGTCTTCGATCTTGGTGGCGCTGAAGCCGGGGGAGTCGGTGCGCACGATGAAGCCCTTGACCTTGTCATCGGCGGTGTCGCGCGCCCAGATCACGACGATGTCGGCGAAGGTCGCGTTGCCGATCCAGCGCTTGGCGCCGTTGATCACCCAGGTGTCACCCGTGCGCGTCGCGGACGTATTCAGCCCACGCGCGGTGTCCGATCCGGAGAGCGGCTCGGTGAGACCAAAAGCGCCCATGACCTCTGCGGATGCCATTTTCGGCAGCCAGTACTTCTTCTGCTCGTCCGAGCCGCCGACGCCCAGCGCGCCCATGGCGAGCCCGCCCTGCACCCCGCAGAACGTGGTTAGCGACGAGTCGACGCGGGCCATTTCCATACCGGTCCAGCCGCGGAAGACCGCGCTCGTCTCGAAGTGGTCGTCGTTCCATTCCGGGCCGAAGACACCGAGCTTCGCGAGGCCCGGAACGAGCTGGAACGGCATCTCGGCCCGCGCCCAGTACTCGTTCGCGATGGGGCGCACGTTCGTCTCGAAGAACGAGCGGATCTCGAGGATCTTGTCGTTCTCGCGCTCGCTGAGCTGGTCCTGGAAGAAGTAGAAGTCGCTCTCGAGCAGGCTGCGGGTGCGTGGCGCATCGGTCATCGTCATATGCCCATTACATACCAAGCGGTATGTCGCTGCCCAATCCTGCCGGTTTGAGACATCCAGCACCCCCTCCGCGACCTCGTTAACGCCGTTTTGTGACTAACCCGTCGAGTCGAACCGGCGGGACAGCCACAAACGGGTGTTCGTGGTGCAATCAGAGGGTGACGACGAGCCTTCCGACCGTAGCGCCCCCCGCCAGCTCCTGGATCGCCTCCGCGGCCTCGTCGAACGGGAGCGTGCGGCCGATGATCGGCCGCACCTCGCCGGCATCCGCGAGTTGTGTCAGTTCGCGATGCGCCTCGGCGATCAAGTGCGGCGCCTTGGCGGCGTAGAGGCCCCAGTGGAGGCCGAGGATGCCGTAATTCTTGACCAGGGCATGGTTGGCCTTTGCGACGCCGATCGCGCCGCTCGCAAACCCGACGACGACGAGACGGCCCTCGAACGCGATGCACTTGGTCGACCGCTCGAACACATCGCCACCGACCGGGTCGTAGATCACATCCGCGCCACGGCCCTCCGTGAGCTCATTGACCACGGCGACGAAATCGTCGGCGGAGCGGTCGATCACGTGATCGGCTCCGGCGGCTTCGGCAACCGCGATCTTGGCGGTCGACCCGACGACACCGATGACGCGCGCGCCGGCCGCCTTGCCGAGTTGCACGGCCGCGGTTCCGACGCCGCCGGCGGCGGCATGCACGAGCAAAGTCTCGCCCTTCTTCAACTGGGCGCGTCGGTGCAGCCCGAAGTATCCGGTCTGATGACCGATGTAGAGAGCGGATGCCTCCTCGTCGGAGAGCGAGGCCGGTGCCGGGAAGACCAGTGCGGCATCCAGTGCCGAGTATTCTGCGAGAACACCGATCTTCGAGCCGATGACCCGTTCGCCAACCTTCAGGTGCGACACTTCCGCCCCGACCTGCACGACCTCGCCGCACAGTTCGAGGCCGGTGCTGAACGGCAGCTCCGGTTTCACCTGGTACTCGCCGCGGGCCAGCAGCGCGTCCGGAAAGTTGATCGCGATCGCGCGGGCCCTGACCAGCACCTCGCCCGGGCCTATTGCTGGAACATCGATCTCGTTCAGGCTCATCACGTCGATGGGCTCGCCGAGCCGTTCAACCTGCCAGGCCAGCATGGTCACTCCTTGGTGTCTGCCTTCACGCTAGCCGACCGTCCGCGAAAGGTCACAAACGACCGTTCGTTCGACGGATGGAGGGTCGAACGTGACCTCTCGGGGGGTTTGGTCAGGGGGCGCCGGCGGCGGAGAGCTGGGCGGCGACTTCGGCGAAGTCGTCTCGCACCTGGCCTGCCGTCACTCGGATGAACTGTCCGCCGGGCGCCGAAAGAAAAGGCGTGCCGGCGGCGACGCGGATTCCCGCAGCCGCGAGCTGCACCACCGCGTCGCGTTCGTCGTCGACCTCGAGCCAGAGGTTGATGCCGTCGGCCGTGGCCACATCCCATCCGTTGGCACGCAGCGCGTCGGCCATCGCGACCTGCCGTTCGCGGTAGGTTCGCCGCGCGAGCGCGACCTGGTCGACGGTGTCGGACTCGGTGAGCAGGTCGAACAGGATGGTCTGCAGCATGCGTGACGTCCAGCCCGGACCGAGGATGCGGCGAGCCACGAAGCGGTCCATGAAGTCTTTCGGGCCGCCCACGGCCGCAATGCGCAGGTCGGGCCCGTGCGACTTGGAGAAACTGCGGATGTGCACGACGCGGTCGGGCAGGAACTGGCCGAGCGAGACATCCCCGCTCGACGAGATCTCGCCCGAGTGGTCGTCCTCGATGATGAGCATGTGTTCGGCACTTCGGGAGTTGCGGATGATCCGGGCCAGTTCCCGCGCCCGCTCCACCGTCATCGATACGCCGGACGGGTTCTGCGTTCTCGGTTGCAGCACGATCGCCGCGGGGGAGCGATGCAGCGCCTCTTCGAGGGAGTCCGGCCGCATCCCCTCGCCGTCGAGCTCGACCGCGATGCGTTCGGTGCCGTAGTGGTCGAGCAGGTCGAATACGGGCGGAAATCCCGGGTTTTCGACCGCCACCCGGTCGCCGAACTTGAGCACCAGGTCGAGGGTCCGGGAGATCGCATCCATCGCGCCGTCGACAATCGTGAGCAGTCCGGGTTCGAACGGCCAGGTCGCCAGCAGAAGCGTCTCGAGCTCGGGGATCACCGGCTCGTCGAAGTAGTTCTGCGTGCCCGCCCGGCTTGATACGCGCGACAGCGCCGGCCCCAGGTCGGGCAGGAGCAGCGGATCCGGTGTTCCGGTCGAGAGGTCGAGGCGGGCATCCGGCAACTCGGTCAGGTTGCGGGTACGCGGCGGCAGCCAGGTGGTGCGTTCGGCCCGCACGAACGAGCCGCTGCGGCCACGCGAGATGATCAGGCCGACACCGGCCAGCGCCTGCCAGGCATGGCTCACGGTGGCGGGGCTCACGCCGAGCTCGGCCGCCAGGTCGCGCACCGTGGGGAGTCGGTCGCCAGGCGCCAGGTCGCCGGATGCGATGAGTCGCGCGATGGTTCCGGCGATGCCGCTGGGTGATGGATCTTCGACTGCGACCGCTACTGACTTCATTGACAGCTCCTGGGGTTTTACGATCAACGTGACGCCGAGAAATACATGCGAAATGTTTACGACCAATAATAACAAAAAGCTAGTCGGAGGTTTCTGATGACCGTAGTTCGCGCAGCAATAACGCAAACCACCTGGACCGGTGACAAAGAGTCCATGCTTGCGAAGCACGAGCAGTTCGCCCGCGATGCGGCCAAAGACGGCGCGCAGGTGATCTGCTTCCAGGAGCTGTTCTACGGCCCCTACTTCGGCATCACCGAAGATAAGAAGTACTACCGCTACGCCGAGCCGGCCGATGGACCCATCGTGCAGCGCTTTGCGGCCCTGGCCAAGGAGCTGAGCCTGGTGATGATCCTCCCCATCTACGAGGAAGACATCACGGGCGTCTACTACAACACTGCGGTCATCGTGGAAGCCGACGGCACGATCCTCGGCAAATACCGCAAGCACCACATTCCGCAGCTCGACCGGTTCTGGGAGAAGTTCTACTTCCGCCCGGGCAACCTCGGTTACCCGGTCTTCGACACTTCGGTCGGCAAGATCGGCCTGTACATCTGTTACGACCGCCACTTCCCGGAGGGCTGGCGCGAACTCGGCCTGAACGGCGCCCACATGGTGTTCAACCCCAACGCCACGAAGCCCGGGCTGTCGAACCGCCTGTGGGAGGTCGAGGGGCCGTGCGCGGCCGTCGCGAACGGGTACTTCGTGCTCCAGCCGAACCGCGTCGGCCGTGAAGACAACGAGTACGGAGAGCTGGCCGTCGACTTCTACGGCACCAGCCAGGTCATCGACCCGCGCGGCAACTTCGTCGGCGAGCGCGGGTCTGGCGAGAACGAGGAGATCCTCATCCGCGACCTCGATCTCGACATGGTGCAGCAGATGCGCGACGACTGGCAGTTCTACCGCGACCGTCGCCCCGAGTCGTACACGAGCATCCCGAAGCCGTGATCTCGATACAGCCGTGGACGGCCTACTCGATCAGCATTCTTGGGTTCCGGCAGAAATTAGGTTCGAAGGAGTAATCGGCACATGACGAAGACACTCATCAAGAACGGTACGGTCGTGAACTCGACCGGCACCGGTAAGGCCGATGTGCTCATCGACGGCGAGACCATCGCCGCCGTCCTGGCGCCCGGGTCGACGCTTCTGGGATTCGACATCGAAGCCAATGTCGACGCGGTCATCGATGCCGCCGGCAAGCTCGTCATCCCGGGTGGTATCGACGCCCACACGCACATGGAGATGCCGTTCGGCGGCACGTTCGCGAGCGACACCTTCGAGACCGGCACCCGCGCCGCGGCCTGGGGTGGAACGACATCCATCGTCGACTTCGTCGTTCAGTACCCCGACCAGAAGATCCTCGACCAGTACGCGCTCTGGCACGAAAAGGCGGCCGGTAATTGCGCGATCGACTACGGCTTCCACCAGATCCTGTCGGATGTGCAGGATGCCTCGCTCACCGCCATGGACGAACTCATCGACGAAGGCGTCACGAGTTTCAAGCTCTTCATGGCCTACAAGGGCGTGTTCCTTTCGGACGACGGGCAGATCCTGCGGGCGTTCCAGAAGGGTGCATCCAATGGCGCACTCATGATGATGCACGCCGAGAACGGCGCGATGATCGACGTGCTCGTGAAGCAAGCGCTCGAGGCCGGCAATACGACGCCCTACTTCCACGGGCTGACCCGCCCCTGGCAGGCCGAGGAGGAGGCCACCCATCGCGCGATCATGATCGCCGACCTGACCGGTGCGCCATTGTACGTCGTGCACGTCAGCGCGAAGCAGGCTGTCGACCAGATCGCGGCCGCCCGTGATCGTGGCCAAAACGTCTTCGGCGAGACCTGCCCGCAATACCTCTACCTGTCGCTCGAGGAGCAGCTCGGTGCGACCAGCGAACAGTGGGGCGATTTCGAGGGCGCCAAATGGGTGTGCTCGACGCCGCTCCGGTCGAAGGAGGAGGGCCACCAGCACCACATGTGGCAGTCGCTGCGCACGAACGACATCCAGATGGTCTCCACGGATCACTGCCCGTTCTGCATGAAGGGCCAGAAAGACATGGGAATCGGCGATTTCTCGAAGATTCCGAACGGCATCGGCTCGGTCGAGAACCGCATGGACCTCATGTACCAGGGCGTCGTGAACGGCAACATCTCGCTCGAGCGCTGGGTCGAGGTCACCTCGACGACGCCGGCGCGCATGTTCGGGATGTACGGCAGGAAGGGCGTCATCCAGCCGGGTGCTGACGGCGATGTGGTCGTCTACGACCCGAACGGCCACACCTCCATCGGGGTTTCCGTCGACGCGAGCGGCGAGCCAACCGGCAGGGCGGCGCACCACATGAACATGGACTACTCGGCCTGGGAGGGTTACGAGATCAACGGCCACGTCGACACAGTCATCTCGCGCGGCAAGATCATCGTCGACGACAACGCCTACATCGGCACCAAGGGCGACGGCAAGTACTTCAAGCGCGGTCTCTCGCAATACCTCATCTGATCGAATTCCGGTGATCGAGCAGCGAGCGCCAGCGAGCGTATCGAGATCCGACCACCTCGAGCACCGGTCTCGATAAGGCCCTGGCGGGCCTGCTCGACCACAGGCAAGGAAACACATGGACTTCGGAGCAGTACTCCAAACCAACCCACCGGCTTCGCGCACGGTCCACCTGGCGAAGCTGGCGGAGCAGTACGGGTTCAGCCACGTGTGGACGTTCGACTCGCACCTGCTCTGGCAGGAGCCATACGTGATCTACAGCCAGATCCTTGCCGAGACCCGGCGCATCATCGTCGGCCCGATGGTGACCAACCCGGCGACGCGGGACTGGACTGTCACCGCATCCACCTACGCGACCCTCAACGAGATGTACGGCAACCGCACCATCTGCGGAATCGGTCGGGGCGACTCGGCCGTGCGGGTGACGAACGGCGCGCCCACGACTCTGAAGTCGCTGCGCGAGTCGATCCACGTCATCCGCGAGCTCGCCAACTCGCGGCCGGTCGAATACAACGGTGCGCAGCTGCAGTTTCCGTGGAGCACGGGCTCGACCCTCGACATCTGGGTCGCCGCCTACGGTCCGCTCGCGCTGAAACTCACGGGCGAGGTGGGTGACGGCTTCATCCTGCAACTGGCCGACCTCGACATCGCCGAATGGATGATCACGACCGTGCGCAATGCGGCCGAGGCGGCAGGGCGTGACCCGATGTCGATCAAGTTCTGCGTCGCGGCGCCCATGTACATCGGCGACGACTGGGCGCACATGCGCGACCAGTGCCGCTGGTTCGGCGGGATGGTGGGCAACCACGTCGCCGACATCGTGGCCAAGTACGGCGACGGGGGCTCGGTGCCGAAAGCGCTGACCGACTACATCAAGGGTCGCGAGGGCTACGACTACAACGAGCACGGCCGCGCGGGAAACACCCATGCCGAATTCGTGCCAGACGAGATCGTGGACCGCTTCTGCATGCTGGGTACAGCGGACGACCACATCGAAAAACTGAAGGCACTCAAGGAGATCGGCGTCGACCAGTTCGCCGGCTACCTGCAGCACGACAACAAGGAAGAGACGCTGCGCGTCTACGGCGAGACGGTCATCCCGGCTATCGCTACACACATCACTGCGAAGGAGCAGCTATGACCGCCGAGTTCGACAGCGCCGAAGGCGAGCGCGCGTATGAGCTGGACCGTGCCCACGTGTTCCACTCCTGGAGCGCCCAGGGTGCCCTGAAGCCCTTCGTGCCGGCACGCGGCAAGGGAACGAAGGTCTGGGACTACGACGGTAAGGCCTACCTCGACTTTTCCAGCCAACTCGTCAACCTGAACATCGGCCACCAGCACCCGAAGGTCGTGGCTGCCATCAAGGCGCAGGCCGACGTGATGACGACGATCGCGCCGGCGCACGCCAATATCCAGCGCGGGGAGGCGGCCAGCCGCATCCTCGAGCGCGCTGGCGGCCACTTCTCGCGCATCTTCTTCACAAATGGTGGTGCGGACGCCAACGAGAACGCCATTCGGATGGCGCGGCTCACCACGGGTCGCGACAAAGTGTTGTCGACCTACCGCAGCTACCACGGCAACACGGGCGCGGCGATCGTCGCGACCGGCGACTGGCGGCGGATGCCCAACGAGTACGCCAGGGGCCACGCCCACTTCTTCGGACCGTTCCTCTACCGCTCCGACTTCTGGGCGGACACCGCCGAGCAGGAGTCCGAGCGCGCGCTTCGCCACCTCGAGCGCGTGATCATGTCGGAGGGCGCCACGACGATCGCTGCGATCCTGCTCGAGACGGTGCCCGGCACGGCGGGTGTTCTCATTCCGCCCCCGGGATACCTCGAGGGCGTTCGCGACCTGTGCGACAAGTACGGCATCGTGCTGATCTTCGACGAGGTCATGTGCGGGTTCGGTCGCACGGGCGACTGGTTCGCCTGGCAGAACCCGACGTTCGCCGGGGTGCAACCCGACCTTGTGAGCTTCGCGAAGGGAGTCAATTCGGGTTACGTTCCGGCCGGCGGTGTGATCATCTCCGACTCGATCGCGAACGCGTTCACCGACGAGGTTTTCCCGGGCGGACTGACCTATTCCGGGCATCCGCTCGCGATGGCGTCGATCGTGGCGACGCTCGACGCGATGAAGGACGATGGGATCGTCGAGAACGCGGCGGCGATCGGCGCCGACGTGCTGGGCCCCGGGCTGCGCGAACTGGCGAAGAAGCATCCGATCATCGGCGACGTTCGCGGCGTGGGCGTTTTCTGGGCGCTCGACCTCGTGGACGATCGTGACTCGCACGCGCCCGTCTCCGGTGCTGTGGTCGGCGAGGTGAAGAATCGCCTCATGGCCGCCGGGCTGCTGCCTTTCACGGCCGACAACCGCATCCATGTCGTGCCGCCCTGCATTGTCTCGGCCGACGAGGTGGGCCAGGCGCTTGCGATCTACGACGAGGTGTTCACCGCAATCGAGACCTAACGTTCGAGTGGTGGACGGAGACGCTTTCGAGGGTGGAGGGAGAAACTGCCCTGCGGAGGGAGTTACGCCTCCGCCCGCGGGCTTGTTTCTCCCTCCACTGCTGGACGACTAGGCGGTGGCGACTACCGCGTAGTGCTCGACGGTCGGGGCAGGGCTGTAAAAGTGGTGGAGTAGTGCGCGCCACTCCGCATAGGCGGGAGAGCCGCGGAATCCGACCTCGTGATCCTCGATCGAGTCCCACTGCACGAGCAGGAGGTAGGTACTCGGTCGCTCGACGCAGCGCGACAGCGTTAGGCCCCCGAAGCCGGGGGACGCAGCGATGAGGTGCCTGGCGTCGGCGAACGCGGCCTCGAACGCCTCCTCACGGCCCGGGATGACGGGGAGTACAGCCTGCTCGGTGATCATCCCTTCATCCTGACGCACGCTGGTGCTCACCGGCCCTCCGGCCCACAGACTCACCGGCCCTCCGGTGGTGGATAGAGAAACTGCCCGGCGGACGGAGTCATAACTCCCGCCACGACACTGTTTCTCCCTCCACCGCGGGGCTTTTCTCCCTCCACGACGGGGTTGGACGGGGCGGATGCGCGACCCAGCGGGCGGCGCGAGCGTCCGGTAGAATTTCCCCTCGTGCCACATCTCCACGAAACCCCGTACACCGTCTCGGTGATCGATCTCCTGCACCGCCCGGGCGAGATGCGCGAGAAGTCCATCGACGTTACGGTCGACGACGAGATGGGCAACGCCGTAATCGGTGTGCGCGAAGGCGCGAAACTGCACATCGACGCCCGCCTAGAGTCCCTCCACGACGGCATCCTGGTATCCGGAGACGTCACCGCGACGGCCGACGGGGAGTGCGTCAGATGCCTCACCGACGTCAGCATTCCGGTCGAAGTCGAGTTTCAGGAGCTTTTCGCGTATTCTTTCGACGAGGCTTTTGACTACACAGTTCAAGACGATCACGTGGATCTTGAACCGTTGGTCAGGGATGCGGTGGTGCTTTCACTGCCGTTCCAGCCGGTCTGTCAGGAAGATTGCCTCGGCCTGTGCCCAGAGTGTGGGGTGCGGCTTCTTGATAACCCGGGCCACGAGCATGAAGCTCCCGTCGATCCACGATGGGCTGCGCTCGTCGGCCTCGACCAGTTGGACGATGCTTCCAACGACGTAGACGGTGGCCTGGCCATCGCCGAAGAAGAGAAGAGTTAGAAATGGCTGTACCCAAGCGCAAGATGTCGCGCGCGAGCACCCGCATGCGCCGCGCGCAGTGGAAGGCGACAGCGCCGACCCTGGTCAAGACCATCGAGAACGGCAAGACCGTCTACAGCCTTCCGCACCGCGCGAAGGTCGTCGAGGACTCCGCCGGCACGCCCTTGTACATGGAGTACAAGGGCCGCAAGGTCGCAGACGTCTAACCAGCCCGCTTCCGCGACGCCTGCCGTAAGCGGATTAGCTGATCAGCTCGGTGTGCCTCTCGGCCCCGAGCTACTGGAGTTGGCCCTGACCCATCGGTCGTTCGCCTACGAGAACGGTGGCTTGCCGCACAACGAGCGCCTGGAGTTTCTTGGCGACTCGATTCTCGGCCAGGCCGTGACGGTCATGCTGTACACCGAGAACCCGCTGCTGGATGAGGGCGAGCTCGCCAAACGTCGGGCCAGCCTCGTTTCGAGCGTTGCCCTGGCAGAGGTGGCACGTTCGATCGGCCTGGGGCAGTTCATCCGCCTCGGCCGCGGCGAGGAGCTCACCGGCGGCCGCGACAAGTCGTCGATCCTCGCCGACACGGTCGAGGCCCTGATCGGCGCCACCTTCCTGGATTGCGGCGGCGAGGTCGCGACCGCCTTCGTGCTGCGGCTCATCCGCCCCCTGCTCGAAGACCCGGAGCGTTTCGGCGCTGCGATGGATCCCAAGACGAGCCTGCAGGAGCTGAGCACCCGACTCGGCCGCGGGATGCCCGCCTATTCGGTGAAAGACAGCGGGCCCGACCATTCCAAACGTTTCCACGCGATCGTGTCGCTGGGCGGCGAACAGGTCTCGACGGGCACGGGCACGAGCAAGAAGCAGGCCGAGATGTCTGCCGCGCTCGAGGCCTGGACCCAGCTGCAGTTACCGTCGAAGCAGTAGCGGATGCCCGAACTTCCCGAGGTCGAGGTCGTGCGCGCGGGCCTCGAGCCCGCTGTCGCGGGTGCGACGGTAACCGCCGTGAACGTATTCGATGGTCGTTCGCTGCGGCGACATGACGGCCCGTCCGAAGACTTCGTCGACCGGATGACCGGAGCACGACTGGCCGCGCCCCGTCGCCGGGGCAAGTTCCTGTGGGTGCCGATCGACCCTCCGGGCGGTTCGGGCCACGAGGCCGAGGCCCTGGTCGTGCACCTGGGCATGAGCGGCCAGGTGCTGCTTCGCGAGCCGGATGCGCCGCGCGACCGGCTGACGCGCATCAGTTTCGACATCGCGCATCCGCTGCATCCAGTACTCCGCGTCGATTTCGTCGACCAGCGCATCTTCGGGTCGATGTCCATCGACCGACTGGTGGAGTCGGGCGACGTGCCGGGCGACCTGGTGCCGAGCCAGGTGAGCCATATCGCACGCGACCCGATGGATCGCGCCTTCGACGACGCGGCGTTCTTCGCGAAACTCGCGAAGCGCAACACCGGGATCAAACGTGCGCTGCTCGACCAGACGCTCATCAGCGGCATCGGCAACATCTACGCCGACGAGGCACTGTGGGCGGCGCGCATCCACTACGACCAGCCGACCGCGACGCTGAGTCGGCCTCGGGCGAAGACTCTGCTCGCGGAGGTGCGGCTGGTGCTCGGCAAGGCACTCGCCGAGGGGGGCACGAGTTTTGACGCGCAATACCTGAACGTCAACGGCGAGTCCGGGTACTTCTCCCACTCGCTCAATGCCTACGGCCAGCAGGGGGAGCCGTGCCCGCGCTGCGGCCGGCTCATCGTGCGCGAGCAGTTCATGAACCGCGGGTCGCATTTCTGTCCGTTCTGCCAGCGCATCCGCACTGCCCGCTGACGGCCGGCTCAGGAGGCCGGAAGCGTCACCGTGAATACAGCGCCGCCCGCGACGGCGGTGCCCGCTCGGATGCTTCCGCCCAGTCGTGACACGAGCCGGGCGGCGATCGACAGCCCGAGTCCGGTGCCGACGGGTCGCGAGTCGCGGTAGCGCTCGCGGAGAACGCCGCGCTCGAACGCCTGGGCGGCATCCGCGGCCGTCAGGCCGGGCCCGCCGTCTTTGACCTCGATGACGATTCCGGCGGCATCCGCCCAGCCGGCCAGTCGAATGCCCGAACCCTCGGGCGACACCCGCAGCGCGTTCTCGACGAGGCCATCGACGATCTGGCGCAGCCGACGAGGGTCGCTGTGCAACCGCACGTTCTGGGTCTCGACGACCAGCTGCACGCCGAGCCCTGCGGCCCGGCCGAGCCAGGCATCCCGGCTGGCCCTCAACAGGTCGCCCAGGTCGATCTCTACCGGTTTGATAGTGAAGTCGTCGGCTTCGAGTCGCGCGAGCTCGAGCAGGTCGGCCACGAAGTGGTCGAGCCGTGTGGTCTCTGCCATCAGCACCTCACCGACGCCGGGCAGTTCGGCGGGGCCGACCATGCCGTCGGAGATGGCTTCGGCATAGCCCCGAAGCGCGGTGAGCGGAGTTCGCAGCTCGTGCGAAATGGAGAGAAGGAATTCGCGCTGCCGGGCTTCGCTCGAGGCGAGCGCGCCGTCGAGCGCTCCGAGGGCATCCGCGACCGCGACGACCTCGCTGGGACCGGTGGTCTGCACGGGCAGGCCGCGCTCGCCGTGGGCGATCCGTGCAGCGGTGTGTGCGACGCCGATGAGCGGTCGGGCCAGCCAGCGCGAGAGCAGCGCGCCCGCCAGCACGGCGACGACGAGGCCGATGACCAGGGCGAGCAGGATGCGCAGGATGGAGCCCTGCGCCTGGGCGTCGACGCTGTCCCGCGGTAGGGCCAGGACGAGCGATCCTCCGCCACGCTTCGCCCTCATCTCGATCAGCGTCAGTCCGGCTGGCCCGCGGATCGTCGTCGATACCTTGATTCCGGCGGCACCGTCGCGCACCAGTCGGGGCGGCAGCAACTCGGCCGCCGGGCCGCTCGGCTGGCCGTCGGCGGAGACGACGCCGGCCTCGGTCGCGCCGAGGGCGAGGCTTACTCGCTCATTGAGGTCATTGAGAGAGGTGCTCGCCGGCAGTTTCGAGAGCAGCATGGCCTGGGCGGACAGCTGCGCGCGGGCCTGGTCGATCGACGACTGGTGCACGAGCTGCAGCGAGATGCCGCCCGTGACCAGCACCGCCAGTGTCGCGACCGCGATCGTGACGAGAGTGACCCGACCACGGAGCCCCAGCGAGCGGCGAGTCACGTCTCGTCGTCCACCGCAGCGTATCCGACGCCCCGGGAGGTGCGGATCGGGCTCTGCGGCCCCAGCTTGGCGCGCACCTGGGCGACGTGCACGTCGACGGTGCGGCCGCTCGCGTAGTCCGCCTGGCCCCAGACGCTCGACAGCAGCTCCTCGCGCGTGAAGACGCGGCCGGGTGCGCTCGCCAGTTTGGCCAGCAGGTCGAACTCGGTGCTCGTCAGCGACACCGGCGTCTCCCCGACCAGCACGCGCCGCCGCTCGAGGTCGATCGACACGACTCCGACTTTGAGCAGGGGCGGGCTCTCGGGTCCGCTGCGCCGTCGAAGCAGGGACTTGAGCCGCGCGACCAGTTCGCGCGGTGAGAACGGCTTGGTCAGGTAGTCGTCCGCGCCCAGCTCTATGCCGAGGATGCGGTCGACCTCGTCATCGCGCGCGGTCACGAAGATGATGGGGGTCCAGTCGCCCGACTCGCGCAGGCGTCGACAGATCTCGATGCCGTCGAGGCCCGGCAGGCCGACATCCAGCACTACCGCAACCGGGCGAAGTCGACGGATGGCCGCAAGACCGGCGGTGCCGTCGCGTTCGATGTGCACACCGAAGCCCGCCTCGGTGAGGTACAGGCGCTGCAGGTCGGCGATGGCACGCTCGTCTTCGACGATCACCACCAGGCCCCGCGCGTCGGTCATGGCACCATTCAAGCCCATCGAACGCCCTGAACTGTGCTTCGCACGCCCCTCTTACATTCCTCTAACGCGCCGCTCTCGTCGCGTGCGCGCACGCTGCGGAGCCAAGCGGGCAGCATCTCGCCGCGGGGTCAGGCGGGAAGGTCTTTGCGCCAGGCTCCCTCGTAGCCGATCGGCACGAACCCGACCGACTCGTTCACCTCGAGCATGTGTCGATTCTCTTCGGCGTTGAAAGTGAGCACGGCGGGATGCCCTGGCAGACGCTTCTGCAGTTCAACGAGGTTGGCGAGCTTCAACAGCATCCCGAGCCGATGTCCCCGGTGTTCGCGTCGAACCAGCGTGTCTTCCTGCGACACGGTGCGGTCGCGCTCGGCCGGTACCGAGAGCGTCGTGAACCCGGCCAGCGTCTGCGTCGGACGATGCTCGACCGCTGCCGTCAGCAGTGTGCGCGGGCTTTCGGCGAGTCGCGCCTCGTCCTCGACCAGACGCTCGACGCTCCAGAGTACTTCCGGCTCCTCGAGCCCCGCGCTCGGCTCCTCGGTGCTCATGAGTTGGCGCAGGGCAGCCATTTCGGGGCGCCAGCGTTCGGGCGTCGAGTCGATCCACCAGTGCACTGCGTAGTCGGCGCCGCTGGCCTCGAGGGCGGACTCGAACCGGTCGTCGACCTCGGCGGGCAGCGCGAGCCGACTGCCGCGCACGACCTGCTCGAGCCGGTAGCCATTGCCGAGCAGGAACCGCACCTCAGGGTTGTCGCGCGGCACCGAACCGAATCCCGTCGGTGCTGGGAGGCGTTCCCCGCGACCGTAGGGCGACACCGCGTAGACGATGGCCTTGCGGATGCCGTCGGTGGCTGCCACGCCCTGCAGCTTTGCGCTGAGTGCCGATCCGACGCCCGCACCGCGCATCCCGGGCAGCACGTCGATCATGAGCCAGGCGGTCTGCGGGTCGTCTCCCGGTTCGATCTCGTAGCGAGCCGTCCCGACGATGCGACCGCTGTCGCGGGCGACGAAGATGCGCGTCGGCACGTTGTCCTGGTCGAGAAGCAGCGGCAGGGCCTCGGCGGGCGTGAAGGCGAGTTCGTCTGTGCCGTAACTGAGCGCCTCATTGCCGAAGTGCACACCCATTGCGGCCGCGAAGTCGTTCCAGCCGTCACCGCCAACCGAGGAGGGGATCTCCAGTTCGCGGATTTCGATCATGCCAACAGCCAACCATTTTCGGCCGCGATTCGTGCCGCCTCGCCCGCGTTACGCGCCCCGGTTTTGCCGATGGCCGACGACAGGTGGTTGCGCACAGTGCCTTCTGACAGATGCAGCTGGTGTGCGACCTCCGACGACGAGTTGCCCTGGCGCACCGCCAGCAGCACGTCGGTCTCGCGGCTGCTAAGCGGCGAGGGCCCTGCCGCGAGGGATTCGGCGGCCAGGGCCGGGTCGACGACGCGCGCTCCTGCGGCAACTCGGCGAACTGCATCCGCGAGTTGGCCCGATGGAGTGTCTTTGACCACGAATCCGGACGCGCCGGCCTCAAGGGCCAGGCGCACATATCCGGGTCGACCAAATGTGGTCACGATCAGCGCCTTGCAACTTGGAAGGTGTCGGCGAAGCGCCCGCGCCGCGCCGATGCCATCCAGCCCCGGCATCTCGACGTCGAGCAGCGCCACGTCGGCGTGCGATGCGCGAGCAGCTTCGAGCACTTCGTCGCCACGCCCCACCTGTGCGACGACCTCGAGGTCGTCCTCCAGGTCGAGCAGGGAGGCGATCGCGCCTCTCACCAGCGCCTGGTCGTCGGCCAGCAGCAGCCGGATCACCGGGCGGCCCTGGCGACCTCGAGCACGAACCCGCCGTCGTGTCCGTTGGCCGCAGTCAGCCGAGCGCCGGCCTCGAGCGCGCGCTCGGTCAGGCCGGTGAGTCCGTTGCCCTTCCTGTCGCGCGGAACTCCGAGACCGTTGTCGCGGACGACAAGCGAGAGCGGACCGAGCTCTACCCAGCATTGCTGCGCCTGGGAATGCCGGATGACGTTGGTCACGCCCTCGCGGAGCACCCAGCTGAACAGCGGTCTGAGCGATTCATCGACCGTATTCCCGTCGGTCGGCAGGTGGGGCTCGATGCCGGCCGCATCCAGCGCGGTGCGCGCAGCCGCGAGCTCCGAATCGAGATTCATGTCGCGGTAGGAACTCACTGCGGCGCGCAGGTCGGCGAGCGCGCTGCGCGCCAGCGATTCGATGTCGCCGATCTCGGCGATGGCTTTCTTCGGGTCGCGCTCGACCAGGCGGCCGGCGAGCTCCGACTTGACCGCGACCACGGTGAGCGAGTGCCCGAGCACGTCGTGCAGGTCGCGGGCCAGGCGAGCCCGCTCGTCGGCCGCTGCGAGCGACGCGATGGTGGCCTGCGCATCCCGCAGTTTGCGATTGGCCTGAATCTGGGTCGTTATACCGAACAGGGAGATCGCGACGGTGACCGTGACGATCGGAGCGAAACCCGTTCCGTCGACGAATTTGTCCGCCGCGGTGAGCAGCAGCTGCACGCCGCCGATCACCACCGTCATGATGATCGACGGCAGAGCGGGCAGCCAGGAGAATGCGATCATCGCGATGACGAGCGGCCAGACCCACACCAGGAAGACGCCGATGAACGGGTACAGCACGAAGGTCGCTGCCCAGTAGACCGAGATCGCCAGGATGCGCGTGCGGGTTGATTCCGGCCAGGCCAGGGGTGGCAGTACGACATACGCGACATAGAAGATCGACAGCACCACGGTGGCAAGGATCCGAACGGCGAGTGAGCCGCCCGAGGTCCAGACGAAAACGATCTCGGACGCCTGGTACGCCAGCCCGAAGATGGTGCCGAGATACCACTGGTATGCGCCCCGGTTGCGGAGCCGGGCGCGGATGCTCGCCCCCGGCGGTTGACGCGATGCGGTCGTCACGTTGGTCACTTTACTTCGCGCGTGCTCAGGACCGTGCAGCATCCTGCCGGTAGCGCCAGGTGATCAGGGCCGCGAGGACGACCGTCCATCCGCCGAGTACGAGGATCGCTGTTCCCGCGTTGCCGTTCAGGCCCGCACCCATGAGACCGAGCTTGTTGAGCCAGAACGACGGCACGATTTGGGCGAAATTGCTGACCCAGTGCGGCATGATGTCGAGCGGAATCCACAGGCCGCCGAGGATCGCAATCCCCAGGAAGACCACCATGAACAGTGGCTGGGCGAACTGCGGTTTTGCAAACTGCGCGATAAGGATGGCCAGCAGTGCGAACGGAATCACGCCGAGCCAGAGGCCGAGCGCAGCCATGACCCAGCCGGCGACTGAGAGGTGGGCGTGCAGGGCGAGGATCGCGACGGCGATCACCACGAGCAGGGAGAGCAGGCCGACGACCAGGGTCGCGGCGACCTTGCTCACGAGGTAGCCGGTGCCCGACAACGGTGTGATGCGCAGCTGCCGGTTCCAGCCGACTGATCGCTCGTTCACGATGGTGAACGCCTGCGCCAGCGCGGCCATCATGGCGCCGTACGCGCCCATCTGCACGGTGGTGACGATGATCCAGGGCAGGTGGGCCACGGAGTCGTATTGCCCTCCGTACGCGCCTCCGAAGATCAGAAGCATGAGCACCGGGATGGCGAAGGTGAAGATCAGCGACCGGGCATTGCGCAGTTGACGCGCGAGTTCGAGACCGAAATAGCGGATGTTCATTTGCCTGCTCCTTCAGCGGTGAGCGCCATGAACGCGTCGTCCATGTTGCGTGAAACGATTTCGATGTCGGCTGCCGCGGGGTAGGTGGCGAGCAGGGCGCGCAGGGTCGCATCCGAATCCTCGGTCTGTACGAGTGCTCGGGCGCCGCGCAGTTCGTAGTGAGTGACGCGGGGCAGCCCCTCGACGAGCTCGGGCAGCATGTTTCCCAGGGTGAAGCTGAGGGTACGTCCTGAAACGACGGACTTGACCTCAGAGGGTGTGCCATCCGCGATGATGCGACCGGCGCTCATGATCACGACGCGGTCGGCGAAGGTGTCGGCCTCGTCCAGGTAGTGGGTGGCGAACACCACTGTCTTGCCTTGTCCCGTGAATTCTCGCATCGACTCCCAGAAGCTGTGGCGGGCCGAGACATCCATCGCGGCGGTCGGCTCGTCGAGCACGAGGAGGTCAGGATTGGAGACGACCGCCACGGCGAACCGCGCGCGCTGCATCTGGCCGCCCGAAAGACTTGCGACCTTCTGTCGGGCGATGTCGGTGACGCCGGCCCGGCGCATGGCATCCTCGACCGACAGCGGGTGCTTGTGCAGCGAGTGGATGAGCGCCACGGACTCGCGCACGGTCGTGGTCGACAGCAGTGCCCCGCCCTGCAGCATCGCGCCGACCCGGCCGGTGACGATCGCCTGTCGCGGGTCCTCGCCGAAGAGCTCGGCGGTGCCATCCGTCGGTCGGGCGAGACCAAGAAGGAGGTCGATGGTCGTCGACTTGCCGGCACCGTTCGGGCCGAGCAGGGCGACGACTTCGCCGGGCTGGATCGTCAGGTCGATGTCGTTCACGGCCGTGAGGTTCCCGAATTTCTTCGTGAGCCCGGCCAGCTGGATTGCCGGGGAAGTTGTCATACTTCGATGCTGGCCCGCGGAGTCCGAGTGTGCCCACGTCGCCAGTCACGACTTCACCGTGACAAATGTCACGACCCGGCAGCGCTGTGATGGGCTGGCGGGAGAAAGTGTCCCGCGGCCAGAGTTACAACTCCCGCCGCGACACACGATGTCCCTCCACCGTCGACAGGATTTCCCTCCACCGCGCTAGCGGATGTCCCGCCGCAGCGCCCGCTGGGAAGCGCGCGGGTCGGGTACCGTAGTGCACACCGGTCGAGCTCACGAAAGGGGCGCCCTTGTACCTCAAGTCCCTGACGCTCAAGGGCTTCAAGTCGTTCGCGACCTCGACCACCTTCGCCTTCGAGCAGGGCGTCACGTGCGTCGTGGGCCCGAACGGTTCCGGCAAGAGCAACGTTGTCGATGCGCTCGCCTGGGTCATGGGCGAGCAGGGCGCCAAGACGCTCCGCGGCGGCAAGATGGAAGACGTCATTTTCGCGGGCACCTCCACCCGCGGTCCGCTCGGCCGGGCCGAGGTGCTGCTCACCATCGACAACGCGGATGGCGCGCTGCCGATCGACTACACCGAGGTCACGATCTCCCGCACGCTGTTCCGCAATGGCGGCAGCGAGTATGCGATCAACGGCGAGAACTGCCGACTGCTCGACGTACAGGAGCTGCTCAGCGACTCCGGCCTGGGTCGCGAGATGCATGTCATTGTGGGCCAGGGGCAGCTCGACGCGGTGCTGCACGCCAGCGCCGAGGAACGACGAGGTTTCATCGAGGAGGCTGCGGGCATCCTGAAGCACCGCCGCCGCAAAGAGAAGACCTTGCGCAAGCTCGAGGCGATGCAGGCCAACCTGACTCGGCTCTCCGACCTGGCCGGCGAGATCCGGCGCCAGCTCAAGCCGCTCGGGCACCAGGCCGAGATCGCGCGCGAGGCGCAGCTCATCGCGGCGATCGTTCGGGATGCCCGCGCGCGCATCCTCGCTGACGACGTCTCCCAGCTTCGTGAGGCTCTCACCCAGTTCAGCCGCACCGAGAACGAGCGCAAGAGCGAGCGAATCGTTCTCCAGGAGCAGCTCGACCAGGCCCGCCTCAGGGTCGCCCGTATCGAACAGTCCATGGTCGGCGACGCCGTCGACCACGCGCGTCAGACCACCTTCGCGCTCGAGCAGGTGCAGGACCACCTGCGCGGGCTCTACACGCTCGCCAACCAGAAGCTGGCGCTGTTGGGGTCGGCATCGGAGGCCGCGGGCACCGGAACCACAGTCTCCGACAGCATGGTCGCGGATGCCCGCGCCGAAGCGGATCGGCTCCGAGGCGATGTGACGGCGGCCGAGATCGCCGTCGGCGCCGCGGCCGGCGAGACCGCGACCGCGAAGGCGTCGCTCGACTCGCTCGACGAGGAGATCAGTGCGCAGAGTGCGCTCGTCTCCCGGCACGATCTCGAGGTGGCTCGGCTGGCCGGCCAGATCGAGATCGCCAAATCCCGACTGACAGCCACGCAGGGCGAGCTGGTGCGCCAGCAGGCCGCGCTCGCCGAGGCCGAAAGCCGGCGCGACGCAACCCGCGTCGAATTCGTCGCACTCGAGGCAGAGGCCGCGATCGCCGATTCAGGCGACGAGAAACTCGACGTTCGCTACGACGAGGCGGAGGCGCACGTCTCCGGCCTGCAGTCGACCATCGAGATCATGCGCGACGAGCTGCATTCCCTCGAGCGGGAGCGTGACGCGCTCGCCGCCCGTACCTCGGCGCTGTCGATGGCGGTGGACCAGAAAGACGGCTCGGCGTCGATCGTCGGCACCCCGGGCATCCGTGGACTCGTGGCCGAACACGTGCGCGTGACGCCCGGCTACGAGGCGGCGATCGCCGCCGCGCTCGGCACGCTGGCGGATGCCGTGCTCGCCGACGACCTGGACTCTGCTCTCTCCGCGCTCGGGCGGGCCCGCGCATCCGACGCCGGACGCGTCGAAATCGTCGTGGCGGATGCGCCGGCCTCGGCCGCTCTCGCCGGGTTGCCCGGGGGAGTCACGGCGGCCGCCCAGTTCGTTACGGCGCCGGCCGGAGTGCTGGGCATCCTCGCGCGGGTCGTCATCGTCGATGACCTCGACGTGGCCCGGTCGGCGTGGCCGACGCTGCGGGCGATCGGAGGGCTGACCGCGATCACGAAGTCCGGTGATGTGCTCACCGACTACGTGCTTCGGGGCGGAACTGGCGCCAAACGCTCCCGCCTCGAACTCGTCGCCGAACGGGATGCCGCTGCCGAGCGCCTCAGTGTCGTGAGCACTTCAATCGAGCGAGCCCGCTTCGCCCTGGCCGAGAAGCGCGGGGCGCTCGAGGTTGCGCAGGGGGAGGCGGCGGCCGCGTTGGCCAGCCTGCGCGAATTCGATGCGGCGCTCGCCGCGCACAGCGAGCGTCTCGGCAGGCTGCGCATCCAGCTGGAGGCGTCCCAGGCCGAGTGGGAGCGACTCTCCGGTGCAGTACAGCGCGCAGCCGAGACGGCACGCACGGCCGAGGAAGACGTCGACCGGGCCACGGTCGAGCGCGACGAGTATTCGTCGACACCACGCCCCATGCTCGATGTCTCGAGTCGCGACGCGATGGTGGCCGAGCTCGATGCGGCCCGCGCTGCCGAGATCGAGCTGCGCCTCCAGCTCGAGACGGCTCGCGAGCGGGTGCGGGCCGAAGTCGCGCGCGCTGAGAACCTCGCTCGCCAACTGGTAGCTGAGCGCGCTGCGGCCGACGAGCAGGCTCGGCGCACCGTCATCCGTCAGCGGCAGGTGGTGTCGGCGACGAGCGTCGTCGAGGCGCTCCCGGCTGTGCTCGATGCTGTCGATCGATCGGTCTCCGAGGCGAGGCTCGCCCTTGCTGCGCGTGAGGCGGAGCGTTCCTCGCAGAACGAGGAACTCGTTGCCCTGCGCCTCTCAGAGAAGTCCCTGCGCGAGCGGCTCGATTCCGTGGGCGACGACGTTCACGGGCTCGAGATGCAGCTTTATGAGAAGAAACTGCAGCTATCGACGCTGCTCGAACGCGCCGGCGAAGAGCTCGGTCTCGTGGAGGACGTTCTTATCGCCGAGTACGGCCCCACGGTTGCGGTTCCCGGCGACGACGCGCTCACCAGTTCGGGTGCGGTCCCGCGCCCCGACGACGCCGCCGACGACGCGGCGGTCGCCGACCTTGAGGATGCCGAAGCCCCGGTCGCCGCTCCTGTCGCTGAGCCGGTCGAGACCCCGCCTGTCGCGAAGCCTTACGTGCGCGCGGAGCAGGAGGCTCGCCTCGCCGTCGCCGACCGCAAGCTGGCCCAGCTCGGCCGCGTCAACCCGCTCGCCCTTGAGGAGTTCGCGGCTCTCGAGCAGCGTCACAAGTTCTTGACCGAGCAGCTCACCGATCTCACCAACACTCGCCGCGACCTGCTGACGATAATCGACGAGATCGACGAGAAGATGCAGGACATCTTCGCCTCGGCGTTCGAAGATACGAAGGCCGCGTTCAACCAGGTCTTCCCGATCCTGTTCCCGGGTGGCACGGGCAGCATCCATCTGACCGATCCCGAGAACATGCTCACGACCGGCATCGAGGTCACGGTCAAGCCAGCCGGCAAGAAAATCGAGCGGCTCTCTCTGCTGTCGGGTGGCGAGCGTTCGCTGGCTGCGGTTGCGCTGCTGATCGCGATCTTCAAGGCGCGCCCCAGCCCGTTCTACATCATGGACGAGGTCGAGGCGGCCCTCGACGACGCGAACCTCGGCCGACTCCTGACGATCTTCGAGGACCTGCGGCAGACCTCGCAGCTCATTGTCATCACCCACCAGAAGCGCACCATGGAGATTGCGGATGCGCTCTATGGCGTCTCGATGCGGGCCGACGGTATCAGCGCCGTCGTCGGGCAGCGCGTCGCGCATCCGGAGTCAGTCGCCAGCTGAGCGGTGCGATTGCGCCTCCATTGGGGTACATCGGCGGACGCCCCGGGCCGCTTAGTGTGAGTTTGGGCACATGACCGGTCGCTGCAGCGACGGCACGACGCCGGGGAGAATTTTCAATGGAGCCGTTCAAAATCCGTATCTGGAAGCGCGTTCGCCGCCAGCCGGTGGCCGCACTGGTCGTGGCAGCTCTTGTCGTCGCCGCAGCAGTCGCCGTTCCAGTGGCCGTCACCGCGAGCGTTCAGCCGGTCGTTGTCGCACACTCCGCATCTGACTCGAAGCCGAAGCCCGTGGTCATGGGCACTTACTCGGCCGGCCAATACAAGTCGGCGGCCGCGAACGTGCCGGCCGCGCTGGGCGCTGCTGTCTCACGCGACCTGCACCTCACGCCAGCACAGTACCTCGCCGACGCGGCAGCGAGCGTCGATGCAGTGAAAGTCCTGGCCGCTCTGAAGGGTTCCGGTATCGAAGTTCTCGGCTCCAGGATGGACGGGACGCAACTCACTGTTAATGTTTCATCCCGGAAAGATGTTGCGGCTGTCGAGGCCACAGGAGCCACTGCGGTCATCGGCGCGCCGGTGACGAAGAACTATGGCAAAATCGCTTTCCAGGCCGTCAGCGCAACCAACACCTATGGCGGAGAGCCATATTTCTACCAAGAGTCGGGCGGCGCGGACGGCGAGGGTTTCCGCTGTTCGATCGGGTTCAACGGCTACAGCGGCATCGGTGCACCCGAGTTCTTAACCGCGGGACACTGCGAAACGACCATGACCGGTTCGGCATACTACATTGACGTCACCTCGCCGACCGCACCCGGCGATAGCAATGGCACCCTCGGGGCGGCACTCGGAACGGGCGTGCTAGGCAAGTACGGATCCGGCAGTGACTACGGAGTCATCTCGACAAGTGCGAGTTACGCGCCGCAGCCGGGAATCGCGACATGGGGTGGCGGTGGCGACACGGCTCCCATCGGAGGGACCAACGCTGCGCCCGAAGCGGGCACGCTCCCCATCACCGGCGAGACCGCCGCGTTGGTCGGCGACAACCTTTGCAAATCGGGCAGCACAACCGGCTGGACGTGTGGGACCGTGCTCGCAGTAGACACCACCGTAAGTGTGAGCGGACAGGATGTGAACTCGATTGTTGCCAGCACTTGCCTGCTCCCTGGCGACAGCGGAGGAGCGGCTGTCGATGGTACGAGCATCGCGGTCGGCATCGACTCTGGCGGATCGTTTGGGGATAGCTGCACTCCAACAACCGACAACCCGAGCCCAGAATCCGTCTTCTTCCCCATGGTTTCAGCCAAAGGCAGTAACAGCGTCTCGGGCCAGCTCGGCTCGAACTTCCAGCTCGCCGTGCCGGTCAGCTCGATCGCCAGCGTGACTTCGCCCGTGCCAGGAGCCGAAGTCACCCCTGTGTCAGCAATTACCGGCACGATAACTGGAGCCACCGTCGGCAGCACGGCGCTCTTGTATCTCGATGGTTCGAATACCCCCTTCGCGAAGGCGACGGCGTCATCCGGCTCCTGGACGATTCCGTTGACCGGCATTTCTCTCGGCGTGCATTCGTATTCGATCGCGGCCGGCGTTGGTTGGTCTGCCGGCACCCCCGTTTCGGGTTCCTTTACGGTTGTGGCGAGAATACCTCCCGTCGCGCCCGTGCTATCCAACGTGTATCAGGCGTCAGGTGGCTCGGCAGGCTGGCTCGGATACCCCGCCGGAGACTACACCTGTGGGCTTACGAACGGCGGTTGCTTCCAGGCCTTCAATGGTGGATGGATCGTGCAGAGCAGTGCGGGTATCTTTGCCGTTCCTAACGCTGTTGTACAAGCCTGGGGCTGGTACGGCCGCGACACGACGACAATACTTGGCTACCCATCTGCAGCGCCGACAGCCCCGCCGAACGGCAGCTATGTGTCGGGTAGCTACTCGCAGACCTTCCAGAATGGGACAATCAGCGTGGTCGCCGGGGTCCCCGCGCTCGCGTCAACGACAGACCCGTGGTACAGCGCGGTGCTCGCCTCACCTTGGCTCGGTTCCTCGACGCAGGCTAAGTCCTGCACTTTGAAGGGTGGGGCGTGTTACGGCGCCTACCAAAACGGCTGGATCGTGCAGAGCGCGGCCGGGACTTTCGGGGTGCCTACCGCGGTGCTGACCGCGTGGAACTGGTACGGGCGGGACACGGCCGGCATCCTTGGGTTCCCATCAGCACAGCCGTCGGCCCTGAGCGCGGGCACCTATGCCAGCGGGACTTACAGCCAGACTTTCCAAGGCGGATTGATCACAGTAACGAACGGAAGTCCGGCTCTTACATCGACGACTGACCCCTGGTACAACGTGGTCCTCACGTCCACTTGGCTTGGGACTTCTACGCAAGCTAAGTCATGCGCCCTGAAGGGCGGCGCTTGCTATCAGGTGTTCCAGAACGGATGGGTGGTCCAGAGTAACGCAGGGGTCTATGCGGTGCCGAATTCGGTCGAAACGGCGTGGAACTGGTACGGACGTGACACCGCCGGCATCCTGGGTTTCCCAAGTGCGGCCGCAACGGCGCCATCCGGCGGCAATTACGCGACCGGTTCATATAGCCAGGCATTTCAGGGCGGCCTGATCACTGTGACGAACGGAAGCCCCGCTTTGACCTCGACAACGGACCCTTGGTACAACGTCGTGCTAACGACGCCTTGGCTCGGTTCCTCGTTGCAGGCCAAGTCGTGCAGCCTGACAGCAGGCGGTTGTTTCCAGGCCTTCCAGAACGGATGGGTTGTGCAGAGCTCGTCGGGTGTATTTGCAGTGCCGACGCCCGTGCTCACTGGGTGGGGTTGGTACGGACGAGACACAAACTTCGTCGGCTATCCCACCAGCTCGTCCACGGTCCCATCCAACGGTAGCTATCTCACTGGAACGTATACCCAGACCTTCCAGGGCGGCACGATCACAGTCACCAATGGGTCGCCCGCATTGACCGCCATTACAGATCCGTGGCAGAACACCATCCTGTCGAACCCGTGGCTGGGAAGCGTGACCCGCGGAAAATCATGCACCTTGAAGGGAGGCGCGTGCTATGAGTCATTCCAGAATGGCTGGATTGTGCAAAGTCCTGCAGGTATTTTCGCCGTGCCGACCGCGGTGTTGACCGCCTGGAATTGGTACGGGCGCGACACCGCCGGAATCCTCGGCTTTCCTTCGGCCGCTCCAACAGCCAACCCAACATCTGGGAACTACAGCCAGGCGTTCCAGACTGGAACCATCAGTGTCACCGGTGGAACGCCCGCGATGACGGCTACCAGCGATCCCTGGTACAGCGTCGTGCTCGGGGCGCCGTGGCTTGGGGCCTCTACTCAGAACAAGTCATGCACCCTCACGAATGGTGGTTGCTACCAGGTATTCCAAAATGGGTGGGTGGTGCAGGGCTCACCTGGTGTGTTCGCGCTTCCGAACGCGGTGGTGCAGGGCTGGAGTTGGTACGGGCGCGATACAAATGTTCTCGGTTACCCGACAGGGGCAACTTCAACTATTCCTTCGAATTCGACCTACACTCAGTCTTTCCAAGGCGGCACCATCACAGTCACAAACGGTACTCCTCTGGTCACCCTGCGCTGAGTCTCGACAATCGCCGCGATCGACCACGGAGTCAGTAGTGCGTGGGGGCCGCTTCGGGGTGCTCGACGATGGTTTTGGCGCGCCGTAGTACCACGAAGCGCTGCGCGCCGAGCGCGAGACCGATGTAGAGCAGGATGGTACTCGACGCGAAACCCTCTGCCGACTTGTCGACCAGCGGCCCGACCAGGTCGATGCTGAGGTGGATGGCGAGACCGATGACCCACAGCCCGACGGTCCAGGCGTTGCCGCGGCGCAGCAGTTGGCCGTTCGAGCGCCAGACGTGCACCAGTCGGCCGCGCAGCGCGCCGAGGCCGAGGCCGATCACCAGGCTCGCGAGCACCAGCGCGAGCAGAGTGGCCCCGACCGAGTGCTTCTGCAGGAAGGTGACTGTCTGCAGCACGCCGAGTGCGAAGACCAGCACATACAGCACGAGCCCGCGTTCCTCACGCACACTGCTGGTTCGCAACTGGCGGAAGCAGACGAGTGCGACGACGAGCACCGCGATGACGATCGATACCCAGGGGGAGTTGACGAGAGAGACCACGCCAATAGGTTAGGCGGTTCGCCTGCCCGGCGAAGCCACGCCGGGCTCCTAAGCTGGCGGTATGGCTTCGTGGTCTCTTTCTGGTGCTCTTCGCGGCATGTTCGCGCGCAAGACGATCGACGAGGAGACCTGGAGCGACCTCGAGGACGCCCTTATTTCGGCCGACTTCGGGCCAGACATCACCGACTCGCTCATCGAGCAGCTGCGCGCCAGCGTCGCGAAGTACCACACCACGGATCCGGTCGACCTCAAGCGGATGCTGCGCGAGAACCTCGAAGAGCGCCTTGCGAAGTACAACCCCACCCTCGCCCTCAGCAACCGGCCCGCGATTGTGCTCGTCGTCGGCGTCAACGGCGTGGGCAAGACGACGACCATCGGCAAGTTCGCGAAGTTCCTCTCGGGCTACGGTCGCTCGGTGGTCGTGGGCGCAGCAGACACCTTCCGGGCTGCCGCAGTCGAGCAGCTCGCGACGTGGGCCGAACGGGGGGGAGCGCAGATCGTGCGGCCACAGCACCAGGGCCAGGATCCGGCCTCCGTGGCGTTCCAGACGGTCGAGAAGGCGCAGCGCGAGGGGATCGAGATCGTGCTCATCGATACCGCGGGCCGGCTTCAGACCAAGAGCGGCCTGATGGACGAGCTCGGCAAGATCCGCCGGGTGATCGAGAAGCAGTCGCCGATCGCCGAGGTGCTGCTCGTGCTGGATGCGACTACCGGCCAGAACGGCCTCAGCCAGGCCGAGGCGTTCATCGAGCACGCGGGCGTCACCGGGCTCGTGCTCACTAAGCTCGACGGATCGGCCCGGGGTGGTTTCGTGCTCGCCGTTCAAGACAAGACGGGCATCCCGATCAAACTCATCGGGCAGGGGGAGTCCATCGGCGACCTCACCGGCTTCACGCCGCACGTCTTCGTGCAGGGCCTAATCGACTAGCTGGCGGCCGTGTCGGTCAATGTGGCTGGATCGCGCGATGCTCCTGCGCCAGCTGCAGGTAGTGCCGGGCATTCTGCCTGACGCCATCGACCTCGTCGTCCGTGAGCTCGCGCCGCACCTTCGCGGGCACGCCCGCGACCAGTGAGCGAGGCGGGATCACGGTGTCTTCGAGCACCACCGCGCCGGCGGCGACGAGGCTGCCCGTGCCGATGACGGCGCGGTTCAGGATTGTCGCCCCCATACCGATGAGGCAGTCGTCTTCGATCACGCAGCCGTGTACGACGGCTCCGTGACCGATGCTCACGCCGCTTCCGACGGCGAGCTTCAGCCCCGCGTCGGTGTGCATCGAGACATTGTCCTGCACATTCGAGCCCTCGCCGATCGAGATCGAGTCGGTGTCACCGCGCAGAACGCTGCCGTAGAAGACGCTCGAGCCCGCGGCGAGAGTCACCTGCCCTATGAGCGTGGCGTTGGGGGCGACGAATGCCGTCGCATCCACCACCGGGGTGTGTGAGTCGAACGTCACGAGAAGCGGTTTGGTCATACCCAGCAACCTACGCCCGCGCGTCGATCACGTGAACGCCGTACCCGGCGAATATCAGATCTGAGGTAATGACAGTGAGGTCGTCGGAGAGAGCCTGAGGGACGAGCAGCCGATCTCACCTCCGACGGGGCGATCGACTGGGCGCTCTCGATGGCCTTCCTGGCTGAACTGCCGAGGTGACTGTTGTCTCGAACCACCCACAGCAGTGCGTTCGTGTCCGGCAGAAGCCTCACCGGTCTGAAGCGAGCGATTCATCCCAGATCTCACCCATTGCGCGGTCGGCCGCTTCGTAGTCGGTGTCGTCGAGGAGCTTCGAGAGTTGCGACTTCGCTTCGTGCGCGCTGGCAATCATCAGAGGGCTAGGTTGGCTGGTTTCGTTTAAGCTCACAATCTGCGGATACCGGGCTGGGTAAACTGTTTTCACCATGGCCACCTTTGGAAATCTCACCGATCGCTTCGCGAATGCCTTCAAGAACCTGCGCGGCAAAGGCAAACTCAGCCCAGCGGATGTCGACGGCACCGTCCGCGAGATCCGTCGTGCCCTTCTCGACGCCGACGTCAACCTCGAGGTCGTCAAGGAGTTCACCGGCAGGGTGCGCGAGCGTGCGCTCAGCGACGAGGTCTCGAAGGCGCTGAACCCGGCACAGCAGGTCGTGCAGATCGTCAACGAGGAACTCGTCACCATCCTGGGCGGCCAGCAGCGGCGACTGCAGTTCGCTAAGACAGCGCCGACTGTCATCATGCTCGCCGGCCTCCAGGGTGCCGGTAAGACGACCCTCGCGGGCAAGCTGGGCAAGTGGCTCGCCGCTGACAACCACACCCCGCTTCTGGTCGCGGCCGACCTCCAGCGCCCCAACGCCGTCACACAGCTGCAGGTCGTCGGTGAGCAGGCCGGAGTCGCGGTCTACGCGCCCGAGCCGGGCAACGGCAAGGGCGATCCGGTCAAGGTCGCCAAGGACTCGATCAAGTACGCCAAAGACAAGCAGTACGACGTGGTCATCGTCGACACCGCCGGTCGTCTCGGCGTCGATGCCGAACTCATGAAGCAGGCCGGCAACATCCGCAAGGCCGTCGACCCGGACGAAGTGCTGTTCGTGCTCGACGCCATGATCGGGCAAGACGCGGTCACGACCGCGAAGGCGTTCCAGGACGGCGTCGACTTCACCGGCGTCGTGCTCTCGAAGCTCGACGGCGACGCACGCGGCGGTGCCGCGCTATCGGTCGCATCCGTCACCGGCCGGCCGATTCTGTTCGCATCCACCGGCGAGACTCTGGATGACTTCGAGCCGTTCTATCCGGACCGCATGGCCAGCCGCATCCTCGACCTCGGCGACATCCTGTCTCTCATCGAGCAGGCGCAGAAGAACTTCGACGAAGAAGAGGCGCGCAAGACCGCCGAGAAGTTCGCGACCGACAGCTTCACGCTCGAGGATTTCCTGCAGCAGATGCAGCAGCTCAAGAACATGGGCTCGATCAAGAACATGCTCGGCATGCTTCCCGGCGCCCGGGGGATGAAGCAGCAACTCGAGAACTTCGACGAGAGCGAGATTGGGCGCACCGAGGCGATCATCCGGTCGATGACCATCCAGGAACGACGGATGCCCAAGCTGCTGAACGGGTCACGCCGGCTTCGCATCGCCAAGGGATCCGGCACGAGCGTGACCGAGGTGAACTCCCTGGTCAACCGGTTCGAGCAGGCATCAAAGATGATGAAGACTGTCGCGAAGGGTGGAGTGCCCAACGTTCCGGGCATGGGGCCGATCCCGGGTGCGCGGTTCGGCAAGGCGAAGGTGCAGGCGAAGAAGGGGTCGAAGTCGGGCAACCCGGCGAAGCGTGCCGCCGAGAACGCGGCGCTTGCGGCAGGGGCGGCGGCCAAGCCGGCCGCATCCGGTTCCGGCTTCGGGCTGGGCGGCGGCAATGCCCCGACGCCCAACGCCGACGACCTCGCCACGATGCAGAAACTTCTGGGTGGCAGCGGCTAGCTATTGAGAACCCCCCACCGGCCACGACGTTCTCGGGCACCGAGAGATCCATGGTTCGGCACGCTGTAATTGTCTGACCGGAGCGATTCACGCGGCTAGGGTTGAACAGTCACGAGCGGAGGCGTCGGTGTCAGCGGAGCAATCAGGCGATACAGAACATGGCGGTTCCACCGCCGGCGAGGAGTACGCACAGCGACTTCATCGTCTGGACCGATCCAAGTGGCGGCGGGCCCTCAATGTGCAGGCGCCGTACCGATGGAATATTCGGCGGCTGAAACTCGGTCGCACGTTGGATATCGGCAGCGGCTTGGGTCGCAACCTTGCGCACCTCGACGGCAATGGCATCGGTGTCGACCACAATGCGGAATCGATAGCTATCGCAAATGCCCGGGGTCTCACCTCGTATACGGTCGACGACTTCCTGGGGTCCGAGGATGCCATCGAGTCGAGTTTCGACTCGCTGCTGCTCGCGCATGTGCTCGAGCATGTCAGCGACGACTATGGGCGCGAACTGATTTCGGAATACCTCCGGTTCCTCAAGCCAGGCGGAACTCTCTGCCTGATTTGCCCGCAGGAGGCCGGATTCAAGACCGACGCGACGCACGTGAACTTCGTCGACTTCGACAAACTCGTCCGGCTCAGCACCGGTCTCGGCTTTTCAGTTCAGCGCAGATACTCGTTCCCCTTTCCCCGATTCGTGGGAAAAGTCTTCCCTTACAACGAATTCGTTATCGTCTCGACGAAGGCGTAGGGCCAGCCGGGAACGGCGGGGATCGGCGCGGCCTAGGCTTGAGGCATGCCCGCTGCGACCCCACGTCCCATTCGAATCGGCGTGCAGGTAGCGCCTCAGCACGCGCTGTACCCGACCATCCGGGACGCCGTGCGGCAGCTCGAAGACGCCGGCGTCGACATCGTCTTCAACTGGGATCACTTCTACCCGCTCAGCGGCGACCCCGACGGTCTGCACTTCGAGTCCTGGACGATGCTGGCCGCGCTCGCCGAACAGACCAGCCGGGTCGAGCTGGGCGCGCTGGTCAACTGCAACAGCTACCGCAACCCCGACCTGCAGGCCGACATGGCCCGAACTATCGACCACATCTCGGGCGGCCGGTTCATCTTCGGCACCGGCTCCGGCTGGTTCGAAAAGGACTACGACAACTATGGTTACACGTTCGGTACGGTCGGCGAGCGACTGGATGCTCTCGGCGAGGCGCTTCCCCGCATCGAGGCGCGCTGGGCAAAGCTGAACCCGCCGCCGACCCGGCACATCCCCGTGCTCATCGGGGGAGGCGGCGAGAAGAAGACGCTCAAGCTGGTTGCCCGGCACGCCGATATCTGGCACAGCTTCTCCGATGCGCCGACCCTGCAGCGCAAGCTGGGCATCCTTGCGGAGCACTGCGAGGAAGCCGGGCGAGACGTCGCCGAGATCGAGATCTCGACCGAACTGCGAGGCCGCACAGAAGCGGATGCCACGGAGCAGCTCGCGCTCGGAACGACCATGTTCACCGTCGGCATCAGTGGTCCCGACTACGACATCGCAACCGTGAAGAAGTGGATCGCCTGGCGCGACTCGATCAACGGCTGATCTGCCCCGGGAAGACATTCGGCCAAACTTCGGGTCGAAAACGCCATGACCGATTTCAGCCAGAGCCGCGTCGGCGGTGCCGCGTAACCTGAGCGGATGAGCACCCCGAAAGACACCTCGCCGACCACACTCACGCCTGCGGTCCTCGTCGCGATCATTGTCACAGTGCTCGCGTGGGCGAGCGCGTTCATCGTCATCCGGGGTACGGCGCCCTACTTCACCGGGGGCGCGGTCGCCCTGGGGCGCCTGGTCGTCGGCACGATCCTGCTCGGTGTCGTGGTCCTGATCGGGCGGCGCTGGGTCTGGCCGACCCGCAGGGAATGGATCTACGTCGCCGTTTTCGGGGTCGCCTGGTTCGGCGGCTACAACGTCGCTCTGAACATCGCGGAGCACACGCTGGATGCGGGCACCACCGCCATGCTCGTGAACATCGGGCCCATCCTCATCGCCCTGGGAGCCGGCATCTTCCTGCGGGAAGGAATCCCGAAGTGGCTGGCCATCGGGGCGGGAGTGGCCTTCCTGGGCGTGATCCTCATCGGGTTCGCTTCGACCGGCGGCCACCTCGGATCAGGCATCGGCATCCTCTGGTGCCTGCTTGCCGCCCTGCTCTACACGACAGGGGTGTTGTTCCAGAAACCCGCGCTGCGCCGCCTGCCGAATGCGCAGGTGACCTGGCTCGGCTGCCTGATCGGAATGCTCGCCTGTCTTCCGTTCTCGGGGGAGCTGCTGTCGGGGCTGCACACCGCGCCAGTCAGCGGATGGCTGGGCATCCTGTACCTGGGCGCGATCCCCACCTCGCTCGCCTTCAGCACGTGGGCGTTCGCGCTTTCACGCATGCCGGCTGGCCAGCTCGGCGTCTCGACGTACATCGTTCCCGCGATCGCGATCCTGTTGGGCCTGCTCGTTTTCGGCGTGGTTCCGCCTATTTTGGCGATCGCCGGCGGTGTGGTCTGCCTCGTCGGGGTCGCTCTGAGCCGTCGACGGCCACGCGTGGTTCCCGTTCCGGCCGAAAGTCTGGCAGAATAGCCAGTCGAGTCTGTCGCGCATCCGACCCTCTAATCAGATGCGGCCAGAACCCTTAGAGCTTCCAGCCGCGTGTGCCCCACGCCCACGGCAACCAGTTCGCCACCAACACACGTAATTCAGGAGAATTGTGGCTGTCAAAATTCGTTTGAAGCGCATGGGCAAGATCCGTGCGCCCTACTACCGCATCGTCGTCGCCGACTCACGCACCAAGCGTGACGGTCGCGTGATCGAAGAGATCGGCAAGTACCACCCCACCGAGGAGCCCTCGTTCATCGAGGTGCAGTCCGACCGCGCGCTCTACTGGCTCGGCGTCGGCGCGCAGCCGTCGCCGCAGGTCGAGGCGATCCTCAAGCTCACGGGCGACTGGGGAACCTTCAAGGGCGACAAGAACGCCAAGAGCACCGTCAAGACAAAAGAAGCCAAGGTCGAGTTCCAGGCTGACGAGAAGAAGAAGCCGGTTCTGAAGCCGAAGAGCGAGAAGCCGGTCGTGGCTCCCGAGCCCGCCGCCGCTCCGCCTGTCGCCGAGACCGCCGCCGAGGCGGATGCGGCTGCCGACCAGGTTCGCGCCGAAGAGGCTGACGAGTCGACCACCACGACGCTCGAGACTCCCGAGCAGGTAGACAACAGCGACGCACCCGCCGCTGCTGCAGCCGAGCCCGAGGCATCCGACGCCGATGCCGCAGCCGACGAGGTTGCCGCAGCCGACGACACACCCGCAGAGGCCTAGCAGTTGCTCGACTCCGCGCTTGAACACCTCGTTAAGGGGATCGTCGATCACCCTGACGAGGTGCAGGTTGTAGCAAAGAATTCTCCACGCGGCGAGGTTCTCGAGGTGCGCGTGCACCCCGAGGACCTCGGTCGCGTAATCGGTCGCGCCGGTCGCACCGCGAAGGCCCTCCGCACGCTCGTCACGGCCCTGGCCGATGGCAAGCGTGTGCGCGTCGACGTGGTCGACACCGACTTCTAACGTGGCCGCGCCGAAGCCCGCCCGCACCCAGTTGCGGGTCGGCAGGCTCGTCAAGGCCCACGGTTTGAAGGGCGCCCTGAAACTCGAGCTCTACACGGACGACCCGGCCCGCCGGTTCACGCCGGGAGCGACGTTCACCCTGCAGGTGCCCACGACGTCGGAGTGGCACGGCAAGACCCTCGAGCTCGTCGAACTGCGCTGGTACAACACCCACGCCGTCGGCTTCTTCAAGGGCGTAGCCGACCGCACCGCCGCCGAGAGCCTGGTCAAGGCCATTCTCTGGGTCGAGCAGGATGCCGAAGAGCTTCCGGTCGAGGAGGACGCCTGGTACGACCACCAACTGGTCGGACTCGGGGTGCTTCGTGACGGCGTGCGGGTGGGCACGGTCATCCGCATCGACCACCTCCCTGCGCAAGATCTGCTGACCGTGGGAACCGACAACGGCGAGGTGTTCGTGCCATTCGTGAAAGCGATCGTGCCGAGCGTCGACATCGAAGCCGGTACGCTCACAGTGACGCCGCCGCCGGGACTGTTCGAAGAGCTGCCCGACGACGACCCCGACCCCGCCGAGCAATCAGACCAGATCGATCGCTAGCACGCCCGTTTGTGACCAACCGGCCGGATCGAACCGGCGAGATAGTCACAAACAGGCGCGTTTGAGCGGACGTTACGCTGGTCGGATGCGCATCGACATCATCACGATCTTCCCCGAGTTCTTCTCGGTGCTGGATGTGTCGCTGCTCGGCAAGGCGCGAGCGTCCGGACTGCTCGAACTCGGGGTGCACGACCTGAGAGACTTCACCCACGACCGTCATCGCACCGTCGACGACACCCCCTACGGCGGGGGAGCCGGCATGGTCATGAAGCCGGAGCCATGGGGGGAAGCGTTCGACGGCATCCTGCAGTCCGACTCGGTGGTCGTTTTCCCGTCCCCGGCCGGCGAACGATTCACCCAGGCGACCGCCCGCGAGCTGGCGGGCACCTCGCACCTGGTGTTCGGATGCGGCCGCTACGAGGGCATCGACCAGCGGGTCGTCGATAATGTGGCATCCCGGTCTTCGGTGCGCGAGATCAGCCTCGGCGACTACGTGCTGAACGGCGGCGAGGTGGCGGCGATGGCCATGATCGAGGCCATCGGGCGGCTGGTTCCCGGCGTCGTCGGAAACCCGGAGAGCCTCACCGAGGAGAGCCACGAGGATGGCCTGCTCGAGTATCCGAGCTTCACCAAGCCGGCCCAGTGGCGCGGTCTCGACGTGCCTCCTGTGCTGCTCAGCGGAAACCACGGCGCGATTGCGGCCTGGCGCCACGAGCAGCAGCTCGAGCGCACCGCGCGCGTGCGCCCCGACCTGCTGCCCTAAAACTCCCCGAAAGGTCGCGAACGACCCTTCCCTTCGGGATTGAAGGGTCGGTTGTGACCTCTCACGGAGTTTCGTCGGGGCGGCGGGTCAGCACCAGCGGGTCACCATCGGTGATCGCGACCGTGTGCTCGAAGTGAGCGGCTCGAGAGCCGTCTGCGCTGCGCAGGGTCCAGCCATCGCGGTCGGTGTACAAGCGGTCCGTGCCCAGCATGAACCACGGTTCGATAGCGAAAACCAGGCCGGCTCGCAGCGGCAGCCCCCGCTTCGCTCGACCATCGTTCGGCACATGCGGATCGCCGTGCATGGTGTGGCCCACGCCGTGGCCGCCGAACTCGAGGTTGACCGTGAGCCCGGCGTTGTGCGCGACGTCGCCGATCGCCGCCGACACGTCGCCCATGCGATTGCCGGGCCGCGCCGCCGCGATACCCGCTTCGAGCGCGCGACGCGTGACATCCACCAGTTCGACGTCGGCGGCACGCGGTGTGCCCACGATGACCGTCTTGGCCGAGTCGGCGACCCAACCGTTCACCGACGCGGCGAAGTCCAGGGACAGCACGTCGCCATCCCGAAGCCGGTAGTCGAACGGCAGGCCGTGGAGCGCTGCATCGTTCACCGAGAGGCAGATGTACTTGCCGAACGGCGATGCACCGAAGGAAGGGTGGTAGTCGACGTAGCTGCTCGTTGCGCCGACCTTGCGAATCATGTCGCCGGCGAGCTTGTCGAGCGCCAGCAGGTTGACACCCACCGCGGATGCCGCAGCCGTCGCCGCGACGACGCTCGCCACGAACTCTCCCGCGGCCCGCATCTCGTCGACCTCGGCCGGCGTGCGAATCTCGATCATCGCAGGTCCGGTAGTGCTGAGTTCTCGCGGAGGTACTGGTTGGAGATCATGCGCGCCGCGTCGATGAACCGCTGGTCGCCCTGCTTGTCGAGCAGGAACGCGCGCTGCATGAGCGAGTCCGCGACCTCGATCGCGACTTCGACGTCGAACAGCAGCTTGTCGTCGGGCGTGAATTCGTACTTCTCCGCGAGCAGCCCGACGATGGCGCGGGCGAAGACGCCGTTGTTGCTGAACTCGGGGTCGAGAAACCGGTCAGCGATGACATCTCCGAACCGCAGAGCACGGAACCCGGGCTCAGTGCGGTTGAACTCGATGAAGGTGTCGATCGAGACATCCACGGTCTGCAGCCACTCGACCGAATCGGCGCTCAGGCGGTCGTAGATCGTCTCAGTGAAGCGAGCCAGGTTTCGAGCCGCGAGTGCGCGCAGGAGTGACTGGATGTTGGGAAAATAGCGATAGACGACGCCCACCGAGGAGTCACCGCGCGCGGCGACATCACTGGTGGTCAGGGCGTCGATGCCCTGCTCGTCGATGAGCAGGGCGGCCGTGTCGAGCAGGTGCGCGACGCGTTGGGCACTGCGCTGTTGAACGGGCTCGGTGCGCACCATAGGCTGCGCGCCCGTCGAATCCGTAGTGTCGCTCATGCCAAGTCGCAGCTTTCCATAGTTTGTGGCAGAATTACCCCTTGTGCCGTGTCCGGGCTCTGCCTCAGGGGAGCCGACAAAATCTCGGCACATACTTCATTCTTCCAAACGTTCGAGCCTTCGAACAAAACCCGCGATCGACCTGTGGCGGTTGCAGAGAGCGAATTTGCCATGAGCCACCTTCTTTCCGAAGTGGATGCCGCATCCCTGCGCACCGACGTCCCGGACTTCCGTCCCGGAGACAACGTCAAGGTACACGTCAACATCGTCGAGGGTACGCGCTCGCGTATCCAGGTGTTCCAGGGCGTCGTCATCCGTCGCCAGGGCGACAGCGTTCGCGAGACCTTCACAGTTCGCAAGGTCAGCTTCCAGGTGGGCGTCGAGCGTACGTTCCCGGTGCACTCGCCGATCATCGACCACATCGAGATCGTCACCCGCGGTGACGTTCGTCGCGCGAAGCTCTACTACCTGCGCGAGCTGCGCGGCAAGAAGGCCAAGATCAAGGAGAAGCGCGACGCCTAGCGTCCGCGATTCACAATCCACCTGAGCCCCCGACCTTTACACTTGGTCGGGGGCTCAGCGTCTCTTAAGGCCGTTGCGCAGTTCTACAGACACAAGCAGTACGACAGAGACAAACGGGATGACTGACGTAACCGACGCACCTGCCGCCGAAGAGGTCGAGAGCCCGGAGGACGCGGCCCGGCGTCGGCGCCGTAGCGTGAAACTGTTCTTCCGCGACATCCTCTTCATCCTCATTGCGGCCTTGCTCATTTCATTCCTGATCAAGACGTTCCTGATCCGCTCGTTCTACATTCCGTCCGAGTCGATGGAGACGACGCTGATGCCGAATGACCGGGTCATCGTGAGCCTGCTCACGCCCAGTCTTTCGCCGCTCAAGCGCGGGGATGTAGTCGTCTTCACCGACCCCGGCGGATGGCTTCCCGCCGAGCCGATCGAGCCGCAGTCATCGTCGGCGCTCAACGACATCCTGGCGTTCATTGGCCTCGCCGCCCCGGACGACAACAACCACCTGATCAAGCGGGTGATCGGCCTGCCCGGCGACAAGGTCTCCTGCTGCAACGCGCTCGGCCAGATGACGGTCAACGGCACGCCGCTCGACGAGCCGTACATCAACCTGCCTTCCGGCGTGACAAGGTCGGATCCCTACAACTTCAGCGTGACCGTGCCCAAGGGTGATATCTGGGTCATGGGCGACAATCGCAACGAGTCCGCGGATTCGGCCTTCCACAACTATAAGAAAGACGTGAACCCGTTCGTTCCGATCCGTGACATCACGGGCCAGGCGGTCGTCATCAGCTGGCCGTTCAACCGCTGGACGTTCCTCGGCAACTACCCGGTCGTCTTCCAGGACGTCCCGAAGCCCAAATAGCATGACCGTCGCCGATCCAACTCTCGATGTCGAGTCCGAACTGCACGCCTCAGGCGCACGGTTCGTGATCGGATGCGACGAGGTCGGCCGCGGCGCGATCGCCGGCCCGGTGGGCGTCGGCGTCTGCGTCGTGGATGTCTCGGTCGGGGCGCATCCGACAGGCCTTCGCGACTCGAAGATGTTGAGCGAGAAACGGCGCGAGGAGCTGGCACCACTCGCGGCGGGTTGGGCCCTGTATTCGGCGGTCGGGCTCGCCTCCGCCGACGAGGTCGACGCGCTCGGCATCATGGTGTGCCTGGGGCTTGCGGGCAAGCGCGCGCTCGCCCAGCTGCACGAGCTCGGTGCATCCATCACCGACAGCGTGCTGCTGCTGGATGGCTCGTTCGACTGGCTCTCGCCCGCGCTGAAAAGCCCGCTGCGGGTTCGCACCAGGGTGAAGGCGGACCGTGACTGCGCGTCGGTGGCCGCCGCATCCGTTGTCGCCAAGGTGCATCGCGACCGGCTGATGATCGGCTACGACGCCGAATACCCCGGCTATGGCTGGAGCGGCAACAAGGGCTACGGGTCGACCGAGCATTATGCCGCCATCGATCGACAGGGGCCCAGTGCCCTGCACCGCAAGACGTGGCTGCACTCGCGCGACGGCCTTCTCGCGGTGGTCGAGTAGCGCGCTCTGGCCTGTATTCCGGTGGTCGAGTAGCGCGCTCTGGCCTGTATTCCGGTGGTCGAGTAGGGCGCTCTGGCGCGCGTATCGAGACCCCGAACAAATAGACTGGCAGAAGCATGGAAGAAGACGAGTTCGAAGACTACGACCGCGAGGTCGAGCTTGCCCTTTATCGCGAATACCGGGATGTGGTTTCGCAGTTTCGCTACGTGGTCGAGACGGAGCGCCGGTTCTATCTGGCCAATGAGGTCTCGCTGGAACGACGCGATACTGAGCACGACTTCTACTTCGAGTTGAACATGACCGACGTCTGGGTCTGGGACGTCTACCGGTCGGATCGCTTCGTGAAGTCGGTGCGGGTGCTTACGTTTAAAGACGTCAACGTCGAGGAACTCTCCGCCAAGGAGCTCGAGCTTCCCAAGGAACTCGCACTCGACGAATAGTCGTTAGGAGCAGTCCGTGCGCGATATCGAAAACCTGGATGACCGCCGAAAGCTGCTCTTCGCATCCGGCTACCTGGCGGGGCTCGCCCGTGCGCCGCTAGGGGCGCTCTCGAAGAGCGAGCTCGACTATCTCGCGTTCGTTTCGCTGGTGGATGCGGGGGTCGTGTCGGTCGATGCGCCCGCGTTCGAACTCGCGCAGCTGCTCGAGGTCACTCCGGCGAAGGTGTCGGCGTTCGTGTACGCGTACCGAGTGCGCACCCAGTCTCCAGCGCACCTGCTCGACGACCTGGCGAACGCGATCGTGCTGGTCGCGCTGCCGGCCGACGGTAATGTCGTTCTGAACGTCGAGGACCGCTACTGGCGGGAGACGCTGATCGCGCGGCTCAAGGCGGTCGGCGTTTACACCGACACGTCGTTCAACCGCGAGCGGGTGACCGTGCCGGCGGCCAAGTTCGCGCATGTTCTCACCGCGGTGTTCGGCGATCGGGCGAAAGGTCTCGCCAAGAAGCTGGCGGCGGAGCGCCGGCACAATGCGGCAGTCGACATCCTCGAACTGCTCGTGGGCTTGCCCGCGGCGACCCTGACTGCCGGGGTGTCAACGGTCGGCACGGCAACGGTCGGTGCGCTGCTGACGTGGGCGGGGCTGCACTAGGGCGGTTGGCCGACCTGTCGCTCGATCTGGCCGACCGCGGCTGGTTGCTAACAGTTGGCGCCGACCGGGCAATTCCCGGGCGCCGAACCCGGCAGAGTCCTCTGCATGGCAGCAAAGGACGAACTCGGCAGGCGCGGTGAGAGCTTGCCGCCGACCACCTCGTGGCATCCGGTTTCGAGATCGTGGAGCGAAACTGGCGGTGCTCCCAGGGCGAGATCGACATCGTTGCGACGATAGACAGTGAGCTCGTCTTCGTCGAGGTGAAGACTCGGTCGTCCCTCTCGTTCGGGCATCCGCTCGAGGCGATCACGGCGGCAAAACTCGCCCGGCTCCGCCGGCTTGCGGCGGCGTGGTGCGAGGAGCATCCGGGCAATCACTTCGCTATTCGCATCGATGCCATCGCGATCCTCGCGCCGACTCGCGGCCGGATCGAGATCGAACACCTCGAGCGGGTGTTCTGAATGGCAGTGGTCTGAATGCCGTTGGGTCGAACACACGCCGTCGCGCTCCTCGGTCTGCAGGGAGCGATCGTCGAGATCGAGGCCGACATCTCGACCGGACTGCCGAAGTTCATCGTGATCGGCCTCCCCGACGCCGCCATCAAGCAGGCCGAGCACCGGGTGCACGCGGCTGCGACAAACTCCGGATGCTCGCTGCCCACGAAGAAGTACACCGTCAACCTGTCTCCGGCGTCCCTCCCGAAGTTCGGTTCCGGTTTCGATCTCGGCATCGCGGTTGCGTGCCTCGCGGCGGCGGGGACCATCCGGTCGGAATCGATCGAGCGGGTGGTGCACCTTGGCGAGCTGGGGCTGGACGGGCGCACGCGGCCCATCGTCGGCATCCTGCCCGCGGTGCTCGCGCTGGCGCGAGCGGGACACACGACAGTCATGGTGCCGACCGGCAACGCCGATGAGGCCTCGCTGGTTCCGGGGGTGACCGTGGTTGGCGTCGCCTCACTGCGCGACGCCGCGATCTGGCATGGTGCCGAGCTTGAGCCGGAGCCTGTTGACGCTATCTATCTGGCCTCCGTGCACGCGGACGCTCGGGCCGAAAGCACCGACCTCTCGGATGTGATCGGCAACGAGGATGCGGTCCAGGCGATGCTCGCCGCCGCAGCCGGTGGTCACCATGTCTTTCTCCTAGGGCCGCCCGGCGCAGGCAAGACCATGCTCGCCGCGCGCCTGCCTGGCCTCCTCCCCGACCTGTCTGCCGAGGATGCGATCGAGGTGGGCTCGATTCGCTCGCTCGCAGGGCTGCCCGTCAGCGGTACCCTCGACGCTCGGCCACCGTTCGAAAACCCGCACCACACTGCGTCGGCGGTGGCGCTGATCGGGGGAGGCAGCGGAGTCATCCGACCTGGCGCTGCCGCACGGTCTTCGCACGGCGTGCTGTTTCTCGATGAGGCGCCCGAGTTCAACGTGAATGCCCTCGACGCGCTGCGTCAGCCACTTGAGTCTGGGGTGATTTCGATCCATCGGGCGAACGCGGTCGCCCACTTTCCCGGGTCGTTCCAGCTCGTTATGGCCGCCAACCCGTGCCCGTGCGGCCAGTGGGGTGCGAGGGACTCGACCTGCACCTGCGCGCCCTTCGCGCGTCGCCGGTACCTCGCGCGCATCTCAGGGCCCCTGCTCGACCGCATCGACATCCAACTACGAGTGCACCGCATTACGAGCACGCAACTGCGGCTGACTGACGAGACCGAGCGCCTCACGACCGCCGTCGCCCGTGCACGAGTGGAGGATGCGCGGGCGGCCGCTCGGGCACGGCTCGACGGCACCCCGTGGACCCTCAATTCGCAGGTGCCCGGCGCCTGGCTGCGGGGGCCTGCAGCGCGCCTGCCGGTGTCGGCCACGGCATCCATCGATCGCGCCCTCGAACGCGGCGCAATAACCATGCGGGGCTATGACCGGGTGCTGCGCGTCGCGTGGACGCTGGCCGACCTCGACTCCGACCCGACACCTGGCCCCGACCATATCGGTCGCGCGCTGTATCTCAGAAAGGCAATGACGACGTGAGCATGTTTGGACTGGCGGAGGCTGAAGTAGCCACCCTGGTGCGTGCGGTCGCAGGCGACTCGCTCGACCGCGAGCAGATTCGCGACCGGTTCGCGCGCGCAACCTGGACGGGCATCGCCGAGCCCGGCGACCGGACGGCCGGACTTGTGACCCAGGTGCTGGGGGCAGCCGACGCGATGGAGGGGGTTGTTGCCCGCTGGCCGGCGCAGCAGTGGGCCGGCGCGGTATTCGCGGCTGGTCTCGACGGGATTCCCGAAACCGAATTCCAGCAGGCGATGGAGCGCTGGCAGCCGCGGCTGCAGTCAGCGGTGGCCCTGCAGGCACTTCGGCAGGCGGTGCGTTTCGGAAGCCGGCTGCTCGTTCCCGATGCCGAAGGCTGGCCGTCTGGAGTCGACGATCTTGGGCTCCACGCTCCGATCGGGCTGTGGATGCGCGGCGTCGACACTGCGCTGCCCGCCCTCGCCAGGTCGGTCGCCCTGGTCGGCGCACGCTCGGCCACCACCTACGGCGAGCATGTCGTAATGGAAATCTCTGCCGGGTTGGTAGACCGCGGCTACGCGATAGTGTCCGGCGCGGCCTACGGCATAGACGGGATGGCGCATCGTGCGGCGCTGGCCAGTCGCGGAACGACGGTCGCATTTCTCGCCGGTGGCGTCGATCGCTTCTACCCGCGCGGCCACGACACACTTCTCACCCGGATCGTCGCCGAAGGAGCGATCATCTCCGAACTCCCGTGCGGCCAGCCGCCCACCAAGTGGCGTTTTCTGCAACGGAACCGGTTGATTGCCGCGGCCAGTCAGGCGACCGTCGTGGTCGAGGCGGGCTGGCGGTCTGGATCGCTCAACACGGCGGGGCACGCGGCAGAGATCGGGCGCCCGATCGGCGCCATTCCGGGCCCAGTAACCAGCGCGGCCTCAGCGGGATGCCATCGCCTGATCCGTGACTACGACGCGACGCTCGTGACGAGCCCGGACGAGGTCGCGCAGTTGCTGAGGGACTTTGGCGACACGCCCGACGCCGCTGTGCGGCTCGGGGCGCCCGAGCAGACCGCCGGTCGACCGCCCTCCGCAGACGAGACCCGCCTGCTCGATGCTCTGAGCTTTCGTTCGCCGCGCGAGGTGCCCGATATCGCTGCGCGCTCCGGGCTCTCGATCGCCGCCGTCCAGTCGCTTCTCGGCAGTTTGGAGATCGAGGAGCGCGTCGCCGAGCGAGAGCGCGGCTGGGTCAAACTCGGGCAGCGGGATTCGAAAAGGGCCGCTCGACGCTCGTGAGCGCGAGACTGGACCGGTGACCGGGAGACTAGACCGGGTGACCGCGAGACTAGACCGGCGGGCGCGAGCCCCAGCCCGCGAAGGCAGCGACGAGTCGCCGCACGCTGTTCTCGAATCGGGCCTCGGGGTCAGGGAACATCAGGCGGCCGGCGGCGGTGACGAGCGGAAACCGGAGAGGGTCGATTCGCGACTCACGCGACTCGATGCTGTACCGGTCATCCGTCTGCGAGACCTGCGCAACCGACTGCTCCTCGATCGTCGCTCCGACCGAATACGCATAGAGCACACCGGAGATCTCGATCGCAGTCTCTAGGCTCATGCCTTCCGCGACCAGTGCCGCCAACGGCTCCTCCTGTGCTTCCAAGATGGAAGCGTCCGTCAGGTAGGTACCGCTGAACAACCGCGCGCCGTCCCTGTGCGACATCAGGATGCGACGAAGCCCGAGAGCGAACCGCACCATGCCCTCCGGCCATCCGACCCCCATCTGCGGCGCCGTTGCGGCCTGGACCTCGCGCCACAGTGCGGTCGCCATCTCGTCGACGAGGTCCTGCTTGCTCGAGAAGTGCCAATACAGTGCCGGCGCCTTGACCTCCAGCCGTGCGGCCAGTGCTCTCAGATTGAGCCCGTCGAGACCAACATCGTCAAGAAGCAGCAGGGCTTGCTCGACCACGATCTCGCGGGTCAGTCCCTTCTGTGGCATGCCGAGCTCTCCAATCGTTGCGCCCTTAACAATGTTAATGCCATGATCTATTCGACCAGTTTAACAACGTTAAGGAGAAATGATGAAGGCGGCCATTCTTTCCGGTCCCACGGCGATCCCGAACTACGGGGACTTCATCGAACCGGTGCCGAGCGAGCACCGCCAGTTGATGTCGCTGGTCGCGGCGGGCCTCCATCCGGTGACTCGTGCGATCGCGACCGGAGAGCACTACGGCGGCCAGTTCCGTTGGCCGCTCATCCCCGGAATCGACGCGGTCGCCCGCACCGCCGACGGCACCCTCGTCTACACCGGCTGGACGGAACACCCCTTCGGCACCTTCGCGGAACGGATGGCCGCTCCGATGGGCACGCCGCTGCCCGACGGCGCGGACCCGGTACAGGTCGCAGCAGGGCTCAACCCCGGACTGTCGTCGTGGCTGCCGCTGACTGAACGCGCAGGAGCCGGGCCACTCGGTGTCGTTCTCGTCCTCGGCGCCACCGGTGTCGCCGGCAACATCGCGGTGCAGAATGCTCTCGCGCTCGGTGCCGAGCACGTTATCGCGGCCGGACGGAACGAGGCGACTCTGGAGACTCTTGAGGGCCAGCATCGCACCACTGTCGCCCTCACCGGAGAACCAGCACACGACGTCGCTGCGCTCGAGGCGGCGTTCGGGCGGCACCGGCCGTCGATCGTGCTCGACTTCGTGTGGGGGCGCCCCGCCGAGGCGGCGTTCACTGCATTAGGCCGCACCGGGCTCGACCAAGACGAACATCCCGTCACGTACATCGAAATCGGGGAGTCGTCCGGTGCCAGTGCATCGATCCCCGCGTCGCTGCTGCGCAGTACCGCACTGACGATCTCGGGTTCCGGCGCCGGGTCCGCCGACGTGCAGAAGCTCATCGCGCAGATTCCGGTCTTTGCCTCGCGGATCGCGGACGGCACGGTCGAGATCCCTGTGACAACCTTCCCGCTCGCCGATATTGCGGCGGCGTGGCAGGACGCAACCCCGGGACGCCGGGTTGTCATAACGGGGGGATGACCGGGTCGAGCGCGTCAGTGGAACGTTTCGCCGCGGGCCAGCATCTCGACGAACGCCTCGATGCGGCGATCCCGCGTCTCCTGCTTCTTTGCACTCTGGATGCGGTAGTACAGCGCATACCGGTTGACGGCATTCAGGGTCTCGTAGAACGCCTTCGCCTCGGGATTCCGTTCGAGCGCCGCAAGGAACTCGGGAGTCGGCGTCGAACCGCGCTGGCCCTCATACGCGCGTTCCCAACGTCCATCGGCCTTGGCGGCATCCACCTGGGCGAGTCCCGCCGGATGCATGGTGCCCGCCTCGATCATGGCGGTCGCCTTATCGACGTTGCGCTTCGACCAGACGCTTCGGGGGCGGCGCTGTGTGAAAATCTGGATGTAGAAGTGCTCGTCGAACGATCGCTTCTGGCTGTCGACCCACCCGTAGGTGATCGCGACATCCAGTGCCTCGTCATACGACACTGTGCCGACCGGGCTGCCCCGTTTCGCAATCTTCATGCGAATGCCGGGGTGGTCGGCGTGGTTGGCGGCCAGCCAGTCGTCGAACGCGGCGGCGTCAGTGAACTGCGCGATGTCCCTTTCGACTGCCATGGCACTCCATTAAGTCGCGTTCCGTTGCCCCAACATTAGGAGAGCCTTCTCATTCGCGCTAGGACGGGGCTGTGCAGGCGGGCCTATCCTGTACGCGTGACCCAACTCGGCCAGCATCCAGACCCTCTGCACACCATCGCCCACATCAGCGACACCCACTTTCTCGCGGACGGCGCGCCGCTGTTCGGATCGGTCACTACCGAAAAGAACCTGCGGCGAGCGCTCGAGCAACTGGTCAAATCGGGTGTGAACCCCGAGGCACTGGTGTTCACCGGCGATCTCGCCGACCTCGGCCAGCCTGACGCCTATCGACGGCTTCGTGCGATCGTCGAACCGGTCGCGAATGAGCTCGGCGCCCAGGTCATCTGGGTGATGGGAAACCACGATGAGAGGCTGCAGTACTCGAAGGAGCTCTTCGACATCGAGGGAAGCGAAGCACCACAGGATCGCGTCTATGACATCGGCGGGCTGCGCATCATCTCGCTCGACACGACGGTTCCGGGCTACCACCACGGCGAGCTCGAGCCGGCCCAGCTCGACTGGCTGTCCGACGTGCTGGCCACTCCCGCTCCGCACGGCACGCTTGTGGCGGTGCACCACCCTCCGATCCCCGAACCACTGCTCTGGGCCATGGCGATGCTCGAACTCGAGGGGCAGGATGCGCTCGCTGAGGTAGTACGGGGCACCGACGTCATCGGGATCCTCGGCGGGCACCTGCACTACACGACGCACTCGCTGTTCGCTGGCATCCCGGTGTCGGTTGCCGCCGCCACCTGTTACACGATGGACCTCGCGGATGGTGCGAAACTGCTGTCCGGCGTGGATGCCAACCAGGCGTTCAACATCGTGAGCGTGTACGAGTCCCAGGTTGTGCACACGGTCATCCCGCTAGCCTCCGCCGCGGAGGTGACCGGTTTCGCTGCAGAGAACCGCGCCCTGATCGAGGCCATGTCGTCTGATGAGCGACGGGCCATGTTCTCGAAGAAGGACTCGACCTTCAACCGCGGCGAGGCGTAGTTCTCCCAGCGTCTACCCCAGCCAAATAAGGTGAATTCGTGAACGAGACGCCGAGCCCCGAATTCCAGTTGGCGCAGGAGGTGTTCGCGGGCCAGCCCTTCACGGCTCTGGTCGAAGCGCACCTGCTTCGCTTCGAGACCGGTGTTGCCGCTATCGAGGTGCCGCACCGGCCGCAGCTGCTTCAACAGCACGGTTTCCTGCACGGCGGAGTAGTGGCCTATGCGATCGACAACGCCATCACCTTCGCTGCAGGCACGGTGCTCGGAACGAGCATCCTGACCGCCGGCATCAGCGTGGTCTATCTTCGACCAGCGTCGTCGGGCATCGTGGCCACTGCCACCGTGATCGGGCGCACCAAACGCCAGGCGGTGGTCAACTGCGAAGTGCACTGCACGGATGCCGCGGGCACCGACATCCTCGTCGCCACCGGGCAGGGCACCGCGACCATCATCGAGCGATAGTCGAGCGCTGGCCGCACTGCTAACCGACCGAGATTCCGCTCGCCCTGAGGCGCAGACGGTCCGCAGAGATCGACCGCTCGAGCCTTTCGCCCGTGCCGCGGAGGTGCTGGATGGTCGCGAGTTCGGAAGCGCCGACGTCGCCCGCCAGAAGGGATTGCGCGATCGCGGCATGCTCGGCGTGTACTCGCCCTCGTGACTCGGCTGCCTGCACTTCGAGCCATCGCGTGCGATAGAGGCGCGTGAGCACGCTTTGCATCGCGTCGAGCAGGAACACGTTGCCCGAAAGGCGCGCGAGCTCGAGATGAAAGCTGGTGCCGGCGTCGAGGGTGTGCTCAGGCGTCTCGTCGTCGTCTGACGTGGTCGCCAGCAGCGCGAGTGCCTCGAGATCCTCGCGGGCGGCACGCTCGATCGCGAGCCGAGCGGCTGCGGATTCGAGGGCTTCACGGAACTCGTAGAGGGCGCGGATCTCGTCGAGGTTCAGCGGAGCGACCATCCAGTTTTTGCCGTCGCGCTGAACCAGGCCCTCGGACTCGAGCCGCATGAGCGCGGCTCGGATGGGTGTGCGGGAGGCGCCGAACTCCGGCTCGAGGCCCCGCTCGCTGAGTCGCTGACCCGGTGCGAGTTCGAGCGAGAGGATGGCTGCGCGCAGTCGTCCGTGCAGGCTTTCGTCGTTCATCGATTCGATTCTTTCGGGGCAGAACGCATGTGGTATACCAGTATGGTATCCCACAAAGAGGCGAAATAGACGATGAAACAAGCGAGGCAATTGTGAGCAGCGAGAGACTCGGCGCCAAGCCGTGGGCGATGCTCGCGCTCGGGCTGCTGGCGCAGACCGCCACCTCGATGCTGACGAGCACTCCCGCATTCCTCATTCCCGAACTGCACAACAATCGCGGGGTTCCGCTGGCGACGGCCGGCCTGCTCGCCTCGACGACGACAATCGGCATGGTCGTCGCGCTGGTCGCGTGGGGCGCAGTCGCAGACCGCATCGGGGAACGCTGGGTCATCTCCGGAGGTCTCGCCCTCGCGGCGCTGGCCGCAGCAGGCGCCGCACTGTTCTCGACCGATTTCGGGGTGCTCGCCGCCTTCCTTGTGCTCGGCGGCATCGCGTCGGCCAGTTCGAGTCCGGCGAGCGGCCGCCTGATCGTGGGTTGGTTTCCGCGTAACCGGCGAGGGCTCGCGATGGGGATCCGCCAGATGTCGCAGCCGCTGGGCGTCGCGCTCGCGGCACTGGTCGTGCCGCCCCTGGCCGAGAGCGCGGGCATCGATGCGGCACTGCTTGCGTCGGTGATCTTCTGCGGCGCCATCGCGATCGCCTGCGCGATCGGACTGCGCGACCCCGCTCGCATCCCGCTGTCGGCCTTCGAGAGCAAGCCCGCCAACCCCTACCGCGGCAGCAGGACTCTCGTGCGCATCCACCTCGCGTCCATCCTGTTGGTGATTCCGCAGTTCACGGTGTCGACCTTCGGCCTCATCTGGCTGATCTCGGCGGAGAGGTTTCCCACTGCACTGGCAGGACTGGTCGTGGGCCTCGCCCAACTGATCGGTGCGCTCGGCCGTATCGTCGTCGGCGTATGGAGCGACCGGCTTGGTAGTCGGATGCGCCCGCTGCGGTGGGTTGCGCTGGCTGCGGTGGCTTCCATGCTCCTGATGGCGGCCGTGGGCCTGATCGCAACGCCGCTGGCGGCGTTCGTGCTCATCGTCGCAGCGACCGTTTCCGTCGCCGACAACGGCCTGGCATTCGGCGCCGTCGCCGAGATTGCGGGTCCGTACTGGTCAGGACGTGCGCTGGGCGCGCAGAACACGGGGCAGTGGATCGGTGCGTCGCTGGTCGGCCCGCTGGCAGGTCTGCTCATCGGAGTCATCGGGTATCCGCTCACCTTTGTCGCCTCGGGCGTCTGCGCGCTGATTGCCGTCCCGTTGGTTCCGAAAGCGGGGGACGTCGAACACGGCATGGCTGCCGGGCCAATCGTCTCTTCTGCGCGACCATGAAAGCGTGCTACTCGAACGAGCGGTAAGCGATTTCGCGGTCTACCTGTCTGCGGAGCGCGGTTTCAGCGCACACACTGTGCGTTCGTACTCGGCCGACCTTGCAGACCTCGAGCGTTTCACTGCGACACGGGGCATCCGCACTACTGACGCAATCGATCTCGAACTGCTGCGCGACTGGCTCTGGGACGGTTCGAAGGCGGCCCTCGCCAAATCGACGCTCGCTCGACGTTCCGCCGCGGTTCGGAGTTTCTCCAGTTGGCTGGCCAGAACCGGCGCAACCACCGCGGATGCCGGTACTCGGCTTCGCGCACCCAAGGCCGACCACCACCTGCCTCGCGTGCTCACGCGGCAGCAGATCGACGGGATGCTTGGTGGCCTCGAGCAGCGCGCGTCCGCGGGCGAGGCGATCGCGACTCGCGATCTCGCCATCGTCGAGCTGCTGTACGCTTCCGCCCTCCGGGTGAGCGAGATCGTCGGGCTCGACCAGGGTGACGTCGATCTCGGTCGTCTGACCGTACGCGTCACGGGCAAGGGCTCGAAGGAGCGTGTCGTGCCGTTCGGCGCCCCGGCGCAGCGGGCCATCGTCGCCTACCAGTCGCATCGCCACGAGCTGCTCACCGATCCGACCCCGGCAGTCTTTCTCGGCGCGCGGGGCAGGCGCATCGGCACCCGCACGGTGTACGAACTGATCGCGGGCCTTCTTGCGGAGGTGCCCGGCTCAGGGCCCGCGGGCCCGCACACCCTTCGACACACCGCGGCCACCCACCTGCTCGATGGCGGGGCAGACCTGCGCTCCGTACAGGAGATGCTCGGCCACGCGAGCCTTGGTACGACACAGCTCTACACGCATGTATCCGCTGAACGACTGAAGGAGAGTTATCGCAATGCACACCCACGGGCATAGCGCGACCGACGGACGACACAGTGCGGGCCGGCAGCAGGACCGAATGCGCGATGCCGCCCAAAAAGACCAGGGGCGACACATATTGCCCGTCAATGCGCACGCCGAAGTGCAGGCACAGTTCGGCGCAATGACCGGGCGCCACCGTTCCGATCGCTTCTCCGCGCGACACAACCTCGCCAACTGACAGCAGGGATCGCACCGGCTCGTAGCTGGAGAGCACCCCACCGGGGTGCGCGATCGACAACACCGGCTCGTCGGCCACCGGTCCGGCGAAATACACGACCCCGTCGGCCGGGGCGGAGACTGGGCCCGTTGCGGCGATATCGATGCCACGATGGCCCGCCGAATACGGCGTTGCCGGAGCCAGGTACGGCCGAAGGATCGTGTGCGGCCATGGCACCGGCCACGACCACCGCGTATGCGCCGTACCTACCGACGACCCCGCGGCGACGAACGCGACCAGCGCGAACGGGACCAGGGCGGGCAGCATCCACCAATCATCGACGGGCGGGGCGCGCCCTCTCTTCGCGGAGCCACCGAATGGGCAGAACCCGCCCGGAATGCGGGCGGTGGGGGAGCGGTGCTATCCTTTTCGAAGCATCCGGTTGCATCGGATGACTACGCGTGTCTGTAGCGGCCTCACCGGCCGCGCATCGCATCCACTCAGTCTGGCCCGTAAAACGGCTTCTGCGGATGCGTGCGGGCGCCAGGGTCCGCCCAAAAGGTGCGGATAACAACTGAGTAGGGTCGGCTTGCGCCGCAGAAAAAGCGCAGTGCTGCCCAGATAAAGGAGTCGGCCATGGCCGTCGTTACCATTCGCCAGCTGCTCGACAGCGGAGTCCACTTCGGGCACCAGACCCGTCGCTGGAACCCGAAGATGAAGCGATTCATCCTGACGGAGCGCAGCGGAAGCCACATCATCGACCTGCAGCAGTCCCTTGCGCACATCGACAAGACCTACGACTACGTCAAGGAGACGGTCGCCCACGGCGGCACCATCCTGTTCGTCGGCACCAAGAAGCAGGCCCAGGGCTCGATCGCCGAGCAGGCGACGCGTGTCGGCCAGCCGTACGTGAACCAGCGCTGGCTCGGCGGGCTTCTCACCAACTTCCAGACGGTCTCCAAGCGCCTTGCACGCATGAAGGAACTCGAAGAGGTCGACTTCGACGACACCACGCGCGGTTACACCAAGAAAGAGCTGCTGATTCAGAAGCGCGAGCTGGTGAAGCTGCAGAAGAGCCTCGGCGGTATCCGCAATCTCACGAAGACGCCGTCGGCGATCTGGGTCGTGGACACCAAGAAGGAGCACCTCGCCATCGACGAGGCTCACAAGCTCGGTATCCCGGTCATCGCGATCCTCGACACCAACTGCGACCCCGACGAGGTGCAGTACCCGATCCCGGGTAATGACGACGCCATTCGCTCGGTCGGCCTGCTGACCCGCATCATCGCGGATGCCGCGGCCGAGGGTCTCATCCAGCGCCACCAGAAGCCCGAAGAGGGCGGCGAGGTCGAGCCGCTGGCCGCGTGGGAGGCGGAGCTGCTCGCAGCATCCGAGACGCCGACCACCGAGGCCGAGAAGATCGAGGCCGTCGACGAGGAGATCCAGCCGATCACGTCGAAGGAAGAGGTCGCCGAGGAGATCGCCGCGATCGTCGCCGAGGAGCCCACCGAAGAGAACGACGCGGATGCGGTTGCCGCAGCGCACGAGGCCGACGCCGACCCGACCCTGGTTGTCGAGCACCACGTCGAGTCCGACGAGGAGGCCGAGGCCAAGATCGAGGCCGAGGCCACCGACGAAGAGAAGACACCCAAGAAGGCTGCAGCGGCCAAGCCGGCTGCCGCCAAGTAGTAGAGGACAAAGAGATTCATGGCAGATTTCAGCCTTGACGACCTGAAGGCGCTGCGCGAGCAGCTCGGCACCGGAATGGTCGAGACCAAGAACGCACTCGTCGAAGCGGGCGGTGACAAGGAGAAGGCGGTCGAGCTGCTCCGCATCCGCGGCGCCAAGAGCAACGCGAAGCGGGCCGACCGCTCCACCAGCGAGGGCCTCATCGCCGTCGTGCACTCGGCAACCGCTGTCACGATGATCGAGCTCGCCTGCGAGACCGACTTCGTGGCGAAGAACGAGAAGTTCGTGTCACTGTCTGAGACGGTCATCCAGGCGCTGGCCGACTCGGGCGCGGAGACCATCGACCAGGCGCTCGCCGCCAAGGCCGGTGCCGGCACCGTGGGTTCGGTCATCGAGGAACAGGCCGCGACACTCGGCGAGAAGGTCGAACTGCGCCAGCTGGTTCGCCTGACCGGCGACAAGTTCGAGATCTACCTGCACCGCACGTCGAAAGACCTGCCGCCGCAGATCGGTGTTGTTCTCGCCTACACGGGTGACGACGCGGAGACCGCTCGCAGCATCGCCCAGCACATCTCGTTCGCAAACCCGGAATACCTGTCGAAGGATGACGTTCCGGCCGCCGCAGTCGACAACGAGCGTCACATCGTCGAGGAGGTCACGCGCGCCGAGGGCAAGCCCGAGGCTGCGTTGCCGAAGATCGTCGAGGGGCGCCTGAACGCGTTCTACAAGCAGGTCGCACTGCTCGAACAGGACTACGCCAAAGACAACAAGCTGAGCGTCGCGAAGGTCGCGATCGACGCTGGCCTGACCATCACGGGCTTCGCTCGTTTCAAGGTCGGCGCCTAGCCAGCAGTTCACGAGAAGGGCCCGGGATGAACATCCCGGGCCCTTTTCTGTGTGCTCCGATCCGTGCGGGTTCGGAGTTGCGCAATACTTCAGAACAGCATGGACTGGGCCGCAATTTGAGCAGGGGGAGTTTCGTTCGGCGAACAGGATCGCGACCGGGAATGGCCGTATGTCTCCTGTTCATGCAGCCGCAACCCGGATTCGTCCTGTTGAACGGCATGCATGGGGCGAGTGACTCGTGCTCCGGTACCCTTGATCGAGCCTTAAACCCCCAGGGAGCCCCATGACCGACAAGAAGCGCCGCGTACTCCTGAAGCTGTCGGGTGAAGCCTTCGGCGGAGGCTCGCTGGGCGTCAACCCGGATGTCGTCGCCAGCCTGGCGCGAGAGATCGCGCTGGCAGCCCAGGAGGTTGAAGTCGCGATCGTGGTCGGCGGCGGCAACTTCTTCCGCGGCGCAGAGCTGAGCCAGCGCGGAATGGATCGCGGTCGGGCCGACTACATGGGCATGCTGGGCACGGTCATGAACGCCCTGGCGCTGCAGGACTTCCTCGAGCAGGCGGGCGTGCAGACGCGCGTGCAGTCCGCGATCTCGATGACCCAGGTCGCCGAGCCGTACATTCCTCGCCGGGCGGAGCGCCACCTCGAGAAGGGCCGCGTGGTCATCTTCGGCGCGGGCGCCGGGCTGCCCTACTTCTCTACCGACACCGTCGCTGCGCAGCGTGCGCTCGAGATCGATGCCGACGTCGTGCTGCTCGCCAAGAACGGCGTGGATGGCGTCTACACCGGCGACCCGCGCACCGACCCGACGGCCACGAAGATCGATGAGATCTCGTACCAGGAGGCGCTGGTCAAGGGACTCAAAGTCGTCGACTCGACCGCCTTCAGCCTGTGCATGGACAACCGGATGCCCATGGTGGTCTTCGGCATGGAGCCGGCGGGCAATGTGACGAGCGCGATCCGCGGGGATCGTCTCGGCACCCTCGTGCGCGCATAGCCCGGAGTGAGCCCAACCGTCCTTCTGCTTGTCGCGATCGCGGCGGTAGCCCATGCCACGTGGAATCTCACGATCAAGGCGGCCGGCACCAGCGGCACGCGCTTTCTCTGGCTGACGTTCGTCGTCGCCACGATCGCGGTGGCACCCTTCGGCGTCGCCTCGCTGGCCCACGTGGGCTCTCGGACGCCGTTGCTGCTGGCCCTGGCGCTTGGCAGCGGCATCCTTCAGATCGCGTACTTCCTGACCCTGCAGCGCGGGTACCGGCTCGGGGACGTCTCGATCGTGTACCCGCTGGCCCGCGGCAGCGGACCGCTGTTGAGCGTGATCTTCGCGGTAGTACTGTTCCACGAGAACCCGGGCGTCATCGGCCTGCTCGGCGCTGCGGTAGTGATCGCCGGGGTGGTCGTGATTGGTGTGGCCGGGGGCCGTGGCCGTTTCTCGGCCAACCGGGTGGGCATCCTTTACGGCCTGCTGGTCGGTGTTGCGATCGCCGCCTACACCCTCTGGGATGCGAACGCGGTGGTGTCGCAGGCACTGCCGCCGCTCGGCTACTTCTGGGTCACAATCCTCGTGCAGCTCATCGCCTTTGCGCCGTTCGCTCTTCGCCGGCCCGCGTTCACGGTTGCGCTTGCGCGGCAGCACTGGTGGGCGGTGCTGGTGGTGGGCATCCTGTCGCCCCTTGCTTACGTGCTGATTCTGTTCGCGTTCACGCTCGCCCCGGTCGCGCTGGTCGCGCCGGCGCGTGAAGCGAGCGTCGTGCTGGTCGCGCTCGGGGGATGGCTGCTGTTCCGGGAGCCGCATCCGGGGCAGCGGATGATCGGCGCAGTGGTGGTACTCGGGGGCGTCGCGCTGCTGGCCATTGGCTAACAACTAAACTCGTACAGACGCAAAGGAGTTGCCGTGATTAGCGACGTGCTTGACGAGGCCAAGGCAAAGATGAACAAGGCCGTGGAAGTGGCCAAGGACGACTTCGGCACAGTGCGTACCGGGCGAGCGAACCCGGCCCTGTTCCAGAAGATCCTGGTCGATTACTACGGAACACCGACGCCGCTGGCCCAGCTCGCCTCGATGCAGAACCCCGAGGCGCGCACGCTGCTCGTGACCCCGTACGACAAGGGTGCGCTGAAAGAGATCGAAAAGGCCATCGTCAACTGGCCCAACCTGGGTGCCAACGTCGGCAACGACGGCAACATCATCCGGGTGACGCTTGCCGAGATGACCGAGGAGCGACGTCGCGACTTCGTGAAGATCGTGCGCAGCAAGGGCGAAGAGGCCAAGGTCGCGCTGCGCAACGTGCGCCGCAACGCCAAAGACGACCTGGATGCGCTCAAGAGCGATGTCGGCGAGGATGAGCTCGCGCGCGCCGAGAAGGAGCTCGAGGCGCTCACCAAGTCGCACGTTGACGCGATCGACGATGCGCTCAAGCGCAAAGAGTCAGAGCTTCTCGAAGTCTGATGACGGAGCCTGGCGAGACTGAATCACCGCGAGCGAAGAGGCGGTCCCGCCAGCGCGCGGATTTCGATGCGACTGTCGCCGACATCGAGGCGCAGGTGCGTGCCACGAACGCCAGGATCGAGGCGCAGGTGCGCGCGACGAATGCGATCATCGAGGAACGTACCGGCCGCAACCTGGTTGCGGCGATCGCCATCGGCATCGTGTTCGGGGCGGCGTTCATCTCGAGCCTGATCTTCCTGACCTGGATCTTCATGATCTTCGCCGCGGTGCTCATGGTGTTCCTGGCCCTCGAGCTCACGGCGGCGTTCCGGGCCGCCGGGCACAATGTGCCGCGCATCCCCTCGGCCATCGCGGCGGCGGGGGTGATCGTCGCGACCTTCTACTGGCATACCGAGGGTCAGTGGCTGATCCTGCTCGCCGGCATGGCCTTCATCTCGCTGTGGCGACTGGTCGAGGCGGCGATCCCGGCTCGTCGCAAATCGAGCAAGGGACTCGGCAGCGACCTGCTCGCCGGCCTCTTCATCCAGGCCTACGCCATCTTCCTCGGCAGCTTCACCGTGCTGCTGGCGTCGGAGAAGAACGGCAACCTGTGGGTGCTGAGCCTGCTCATCGTCGTGGTTTCGACCGACACCGGCGCCTATGTGACCGGCCTCCTGCTTGGCAAGCACAAGATGGCGCCGCGCATCAGCCCGAAGAAGACCTGGGAGGGATTCGGCGGGTCGATCGTGGCCGCCCAGATCGCCAGCTTCCTGGTCGGCTGGCTGCTGCTCGGCAACCTGCCGATCCTCGACCGGGTGCTGTTCGGCGTGCTCCTGGCGCTCAGCGCGACGATCGGCGACCTCGTCGAGTCGCTCATCAAGCGCGATCTGGGCATCAAAGACATCAGCAACTGGCTGCCCGGGCACGGCGGTTTCCTGGATCGCCTCGACTCGGTGCTGCCCTCGGCGGCGGTTGCCTATGCGTTGTTTATCATTTTCAATGGGGCAAGATAGACGGGTGAGTACAACTTTTCCCAGATCCAGGAAGTCCCAGCCGGGCTACTCGGTCAACGAGGTTGAGGACTTTCTCGAGGATGCGCGTCGCGCGTACGCCGCGGACCAGTCAGCTCCCACCGTCGTCACCGCCGAATCCATTCGACACACCGCATTCGACATGGAGAAGGGCGGATACTCGGTCGAGCATGTCGATGCGGCACTCGAACGACTGGAAGACGCCTTCGCCGCACGGGAGAAGGATCGCGCGCTGGGCGAGATCGGCGACCAGGCGTGGTTCGGCAGGGCACGCTCGATCGCCCAGGAGGCGCTCGACCGACTCGACCGCCCGTGGGGTCACAAATTCAAGCGCGTCAACGGCCTGACCCTCGGCTACCACCCGAAAGATGTCGACGATTTCGGTGAGCTTCTGACCGCCTACTTCCAGGATGGCAAGCCGATGAGCGTCGAGGAAGTGCGCACGGTCGCCTTCCGCACTCGCCGCGGCGGCTACAACGAAACGCAGGTCGACTTGTTTCTCGACGCTATCATCGGTGTCATGCTCGCCGTCCGCTGAGCGGGCCCGACTTCGGGATTCATGCTGTTTTGCACTAAAATCGTGAAACTGTGAGCAAGCATTCGGGGACTGCCGTGCTCGAGGGTCGCTATGTCGCGGTCTCTCGCAGCGCTCGTCGTCGTCCCCTGCCCTCGCGGTGGAAGGTTCCGATCTACGCCTTCGTCCTGGCGTTCGCGATCGTGGTGGTGATGGTCATCGACCCGTATTCGGGCGCTTTCGCCGACGCGAACACCGCCCCGAGCCACTGGGAGGAGACCGGCCAGACCGTTCTCGTCACCGACGGGAACTCGGCTGTCACGGTCACCCGGGACGCATTCGGCGCGCATTCGGCGCCGAAGCCGGTCGCCGCGGGCCCATCCGTTGCGCGCGCGGCCATTCCGACCCCCGGTTCTGCGCAGGCGATCGCACTCGGCATCCTGACCTCCGAGGGCATGGGCGAAGACCAGTACAGCTGCCTCGTCTCGCTGTGGAATCGCGAATCGCACTGGAACGTGACCGCCGAGAACCCGGATGGGGCGTACGGCATCCCGCAGGCGCTCCCCGGTTCGAAGATGGGCTCCGCAGGGCCGGACTGGCAGACGAACGCCACGACCCAGATCAACTGGGGACTCGGCTACATCGCGAGTCGCTACGGCACCCCCTGCGGGGCGTGGGCTCACTCGCAGGCCACCGGCTGGTACTAGCGCGCCTCTAGGCTTGGGTCATGGAGTGGGCCCTGTTCGGCGTTGTCGCGATCGTGTCGATCGTCGCCGCGGGGGCGTTCGCGAACAGGCTCGGGGTCGCGGCGCCGCTCCTTCTGATCGTGCTGGGCGTCGGATTCAGCTTCATCCCCGGCGCCCCGACCACGGTGCCGCCTGAGCTCATCCTCGCCGGGCTGTTGCCGCCGATCCTGTATTCGTCGGCGGTCAACGTGCCGATCGTCGATTTCAAGCGCAACTTCTCGAGCATCTTCGGCCTGAGCGTGCTGCTGGTGCTCGTGTCGGCGTTCGCGACCGGCTGGGTGCTGTTCGAGCTGTTTCCGAAGCTGAGCTATGCGGAGGGGGTGGCGCTCGGCGCGGTGATCAGCCCAACGGATGCCGTCGCCGCGACCGCGATCGGTAAACGACTGGGTCTTCCGCCCCGGCTGGTCACGATCCTCGAGGGTGAGGGGCTCGTCAACGACGCCACCGCACTCGTGCTGCTGCGGTCCGCCGTTGCGGCGGCCGCGACAACTGTCTCGTTCTGGTCTTCGCTCGGCGACTTCGTTTATGCCGTGATCGTTGCCATCCTGATCGGTGTCATCATCGGCGCTGTGACGGTGTGGGTGCGGTCGAAGTTCCGCGATTCGGTGCTCGACACGGCCATCTCGTTTGCGATCCCGTTCCTCGCCTACATCCCGGCGGAGGCCATCCACGCGAGCGGGGTCATCGCGGTCGTGGCGGCGGGCCTCTATTCGGGCCACGCGGCGGCGCAGCGCTTCTCGCCGCAGGCCCGCATCTCGGAGCGGCTCAACTGGCGCACCATCCAATTCGTGCTCGAGAACGGCGTCTTCCTGCTCATGGGCCTCGAGATCTCGAAACTCGTCGAGGATGTGCAGACCAGGGCGACGGTCGGCGAGCCGGGGGTGCTCGGTTCGGCGCTGCTGGGACTGCTGACCACGGTCGTGCTGATCGTTCTCAGGGTGATTTTCGTGCCGCCCTTGCTGATCACTGTGAGGGCGACGATGAGCGCCGCCGAGCGACAACAACCGCTGTTCCGGCAGCGCCTCGACCGGCTCGTCGGCATGGCGACGGGTTCGGCGCGCGCGCAGCGACGACTGGAGTCCGCCGAGCGATCGTATGTGCAGCGAGAGAACGAGATCGAGCAGCTGAAGTCCGAGGAATTCGGATGGCGCGGTGCCGTCGTGCTCAGCTGGTCGGGCATGCGCGGCGTGGTCACGCTCGCCGCCGCGCAGTCGCTGCCTGAGTCCTTCCCCTACCGCGCTCAGCTGATCCTCATCGCTTTCACTGTGGCGGTCGTGACGCTCGTTGTGCAGGGCGGCTCGCTGCCGCTGGTCATCCGCCTGACGAAGATCCAGGGCAGCGACAAGGTCGCTGACCGTAACTCGCTCGCCCAGTTGCTCGGCGAGATCAGCGAGGTTGGCGTGGCCGTGCTCGAGAACCCGACGCTCGTGCTGCCGGACGGCGCGCAGATCCCGGACGATGTCATCGAACGAGTGCGCGCCGATTCACTGAATATCGTCGAGTCCGCCCGCGAACGCGCCGAGCACGGTGTCGGTGACGAGGAGCTCGCCAACTCACCGCGGCGCCAGTATCGCGAACTGCGCCGCGAGGTGCTCGCGGCGGAGCGTGGGGCTCTGCTCGACGCGCGCTCGAGCGGTGCGTATCCGTCCCGCATCCTGAGCCAGGCGCAGTCGATGCTGGACTTCGAGGAAACTCGTCTCGAGGCCATGGACAACCAGACGGGGCTTTAGGCTGGACGCATGCCTCGCTCGAATCGTCCCCGCGGGCGACGATCGGCCGAGCCCGACGGTGAACTCGACCTGAATCGTGCGCTGCTGGGCCGGCTCGCCACCGAGACCAGGCGCGACGGACTGTGGAATGTGCAGCCGCTGGCGGCCGCATCTGCCACAAAGTTCTACGTCTGCCCCGGGTGCGGGCTCGAGATCGAGCCGGGCGTCGCGCACATCGTCGCCTGGCGCGCAGACGGCATCATGGGCGACGCGGGCGACCTGGCCGACCGGCGGCACTGGCACCTGCACTGCTGGAGGATCAAACCGTGACCGAGATCGAGATCCGCGGGGGAGTAGAGCTCCCGGCCCGGCGCGAAGACATCGAGCTGCATACCGGCGACGGCCTCACCCTGGTGGGCGAACTGGCGCTGCCCGAGACGGCCGCCCCGGTCGCGACGCTGGTGTGCCTGCATCCGTTGCCCACCGGCGGGGGATTCATGGACTCGCACATCCTGCGCAAGGCGGCGGCGCGGTTGCCAGCGCTGGCGGACCTCGCTGTTCTGCGGTTCAACTTCCGCGGCGTGACCTCGCCGCGCGGAACGTCGGGCGGCAGCTTCGGCCACGGCATCCTTGAAGAGCTAGACCTGGCCGCGGCCATGGCGTTCGTGACTGAACGCGGGCTGCCGCATCCGTGGCTGCTCGGCTGGTCGTTCGGAACCGAGGTCGCCGTGCAGTACGGGCTGCAGTTCGCCATCGATGGCGCCATTCTGCTGTCTCCGCCGCTGAAGAGGGCCTCGGATGCCGACCTGGCGGCCTGGGCGGGCAGCGGTAAGCGCCTGGTCGCGATCATCCCAGAGCTCGACGATTACCTACGGCCGCCCGAGGCGCGCGAACGGTTCTCAATCGTGCCCGAGACCGACCTGGTCGAGGTGCAGGGCGGCAAGCACCTGTGGGTGGGCGAACACCAGACGGCGCGGGTTTTGAACGAGATCGTGGCGCGGGTCAATCCGTCGAGGGTGCCGCTGCCGACGATTTATCCCGTGGTGGGGTAGCGAAAGCAGCCTGGATGCGGATGCCCGCGTCCCGATCAACAGGACGATTTCGGGCTGCTGCGTGGTCGACAGGATGGATCCGCCGATTTTCAGGCCGTCGTCCTGTTTGGGTCCCGACATCCATACTAGGTAACCCCCGGCCGCGATCGCCGCGCTACAGCGCGTTCTGCCTCGGGATTACGACCTGCTTGATGATCAGCAGGATGGCTGCGGCCACGGGGATGGCGACGAGAGCACCGAGCACTCCGAGCAGCGTGCCGCCGGCAAGGGCCGCGATGACGACCACAACGCCCGGCACCTGCACGGCCTGCTTCATGATGCGGGGGCTGATGATGTACGCCTCGACACCCATGTAGATGATGTAGTAGGCCGCCACCCAGAACACAGTCGGCGTGCCGTTGAAGGCCCAGACCAGCAGCACGATCACCGTCGAGGCGCTGATGGTTCCCACCAGCGGGATCAGCGACCCGATCAGAGCGATGACGGCGAGCAGCACCGCGTACTTCGGCGCAATCCCGAAGATGGGGAACACGAGTTGCAGGAAAATGAACGAAAGGATGCCGTTGACCAGCCCCAGTGCACCCTGCCCCATGACGTACTTGCCGACGGATTCGCTGATCTGCTCGGCGATGTCGATGAAACCGGGGCGACGGGACGCGGGAACCAGCTGGTAGAGGCCGCGCTTGATGCTGCCCAGCGACGCCACGAAGTAGAGCGTCAGGATGAAGACGATGACAACGCCGCCGACGGCGGAGGCGATGCCGAGACCGGTTGAGATGATGCCGCCGCCGATCGATCCGACGTCCAGGCTGTTGACGAAGTCGTTGAACTGCTTCTCGACCGCGGGCACATTGAGCCACGGGAAGTTGTGCTGCACGTCGGACCAGAACTCGCCCTTGGTGATCGAGTTGAAGACTCCCTGCATCGATTTGATGCCGGTGGACACCTGGGCGATCACGATGGGGATGATCGCGAAGATGAGCCCGACAAAGGCGCCGAGGAGGGCAACCAGCACGGTCACGATGGCCAGCCATCGCGGCCAGCCGTGCTTGGCAAGGAAGGAGACCAGCGGATCGATGCCCAGCGCCAGGAAGAGCGCGGCCCCCACGTAGGTGAGCACGGTCGCCAGCGAGCCGATCGCAGCCCCGATGGCGAGCGCGACGATGACGCCCAGCCCGCCGAAGAGCCCGAGTCGGAATGAGTTCTGGATCTTCACCGTGCGCCTCTCGGTCGGACCGATTCGCGCACCCGCAGGTTGCGGCGCTCAGTCCTGGCTGGAAACCTTTTCTGCTTGCGACAATACCCCGCGCAGTGACTCGAAGTAGCCCGCCACGGCCTCGCGTTCGATCCTGATCTGCGACAAGCGCTCCTCGGCGCCGGCGAGGAGTTCGGCGCTCTGCTTCTCGGCATCCGCCAGCAGGGTCTTCGAGCGCTTCTGCGCATCAGCCAGAAGTCGGGCGGCTTCCTTCGATGCTGCGTCGTGAATGCTCTTCGCCTCGCCGCGCGTCTCCGTGTCGTAAGCGTCGGCTTCGGCGCGCTTGTCGGCGGCCCGCTGTTGGGCGGCCGTGAGCTGGGCCTGCGCTTCATCGAGGTACTTCTGCATCGATGTGGATGCCTCGTGCTGCTTGGCCAGGGCATCCTTTTCGGCCTCGTCGCGGCGGGTCTTCAACTCGACGTCGAGGTCGAGGCGAGCCTGTTCGGCCTCGCGGGCGATGGTCGTCGCCGACTCGTCGCTGTCGTGTTCGATCCGGGCACGCACGAGTTCGCTCTCGTGCGCGACGGCGGCACGCTGCCGTGCGACATCGCGGGCGAGGTCTTTGCGGGCCTTGTCGGTGTCGTGGTCGAGCTTTGCCTTGGTCTCTGTGACCTCGGCTTCGAGCGCGGCCCGGGCGGTCGCAATCTCGTCGTGCAGCGCAGCGTGAGCCGCCGCGGTCTCCGCCTCGAGGTCGGCGCGAGCCTTCGCTGTTTCGGATTCGACGGTCGACCGCGCCGTGGCGGTGTCGGACTCGAGCGCGGCGCGCGCTGCTGCGGTCTCGGCGGCAATCGTCGCAGCATTCTCCGCTTTGGCCGCCTCGATGGCCGTCGTCGCCTCGGCGGTCGATTTCTCGAGTGCAGCGCGCGCGGATGTCGTGTCTTTCGTCAACTTCGCCCGGGCGGCCTTGACGTCGTGGTCCAGCGCTGCCCGACGCGACTTGATCTGCTGCGTGAGCTCGGTAGTACGGGTCTTGATCTCCCGCTCGAGCGCCTTCGTGCGCGATTCGACGTCCTGGTCGGTGGCGGTTGTGCGAGTCAGGATGTCGAGGTCGGCGGCGGCGGTGCGGGTGGCGATGTCCTGGTCGGCGGCGGCGGTGCGCGCTGTGATGTCCTGGTCGGCGGCGGCGGTGCGGGTGGCGATGTCCTGGTCGGCGGCGGCGGTGCGCGCTGTGATGTCCTGGTCTGCCACGGCCGTGCGGGCCGCCAGCTCCTGCTCGGCGGCGATTGTGCGGGCTTCGATCTCACGGTCGGAGGCGGCCCTGCGGGCTTCGATGTCCTGGTTCGCAGCCGTGGTGCGCGACTCGATGTCCTGGTCGGCCGCGCTCGTGCGAGTGAGGATATCGAGGTCGGCCGCAGCGGTGCGGGTTGCGATGTCCTGGTCGGCCTCGGCGGTGCGGCTTGCGATGTCCTGGTCGGCCGCAGCGGTGCGGGTCGCGATGTCCTGGTCGGCCGCAGCGGTTCGAGCTGTAATGTCCTGGTCTGCAGCCGCGGTGCGCGCCGCGATCTCCTGGTTGGCCGCCTCGGTGCGCGTGACGATGTCGTTCTCGAGCGCAGCGGTGCGGGTCGCGATGTCCTGGTCGGCGGCGGCGGTCTTCGCGGCGATCGCCTGGTCGGCTTCGGTCGTGCGCGCGGCGATGTCCTGCTCGAGGGCTCCGGTGCGCGACGCGATGTCGTTGTCGAGCTGCTTGCGGCGGGAGGAGATCTCGTTCTCGAGTTCTGCGCGGCCCGCCGCTGTGTCATTCTCGAGGGCTGTGCGTGCCGTCGCAGTGTCGTTCTCGAGTGCCGCGCGAGCTGTCGCTGTGTCGTTCTCGAGTGCGGCGCGTGCTGCTGCCGTGTCGTTCTCCAGCGCGGTGCGCTGGGCCGCGGTCTCATTCGCCAGTTCGGCGCGAGCCTTCTCGGTCTCCTGCGCGAGTTCGGCGCGACCCGTCGTCAACTCTCGTTCGAGGTCGGTGCGGCCCTGCTCGATGTCCCGCTCGAGATCGGCGCGCTGCCTGGTGTTCTCGGCCTCGAACTCGACCCGGGCCTTCTCGGTGTCTCGAGCAAGGATCGCCGCCGCCTCGCGGGCCTCCTCCGACTCGCGCGCGGCAACTGCTTTCAGCTCGGCGATCTCCCGGTCGCCCTCCGCCCGTTGCGCCGCGGCTTCGCGCTTGGTGACCGCACGCGCCTCGGCCGCCTCTGTTGCAACGGCGCCGCGGATGGCCGACGCCTCACGCAAAGCGTCGTCGATCATGGACTTCGCATCCAACTTGGCGTGGGTGATGATGTCGGCGGCATCCTTTTGTGCAGCCTGGAGGGCGTGCTCGGCCTGCGCAGTCGCATCCGAAACCAGCTTGTTCGCCGTCTCGGTCGACTCCTGCGCGAGCCGCTGCACGTCGGCCTGCACCGAGGCGCGCAGTTTCTCGGCGTCGATGTCGGCCTGGCTGATCAGGCGCATGGACTGCTCTTCAGCCACGCGAAGCGTGCTCTCGAGCTTGGTGCCGAGGCCGGCGTAGGTCGGCGTGCCCGTCTCATCGAGCTCGGCCTGCAGGTCATCGGCGACCGCGGTGAGCCGTTTGATCTCCTTGGCGGCATCCGCCCGATCGGAATTGGACTTGATCAGCTCACGGCGAAGACCCTGGATCGCGCGATCGACATCCTCTTTACGGTATCCGCGCAGTTCGATGCCGAAATCCAACTCATCGCCAGCCAATTCAGGCCCCCTTCGCGTGCGTTTGCACCAGGGTCGAGTTTAGCGAGCCGCTGGTGAGCGCAAGTAAACGAGCTTGTCAGGGGATTCCCAGACGCCCGGTTAGGCGGTCGTTGCGAGCATCCGGTAGCCTTGGATGTCTTTGTTGTTGCCGTCCGTTGGGGTTGAAATCCTCCCGCGGATCCCTCCTCCTCGCGCCTAACGCGAGTGGCCAGACTGTTTCCTCAAGGAGACTGCGCTGGCGGAGGGTGCCAGACCCGATGTTCAGTGGTGCAGGGCAACACGATAGGAGTAATCGTGCGATTTGTTCTCGCAATCATTTGTTTTGTCATTGCCCTGGGCACCCTGGGCACCGGTGTCGCTGAGCGCACCTTCCTGGCGGGGCCGAACACCGTAACGCTGAGTACAGTCTCCAGGCACTCTGCGCCCGTCGTTGTCATCGACGGGGCGGCGCTCAACGCCTATAAGCAGACCCAGACGGTCAAACTTGCCGGCTCGACCACGGCATTCGCCGCCTACGGGCGCAGCAGCGACGTGATGGCCTGGGTGGGGGATGCCCGCTACAACGAGGTGAGCATCAACAAGACCACGGGCAAGCTGCAGTCCGTCTACCACGCCGGCAAAGAGACGACGGTTCCCAATCCTGCGGGCTCCGACCTCTGGCTGCAGCAGTTCCCGTTCGACCAGGCCAACGACTTCGCGATCAAGGTTCCCGCGACGATGTCGGTGATCGCCGTCTCCAACGGCAAGGCGCCCGCGCCATCCACGATCTCGCTCGCGTGGCCGCTCGACAACTCCGTGCCCTGGGCAGGGCCGCTCATTCTCACCGGGGCGATCGCCCTCATCGTCGGTCTCATCCTGCTGCTCATCGCGTTCTACCACCTGCGTCGCACCAGGGGCCCGCGTCGTACGCAGCCGCGGATGCCCAAGCTGCCGCGCCAGCGTCGCTTCCCCAGGCCGCCGCGCAAGGAGATCACCGCCGCCAAGGGACGCCGCTCGATCCGGAGCCTCATCGCCGTCGTACCCACGCTGGGAGTCAGCCTCCTAGTGCTCTCGGGCTGTACCGTGACCCCTCCGCCCACCATTCCGACTCCGACCCCGACCAGCTCGGCGGCCGCCGCGCAGGTCAAGGTTCCGGCCGTCACGACGCCGCAGTTGCAGGAGATCATCCGGAACGTCTCCTCGGCCGTCACGACCGCCGACTCGAAGTTCGACATCAAGCTGCTCAAGACCCGGATGGCCGGGCCGGCACTGGATGACCGCCTCGCCAACTACACGATCCGCCAGGCCAACTCGGCGCTGCCGGCATCCATCGCCATCCCGGCCGGCGCCGTCGCCGTCAACCTGCCGCAGGCCAGCAACACGTGGCCGCGCACTGTGTTCACGGTTCTGAAATCCACGACGAAGGCCACCACGACGGCGAAGGCGGCCACCACCTACACGGCGCTGATGCTCATCCAGGACACACCGCGCTCGAACTACAAGGTCAACTACGCGATGACCCTCGAGCCCAACACGACGCTGCACGTGGCGCCCGCGGGCATCGGCACTGCGCGGCTTCCCCCCACGACAGGGTTGTTCAAGCTGCAGCCGGCCTCGATCGCCCTGGCCTACGGGGACATCCTCGACAAAGACACCCTGAGCAAGTCGAACGAACTGTTCCAGGCGAAGGGCGACACCTTCCGCACCCAGGTCGGCGCCGAATCGAAGAAGGCTGCGGTTGCCGCGCTTCCCGCGACCGCGAGCCTCACCTACACGAATTCGAACGGCACGGGCGACGTGATCGTGCTGGCGACCACCGACCAGGGGGCCATCGTCGCGGTCGACCTCAACGAGACCGAGACGGTGAAGCCGGTGCAGGCGGGCGCCGCGGTCAGCGCGACCGGAGCCATCCAGGCCCTGTCCGGCAAGGCGACGTCGACGACCGGGCTCGTGGCCGTCTACGGCGACCAGTTGCTCTTCTACGTGCCTGCGGCGGGCAAATCGACCAAGATTGAACTGCTGGGCTATGCCCAGGGACTCATCTCTGCGAAGGAACTGTAGTGGCGACCAACGTGCCCCCGATCTCCCCGGCGACACTGCGAGGGGCGGTCGACCTCTCCGGGCTCGTCAATCCGCGTCCGGCGCGGCCTGCGGCGACAGGTGCGGGCGGAATGTCGGCCACCGATGCGACCTTCACGGAAGCGCTCGAACTGTCGAAGACCGTTCCCGTAATCGTCGAGTTCTACGGGCAGGGCATCGAGCCAGTGCTCGGCCCGCTGGTCGCGCAGTACTCCGGCCGGCTCGCGCTGGTCGTGGTGGATGCGCCCGCTAACCCGCAGTTGGTGCAGGCGTTCCAGGTTCAGCAGGTTCCCACCGTCGCGGCCGTCATCGGCGGCCGCCCCGTGCAGCTGTACGTGGGGGACTACCCGGAGGCCGAGGTGCGTCAGATTCTCGACCAGGTGCTCACTCTCGCCGCAGAACAGGGCGTGACCGGAAGCCTGCCGCCTGTGGACGGCGCCGAGACCCCACCGGTCGAGGAGCCGCTGCCGCCCCACCACCAGGAGGCGTACGACGCCATCTCCGCGGGCGACTACGCAACCGCGATCACCGAGTACAAGACCGCAATCGCGCAAAACCCGAGGGACGCCCTGGCGATCGCCGGCCTTGCCCAGGTGTCGCTGCTGCAGCGGCTCGACGGGCACAACGCTGACGAGATTCGTGCGGCAGCCTCATCCGGTGGCATGGATGCACAGCTCGCGCTCGCTGACCTCGACCTGAGCTTCGGCGACGCGGCCGCGGCGTTCGACCTGCTGCTCGACCTCTTCCCGGCGCTGGATGCGACGGATAAGAACACGGTTCGCGCCCGCCTGCTCGACTACTTCGAGATCCTCGGGGATGATCCGCTCGTCGCGCCGGCCCGTCGCCGTCTCACCGCCCTGCTGTATTGACCCGGGTTACACATTTTCGCGACTTCGGGAGCCCGGAAGCCGCGAAAACGTGCAACCCGGGGGCTTAGGCTGAAGCATGGAGCGGTGCGCGCGATGATCATCTACGGCGGCGCCACGGTGTTGGTGTTCCTCTTCCTGATCGCTCCGCTGCGGGGGAGACTGCTTCGCCGCCTCGAGCAGGTCGCGCCAGGGAGCCTCGTCTTCACGATCTCGAACCGGCGCGCGTTCGGCGAAGCGCTCGCGGTCGCCGCCGTCGGCACGGAACTCGGCAGACGCGCAACCGGGCTCACGTCGGGCCCGGGGGTCACCGCCGACGCGCTGGGCCTCAGTTTCTGGGACAACACTCCGCCGCAATACGTCGGTTCACTCGACTGGAGCCGCATCGAAAGCCTTGAAGTCGGCGACCTGCAGACTCCCTTTCGACGGTGGTCGTCATCCGCGATCTTTCTTCACGTGAACCTGGGCGAGGGCACGATCATGGTGCCCCTGCTCTCGCCGAACGGAACACGTGGCATTTCCGGGTCGAGGCGCGAGAGCACATTCCTTCTTCGTGCGCTTGAGACCCTTCGAACGACGAGCGTCGAGGTCTAGGGAACTTGGAGCTCCTACTCCTTCCCGTGCTGCTGGTCGTACTGGCCATCGTGCTGCCCGTTGCCGCCCTCGCTCGTCGACGCCAGTTGGCCCGGCTCGCGTTGCTCGCGCCGGACGCCTACATCTTCACGTTCACTTCGAACTCCACCTATCAGGGCGCGATCCTCGAGCTGCAGCGACAGGAGATCATCGATCCCACAGCGCTAGGCGACGATTCGCGACCACTCACGCGCGGACCGCGCTGGGTCTCTGCCACGCCGCAGGGCATCAGGATTATGCGCGGTTACGACAGCGACCCCGTTGTGGAACTGCCCTGGGCGATGATCGGTGACATCTCCAGCGAACGCGTCATTCGGCGAGCAACCCGCAGCGAGTCATCGATCGCGGTCGCAATCACAGTGCACGGCCCCGGCGGCGACATCCCGGTCATCCTGTTTTCGCCCGCGGGCGAAGGCTTCTTTACCGGACCACTAAAGCAGGCCCGCGCTGTGGCGGCCAGACTGCACAGCATCCGCACGTCACCACCGGCCGCGCGCCCCGTCTAGGAGCCGCAATTCCGCCCGTTGGTGGCTTTTCCGCCTGCGCGAACCGGCGGAAAGTCACAAACGGGCGAGAATGCGGCCGTCAGCGACGGAGTTTCAGCCAGAGGCCGGCCAGCGGGGGCAGGGTGAGTTCCGCGGATGCCGGGCGGCCGCTCCAGGGTTCGTCGGTCGCGTGCACCACACCGAAGTTGCCGACACCGGAGCCACCGAACTCCGATGCATCAGTGTTGAGGATCTCGTCCCATTCCCCGGCGAACGGAAGACCGACCCGGTACGGTCCGACCGGATTGCCGCTGAAGTTCATCAGGATGGCGATCGGCTGGCCATCCGTCGACCAGCGCAGGAACGACACCACGTTGTGCTGAGCGTCCCCGCCGTCCAGCCACTCGAAGCCTGCGGGGGTGAAGTCCTGCTGCCACAGCGCGCCCTCGGCCCGGTAGACCCGGTTGAGCTGGCCCACCATCCGAAGCAGGCCCTGGTGCGCCGGCTGGTCGAGAATCCACCAGTCGAGCGAGCGCTCTTCGCTCCACTCCGACGGCTGACCGAACTCGGAGCCCATGAACAGCAACTGCTTGCCGGGATGCGCCCACATGAAGGCCAGGTATGCCCGCACGTTCGCGAGCTTCTGCCACTGGTCGCCCGGCATCTTGTTGAGCAGCGAACCCTTGCCGTACACGACCTCGTCATGGCTGATCGGCAGGATGAAGTTCTCGCTGAACGCGTACAGGAAACTGAACGTGATGTCGTTGTGGTGGTACGAGCGATACATCGGGTCTTCTTCGATGTATTGCAGGCTGTCGTGCATCCAGCCCATGTTCCACTTCAGGCCGAAGCCGAGCCCGCCCTCGGAAGTCGGATGCGTGACGCCCGGGTAGGACGTCGACTCCTCGGCCGCCATCACAATGCCGGCATTGCGCTTGTATGCGGTGGCGTTCACCTCTTGCAGGAAACTGATCGCCTCCAGATTTTCGCGCCCGCCGTGGATGTTCGGCTCCCACTCGCCGGCCTCCCGCGAGTAGTCAAGGTACAGGATGGATGCCACGGCATCGACTCGGAGCCCGTCGATGTGGAATTCCTCGAGCCAGTACAGGGCGTTGGCGACAAGAAAGTTGCGCACCTGCGAGTCACCGAAGTTGAAGATGTAGGTTCCCCAGTCCTTGTGCTCGCCGCGACGGGGGTCCGAGTGCTCGTAGAGTGCCTGCCCGTCGAACCGGCCGAGCGCCCACTCGTCTTTCGGAAAGTGGCCGGGTACCCAGTCCATGATCACGCCGATCGACGCCTGGTGCAGGCGGTCGATCAGGTACTTGAGGTCGTCGGGGTGCCCGAACCGGCTGGATGGTGCGTAATACCCGGTCACCTGGTAGCCCCAGGACGGTCCGTACGGATGCTCGGCGAGCGGCATGAACTCGACGTGCGTGAAGCCCGTCTCGTGAATGTACTCGATCAGCTGGTCGGCCATCTCGCGGTAGCCGAGCCCGGCCCGCCACGACCCGATGTGCATCTCGTAGACGCTCATGGCGGCGTTGTGCGGGTCGTGCGCGGCGCGTTGCGCCAGCCAGCCGGAGTCCGACCAGACGTACTTCGATTCACCCACCACGGATGCGGTAGCCGGCGGCCGCTCGGTGTAGCGTGCCATCGGATCGGCGCGGGTCACCCACTCGCCCCCAGCCGTCTGGATCTCGAATTTGTACGCGGATCCGGGCATCAGGCCCGGTACGAAGATCTCCCATACGCCAACATCGTCGAGACGGCGCAATGCCCACAGTTCGCCGTTCCAGCCATTGAAATCGCCGAGCACGCGAACCGCTTTCGCGTGCGGCGCCCAGACACTGAAGGAGGTACCGATGACATCCTCATGAGGGCGAAAATGCGCACCGAGTGCATCCCAGAGCTGTTCGTGGCGACCCTGGCCCCAGAGGTAGAGGTCGACTTCGCCGACACTGGGCACGAAACGATACGGGTCGTCGGCGACCCACGCGGGTGCACCGTCATAGGTCGCTTCCAGCGTGTAGGCCTGACCGGCGCCGGCCGCAAAGCCCTGCCAGAGTCCCTGGTCGACGTGATCGAGCGGCACGCGGCTGCCGTCTGTGCGAATCGCGGTCACGGAGACCGCGAGCGGTCGAACGGTGCGGATCACGAATCCGCCGTCGACCGGGTGCTGGCCGAGAGTGTCGTGCGGCTGCGGGTGGTACCCGCCGACGATGGATGCGATCAGCCCGGGGTCGAGAGAAGGGAGACCACCCAGCGACACGGCCGGGCTTGCATCGACCGGGCTTGCCTTGACGTGGCTGGCATCAACCTGACTCACATCGACCTGACTCGCATCGGTCTGGAAGGTCTCGCCCCGCGCCGGATCGGCGACAGGCTCCGCTCCCGTACCAGCAGCATCAGTCGCGGTCTTCTGGGCCTTCTTCGCTGCGGTCTTTCTGGGAACGATTGCATCCACGATTTCGGCGGCCGCGGCCCCGATGTCACCGGCCGCCTTGGCGGCGGGCTTCTTCTTCTCGGCCATTTATTTCGCCTTCCGGTACTCGACGCTCAATACGTGCACGGGCTGGATGAAGGCGTCGAGCCGCACGTAATTGTGCTCGCCCCACGTGAATCGCTGGCCGCTGAGCAGGTCGACGACGTCGAACGTCGCGCCAGCCTCCAGGCCGAACCGGGTCGGATCGAGGTGCACCATGGTCTCGCGAACCGAATGCGGGTCGACATTCGCCACGATGAGGATGCCGTCGGCACCCCCCGAGTCGGTGAACTGCCCGTCGAGATACTTCGAGTAAACGAGCATCGAGTCGTCGTCGCTCCAGTGCAGGTCGAGGTTGCGCAGCTGGCGCAGGGCCGGATGCTCCGACCTGATCCGATTGAGTTCGGTCAGGTAGGGGGCCAGCGAGACACCCAGCTTCTCGGCCTTGTCGAAGTCACGCGGGCGGTATTCGAACTTCTCGTTGTCGATGTTTTCTTCGCTGCCGGGCCGAGCCACGTCTTCGAACAGTTCGAAGCCCGAGTAGACACCCCAGGTCGGTGCAGCAGTCGCAGCAAGTGTCGCCCGGATTTTGAACGCTGGCGCACCGCCGAATTGCAGGTACTCGGTGAGGATGTCGGGGGTGTTCACGAAGAGGTTGGGCCGGTAGAACGCGCTCCAGTCTTCGGTGACCTGTACCAGGAACTCTTCGAGTTCGGCCTTGGTGTTGCGCCAGGTGAAATACGAGTACGACTGCTGGAAACCGGCGCCTGCGAGTGACTGCATCAGGGCCGGCCGCGTGAAAGCCTCGGCGAGAAAAACCACGTCGGGGTACTCCGAGTTGACTTCCCAGATCAGCCATTCCCAGAAGTCGAGAGGCTTGGTGTGGGGATTGTCGACGCGGAAGATGCGGATGCCGAGTCCGATCCAGTGCCGCACAACCCGCAGGATCTCTTCGCGGATGCCGATCGGATCGTTGTCGAAGTTCAGAGGATAGATGTCCTGGTACTTCTTCGGCGGATTCTCCGCATACGCGATCGATCCGTCGGGCCGAGTGGTGAACCATTCGGGATGCTCGGTGACCCACGGGTGGTCGGGGGAGCACTGCAGGGCAAGGTCGATCGCGACTTCGATGCCGAGCGCCCCGGCGGCCTTCACGAATGCGGTGAAGTCGGCCGTCGTGCCCAGGTCGGGATGGATCGCGTCGTGTCCGCCGGCCGCGCTGCCGATCGCCCAGGGCGACCCGGGGTCGGATGGTCCTGCCACCAGTGTGTTGTTCGGGCCTTTTCGGAATGTGCTGCCGATCGGATGGATGGGGGGCAGGTAGACGACGTCGAAGCCCATCGCGGCCACGCCGGGCAGGCGCGTCACTGCGGTCTTGAACGTTCCCGATTTCCAGGTTCCATCGGCATTTTTCTTGGCGCCGATGCTTCTCGGGAAGAACTCGTACCAGCTTCCTACTCCGGCTCGCTCGCGCTCCACCCTGATGGTGTGCTGTTCGCTGACGGTCGCGAGGCTCGACAGCGGTCGTGCCGCAAGGCTTGCGGTGAGCTTCGGCTCCCCGGCCGCCGCGAGGCGCGCCTCGGGTGAGCGTGAGACGTCTCCGAAGATGGCAACCGCATCTCTGACTGCTTTGTTCGAGCCGGCCCGTTTCAGCAGTTCGAGCCCCTCGGCGAAGACGAGCTCGACATCCTGGGCGATCGGAATCTTGATCTCGGCGGTGTGCAGCCAGGTAGCCCAGTCGTCGGCGTACGCCTGCACCCGAAAACGCCAGGTTCCAGGCTGGTCGAGCCGCGCGGCGACCTGCCAGCGGTCGGTGCCGGCCGCCCCCGGGCCCATGTGGTGCTGGGTCTGTTTGCCATCGGGATCGACGAGCAGGAGGTCGACGCCGATGAGGTCGTGTCCTTCACGGAACACGGTCGCCCCGAACGGCACGACCTCTCCGGCGAACGCCTTCGCCGGCCAGCGATTCTCGGGCTGCGCGGGTGTTACGTCACGGATGGGGATGCGCCCGATGTGCGATGAGAAGTGGGTGCCGGTTCCAGTGCTCGCGCCTGCGGCTGCGATCGTTGCTTCGTCTATAGCCACGTTTAAACGCTACCGCGATTGTGTTCATCGGCGAGTGGGTTGCGGAGAACGCCTCATGTGCGTAGGGCGAACGTCGCGCATCCTTCGACCTCGGCGCCGACACCAGAGTTGTACCCCGTTTGGATGCGAAATTCCGTCAGTTTGTACCCCGAATGTATTCAAAGACATGAATCTTCATAGCAGTGAAAAAGCTGGTCAAGATCACTTATTGGTCTGATATCAAGGGTGCAGGGCAGTACCCGTTCTGGGGCCTTGTCCTCCATATTGTGGACAGCTAACTTTCTACGTGGGGGATATTTCTTGGGGGCGCGATCCTAGACGGCGCAAACAGGGCTATTCAGTCACAGCAACGAGGACTTACCACCTCCGAGCGAACACGAGGACTTACCGCCTCGTGAACAACGAGGACTTACCGCCTCGCAAGTAACGGGGACTTACCACCTCGAATGACGGAGCGCAATCGCTCCGTTTGTTTGCCTCCGCCCGGAGGTTTGCCACGACCCGACGTTGGCGGCACTTGTCGTGCCTTCGCGCGGGTCTAATGACCCGACATTCGACCCGTCTGTCGCGAAAGGATCACGAAATGAACAAGCTAGTCAAAGGTGCCGTCGCCGGCGCCGCGGGCATTGCCCTTCTTCTCGGTGGCGCGGGTACCTTCGCGCTCTGGAACGCGAGCACCAGTGTTTCCACCGGATCGGTCTCGACCGGTACTCTCGCGTTCGGCACGAACGGCGCGGCCACCTGGGCCGACGTTTCACCCGGAGCGACCAGCTCCTCCTGGAACCCGGCCACGCAGTCCATGGTTCCCGGTGACGTCGTCACGCTGACCCAGACAGTCACGATCAACGCGACCGGCAAGAACCTGTCCGCACAGCTCGCCTACTCGATTCCGACGGCCGCGATCCCGACGGACCTCGTCGGCAAGCTCGTCCCGACGATGACGGTCACCAAGCAGTCCGGTGACGCGACTGTCTCGGGCACCGGCTCGCCGTACACGATCACGCCCACCGCTGGTGGAACGTCGATCTTCACGGTCGTCCTGACGTTCGCGTTCGACAAGACCACCTCGGGCACCGTCGGCCAGAACGAGGCCGTCAGCCTCGGTGGTTCTACCTTCACGCTGACCCAGACCCACAGCTAAGGCGCCGAGCGCACCGCCGACCCATCGGCGGTGCGCTCGATCCTTCGCTCAGCTCTTCGTTCCGCAGCGACCTACCTAGCGCCGCAGAACATCCACATCTCTCACCCGATAAAGGGAGGTTTTCATGTACACGTCCGTCCGTGTCGTGACCCTTCCCACCCTTCAAGGCCAGGCACAGTCCTCGACTGCCCGAGCGCGAGTGGATGTTCGCATCCTCGCCCTTGTCGCCGGCCTCATCAGCTACCTGGCGGCCTGCATCGTGGCCGCCGCCTGGCGCCGCCTAATGCGTGCCACGGTCGCCCAGGTTCGCGCGCTGCTTGCTGAGCAGCGGCGGGTTCGGCGCATCCTGATCACCGTCGGCATCTTCGGGGTCGCGATCGTGTTCGGCGTTTCCGCCAGCGGTTCGACCCTCGCCCTGTGGAACGCCTCGAAGCCGATCAGCTCCGCAGGCCTGCTAACGGGATCGACCGGAATCACCGTCAACGGTTCGACGACCTACTCGGTGCCCGGTCTCACCACGACCCAGCTTCTTCCCGGTCTCTCGGCGGTCTCACCGCAGGTGCTCACGATCACCAACACCGGTACCACTGCGCTGTCGATCGCACCCGGCGCGCCGGTGTTCGGAGACCCGACCAGCCTGCTGGCACAGAACAACAACCTCATCGTCGCGCTCTTCCAGTCGACCACCTGCGCGCAGTCGGTGGACGGCAGCAGCACGGCGGCCTGGATCACTCCCGTCGTGGTTGCGCCCGGTGGCACACTCTCGGCCTGCCTGCAGATGACACTGAGCGCTACCGCGCCGTCGTCGGTGCAGGGACTGAGCGCGACCTTCACACTTCCGATCGCCGGAACGCAGGTGCGTAACAACTCATGAAGCGCATCAGGCTGGCCATCGCACTCGGCGTCGTCGCGTTCCTTCTGACGGCGGTCGGGTCTTCGGCGTCCGCATTCTGGAGCTCGCAGGCGGCCGTGGCGTCGACAGCCAAGGTCGCGTCGCTCGCTTCGTCGTGCACCAACGTGACCTCGGTGCAGAACGCGAGCTTCGAGTTGCCCGTCATCAACCAGTCGTGGACCTGGGTGCCGAACGGCAGTGTTCCCGGTTGGGTCTCGACCGACCCGGTCGGTATCGAGATCTGGCAGAGCGGCTTCAACGGTGTCGTTGCGCCGGTCGGCAACCAGTTCGTGGAGCTGAACGCCAACGAGGCGGGCACCCTCTCCCAGTCGATCGCGACGACACCGGGCCAGATTCTGCAGTGGTCACTGCTGCACCGCGGACGTGTCGGCGTCGACACAATGCAGGTACTCATCGGTTCGTCTAATTCGACGCTCGAGCCGATTCGCACTATCAGCGACGGCACCTCGGCATGGGGTCGTTACTCAGGCGCTTATGTCGTGCCTGCCGGCCAGACCACGACGGAGCTGGCCTTCCGCGCAATCTCGACGGCCACCGGTGACCTGACGGTCGGAAACCTGATGGACGATGTCTCATTCGGCTCCGGCCCGTGCCTCACCTCGACGGCGACGACCACCAACCTCACCAACCCGGGCAGCACCGCGTACCACCCGGGCGACGTCGTTCAGTATTCGACCACCGTTTCGAACATCGGCAGCGCGCTGTCCTACCAGTCAGTGCTCACGGCGCCGCTTCCCGCGTCGGTCGCCTACAAGCCCGGCTCACTCACCATCGACGGAGTGACCCAGACGGATGCCGCCGGCGACGACCAGGCGGAGTACGCCGCAGGCGCGGGCGGAACGGGAACAGTCACGGCCCGCCTGGGCTCGGCGGCGTCCGCAACGGCGGCCGGCACGATCGCGCAAGGCACCAGCACGACCGTCACCTTCCAGGCCGTCGTTGTCGGTGCGGTCGGAGCCGCCATCCACTTCACTCCGACTGCCAACTACGTGAATGGTCTCGCGCCGCTCTGGGCTGCCACTCCGGCGACCGCTCCGGATGCGCCCATCACGGTCGCGCTCGGCGTCGATGTCGGCGTCACGGCGACCGCGCCTTCCCCCGCCACCCTGACGGCCGGTGTCAATTCCCCGACCACGTGGTCGTTCGTCGTCAAAAACAACGGCTCGGCGATTGCCAACAATGTGGTGGTCAACCTCACAGCGCCCGCCGGGTACACCTCGACCACGGCTCCCCAGCTGACGGGCGTCATTCCGTGCGTCGTCAACTCGGGCACGTCGGCCACCTGCACGATCGGCAACCTCGCCGCGGGAGCCAGCACGACAGTCACCATGGCCGGCTACGCAGCTGCGGGCACGACTCCCGGGGCGTTCGCCGTAACCGCCGTGGTGACGAGCACCAGTGGCGACCCGGTCTCGACGAACAACTCCGCCACCGGAACCGCCGTCGTCGTGGCGGACACTACGCCGCCGAGCACGGTCACGGGAGTTGCGGCATCCGCGACGACCGGAAGCCAGACGACGCTCAACTGGACCGCGGCCACTGACAATGCCTCCGTCATCGGTTACAACGTCTACCGCGGCGGCGTGCTCATCGCCAGCGTCACCGGAACCACCTACACCGACACCCTGCTGAGCCCGTCGACCAGTTACAGCTACACGGTCAAGGCGCAGGATTCGGCAAACAACCTCTCCGCCGCGTTCTCGACCCCAGTGGTCGTCACCACTACGGCGACGTTTACGCCCACCACCTACTACCGGGTCGGGCTGTCCGGCACGACGTTCTGCCTCGCCACCGGCGCCACGCCACCCGCCGTCGGGTCGACCCTGATCCTTGCGACCTGCAACACGACGACGCCGTACCAGAAGTGGGCGTTCCTGCAGACGCTCAACTCCGTCACCATCGGCACCGCGGGCAACTACTTCGTTGCGCCGGATGTCGCATCGACGCCGCTCACCTGGGACATCCAGAGCGTCGCGAACGGCGCAAAGGCCGACGTGATCAAGGCTGCCGGCACCCTGCAGGAGTGGAAGCCGGTCGCCGAGACCGGCGGCACCTTCCATTTCGTGAACGTGGGTTCCACTCGATGCCTCGCTGTGTCCGGCACGCCCGCGGTGGGCCTGCAGCTGGTGCAGGCCACGTGCAGCACGACAGTACCGAGCACGACTCAGTCCTTCACTATCACGGGGGTGACCCAGTGATCCGCCGGGCGCCGCACCTCGTGGCCGCGATCGCAGTGGCGGCGATCGTCGCCACGGCAGCGATGCTGGGGCTGTCGACGGCGACGGCATCCGCCGCACCCGCAACCTCCCCGATCGTGCTCGTGAGCACCAACGGCGTCACCTACGCGCCGAGCCTGACGGTGGGCCTGTTCGCAAACGCCGGACTGCTGGTTCCCGGTGACACCGCGAGATCCGATCTCTGGATCAAGAACCCGATCGCGACACCGGCGACGATCCGGGTGAACGTGGGCAATATCTCCAGTTCCTCTGCCGACCTGGGTGACAACATGCGGCTCACAGCGGTCGACACCGCGAACGGGTCAACGATCTCCGCCACGTGGAGCGAACTCGCCGCGTGCGACGTGATGGTACTGCCGGTGACGATTGCCGGAGGTGCTGTGCTGCACGTCGACCTCTCGCTCGCCATGCTGGATGCACCGGGACTCGTGGCGCAGAACCAGAGCGCGTCGCTGACCGCGGACGTCCAGTTGCAGGATGCCGCGGCCGGGGGCTTCCCGAGCGCAGCGTGCGCTCCCGACGTCACGGACCCCGGCACCTCGGACCCGGGTTCGACGTTCCCCGGCACGACGCAGCCTGCCGCCACACAGCCGCGCAAGGTCCTGGGATACACCGGCGAGACGTTCCCGACGCAGCTTCTGCTGCTCGGCGGCGGGCTGGTCGGCATCGGATGGTTCCTGGTCGTCGCCCGTCGACGCCGTAAGCGCGAGGAGGCGCAGCATTGAGTACCGCAACTCTCGAGCCCGTTACCGAACTGTCGGAAGACTCGTCGAACCCCGGCAGCGCCGACGGCTCGACGAGGTCGGCCAAGGCCGGCGATGCAACCAAGGAGCACGGCCTGCTCTACTACATCGGTCTCGGCGCTAGCGCTGCCCTACTGCTCGTGGTGGTGGGGTTCGCGCTCGTGCTCATCGTGATTCCCAAGGTCGCGGGGGCGACTCCGCTGACGGTGCTGACCCAGTCGATGGAGCCGGAATACCCGCCGGGAACACTCATCTACGACCTGCCGGTCAAGCCCGCCGACATCAAGATCGGCGATGTGATCACCTACCAGATCCAGTCGGGCAAGCCTGCCGTCATCTCGCATCGAGTCATCTCGATCAACAACCCGTCGAGCAAGGGGCGCACGTTCATCCTCAAGGGCGACAACAATTCCTTCGCAGACCCCGCAGCGGTCATCCCCGCACAGGTGCGCGGACGCCTCTGGTACGCCGTTCCGCTGTTGGGATTCGTGAACAACACGGTCAACGGGCCGAACCGCTCATGGATCGTGGACCTGCTGGCCGGTGGACTGTTCTCGTACGCGGCCTACATGATCATCGCCGGCGTCGTCTCGGCATCGCGGTCCCGGCGCGCGAAGGAGCTTCGAGCGAACCAGTGATGCGCGTAACCTGTGCGGCATGGACTATCGGGTAGCCACCCGTTCAGAAGCGGGTGCGGTGACCGAGACGATTCGTCTCGCCTTTTCGGATGACCCGGTGTGGGGTCCGGCGCTCGCGGTGCCATCGGGTTCCACCGCTCACCTCGATGCCTTCTGGCGCTTCTATGTCGACGGGGGACTGCGATTCGCAGGCCGAAAGCCGCCGTCCGGCGTCTGGCTGACCGGTGCCGCCGCCGATTCGCTTGCCATCTGGACGCCGCCGGGGGAGTCCGAGCTCTCGCCGGAGCAGGAGGCCGGAATGCTCGAACTGGTCGACCATCTGCCTGCCGGGACGCGCGAGCCGTTGCTCGAGCTCTTCGACCGTTTCGACTCCCAGCATCCGCATGAGACGCCGCATGCGTACCTGGGGCTGCTCGCGACGCATCCGGATCATCGGGGCAGGGGTATCGGGCAGCAGCTGCTGGCTCAGAACCTGGTGGAGCTGGATGCCCGCGGGGTGCCCGCCTACCTCGAATCGACGAATCCGGCGAACCTCCATCGCTACCTGCGCGCGGGCTTCGAGGTGTTCGGTAGCTTCGTTTCCGTGCTCGACCAGGCCCTCATCACGACCATGTGGCGGGAGCCTAGAAAGATAACGATGTAAGCGTTTTCCTTTTCTGGGTTGCGGTGTACCGCCTTGGCTCCCATAGGCTTGGCGGGTGAAGGCAATCCGTCGATTTACTGTTCGCACCGTACTTCCGCAAGCGCTTACATCACTGGAGGAGTTGGCGACCAACCTCCGCTGGTCGTGGCACAACCCGACGATGCAGCTTTTCTCATCGATCAGCCCCGAGATCTGGGAAGAGACTGGGCGCGATCCGGTGAGCCTTCTCGGTGCGATCGAGCCGGCCCGGCTCGACGAGCTGGCCGCCGACCGGGGCTTCGTGGCACGCGCCAACGAGCTTCGCGACGACCTGCACGCCTACCTGACGGAGCCGCGCTGGTACCAGTCGCTGACGGATGCGCCGAAGTCGATCGCCTACTTCTCGCCCGAGTTCGGCATCGCGGCCGCGCTGCCTCAGTATTCGGGCGGCCTGGGCATCCTGGCCGGAGACCACCTGAAGTCGGCGTCCGACCTCGGCGTGCCGATCGTCGCCGCTGGGCTCTTCTATCGGGCCGGCTACTTCCGCCAGGCCATCTCGCGCGACGGATGGCAGAAAGAGACCTATCCGGTGCTCGACCCCGACGGCCTGCCGCTCAGCGTGCTGCGCAACCCGGACGGCACTGCGGCGCAGGTCACACTCGCACTTCCTAACGGTGCCGCGCTGTACGCGCGCATCTGGCGGGTAGCGGTCGGCCGCGTGACGCTGCTGCTGCTCGACACCGACGTGCCCGAGAACGAGGAGTCGCTGCGCACCGTCACCGACCGCCTGTACGGCGGGGGTGGCGAGCACCGGCTGCTGCAAGAGCTGCTCCTGGGCATCGGCGGTGTGCGCGCCATCAAGATCTACACCGAACTCACCGGCACAGCTGCGCCCGAGGTCTTCCACACCAACGAGGGCCACGCCGGTTTCCTGGGCCTCGAACGCATCAGCGACCTGATCGGCGGAGGCCTCAGTTTCGACGAGGCCCTGCAGGTTGTTCGGGCCGGCACGGTGTTCACAACGCACACGCCGGTTCCGGCCGGCATCGACCGGTTCGACGCCAAACTGGTGCAGACCTACTTCTCCACCGATCTGCTGCCCGGGGTCGTCGCGGACTCGGTGCTCGCGCTCGGCGCAGAGAGCTACGAGGGCGGAACCGCGGATACGTTCAACATGGCCGTGATGGGGCTTCGCCTCGGCCAGCGCGCCAACGGCGTCTCCCTGCTGCACGGCGACGTGTCGCGCGGGATGTTCGGCGCGATGTGGCCCGGATTCGACCAGGATGACGTGCCGATCACGTCGGTGACCAACGGTGTGCATGCGCCCACATGGACCGACCCCCTTCTGATGCAGCTGGCAACCGAGAAGCTGGGAACCTCCGACACGACTGCGGCTGACTGGCTGAGCGACGCAGTGAGCGACGGCGAGATCTGGGCTGTTCGGGGGGAGATGAAGAAACAGCTCGTCAAGGACGCCCGCGCCCGCCTCATCGCGTCGTACGAAGAGGAGAATCCCGGCGGCGGCGTTCCGGCCTGGTTCAGCAACATCCTCGATCCCGAGGTGCTCACGATCGGGTTCGCGCGTCGCGTGCCCACCTACAAGCGCCTGACGCTCATGCTTCGCGACCCGGAGCGGCTGCGCGCCCTGCTGACGCACCCCACCCGACCGGTGCAGATCGTCATCGCCGGCAAATCGCATCCAGCGGACGACGAGGGCAAGCGGCTCATCCAGCAGCTGATCGAGTTCGCCGCAGCGGCCGATGTGCGGCACCGCATGGTGTTTCTGCCCAACTACGACATCGCGATGGCGCAGCTGCTCTACCCTGGCACGGACATCTGGCTGAACAACCCGTTGCGCCCGCTTGAAGCCTGCGGCACCAGCGGCATGAAGGCGGCGCTCAACGGATCGCTCAACCTGTCGATCCTCGACGGCTGGTGGGCCGAGTTCTTCGACGGTGAGAACGGCTGGGCCATCCCGACGGCCGACACGAACGATCCGTCCGAGCGCGACGACCTCGAGGCGAACTCGATGTACGACCTGATCGAACATCAGATCGCGCCTCGGTTCTACGATCGCGGTGCCGACGGCGTTCCCAGCCGCTGGGTGGAGTCGATCCGCCACACGCTCGCGACGCTCTCACCCGCGTTGAGCGCGGATCGCATGGTCAAGGAGTACGTCAACCGTCTCTACATCCCGGCCGCGCACTCCGAGCGCGCGATCTCCGCCGGTGGATATGCGCCAGCGCGCGAGCTCTCGGCGTGGAAGGCCGTGCTGCACGAGGCGTGGCCCCGGGTGCAGGTGCTGCACGTCGAATCGGGCGGCGTGGATGTCGTGCCGCAGATCGGCGATTCCCTGCACGTTCGCGCCAGGGTCGCCATCGACGGGCTGAGGCCGGAGGACGTCAAGGTCGAGATCGTCTACGGGCGAGCCCGGGATGGCGACCGCCTGGCGGACATCGCGCGGCAGCGGCTGGTACTGGATTCGGTGGAACCCGGGCAGCCCGCGACCTTCACAGGCACCGTCGCGCTTGAACGCCCGGGCAGTTTCGGCTATAACGTGCGTGTCGTGCCCTCGAACCCGCTGCTGGCGAACCCGGCCGAACTCGGGCTGATCGCCGTCGCCCACTAAACCTGAGGCGACGTCGACTGTTGTACCCCGATTGGGTGAATCAGGGCCGATAACTGGGCCGAGTTGGGCCCATTTTGTACCCCGAATCGAGCCGGACGAGTAGTGCTCAAAATCGGATAATATGCCGTTTTACCAGCACTTTTGTGACCGGGTCGACTACCCCCGTATTGGGTTGACGCCAGCTCTTGTCCTCCATAAGGCGGACTCGTATTCTTCTACCTGGGCGTACTTACCGACGCCCACTGAATACCCGAAATAGATCTGACGCGGAACACCCGAAGTATCCGCGAGACGGCGTCGGCCAGGGTCCCTAGCCCTGGTCGAACTGCCGCTCGTCTAATTGAAAACTCCTCGTCAGCGCGATTTCCTCGATTGGGTCGGTGCTCGGGGGAGCTACCAATCCAATCGTGGTCGGCCTAGCGGTCGGAAGCCCGACAGTGGTTCACTGCGCCGGATCGGGTCCGGCAGTTGTGCACCGGCGACGCCGAGTCCCTAAGCTCGCGCGTCGGTCGTGCGACCCACCGCTGGCCATCGGCCGTCACCGCCCGCTTGAATCCCAGTCGCGGGCGGTGGCGCCCACCAGCTAGTTCCGTGCGATCGCGGCAACGGTCGCCGCGGTGACGGCGATCAGGTCTCCCGGCGCGAGTTCGAGATCGAAGCCGCGCCGGCCGCCGGAGACGAACACCGTGTCGAACAGTTCGGCCGTCTCATCCAGGACCGTGGCGAGTTTCGACTTCTGGCCGACCGGTGAGATGCCGCCGACCAGGTAGCCGGTTTTGCGTTCGGCGACCGCTGGATCGGCCATGACGGCCCGCTTGCCGTGCAGCGCCGCGGCCAGCGCGCCGAGGTCGAGCTTGCCGGTCACCGGCACGATTGCGACCGCAAGCTGGCCGTCGACATCCACCATCAGGGTTTTGAACACCTGCTCGGCGTCCAGGCCCAGTACGGTCGCCGCCTCCTCGCCGAAATTGCGGTTGGCGGGATCGTGGTCCCAGGTGTGCTCGGTGAAGCGGATGCCCGCATTCGTCAACGCGACGGTCGCGGGAGTGCTCGGCATCCCGTCAGGATAACGCGCAAACCACAGCGCCCTGGTGAAGCTCAGCTGGCGCGGAACAGCTGCATGGACGCGCCGTGGATGAGCACATCGTTGCCGGGCGCATGGTCGAGCACGGCACCCACGAGGTCGTCATTCGCTGAATCCCAGAGCAACCGGTATCCCGCAACTTCGGAGTGCTCCGGCAGCGTCACCGTGACATCGTGCTCGAGGCCATGAACGACCAGCAGGATGCGGTTGAACTCCTCGAATTCGGGCGTCGACGCCGCCAGGTACTGCAGTGTGCGCGCTGTCGGCGAATTCCAGTCCTTCTCGTTCATCGACAGGCCCTCGGTGTTGTACCAGTCCATCTGCGAGGCGGACTTCACGGTCTCGCCGAATCGCCCGTAGCGCACCGGTCTCAGTGCGGGGTTCTCCCGCCGCAGGCGCAGAAGGGTCTTGGTCACCGCGAGCAGCTCGTTCTGCCACTCATCGCGTTCACCCCAGCCCAGCCAGGTCAGCTCGCTGTCCTGGCAGTAGGCGTTGTTGTTGCCCCGCTGGCTGCGGCCGAACTCGTCGCCGGCGGTGATCATCGGGATGCCCGCCGACAGCAGCAGCGTTCCGATCAGGTTGCGCATCGCCTTGCATCGTGCGGCGAGCACATCCTCGTCTTTCGTGGGCCCCTCCACGCCGTAGTTGAACGAGTGGTTGTTGTCGGTGCCGTCCCGGTTGTTCTCGCCGTTGCCCAGGTTGTGCTTCTGGTTGTAGGCCGTCAGATCGGCCATCGTGAAACCGTCGTGTGCAGTGATGAAATTGACGGATGCCATGGGCCCGCGGGCCTCGGAGAAAACGTGCGAGGAGCCGGCCAGCCGTCGCGCGAACCCGCCAATGCCCTGCGCGGCGACGCCATGGTGGCGCGCTGCCGCGATGTCGGTCAGCCAGAAGTCGCGCGCGCGGTCACGATAGCCGTCGTTCCACTCCTGCCAGCCGTCGGGAAAGTGCCCGACCTGCCAGCCGCCCATCCCGACGTCCCAGGGCTCGGCGATCATCTTCGCACCCGCCAGCGCAGGGTCGTGCACGATGGCCTGCAGCAGCGGATGCTCCGGGTCGAAGTCGACGTTGTCGTCGCGGCCCAGTGTGGCCGCGAGATCGAATCGGAAACCGTCGACATGCACCTCGTTGTGCCAGTAGCGCAGTGAATCGAGCACGAGCCGTTGGGCGGCGGGCAGCGAGAAGTCGACCGTGTTGCCGCAGCCGGTCACGTCGATGTAGTCGCCATCAGCCATCTGGCGGTAGTAGGACGCATTGTCGAGCCCGCGCAGCGAGGTGGTCGGGCCGCCGGGTCCCTCCTCGGAGGTGTGGTTGTAGACGACATCCATCACGACCTCGAGGCCGGCCTCGTGCAACAGCTTGACCATGCCCTTGAACTCGCGCAGCACGGCGCCGGTGCCACCGAACTGGGCCTCGCGGCTCGCGTAGCCGGCATGCGGAGTGAAGAAGTTGAGGGTGTTGTAGCCCCAGTAGTTGGCCAGGCCCTGTTTGATCAGCCGCTGCTCGCTCACCGACTGGTGCACCGGAAGCAGCTGCACCGTCGTCACGCCGAGATCCTTCAGGTACCCGATCGTGCTTTCGTGTGCCAGCGCAGCGTAGGTGCCGCGCAGCTCCTCGGGCACGCTCGGATTCGCCTTGGTGAGTCCCTTGACGTGTGCCTCATAGAGCACCGTATGGTCCCGGCCGATGCGCGGCGGCTGCGACCTGCCCCAGTCGAACGCGTCATCCTGTACGTACGAACGCCATTCGCCCATGCTGGTGCGGGCGAGCCCGCGGGCATACGGGTCGATCAGGTTGCGCGTCGGGTCGAAGTCGTGGGTCTTGCCCTTGGGTCCGGATGCCCGGATCGCGTACCGCGCGCCGGCCGCCAGTTTGGAGGTGGTCACCGACCAGACATCCCCGTCACCTTTGACCATCGGGCGCACTGCGATCACCCAGCTCGGATCCTTGCTGTCGAAGACGACCAGGTCCATCGCGGTGGCGTTGCGCGACCAGATTCGCAGTTCACCGCCGCGCGAGGTCACGCGAACGCCCAGGTTGCGCAGCGGATCTGTCGGGGGCATGCGTTCTAGAGTAGTTACCTTGCAAGTCGGCCATGTTTCGGAGGCCGCGAAGGTGGTGGAGGCGAAACATTGGCGATCTATCTCGATCACGCCGCAACGACGCCGATGTCGCCCGAGGTTCTCGCCGCCTACGTGGAGGCCGTTTCGGTCGTCGGCAACCCGTCGTCGATCCACAGCGACGGCCAGAACGCGAAGCGGATGCTCGAAGAGGCACGCGAACAGGTCGCCGCGTCGCTCGGGGCCGACCCGGTCGAGGTCACCTTCACGTCGGGCGGCACCGAGGCCATCAACCTGGCGATCAAGGGCCTCTACTGGGCCCGCAACAGAACCCGCGAAAGGTCCCAAACAACCCCTCCCGGGCCGAACGAACGGTCGATTGAGCCCTCTCACGGGCGTGTTCTGGTCGCGGCCGGCGAACATCACGCCACCATCGACGCCGCCGCGTGGCTCGCCTCGGCCGAGGGCGCGATCGTCGAGGAGGTGCCCGTCGATTCCATCGGCCGCGTCGATCTCGGCGCACTCGAGCGCATGCTCGGCGCGGACGTCGCCCTGGTCAGCATCCTCCTCGCCAACAACGAGGTCGGCACTGTCCAGCCGGTGGCCGACGTCGTCGCGCTGGCCTCACGGTTCGACGTTCCGGTGCACGTCGACGCGGTCGCCGCGTACGGGTACCTGCCCATCGATTTCCACGCCCTCGGTGTTGCCGCGCTCAGCGTCTCGGCGCACAAGATCGCGGGCCCGGTCGGTGTTGGGGCGCTGCTCATCGCCCGGACCGCCACCGTGGTGCCGCTCATCCACGGAGGCGGTCAGCAGCGCGCCCGGTCCGGAACACAGGATGCCGCAGGCGCGGTCGCGTTCGGCGTAGCAGCACGCGCGGCTGCGGCCGGCATCGAGGAACGGCAGGCTCGGCTGCGCGGGCTGCGCGACCGATTGGTTGCCGGCATCCAGGCCGCAGTGCCGGGCGCGGTGCCGCGGGGCGACCCCGAAAACCGGCTCGCGGGCAACGTGCACTTCACCTTTCCCGGTTGCGAGGGCGATTCGCTGCTGTTCCTGCTCGACGTGGCCGGGTTCTCGGTCTCCACCGGTTCGGCCTGCCAGGCCGGGGTTCCCGAAGCATCGCACGTGCTGCTCGCCATGGGGCTGAGCGAGGCGGATGCTCGAGGCGCGCTGCGGATGACCCTCGGGCCGGAAACCACCGAGGCCGAACTCGACGCCTTCGTCGCGGCGCTGCCAGAGGCGGTCGAGCGGGCATCCGCTGCGGGGCTCGCGGACCGTGCGGTTCGTGCTTAAGGTCGTCGGCGCGGCCGTCGCGGTAGCGGCCGCCCTGGCGCTCGGCGGTTGCAGCCTGGTCGGGTCGAGCGCGAACCCGCAGCCGACCAGCACAGTGCCGGCGGTGCTCAGCGCGCTCGTGCCCACCTACCCGGCGAAGCTCACTCCGGCGACCGCGAAAAAAGAGACCGTGAGCGCCGCCGACGCCATCCAGGGGCTCATCGCGAGTACGGATGTCGTGCACGTCGACAACCACGAGGAGTTGGTCGCGGCAACGAAGTCGACCGGCTCATACTACGGGGTCGAGCGGGTGATCTCGACGAGCGCAGGCTTCGACGTCATCACCCAGGCACAGGCCATGGAGAAGCTGCTCGTGCAGGCAGGCTGGATCGAACGCGACACCAGCACGAGTACCGCGGGGTACACGGTCGCCCTGTCGACCTACACGAATGCCGGTGCGGCGGCGCTTCAGCTCGAGGCCGACGAAACGCCCGGCTCGGCACCCGTCATCGCCATCGTGCTCGAGAGTCCGGACCTGCCCAAGTCCTGACTATTCGTCGTCTGCCGTGGCGCGCGCCAGCGCCACCCGTCCCGTCGTGAATGGTCGACGTCGGGATGGGCGCCGAGCACTCGTCGCAGCGAAGATTGCTACCGTCGAGGGATGAAGCTTCCAGCGCGGGTCAGTGCCATCGTGTTCGACTGCGACGGGCTGCTCGTCGACACCGAACCGGCCTGGACGGTCGGCGAGACCGGCGTTTTCGCCGAGAACGGCTTCGAATTCGGGCCGGAACAGAAGCGGCTGGTAATCGGTAAGTCGCTCGTGCACGCGACGGCAGACATGGCCGACTACTTCGGGCGACCAGGAACCGGCGCGCAACTCATCGACCGGCTCGTCGAACTGGTCGAGCAGCAGCTGCTGCTCGGAGTCCCGGCCGTGCCGGGCGTAGAGGATCTGCTGGATGCGATCGGCGACCGGGTGCCCGTCGCCGTAGCCAGCAACAGCAGCCGCAAGTTCCTCGCGCTGTCGCTCGCGGGGGCGGGCCTGGCCGATCGCTTCACCGTCACGGTGAGCTCGGAGGACGTCGATCATCCGAAACCCAGTCCCGACCTCTATCTCGAGGCATTCGGGCGGCTCGGCGCCGAGCCGGCCCGCGGAGTCGCGGCCGAAGACTCCGCGACGGGCATCGCCTCCGCTCGCGCGAGCGGCGCGTTCGTGCTGGCCGTGCCGTCGTTTCCCGATGAGACCGTCGATGGCGATTACATCGCCGGCTCGCTGGCCGACGCCGCCGTGCTCGAGTGGGGACGCTCGGTACAGCCGATCTAAGCTGGAGTCATGAAGGTTCTGGCGGCGATGAGCGGGGGAGTGGACTCCGCGGTCGCTGCTGCGCGCGCCGTCGAAGCCGGCCACGACGTCGTTGGCGTGCACCTCGCCCTCAGCCGCACTCCCGGAACACTACGCACCGGGTCGCGAGGTTGCTGCACCATCGAGGACTCGATGGATGCCCAGCGTGCAGCCAACATCATCGGTATCCCTTATTACGTGTGGGACTTCTCCGAGCGCTTCAAGCTCGACGTCGTCGACGACTTCGTCGCGGAATACGCCGCCGGCCGCACGCCGAACCCCTGCATGCGCTGCAACGAGCGCATCAAGTTCGCGGCACTGCTCGAGAAAGCGCTCGCCCTGGGCTTCGACGCGGTCGCCACGGGGCACTACGCGACCATCCTCACCGACGGCGAGGGCAATCGCGAGCTGCACCGCGCATCCGCCTGGGCGAAAGACCAGAGTTACGTGCTCGGTGTTCTCACCGCAGACCAGCTGGCTCACAGCATGTTTCCGCTGGGAGCGACCCCATCCAAGGCCGAGGTGCGAGCGGAGGCGGCCGCGCGGGGTTTCAGCGTGGCATCCAAGCCCGACAGTCACGATATCTGCTTCATTCCCGACGGTGACACGCGCGGCTGGCTCGCCGACCGTGTCGGTGCCGAGCCGGGGGACATCCTCGACCAGTCGGGCGTCGTCATGGGAAAGCATGAAGGTGCCCTCGCCTTCACGATCGGACAGCGTAAGGGGATCAACGTAGGGTTCCCGACGGATGACGGCCGACCGCGGTTCGTGCTCGAGATCCGCCCCAAGGACAACACCGTGGTCGTCGGCCCGCGCGAGGCGCTCGACCTGGCCGAGTTGGCCGGCTCGAAGATCAGCTGGGCCGGGCTTCCGCCCGCCGATCCCGCGACCCCGTTCGAGTGCGACGTGCAGATCCGTGCGCACGCGGACCCAGTGCCGGCCGTCGCCTTTGTGCGTGACGGCGAGCTGGTCATCCGGCCGGTCGACCCGCTCAACGGGGTCTCGCCAGGCCAGTCGGCGGTGTTGTACCTCGGTACGCGTGTCCTCGGCCAGTGCACTATCGACCGCACCGTCTCCGCCGTCCCGGCCTGACCTCTCCTTCCCTTCCCCAAGTACCGATTTGTCACGAGAGTGCCGCAACTTTGCGGTGACGTCGTGACAAATCGGTACTTGGGGAAGGGGAGGGCGAGGGAAGGGGAGGGGCGTCGGGGGTCAGCCGTAAAGTGAAGGTGTGGCGGACAACTACTCGATCGGCGAACTAGACGCGGCCAAGACCGAAGCGGTGCAGCTCACGGAGCGCATCCTCGAACTGCGCGAGGCCTACTACGACAAAGACGCGGCAATCGCGTCCGATGCCGAATACGACGGCATGATGCACCGGCTCGAAGAGCTCGAGCGCCTGTTTCCCGAGTTGCAGAGCCAGGACAGCCCGACCCAGACCGTCGGTGGCCCAACCGAGAAGACGCTCTTCAACCCGATCACCCACGCCGAGCGGATGCTCAGCCTCGACAACGTGTTCTCGATCGACGAATTCCTCGCCTGGGCGACAAAAGTCGAGCGCGACTCTGGCCGGCAGGTCGACTACCTGTGCGAACTGAAGATCGACGGCCTGGCCATCAACCTCCGCTATGTCAATGGTGTGCTGCAGAGCGCGGCCACGCGCGGTGACGGGGTCGTCGGCGAGGATGTGACCGAGAACATCGCCTACGTCAAGTCGATCCCGACACGGCTGGCGGGTACCGGGCATCCATCGCTCGTCGAGGTGCGAGGTGAGGTCTACTTCGAAGTGAAGACCTTCGAAAGGCTCAACGCGCAGCAGGTCGAAGACGGCGAACGCATCTTCGCCAACCCGCGCAACGCCGCATCCGGAAGCCTGCGGCAGGTGCGGGAAGGTAAAAGCGCGGCGGGCCTGGTGCGCATGGACCGCCGGCTTGCTGGCCTGAGCATGCTCGTGCACGGCATCGGAGCGTGGGCGAACCCACCGGTGGCGAGCCAGTCCGAGACCTACAAGCTGCTGAAGGAATGGGGGCTGCCGACCAGCCCGCACTACAAGGTCGTGGGCACCAAAGAAGAGGCCGCCGACTACATCCGGTACTACGGCGAGCACCGGGACAGCGTCGAGCACGAGATCGACGGCATCGTCATCAAGGTCGACGAGCTCGCGCTGCACGAAGAACTCGGTGCGACCAGCCGCGCACCGCGCTGGGCGATCGCATACAAATATCCGCCCGAGCAGGTCAACACCAAACTGCTGGACATCGTCGTGAGCGTCGGTCGCACGGGTCGCGCGACCCCGTTCGCGGTCATGGAGCCGGTGCGGGTGGCGGGCAGCACGGTTCGCCAGGCGACATTGCACAACCAGGATGTCGTCAAGGCCAAGGGTGTGCTTATCGGCGACACCGTCGTTCTGCGCAAGGCGGGAGACGTCATTCCCGAGGTACTCGGGCCCGTGGTCGAGCTGCGCGATGGCACAGAGCGAGAGTTCATCATGCCCACGAACTGTCCCGAGTGCGGAACGCGGCTCGCCCCGGCGAAAGAGGGGGATGTCGACCTGCGCTGCCCGAACGCATTCAGCTGCCCTGCCCAGGTGCGCGGCCGCGTCGAGCATGTCGGCAGCCGCGGCGCGCTCGACATCGAGGTGCTCGGCGAGGTCACCGCGGCGGCGCTGACGCAGCCGTACGCGCCCGCCGAGCCTCCACTGCACAACGAGGCCGGGCTTTTCGACCTGACACTCGAAACGATCTTCCCGGTCGCGGTCATCGTTCGCGATAACGAGACGGGCATGCAGAAACTCGACGAGAGGACGGGGGAGGCGAAGCGGGAGACGCCGTTCAAACGCAAGCGGCAGAAGCGGGATGGCCCGTTCGCGGGCACCGGGACCGGCGATGAGGCCCGGCAGGGCGAGTTCGACGGCGACGCCGACTATGTTCCGTCATCCAACGCGACCAACCTCATCGCGAATCTTGAGAAAGCGAAGACGAGCCCGCTCTGGCGCATCCTGGTGGCACTGAGCATCCGCCATGTGGGCCCGGTCGCCGCGCGGGCGCTCGCCGACTACTTCGGCTCGATCGAGGCGATTCGTTCGGCAACGCGGGAAGAGCTGGCCGCGGTCGAGGGCGTCGGCGGCATCATCGCGGATGCGCTGATCGACTGGTTCGCCGTCGACTGGCACCAGGAGATCATCCAGCGCTGGGCGGATGCCGGTGTGCAGTTCTCGACGCCTGGTCACCCAGGTCCCGGTGCGGCCGGCGGCGCGGACGGGCCACTGGCCGGCCTGACCGTTGTGGCGACGGGCAGCCTCGAGGGTTTCTCGCGCGAGGGCGCCATCGAGGCGATCATCGCCGCAGGCGGGAAGGCGGCGTCGAGCGTCAGCAAGAAGACCGACTTCGTCGCGGCGGGCCCGGGCGCGGGCTCGAAACTCGGCAAGGCAGAGGAATTGGGACTGCGCATCATCGACGCCGAACAGTTCGCGAAGCTGCTCGAAGGCGGTCCCGCAGCACTCGACGAATAGTCAGTACTGAAAAAATTTCGCAGATGTTACGTGCTCTTAACGTGGGTGTCCCCCATACGGGCGTGTCTACCCCCTAACATGGGAGTGCAGGTCTGTATGCCCTCTGGGATTGGGCATTCCAGCCTGTGAACGAGGGGATCACCCGAATTGCTGTTTGACGTCGCAGCGCTTCTCATCACCTCGGCAGCACTGGGACCCGCGGCCGAGGCCCCGAGCGCGCCCGCAAACAGTTCGATCAGCGCACCGCTGGACCCCGGAAACAGCGTTCCCCCGGTGACGATCAGTGGCGCGGGCATCCTCGTCGATCCGTCGGCGATCGACCACGGCATCCCGGTCTCGACCTTCGCCATCGGCGAGTCGAACCCGGCCGCCCTGCGAAACCTGAGCGGGACTTCCCTGATCCGAGGCATCGCGGGACTGTCTGCGAGCCAGATCGGCAAATTGATCGCCTCGAACCCGGCGATCATCACCAAGCTCCTGCAGTCGCCGCCCACCGCGAGCGATGTCGCGGCACTGTGGTCGTCACTCAACTCGGGTGCCCGCTCGCGGCTGACGTCTGCCGCTCCGCGCCTGGTCGGCAGCCTCGACGGATTCCCCGCCAGCGTCAGGAACATCGCGAACCGCGCGTGGGTCGACCAGACCGTCGATCAGCTCAAGAAGCAGCTTCCGGACGTCACCGGTCGCGCCCTGGCGGAGACCGACGAGCATGACCTGCACATGCTGACCATGCTGCAGAAGGCGCTGAAGCCGACCAAGGACGGCCCGGCTCGAACGCTGCTCTCCGCCGATCCCGCGGGCGAGGGAAAGGCGGTCATCGTGCTGGGCAACATCCAGACCGCCGACTACGTGACCTACATGGTGCCCGGCATGTTCTACACGGTCGACGGGCAGCTCGGCGCATGGACCGGCGACGCGGCCGACCTGTACTCCCAGCAGGTCTCCTGGCTCAAGCGCCTGAGCGCAACGGACCCAGCCGATGCCCACAAAACCGTCGCCGTGGTTGCCTGGATGGGGTACCAGACCCCCGACCTCACGAACATCGGTTCGCTCGACCTCGCCTACCAGGCCCGGGATGCGCTTTCCAGTTCGGTCGAGGCCATGCAGCAGCAGCGAGCGGGCAATTTGCCGTACACGACGATCATCGCCCACAGCTACGGCTCGACCGCAGCGCTGATGGCGCTCACCCAGTACGACTTCTCGGTCAACGCGCTGGTGCTGGTCGGCACTCCGGGCAGTGCGGCCCAGTCGGCGAAAGACCTGCACGTGAAGAACACCAACGTGTGGGTGGGTGCGGCGGCCTGGGATCCGGTGCCGGCGAGCGCGTTCTTCGGAAGCGACCCGTCGTCGCCGAGCTACGGCGCGCACACGATGGGCGTCGGCGGTGGCACGGATGTCATCACCGACAAGTCGCTCGGCCAGTCGATCGGCCACAACGAGTATTTCGATCCGGGCACGGAGTCGATACGCAACATGGCGTTGGTCTCGATCGGGCACCCCGAGCTCGTGATGCAGGGTGACGCCGCAGACGCCACTCGCACCTTGGCCTCCGCGAAGTAGCGGGGCCGCGCGAGTCCGGTCAGTCCACGAACGTGAGGCTGAGCTCCGCCCTGGGGCTCGAAATGCTGAGTGCGCCGGACTCGGAGAAGAAGGTGAAGCCGGACTTGATCACCTGCAGCAGCACCGCGTCGGCGGCCGAGTTGTTGCTCGTGCACTGTCCAAAGGGATGCTCGACCAGGTGCTGCACGACGATCTCCCCGGCGTTCTGCTGGTAGGCGGCAGTGAACCGATGGCATCCGGTGGTGCCGCTGAGCGTTCCGTCCCGATCGAGCAGGAGGGTTGCGCCGACGAGATTCACATACACCGAGCTCGTGTCGCCGTAGTAGTTGTCGGCTCGCACCGTTTGCAGTCGCCACGTGCGGTCGACGATGAGGGTGGTGGGTACGGCGAGGGCGCGGGAGAACCGCAGGTCGATTCCGGGCGCCAACAGGTCGAGGATGCCGCCGTCGAGTGTCGAGGTGCGCACCTGGTTGAGGTCGCCGATGTACCGGTGCTCGATGTCTTCCTGGGCCTGGATGCCGCAGTTCTCGGCCCGCGGCAGGGTGGCGGTAACCCATAGGTTCGAGATGCTGCCGTAGACGTGTGCCCGGTAGTCGCTGCAGGTGGAGCGGCCGGTCGTCGTGTTGTCGCCGTCGATGGTGAGGCTGATCAGCTGGTTCGCGAGCGGTATCTGGCCGCCGGCATCCGTTGCACTCTGCAGCTCCCACTGCCCGCGCAGACCCGGGTCGGGTCCGCCGTCATCCTGTGGCGACGCGCAGGATGCCAGCATCAGGGCCAGCGCCGCAGCACAAGCCATCGCCGCCGGCTTCCTCATTTCGTACTCCGAACGAACAGCAGTGTGTCGCCGCCGCCGTTGAGTGTCAGCTTGCCGCCCGCGATCGACGCGGTCGTGATTCGCCCGAGCGCGGCGAAGTAGCGGGCCTCGGTGGCGTTCGCCGCCGGCTTGGCGCAGGCCATTTCGGTGTGGATTCCTACCGTGATTGTGAGCGGACCCGTCGTGGCCGCGCTCACCCTGGCTCCGAACGCGTTGCACCCTCCGTTCCCGCCCGACTTCGCTCCATCGACGGTGAGCGTGACGATGGCCGCCGCCGGCGTGATCGTGCCCTTCGCATCCGACCCCGAAACCAGCTGCCATGCGCCTGAGATGGGACTCGTGGTCGACGAACCTCCGGGCCCCGCGCCGCCGGCACCGGACCCGCCGGGGCCCGACCCTCCGCCGCTGACGGTAGGGGAAGCGCAGCCCGCGAGAGACAGCGCAATGATCGCCGTCGCACCCAGGACTGCGGCTGCGTCGCGGGCCCGCAGGCGGCGTAATGGCTGGGTTGTCATGGTGCCCCCACTTCGTCGAATCCGAGTGCGATCCCGGCACGAGCGCTTGTCAGGGCGAGCGTGTTGTGCCGTACAGCGAACGTAAACCCATTCTCGAACACCCGAGTGAACTCCGCCTCTGCGCGCCCTCCCGCGCCATTGCACGGGAAGCTGCCGATCAGGCGGATGTCGCCTGCGACGAGTTCTGCACCGACCTGACGGTAGGTCGCGGTGATCGACTCGCAGGTTGTTCTCGCTTCGATCAGGTCCGGCGACACGAACTTGATCGAACCGCCGGCGTCTCGCGCGAAAGCGGGCGGCGAGTGGAGTGTGATGGTGGCGCTGGTTGCCAGTTGCCACGTGCGATCGACGAGCTGTTGCACGCGCAAGGGCGTTGCCCGCCGAAACTGGAGTTCGACGCCCTCGGCGCTCAGTTCGAGTTCGCTCTTCGTTATCGTCGACCGGCGAACCCGCTGCAGGTCGAGCAGGTATTCGAGCTGCAGCACGTTCTGGTCCGCGGTCGCGCACGTGTAACTCTGGGGCGCTGTTGTGGTCACCCACAGGTTGCGCTGGCTTCCGTAGATCGTTGCCGTGTAGTCCGAGCAGCTGTTGCGACCCGTCGAGATCGCGCTGTCGGCGATGGAAAGCGAGATGTTCTGCCCCAGCAGGTCGATCGGACCGAAGGTGTCGGTGCCGCCCGCCAGAATCCATTGCCCGCGCAGCGCCGGGTCGGGGGCGCCGTCTGTTGTCGGCACGACGGAGCATCCGCCCAGCACGAGTGCGCACGCGACGACACCGAGCGCCATCGCCCACTTCGCGTTGCGCATCGCCGCACCTCCGTCGCGTTCCAACTCTGACAGACGTATCCGCGAAACGGGAGGGTCGCCTGGTGCGGCCCAACTAGAATTGACGGGTTGTCCATCGATTCGTCCGGAGTGTCATGTCCCAGCCCACGCCAGAACCGAGAGCGACCGACGATTCGACGCTGACACCGGACGTGGTGCGCCACCTGGCCGGTCTCGCCCGGATCGCACTGACCGACGACGAGATCGCAAAGCTCACCGGTGAACTGGGGATCATCCTGGCCAGCATCGACAAGGTCAGCGAGGTTGCGACCGCCGACGTTCCGGGCACCAGCCACCCCATTCCGTTGACGAACGTGTACCGCCAGGATGTGCCCGGTGTGACGCTGACAAATGCTGAGGCTCTCGCTGGCGCACCCGACCACGACGGCACCCGCTTCCGCGTTACGGCGATCCTGGGGGAGGAGCAGTAATGGCTGCGGCGACCCAGGGTGCCCTGTACACGCAAACCGCTGCCGAACTGGCCGCCGGGCTTGAGTCCGGCGAGATCAGCTCGGTCGAGGTGACCCGGTCCCACCTCGACCGCATCGCCGCAGTCGACGGGGCTGTTCATGCCTTCCTGCATCTCAACGAGCGCGCCCTCGAGACGGCGGCGAGCGTGGACGCCCGACGAAGCGCCGGCGAGAAGCTGGGACCGCTCGCCGGTGTTCCGATCGCCATCAAAGACGTGCTCTGCACTCTGGGCATGCCGAGCACGGCAGGGTCGCGCATCCTCGAGAGCTGGATCCCGCCCTACGATGCGACGGTCGTCGCGCGCCTGCGGTCGGCCGACCTGGTGCTGCTCGGCAAGACGAACATGGACGAATTCGCCATGGGCTCGTCGACGGAGTTCTCTGCCTACGGGCCAACGCACAACCCCTGGGACCTCGACCGCATCCCGGGCGGCTCCGGCGGTGGCTCTGCTGCTGCCGTCGCCGCTTTCGAGGCACCTGTCGCTCTCGGTTCCGACACCGGCGGCTCGATTCGCCAGCCCGCTGCGGTGACCGGAAGCGTTGGCGTCAAGCCGACCTACGGCGGTGTCTCGCGCTATGGGGCGATCGCTCTGGCATCGTCGCTCGACCAGGTCGGACCGGTCAGTCGCACTGTGCTCGACGCCGCCCTGGTGCACGACGTCATCGGCGGCCACGATCCGCGCGATTCGACCAGCCTGACGGATGCCTGGCCCAGCTTCGCTGAGGCGGCGCGCGAGGGCGCCCGGCAGGAGAACCTGCGGGGACTTCGTATCGGTGTTGTCAAGGAGCTTGATGCCCCGGGCTTCCAGCCCGGGGTCAGCCAGCGCTTCCACGAGACGCTCAGCGTTCTCGAGCAGGCCGGCGCAGAGATCGTCGAGGTGAGCGCACCCAACTTCGAGTACGCGGTCGCTGCCTACTATCTGATCCTGCCAGCCGAGGCATCCAGCAACCTCGCCAAATTCGACTCTGTGCGATTCGGTCTCCGGGTCAACCCTGTGGTCGGCGGGACGGTCGAGGATGTCATGGCCGCCACCCGCGAGGCTGGGTTCGGTCCCGAGGTCAAGCGCCGCATCATCCTCGGCACGTATGCGCTGAGCGCCGGCTATTACGACGCGTATTACGGCAGCGCGCAGAAGGTGCGCACGCTCATCCAGCGCGATTTCGCCTCCGCTTTCGCCCAGGCGGACGTGCTGGTCAGCCCAGCTGCGCCGACCACCGCGTTCAAGCTCGGGGAGAAACTCGAGGACCCGCTGGCGATGTACCTCAACGATGTGACGACCATCCCGGCGAACCTTGCGGGCATTCCGGGCATGAGCCTGCCGATGGGCCTTGCGCCCGAGGACGGCCTGCCCACCGGCATCCAGATCATGGCGCCGGCGCGGGCGGATGACCGCCTGTACCGGCTCGGTGCGACCCTCGAACGCCTGCTTGCCGACAAGTGGGGGCACACGCTCCTCAGCCAGGCGCCCTCGCTCAGCTAGCACGAGAGCGCGGTCGGCGCTCGGCGCGACGCTGCTCGTGCACCAGTTCGGCGTGCGGCACGCTGTGCAGGCCGTGGGCTCCGCCGAATGTGGCGCATGCCACCATCCACTGCCAGACGCGCCGAGTGAATCGCAGCATCACACCGTCACCACCAGTTTGCCGGGAACGGTTCCGAACTCCATGGCCCGGTGCGCCGCGACGATGTCGTCGAGTTCGAAGACCCTGCCGATCGGCACGACGGCGCTTTTGTCTGCGACGGCGTCCAGGTATTCCTGCAGCACGGCGGCCGGCAGGTCGCTCGCGTCGCCGGAGTATCCCGTCAGCCGCACCCCGCGCGGCAGGTAGGCATTCGGGTAGAAGTCGGGCAGTACCCACTCGTTCGAGAGCATGCCGGTCATGCAGGTGACGCCGTGGTACGCGGTCGCAGCGAGGGTGTCGCGCAGCGTCGGTGCCCCGACCAGTTCGATCGCGCCGTCGACGCCGCCCGGCAGGATGCGCCGCACGGCGTCGGCGACCGAACCGTCGTCGATGATGACGTGGTCGACTCCGATCGTGGTTAGCGAGGCGGCCCGCTCAGCGCTCCTTGTGGTGGCGAATACGGTCATCCCTCGCCGCTTCGCAAGGATGACCGCCATCATTCCGACCGAGGATGTGCCCCCGCGGATGAGCAGCGATTGCCCCGGCCGGGCATCGAGACCCACGGTGAGCGATCCGTATGCGGTCTGGAGCGTCTCGGGGACGGCGCCGATCGTTGCCCAGTCGAGGTCGCTCGAGAACGGAATGACCTGGCTCGCGGGTACGCAGGTGTATTCGGCATATCCGCCGTCGAACTGGCGGCCCATGCCGCCCATCATCGCGACGACCTGCTGGCCGGGCTCGAATTCACCGCCCGGTGCAGTTTCGACGATGCCGGTGGCCTCGATGCCGAGTACCCGGGGGAACGTGACGCCCTCGGCAAGCCCAAGCCTGGTGTGCAGCTCGGAGCGATTGAGCCCGAACGCTTTCACGCGGATGAGCACCCAGCCGGGCTGGGGAACAGGGATGTCGCGCTGCCGCAGCACAAGCGTCTCTGCGGGGCCGGGCGCGTCGAGCACGACCGCTCGCATGGTGTTGGTCATGGTGATTCCTTTGTTTTTGGGCGCGCCGGCGAGAGGTTGCGCAGCGGCGCGGATGATCGATCGAATTCGGCTGGTGGCGCGAGACCGCGCGCGAGGCTACCGGTTCGTCAGCTCGGGTGCCGCCTTCCGCAGAGCCGTCAGGGTTGAGGTGAGGGACTCGACGGTGTCGTCGGTCACGCCGCCGAACCATGCGCCGAGTTCGTCGACCAGCACGCGAGTCGCTTGCGCGAGTTGTTCGCGCCCCGTATCGGTCAGTTCGATGAGCGAGGAGCGCCGGTCATCGGGGTTGGCGCTGCGAACGCAGGTGCCGGATGCCTCGAGCCGGTCCACGAGTTTGCTGGCTCCGCCGACGGTGATCACGAGGTCGTCGGCGATGTCGTTGACTCGGCAGGTTCCTCGGGCGTCGATGACGCGCATGCTTTCGAGGTTGCCCAGTGTCGTTCCCAGTTCGGCTCGAAGCCGGGCATCCGCGGCATTCCATAGCTCGATCTGAAAGCGTACGAGCTGTTCGAACAGCAGCGGAAGGTCGGGCATGGGGAACTCCTAAGGCAGATGAAAGCGCATCCAAGAACTATCTTCCAAGGAATGTATTAACCATAACACGGATGTATCTTCCGTGGAATATAAACTTCACCTGCGTCACTCCTAACGTCACTCCTAAGGGGGAGTATTCGCCGCGCAGCGCTTCTGCCACGATCGAGCCAGGGGGAATCGATGCACGTCCGCGGCGCACGAGTGACGGTTGCTGCTTTGTCGAGCCTTGCGGTCGTCGGGTCGCTGGCCGGATGCAGCGGCGTGCAGTCGTGGAACGCGACCGTCACCGAGGCGCGCACCGCTTCGACCACGACGGATCCGACGCAGGCCGACGCCGTGCCGACCGACAGCCCCACCGCGACGGATACTCCGATCGCGGCGCCTACCGCGCCTCCGACTCCCACGGCGACGCCTTCGTCGACACCCTCCGCGGCCGCCACGGCGAAACCGACGGCGACTCCGACGCCGACCGCCACCCCGAAGCCAACCGCGACTCCGACGCCGAAGCCGACGGCAACGCCCACCCCGACTCCGACACCGACACCCACTCCGGTGACCTACAAGAACGGCAGTTACACCGCCACGGCCACCTATGCGGCCCCGAGCGGCACCGAGACGATCAAAGTCGCCCTTACTATCACGAGCAACAACGTGACCGCAGCCAAGGTGACCAGTGTGACGGTGGATGCCGCGGCCGCGACCTGGGAAGCGAAGTTCGAGTCCGGCATCAGCGCGGCTGTCGTGGGCAAGCCCATTGCGACACTGAGCGTCAAATCGGTCGGTGGCGCTTCACTGCCGAGCGCCGGGTTCACTACCGCGCTGACGGCAATCAAGACGCAGGCCAAAGGTTAGCCACGCACCAGCGGTCAGTGGCTAACCGGCTGCCTCTGGTACAGAGTGGGGTCATGGACAGGCCAGAGTTCGCGGATTTCCTGCGCACACGTCGCGAGGCGTTGCAGCCTGAGGATGTCGGCATGGTGCGCGGTCCACGGCGTCGCACCGGCGGGCTGCGTCGTGAGGAGGTCGCCGAACTCGTCGGCATGTCGACCGACTACTACGCCCGCCTCGAGCGCGGTACCGGCCCGCAACCGTCCGAGCAGATGGCGACGGCGATCGCTCGTGGCCTGCGGTTGAGCCTGGCCGAGCGCGACCACCTCTTTCTGCTCACCGGCCATGCCGCGCCCCGCCGGGCACTGCGCAGCGATCACATCGCGCCCGGGCTCATGCGCGTGCTCGATCGCCTCGACGACACCCCCGCGCAGATCATGACCGCTACCGGCGAGACGCTCGCGCAGACGCGCCTGGCGGTTGCGCTGCTCGGCGACGAGACGGGATTTACCGGCAACGAGCGGTCCGCGGTGTACCGGTGGTTCACGGATGCGTCGAGTCGCCGCATCTACCCGCCTGAGGATCACGCGTGGCACGGACGTGTCTACACAGCCCAGCTCCGCCGGATCGCCGCACAGCAGGGCCCCGCATCCGCACCGGCGCGACTGGCGAAACTGCTCGCGGGCGAGAGTTCGGAGTTTGCCGAGCTCTGGGCGGAGCACGAGATCGATTTGCAGTACAGCGAACAGAAACGCATCGTGCACGCTGAGTTGGGCATCCTCGACCTGCACTGCCAGATGCTGCTCGACCTGGACCAGTCGCAGTCCCTGCTCGTCTTCACGGCAACTCCCGGCACGACCAGCTATGAGAAGCTCTCGCTGCTGGCGGTCGTCGGAACCGAACGCATGACCGTCTGATTGCTACCCGGCCTGTCGCTCGCGGTAGGCGATCATGTTCATGCGATTGCCGCAGCGCACGCTGCAGAATCGCTTCGAACCGTTTCGCGAGAGGTCGACCAGCACCCCCGTGCAGTCGTGCGCGTCGCAGACTCGAAGCCGGTCGGTCGCGCCGGCGCGGATGATGTCGACGAGTGCGAGGGCGACCTCGACCCGGATGCGGTCCGCGAGTGGCGCATCCAGCGGAATGGCGTGGATGTGCCAGTCGAACTCGTCGTGGCGCACAAGCTGGGGGAGTGCATCGGATTGCCGCAGGATGGCATTGATGCCGTCGGCGAGGTCGTCCCGTTGGCGCGTCCAGAGCTGCCGAAGGTGGTCACGGGTTTCGACCACAAGAGCGCGCTCCCGCTCGGTGCGATCGCGGGTGCCCCCGTATCGGTTCGCATCCAGCAGCCGATGCAGTTCGTGCACGGATCCGAGCTCGTCCGAGCCGCTGCGGGAGGCGGCCGGCGCAGTGTTGAGCAGCGTCGCCGCGAACTCGAGCGTCTCTTCGACGTCAGGGGCAAAATGCAATTTGACTCCTTACTCGATCCAAGACTAGCGTCAATCCCGTGGCACAGCTAAGGCGTCCGTCGACCACCGTCGGCCTTGTGATCGCGGTGATCTCCGCGGCATCCTTCGGCACGTCCGGCGCCTTCCTGAAGCCCATGCTCGAGAGCGGCTGGAGTCCGGCTGCGGCCGTCACCTTTCGTGCCCTGATCGGTGCGGCGGTACTGCTGCCGTTCACCCTGGTGGCGTTGCGAGGACGCTGGGCGGCACTGTGGCGTGCTCGCTGGCGGGTGCTCCTCATGGCGCTGGTGGGGGTGGCCGCAACGCAGCTGGTCTACATCACCGCGGTGAGCCTCGTTCCCATCAGCACGGCCATCCTGATCGAATACATGGCGCCGCTCCTGTTGGTGGGGATGGCCTGGATTCGATCGCGCAGGCTGCCGAAACTCGTCGTACTCATCGGCTCCGCGGTTGCCCTGGTTGGCCTGGTGCTTGTGGTGGGGCCGACCGGCCACGGCAGTGTCAACTGGTTCGGCGTCGCCTTCGCGTGCCTCGGTGCGATCGGCTGTGCGGTCTACTACGTGATCGCAGCGAAGCCGAGCGATGGCCTGCCGCCCGTCGCCCTCGCCGGCAGCGGCCTGGTGCTCGGCGGTGTTGCCCTGGCAGTTGTCGGTGTCACCGGCCTCGTACCCTTCGCGATGAGATTCGGCACGGTTCACCTGGTCGGCAGCACGACTGCGTGGTGGGTGCCGCTCGTCATCGTGGGCGTCGTAGGAACGGGAATCGCCTACGCGGCGAGCATCACCGCCAGTGAGGTGCTCGGTTCGCGCCTCGCCTCGTTCATGGGGCTGCTCGAGGTGGTCTTCGCCGCCCTCTACGCCTGGTTGCTGCTCGGCCAGAACCTGTCGATTCCGCAGCTTGTCGGCGGCGTGCTGATCCTGGGCGGCATCGCGTTCGTGCGCTCGGAGAAGGCCGATGACGTGCCGCTCGAGCCACTCGCCGCGACTACCGAAATTCCGGTGCAGCGCGAGAGGGTGGGTACCTCCACCACGCCCATCGACCTGTGACCTGGCGCGACTACTGCAACGACTCAGCGATCGGATCCATGAAGTAGTCGAAGTTGTCTTGCGGGCCGGCCATCATCCGTTGGGTGAAGACGGTGCCGAGCACTCCGAAAGCCGGATCGACGAACGCGCTGGTGCCCGTGCCGCCGGTCCAGCCGTAGGCACCCGTGGATGCGCCGGCCTTCGTTCCCGACGTGACGACGCCGACCTCCCAGCCCCAGCTTGTCGACGAGCCCAGCATCAGGTCAGTTCCCTGCCGTTGGGATTGGGTGAGGCGATCGCTGGTCATAGCGCGCAGTTGGGCATCCGGCACCAGCTTTCCGTCCACGAGGGCTGACAGGAAGTGCAGGTAGTCGGGCACGGTCGAGACCAGTCCGCCGGCGAGGGTTTCGAGAGGCGGCTGTCGCTCGAAGATGCCGACCACCGGTTCGTATGCTTCGATGCCGTTTTCCGTGCCGATGTATTCGGTGGGAAGGTGCTGCCCCGAGAACGAGGTCGACGTCATGCCAGCGGGTTCGAAGATGCGTGCCGTGAGCAGGTCGATAAGCGGTTCGCCGGCGATGCGAGGGAGAATCGCCGACAGGATGTCGCACCCCAGGTTGTACATCCACCGCTCTCCAGGCTGGTGCACCAGCGGCAGCGCGCCCAGCCGGACCAGAAACTCGTCGGCACCCAGCTGGGGCGGCACCGCACTTGCTGCGACGCCGGCGGTCTGCATGGCCGTCGCGATCGGTGTCTCCTCGAAGATCACGCCGAGCCCGTGGGTGAGGGTGAGCAGGTGGTTGATCGTGATCGGGCGTTGCGCGGCCACCGTCTCGTCGAGCGGCGCATCCGGTCGCACCAGCACACGTGGGGACGCGAGTTCGGGAGCCCAGGTGTCGATCGGATCCTCGAGCTCGAAGAGCCCGTCGGACATCATCGAAGCGCAGAGCGCACCGAGCACGATCTTGCTCAGCGACGCGATACGAAACCGCGTGTTCGGAGTCATTTTTTCTGTCGATCCGAAGGAGAGCACGCCGCTGGCGAACACCTCGGTGTCGCCCCCGTGGCGAAGGCCGGCCACCAGTCCCGGCATCCGTCCGGATTCGACCGTGTCCTCGAGCGAACGCCACACCCGCGCAAACTCCATTGTCATACCCCCACTGTTCCCGCTGCGGGGTATGGCGTCAACTAACCCTTGGCGGCGGCGATCACCGCATTGATGGCGTTGACGGCATCCTGTTGCGTGCCGCCGATTGCCGTGTCGGCGATGAGGAGGTTTCCCGAAACCGCCTCAATGATGGTTGTGCTGGAGGCGGTGACGCCGGTCGCTTTGATGGTCTCGGAAAACGCATAGGTGTCGCTCGCGTCGGTGCTGACCGAGATCTTGTCGATGTCCATCGTGAGAGAGGTGGCACCACCAGTGATCGTCATCGTGGCGCAGTCCTTGAAGAGCTGCTGGGTGCTGGTGAGCAGCTTGTCATTGACGTCGCTCGGCAGAGAGCCTTGTGACACCGAGATAACAGCCAGGATGCCCTTGTCGTAGTTCAACTCGGCCGCGATGCCGTTGGGCCCCACCCCGAAGCCGGTGGACTCGGTGTCGAGCGTCTTGTCGAGTTCGGTGCCGCAGGAAGCGGGCACGATCGTGCCCCCGCCGGCCGTCAGACCCGCGGAGAGACTCCCGTCGGATTGCGCATCTTTCAGGTCGGCGACGAGCTGAGTGTTGTTCTTGATCGTGCCAGTGCCGATCGTGCTTTCGGCTTTCGTCAGGATCGTGACAAGGTTGTCGGCGCTGTAGGTCTGCGATGACGATCCGCCACCACCACCCTGGGCGGATGTCGTCGACGATTTAGCGCCGGCGCCGGCGCTGCCGGCCCCGGGCAGGGGGCCGGCGGAGCATCCGCTGATCGCCAGTGTGACGGCCGCGACGGCGATGAGGGTGGGGGCGACAAAGCGAATGGATGTCTTCACTGTGGGGATTCCTTGCAATTGAGGGGTCGCAGGGCCTCGACACGATCGTAGGTCACAGTGCGTCGCAATGGCATGGGGAATTTGTACGTGCAGCGAAAACGCCGAAGGTGATCTCCGTGGATGGGCGCGGATCCGGGCCGGCCCTTGTCGGGCGTGGCCCGGCGGTCGTAGGGTGCTTCGCATGACTCGCGTCATTTTCAACACCGCGGTCTCGTTCGACGGATACATCGCCGATGAGAAGAATTCGTTGGGCTGGCTATTTGCGGTCGACCCCGACGACCAGCCGGAAAACGCCGAATTCATGAGCCGGATCGGCGTGCTTGTTGAGGGATCCACCACGTACCGGTGGGTGCTCGACGCCGCCGACCTGCTCGACGAGCCGTCGAAGTGGCAGGAGTTCTACGGCAGGCGCCCGACGTTCGTGTTTTCGTCGCGGCGGCATCCAAGCCCGGCGGGTGCCGACATCCGGTTCGTCAGGGGGAGTGTTGCAGAGGTCATGCCGGACATCCTCGAGGCGGCGGGCGACGGGGATGTGTGGGTGATGGGAGGCGGCGACCTAGCCGGCCAGTTTCTTGACGCCGACCTCCTCGACGAGATCGACTTGACGATCGCCCCGGTCGCTCTGGGTGCCGGAGCTCGCCTGTTGCCGCGCAGAATCGAATCGGATCGGCTGCGCCTCACCTCGGCGTCCAGGTACGGCCAGTTCGCACGACTCGTCTATTCGGTGATTCGCGGGCCCGCCGGCCGCTAACGACCGGGCTGGTCGCGGATGCGCTTTTGCGCGCCGCCTAGAATTGGGTCATGGCCACAGCCGAACTTCTTGACTACGACAAAGCGCTCGAACTGTATGAACCCGTTCTCGGGTTCGAGGTGCACGTCGAACTGGGCACCGTGACGAAGATGTTCTCCGATGCGCCTAACCCGGCTGCCTTCGGTGCCGTGGCCGCGGAGCCGAACACCCAGATCACCCCCGTCGATCTCGGTCTTCCGGGCTCGCTGCCCGTCGTCAACGAGCAGGCCGTCAAATACTCGATCAGTCTCGGGCTCGCGCTCGGTTGCTCGATCGCCGAAACCTCGCGGTTCGCCCGCAAGAACTACTTCTACCCGGACCTCGCGAAGAACTACCAGATCAGCCAGTTCGACGAGCCCATCGCCTACGACGGCGAGGTCGAGGTCGAGCTGCCCGATGGCCGCAAATTCACGGTCGAGATCGAGCGCGCGCACATGGAGGAGGACGCGGGCAAGCTGACCCACGTCGGCGGTGCCACCGGCCGCATCCAGGGCGCCGAATACTCCCTGGTCGACTACAACCGTGCCGGTGTTCCCCTGGTCGAGATCGTCACCAAAATGATCACGGGCGCCGAGAAGGATGCCCCGGAGCTTGCCAAGGCCTATGTGTCGACCATCCGCGACATCGTGCTCTCGCTCGGCATCTCCGAGGCGCGCATGGAGCGCGGCAACCTGCGCTGCGATGCCAACATCTCTCTCTCACCGCGCGGTTCGGGCAAGCTCGGCACCCGCACCGAGACGAAGAACGTCAACTCCCTTCGCTCGGTGGAGCGCGCTATCCGTTACGAGATCCAGCGTCAGGCGGCCATCCTCGAGTCCGGCGGAACGATTGTTCAGGAGACTCGCCACTGGCACGAAGACACCGGTGTCACGAGCGCCGGCCGGCCGAAGAGCGATGCAGACGACTACCGCTATTTCCCTGAGCCCGACCTGCTTCCCGTCGTGCCCGGCGCGGCGCTGATCGAGGAGTTGCGCGCGGCGCTGCCCGAGAAGCCTGCCGTTCGGCGCAAGCGGTTGCAGGAGGCGTGGAGCTTCACCGACCTCGAGTTCCAGGATGTCGTCAACTCGGGTCTGCTGGTCGAGATCGAGGAGACCGTGGCCGAGGGCGCGATGGCCCAGTCAGCCCGCAAGTGGTGGACCGGCGAGATCGCGCGCCTCGCTAACGAGCGCGGCGTAGACGCATCCTCGCTGGTCAGTGCGAAGGATGTCTCGGAGCTGATCGCCCTCATCGAATCCGGCGACCTCACGGACCGTCTGGCCCGCCAGGTGCTGCTCGGCACGATCGACGGCGAGGGGTCGCCCATCCACGTGGTTGAGGCTCGCGGGCTCAAGGTCGTCTCAGACGACACGGCGCTCCTGGCTGCGATCGACGAGGCTCTGGCCGCCCAGCCCGACGTGCTCGAGAAGATCCGCGAGGGCAAGGTACAGGCCGCAGGCGCGGTCATCGGCGCAGTCATGAAGGCCATGAAGGGCACCGCAGACGCGGCTCGCGTGCGCGAACTCGTGCTGGCGCGCGCCGCGCAGTAGTCTCCCCGCGGCTACCTGTGGCTGGGTATGCAGACCGCTAACGACCTGTTGAGCGCGCGAACCCAGCCCAGGCCGAAAGTGTTGCCGGTCGCGAGTTAGTCCTCGATGTTCGCGTTGACATCGTCGCCCTCGCGCAGGTCTTCGTCGACCGTGTCCTGGCTGTCCTGGCTCTCGCCGTCGTCGAGGTCGTTGCGGCTCTCCTGCAACTCTTCCTCTTCACCGAGGGGCCCGTCGTCGATCGGCGCCGAGCCCTCGGGCACGACCGGAAGGATTGGATTGTTCGACATCTCAGCGTCCGTTCTGTCAGTAGGTGGATGACCACCAGCCAACGCCGAACGGATGCGCGGGGCAAGGGGTTGCGCGCAGATTTGCCAGCCGGTTGCGCCCGCGAGGCGCCTACGCGGCGCGGGAACCGAAGTGACGCGAACGCAGTCGCTGCAGGGGGGACTCCACCATGCTGCGTGCGATGAGACGTCGTTCCTCGGGCAGCGCATCGACCGTCTGGTTAGCCGCGAACTTGACTGGGCGGGCGTGGTCGCGAGTGAGACGCATCAGTGTTTCGAGCGGCGTCGCGGGATTTCCGGCCACGGCGAAGCGCACCTCGATTGTGGGCACGAGCGCGAGTGACTCGAGGGTACCCGGGGTCACCGACTCGTGCGCGATCAGGCGCAGACGGTCCTCATCGTTGCCGTACAGCGCCACAGCGGCCTGCGCGGTTGCCGGAATCGGGCTGTCCCAGTCGAATTCCTGGTTCAGGCTGAATTCCTGGTTCGTGCGAATTTCGTCGACGAGTTCGGTCGTCATTGTTGCCCCCAATAGCTGCTCCCCCAGAGCATGCGACCGCAGAACGGTCGCCGTGGAGCTGGATTACGCTCCGATATCGACGGTACGCGCGTCGGCAGCGCCGGAGCAGCCCCCAAAGGCGGGACAGCCGACCGTTATCGGGCCACCCCTGCCGTCGCACGCCGGACTGCGTCGATCGAGAACTCGACGTCGTCGGCGTTGGTCGACCAGTTGCTGACGGAGATCCGCAGGATGTCGCGTCCGCGCCACCGGGAGCCGGACATCCACACCGCCCCGTCGGCGATCAGGGCTGCGGTGACGGCGCGCGTGCGCTCGTCGGAGCCGAACGAGAGCGAGACCTGGGTGAAGACGACATCGTTCAGCACCTCGACGCCCGGCAGGTCGGCAAGCCCTGCTGCGAGCGCCTGCGCGTTGGCCACGAGCCCGTCGACAAGGGCGATCACGCCCGACCGGCCGAGCTGCCGCAGCGCCGCCCAGACCGGAACTCCGCGCGCCCGCCGTGACATCTCGGGAACCAGGTCGTACGGGTCGGACGCGGTGCCGTCCTTGATCAGGTAGCTCGTCTGAGCGCCAAGCGCGGCGCGGGCGACCCCTGGCCGGGCGATGATCGCGACACCGCAGTCATACGGCACATTGAGGGTCTTGTGCGCGTCTGTCGCCCAGGAGTCCGCCGTCTCGACGCCGTCGAGCTGACCGCGCAACGCGGGGCTCGCGGCGGCCCAGAGCCCGAACGCGCCATCCACGTGCACCCATGCGCCGTGCGCGTGGGCGATGGCGATCGCCTCGCGCATCGGGTCGAACGCGCCCGAGTGCAGGTTGCCGGCCTGCAGGCACAGGATGACCGGACCGTCGACCGCCTCGAACGCGGTTAGCAGCGTATCCACGCGGAGGCGGCCCTCGTCATCCGCGTCTACGAGGGTGGGCAGTCCGACGCCCAGGTAGCGCAGCGCGAGGTCGACTGATGCGTGCCGCTCTGCGCCGGCGAGAACGGTGATCGCGGGAGCACCCTGCAGGCCGCGGGTGTTGACGTCCCAGCCGACCGCGTCGAGCACGGATGCTCGTGCCGCCGCGAGCCCCGTCCAATTGGCCATAGTGCCGCCGGTCGTGAACCCGACGTCGCTTCCGGCCGGCAGGCCGAGCGCGTCGACGAGCCACTCGCCGGCGACCTCCTCGATCGCGGCCGTCGCGGGAGAGGCATACCGCATGGCGGCATTCTGGTCCCAGGAGCTCACCAGCACATCGGCGCCGAGAGCGGCCGGAAGTGTTCCGCCGATGACCCAGCCGAAAAACCTGCCGGAGGGCATGGCCATGAGTCCGGGTTCGGCGAGGGTGGCCAGTTCGTCGACCACGTCGACCGGTTCGGTGCCGTCCTGGGGCAGTGGGCGCGCAAACGCCTGTTTCATGGCGTCCACATTGGCCCGTGGCGCCACCGGGCGATCGGGCACCGACTCGATCCACTCCATTGACCGCGCGGTCGCGCGATCCAGCACGGCTTTGTACTCGTCGGGGTTCAGCTCCATGCCCGAATCGTAGCGCCGCGCAGCAGCGGCGCGACAGGTACCCCGGTTGCGGGGATCGCGCTTCAGGAGAGCTCGGTCTGCCAGTCGTCGCGCGGCATTGTCGTTGGTGTCAGCGAGCTCGGTCGGGCCAAGACCCGTTCGCTCGCCGAGCGGGGGCTATCCTCCTTGTCACTCGTCGGCTTCAGCAGGAACCGGTTCGCGAAGCTTGACTCGGCCCGCGGGCGTACCCTTGGCGATCTCCACGAGCGACCCGCGCGATTTCAGGAAGTCCGAGAATGACTTGAAGCCGAGTGACTTCTCATTGAACGAGGGGTCGATGCGCATCATCTGGTTTTTCACTGGTCCGATGCTCAGCCACTCTTCGTCGCTCTTGTCGTGCCCGAGCCGCATCGCGCGCACGAGCAACTGCGAGGCCGACAGCTTCGGGTCAACCGGCTCCGGCTCGGGTGCCTCCTGCGGCTTGCTGGCGCGCCGGCTGGTGGTCTTGCGGGGCGGCGGCGGGGGAGCCTCCTCGACCGGCGGCGGCGTGGCGCTTGCTGGCACGACGCCGGGCAGCTCGCCGTAGAACTTGAACTCGTTGCAGGCTGCCGCGAGCTGTTTGCTGGTCGCGCCGGCGACGCCGATTCCCACGACGTAGCGGCCGAGCCGCTTGCAGCGCTGGGCGAGCGGGATGAAGTCGGAGTCGCCGGCGACGATGACCACATGGGTGATCTCCGGGAGCCGGAACATGTCTTCGACGACATCCACCGACAGCCGGATGTCTGCGCCGTTCTTCTGGTACGCCGCCGTCGGGAACAGCTGTGTCAGGTCGACGGCGCGATCGACCAGCTGGCGCGAGTAACGCGAGTTGGCGGGCGCCGACCAGTCGGCGAAGGCGCGGCTGATCACCACGCTGCCGAACGAGGTGGCATAGTCGAGGATCGCGCCGACATCCACCACTGCCCGCGCAGCGGGATCGGACGGAGCGAGACTTTCGTCGGACTTGGTCGCCCCCGCGAACCGGGCTTTGTCCGACATGAACTTGCCACGGCCGTACACCTCGTCGTAGCGCGAGATCACGATGTTGTCGAAGTCGATGTAGACGGCGACGCGACTCTCGGACGGTTCGGCCATGGCTCGCTCTTCTCGTTCGAAACAGTTCTTCGCTTAGGGTTACATGCTGGCCGAAGCGATCACGAGAAGCTAGCTATTGCTCGGGGTGCCGACCGTGTCGCTGGAATCGGTGGTGGATCCTCCCGGCGGGCACGTGGTGTCGCTGGCGTCGCAGGTCCAGGTGAACGAGTTCGTCTTGGAGTCGTAGATCGCGATCTCGGTGTGGTCGGAGTCGGTGACGAGCACCTGGAACGACTTCTTATCGGCCGAGAGCGCGTATTTCAGCTCCTGGCCCGACGGCAGTTGAGCGGCCGCAGTGCCAGCCGGGAGCAGGATGGTTGTTCCGTCGCTCGCGAGGGTCAACTGCGCAGGCCACGCAGGGATCGGGCTGTAGGCGAGGCCACCGTTGGCGTTCTGGTCGACGGCGAGCGCTACCTGCTCGGCCGTCTGCTCATACGCGGTCAGCGCGGGATCGCTCGCGAACGTGGGAGCAGTCGGCACGGTCGCAGTCGAGTTCGCGTTGCCGCCCGCAAACGGCGCCTGCGCGTTGGACGTGGTGTCGCTCGTCGTGCCCGCGCTGTACCCCAGGGTCGAGTGGATGAGGAGGCCCGTGACCATGAACAGCACTGCAAGCGACCCAAGAACGATGGCGATGATAGGTGCTGCCACATTCGTGCCGAAGCCCTGGCTGCGTCGCATGAGCGCGCGTGCACCACCGATGATCGCAAGGATGCCGCCCGCCGAGTAGTAGACGACCGACGAGCCGGGCATGAGGCCCACCAGCGAGAGGCAGAACGCGATCGCGCCGACGATGACTGAACCGATCGCGGCCGAGTTGTGTTGCTGGTGCACCTGCTGCATCGGCACGCGCGCATAGCCGTTGTTGGAGTTACCGTAGGCAGGGCCACCGCCGTAGCCGTTTGCGCTGCCATAGTTGTTGGGGTTCGCGTTGCCGTACGCATTCGCGCTGGCGAACTGGCCGGAATTCGCGTACGGGTCGATGCGCTGGGGTTGCGGGATGGCGACCGCCGCCGACGGGGCGAGTGGTGGCGCCGCCTGCAGGTTGGCCGTCCACTGTATGCCGTCCCACCAGCGTTTGCCGCCTGAGCCTGCCGGGTCCGTGTACCAGCCGGCGGGAACCGCCGACTGCGCTTCGATGGAAATTTCCTGTGCCCCCCACGGATCCAAAAAGTAGGATTTACCCCGGTTTCACGCTAGCCAGTGGCGGTGCGAAACACAGTCCCCAGTTCATGGGTCGGCGGTGCGGCGAAATAGCGGTCGCAGGGGGCATCCGACGGGCATAAGCTGACCGCCATGAGCGATCACCCGTTGTCGCCGATCACTCGCGCCGATTCCGGGCGTGCCTGCGAAACCCTCACTTCCGCTTTTGCTGCCGACCCCGTTGAGCGCTGGCTGATCCCCGATGACCGGCAATACACGAGCAATTTTCCGCTCTTCGTCGCGGCGCTCGGCGACAGTTCCATGGAGACCAGCACGGCGTGGCAGCTCGACGATTTCGCGGCAGTCGCGATGTGGCTGCCTCCGGGCTCCGAACCCGACGCCGAGCGCATTGGGCGCGTACTCATCGAGACCGTCGCACCCGAGAAGCACGCCGAGATGTTCTCCGTTCTTGAACAAATGGATGAGGCGCATCCGCGATACGCGCACTGGTACCTGCCGTGGCTGGGCGTGCACGCCGACAAGCAGGATCGTGGACTTGGCGGCGCGCTTCTCGCAGCATCCCTCGAATACGTCGACCTCGGTGGGTTGCCCGCCTACCTTGAGACGCCGAACCCCCGCACAATCGGGTTCTACGAACGCCACGGATTCGTGGTCGCAGGGGGCACCGAGTCGCCGCACTGCCCTCGATTGACGTTCATGCGCCGCGAGGGCAGGGCTTCACGGCCGACCTAGCCGCCGCCGACGCCCGCCACTAGCGCGAAGGAAGGCAGTTCGTGTCGCTGGCGAGGCAGCGGAATCCGAATCGGTTGGCCGCCGAATTGTAGACGGCGACCTCCGACGGGTTGGTTGCTGAGACTGTGAACTGGTAGCTCTCGCCGTCCGCTGAGCGCGTGTAGCCGAGGATGTGCCCGGCAGGGATCGTGGCGATCACCGTTCCGTCGGCTGCGACTACCTCGGTTGCGGTGAACTTGACCGATGCAGGCCAGGACTGCCCGGCCGCGAGGCTCGACTTGCCGTCGGCGTACGTGTGGTTCATGGCGGTGGCGATAGTCTGCACGACCTGCCCGCTGGCGGTGAGCGCAGGGTTGGCAGAGAACACGAGCGGCTCGGTCGAGGTCAGGCTCCGGACGCTGGCCGACGTCGTCGTCGACGAATCGGTCGGAACCAACGCGCCGTTGACCAGGCCGAGGATGCCGACGCCCATGACGACCATGATGGTCGCTCCGGCGCCGAGTACGACTCCAATGGCGGGTGAGACCACGTTGGTGGAGGTTCCGGCGAAGCGTCCCGCGAGTGCTGCCACTGCGGTGACGAGTGCGATGACCGCGGCGCCGGCCACCCACCAGAGGGTGGAGCCGGGAAGCGCGGGCGCAAGTGTAAGGCCGACGGCGACAAGACCGAAGAGTAGCGAGATCCAGGCGACCCGGTTATCGACGCGCGGGCCGACGTTCTGCACGCTTGCGGGCGCAGTAGTGGTCACCGAGATGGGTCCGGTCTGGCGCACCTGGCCGAGCCCGTACGGGTCGCTGTGGGCCGGGGCCGCCTTCGGCGGCGCAACCTCGGGCATCTTCAGGTGTTCGGTCCACTTGACGCCGTCCCACCAGCGCTTGCCGCCGGTCTGGCCCGGATCGATGTACCAGCCCGCAGGCAGCCGAATCGACGTGTCGCTCGTGATGGTTGAAATGGTGTGCCCCCGCAGACTGCCTGGAAATCGAGTAAGAATCTCCCCGGTCAGAGGTTACGGGGCCCCGTTAGCTGTTCGCCCGCCCCAGTTCAAGTGCCCACCGATCGGGTGACTCCCGAACGGGGGCGCACGGTAGGGCCGGAGGCCGGTCAGGGCACAGCCGTGAGTATTACCGTCACCGTTGCCGCCTTTCCACTGCGGAGGTACTTCACGCTCAGCGAGCCACCCACCGAGTGGTTTGAGACGGCCCCGACCAACGATTCGCCGGTCGTCGCGGCCTTGCCGTCGAGTGCCGTGATGATGTCGCCGACCCGCAGGCCGGCGGCGGCGGCAGGGCCCGCAGCATCCACGGCGTCGATATACAGGCCGTCCTTGACTCCGAACCGCTCCGCGACGGCGGCCGGAATCGGGGCGACGGAGGCACCGAAGTACGGCTCTGAGCTGCTGCCGCCCGCGATCAGGCGGTCGGCTTCCTTGAGCGCCGAGGTCGACGGGATGGCGAAGCCGATTCCGACGCTGCCGCCGCCGCTCTCTCCGGCCGAGTTGGGCACCGTGGCGATGGCCGTGTTCACGCCGATGAGCTGGCCGGAACAGTTGACGAGAGCGCCGCCCGAGTTGCCGGGGTTGATCGAGGCGTCCGTTTGAATGGCACCGGTCAGGGTCGCCGTTGAGCCGTTGTCGCCCGGCACCGGCACATCCCGACCGAGCGCGCTCACGATGCCGGCCGACACGGAACTCGAAAGCCCCAGCGGCGCGCCGAGCGCGACCACCGGTTCGCCGACGCGCACCGTGCTCGAATCGGCGACTGCGATCGTGGGGAGCGCGGAGGTCGCTGAGACCTTGAGCACAGCGAGGTCGCCCTGCGGATTGCGGCCGACCAGCGTTGCACGCGCCGTTTTTCCGCTGCTGTAGAGCACCGAGATGGTCCCTGAGGTGGCCGCTGCCGAGATGACGTGGTTGTTGGTGAGGATGAAGCCCGTGTTGCGGATGATCTCGCCCGTCCCGACGCTGCTTCCCGACGCCGCCTGCACCGAGATCGTCACGATGGCTGGCAGCACTCGATCAGCAACGCTCACGGCATTGCAGGAGTTCGAGGCGGATCCTCCCGCGGACGGTGACGTCCCTCCGGACGGTTCGCTCGTGCCATGCGCCAGCCACGTCCAAAGGGCGCCGCCCAGCACGCCTGCCACCAGCGCGAGAACGACAGCCCCGACGATTACTCCCGCCGAGACCCCGCTCTGGCGCCTACCCGTATGCGTCATCGTCGCCTCTCCCGCAAATACCGCTCCAAGTCTGCGCCCGATCGGCGGGGGCCGTCTAGGAGGTGAGTGCCGAGTGGTCCCCGAGGCTGTGCCACCTGCGGTTGTGGTAGACGAGTGGAGCAACGAGTTCCTCGTCGGAGGCGATGCTCGCCTCCAGGGCGTGTACAGCGAAGACCGTCGAGCCGCCGGCCGGCATACGGTTGACCACTCGGCCCCGAATCCAGGACTGCGCAATCGGAAAGTACGGTTCGCCGCCTGGCAGGCGACTCCACAGCGATAGGTCGGCAAACCGGTCGACCCCGCTCGTCGAGCACAGCTTCGCGATGTGCAGCTGGTCGGCGCCGAGCAGGTGAACGACCACGTTCTCGGCCTCCCGCAGGGTCGGAGCGCTCGACGAGAGGTCCGAGATCGAGAACACCAGCAGGGGCGGCTCGGCACTGACCGAAAAAACGGAGGTCGCGGTCAGTCCGATGGGACCATCGCCGGCATCGGCGGTGATGACCGCCACCCCGGCGGCATGGTTACGGAACGCGGCCTTGAACTCCGCGGCGCTCAGGCTGAGAACATCCGTTGCGGTTGCCATGCGTTCCTCCGACTCGACGAGCTGTTCTTACAGCCTGCTGGCCGAAGACCGGTGGTGTCGAAACATGTTGCGCCGCGTTACTTCATGTGTCGTAACGTGGCGATGCCGTTCTGGCGAGCATTCAGGATGGAAGGATGCCAGAGGAACCCGCTACTCGCCAGATTCGTTTCAATGCATTCGACATGAACTGCGTGGCCCACCAATCGTCGGGCATGTGGCGCCACCCGGATGACCAGGCCTGGCGATACAAGGACCTCACCTACTGGACCGAGCTCGCCAAGCTGCTCGAGCGCGGCACATTCGACGGTGTCTTCATCGCCGATGTGCTCGGAACCTACGACGTTTACGGCGGCAGCAATGAGGCCGCGATCCGGCACGGTGCGCAGGTTCCCGTGAACGACCCGGTACTCCTGGTCTCGGCGATGGCGCTGGTGACCGAGAATCTCGGCTTTGGAATCACTGCGGGCACCGCCTACGAGCATCCATATCCGTTCGCGCGCCGGATGTCGACCCTGGGCCACCTGACCAAGGGACGCGTTGGCTGGAACGTGGTCACGGGCTACCTGCCGAGTGCGGCGCGCAACATGGGCCACGATGATCAACTCGAACACGACGACCGGTACGACGTGGCCGATGAGTACCTCGAGGTGCTCTACAAACTCTGGGAAGGGTCGTGGGAAGACGATGCCGTTGTTCGGGATCGTGAGACCGGTGTCTTCACCGACCCATCCAAGGTTCACGAAATCGGTCACTACGGCAAGAATTTCACCGTTCCGGGCATCCACCTCTCGGAGCCCTCGCTCCAGCGCACCCCGGTCATCTACCAGGCAGGTGCATCGGGTCGGGGAATCCAATTCGCCGCCGGCAACGCCGTGGCGATCTTCGTTGCCGCGCCGACCAAGGCCGTGCTGAAGACCTCGGTGGCGAAGATCCGGGATGCGCTCGAGGCTGCAGGGCGCGACCGCTATTCGGCGAAGATCTACACACTGCTGACAATCATCACCGATGCGACGCCCGAGAAGGCCAAAGCAAAGCACGAGGAGTTCCTGCAATACGCGAGCGACGAAGGAGCTCTCGTCTTCATGTCTGGCTGGATGGGAATCGATCTGTCGCAATATGACCTCGACGAGCCGGTCGGCAATGTGAAGAGCAACGCGATCCAGTCGGTCATCTCGAACTACGCGGAGTCGGCGGCAAACGGGGAGGAGTTCACCGTGCGCGACATCGGGCGGCTCGGCGCCATCGGTGGCCTCGGACCGTTCATCGTCGGCTCCGGAGAGCAGATCGCGACCGAACTTCAGGAGTGGGTCGACGAGACCGACGTCGATGGATTCAACCTGGCCTACGCGATCACCCCTGGCACGTTCGAGGACATCGTCGAATTCGTGATCCCGGTGTTGCGGGCGCGTGGGGCGTATCCCGATTCGTACGCCGAGGGAACGCTTCGCAACAAGCTTCACGGTCGCGGAGATCGACTACCCGACGAGCACAAGGGGTCGCTCTACCGTGTCGGCGCCATTCGGTCGACGTCACCGGCCTCGTAGTCAGGGGCCGGTCCGCGGTCAGAGCACGTGCGAGACGAAACCGAGCAGCACGAGGTTGGCGACAAGCAGGCCGGTAATCGTGCACGCGGCCACGCGGTCTTTGAAAGTGAGTGCGCGACGAAGGCTGTGCGGCTGCGGGCGTGCGGGCTGCGAGTCGGGGTTGGCCGAGTAGTACTCGGTCCATTCGACGCCGTTCCACCAGCGACGGCGCGTGCGATTGTCCCGGTCGGGGTACCACCCGGCCGGGATGCGGTGCGCAATGTCTGCTGTGACTGCCACGATCTTCCGATGCCTCTGCGAATTCTTTTTCTACTGTAAGACAACGTACGCGCGAAACCGGGTAAGGTGCCTGCCCCACTTCGCGTTACTTTGTGTTCGTTGCGTGAGCTCACAGCGACGGGTACGCCTAGGGTTCTGGCATGGGCATCCTCGACTTCTTCATGGGCATTCAAGAGCCGGTCGAGGGGAAATACGTCATCACTTCGGCCTCCAAACCCCCGACCAATTCATCGGTCGCCAGTTGCGACATGGTCGGCCAGGTCAGTGGTCCCGGCATTCCAGCGCGAATTCACGAGCACACCTCGCCGTTTACGCCCCTCGACAAGTGGCCGCGCCCGGGCGACGTGATGCCCGTGGTATTCGACCGCGATAACCCTGATTTTCTAAAAATCCAGTGGAAGCAGATCCCTGCTCGGGACTGATTTTCACCGCAATGGACCGACTCACGGCGAACTCATAGCAAGATCACGTTTTGGTAACAGCGATCACCGCCATGCTGATCTCGAACAACTGAATACCCAGATTCACCCGGCCGCCGCGGAATACCGAGGCGGCCGGTGTCATTCTCGCCATCCGTCGAGATTGAGAAGGGCTTGCGCGTTGGCGCGCAGTCGCTCACGCGTGGGCTGGTCGGTGGTGAGCGAGATCGCTCTGTCGTAGGCGACCTGGGCCGCCGCCGCCCTGTCCAGCCTCGCGAGCAGGTGCGCTCGTGTCGCCCAGAGCGGCTGGAACCGGGGAGCATCGATACGTTCGAGTTCGGCCAGACCCTGCGCGGGCCCGTCCAGTTCGCCGATGGTCGCCGCCAGCGAAACGCGGGCTCCGAGCGTGGGCGCCACGAGTAGCAACGCCTCGTACAATTTCTTGAGCGCAGCGAAGTCCGTCGGCCGACCATCCCGTCGTGCACAGTGCGCCGACTGGATGGCCGCCTCCAGTTGGAAGCGACCGATGCGGTTCGCCGCATGGGCGCGGCGCAGCGCTGCCTCGCCCTGCTCGATCAGCTGCGAATCCCACAGGCGGGTGTCCTGCTCGTCCAACGGCACGCCGCCCTCGCGCGCCCGCGCCCGCGAGAGGGAGAGCGCAATCAGGGCGACCAGTCCGAAGGCTTCCGGGTCGTCACCGAGCAGCGTTGCGAGGGTGGTTGCGAGGTACAGCGCCTCGGCCGACATCGATTCCCGCACTGTGGCGCCGGAGACCCCCTGCCAGTCGATCGCGTACGCGCCGTAGATGGCCTCGAGCACGGGCGGCAGCCGTGCGGGAAGGTCGGCGAGGGTCGGAACTGCGAACGGGATGCGGGCCACCCGGATCCTGCGTTTCGCCCGCACGAGCCGCTGCGCCATCGCTGGCTCCGGAATTGCGAAGGCGACCGCGATCTGCGCCGATTCGAAGCCGAGCACGGCCTGCAGCATCAGCGGCGTGCGGATGCCCGCGTCGATTGCGGGGTGCGCGCAGACGAACAGCAGCTCCAGCCGCTTGTCGGGGATCGCCTCGACGTCGACGGCGTCCAGCACGGCGTGCACGTCTTCGAGTTCGGCCGACGTGCGCACACCGGCCGACTTATAGTGGTCGCGCAGCCGGTTGCGCGCGACGGTCAGCAGCCATCCCTGGGGATTGTCCGGGACTCCCGCCGTCGGCCACGTCGACAGTGCCCGCTCGAAGGCGTCGGCCAGAGCATCCTCGGCCAGCGGGATATTGCCCGACGGCGCAGCGAGGAGCGCGAGGAGGCGACCGTAGGACGCTCGGGCGACCTCTTCTGCACGGGCGTGTGCTTCGGTCATCTCACCGACGACGCGCTAGGCCGCAGGATGCCAGCCGCCGTCGTGGAAGACGATCGCCGACGGCCTGATCTCGACGGCGCCGTACTGGGCGCCCGGGCACTTCTCGGCCCACGCGATCGCGGCATCCAGGTCGGCCACCTGGATGACGAACGTGCCGTTGAGCTTTTCCTTCGTGTCGGCGAACGGGCCGTCCTGCACCGAAAGCGCGCCATCCCGCACCGAGATCGTGGTCGCGGCGGCGACCGGTTGCAGGATGTCGGCCGAAACCAGTACCCCAGCCGCGTCGAGCGATTTCGCGTAAGCGTCGAACGCAGCGCGCCCCCAGGCCATCGCCTCTTCGCCGATTTCGGCTTCGGTGGCTTCCTGGCTCATGACGAGAAGTGAGTATTGCATGCTATTTCCTTTCGGTAGGTCGATACTTGCACCTCTATGACGAGGCCGGTAGCTCGCGATCGACATCCCGCAACCTTGCAGCCAGCATCGGTAGTCTTCTGCGGTGATGCGCTGCAGACAAGGCCGGCTAGTCGCCGTGCTCGCTGCTGCCCTCACGGTTGCGTTCGTTGCGACGGGATGCTCGGCAACGGGTCCCGGCGCGGCGCGCACCGATGCGCCCAAGGCAGGCGACTGCTGGGCCGTGAGCTACGCCGACTCGCAGAAATATGAGGACTGGCATGGCTCGGGCGCGGTCGCGTGCTCGAGTGCTCACGAGGCTTACACCTTCGCGGTGCCGCAGATCGGCAAGACGTTCACGGGCAGCTGGCTCACGGCCGCGAATACCGTTCGAACCGACGTGGATGACGCGGCTTACGCGGCGTGCGTTCATCAGGCGGCGATCGACCTGCCCGGGCTGCAGACGCTTGGACTCCTGCGGGTGAACTACTACGTGCCATCCGTCGCGGTCTGGAACCGCGGGGCACGCTGGGTGCGCTGCGACATCAGTGAGATCAAGGTCGGCAGCTCGGTCTCGTCGCCGACTCTCGAAGATCTGCCGACCCGGTTCTCCACGCTCACCCAGGCCCTCAACACCGACCCGAAGAAGTTCGACCGGTGCGAGGACGACGTGCTCAACAACGGTCCGGACGGTGCGGAGACGACGTACGCGGACTGCACAGGACCCACCGACTGGAGTTTTGCCGTCGCACTGACCCTGTCTGGGGCAACGGGTGCGGGCTACCCCGGGACCGCCGCGCTGAAGGCGATCGGTGCCAAGGACTGCGCGAGCGCAGTCGCGGCCGACGGGCACGACCTGTTTCCCGAGATCCCCACCGCGACCTCGTGGACGAAGTTCGACGACCGCGAACTCGACTGCTGGATCAACAACAACTGATCGGCCGTCGTGCCCGATCCGAATGGACCGGCCACGACGGCCGAAGGTCAGTTGCCCTTGACGTTCAGCAGCTGGTGCAGCGTGTGCCGTACCTCAACCAGGTCGCCGGCGTCAGCCATAACCTGGTCGATGTCCTTGTAGGCCTGTGGAATCTCATCCAGGAACGCATCCGTGTCCCTGAACTCGATTCCGACCATCGCCTCCCGGAGTTGCTCGTGCGTGAACGCCTTCCGAGCCGCGGTCCGTGAGAACCGCCGCCCGGCGCCGTGCGGCGACGACTCGAGGGCGACCGCGTTTCCCTTGCCGGTGACGACATACGACGCAGTTCCCATCGACCCGGGAATCAATCCCGGCTCGCCGAGCTTCGCCGAGATCGCGCCCTTCCGCGACAACCACACATCCCGTCCGAAGTGCTTCTCGTGCTCGGTGAAGTTGTGGTGCGTGTTGATCCGCTCCGCTTCGATCACCGGGGCGCCGAAGAACTCGGACACCTGCCGAGCGACCCGGTCCATCATCTCCTCCCGGTTGAGCAGAGCGAAGTGCTGTGCCCACCGCAAGTCGGCGATGTACCGGTCGAACTCGGCAGTACCCTCGACCAGGTACGCGAGGTCGAGATCGGGCAGGCTGATCCAGTACTTCTGCATCAGTTGCTGCGCGACCTTGATGTGGTGGCCGGCGATCCGGTTGCCCACGCCCCGGCTGCCCGAGTGCAGGAACAGCCAGACGGCGTCCGTCTCATCGACGCTGACCTCGATGAAATGGTTTCCGCTGCCGAGCGAACCCAGCTGGGCCGCCCACCGCGCCGCGTAGTCTCCCGGCTCAAGGCCGATGGCTTCGGCCCGAGCGGTCAGATCGGCGATCCGTGGCTCGGCGGTGGCCACGATCTTGTTGTTCTGCCCACCGGCCGACAGCGGGATTGCCCGCTCGATCTGCTCCCGCAGCTCCTTGAGCGAGCCCCGCTCGGCGACATCCGCCTTCGTCCACTGCGTCTTGACCGCGATCATTCCGCAACCGATGTCGACGCCGACCGCGGCTGGCATGATCGCCCCGAGAGTCGGGATGACAGAACCAACTGTCGCTCCCCGCCCGAGGTGGGCGTCCGGCATCAACGCCAGGTGAGGGTAGATGAACGGCATCGTGGATGCGGTGCGAGCCTGCTCGAGCGTGTTCGGCTCGATGTCGGTCGCCCAGCTGATGAGCCGTTCGGTGATCTTTTGCATTTCCTTATCTTCTCTGTGAGTGGTGCGTGAGCGTGATTAATCGCCTGCTCCCCGTCGTCGCTGATCGGGCGCGACGGGGAGCCTGCTGTCGGAGCCGATGTCGCCCGCGCTGCAGCATGGGCGGGCATAGAAAAAGCCCCGAACCTTGGGTACGGGGCTGAGGTCGTCGCTATGACGTCAGTGCACCCGCACGTGGTTGATCTGACCCTTGAGGGGTCGCTGAAGGAAGCGCAGAGTGCGCAGATCGACGCTGTGCTTTTCGCTATACACGGCTCTTATCCTTCGTTTGCTGGTGTGGTGTGCCGAGTGGCACGGAGGACGACGCTACCTCACACGGGGCGCATCGGCCAGCTTCCGGCGCACATCGAACGTCACGTCTTGGTATCGCCTGTGGATAAGTCTGAGGCGCAGCCGACGAGGTCGAGTAGCCGAGCGAATCCGGCGCTATCCGGACGCCTGCCAATAGGCTTATTCCATGCTCATCCGCCAGGCCGTCGACGCCGACCTCGACGCGATCCTCGCCATCCACAACGAGGCGATTGCGAACTCGACCGCCATTTGGACCGACGACGTGGTCGGGCGCAACGACCGCGAGGAGTGGCTGGCGTCGCGCACCCAGGCCGGAGATCCGGTACTGGTGGCCATCGAGAATGATGAAGTGGCGGGCTACGCCACCTATGCGCGGTGGCGCGCGAAGCACGGATACCGCAACACGGTCGAGGATTCCGTGTACATCGCGGCTCCTCACCAGGGCCGTGGAATCGGGCGCGCTCTTCTGGTCGAGCTGATCGCTCGCGCTCGGGAGTCCGGGCACCACGTGATGCTGGCCGACATCGAGAGCGGCAACACTGCATCGATCGGCCTGCACGAGAGCCTCGGCTTCGTCGAGGCCGGTCGGCTTCGCGAGATCGGCACCAAGTTCGACCGCTGGCTCGACCTCACCATCTTGCAGCTCGACCTCTAGCGCTCCAGCCTCTGCCGCGCGGTCGAGAAGAATCAAGGACCGGCACCGAGGCTTGTGCGACTTTCGGTGCACTTAATGCTTCAATGGCGCCATGCCAGAGTTTGCAGAATCAGCCGACGGAACCTCCATCGCCTACGACCGCGTCGGAAGCGGCCCGGCGCTCGTAATCACCGGGGGCGCCTTCAACCTGCGGCAGTCACCCGGCCCGCTGATCGGCCTTCTCGCCACACAGTTCACCGTGTACTCCTGGGATCGGCGCGGGCGCGGGGACAGCGAAGACACCCCGCCCTACGCGGTCGAACGTGAGGTCGAGGACCTGGTCGCGGTCATCGCCGCCGCGGGCGGCGCGGCCCGTGCCTACGGCCACTCGTCGGGCGCCATCCTGAGTCTCGAGGCGGCCATGCGAGGGGCCGACATGGTGAAGCTTGCAGTGTACGAACCGCCCTACTTTCCCGGCAACGCCGCGGCGATGGCAGGCGTACAACCGGCGCTCGACGCGGGCGACCCCGAACTCGCGGCACTGACCTTCGTCAAGGGAACCGGCGAATCGAACACTGATGGACTGACCCAGTCGCCGTGGTGGCCAGCGATGGTGGCTATCGCGTCGACGTTGCCGTACGACCTGGCGCTCGTCGGCGACGGCGTCACCCCGGTCGATCGGCTGGCGGCCATCCGCATTCCCGTTCTCGCTCTGGACGGTGGCGCGAGCCCCGCCTGGGCAGGAGACGCTGCGGAGGCGATCGAGGGCGCGATCGGCGGGGCCTTTCGACGCACTGTCCCCGACCAGAATCACATGGTTTCTCCGGATGCGCTCGCGCCGATACTGATCGAGTTCCTCGAGTAGGGGCGTGCACAACCAGGGACCGAGACTTCGAATGTTTCACCGGCGCGCTGTAGCGTTCGACCAGGCGCGGTGTTTTCAATATCGAGGGAAGAAGGTCGCGGCTATGGCAACCCCGAAACGGCAACGGCTCCGAATACCCCCTGAACAAGGAGAACAACGGATGCCCACCCGAGGATCGACCGCGATCGCTGAGCTCGTCGCCTCGGCGTCACGCACCCAGACCTGGTCGACGGCTACACCGCTGACGCCGGTCGGCTTCTATCCGAAATCCGGCGCGCTCCCTGGAGTCCTCGAGGTGCGAGACCAGACCGGCAACTGGGACAAGCCGGGTCAAACGAGGCAGCTCATGCTGTCCGACGGCGGATGGGTCATCGAGCACACCACCAACGTCGAGCCCTATGGGTTCTTCGCCTATAACCTCACCGACTTCCAGAAGATCTTCGGGCACCTGGTCGAGCACGCTCGTGCCGAGTGGACGTTCACTGAGGTGGCCGGCGGAACGAACATCCACTGGTCGTACACGTTCTTCCCGAAGAGCGCAGCGGCAAAGCCCCTGCTCGCCCTCATCATCACGCTGCTCTGGGGCCCATACATGAAGAAGGTCCTGCCGGGAATCGTCGCCGAGGTGGAGCGCCAGGCCGGCGTTACTGCCGCGCCGAACAACTGGACCTCCTGCTAAACCTCATCCAATGTGCACTCGTTGTGGGTGCGCCCGAGCCGGCACCCGCATTTGGAGCACATTCGATTGTCAAAAGACGAATGCCGCGACGATTTCTCGTCGCGGCATTCGCTGTATTCAGGGGCAGGACTTAGGCGGCAGCCTTCACCGTGGACTTCTTGACGGAAGCCGGCTGAGAAGCGACGACCTGGATCTTGCGAGCCTTGGCCTTCTCGGCGACGGGAATGGTCACGCTCAGCACGCCGGCGTTGTAGCTGGCGCTGATGTTCTCGCGGTCGACGGACTCGCCGAGGGTGAGGCGGCGGACGAACGATCCGCTGCGGTTCTCGCGAGCGAGCCAGTTGAGGCCCTCGGTGCTCGGGGCGACGCGCTCGGCACGGATGGTCAGGTACTGGCCGTCGACGTCGAGGTCGACGGAGCTCGGGTCGATGCCCGGCAGGTCGGCGTTGAGCGTGTAGTGGTCGCCGTCGCGGTACAGGTCGATCGGCATCTTGTAGAGGACTGACATCTTCTTTTCTCCTTTACGTGGGCCGCGCAGGCAGCTCGACGATTCAAGTTTCAAAGTTGAGTCGAAGTAACTCAACTTCGATAAATCTAGCACTCGGGCACCTAGAGTGCTAACGATTTCGGCCGGGTTCGCACAGGGCGAACAGCGCTGAGGGTGTCTGTTACCACCGCGGCCTCGATGGAGCAGCGGCCGTTCCGGATGCCGCACGGTCGACGAGTCGGAGGTGCACGACATACTGGGGTCATGGCCGTCGAGGTGAGCGCGCGCGAGCTGTTGCGGCTGCGTGAATTCACTCAGCGCATCCGCCCCGCCGCCGAGGGAACGGTCGCCGAGACGGTGCGACACCTCGTCGCCCTGCAGGCCCAGGACTTCGCGAACGCGGTGTGGGCGGTCGGGTTGAGAACAGCGGGTTCGACCCGCTCAGCTGTGCTCGCTGCCCTCGAGCGTGGCGAGGTGGTTCGCACGCTTCCAATGCGCGGCACCCTGCATTTCGTCGCGGCCGAAGACCTGCGATGGATGCTCGATCTCACGGCCGCTCGCACCCTTCAGTCGGCGAAAACGCGCTTCGAGAACCTCGGGCTGGATGCCACGACGCTCGCGCGCTCCGAATCGATCGTGACCTCCGCCCTGGCCGGCGCATCGATGAGCCGGGACGAGTTCATGAAGCTGCTGGCTGGCAACGGCATTGCACCGGACGGCCAGCGCGGCTACCACGTCATCTTCTACCTGGCGCAGCGAGGCGTGGTCTGTTGGGGGCCGCCATCGGGGACGCAGCAGGCGCTCGTGCTGGTCGACGACTGGATCCCGGCCGCGCGGCCGCCGCTCGCGAGAGATGCCGCGCTGGCGCAATTCGCGCTGCGCTACTTCGCCGGTCACGGGCCGGCGACCGAGCGGGATTTCGCGTGGTGGACGAAGCTCACGCTGGCCGACGTGCGCGCGGCTATCACCGACTGCGGTGATGCGCTCACCGAACTCAGTCATGCCGGCGAGACGTACCGCATCGCGACAAACGAGCTGGATGCCGCCTCCACTGTACACGCGACCGCAGCGGTTCACGCGCTTCCTGGCTTCGACGAGTACCTGCTCGGCTACCAGGACCGCCTGCTGCCGCTCGCTGCGGAGCATTCGCAGCGAATCGTACCCGGAAACAACGGGATCTTCTTGCCGACGATCGTCGCGGGCGGCCGAGTTGTCGGAACCTGGCGCCGCACGCCCAAATCGAAGGCCCACGCCATCGAGCCCCTGCACTTCGGTCAGGCGAGCGCCGCGGCACAGTCCGGCTTTTTGAGAGCCGCGCTGCGGTACGCCCGGTTCAGCTCCGGTTAGGAGATGGCAGAGAAGTCGGTCGGCTCAAGATACGTCGACTGGATGTCGGCGACGATCTCACCGTTCACGACAGAGGCATCCCGTGCTGCAATCCAGTCGGGATCGGTGCGGAAGGCCTGCCAGCTGGTCGCAGGGTCGCCGGTGTGCCTGACGATGTAGACGAGGGTGTCGGGCGTGGTGGTCGCGGTCCAGTAACCGAGGCTCTCGATGCCGTGGCGTTGCAGAAGGGCGACCGTGTGGTCGCGAAACCGGGTCACGACGTCGTCGAGGCGGCCGGGAGTTGCCGTATAGGTGCGCAGTTCGAAGGTCATGCTCTCATTCTCGCTGGCGCGCGCCCTCGCCGCTGGCTAGGGCACCACGGGCGGCCACACGCCGATGATCACCGCCATGACGAGGATCGTCACCAGTTCGTGAGCGATGTTGAGGATGGTCAGTCCGCTGGGGCGCCGGTCGAACGCATCGTGCGTGACGAATCTCGCGGCCGTGAAGCCCGCCCACAGCACGCCTCCGGTACCGAGCGCGTTGACCAGAAAACTGCCGTGGTAAAAGTACTGCGACAGGTAACTCGCGCCCGCCAGGACCCACGCGGTGACGAAGCTGACCAGCACCGTGATGATGATGGGCCAGACGGCGTCCGAGGCGCGGCCGGACGGCGTGATACCGGCCTTTTTCATCCAATAGTTTCCGAACACCTTCGGTGCGTACCAGATCGAGCCGACGACCATGCTGGACAGTGTTGCGGCGATGACGGCCAGGTAGTTGATGTGGGGAACCACGGGGAATCCTCTCGACAGAGCTGGGAGAAGCGTTTCCCGAATACTAGTGATCGAGTGCGGGCAGCACGTGCTTCCACACCAGTTCGAGTTCGCCCGGCATGTCTTCGACGTTACCGGTAAGAACGAGCACGGCATCCTGGTCGGGCATCACGATGCAGAACTGCCCGAGCTTGCCGTCGCCGCGGTAGGCGCCGTGACGGCACTGCCAGAATTGGTAGCCGTAACCCTGCGTCCAGTCGCCCAGCTCGGCGGGATCGCCGTTCGACACCTGCCAGGAGGTCGCTTCGTGCGCCCACCCTTCAGGCAGCAGTTGCAGGCCGTTCCAGATGCCGTCCTGCACGTAGAGCTGACCGAATTTAGCGATGTCTTCCGTTCGAGCGTGCAGACCCCATCCGCCACAGTTGACACCCTGCGGTGAGGAGAGCCAGGTCGGGTTTTCGATGCCGAGCGGCTCGAAGAGTCGCGGTTGCAGGTAGTCGAGCAGGGTCATCCCGGTCAGCGACTGAACGATAGCCGACAGCAGGTAGCTCGCGCCGCTGTTGTACTGGAAGTGCGTTCCGGGCTCGAAGACGAGCGGCGCGGCGAGCACGTGCTGTGCCCATCGAGGCTCGGTCGCCCGATCGTCCTCCGGCAGCGACTCGGCGGCGTGCCCGGTGGTCATGGTGAGCAGGTGCCGAACAGTCAGCCTGGCGAGATAGTCGTCGATGATGGCCGGCACCTCGACGGGGAGCAGGTCGAACACCCGGTCTGACAGCGCCAGGCGGCCTTCGGAGTTGGCGAACCCCACGGCGGTCGAGGTGAAGCTCTTGCTGAGCGACCAGAGCTCCTCGACCACATCAGCGCCGCCGGGAGGCCACCAGCCTTCCGCGACGACGAAACCGTGGCGAACGAGCATGTAGCTGTGCACGTCGTACGCCTGTTCCAGGGCGGCGACGAAAGAGTGGATGCCCGCCGAATCCACCTGGTGCGCGGTCGGCGTGCTGCGGGGGAGCGGGCTCATCACGGTTACGACACTACGCTCGCGCGACCGTTCGAAAAGGTAGCGTTGAACCATGACATCCGTTCCCAACGTCACCCTCAACAATGGGGTCGAAATTCCCCAACTCGGTTTCGGAGTCTTCCAGATTCCGCCAGAACAGACCAGGGCGGCGACCCTGCAGGCGCTCGAGGTCGGTTATCGCCACATCGACACCGCCGAGATGTACCGAAACGAGAGGGGTGTCGGCGAGGCTGTGCGGGAGTCCGGCCTGGCGCGCGAAGACGTCTTCGTGACGAGCAAGCTGAATAACAGCTACCACGCTCCCGACGCCGCCCTCAAGGCTTTCGACACCACCCTCGCTGCGCTCGGTCTCGGCTACCTCGACCTCTTCCTCATCCACTGGCCCATGCCCGCCGTAGGTGACTTCGTCGAGACCTGGAAGGCGATGGAGCAGATGCACGCGACCGGCAAGGTTCGGGCCATCGGTGTATCGAACTTTCAGCCCGCCCACATCAGGCGCCTGCTCGACCACACCGACCACGTGCCGTCCGTGAACCAGATCGAAGCGCATCCGTACCTGACGCAGGAGGATGTTCGGGCGTACGACTTCGACAACGGAATCGCTACCGAGGCCTGGTCGCCGATCGCTCAGGGCGCGGTGCTGGGCGACCCGGTGATCGTGGCCATTGCTGAGCGCCTGGAGCGAACGCCAGCGCAAGTCACGCTGCGCTGGCACATCCAGCGGGGCGACATCGTGTTCCCCAAGTCGAGCAGGCGCGAGCGCATGGTCGAGAACTTCTCGATCTTCGACTTTGAGCTTTCCGACGACGACCTGGCCGCGATCTCCGCGCTCAACCGCGATGAGCGCACCGGCCCGAACCCGGACGAGAACAACTGGATCCCGAGCTGACGTTCGGCCCTAGCCGATCGCCTCCGCGAGCGCGTCGAGCAGAGGCACCTGGCCCTTGACCAGGCGCCAGGCGGCGTCGGCCACGGTCATCCACTGTGCACGGTCGATCTCGGGGAACTCCTGGATGCGACCCGACCGGGGCGGCCACTCGACCGGGAACGTGTTGCTGTGCACTTCGGCGACCTCGAACTCGGATTGCGCGGTGAACGCGGTGACGACTTTGCCGGACGACTGCCGAAACTCGCCCAGCAGAACGTAGTCGTGGTCGGGCGCCGGCACACCGATCTCTTCGCCGAACTCCCTGCGCGCCGCCGCCAATGCGTCCTCGTCGGCGTCGTACTCGCCTTTGGGGATCGACCAGGCCGCCGCATCCTTGCGCGCCCAGAACGGGCCGCCCATGTGCGCGACGAACACCTCGAGGCCGTTTTCGCGCCGCCGCCAGAGCAGGATGCCCGCGCTGGCTTTCACGCCGGCACCAAATGCGGGAGCATCGCTAGTGGCCGCGCGGTGCGGCCGCGCCGGCCTCGACTGCGGGAGGGCGCACGAAGAACGCTGCGGGGATTGCGAGCACCGAGATGATGGCCGCCGTAACGAACGCCCAGTGGATTCCGATCGCGGTCGAACCCGCGGTAGCAACGCCGGTCGACGAGTCGAAGAGCTGATGCGACGACAGGATTGTGACGAGCAGCGCTGTGCCGGCCGCACCGGAGACCTGCTGCACAGTGCCGACGATCGCGCTGCCATGCGAGTAGAGGCGCTCCGGCAGCGAACCGAGGCTCGCTGTGAAGATGGGCGTGAACAGGAAGGCGAGGCCCACGCTGAGCAGGAGGTAGGCGACGAACACCCACCATACGTTCGTGTCCTGGTCGAAGGTGGTCATCCACCAGAACGTCAGGCTGGTGATCGCGGCACCGGTGGTCAGAAGAGCAGTCGGGCCATGCTTGTCGTAGAACCGCCCGACGAAGGGGGCGAGGAAGCCCATCAGCAGGCCGCCCGGAAGCAACAGGAGGCCGGTGATGATCGGGCTCAACCCGAGCACCGACTCGAGGTAGATGGGGAGCACGATGATGGTTCCGAAGAACGCCATCATGCTCACAACCAGCATCAGGATCGAGAACGTGAAGGTCGGCGACTTGAAGGTGCGCAGGTCGAGCAGCGCGCCGTCCCTCTTCTGCAGCGGAAGCTGGCGAAGAACGAATGCCGCAATGCCGACGATTCCGACGCCGAGCGGCAACCATCCGTTTAGTGCGATGGTCTGCGGGGTCGCCGTACCGAGGTTGCTGATGCCGTAGACGAGACCACCGAACCCGAGAGCCGAGAGAATTACCGACGGCACATCGAATTTGGTCTTGCGCGGGGTGGTCACATTCTTCACCCGGATACCGCCGATGATCAGCGCGGCGAGCGCGATCGGCAGCACCAGGATGAACAGCCACTGCCAGGCGTGCAGCGCGTTGATGATGAGCCCCGAGATCGACGGGCCGATGGCCGGCGCCACCGAGATAACGATTGAGATGTTGCCCATCGTGCGACCCCGGGTTGCGGGCGGCACGAGCTCCATGACGGTCGTGATCAGCAGCGGGAACATGATGGCTGTGCCGCACGCCTGAACGACGCGCCCGACCAGCAGAACGTCGAAACTGGGCGCCAGGATCGCGATGAGCGTGCCCGCGCTGAAGAACGACATTGCCGCGATGAAGATCGGTCGGGTATTGAAGCGCTGCAGCAGAAAACCGGTGATCGGAATGACGATCGCCATGGTGAGCATGAAAGCTGCGCTCAGCCACTGGCCGGCACTGGCGTCGATGTGCAGTTGCTTCAGGAACTGCGGCAGTGCGACACCGATGATCGTTTCGTTCAGGATGACGACGAAGGTCGACACCATGAGGATGCCGATGACGAGACGGTTGCGCGCGTCGACGGATGCGCCCCGTGCTGCGTCGCTTACGGCGCCAGCCGGCACGGTGCTGATCTGGGCGGTGTCTGGCATGGCGATCCCGGTGGACTTGTTGGCTGGAGGTGGCGCACGGCGTCGTGCGGTTCAGGCTGGAGCCGCTTTCGCTCGACGAACGCCTGTGCTGGTTACAGCATTCTCCCAGTCTGCCGTATTCCCCTGACATCGAAAGTTACGGGGTCGCTAATAATGGGGAGGTGACCATCACTCTTATTACCGGCGCCAACAAGGGCCTCGGGTTCGAAACCGCCCGCCGGCTTGTGCTTGCGGGGCACTCCGTCTACCTCGGCGCACGCGACCCCAAAAAAGGGCGCGTGGCGGCCGAGTCGGTCGGCGCTCGCTTTATCGAGCTGGATGTCACGAGCGATGAGTCCGTGGATGCGGCGGCCCGCGACATCCTGCGCCGGGACGGTCGTCTCGACGTTCTGGTCAACAATGCGGGGATCGCGGGCAACGGTGCGAAGCCCGCGGATGTGACGGCCGACGATCTCGAGCACGTGTTCGCAACCAATGTGTTCGGGCTGGTGCGGGTCACCCACGCGATGCTGCCGTTGCTGCTGAAGTCCGAGGACCCCGTGATCGTGAACGTCGCCAGCGGTCTCGGGTCCATCGGCGTCGTGACCGACCGGTCGCGCCTCGAATCGAATTTTCCGACCATCGCCTACAGCTCCTCGAAGTCCGCCGTGACCATGCTCACCGTGCAGTACGCCAAAGCGTTTCCAGAGATCCGGGTCAACGTCGTCGATCCCGGCTACACCGCGACCGACCTCAACGGCAACCGCGGCCACCAGTCGGTCACCGAGGGCACGGACGCCATCGTCGAGCTGGCCACCATCGGGTCGGATGGCCCGACCGGCACGTTCCGGGATCGAAGCGGCACTGTTCCCTGGTAGGTGTCCGGCCTGAGGCGTCGTGGTCGGCTAATGCAGGGTCGATTCCACGAACAGCCATTGGCTTTGCCGGGCTGCACGGGCGAGACTATGTGCGATGACTACAACGAAGCGCGCCCTCTTCATCCTTGCTGACGACCACCGCGACAGCCTCGAGAAAGATCTCTACAAGCTCACGTCTGCGCCGACTCCGGCGCAGGCCGCCCGCATCCGCGCCGACAAGATGCTGGTGTACGAGGCGCTGGTCGATGCGACCAGGCGACTACCCGACGAAGCGCAGGCGGGCATCCTCGTCGACGAGCAATACGGATCCGATGTTGCAGAGCTCGCGGTGAAGTCAGACGGGTTGATCAACCTCTCGATGCCCCTGGAAGCGAGCGGAAAGGACTGGTTCGAATTCGCCTACGGGGACGACTGGAAGACCCACGCCGGCTACTTCGCAACCGATCACGCCAAGGTGCTCATCCGCGATAATCCGGCGCTCGCAGTGCCCGACCGGCTGCAGCAGGCCGAGCGCCTCAAGGTCGTGTCGGCGTGGGCTGCCGAGACTCGACACCACCTGATCGTCGAACTGCTGGTTCCGCCGACGGGCGGCGACCTGGCTTCCGTCGGCGGCGACAAGAAGCGCTACGACGACGAGTTGAGGCCGAGACTCACCCTCGAGGTCATCACGTTCCTGCAGGATCACGGGGCCGACCCCGAGCTCTGGAAGATCGAGGGCATGGACACGGCAAAGGATGCCGCCGCCGTCGCGGACATCGCAAAGCGCGGGGGTCGAACCGCCGACTGCATCATCCTGGGCCGTCATGCTCCCAAAGAAGACCTGGATCGTTGGCTGGCGGTCGCGGCGCCGCTGCCCGGGTATGTGGGTTTCGCGATCGGGCGCAGCATCTGGTGGGATCCGCTGGCCGGACATCTCGCCGGAGGTATCTCTGCGGACGTCGCACAACACCAGATCGCGCAGAACTACCTCGGGTACGCGCACGCGTACCTGGATGCACGAACTGGGGCCGCTGCCGCCGATTAGCGGCCTCCCAGGCGGGCAGGCACCTAGTCCCAGATGACCCGATCGCCCTCCTGCACTCGGGGCTCCTCGTAGAGGTAGGTGTCGTCGAGCGGGTCGATCTGGTACGGCACAAGCAGCGTCACTGCAATGCCGTCCCGGTGTTCGAGACGCACTTCGATCGCATCCGTCGCCTCCTCGGGAACCTGCACGTCGGAGCCGATGGCCAGCGCTCGGATTGAGCCGCGGCGCTCGCGGAACAGCGTCTCGATTCCCTTCAGCACCTCGAGCACGTCGGGCACGGTCGGTGTAACCGGTTGCTCGAGTCCGATGAGGGCCAGTTCGCCGTCGGACTTGATCGCCATCGGAAACGGGATGAAGTCCCCGTTGTGGTCGAGAAAGCTGCGGGCGGCGGCGACGGTCACCTCGGCGAGCCGGTCGAAATCGTCCTGCACTTCATCCGATGCGCTGTCGCGCCAGTTGATCATGGCCCAACGCTACAACGGTTGCAGAGGAGCCACACGGCGGCTTCGCGGCCCCGGTGGCCGATGGGCGGGGAATCTCCTCCGCAACCTTGTTGACGTGGGATGCCAACGATCCTAGAGTTGATGATCAACCGTACAGTTGATAAACGGATTGGTTGATTATATGAGCGAAACCGACGAGAATGCCCGCCTCGACCGCGCATTCCTGGCGCTCGCCGATCCCGTTCGTCGGGCCCTCGTAGCGCGATTATCGCGCGGTCCAGCGACCGTCAACGAGCTCGCCGAGCCGTTCGCCATGTCGAAGCAGGGGGTTTCGAAGCACATCCAGGTACTCGAGTCGGCGGGGCTCATCACACGATCGCGCAATGGCCAGCAGCGCCCGTGCCACCTAGACCCGGAGGCCCTCGAGGCGCTCACGGCCTGGATCGACACCTACCGTCTCGAGGCCGAGCGGCGGTTCCGCCAGCTCGATGTGCTGCTCGAAACCAGAAGCCAGGAAAATCCCGCGCCGCGGGCCGAACAAGGAGAGAAGAAATGAGCAACCCAACCACGATCACCGCGACCCCCGGCGAGCAGGTCGTCGACATCGAACGCGTCGTCGACGCGCCGGTCGCCGCCGTGTATCGCGCCTACACCGACCCCGAGCTCTACGCCCAGTGGTGCGGACCACGGGGCTACGTGATGGATCTCACGAGATTCGACGTTCGCGACGGCGGCAGCTGGGCATTCGTGCACCACACCCCGGATGGTGGGGACTTCGGGTTCCATGGCAGCTACCACAGCGTGCAGCCGCTCGAACGGATCGTGCAGACGTTCGAGTATGAGGGGGTTCCCGGGCATGTCAGCCTCGAAGCGGTCAGCTTCGAAGACCTCGGGGAGCAGACGCGCATCCGTGTCCACACGGTGTTCCAGTCGGTCGAGGGCCGCGACGGCATGGTCGCCGCGGGCATGGCAACGGGTGTAAACGAAGGCTTCGAGCAAATGGACGAGCTGCTCGCGAACTAGGCCCGCAGCTTTCGATCGACCGCGGTCGAGGCCCAGCCGGCGACATCCGCCGACCGGGTCACGATCGCCTCGACCGCCGCGTCGGCGCTGTCGACGACTGTCACGACATCGTCGAAGCGATCGCCGAACAGTGCCCGCAGCACGGGGATGACCGGAAATTGCCTGGTCCAGTACCCGTCGATGTCGAGGAAGACCATAGGGCTCAGGCCCTCGTTCGGTGGCACGTAGAAGTTCTGGTTGGCGTCCTCGAAGATCTCCTGCAGCGTGCCCGCGCTGCCCGGGGCGTAGATCGCGCCATAGATGGCGAGGGTCAGCAGGCCCTCCTCGCGGATCGAGTTCTCGAAGTACTTGGCGTGCTCGGTCGCGAACGGCGTGGAGGGTTCGTGCCCATAGAGCCAGGTCGGGATGCCCACCGACACCCCCGCGCCTGCTTCGGATTCCTGCGCCAGCTGCATCGCGGGCTTCAGCCAGGCGTGCAGCATCCGCAGCGCGTCATCATCGAACGCGCCGTCCCTCACCAGGTCGCTTCCGTGCGGCAACGGGAATCGCACGGTCGCGGGATCAGTCGAGATTCGGGCAAGTGCCTGTGCAAAGGCGGCGTCGCCCAGCGGCGAGTATCGGGCCCCCAGGTGCGCCGCCTCCATGGAGCCCGGGCCGCCGCCGGTCAGGATCGTGAAGTCCTGTCGGGACAATTCGTAGGCGACCCGTGCGACCGCGTCATAGGTGGCACTTCCGCGCGGCTCGCTGTGGCCACCGAGGATGCCGACCGACCGGGCGTTCATTACTCGCGCCGCGAGCGAGAAGCTGATCGCGGCATCGTGCAGCGCTCGGCCGTTGCCGATTCCGCGGGAGCGTGCGGTCGGCTGGCCCTGGGCCAGCGTCGCAAGGTAGGTGCGGTAGTCGAGCGACCGCCCCAGGGAGAGACCATCGTCGGGATCCCATGAGTCGTAGAGCGCAGACGCAAGGTAGAGACGGTCCGGGGGAGCGAGCACGAAGCCGGAGTCCGAAATGCTGCGCTCTGCGTCCTCCTGGCCGGTCACAAGTCCCGAGGCTAATACATCGGGCGGCAAAACCGGCGCAAACAGAACGAGCCGGGCCTTGGGGGCCCGGCTCGCGAAGTTACGGCAATGGCCGCCTATCCGTTGCTCTTCGAAGCTGCCTTGGTTTTCTTCTCGGCACGCTTCTCTTTCAGAGACTTAGAGGCAGCGGTCTTGGCGCTGTTCTTCTTCGGCGATTTGTCTGCCATAGGGCATCCCTCCCTCGGAAGCACGGACGGCTTCGGTGCACCGAGACTACCCCTCCGGATGCCCTCCGCGCGCGGCCAAAGTACCGATTTGTCACGAGTGCACGGCAAACTTTCGGTGATGTCGTGACAAATCGGTACTGGGAAGCCCTGCCACGTTTTGGTTCGCGGCGCAACGGTTTGAACCGATCGTTCTGCCGGGCCAGAGTGAAGCCATGGCATCGACGAAGAAGGCATCCAACGCACGTGTGATCGGCCTCGCGGTCGCCGGGGCAGTCGGAGGATTCCTCTTCGGCTTCGACTCGTCAGTGGTAAACGGCGCGGTCGACCCCATCCAGTCCCAGTTCCACCTGACGTCGACGGTCACCGGCCTGGCGGTCGCCAGCGCGCTGATCGGATGCGCGGTGGGCGCGATCGTCGGCGGCCGCATCGGTGACCGCTTCGGTCGCATCCCGACGATGGTGGTAGCGGCGATCCTGTTCTTCATCAGTGCCATCGGTGCCGGTTTCGCGGGGGATGTCTGGCTATTCATCCTCTGGCGCCTGATCGGCGGCCTCGGGATCGGTATCGCCTCGGTGGTCGCCCCGGCATACATTGCGGAGATATCCCCGAAACAGCTGCGTGGCCGGCTCGGGTCGCTGCAACAGCTCGCGATCACCCTCGGTATCTTCGCCGCACTGCTGTCGGACACGATCTTCGCGAACGCGGCGGGAGACGCCGGCGCCAAGTTCTGGTGGGGCCTCGAGGCCTGGCGCTGGATGTTCATCGCCGGCGTGATCCCGGCCGCCGTCTACGGCATCCTCTCGCTGACCCTGCCCGAATCCCCGCGCTTCCATGTGTTGAAGGGCGACGACGCGAAAGCGCGCGAACAGATCACGGCGATCTGGCCCGGGCAGGACGTCGACACCGCAATGCGCGACATGAAGGCGAGCGTCAAGGAAGACAAGGAGTCCCAGAAGGGCAGCCTGCGTGGTGACCGATTCGGACTCAAACCGATCGTGTGGGTCGGTATCATCCTGTCGATCTTCCAGCAGTTCGTCGGCATCAACGTGATCTTCTACTACTCGACGACCCTGTGGCGGGCGGTCGGATTCTCTGAGAAGGATTCGTTCACCGTTTCGGTGATCACGTCGGTCACCAACGTGCTGGTGACGCTCATCGCGATCTTCCTGGTCGACAAGGTCGGCCGTCGACCCATCCTGCTGGTGGGGTCCATCGGCATGACCGTCTCCCTCGCCGCCATGGCACTGGCCTTCAGCCAGGCCCACATCGTGCATGGCGCGCCCAGCCTGCCGGGCGGATGGGGGCCGGTTGCGCTCGTCGCGGCCAACGTGTTCGTGATCGCCTTCGGTGCATCCTGGGGACCGATCATCTGGGTGCTGCTCGGAGAGATCTTCCCGAACAAGATCCGCGCCCGTGCCCTCGGCGTCGGCGCTGCGGCCCAGTGGATCGCGAACTTCGTTGTGACGATCACGTTCCCGCCGCTGTCGGCCTTCTCTCTGCCGTTGACCTACGGCCTCTACGCCCTGTTCGCCGCGCTGTCGTTCTTCTTCGTGCTCGGGGTTGTGCCCGAGACGAACGGGGTGTCGCTCGAGGAGACCGGTGGCACGAAGCGCGATCAGGCCTCGAAGAAGATGGCCTCGGCTTCCAGCTCGAAAGCCGCGTAACCCAAGTACCCCCAACTGCGTCGGTTGTTACCAGCGCGCGGCGAGCGACTGCTCAGGGGATGGTGCCGATCCAGAGTCCATCGCGGGCGCGGGTCATCGCCACGTACAGTTCGCGTTTCTGCAATTCGGTCTGCTCGGCCTCGCCGCCCTGTTCGACCTCGACGAGGTCCGTCTCGCCGGGAAGCAGTGGCGCCGGAACCTGCACCAGCAGTACCTGCTTGAATTCGAGACCCTTCGCCCGCTTGATCGTGCCCACCTTGACGGCCTCGGCGGGACGACCGTCGAAGTGGGTCAGTTCGAGTAATGGGATGTTGGCCTTCTGCAGCGAAGCGATGGCCGCTCGAACACCGAATGTGGTCAGTGCCAGCACCCCGATATCGCCCAGCTCGACACCGGCATCCACGAGCGCGCGCACGCGTCGCGGGATTTCGATGTCGTGCGCCGCGCGAGAGCTGAACCGAACTAGCAAGGGTGCAGGTCCAGATCGCGCGACGACGACGTTGTCCGCGGCGCTCATCCGAGCGCCTTCGATGTCGACGAAGTCCTCGTCCGCGAGGATGCTCTCCGCGAACCCCAGGATCTCCGCCGTGTTGCGGTAATTGGTACCCAGCACGACCCCGCGGCCAGCGAGCGAGATGCCCACCTCGCCGAGCGTGTAGCCGCCGGGGTAGATCGACTGTTTGTGGTCGCCGATGAGGGTGAGTCCGTCGGTCTTGTTGCCGACGAGGTGGTGCAGCATCCGGATCATCGACGACGAGAGGTCCTGTGCCTCGTCGACGATGACGGCCGCGTAGCGCTCCAGCGGTTCTTCCCGCAGGGACTGCTCGGCCAGCAGGATGATGTCCGCATCGTCGTGCGCGCCCCGCGCGAGCATCCGTGCCTGGTAGGCGGTGAACAGCTCCCACACGGAGCGTCGCTGGTCGATGCTGAGTCCGCGCAGGCGTCCGGTGCGCTCGACCGAGGCGTACTCGTCGAAGGTCGTGATGCCGCGGCCCTTGATGACGTAGTCGATCTCGTCTTCCCAGTAGCTCGGCTTGGGTTCGAGTCGACCGAGTACTCCGGGCCGGCCGATGGTGCGCCACACGATGTCGAACTCGGCATCCGCGATTGCAGGCTGGAGGTTGGTGGTGATGCCACGATCGGAAAGCAGTCGTTTTGCGAATGACTGCGTGCCGACGAATTCGATGCGCTCGCGGATGTCAGGGGCAAGCCGCTGCATGAGCGAGGCCTGCACGGCGGGCAGGGTACTGATGAACGAGGTGACGAGCACGACTCCGGGCTGGGTTCGGGCGAGGTAGGCGGCTCGGTGCAACCCGACCACCGTTTTGCCGGTTCCGGCAGCGCCACGGATGCGAGACGGACCGTTGAAACTGCGCCGCACGAGGCGAGCCTGGTCGGGGTCGAGGAACGACATCCATTCTTCGAGAGGCGGTGCCTTGACGACCGCGGCAACCTGGTTCATGAGTTGGGCGCTGCTGATCAGGGGGAGCGTGTCGTGCTCCACGAGGTCGCTCGTGATCTCGAGCTCGTCGAAGTCCTCCGCCACCGTGGCCTTGCGCCGGCGGGGCGCGGGTGCGACGGGGAAGTAGTCGAGGCTCGCCTCGAGCACTCGGTTGAACTGCTCCTCGTTGAAGCGCAGTCCGCGCTGCAGAATGTAGCTTGCGGCGCCGGTCTCGCCGATCATTTCGACGGTACCGATGCGGGCGTGCGTGGTCGATCGGCCGGCGAGCACGATCAGCGCGTGTACTTCTCCGGGAGCTAGGCCGATCTCGGCCATCGCCGCCTCGGTCGTGTATGCGAGGTCGGCGAGATTGGCGATGTCGTCGGTGACGTCGACGTCCTGGCGGTAGATTCGACCGTCTTCGATGGTCACGTCGCTCCACGACTGGGTATCGACGATGTACAGCCCGCTCGGTCCGACGACGATCAGGTCGACCTGGCGGGTGTGGCTACCGGGCCAGCCTCGATTGGGCAGCAGGTGGTAGCCGATGTCAGTCAACGGTTTGAGCGCGGCCAGCACGTCGCGTTCGACGTGGGGCTGTGTCTGGTAGCGCGCGGCGGCCCGCCGTGCGAGCGCGGCAGCTCGTTCGCGTTTTTCGGCAAGCATTTTCTGTCGACGTGAATCGACACCCGCGGTGGAAGCCGCAGTCATTTTTCCTCAGTTCTGCCCGAACATGGTTGCTAGATGTGATCCCTGAAGGATGCTTCAGCTTGGCATTTCCCGCGAAGCAGGAATATTCCACTTTCGGGGGGCGCTACTTCGGGGCTCGTGCCGCCTCACGTCGACGGATGCGGGGCTTGATGATGTAGTCAAGGGGAAAAGTGAGCAACAGCGCGAACAACGAGTAGTAGTGGATGCTCGGAAAAATGAGCGTGATCGCAAGGGCTACGAAGAACGCGATGGCGGTCGACCCGATGCCCCAGATCTGCGTACCCGAGGTGGGCTTGCCCTTACGTTCGAGCTCCGGATGCCGGTAGAGGTAAATGCTGATGCTCGTCAGGAGCACTGTGCTCACAAAGCAGGTGAGGATGTAAATCGTCACGGTGAGTTCGCTGGCCTGGTAGACCGCGGTGATCTCCGTCGGCAAGGGCAGCACGACGATCGTGAACACCCAGAAGATGTCGAGCCACATCAGGGTCGACGTGGCGCGAACCACGTCGGCGAGGATTTCGTGGTTGGCCATCCAGAACCGCGCGATGATCACGAAGCTCAACCCGAAGGCGAGCAGCTGGCCGAGGTTGTCGTTGATGAACGAGAGCTCGAAGATGTCTTTGGACTTGTTGGCATCGGTGGTCACGACCTCGACGAGGGGCAGGATGAGCAACGTGATCGCGATCGCCGCCACGGCATCGGTGAAGAAGATCAGCCGTTCGACCGCCCGCTCGGTTTCCATGCCCCCACGCTAGCCGCGACGGGGCCCACTGGTCACCACTGGCGTCCCATGACCGGGGCGTTCACGGCCCGTCGCAACTGATTACGCATGCACTAGCCCCTTTTCTCAACGAAATCCACTGTTGATATGCCCCCGCAAAGAGATATCGTGTTGACACCGGCTGTTCAACGACGACCAGCCCGACCAAGTTCCGTTCTCGATCGCCTGCGTGCGATCTGCCCCCGAAGGAGCCGCTCATGTCGACTGCAATCCAAGCTGTCAAAGGGGAAACGGAGAGCAAAGGGCTAAAGCCCGGCGCGCTTGGTCTCGTCTCGAGCGTGGTGGTCGGAGTCGCATCCACCGCCCCGGCCTACAGCCTCGCTGCGGCCCTCGGTTTCATCGTGGTGTCGGGAGTCGGCAACCAGGTTGTCGGGGTGCACGCACCCGGGGTCATCCTGCTGGCGTTCGTTCCGATGTATCTCATCGCGGTCGCATACCAGGAGCTCAACAAGGCGGAGCCGGACTGCGGCACCACCTTCACGTGGGCGTCGCGCACCTTCGGCCCGGTCATGGGATGGCTGGGGGGCTGGGGCATCATCGTCGCCGACGTCATCGTCATGGCCAATCTGGCCCAGATAGCCGGGCAGACGACGTTCGGGTTCATCGGCAACCTCGGTGCCCTGTTCGGTGACACGGCCGCCGCGAACTACTGGGGCGGAATAGCCACGAACTACTGGTGGGAGCTTCTCGCCGGGCTCATCTGGATCGGGTTGATGACGTGGATCTGCTACCGCGGTATCGAGATCTCAGCCCGACTGCAGCAGATCCTGCTGTCGATCGAGGTCGTCGTTCTCATCATCTTCGCCCTGTTCGCGCTCATCCGGGTCGGCACGGGCAACGGTGTTCCCGGCGTCTCGATCCCTGTGAACATCGACTGGTTCAACCCGTTCACGCTCAACTTCGGCGCCGTCCTCGCCCCCGGGCTGCTGGCCGCGATCTTCATTTACTGGGGTTGGGACACCGCGGTCTCGATCAACGAGGAGACGGCGGACCCGTCGAAGACGCCCGGCCGAGCAGCCATCATCAGCACCGTGCTGCTGCTGGTCACCTACGGCATTGTCTCGACAGCGGCGGTCTCGTTCGCCGGCACCGGCGACAAGGGTATCGGCCTCGGCAACGGCAACAACTCCGACAACGTGTTCCTGTCGCTCGGGCCGAAACTGTTCGGCGACAGTGTGATCGGGCACATCCTGCTCGCTCTGCTGACCATCTCGATCCTCACGTCGGCATCCGCATCGACGCAGACCACCATCCTTCCGACGGCCCGCACGTCGCTCTCGATGGCCGTCTACAAGGCGATCCCCGAGAAGTTCGCGCGTATCCACCCGAAGTTCCTGACGCCGACCTGGTCGACCATCGCCATGGGCATCGTGTCGATCGCCTTCTACGCCGTGGTCACCTTCGTGAACAACGACCTGTTGACACCCCTCGTGGACTCTATCGGTTTGATGATCGCGTTCTACTACGGACTGACCGGCTTCGCCTGCGTCTGGTTCTATCGAAAGAGTTTCTACAAGACATTCCGCGACACCATCATGCGTTTCGTCTTCCCACTGCTCGGCGCCCTGATGTTGGCGGCGGCCTTCGTCTTCGGCCTGATCACCTACGCGGAGGCGGACTGGGAGGTTGACTCGCACGGCCACGATCTTGCCGCGAACTTCTTCGGCTGGGTGGTCGGCGATGACGCGGTGATCGGAGTCGGCGGCATCCTGGTCGGCCTGGTGCTGATGTTCATCTGGTGGGCCCGACGCCCCGACTTCTTCCAGGGCAAGACACTCGCAAAGATGTCGGACGACTACGTGCTGGCTCCCGGAGAGGGTCGCATCGCGACCTTCGGCCTCCCGGACTCCGGTCGCATGCCCGAGGTGATTGCTCCAGACCTGTCGAACCTGCCGCCCGGGCACACCGCGGTGGATGCCGCCACCGGCGAGGAGATCGACAAGAAGTAGTTCGCGGGGCCCGGTCTCGATATGCCCGGGCCTCGTTCGTCGGCTCGTGCTTTCGATCACCGGATTGACGCGGACCGCAGGGACGAACGAGTCTCTCGTAATCGAGACTCCCACGAGGTACCGCATCCGCCCGCGAAGTCCAGGAAATCTGCAGCAGGTGTCGTTTTGCCCCTGGGCGGCTCCGTCGTACTCACGTACCGTCTAACCAGGACGGCCCCGTGAAGGAGAAAAAATGGAATTCCTGATGTTCGTCTGCACCGACAACGAGCCCGACACCGACAAGTCCAACGAGCCCGACATCGAGGACTGGGTGGCCGAGGGCGAGCGCCGCGGCATCCGCAAGCAGGGCGACCAGCTCGTCGCGCGCGACAAGGCCAAAACCATTCGGGTGCGCAATGGCGAGACCATGATCACCGACGGCCCGTTCGCCGAGACCAAGGAGTGGATCGCCGGCTACGACCTGCTCGAATGCGAGAACCTCGACGAGGCGGTCGAGTATGCCTCCCGTCATCCGATGGCCCGCGCCGGCCGCATCGAGGTGCGCGAAGTCATGGTCTGGGAGGGCTGACGCATGGAGTACCTGTTGTTCATCGCGACCGACACTGACCCCGAGCCGGGCATGACCGGCCCGGAAGGAATTGCGGAGTGGCTCGAGGAGGGCGCCCGTCGTGGCATCCGCAAACAGGGCCACCGCCTTAGGCCGGTGGAGGATGCGACGACCATCCGCTTGCGCGGGGGCGAGTTGCTCGTAACCGATGGCCCATTCGCCGAGACCAAGGAGTGGATCGCCGGATTCGACATCCTCGACTGTGAGAATCTCGATGAGGCGATCGACTTCGCGTCCCGGCATCCGATGGCCCGTGCGGGTCGCATCGAGATCCGCCCCTTCTGGCCCGACGAGTTCTGAGGCGAGCACATCTGACCAACGTCTCCGACCGCATTGCCGAGGTTTCCCGCTCCGACTGGGGCAGGGTCGTCGGCGCACTGATCCGCATCACCGGCGACTGGACGCTGGCCGAGGATGCGACCCAGGATGCGTTCGCGACGGCGCTAGTGCGCTGGCCGGTCGACGGCATCCCCGACAATCCGGCCGCCTGGCTGACGACGACCGCGAGAAACCGCGCGATCGACCGTCTTCGGGCGGCCTCGTCGGAACGAGCGCGCGCCCGGGAGGTGGCGATCATGGCTTCGCTTCAGTCGGGCGAGCAGCAGATCGAAGATGACCGCCTGCGCCTCATTTTCACCTGCTGCCACCCGGCGCTCGCCCTGCCGACCCGCGTTGCGCTCACCCTGCGAACGGTCGCGGGACTGACCGTAGCCGAGATCGCCTCGGCGTTCCTGGTGCCGGAGGCGACGATGGCACAGCGGCTGGTGCGCGCGCGCCGCAAGATCGAGGAGGCGGGCATCCCGTACCGCGTTCCGCCGCCCGAGCTGCTGGGCGAGCGGCTCGCCGGAGTACTGGCCGTGCTTTACCTCGCGTTCAACGAGGGCTACAGCGCGCTCGCTCGCAACGAGCTGGCGGAGTCGGCTCTGGGCCTGGCCACCGCCGTCGTCGGCCTCATGCCGGGCGAAACCGAGGCGAGAGCATTGCTGGCGCTGCTCCTCCTGCAGAATTCCCGCCGGGATGCGCGCGTCGGACCGGACGGTTGGCTGCTCACGCTGGAGGAGCAGGACCGCTCGCTCTGGCACCGAGACGAGATCGAACGGGGGCTCGCCCTCGTGCCGCTGCCGGTCGGGCAGTATGCCATCCAGGCCGCCATCGCGTCGTGCCATGCCCGTGCGGAGCGTGCCGCCGATACGGACTGGCCGACGATCGTCGAACTCTACGATCGGTTGCTCACTTTGGGAGCATCGCCGGTGGTTCGGCTCGGTCGCGCTATCGCGGTGGGGATGCGCGACGGACCGGATGCCGGGCTCGCGCTACTCGACGACCTCTCGCTCTCGGGGTACCGCTGGTTGCCCGCGGCAAGGGCCGACCTGCTTCGTCGGGCAGGCCGGACGCTCGAGGCGGGGGCCGAGATGCGCGAGGCGATCCGGCTCACCCCGGCGGGCCCCGAGCGCGAAGACCTGGAGCGTCGGCTCGCCGAACTCGAGTCGTGATGCGCCAAGGCGAAAACTCGTGGAGAATAGGAGCAACGCACGCCCAGCAGTCAGGACATCATGAACGTCTTCTACTTCATTCTCGCCTTCGTGTTCTTCCTGCTCGGAATCTTCCTGTTCGCGTTCGCATTCAACGTGCCGAACTGGGAGGCCATCATGTTCGTCGGTGGCATCGCCTCCATTTCCATCTCCCTGGCGATCCCGTTCCACATTCTCGGGCACAGCGAGCAGCGGTAGCTTGAGCCCTTCGGGGTCGTTCGGCACGGGGCTCGCGGCAGTTCTGGCCTCGCGGGGTCGCCGCGCCCACACGGCGAAGGCGCCCGGGTCACTCGTCGTCGAATCGTTCCGCTGGAGCGGCCTCGATCGCTGGACCCAGGCCTGGTGGCCGCAGGGCATCGCGGTCGGCGACTTCGAGGGCAGGCCGTTGGCCCTTGTCAGCTGGTTTTCGCGTGGCAACACCCGCGGTGCGCGCATCACCGTGCTCGCCCTCGACGACCTCAGGTATCGGCACGTTGCGCTCGTCGAGGGCGGTTCCGAAACGGCCGTGCGAGTGCACGCCGGCGGCATCGCCTGGTCTGGTGATCGGCTGCTGGTCGCCGCAACGTTCGGCGGCATCCGCGAGTTCAGGATGTCGGGCATCCGCCGGGCGAGCAACGGCGGTTTCGTGCTGCCTCAGGTAGCCCACCTTCAGCCGGTCGAGCGATTTCGGTACTCATTTCTCGCGGAGGGCTCACACGGCTACGTCGGCGGCGAGTATTCGGCCTCGGGCGACGGCAGGCTTGCCGGGCTGAAGTTCGGGCCGACCACGGTGTCGGCGACTGCCCGCCACGTGCCCGGTGTGCCCGAAATGCAGGGCGCGGTTTCGGTCGACGGCTTCTGGGCGGTGAGCGCCTCACGCGGCGACAAGCGCAACGGCGATCTCTGGCTCGGCGAGCAGGGCAGCCTGGTCAAACACGAGGGTGCCCTGCCGCCAGGTCCGGAGGACCTCGCCTGGTGGCCGGAGCGCCGCCAGCTCTGGGGCGTCTCCGAGCATCCGGGCCAGCGATGGGTCTACGCGGTCGACCTGACGCGTTGATCGCCGTTCGAGACGAGCCCGCCTGCGCGCTCGGGTGAGTTCGTCCCGTCCGGGTGTTTTCGAGAAAAGTGCGAAGGGGCGTGTTTCGGCCCGGTTCTGGTGATCGCTTCCGCTTACCCTTTTGTGTGGCCACCCGTCCGACGCTCCCTGCCCCGCGCGCAGACCGCGGCCCAGTGGAGCCGCAGCGTAAGGCGCCGCCGAAGCGCCGGCGCATCGCACTTCGCCGTACGATCGCGATCGTCGTCGTGGTGCTCCTGATCGGCGTTGGTTACATCGCGTTCAATTACCAGACCTTCATCGCGGGAATAACGCACGTCAACGCACTCGTCCCGGGTGGAACGTCGTCGGGAAAGGCGCAGAACATCCTGCTGGTCGGTGACGATCACCGTCCGGCCGGCGCGACGGCGGCCGAGCTCGCGCAACTGGGCACGACGCAGGATGGCGGCGGCACCGAGACCGACACGGTCATGGTGTTGCATATTCCCGCTGACGGGCAGAATCCGACACTCATCTCGTTTCCGCGGGACTCGTGGGTGAATGTGCCGGGCGCCGGCATGCACAAGCTCAACGCGGCGTTCTCGATCGGTGAGGCGACGGGCGGTGACTCGGGCGGTGCGCAAATGCTCGTGCGGGTCATCCAGAACCTGACCGGGCTCACAATCAACCACTACGTGCGCATCTCACTGCTCGGCTTCTACAACGTGGTCAATGCGCTCGGACCCGTCTCGGTGTGCCTCAATCACGCGGTCGACGATCCGTACTCCGGGGTGGACCTGCCCGCAGGTGTGTCATCGCTCAACGCGCAGCAGGCGCTCGCCTTCGTTCGTCAACGGCACGGCCTTGCCGGCGGCGACCTCGACCGCGAGATCCGGCAGCAGTACTTCCTCTCGATCGAGGCGCACAACATCCTCTCGGCAGGAACGCTGCTCAACCCGGTCAAGCTGCACAACGTGCTGACCGCGGTGAGCTCGTCAATCGAGACCGACCCGGGACTGAACCTGCCGGATCTCGCCGCGCAGGTTAAGGGGTTCGCCGGTCACCTGTCGTCGACGACCATCCCCATCGTCGGCACGCCGACCATCACAGTGAATGGCACCTACGTGTCGATAGTGCAGCTGGACACGACGGCCATTCCCGGTTTCATCGCCGCAATCGTGCATCCCAAGCCGGTGCCGACCAATACGGCCGCCGCGCCGCCCGAACCCTCGTCGATTTCATTGACGGTACTGAACGGCCGGCAGGTCATCGGGGCCGCCGCCGCCGCGTCGAGCTCCCTGGCCAAGGCGGGTTTCAAGGTCGGCACGCCGGCGGATGCGATCGAACAGGAGACGACGACCGTGGACTATCCGGCGGGGGATGCCGCGGCCGCCGCAGTGGTCGCGAGCTACCTGCCCGGCTCCACGCCGAAACAGACCGTGGGGCTGAAGCACATCCAGGTGGTGCTCGGGACGGATGCGATCGTCGTGAACCTGTCTGCCGGCGACGCTTCGGCGCAGCCGCCAGCCGCGACTCCCGGTGCGATCCGCAGCTACACGCCTCAGTCCTGCATCAACTAAACGTCAGTTGGTCGGGGTCGGCCCGGGATCGGTGACTCCGAACAGGCCCGTTCCGTGCGTGACCAGGGCCGCGTACGCATCCGCGTAGGTCAGCGGCAATGCCGCCGTGGGGTCGTACTTCGCGAGCAGCAGCCCCAGCATCCCGCGGGCGGGCGGCGTCAGGGGACGGTCGGGGAAGACCTCGTGCGGTTTCTTGCCCGCCTGCGCCTCCGGGTTGGGCGGAACATAGGAGGCGTGCACGTCGGGCCAGAGCGCAGGCTGCCGCGGGGTCGCCAGGTTCACCCCGTTGAGTATGGAGGTGCCCGTCTTGTCCCGATTGCTGAGGTGTGGCAGCCCGTGTCGCTGGGTCAGCGTGCGCACGACATCGCTGTGGTGCATCTCTGCGTTGACGATCGTGCCGCTTCGCGTGTAGGCCGAGATCATGAGGGTCGGCACCCGCAGCCCGAGCCGGTCGAAGGTGAAACCCATCTCGCCCTTCTCCGGCTTGCCCGACGGCGGCAGCGCGCGGGGCGGCGGCACGTGATCGTAGGTACCGCCGTGTTCGTCGAACGTCACCAGGAGGATGGTGTTGATCGCATTGGACCCCTGCGTCGACGCCGAGTTCTTGATGGACGTGTAAAGGTCTGCGAGCAGCACCTCACCCGCCCGCACGTCGGAAAGCGCGCTGTCGTAGACGGGAGCCCCGCCGACCGTGGACTCCCGCAGGATACCGACGGGTGGATGCATATCGTTGTGGTTGAACACCATGCGTGGCTCGATGAAGGAGTATGCGGGCAGGTTGCCGTTCGCGACATCCTCGTGGAACTGGGACATGCCGCGGAAGTTCGACTTCCAGTACTTCTCCAGATGGGGAGCGTGCAGCAGCCCGGTCAGTGAGATGAGCTGGTCGTCGTCGTAGTAGATGCGCCAGCTGAGCCCCGCCTCCTCGAGCTCGTTGAAGATCGTTGTGCCGTCGCCGGCATCCAGCCACTTGCGATAGCCGCCGTCGCGAGTGTTCGTGACGAACCCGTGAGAGGTGCTCGCGTGGAAGAACGACCGGTTGCAGAAGGTCTGCGATGGAACAGCCGCATGCCAGTGGTCGTAGACGGCGAATTCCCGCGCCAGCGTCGACATCACCGGCAGCATTTCGGGCGAGAAGCCGCCCATCGCGACGCGATAGTCGTCGTAGGTCGCGACCGCGCCGGCTCGCTCGTCGGCGAAGTTGATGATGTAGTCGTGCACGAACCCTGACATGGTCGGGTTGCGGTCGTTCCTCGGCGCGTTGTACGGCGGCATCACGTCGTGCTCCCACAGGCGCTCGTTGTCGACAGGATCGACCGTGTCGAACAACTGTGTGTTGACGTGCGGGTAGAACTCGCCGGGGTCGGGATGCGGCTCGCTCATCACCCGGTCGGTGGTTCCGAAGTAGACGTGGGCGTCGACGACGGTACCGTCGGGCGCGGTGTTGCTGTATTCGCCCTGCGACAGACCGTCGAATTTCTGGCCACGAGGTTCCTGGCCCTTCTGGTAGAGCCAGCCGAGCAGGTTGTCGAACGAGCGGTTCTCGAACATGACGACCACCAGGTGGTCGAAGCCGGGTTCGGGCCGCGCCTGCAGCGGGGTGAAGCCGTGGTTGGTCTGGGTGGTCGCCTCGACGATGCCCACCGTGCCGGCACCCACTGCGACTCCCGCCGCCGCGGCGATGCCTGCGGTGAGAAATGTGCGCCTCGACGGATCGGGCGCGCCCTCCGGCTTCGCCGGTCGGTCTCTCTTCGTCACACTACGAGTCTGGCATTCCCGTTTGCCGGGCGGCTAATTCGCGGGGAGCAGCTCTCGCGTGAAGTTGTCGAGGCGGGCCAGCAGGCCCGAGGTGCGATCGATGACGACATCGGTTGGGCTGGGCTGCAGGTCAGAGGGCGGGGGGACGATGCGGATGATCGTCGAGCACGACAGGTCGGAGCAGATGTAGGTTCCGATCGTGTTGCCGTTTCGCCCGGCCTCGCCCGCCTTGGGGACCGTGAAGAGCGACACCTGGTTGCCCGGCTGGTGGGTGCGGCAGAGCGAGCACATGGCTGAGATCCCGCGGGACATCGACGAGGATGCGGAACGCAGCACGATGCCGAACGGTTTTCCCTCGCGCCAGTACACGATGTACCCGCGCTGGGCGTAATTCGCGTCGAGCCAGCCCAGGTATTCGCGGTCCTGCCATACGGTCTCGTGCAGGCCCGGCAGGGGCATCCGTTCGACTGCCTCACTCGGCAGGTTCACGAACGATGCGCGAATCTGTTGCTCGGTCAGCGGCTGCACTCGTGCTCCATGCGGTCTCTAGAACCCTTCGATGGCGTGCGGAGCGTAGTGTTCGTCGAGCTGCACCAGCTCGTCGTCGGTGAGTACCAGTTCGACGGCCGCGGCGGCGTCGTCGAGGTGATTGGGCTTCGTCGCGCCCACGATGGGTGCGGTCACCGCCTCCTGCTGTGCCACCCACGCGAGCGCGACCTGCGCGCGCGGCACGCCGCGGGCCTCGGCGACAGAGGCGACGGCGTCCACGATCTTCTCGTCGGACTCCTGGGTCTGGCGGTAGAGGCTCTTGCCGAAGGCGTCGGTCTCGCTGCGTCCGGTGGTGGAGTTCCAGGGCCGTGTGAGCATCCCGCGGGCGAGCGGGCTCCACGGGATGACTCCGACGCCGCTGTCGAGGCAGTAGGGGTGCATCTCCCGCTCCTCCTCGCGGTTGAGCAGGTTGTACTGGTCTTGCATCGAGACGAACCGGGTCCAGCCTCCCAGGTCGGCGGCGTGCTGCATCTTCGCGAACTGCCAGGCGTACATCGAGGAGGCGCCGATATAACGGGCCTTGCCGGCGCGCACGACGTCGTGCAGCGCCTCCATGGTCTCTTCGACGGGCACGGCCGGGTCGAAACGGTGGATCTGGTACAGGTCGATGTAGTCGGTGCCCAGGCGGCTGAGCGAGGCATCCACCTCGTGCAGGATCGCCTTGCGTGACAAGCCGTGACCGTAAGGCCCCGGGCGCATTACGCCGTGCACCTTGGTGGCGATCACGACGTCTTCACGCTGCGTGAATTCGCGCAGCAGGCTGCCCGTGATCTCTTCACTCGAGCCCAGCGAGTAAACATTCGCGGTGTCGAAAGTGGTGATTCCCAGCTCGACGGCTTGCCGGAAGAACGGCCGCGACTCGTCGAGCCCGACGCTCCACTCGTGCGTGCCGAGCTTCGGGTCGCCGTACGACATGCAGCCGAGGATCACGGCAGAGACCTGCAGTCCGCTGTCGCCGAGGTTGAAGGTTTCCATATGCCAAGCCTAGACACGATTGAATTGCAGAATGGATGCGCGCCCCGAACTCCGTCCCAAGCTGGTCGACAGGCTGCGGGCAGACCTGCTCGCCGCCGATTTCACCGTCGGTCGGCTGGAGCTGCTGTGGGGCCCCGAAGCCGCCGCTGCGCTGGGCCGCGCGCACCGGGTGCCCGCCCGACGCGCACTCGACCTGCTGGTGGAGTTCGACCCCGCCGCGGTGCTGGCGCGACTGTTCGTGCTCGGACTGCCCGTTGCCGTTGCCGATGCGGCGATGGCCCTGCCGAGCCTCGAGCTGGGGGGCGCCGTGCAGCTGGGCCTTTGTCGGTGGCAGGGCGAGACCGTCGTCGCGACGGTGGACCTGCGCCCGTACTCGTTCACCGACAGCTGGGGAGCGGCCGACTGGTGGCTGGCCAGCGACCTCGGCGAGCTGACCCTCGGCTCGGCGCTGCCGCCCGATCACGTGCTGGGAGTCGGCGGTGCCACGCTGACGCTCGCGGGCCTCCAGCTCGAGCGAGCCTCCGCTCTCACGCTCGACCTGGGAACAGGATGCGGCATCCTGGCGCTTCATGCGAGCAGGCATTCGGGCCGAGTGATCGCGACCGACATCTCGCACCGTGCCCTCGACTTCGCGAGGTTCAACGCTGCCCTCAATGAGGTCAGGAACATCGAGTTCCGAGTGGGCGACATGTTCGCGCCGGTGGCGCACGACCGGTTCGATTACATCGTGACGAACCCGCCGTTCGTGATCACACCTCGACGGCCGGGCATCCCGGCGTATGAGTATCGCGATGGCGGCCGGGTCGGCGATGCGATCGTTGCCGAGGTCGTTGCGGGCGCGGCAGGGCATCTTCGACCCGGTGGCGTAGCTCAGTTCCTCGGCAACTGGGAGTATCGGGCCGACCAGGACGGCCTCGAGCGTATGGGTGGCTGGATCGACGACGCCGGGCTCGATGCGTGGGTCGTCGAGCGCGAGCTGCAGGATGCGCCGCAGTATGCGCAGACCTGGATTCGGGATGGCGGAACGCGCGCTGGCGAGCAGTCCGACGCCCTCGAAGACGCCTGGCTCGACGATTTCGCCGAGCGCGGCGTGACGGCCGTCGGGTTCGGCTACGTGCTTCTGCGCCGACCCGCGACGGCGGGCGGCCCTGCGGCCCTTCGACGACTTGAGCGACTCGACGGCCCGCTCTCGTCGGGGCTCGGCGCGCACCTGGCCGCGACCCTTGACGCGTTCGACTGGCAGGCATCCATCGATGACGCCGGGTTCGCCCGCTCGCTGCTGACGGTGGCTCCTGACGTGACTGAGGAGCGGCACTACTGGCCGGGCGATGAGCACCCCGCCGCCATGAACCTCCGGCAGGGTGGCGGTTTCGCGCGCAGTTACCCTCTCGGCACTGCACTCGCGGCGGTGGTTGGCGCGTGCGACGGGGAGCTGAGCGTCGGGGCGATCTGCGCCGCTGTCTCGCAGTTGCTCGAGGTCGACGAACGGGAGCTTCTCGCCGAGGTGCTGCCGGGCCTCAGGGAGTTCGTGACCGTCGGGATTCTTCGATCGGAGTCGACGGCCCCAGCAGGGCGAGCGCAGCGAGAGTAATCGCGGGCACCGTCGCTGCGGTGCAGCGACCAGTGTGACCGCGTCGGCATTGAACGCGGCTTGGGGGTTCCTGCACGGATCTTCAGGATTCAGCCGGGTAATGGCCTGCGTTCGCAGATGTTCATGGCGCACTCTTGACTCATGACCGCTGTGCACCAGGCCTTCTCGATCGGCCAGCTTCTGACCCCGGCCACCCTATTGAAGGATGTCGGCCCCTGGGCGCTCGTCGTCATTGTGCTGATCTGCTTCATCGAGACGGGGCTGCTCTTTCCGTTCCTGCCCGGCGACAGCCTGGTGTTCGCAGCGGCGTTGCTCAGTTCGGCACTGCGATTGCCGCTGTGGGTGCTCATTCCCGTTGTCGCCGCCGCGGCGATCGCCGGGGGACACACCGGGTACGCGATCGGGTCGCGCATCGGCCCGCGGTTGTTCAAACCCGATGCCCGCGTCTTCAAGACGAAATACCACGACCAGGCGAACGCCTTCGTCGACCGCTATGGCGCTGGGGCTGTTGTGCTCGCCCGCTTCGTTCCCATCGTTCGAACGTTCATCGCACCGGTGGTCGGGATGTCGCGGATGTCCGTGCGACGCTTCGCCGTCTGGAATGCCGTGGGTGCCGTCGCCTGGGCGATTATCATCAGCCTGGCGGGATTCTGGCTGGGCAAGATCGCTTTCGTCGCCGACAACGTCGACCTGATCGCCGTTCTACTGGCCCTGGTCTCAGTGCTGCCCGTTGTCATCGGCCGCGTCGTGCAGGGCCGTCGCGAGAAGCGAGCGAAGTCGGCCCGACCCACGCGACACGCGTCGAAAGTCGCCGGCGAGGCCTCACACTAGAGACGTGAACGTGCTTCCCGTCGCCATCGCGGTCGCCGTTCTGGCGGCGATAGCGCTTGCGATCGTCTGGGCGCTCCGACTCGAGCGGCCCTACCTTCAGCCGATCGCCATCCTGCGCGCTGTGCTGCAACTGGCCGTCCTGACGGTGATCCTGGTCGGAGTGATCTCAAACGGCTGGTGGGTAGCCCTGTTTCTGGCCGTCATGGTCGGTGCCGCGAGTTGGGTGGTGATTCGCCGGCTCGATCTTCGGCTGAGAGACGCCCCCATGATCGCGGCGATCATCACGGTCTCGACGGCGCTTCCAGTCGCGGTGGTGTTCTCGACTGGGGCCGTGGAGTTCAGCCCTCGCTACGTGCTCGCGGTCGGCGGAATCGTGGTCGGCAACGCCATGACCGTCTGCACGCTGATGGGGCGTTCGCTGTCGGCGGGGTTCGTCTCTGGTCGCGACGAGATCGAGGGCTGGCTGGCGTTAGGCGCCACGCCGCGCAGGGCCTCCCTGCACAACGCGAGGGTGGCCGCATCCACGGCGCTGATCCCGGCCACCGACCAGACGCGCACGACGGGCATCGTGACACTTCCGGGTGCTTTCGTCGGTGCCATCTTCGCGGGCGCCTCGCCACTGGTCGCGGCCGAATTCCAGGTGCTCGTGCTGGCGTCGATCCTGGTCACCGGCGCCATCGCCGTGGCTCTGCTGTCGTGGCGGTTCGGGGCTCCGAGCGTCATCCCGCTGGGGAAGCTTCGAGTAGTCCCCGCCTGACCGCCGCGACGGGCGCTACTGGGCGGACGCGCGCACAATGGCGACCCGGCGCGACGGCCCGCGGAGGGTGACGCTCAGTCGCAGTTCGTGACGGCGGGCCAGATGGATGCCGATGGCGACGGCCGCGAGGGCGGGCACTATTCCGGAGACGGCCATTCCCAGGCTCGGACCCCAGCTGGACACGATCCAGCCCATGATGGGACCGCCGATGGCCTGGCCGCCGAGCAGTACGAGCACGTAGACCGACATCACACGGCCACGGATGCCAATGTTGGACGACATCTGAACGAGCGAGTTCGCAGCCGTGATGAACAGCAGATTGGCGACTCCCAGCGCCACCAGCGTGACCCCGAAACCGAACTCATTGGGCATGATCGAGCCGAGTGCCTGCAGGGCGCCCCAGAGCGCCGCCATCAGGATGACCGTGCGCAGACGCACTCCGGTGCGCCTCGTCGACAGCAGGCCGCCGGTCAGTGCGCCCGCAGCCACGAGGGTGTTGAACAGCCCGTATCCCGACGCGCCCACCTTGAACGTGTTGTTGGCGTAGGCGGCGAGGATGACTGGCATCGTGAGCGCGAACACCGAAAGGATGGCGACCATGATGATCGACCAGAAGATCGCCGGCTTGCGCTTGATGTAGCGCAGGCCCTGCTGCAGTTGGCCCTTCTGCCGGGGAAGCGGCGTGGTCCTGATCAGTTTGGACTTCTTGAGCGCCGCCAGGGTCAGCACGGTGATGAGGCAGGTCACCGCGTTGATGGCGAAGGCCCAGCCGGCTCCGACTGCGTCGAGCAGGATGCCGGCGACCGCCGGCCCGATCAGGCCGCCGAGCTGGAAAATCGAGGAGTTGATGCTGATCGCGTTGCGCAGGTTGCGCGGGCCGACCAGCTCATTGACGAACACCTGCCGGGTGGGGTTGTCGACCACGGTCACGAGACCGACGACGAACGCGATCGCCCACACGTGCCAGACCTGGATGGTGCCGGTCAGCGCTAGAACTGCGAGCAGCACCGCGAGAACACCGACCGTGCCCTGGGTGAGCATCAGCAGCATCCGCTTGGAGTACCGGTCGACAATGAGCCCACCGTAGAGGCCGAAGACGAGCATCGGGGTGAACTGCATCGCGACCGTGATGCCGACCGCAGTGACGCTGTGCGACAGGGTCAGCACGAGCCAGTCCTGTGCGATGCGCTGCATCCAGGTGCCCGACATGGCGAGGATGTTCGAGATCGAGAACAGTCGGAAGTTCGGCACTCGCAGTGAACTGAAGGTGTCACTCCACGGCGCTCGACCCGAGATGACCGGCATCGGCTCGGTGGGCGGGTAAGCGGACGTGGTTGAAGCGGCGGTCACGAAGAAGATCCCTGGTGGTTGTGTATGGGTGAAGTTATGTATGGGGGGCGCAGTGTCCAACGCTAGTCGCGCCCGTCTCATTCCCCGAGTAAATTGAACCTATATCTGTCATTGATAAACGTAATGAGACACCGGGAGAGACGCGGATGTTCGATCCAGTGCTGCTGAAGACCTTCCTCGCCGTCGCCGACACCCGCAGCTTCACCGGCGCGGGTGTCGAGCTCGGCCTGAGCCAGCCCACCGTCAGCCAGCACGTTCGCAAGCTCGAGGATGCGGCGGGACGTATCCTCGTCTCGCGCGACACCCGCGATGTGCGCCTCACCGACAACGGGGACGCGATGGCCGGTTTCGCACGCTCGATCCTGGCAGCGCACGCGGTCGCGTCGAGCTACTTCAGCGGCTCGGCCATGCGCGGGCGCCTGCGGTTCGGGGCCGGCGACGACCTGGCGATCACGCAGCTGCCGCGCATCCTGAGGCACTTTCGACAGCTGTATCCGCAGATCAATCTCGAGCTGACCGTCAGCCAGACCGGACCGCTCGTGCGACGACTGCGCGGCGGGCAACTCGACCTCATCTTCATCAAGGAAGCCCCGGATGAGAGCCCGGAGGGCGTGCGGGTATCCCGAGACACCATGGTCTGGGTAGGGCACGAGAAGACGATTCTCGAGGCCGACCAGCCGGTACCGGTGGTCGCCTACCAGGCGCCGAGCTTCAGTCGGCAGGTCGGCATCGACGCCCTCGAGGCGGCCGGGCGCACCTGGCGGATCACCTGCAATTCCCGCGAAGTGAGCGGACTGCTCGCAGCCGTTCGCGCGGGGCTCGGGGTCGCCGTGTTTCCGCAGTCCCTTATTCCCGACGACCTGGTGAAGGTCACCAACAAGTTCGCCCTTCCTGTGCTCGGCGAGGTCGACTTCACTCTGCTGCGCAATCCGTCCGCGCCGGCGGACTCGACGGATGCGCTGATCTCGGCGATCCTGGGTCGCGGGCTCGCACGCGGCTAGTAGGGTCGCCGCGTGGAAGACTCAGACCGCTTTGGCGCCGACCCGTACGGCAGTGACGTGCTCGCCGACTTCGGGCGTCGCGCGCCGAAAGTGCAACCGACGGTGGTCGAGGCTGTGCGCGACCTCGTCGTCGAGGAGGTCGCGACCGGGTTCGTGGGCGCCGTGGTCGGCTACGAGGGCCGACTGCTGAGGCTCGAGGATCGGCGGGGCAACGTTCGACTCTTCCCGGTCGGCCCCGGATTCATGATCGACGGCCGGCCCGTCGCGCTGCGACTGCCGAAGACGGCTCCCGCCCCGCAGCAGCTCGGCGCACTGCGCACTGCCTCGGGATCACTGGCCGTCGACGATGTCCGGGCGCGCGTGGCCCGGGCCAGCCGCATCTTCGTCGAGGGCCGCCACGACGCCGAACTGGTCGAGAAAGTCTGGGGCGCCGACCTGCGTATCGAAGGGGTGGTGGTCGAATATCTCGAAGGCGTCGACAATCTCGAAGACGTGCTGCGCGAGTTCGAGCCGACGCCGGACCGACGCGTGGGAGTGCTCGTCGACCATCTGGTGCCGAACTCGAAAGAGAGCCGCATCGCGGACGCCGTGAGCGCGGGGCCCTACGGTGCCTCGGTGTTGGTGGTGGGGCATCCGTTCGTCGACGTCTGGCAGGCGGTCAAGCCGGCCCGGGTTGGGCTGGATGCGTGGCCGCAGGTTTCGCGCGACACCGAGTGGAAGCACGGCATCTGCGCCGCCCTCGGCTGGGCGCACGACGACCAGGCCGACATTGCGCACGCCTGGCAGCGCATCCTTGGAACCGTGCGAACGTATGCCGACCTCGAGCCGGCGCTGCTGGGGCGCGTGGAGCAGTTGATCGACTTCGTCGCAGCCTGACGACGGATATCGGACACCGAACCGGGGGTTAGCCCGATACCGAAGCGTCGGCCACTGCACGACGCTGGAGTCATGGCTGAACTCAGAAGACCCACCAATGGAAAGATCATCGCCGGCGTGTGCGCCGGTATCGCCGATCGCTTCGGCATCGGGCGCAACACCGTTCGCGTGATCGCGGTCGTGTCGTGCCTGCTGCCCGGACCGCAGTTTCTGCTCTACCTGATCCTCTGGATCGCGATCCCTGCAGAAACTGTGCCGGCCCCTACGGAACGGGCTACCGTGTCAGGGTGAAGATCGTCACGCCCGGTCCGGGCCAGGAGTCGGTGTGGGATTACCCGCGCCCGCCCCGGGTCGAGCCGGTCGGGGCGCGCGTCACGATCGAGTTCGGCGGGCAGACCATCGCCGACACGACCCAGGCGGTGCGAGTGCTCGAGACGAGCCATCCGCCCGTGTACTACCTGCCGCGGGAGGCGTTCGCGGCAGGCATCCTGCAGCCCGCTCCCGGGCAGAGCTTCTGCGAGTACAAGGGACTCGCAAGCTACCTGTCGGTAGGGGATGAGGATGCCGCTGCCTGGTTCTATCCGAACCCCAACCACGGCTACGAGGTGCTTCGTGACCGCGTCGCCGTGTACCCGGGACGGATGCAGCGGTGCACGGTCGGCGACCTGACCGTGACGCCCCAGGAGGGCGACTTCTACGGCGGATGGATCACCCCCGACATCGTCGGACCCTTCAAAGGAGCCCCCGGCACGCTCGGCTGGTAGCCGGCGCATCCCCGCCGGTCGAGTAGTGCCCTCCGGCGCATCCCGCGGTGGTCAAGTAGCGCCCTCCGGCGCGTCCCCGGTGCGCGCTACTCGACCGGCGCGGGTGGGGCTAGATCCAGCCGCGTTTCTTGAACGAGAGGTAGAGCCCGAAGCCAAGGGCGAGCATCAGCGCGATCGCGTACGGGTAGCCGTACGTCCAGTGCAGCTCGGGCATGTTGGTGAAGTTCATGCCGTAAATGCTGGCGACGAGCGTCGGGGCGAACAGGATGGCCGCCCACGACGAGATGCGCTTGGTCTGCTCGCCCTGCGCAAGGCTCGCCTCGGTGAGCGCTTTGGTCTCGTCGTTCTGCCGCTGGCCGACGAGCGTCGCGTGCACCATGAGCGCGTTCTGCAGCAGTGAGCGGAAGCCATCGACGCGCTCCACCAGGGTGATGACATGGTCTTCGACGTCGCGGAGGTCGCGATGCAGCTCGAGCGTGCGTTCGTCGTCGCTGGCGATGCGTTCGCGCAGTATGGCGAGCATCCCGACAAGCGGTTGGGTCGCGCGCTGGAAGGCAATGACTTCGCGGGAGAGCTCGTAGATGCGCCGGGACACGTTGGTGTCTTCGGTGAAGAGCTGGTCCTCGATCTCGTCGATGTCGTTCTCGACGCCGTTGACGACGGGCGAATACTCGTCGACCACCTGGTCGAGCACCGCGTACATGATGGCGAGCGGCCCGAGCGCCAGCAGCTTCGGGTTGGCCTCCAGCCGCTTGCGCACGTGCCCGAGGTCGGGGGATTCGGCGTGCCGGATCGTGATCGCGAAGTCGGGTCCGATGAACATGTGCACCTCGCCGAACTCGACCTCCTCTGAGGCGTCGAGGTAGCGCGCGGGCTGCAGCACGATGAACTGGGTGGTTCCGTAGCGCTCGAGCTTGGGGCGCTGGTGCCCGGCGAGGGTGTCTTCCACGGCGAGGTGATGCAGGTCGAACTCTTTGGCCACCGATTCGACTTCTTCGGCGGTGGGGCGGTACATGCCGATCCACGCCATCCCGTGGCGGGCGCGCAGCACCTCATAGGTTTCTTCGAGGCTCTCGGGGTTGGCGGTTCGTACGCCGTTCACGTATACGGCGTTGTCGACGATTGGCATGGGCCAAGTCTGCATTACCGGTTGGCGTGCAGGGCCGCATGGCACACTTGAGACGTGAATTCCGCGGCAATACCTGGTCGCCTCGGTCGCCTGCGCCGCTCGCTTTTTCTCATGCTGTCGGGCGAGGAGAACGGCGTCCCCCCGTGGGTCACCGAGCTCGCCACAGGGGATGACGAGGGCTACTTCGGCCCCGGCTCAGCGGTCTGGGCCGTGCACGGCGGAATTCCGGTTCTCGTTGCGGGGATGCGCGCCCTGCTGATGCAGACGCTGCACCCTGGGGCGATGGCTGGCGTGCACGACCACTCGCGTTATCGCGAGGACCCACTGGGCCGCCTGAATGGCACCGTCCGCTGGGTGCTCTCGACGAGCTTCGGCACGCGCGAGCAGGCCGAGCAGGCCTGCGCCTTCGTCGGTCGGCTGCATGTGAAGGTGCAGGGCAGCTATGAGACCGCTGACGGTGAGGCCGCATACTCCGCCAACGATCCGACGCTTCTGAGCTGGGTGCATGTGGCTTTCGCCGATTCGTTCCTGCGCTGCCACGAGACCTGGGGCGGCGCGATCCCGGGCGGCGCTGACGCCTACGTCGACGAGTGGGCTCGGGCCGGCGAGCTGATGGGTGTGGCCGGTCCGCCACACTCCGAACGCGAGTTGCGCGAACAGCTGGAGGCTTTCGATGCGCACCTGCGCAGCGACCAGCTGGTGAAGGATGCGGTGGGCTTCATCCACAATCCGCCGTTCGCCGGTGCGACCAGCCTCGGTTACCGCATCATCTTCGCCGGAGCAGTTTCGACGATTCCCTCAAAGTACCGCCGGATGCTCGGCGTGCGCCGCCCCTGGTGGCCGGCTGTCGCCCTGACCCGAGTCATCCTGTGGTTCGTCGCTCGCCTGCTCGGGCGCCCGTCGACCAGCGAGCGTTACGCCACGCGCCGGGTGGCGGCTCTCGAGTCCGCGCATGGCTGACCTCGACGCCATCGTCGTCGGCGCCGGCCCCAACGGTCTCGCGGCCGCCGTAGTGCTCGCGCGAGCGGGCCTGCGCGTTCGACTGTTCGAGCGCGAGCCGACGGTCGGCGGGGGAGCGCGCACGGCCGAGCTGACGCTGCCCGGTTTCCGGCACGACGTGTGTTCGGCAGTGCATCCGATGGCGCTTGCGTCGCCGTTCTTCCGGGCGTTCGGGCTTGCCGAGCGTATCCGGCTGGTGGTGCCCGAGATCTCGTACGCCCACCCGCTCGACCGTGGTCGAGCCGCTATCGCGTATCGCGACCTCGCTCGGACCGTGGACGCACTGGGTCGCGATGGCACCATCTATCGCCGGCTCGTGGGCTCTCTGGCCGCCCGGCCCAGGGCTCTCGCCGAGGTCAGCAGCTCGACCCTGCTGCGCGCGCCGAGTCATCCACTGGTGCTTGCTGCGCTGGGCCTTGCCGCGCTCGAGCAGGGTGGTGCGCTGTGGGGCGCAGGGTTCACGCAGGATGCCGCACCGGCTTTGCTCACGGGTGCGTTCGCACACGCCAACCGCGCGTTGCCCGACCTGGCCGCCGCCTCTGCCGGCCTCGTGCTCGCGGCGCACGCGCATGCCGCGGGATGGCCGGTTCCGGTCGGCGGCAGCCAGTCGATCGTCGATGCCCTTGCCGGGGACTTCGTCGCTCACGGCGGCGAGATCGTGGTGGATGCCGCGGTCGAGTCGCTCGCAGCTTTGCCGCCCGCGAAGGCGGTGCTGCTGGACGTGACGCCGAAAGCCCTCGCGTCCATGGCGGGCGAGACCATCCCCGGCATCTACGCACGCATGCTCGGTCGGTTCCGCTACGGCAACGCCGTCGCCAAGGTCGATTACGCCCTCGACGGCCCGGTGCCGTGGACGAACCCCGAGCTGGCGCAAGCCGTCACGCTTCATCTCGGGGGAACCCGTGCCGAGATCGTTGCCTCCGAACGCGACGTGAAGTCGGGGCGACTGCCCGCATCGCCGTTCGTTCTGGTCTCGCAGCCGTCGATCGTGGATGACTCGCGAGCGCCTCAGGGCAATCAGGTGCTCTGGGCCTACACGCACGTGCCGTCGGGCTCGACCACCGATCGTGAGGAGGCCGTCACCGCGCAGATAGAGCGGTTTGCGCCCGGCTTCCGGGATCGCATCCTGGCCTCTGCCTCGTCTACTGCTATGGACGTCGAACGGTATAACCCCAATTACGTCGGCGGGGATATCGCATCGGGTGACGTGTCGTTCCGGCAGCTGCTCGCCCGGCCGACCCTCAGCGACCCCTGGTCGACCCCGATGAAGGGCGTGTACCTGTGCGGTGCCTCGACCGCGCCCGGTCCGGGCGTGCATGGCATGGCGGGTTTCAACGCCGCCAAACGAGCGCTGGCGCGCGAGTTCGGGATGCGCGACCTGCCCGGCCTGGACTGAGCAGCAGTAACCGGGCCTGCGCCGACCTATGCGCTCTTGTGGTTCTTCGCGACCTCGGCGGCGGCGCCGGGTGCGGGTTCGCTGATGAACTGCATGCCCTGCGCGGAGTTGGCCGACAGCGTCAGCAACTCGAGCCATTCGCGATTGATGGTCGGCGGCTTGCTGCCGTAGTACTTGAAGTAGATCGGGATGGCGGAGTCAAGCCAGATGCTGCTGCGCCCCTCGCCGGTCGAGGGGTCTTCCTTCCAGGTGAAGAAGAAACTCTCTTTGCGTCGCAGTTTCGCGCCGATGACCAACTGCAGGTGGGCCATGTCCCGGTCGTCGAAAACGATTTCGGTGCCCGCCTCGCCGTACAGGATTTTTCCCATGCGAATTCCCGATCTTGAAGCCCAGACGATCTTTGGAATCAGCTTACTGAACGCGAACCATCCGTACTGCGCGATCCAGTGAGAGTGCCTGGCCAACCTCCACGGCGTGACTGAGGATGTCTCCGCTCAGAGCGACGAAGACGGTGCCGACCTTGTGCACGTAACCCAGCGTCTCACGCTCCGTCATTACGCTGTAAACGTCATCGGTGACGAGGGCGACAGTGAGATCGGCGCGGGACTCCCGTGCGGTCGAAGAGATGAGAACCACGTTGTTGTCCTTCCCTGGAACGACCATTACGCCCCTGTTCGGGGGCCTGCACTGATTGAAACACCATCGTTTGGCTGGGGCAAGATTGCCGCGCTAATTTCATGGGGACTTGACAGCACGGCAGGCGTGCCGATACGGCTCCCGCACTGCCCGGACTACCGGCGCGGCCGGGCCGCTAGGTTCGGCGGAGGATGATCGCGGAATGCGGTTCGAGGCGGCCGCCGTCGCCCGACGTGCTCAGCAGCACCTCGCCGTCCAGCTCCCGCGGGCGTGGCTGGCCTCCGAAATTCACGAGGATGCTCACCGCACCGCGATCGAGTCGGAAGGTGTGCGCGTCGTCGTCGAAGCTCGCCGCGAGATCGCTGAACCGGGGGTCGGTGAGTTCGGGCACTGTCCTGCGCAGACGCGCCAGTTCGCGATACAGCCCCAGAAGTTCGGAGTGCTCGCCCTGGTCGAGCTCCGACCAGTCGAGTTTCGAGCGCAGGAATGTGCCCGGGTCCTGCGGATCGGGCACCACGTCCGGGTCCCATCCCATCCGCTCGAACTCGGCGATGCGGCCCTCGGCAGTAGCGCGCCCGAGGTCCTCCTCCGGATGCGAGGTGAAGAACTGCCAGGGGGTGGATGCGCCCCACTCCTCGCCCATGAACAGCATCGGCGTGAACGGGCCGGCGAGCCCCAGCACCGCGGCGATAGCCAGCTGGCCGGGGTTCGCGGTGGTCGTCAGCCTGTCGCCGACTGCCCGGTTGCCGATCTGGTCGTGGTCCTGCGAGAAGGTCACGAGTCGCCAGGTGGGTACGCGCCGGTCGATCGGATGACCGTGGTTGCGCCCACGGAACGACGACCAGGTGCCGTCGTGGAAGAACCCCTTGGTCGAGGTCTTGGCCAGGGCGCCCAGTGAGGCGAAGTCCTCGTAGTACCCGGTGGTCTCGCCGGTGAGGGCCACGTGCATCGAGTGGTGGTAGTCGTCGCTCCACTGCGCGGTGAGCCCGTAGCCGCCTGCCTCGCGAGGCAGGATCAGTTTCGGGTCGTTGAGGTCTGACTCGGCGATCAGCGTGAGCGGGCGGCCGAGGAACGCGCTGAGCGCATCCGTCTCTTCGGCGAGCTGCTGCAGGATGTGCCGGGGCGACTCGTCGACCAGCGCATGCACGGCATCCAGCCGCAGCCCGTCGACGTGGTAGTCGCGCATCCACATGGCCGCGTTGTCGAGAACGTACCGGCGCACCTCCGGCTCGGCCAGGTTGACGGAGGCACCCCAGGTGTTGGCGCTCGCGTCGGTGAGGTATGGGCCGAAGCGCGGCAAGTAGTTGCCGCTCGGTCCCAGGTGGTTGTAGACGACGTCTTGCAGCACGGCGAGGCCGCGCGAGTGGCAGGCGTCGACGAAACGCTGGTAGGCAGCGGGGCCGCCGTACCCCTCGTGCACGGCGAACCAGAGCACGCCGTCGTAGCCCCAGTTGTGCGTGCCGTTGAAGCTGTTGACGGGCAGCAGCTCGACGAAGTCGACACCGAGCGCCACCAGGTGATCGAGTCGTTCGATTGCGGCATCCAGCGTTCCGTCCGGCGTGAAAGTGCCGATATGCAGCTCGTAGATGACGCTGCCGGCGAGCTGCCTGCCTGTCCAGGACGCGTCCTGCCACTCGTGTTCGGAGGCATTGAACACCCGGCTGGGCTTGTGCACGCCCTCGGGCTGGCGCCGGGAACGGGGATCGGGCACCGGGTCGGTTCCGTCGAGAATCACCGAGTAGTCGGTGCCGGGCGCGAGCTCGGCGGAGGCGGACCAGTAGCCGCCCGGCTGCTCGACGAGTTCGATGTCGCCGTCGGTCGTGCGAATGGCCACCGACCGCGCCAGCGGCGCCCAGATGCGGGGAATCATGCCTTCGCTCACTGTTCGGTCGGTGCCAGAAGCGCGACCGGGTAGACGGCGAACAGGTCGGCGAGCGACTGCTGGCCCCCCTCGAATCGCCGGCCAGTGATCACGTCGACGAGCGGATGCCCCGGCAGCACCACCTCGGCGTCGCCCCATCCACCGCGGGCAATGAGGCCGAGCGGAAGCCTGGTGCCCACGGCGACGGCGCCACCACGGTCGAAGGCGACCGCGTGTCCGGCGGCATCGCCCAGCACGGGAAGCGGCGCATAGCGGGTGAACAGGTCGGGATTGTCGCGGCGCAGCCGCAGGGAGCGAGTGGTCACCAGTAGTTTCGCGGCGCCCGTTTCGTCGATCGCCGGCTGCGCACCCGACGCGATCGCCGAGAGATACAGCCGACGGAGGTCGAAGTCGACCGGTCGACGGTTGTCAGGGTCGACGAGGCTCGTCTCCCACAGCTCGCTGCCCTGGTACACGTCGGGGATGCCCGGCGCGGCGAGCTGGATGAGCTTGGCGGTCAGCGAGTTGGACCAGCCGGCCTGCTCGATCTCGGCGACGAAGCCGGCCACGACCCCGGCCACCTCGGCGTCGTCGAAGACGGCGTCGATCATCGCGTGCATCTCGGTCTCGAACTCGAGGTTGGGCGCCGTCCAGCTGGTCGACGAGCCAGCCTCGCGCGACGCCTTCTCGGCGTAATTGTGCAGCCGGTCGCGGGATGCCGGCCACGCACCGATGACGGCCTCCCAGAGCAGGTTGGAGAGCGCGCCGTCCGAGAGGGGCGCGAGCGCACGAAGTCGTTCGAGCGTCTGCTGCCAGCGCTCCGGGATTTCGGCCAGCACGCTGATGCGAGCCCGGGTGTCTTCTCCGCGTTTGGTGTCGTGGGTCGACAGCGTGGTCAACGACGCGGGAAGGCTCGCCTGGCGCGACAGCTGTCGACGATGGAACTCGTCGACGTCAATGGAGAATTCGGCGGGGTCGGCGCCCACCTCGGTGAGCGACGACAGTCGGTTGAACCGATAGAAGGCCGTGTCTTCGACACCCTTGGCCATCACCATGCCCGACGTTTGCTGAAAACGTACGGCGGCGGGCTGGCTCGGGTCGCGCAGCACCGGCAGCAGTGCGTCGATGTCGTCGGCGAGCTCGGGCCGGTAGTGCTTCGCGAGCTTTGCCGCCTCATCCAGGTGTTCCTCACCGACCGGAAGGTAAGAACGGTAGACGGGAAAACACGCCAGCAGCTCGGCGAGGGCATCTGCTGCACCCTCGACCGGGTGCCGCAGCTCACGCTCGAGGCGCAGTACCTCCGATCGCAGGATGCCATCCGCGATCGCCCGCTTGGTGCCGTGAATGAGGGCGGTCCAGTCGAGCGCACGCTCGCGCCCGCGCAGCCGGGCATCGAGGGCATCCAGGGCAGCGCGCCCCGACGGGTCGACCAGCACCCGGTCCACGTCGGCGAGTGCGTCGTACCCCGTAGTGCCGGCGGTCGCCCAGAACGCGGGCAGTTGCTCGTCGCCCTCCAGGATCTTCTCGACCCACACTGGGGCGTTGTCGATGGCGGCGGCGAGCGCGTCGAGGTATCCGCCCGGGTCGGCCAGTCCGTCGGGATGATCGACCCGGATGCCGTCGGCCAGCCCCTCGCGCACCCACCGCACGATTTCTGGGTGGCTCTCGTCGAACACCCAGGGCAGTTCGACGCGGATCGCGGCGAGAGTATTCACGGCGAAGAACCGCCGATAGTTGAGTTCGGCGTCGGCGCGCTGCCAATTGACCAGTTCGTAGTGCTGCCGCGCGAGAATGTCGCCGAGTTCGCCGTCCCCCGTGCCGACAGCGATCGGGAACGCGGTGTCGAAGTAGAACAGCTCGTCGCCATCGATGCGCAGTTCGCCGCCCAGGATCGCATCCTCGAGGCTGCCGCCGAGAACAGGGATGCGCAGCCTGCCGCCGCCGAAATCCCAGTCGATGTCGAATGCTTCGGCGTACCGCGATTCACGACCCGACTTGAGTACGTCCCACCACCACGCGTTCTCTTTCGGTGTGGCCACCCCCATGTGGTTCGGCACGATGTCGATCAGCACGCCGAGGCCCTGTGCGCGAGCCGCGGCGGAGGCGCGGTCGAGGCCGGTTGCGCCGCCGCGGGTCGGGTCGACCAGCGAGTGGTCGACGACGTCGTAGCCATGGTCGGAACCCGGTTTGGCTTTCAGCAAGGGCGAGAAATAGACCCAGTCGACGCCGAGGTCGGCCAGGTACTGGGTGATTTCGGCTGCTGCGTCCAGGTCGAACGACTCACGAACCTGCAACCGGTAGGTGGAACTGGGCAGAGTCACCGTCAGGACTTCTTCTTCGGCTTCGACAGTGATTTGGCGGGCACTTCGGGGGGCTCGGAGACGGAGCCGACGGTCGACGGCACTGGTGCCAGGGATGCCGCGACACTGTGGTCGGCTGCGACCTCGGCCTCGCTGGGCGTGTGGGCGCGCAAAACGAGCACGGCTTTGCCGTCGACGGGAAGCGCTGATCCCGCAGCACGCGGATGCGAGTCGGCCTGCTGGCCCACGGTGTCGACCACGATCTCCCAGAATGCCGAGTACTCCTCGGGCGGCAGCGTGAAGTCCACCGTGTCGTCACCGGCATTGAACAGCACGAGGAAGTTCTTGTCGGTCACCCGCTCGCCACGGGCATCCCTTCCGTGGATGCCCTGCCCATTGAGGAACACGGCGATGGCACGCCCGAAGCCGGAGCCCCAGTCGGTGGGTGACATGACTGCTCCGTCGGGTTGCAGCCAGACGATATCGGGCAGCGGTTCGCCGGCGCCCCGCACGACGGGCCGACCGTCGAAGAAGCGCGAGCGCCGGAACGTCGGGTGCTCCTTCCGCAGCCGCACGAGCGCCGCCGTGAAATCGATCAGGGACAGGTCGGCAGTATCCCAGTGCACCCAGGAGATCGCTGAATCCTGGGCATACGTGTTGTTGTTGCCGTCCTGGGTGCGGCCGAGTTCATCGCCATGCAGCACCATCGGCACGCCCTGCGAGAGCAGCAGGGTTGCCAAGAAGTTGCGCTGCTGGCGCGAGCGCAGCATCGTGATCGCCGGATCGGTTGTCGGGCCCTCGACGCCGAAGTTGTAGGAGCGGTTGTCGTCGGTGCCGTCCTTGTTGTCTTCGCCGTTGGCCTCGTTGTGCTTCTCGTCATACGAGACCAGGTCGAGCAGCGTGAAGCCGTCGTGCGCGGTGACGAAGTTGATGGATGCGACGGGCCGGCGGCCGTCGTGCTCGTACAGGTCGGAGCTGCCGGTGATCCGCGACGCGAACTCGCCGAGAGTGGACGGCTCGCCGCGCCAGAAGTCGCGCACCGTGTCGCGGTACTGGCCGTTCCATTCCGTCCACAGCGGCGGGAAGTTGCCCACCTGGTAGCCGCCGGGGCCGACATCCCACGGTTCGGCGATGAGCTTCACCTGCGACACGATCGGGTCCTGCTGCACGAGCTCGAAGAAGGCCGCCAGACGGTCGACGTCATAGAATTCGCGGGCCAGTGCCGCGGCCAGGTCGAAGCGGAAACCGTCGACGTGCATCTCGGTGACCCAGTAGCGCAGGCTGTCCATGATCATCTGCAGCGAGTGCGGGTTGCTTACGTTCAGCGAGTTGCCAGTGCCGGTGTAGTCCATGTAGTACTCGGGGGTCTCGTCGACCAGGCGGTAGTACGCAGCGTTGTCGATGCCTCGGAACGACAGGGTCGGACCCAACTGGTTGCCCTCCGCCGTGTGGTTGTAGACGACATCGAGGATCACCTCGATGCCGGCGCTGTGCATCGCCCGCACCATGCCCTTGAACTCCTGCACCTGCTGGCCGAGGTCACCCGTCGAGGAGTACTCGTTGTGCGGCGCGAAGAAGCCGATGGTGTTGTAGCCCCAGTAGTTGGAGAGCCCCTTGTCTTGCAGCGTCGAGTCGTTGACGAACTGGTGCACCGGCATCAGCTCGATCGCGGTGATGCCGAGCTTCTTCAGGTGGTCGATGATCGCCGGATGCGCGAGTGCGCCGTACTTGCCACGCAGTTCTTCGGGAATCGCCGGGTGCAGCTCGGTCAGCCCCTTCACGTGTGCCTCGTAGATGACGCTCTCGGCGTATGGGACGTTCGGGGCGCGGTCGCCGGCCCAGTCGAAGAACGGGTTGATGACGACGCCGTGCATCATGTGCATGGCCGAGTCGTCGTTGTTCTCCGAGTCCGGGTCGCCGAAGTTGTAGGCGAAAAGCGACTGGTCCCAGTCGATCTGGCCGCACGTCGCTTTCGCATACGGGTCGAGCAGCAGCTTCGACGGGTTGAACCGCTTGCCCGACTTAGGGTCATAGTCGCCGTAGACGCGGTAGCCGTAACGCTGTCCCGGCTGGATGGTCGGGAGGTAGGCATGCCAGACGTAGGCATCCACCTCGGTCAGCTCGACCCTGGTCTCTTTCATCTTCTCGTCGAACAGGCACAGTTCGACCTTTTCGGCCGCCTCGCTGTAGAGGGCGAAGTTGGTGCCGTTGCCGTCGAACGTTGCGCCGAGTGGATACGCGGTGCCTGGCCAGCTGTTCATTGGTCCCCTTTGCAGATGTCGATTCAGGCTACCCGCGAGCGCCGACTGCTCGAGGGTGGTTACACTTTCGGCCAATGACTGGTAATGCGAAGAGCCGAACGTGGGTGTTGCTGTTGCGCGGCATCAATGTGAACCCCTCGACCAGGGTCGCGATGGCCGACCTGCGGGCGCTGCTCAGCGAGCTCGGGTATCCGGATGCGACGACCATCCTGCAGAGCGGAAACGTGCTGTTGTCCTCGTCGAAACGTCCGCCGGTCGCGCCGATCGAGGCGGCAATCACCGCGGCGACTGGGGTGCGGTCGAAGGGGGTCGCGCTGTCGGTGGATGAGGTGCGTGCCGTCGCCGCGGCCAATCCGTTGCTGGACAGGTCGGACGACCTGTCGAAGTTGATCATCACTTTTCTCGACGACGAGATCACTCCATCGGACATCGAGCGGCCAAGCGAGTCCGACCTGGATCCGGAGGCCCTGGTAATTACTTCGCGGGCGGTCTACCAGTGGCTGCCGGCGGGTGTGCTGCAAACGAAGCTGAAACCGTCGTGGTGGAAGCAGTTCGAGCCGCTCATTACCGCCCGCAACGTGCGCACCGTCAACCGCATCCTCGCCGCAGCCCCGCCGGTCGAGTAGCGCGCTCGGGCCCAACGCGCGGTGGTCGAGTAGCGCGCTCTGGCGCGCGTATCGAGACCCCCACGCGAAGGGGTAGGGGGTCTCGATACGCCCGGGCCTCCTTCGTCGGCTCGTGCTACTCGACCACCGGTAATTCGCCGGTCGAGTAGCGCGCTCTGGCCCAACGCGCGGTGGTCGAGTAGCGCGCTCTGGCGCGCGTATCGAGACCCCCACGCAAAGGGTCACCGGGTCTCGATACGCCCGGGCCTCCTTCGTCGGCTCGTGCTACTCGACCACCGAAGCAACCCGGTGGTCGAGTAGCGCGCTCTGGCGCGCGTATCGAGACCCCCACGCGAAGGGGTGAGGGGGTCTCGATCCGCCCGGGCCTCCTTCGTCGGCTCGTGCTACTCGACCACCGGAGTGACCCGGTGGTCGAGTAGCGCGCTCTGGCGCGCGTATCGAGACCCCCACGCCCGAGACCGTAGGCTGAATGGCATGAGCGAAGCAGCCCCCAGCCCCATCGTCGACAGCGATCGCGAGTGGGTCAAGAAACAGATCGACGAGTACCTCGCCACGGGCGGCGCGAAGCCCGTATTCCGCTACGGCGCACCGCTTCTCCTCATCACCACGCAGGGCCGCAACTCGGGGGAGTGGCGCCGCACCTGCCTGATCGGCACGAGCGACGGGGATGACGTCGTGGTCGTCGCGTCCATGGGCGGCGCTCCCAAGCATCCGGCCTGGTATCTCAACCTCGAAGCCAATCCCCGGGTGTGGGTGCAGCAGGGCACCGACGCGTTCTGGACGACCGCGCACACGGCGACGGATGCTGAGAAGCCTCGCCTGTGGGACCTCATGGTGGGCCTGTACCCCGACTACGCCGACTACCAGGTCAAGACTGACCGCCAGATTCCGGTGGTCGTACTCAGCCGCGACTGAGCCGTGGCTCTGACGCCTGCCGGTCAGGTGGCGAGGTCGGATTCGAGGTAGGCCGCGGCGGCGCGGCTCGCACGGCGGTCGTGCACGATGGCGATTGCGGCGGCCGCGAAATACAGCACGATCATCGGTACTGCGAGCAGGAACATCGAGATGACGTCGGCCGATGGTGTGGCAATGGCGGTGAAAACGACGATGAGCAGGATCGCGATCCGCCACTGCTTCAGAATGAGCTTCGCGCTGAGGATGCCGACGAAGTTGAGCAACACAAGGAACACCGGCAGCACGAACGCGATACCGATCGCCAGCATGAGTTTGAGGATGAAGTCGAAGTAGTCGCTCGCCTCGAGCAGCGACGAGTCGTTGCCCGGCGCGAAGCTCGTCAACAGTTGCACGATGTGCGGCACGACGAGCCAGCCGGCGAAGCAGCCGGCGAGAAACAGCGGCACACTGGTGAGGAAGAATCCCAGCCCGTATTTGAGTTCGCGCCGCGTCAGGCCGGGCACGAAGAATGCCCAGATCTGGTAGAGCCAGACAGGGCTGGAGACGATGATCCCGACCGTAATGGCAATCTGGATCTTGAGGTCGAAGGCGCTCGTAACGCCCGGATAGTTGAGGGTCGCCAGCCGATGCTGCTGCTTGGCCAGGGCATGGATGGGTGCGCTCATCGCTGCGAGAATCCAGTCCGACACGAAATACCCACCGACCGACCCGACGAGAACCGCGATCGACATGATCACAAGCCGTCGCCTGAGTTCGACGAGATGCTGGCCGAGCGTCATCCGCCCTTCGCGCGATTTGGCCGGACGTGCAGTGCGCGCCACGACTTAGGGCTTTGGCTGCGACTCTGAGACGGGTTCCGCGGCGACAGAGTTGACTACCGCGGGAGCGTTCGCCGTCGTGCCGGCGTCGGCCTTCTCGTCGTCTTTCAGGCCCTTGACCTCAGACCGGAAGATGCGCGCAGACTGGCCGACGGCCTTGGCCAGGGCAGGAAGCTTCGCAGCACCGAACAGCAGGATGAGGACAGCAAGAACGATGAGCAGGTGCGGACCAGTGAACAGATCTCCGAGCATTTTGAATCCTTTGGTGTGCGGCTACCTACTATTGTGCGCCCTTTTGCGGCGCTAAGAGCAGTTTGGCGCGTGCACCTGCGTATTTGCTGCTGTCGCGGCACGTCGCCGGGCGGCGTAAAGTGGCAGTTAAGAAACACGGGAGTCCGGTGAAGCCGGGCTGAGAGGGAGCTTCTCCAAGTTCCGACCGTCGAACCTGATCTGGATCATGCCAGCGCAGGGAGGCCAATCACTCTCGAGCACGTGGTGTCGCTCCGACAGCTGATGCCGCAATAATGCGTGCTCCCGTGCCATTCATCACTGAAAGGCACGAAATGACAACCGCAACATCATCCAGTCCCGGCTCGGCCAAACCACGTCGCCGCATCAATTTTCGCTGGCGGGTGGTCGACATCATCGTGGCGGCCGTCGTGGGCGTCGCGTTCGGCGTCGTGTTCTACGGATGGGATCTCGTCTACACGGTTCCGACCAAGCCACTCGAACTGCTGCTGCCCGGCAGCCAGGCCCTGCTCTACGGCGTCTGGCTCATTCCCGCGGTGCTCGGCGCCCTGATCGTGCGCAAGCCGGGGGCTGCCCTGTTCACCGAGGTTGTCGCCGCGACTCTCGAGGCGCTGCTCGGCGCCCAGTGGGGCGGATTCCAGACGATCCTGCAGGGCATCGTGCAGGGGCTCGGCGCCGAGGTCGTGTTCGCGATCCTGCTGTATTCGAGTTGGCGGCTGTGGTCTGCGATCCTCGCGGGAGCAGCATCGGGGGCGAGCATGGCGATCAATGACTTCATCAACTCCTATGCGGGCGCGAGCATCGCCTTCAAGACCGCTTACGGTGTGAGCGCCGTGATCTCCGGCGCCGTCATCGCCGGCGTGCTGTCATGGCTGCTGGTTCGCGCTCTCGCGCGCACCGGCGCGCTGTCGCGCTTCGCCGCCGGCAGATCCGTAACGGCGAAGGCCTGACGACGCAATCGCTCGCGCGCGGCCCGGCTTCGGTCGAGGCGCGCGGCTGGGGGTGGGCACACGCAGGGCGAGAGCAGTTCGCCGTGCGTGGGCTCGACCTGTCGATCGCACGAGGCGAGCGCGTGCTGCTGCTCGGCGCATCCGGGGCAGGCAAGAGCACCCTGGTGCAGGCGCTCGCCGGCGTGCTGGGCGGAGAAGATGAGGGCGACCAGCTCGGCGAGCTGCTGGTCGACGGTGTGCGTCCCGAGCGCGCGCGCGGTCGAGTGGGCCTCGTGCTGCAGGACCCGGATTCGCAGGTCATCCTTGCCCGCGTCGGCGACGATGTGGCCTTCGGATGCGAAAACCTCGGCATTGCGCGGGACGAGATATGGCGACGGGTTCGGGAATCGCTGGATGCGGTCGGGCTCGACCTGCCCCTCGATCATCCGACCGCGCGTCTCTCGGGCGGTCAGAAACAGCGTCTCGCGCTCGCGGGCGTGCTGGCAATGCGCCCCGGCCTGCTGCTGCTGGATGAACCGACCGCGAACCTCGACCCGCAGGGCGTGCTCGAGGTGCGGGATGCGGTGGCTCGCGTGCTCGACGACCGCGACTCGACGTTCATCGTGATCGAGCACCGCATCTCGACCTGGATCGACCTGGTGGACCGGGTAGTCGTGCTCGAGCCGGGCGGCGGCGTGCTGGCTGACGGCTCGCCCGATGAGGTGCTCGCCCGTGAGGGCCGTAGTCTCGCCGAGAGCGGGGTCTGGGTTCCGAGGTTCCCCCCGCGCGCGCCCGTGCGCCAGGTCACGCCGGGCCCGACACTCCTGCGCACCGAACAACTCGGCGTCGCTCGCGCCGGGGGAGTGTCGCTGCAGTCGGGGGTGTCCCTGCAGGTCGCCGCAGGCACGGCCCTCGCGATCACCGGCCCGAACGGCAGCGGCAAGTCCACGCTCGGGCTCACCCTCGGCGGGCTGCTGGCGCCCGCGAGCGGCCGGGTGGATGCGGCGGGGCTGGCCGGCGGCCTCGGCACCGACCCGCTGCGCTGGAAATCCCGCGAGCTGGTGACGCGCATCGGCTCGGTGTTCCAAGACCCCGAGCACCAGTTTCTGGCCGGCACCGTTCGCGAGGAGCTCGCCGTCGGACCGCGCGTTCTTCGACGTCCCGAAGCGGAGACTGCGGATCGTGTCGACGATCTGGCCGAGCGATTGCGCCTCACGGGGTTGCTCGCGGCCAACCCCTTCACGCTGTCCGGCGGTGAGAAGCGACGACTGTCCGTCGCGACCGCGCTCATCACCCGGCCGCCGCTGCTGTTGCTCGACGAGCCCACCTTCGGGCAGGACTCGCGCACGTGGTCCGAACTCGTCGCGCTCTTCACAGAGTTGCTGGTCGAGGGGACTGCGCTGGTGGCGATCACGCATGACACGCAGTTCGTGGCCGCGATCGCGGACGCCGAGCTGTCGCTCGAGCCGGCGGCGGTCTCCGGATGACCGCCATCCTCACGCCCGTGCGCGGAACCCAGGCCATCTTCCGGGTGAACCCGGTCGCGAAGCTCGGTGCGGCCCTCATCCTGGGCATCGCGTTGCTGCTCTCGCTGGACTGGGTATCCGCGCTGGTTGCGCTCAGCTGCGAGGTCGTGCTCTTTGCCTGGGCCGGCGTTGGGGCGCGTCGCCTTGCACTCCGTGCACTCCCGATCGTGATCGCGGCGGCCTTCGCCGGGGTGACCATCGCGCTCTACGGCCAGGCATCGGGCGCGATCCGGTTCGAGTTTTTGTTCGCTCGGATCAGCGACGGTTCGCTCGCGCTCGCCGGGGCGACCGTGCTGCGTATCCTCGCGATCGGGCTGCCCGCGCTCGTGCTATTTCTGACCGTCGACCCCACCGACCTCGCCGACGGGCTGGGCCAGGTGCTGCACCTGCCGGCTCGCTTCGTACTGGGGGCGCTCGCCGCGCTTCGACTGGCCGGCCTCTTCCTCGACGACTGGCGTTCGCTTGAACTCGCCCGCCGGGCTCGAGGGGCAGCGGATCGCGGCAGGCTTCGACGATTCGCCGGCCAGGCGTTCGCCCTGCTCGTGCTGTCGATCCGCCGCGGAAGCAAGCTGGCCACCGCGATGGAGGCGCGCGGGTTCGGCGCCTCCACCCGGCGCACCTGGGCTCGGCCGTCGCGATTCGGATGGCCGGAGCTGCTGCTGCTCGCCATCGGACTCGCGGTGGCGGCTGCCGCGATCATGGCGGCAATCCTGGCCGGAACCTGGAAGTTTCTCGGTGGGCAGTGACATTGCCGGCGATCTGGCCGACGCCCTCGACCGGGTGAGCGCGGCGCTGGGCGAAGCGCTGCCCGTCGTGCTCATCGACGGGCGTTCGGGCTCGGGCAAGACCGAGTTGGCGACCGCGCTGGCGGAACGGATTGACGCTCAGCTGGTGCGGCTCGACGACGTCTATCAGGGCTGGGACGGCCTCGAGGCGGCGAGCAAACTGGTGCGAAGCGACATCCTGCTGCATCACCGCTGGCAGCGCTGGGACTGGGCTAGCGGCCGCCTCGCGGAATGGCACGAGCTCGACCCGGCTAAGCCCCTGGTGGTCGAAGGCAGCGGTGCACTCAGTCACGCCAACCGCGAGCTGGCGACCCTTGGAGTCTGGGTGGAGCTCGACGAACCGACGCGCAAGGCCCGTGCTCTTGCCCGCGATGGCGCGATGTACGAACCGCACTGGGACGCCTGGGCCGCGCAGGAACAGCTGTTCTACGACCGCGAGCGCCCCGACCTCCTGGCCGATCTCGTCGTGTAGGCCCGGCCGTCGGTCGGACTCCAGCCGCCCAGTGCTAGCCCCAGCCCAGCCTCTGCAGTTCGTCGTCGTCAAGGCCGTAGTAGTGGCCGATCTCGTGCACGAGCGTGACATGGATGTTCAGCTTGAGGTCGTCCAGGTCGCGCGATATTCGCAGCAGCGGTTGCCGGTAGAGCACGATGCGGTCGGGCAGCTCGCCGTGTCCGTACTGGCCGCGACGTGTGAGAGCGATGCCCGTGTAGAGGCCCAGCAGTCCCAGCGAGCCGTCATCTGGGCGGCTCTGCGTCACGAAGCCCACGTTCTCGATGCCGTCGATCATCTCGTCGGGAAGCAGGTCGAGCTCGGCCGTGACCAGCCGCTCGAACTCGTCGGAGTCGATCTCGTCGAGTCTCACCGGTCGACCGCGTGCAGTAGCGAATACTGCACCTGCCCCAGCCAGAGGTAGATCGCGTAGGTGTTGTCGTCGGTGGCCGGCCGGGAAGTCTCGTCGACTATGCCCATTCTGGTGGCGAGGGCCAGCCGGATGTCGTTGAGAGAGCGAAGCCACGCGAAAGCCTCGGCGGCGGTAAGGGTGAGCGGAACCATTCCCTTCACCGTGCGCGCGGTAAGGCTCTCGATGATGGTGTGGGCGCCGGCGACCTTCTCGTCGACGAGCTCGCTCTGGGTGAAGCGGCGGAACTCCGCCGCATCCTCAGCGTTGTCGCGATAGCCGTCGGGCAGCAGGCGCTGCATCGCCGGGTCATCCGCCAGGTCCTCGTAGCCGCCGAGGAACGTCTCGATCTGGCCGGCAAGGTCGACCAGCAGTTCGGCCTCATCGTGAGTGAAGGTGACTGTGATGCCCGCCGGAGTGGCTTTGAACCGCTTCACTCGTCATCCTTCTGCAGCGTCGCCCAGAGACCGTAGCCGTGCATGGCGTAGACGTGGCGCTCCATCTCCTCGCGCGAACCAGTGGCGACGACAGCTTTACCCTCGTTGTGCACCTGCAGCATCCGCTTGCGCGCCTCCGCGCGGCTGAAACCGAAGTAGCTGGTGAACACCCAGGCCACGTACGTCATCTCGTTGACCGGGTCGTTCCACACCAGCGTGATCCAGGGGCGGTCAGGCTCGACCTGCACGCGAAGATCAGTGTCTTCGTCGGTCTGCTCGAGAATGCCTGCCACGCTCACAGCCTTCCACAGCGCGCGCCCCGTTAACCAGATGTGACCCGGCCGAAGCCGGGTCACATCCTGTTCATTGGGGTGGACGACGGGGCTCGAACCCGCGACCCCCGGCACCACAAGCCAGTGCTCTACCTGCTGAGCTACGCCCACCATGCGTTACGCCCGCTCGCGCGAGTGCAACCAAAGGATTCTATTACAGACGAGGCGCCCATTTGTCGACCACCGTGGCGGAGACCGCCTGCGCCTCCTCGGACGTTGGGCCCGGATCGGCAACGAAGGCAATTCCCCGGTAGTACTCCAGTTCGCGAATCGACTCGAGAATGTCGGCGAGTGCGCGGTGGCCGCCGTTCTTTGGAGGAGCGCTGAAGTAGATGCGCGGGAACCAGTGGCGGGCCAGCTCCTTGATGGATGAGACATCCACGCTGCGGTAGTGCAAGTGCGTGTCGACCCGCGGCATGTATTTGGCGAGGAACATGCGGTCTGTTCCAATGGTGTTGCCCGCGAGAGGGGCGCTCTGGGTGCCCGGAACGAACTTCAGGATGTACTCGAGCACCTCGTACTCGGCCTCGGCCAGCGACTTGCCGAAAGGGATCTCTTCCAGAAGGCCACTTGAGGTGTGCATCTCGCGCACGAAGTCGCCCATGTGGTCGAAGGCGGCCTGGTCGGGCTTGATGACGATTGAGAACCCCGGGTCGACGGGAACGAGGTCGTAGTCGGTGATGACCACCGCCACCTCGACCAGTTCGTCGATCTCGAGATCGAGCCCGGTCATTTCACAATCGATCCAGACCAGACGGTCGTCCGCAGAAGCCACGCGCCCATCCTACCCAGCGCTCCTGACCGTGCCTGCGCCATACACATCCCTACAGTGGACGGATGACCGCAGCGATCATCCTTCTCATCAACGGCGTTTTCAACTTCATCGTCTGGCCACCCTTCTACCGGCGCACCGCGGCCGATCCGAGGGCTCGGGATGCGCGGGGCAGGCCGACTCGGTTTCTGAGGGTGCACGCCATCCTGATCGGCTCTGCCCTGCTGCTCGCCGTCGTCTCGCTCGTAATCGGCGTGCTTGCGCTTCTGCGGGTGACAAACTAGTGACATGACTGACGAACAGCCCACGATCGCCCACGGCGACGAGTACATCGTGATCTTCTCCGGCGGACCCAACGACGGGCAGACCGACCACCGCATCGCCACGGCGACGGGGTGGGACGACGAGATCATCGTCAACGGCCTCGAGTCCACGGCCGCAGCGGAGTTCGCCTACACGGCGACGACCGCGGTGAAGGTGGGCGACAGCGTGCACGTCACCTATGTCTGGGACCCGAAGGACGCCGACGACCTCGAGGCCCCCGAAGAGCGCTTCGATACCCAGTAGCCCGCGCCGGTCGAGCAGCGTGCTCCCGCACACTCCCGGTGGTCGAGTAGCGCGCTCTGGCCCAACGCGCGGTGGTCGAGTAGCGCGCTCTGGCGCATCCCCGGTGGTCGAGTAGCGCGCTCTGGCGCGCGTATCGAGACCCCCCACGCGAAGGGTGACAGGGTCTCGATACGCCCGGGCCTCCTTCGTCGGCTCGTGCTACTCGACCACCGAACTAACCCGCCCGTCGAGTAGCGCGCTCTGGCCCAACGCGCGGTGGTCGAGTAGCGCGCTCTGGCGCGCGTATCGAGACCCCCACGTAAAGGGTGTCGGGGTCTCGATACGCCCGGGCCTCTTCCGTCGGCTCGTGCTACTCGACCACCGAACCAACCCGCCGGTCGAGTAGCGCGTATCGAGACCCCACGGGAATCAGCGTCGGCCCCGATCGGTTGACCCCGTTGTGAACGTCGACTTCTACTCCTCCACCTTCTGCGAGCCGTGCATGATCACCCGCGGCGTTCTCGCTGAGGCCGAACGGCTGGTGGGTGCGATGAACCTCGTCGAGCACGACATCGTGCGGGATGAGGCCGCCGCCGAGACCCAGCGCATCCGTTCGACCCCGACCGTGATTGTCAGCGGCTCCGACGGCACCGAGGTATTCCGCGCCGAGGGCATCCCTTCGCTCAACCAGGTGCTGGTGGCCCTCGCCAAAGCCGCCGACTAGATACTCGGCGCCTGCGTTCGATCGGCAGCCCGGCACCGCATACTTGGGTCGTGACTACGACGGTTCCCGCAGCGTTCTGGAGCACCGATTCCGCCGCGCTGATCGCCGACCTCGACTCGACCGCCTCCGGGCTCACGTCGACCCAGGCGGCACAGATCCTCGCGCAGGTCGGCCCAAACACCCTCGGCAGTTCCCGGCAGACTTCCGAGTGGCGTCTGCTTGCGCGACAGTTTCTGAGCCCCATCGTGCTCATCCTCGTGGGCGCCACGATTCTTTCCGGCATCCTGGGTGACTGGACCGACGCGTCGATCATTCTCGCCATCATCCTGATCTCGGGGCTGCTCGGGTTCTTCCAGGAGCGCGGCGCCGGTCGCGCAATCTCGGCGCTGCTGGCCGTCGTCGAGATCAAGGTCGACGTGTTTCGGGATGGCGTTGCCGCCCCGGTGGGCATGAGCCAGGTCGTCCCCGGCGATGTCGCGTCCCTCTCGGCGGGCGATCTTGTTCCCGGTGACTCGATCGTGCTGTCATCCAATGGGCTGCAGCTCGACGAGTCCGCTCTCACGGGCGAGACTTTTCCGGTCGAGAAGGGTCCGGGCACCAGCGCGGCCGATTCGGCCTTGAACGCGCGCACCAACATGGTGTTCATGGGCACTCATGTCGCGAGCGGCAGCGGCACCGTGCTCGTGGTCGGCACGGGCCAGTCCACCGAGATCGGCTCGGTGTCCGCCCGCCTCCAGAGCGCGCCTCCGAAGACCGGGTTCGAGAAGGGCCTGACGGCATTCGGCCTGCTGCTGACCCGCATCATGCTCGTGCTCGTCGTCGTGATCTTCCTGATCAACCTGCTGCTGCAGCGCAGCGTCATCGATTCCGTTCTCTTTTCGCTGGCGCTCGCGGTCGGACTCACCCCGCAGCTACTGCCCACGATCGTGAGCATCAGTCTCGCGCAGGGCGCCCGCGTCATCGCGAAACATCGGGTCATCGTGCGACGACTCGACGCGATCGAGGACTTTGGGTCGATGAGCATTTTCTGCTCTGACAAGACCGGCACCATGACGCAGGGCGAGGTGGTGCTCGACGCCGCGATCGACATCGCCGGCGCCCCGAGCGCCGGGGTCGGTCGGCTCTGCTACATCGACGCCTTCTTTCAGGTAGGCATCAAGAACCCGATCGACGACGCGATCTGCACGGCGGTCAAATGCGATGTGTCGACGGTCGTGAAGCTGGGCGAGCTGCCCTACGACTTCAACCGCCGTCGGCTGAGCATCCTGTTTTCCGACGCCAGCGGCACACCTACGCTGGTGAGCAAGGGCGCTCTGGATGCAATCCTCGCCGTATGCACGCAGGCACAGTTGGCGGATGGCTCGACCGTGCCGATTGCCCAGGTCAACGATTCGGTGCAGAAGCTGTTCCTCGACCTCAGCAACCAGGGTTTCCGTGTGCTCGGTGTCGCCACCCGCACGCTGGCCGGCGCCACGACGACGACGATCGCCGACGAGTCGCAGATGACGCTCGTCGGTTTCGTGACCTTTGCTGACCCGGCGAAACCCGATGCGGCGGCGACGCTCGAGCAGCTGGCCGCCAACGGTATCTCGGTGCGCATGCTCACGGGCGACAACCACCTCGTGGCCGCGCACATCGCCAAGCAGGTCGGACTCGACGCGACGACGGTCATGACCGGTGCCGATATCGACAAGCTCGATGAGCCTGCCCTTGCGGCGCGCGCTCCCGACGTTGCGGTCTTCGCCGAGCTGAACCCCATCCAGAAGGAACGAATTGTGCGCGCGCTGCGCACCACCGGCAAAGTGGTCGGCTACATGGGCGACGGCATCAACGACTCCCCAGCGCTGCACGCGGCGGATGTCGGAATTTCGGTCGACAGCGCCGTCGCGGTCGCCAAGGAGGCTGCCGCGATCGTGCTGCTCGAGAAAGACCTGGGCGTGCTGCTGGATGGCATGCAGCAGGGCCGCCGCACCTTCGCGAACACGATGAAGTACATCTTCATGACGTCGAGCGCGAGCTTTGGCAATGTGCTCAGTCTCGCGATCGCGGCGATCGTGCTGCCGTTTCTGCCGCTGCTGGCCAGCCAGGTGCTGCTGGTCAACTTGCTGACCGACCTGCCGTCGACCTTCATTGCGACGGACTCGGTGGATGCCGCCCAGCTGCGCCGGCCGCAGCGCTGGAAGGTGCGGCTCATCCGCAATTACATGCTCACGTTCGGTCCCCTGAGCTCACTTTTTGACCTGGCGACCTTCGCCGTGCTCGAGTGGGGTTTCCACGCGGGCGCGCACGAGTTTCGCACGGCCTGGTTCGTGGGAAGCGTGCTGACCGCGGTCACCGCGCTCTACGTGCTGCGCACGCGTCGCCCGTTCTTCCGCTCGCGGCCGAGTCGCTGGCTGATGCTGGCGAGCGCGGTGGTGGTCGTCATCACGATTGCGATCCCGTATTCGCCGGTGTCGGCGCCGCTCGGGTTCGTTCCGCTGTCACTGCCGATCGTGCTCATCCTGGTGGCGATCACGCTCGTTTACCTGGTCTCGAACGAGCTCGTCAAGCGCATCTTCTGGAAGCCCGACCAGCGCACCGCATAGCTCGGTCCCGACGCGGCGGCTCGTTCCCCGCGCGTATCGGTACCTAGACCTTCGCGTTGTCGTCGCCCGTCGCATCCACTCGCACGTTGCTTGACTTGAACGGCAGGCCATCGGTAGTGGCGACGTCTTCCGGGTCTTCGCCGTGGGCGCGCGTGTAAGCGCGGTGTGACATCCGCTCGTCGTCCATCCGCTGGCTGAAGGCCGCGTACTTGGTGCCGAGCGACGGAACTCGACGAATGACATCCATCACCAGCCGGAACCGGTCCAGGTCATTGAGCATCAGCATGTCGAATGGGGTCGTGGTGGTTCCGCGCTCGTTGAACCCGCGCACGTGCAGCCGTTCCGGGGCGGTGCGCCTGTAGGTCAGGCGGTGTACCAGCGAGGGGTAGCCGTGGAAGGCGAAGATCACGGGCTTGTTCGGCGTGAATACCGCGTCGAATTCGTCAGACGTGAGGCCGTGCGGATGCTCGGTGCTGTCTTGCAGGCGCATCAGGTCGACGACGTTGACGAACCGCATCTTGAGCTCGGGGATCTCGTTCTTCAGGATCTGCACGGCCGCCATGGCCTCGATCGTCGGCACGTCGCCGGCACAAGCGACCACGACGTCGGGCTCCTCGCCCTCGACCTCGGTGCCGGCCCAGTCCCACACGCCCAGGCCGCGCGCACCATGCTCGCGCGCTTCCTCGAGACTGAGGAACGTCGGCGTCGGCTGCTTGCCCGCGACGATCACGTTGACGTAGTCGTGGGTGTTGAAGATGTGTTCGGCGGTTACGAGCAGCTGGTTCGCGTCCGCCGGCAGGTAGACGCGCACCACGCTCGCCCGCTTGTTCACGACGTGGTCGAGAAATCCGGGGTCCTGGTGCGAGAAGCCGTTGTGGTCCTGCCGCCAGACGTGCGAAGACAGTAAGTAATTGAACGACGGGATGGGGCGTCGCCACGGCACTTCGGCCGCTGATTCCAGCCACTTCGCGTGCTGGTTGAACATGGCGTCGACCGTGTGGATGAATGCCTCATACGAGTTGAAAAGACCGTGGCGTCCGGTGAGGGTGTATCCCTCGAGCAGGCCCTGCATCAGGTTTTCGCTGAGCGCTTCGATCACCTGGCCCTGGTGCGCGAGGTTCTCGTCGACGGGCAGGTACTCGCCCTGCCACGCCTTCGATGTGGCCTCGTAGACGTCGTCAAGACGGTTGGATGCGGTCTCATCGGGGCCGAACAGCCGAAAGTTGACGGGGTTGGCAGAGATGAGGTCGCGCAGCCAGCCGCCGAGCACCCGCGTCGGTTCGATGACGATGCCTCTATCCTTCGAGACGTCGACGGCGTGGTCGTCGAGCGACGGCAGGTCGAGCGCCCGCTCGAGCAGCCCACCGTTGGCGTGCGGGTTGGCCGACATGCGCCGGTCGCCCTTCGGTCGGTTGGCGGCGAGTTCGGGGATCGGCTTGCCGTCGGCGTCGAAGAGTTCACCGGCCTTGTAGCTCTCCATCCACTCCTGCAGCTGGTGCAGGTGCTCGGGCTTGTCGCGCACGTTGGCGATCGGCACCTGGTGCGCGCGCCATGTGCCCTCCACCGGAAGTCCGTCGACGAACTTGGGCCCGGTCCAGCCCTTCGGAGTCTTCAGGATGATCATCGGCCAGGTGGGTCGGGTCTCGTTGCCGTCTTCGCGCGCCGATTTCTGGATGGCGGCGATATCGTCGAGCGCTCGCTCGAGGGCATCCGCGAACCGCGCGTGCACGGCCATGTGGTCTTCGTCGTCGAAGCCGCCGGACACGAGCACGGGCGCGTAGCCGTAGCCGCGCATCAGGTTCATCAGCTCGTCTTCCGAGATGCGCGCGAGGATGGTGGGGTTCGCGATCTTCCACCCGTTCAAGTTCAGGATGGGCAGCACCGCGCCATCCGTTTTGGCGTTCAGGAATTTGTTGAGGTGCCAGCTGGTGGCGAGGGTCGCCGTTTCGGCCTCGCCGTCGCCGATGACGGTTGCCATGAGCAGGTCGGGGTTGTCGAGCGCTGCACCGTAGGCGTGTACGAGCGAATAGCCGAGCTCGCCGCCCTCGTTGATCGATCCGGGCGTCTCGGGCGCCGCGTGCGAAGGGATGCCGCCGGGAAACGAGAACTGCCGGAACAGTTTCTGCATGCCGTCGCCGTCGAGTGGGATATGCGAGAACAGTTCGGAGTATGTTCCGTCGAGCCAGGCATTGGCCACGATGCCGGGGCCGCCGTGGCCGGGGCCCGCGATGTAGACGACGTTCAGGTCGCGTTCGATGATGAGGCGATTGAAGTGCGCCCACACCAGGTTGAGTGCGGGGGTCGTGCCGAAGTGGCCGAGCAGTCGCGGCTTGGTGTCATCGACGGTGAGCGGTCGCTCGAGTCGCGCGTTGTCGAGCAGGTAGATCTGCCCGACCGAGAGGTAGTTGGCCGCCCGCCACCAGTTGTTGACGACGGTGAGATCGCGGGCGGGGGAGGTCGCATCTTTCGAGGTGGGGGCCATGAATCCACACTATGACCGCTTGCTGCGTGTGATGCCAGCCTTTTTGTGTGAACAGTTGGGATGCCGTCGAACACTATGTGAAGCGTGGCTAGGATCGAGTGTCGATGAGACGCATCGACCCTGTCGAACGCCGCGGATTGGTCGTCATGTCCGAGTTTCACCCCGACCTTGCGTGGGCGCGTCTCATCCCCAAGATCCCGATCACATCGCGGTTGTTCCGTCTCGTTCCGGCCCGCCCGCCGGCTGCGGCGCCGATGCCCGACGGTTTGATGTCTGAGGATTTCGTTGTTCCGGGCGTCGACGACCAGCATCCGGTTTCGGTACGTGTATATCGGCCGAAGTCGCTCGAGTCCGGCCGCCCGGCCCTGTTCTGGATGAACGGCGGTGGTTTCGTCGGCGGAACCCTTGAGCAGGATGAGCAGGGCAGCATCGCGTTTGCGCGAGAGCTCGACATCACAGTTGTCGCGGTGCGTTACCGCGTTGCTCCGGAGCATCCGTCGCCGGCCGCTCTCGAGGACGCCTATGCCGGCCTGCTCTGGCTGTTTGGTGTCGCCGCCGAGCGCGGCATCGACGCCACTCGTATCGCCATCGGCGGTTCGAGCGCCGGCGGCGGCCTCGCTGCGACGCTGGCGATCTATGCGCACGATAGGGACGAGGTGCGCCCGGTTTTCCAGTTGCTGCGCTACCCGATGCTGGATGATCGCACCGCCACCAAACGCGCGAAGGACCTTCCCAACGCGCGCGTCTGGCTGCCCAAAGACAACAGGTATGGCTGGACCTCGTACCTCGGCGTCGCGCCGGGAAGCCCGGGGGTCTCCGCCTATGCCGCCGCCTCCCGTCGCGAGGATCTCTCTGGTCTGCCGTCGGCCTGGTTGGGCGTCGGCACGCTCGACCTATTCTGCGACGAGGGCATCGAGTACGCTCGCCGCCTCAACGAGGCGGGCGTCCCGTGCTCGCTGCACGTCGTTCCCGGCGCGTTCCACGGGTTCGACCAGTTGTTCTCCAAGACGGATGTCGCCCGACAGTTCTGGGCGGCCCAGGTCAGTGCGCTGCGGGATGTGTTCGCGTAGCTGGGACCACGCTCGTCAGGTTCGGGCCTCGCGCCGGGATGTGCTCTACGTCTGAGACGAGCATCCAGCTTTATTCAGGTCGCCGTTACTACGCTTGCCGGCGTGCCCGAAGAAGCTCTGCCTTCCAAATCCGACGTGCCACCCCGCTCCGCACTTGCTACCCGTTTAGTGCTTCTAGCGCTCGTCGGACTCTTCGGAGCGTGGCTCGTCGTCAACGGAGTTCTCACTATCGGGACTGGACACCTGAGCCTTCACTCGGTCGATTCGAACAACTACGAGAGAGCTGTCGCGGAAGTGGTGGCGGGGGCCCTGTTCGTTGTCATGGACGTGACCCTGATTGTTTTCGTCGTCTGGATCCGTCCCCGCGTCGCGCGGCCCAGGTCGAGGTCGAGGTCGAGCGAAGCGTCCGGCGTCGATCGCGATTCGACGGCCCGATAACCGCGAGAGTTGCGACCGTGTTCCTCGCACGGCGGCGCATCGAACGGGCCTTGTGTCGGCCCTGGTGGGCGGCTACGCGGTTCGCAAGTAATAGACTCTCGGGGCCGCCTCCGTAGCTCAGGGGATAGAGCAGGACCCTTCTAATGTCTTGGCCGCAGGTTCGAATCCTGCCGGGGGCACTTATCCAAGAACGCCCTAGATGCTCTTCCTGGCGATGAGTACATCTGCGTTCTGCCGCAGCAGTCCGTCGTTGCCGAACATCACCAACGACGCGTGCGCATCCCGCACGATCCGTTCAATGACCATGTCGGTGTCGCGATGGATGCCCGCGATTCCGCAGAGCTGCAGGGCCCTGCTCGCCGTTGCTGCAGCCACCTCCGTGCTTGCCACCTTCAGGTTGCAGACCTCTGGCATGTCCGCCCCGCATAGCGTCCGCCCTCGGGGAGCTGAGCTCCGCTCTTGCCGGTACTCTTGTGACTGGAGTATTGTGCATTCATGGTCCTGGAGATGAGAGAACCTACCTTCCGGATCCTGACCGTGCTCGCGGCAGGACGTCGTTGATGGGTGCTCGCGGCAGGACGTCGTTGATGGGTGCTCGCGCCGGTACTTCCGGCCTACTCCTGACGACGTGAAGCGCCTTCAGGAGGGGGTTGAGCGGTTTGAGGCGAATGCTGAGAAGGTGCGGGAACGGCTCGTCACGCGCCCCGCTTTACATACCGCCGGGACGTGGTGAGGGGCAAGCTGATGTCGAACATTGAGGACGAATATCGTCGGCTTCTTGGCTGGTATCCGAAGGCATGGCGTGACGCCAACGAGGACGTCGTAGTGGGCATGTTCCTGGAGGCCGCCCGCGACCACGGGCTGTCCCATCCGACGGGGGAGGAGCGTCGCAGCATCATGGTTGCCGGTCTCCGGCAGCGCGCGATCGGGACCGGTGAGCGTTCACTCGTCGCCACGATCGCGTTGGCCGCTGGCGTGGCCGTCATGGTCTTCTACACCGGAGCAGTCAGCTGGGATCCCGCGCACTCCTTCACCGGGTACGTCCGTCCGTTTACGAACCCGTCCTTCATCGTGGGCTTCTTACTCGCAGCCGCACTCGTGCTCAGTCTCCGACGCGTCACGTCCGCTGCGCGAGTACTTTCGTTGCTGGCGGTTATCACCAGCGTCGCTCTTGGCCTCCTTGCCTGGCGATTCGGATGGCTCGGACCGAGCGCACCAGCCGTCGTACTGTTCGCGGCCTTCGGCGCCTGTGGCTTGTCTCGGTCCAACAGGATTTCGAGAGGGTTGGTTCTCGCAGCCGCGTCCGTGTGCGCGGTGTTCGCGGCAGTCTGCCTGGAGGACATGGTTCTCCAAAGCACCTGGGCGCTGAGCCCTTGGTGGCGGCAAGAGACACTCCTCGCGGCGCTCGGTATCCTCGCCGCAATCGTGCTGGCGTGGCCGTGGCGCCGCCGCACTCGTGCAAGTAATCGCGGCTAGATGGTGAACCGGATCATCCGCTGAGCCTCCGTCTGTGACGCGTTCGTTGGTCATGCCCGACTGGCGCGCTCCCGCCAACTTGATCCTCTTCGACCGACAGCTCGCAGCGAGAACGGGATCTAGCGAGTTGCCTCCGACTCGACGGTCTGGAACCTGCCGAACGAATCGTTGGCTATCTGGGTGGTGCCCACCCGGCCATTGTCGAGCGTCTGGACATCACCCCACTGCGATGAGTGCATCCGATCCCGACACCCCACTGCTGACTATTCGCCATAGCGGCGGTGGCGAAAACGACGACGAGTACGACCTCGGCATGCACGCCTGGCTGTGGCCAGCGCCCGAAAGCGACTCGTGCAGATTGGTGTGCGACTGGCGCTCACTCAACATCCCCGAACAATCAATCGCAATCGAGACAAATCAACCGGTCACAGCCCGCAAGCACGCTATCACTGACAGGGTTCTGGACATTCTTTGCCGTGAGATCGCTGTTCGTCGGCGTCTGGCTCCTGGACGATAGCGTCCTTGTACGGTCGTGGTTCCGCACGTGGCGTCTGCCGCGTGAGCCGGCCACATTGTGTCGTGCAGCGGGGTACGACGGCTTTCTGATGCGAATCGGTACGAGCTGGTACTGGTCAATGCTCGAGTTTAATGACGCCAATGGGAAAACCTGGGCAGCGCGAGCAACTATTGCCCAGCGCAAGAAATCACTCAGACAGGCAGTGACAGTCAACGTCTGGTCGGGCGCTCCGGTTGCAACACCTCCTGGGATGCCCGCGCGCCACCTCCGCGTGCCCGGTGACGCGCCGCTGGGCTCTGAATAAAACTGGCCTCAGTGCGGGAGCTTCACCCTGGGCCCTAGCGGCCCTTTAGCGGGACGAATGCCAGTGCCTCCCTGCGTCGCATCGCGTCCATCCACTGCGGTCTCCTCAGCCGCTGACACAGATTTCTGGGATTCTGCCACCATGAGGACATGGCGAGACGACAGATAACGCTGCGCGAGAAGCGATTGATGAGCGGGCTGTTCGGTGCGCTGGCTGCGGTAGCGCTCATCGTGGGGATCGTCTGTGTCGCAGTTCACAACAGCGACTATCTGCCCGCCTTCGTTCTCACTGTTGTTTGGGTCATCGCGGCGTATTACTACTGGAGCGCACCGACGAAGCCCGACAGCCAGCGCTAGGCTCGCACCAACCCGTCCGCAGGGCCTCCCATTTCATGTAACAGCCCAAACTCTGCGCCGCGGCCTCGCTCCCACATGCTGGTGCGGGTTCAGCGTTCGGCGAAATCAGCAAATAGCGCTCGAGGCGACACTATGAATCCGGCGCGTTCGTAAAGGTGGATGGACTCTGGACTGGAGTGCACGGTGAGATGCTCAAGGCCCAAGGTTCGCGCTTTCTCGAAGGTGGCCGCCAAAATCGAGCTCCCGACTCGGGAGTTTCGTTCTTCAGGGACAACGTATACACACTGCACGTCCCCGGAAGCTCGATCGGTGGCGCGCGGGCTGGGAACTCGGGGCAGCACGGCCAGCCAAGCCATGCCCGCAATGTCCCCGGCGCGGACCGCCACGATCCTGTGATGTGTGTGCTCGTTCGCGGCCGCGAAAGCTAGCATCGACGCGACAAAGTCCTTACGCGAGACAACAGGAACTCCGCCCCGGTCCACGATCCAGCGCCAGCGCAATCCTGCTATTGCTTCTGTTTCGAAGGCTTCCGCATCCCGCACCACGATCTTCGTCATCGAAGCAAGTCTGCACGATGGAGGGCACCTGGCTCGCGAGGTGCCTCCCACCGAACCACTGCTATCGACAATCGTCGACTGAAGACAGGGCAACACATCTGAACGCGCTCCCGCTCGTGGTCTCGGCTGTGGCCCCGTCCGCGATCAGCCACACGTCGACGACACGATATGCGAGTCCCGCGAGGAAGACGCCATCACCAAGCTGCCGCGGAGCGCCATCGTCGTCGACTTCGACAAAGTCAGCTGATGGCAGGACGAAGTTCGTTGGTCGATATTCGTCATCCATGAGGTCACTATACGAGCACGCGAAATCTGGCCGGTAGTCGTCGGCCAGTCGGTATAGCCGAGGGTAATCGAGGGCGGCGAGTGGGAGCGAGAGATACCGGTTGAATACCCTGCACGCGATCGATGAGTTGGGAGGTGTCAGTTCTTTTCGAACCCTGCCGGGGGCACTGATCCAGGAACGCCCTAGATGCTCTTCCTGGCGATGAGTACATCTGCGTTCTGCCGCAGCAGTCCGTCGTTGCCGAACATCACCAACGACGCGTGCGCATCCCGCACGATCCGTTCGATGACCATGTCGGTGTCGCGATGGATGCCCGCGATTCCGCAGAGCTGCAGGGCCCTGCTCGCCGTTGCTGCAGCCACCTCCGTGCTTGCCACCTTCAGGTTGCGGAGGCTGGCAATGAAGGTGATGTCATCGAGGGCGCCCTCGGATTCGAGAACCTCGAAGCGGGACACGACGCCAGCCAGGAGGCCCCTGACCTTGTCGACCTCGAGTAGCAGCTCGGCCAGCCTGCTCGCGCTGGGCGGGGTGGTGCCGATCGAACGTCGAGCCTCCGCTCGCACCGCGTTGTGCGCTTCCCGCAGAGCAGCCTCTGCGATTCCGACATATGCAGAGCCCGCGAGCACATGGCGAGCCTGGATGAAGCCCCCGTTCATGACATCCGACCACGGCACCGGGTAGATAGCGTCATCGCTGACATTCGCACGGATGCGTAGTCCGTAACTGCAGGTTCCGCGCAACCCGAGCGTGTTCCACGTCGAGGTCTGTTCCAGCTCTGCGTCGGTAACGAGCACCGCCAGGTACACCCGGTCGTCGGTCGACGATTCGGGAGTCCGGCGCACGTGAGTCATGATCACGTCGGCGTTCAACCCGTAGGAGCACGCCAGGGTCGGGCGGTCGATGCTCGCAGTTTCACCCTCTCGCACCAATGCGGGGCCGCCGTCAGGGGTGGGTCGTTCGCTGGTCGCGTTGGCCAGCAGAATCTGCTCGTCGACGATTCGCTTGATCAGCGTCTGCAACGACGGCGTGGTTCCGTAGCGCACCAGCGTGTAGACCTCGATGGTGTGCATCGCCAGCACGAGGGCGCTGGAGGTGCAGTAGTGCGACAACACCCTCACGACGTCGGACATCTCTGCGACGCTCGCGCCCATGCCGCCGAGCTCGGTCGGAATCACGGCCGACAAGAGCTTTTCGCGCTTGAGCGCGTCGACGGTCTCGACGGGAAAGCGTGCGTTGAAGTCCACATCTCGCGACGCGGGACCGGCCACCGTCTCGCCGATTCGCTCGGCGATCTCGATCAGGTTGCGCGTCTGGGGCGACGTGCGTGAGGGCTGCTCCATGCGATTAGCGTAGCCACCCCGTGTCGCGGGCGCGCTACTGCTCTCCGACGACGACCACGTTGGCGAGAATCCGCTGGCGCACTTCGCGCCGGGCGTCGTGGTTTGGCACAGTGCCCGACACTCGAACGATGTATTCCATCATTCCCTCGTGCGGATCGATTTCGTCTCCCGCGCCCCGCTTGGGAACGACGGACTGCACGCCCTCGATGTCGCTGAGGGCAAGGATGCCGTCGACCGAGAGAATATGCCGAATGCCGTCAGGAGGCAGTACGTACACAGAGAAACCGACATCCGTGGGCTGCGGCAGATTTGCATAGGCGACTGCCTCGCCGACCGCGATGCGCATGGCCGCTTGAAAGATGTCGATCCCCAGCGCGTGCCTGAGCAGGTCGGGGAGAGCGCTGCCGCCTGGACGCGGGTTGATCTCGATGACGACGGGGCCGGCGTCGGTCACCTTGAGCTCGACATGAAGTGCGCCGTCACGAATGTCGAGCGCACGCACCGCCCCGGTCGCCATCGTCACCAGCTCGTCATACAGCGTGCTCGAGATCTCGGCGGGAAAGAACAGCCCGGCTTCCCGGAAGGGCTCGACGAGCGGATGCCGCCCAGTGGCTCCGAGCGCACTCACAGTGCCGTCGCTGACCAGGACCTCTACCGACACATATGCCGCGTTGTCCGCGCCGGTCTCCACGCGGGTCGGATCGGGGATGAACTCCTCGATCATCATCGGGTCGCCCCAGTTCGCCGCGACCGCGTCGCGAAGCTGTTCGACTGTGTCAATACGCGCCATGTCCCGGCTGCTCCGGCCAACCCGTGGCTTCAGCACCATCGGGAATGACGCCTCGGTCTCGATTTCCCGCAGGATGTCGGGGGCGCTCGTGACCGCATCCAGATCCCAGAATCGCGGTGTCGGCAGTCCGTATTCGCGCAGCGCCGATCGCTGTTCGAACTTGTCGGCGAGTTGCGCTGCCGTGCGACGGCTGTGGTAGGCGAGCCCGAGTATCGCGGCGACTTCCGCAGTCCACGGAACGTTGGCCTCGTTGAATGCGACGATGCCCGCAGGCTCGTGCGCGCGAATCGCCTCTGCGGCGTCTTCGACCGTCAGTGCCGATACGTCGACCACGGCGCCCGAGCGCCGCAGAATCCTCACATATCGCAGGGTTTCCTCGTCATCCCGGAGCGTTACCCAGAGCGGGCGACACACACCGGCCGCCGCCTCGACGTAAGTCAGGGGGAAGAACTCCCGCACCGGGCTGTCGAGCACGATCGCAAGCACCGGAAGGCGCTCGTCGGAGGCTGGAGGATTCATCACGTCAGTATCCACCACCGCCCGAGCAATCCGCGAACCGGTCGGGTACCACTGGCGACGTCGCTCTGAGAGACTTTGAGCAGCCCGGAGACGGTGCCCATCATCCTCAATTGGACTTCAACTGGTCATGATCAGGACAGCGCAATGAACATCCCCCGCATCGCCGTGCTGCACCATGCGCGCTCGTTCTTTCCACTGGACCTCTTCCAGCGCACCCGCCAATCGGCCCAGCTGATTTGGGTGCTCGACGACGCCTTCGTCGGAGACACGGCGACGGCGCGTTTGCTGCGCCGCATCGGTACCGTCGTCGACATCGCGGGCCTCGATGACGATGCAGCCGCAGAACTCATCGCGCAAGCGGAGCCGGACGGCATCCTGAGTTTTGTGGATGACCAGATCCCGCGCGCCGCCGCACTCGCGCAGCGCCTCGGGTTGCGATATCACACCCCCGAACTGGCGCACATCCTCACAGACAAAGCCGCTCAGCGCGACGCACTCGCGCGATTCGACATTCCGGCGCCCGCGCACGCCGTGGTGCCCGCCAACAGCACGCCCGAGCAACTCGCGGGCATCGCGGATCGCCTCGTCTTTCCCTGCGTGCTGAAGCCGGTCTCGGGAATGGGGAGCCGCGGCATCCGCCTGCTGCACAGCCCGGAGGAGTTGTTGGAACTGGCGGCCGCGGGGGACGACCACGTCATCGAGGAGTTCCTCGCCGACCGCGACGACCTGCCATCGTGGGCCGCGAGCTATCTCTCCGTCGAGACGGTGGTGGTCTCGGGAATCGCTCACCATCTGGCGTTAACGGGGCGATTTCCGCTGGCGCCCCCCTTCCGTGAGACGGGCAACTTCATCCCGGCCGTGGTCGACGAGACGCTGCGTGAACAGCTGTTGACGCTGGCAGATCGCATCGTGGAGGCGCTCGGCGTGCGCGACTCTGTGCTGCACATCGAGATCAAGCTGACCCCAGACGGGCCGCGCCTGATCGAGGTAAACGGGAGGCTGGGCGGGCGACCCGGTTTCGTGCTCGAGAGCGTCAGTGACGTCAACCTCTTCGCGATCGCCTGTCAGGTGGCGGCCGGTATCCCGGTGGAGCTCGACCCGGTTCACGTCGACGAGGTGGGGTTCTGGATGATGGTGCAGCCGCCGCAGACCGCCAGTGCGATCATCGCCGTCGACGGTTTGGGTGACGTCGCAGAGTTCGCGGGCGTGCGGATCGTAGACCCGAAACGCCAGGCCGGGGAGGCCGTCGATTGGCGTGAAGGCACAGACTCGCAGGTGGTGACGATTCGTGGAGTGGTCGCCGATCACGCGGAGCTGGGTGCCCTAGTGACGCGCATCCGCGACTCGCTCAGCATCACGTACGCCGAGTGACCGACGCAGACGGCTGAACGCCCAGCGCTATTCGGCGGGGGAGTCGCCGCCGGTGGTTTTCAGTGCCTCGCGAATCGAGGTGATCGACTGGAACGTGCTCTTGCGCAATAGCTCGTCGCTGAACTCCGTATCGAAGGCATCCTCGAGCCCCAGCATCACGTTCACGCTGGCGTGCGATGTCAGGCCCAGCCGATACAGGTCATCGTCGTCTGCGAGGTCCGCCGCAGGCACCTGCAGTTTCGCGTAGCTGTCGAGCACTTCGCGAATCGTCGCGTCGGTCGGTTCGGTCATCGTCTCTCAGATCCTTCGTCGGGGCCGGCGCATCCCGGTGCCGTGGAACCCGGATGCTGAGGCTCTAGCGAGCGCGTTGGGCACCGGGTCAGGATCTGGTTCCGTCACCTGTTCGGACCCTATGATTACCCTATCCCGTCGAATGGAAGCACCGTCGACCTCTTGCATAAGGAGATTCCAGTGTCCGAGCAGACCGACGCCGTGCAGGCCGAGCGCCTTGCGTTCAGAGACGAGCTGTTCGCCGCGAGGATTCTCATCGACGGCGGTGTAGACGGGCTCTACCAGCGTTCTGGCGCGTTCGAGCGCATCGTTCGCGGGGTTGAGGCCCTTGCCACAAGCGCCGCTGGCGGCCAGGGCGGCGAGCAGCGCTACCTTCCCCCGATCATCGCAAGGGAAGCGTTCGATCAGACCGACTACGTGCGCTCGTTCCCTGACCTGCTCGGCATGATCGAAGTCTTTCGCGGAGGCGACCGAGAACACCGGGCGCTGTTGCGCGCCGCCGACGAGGGTCAGGACTGGACCAGTTTTCTTGAGCCGGCGGAGGTCGTGATGAGTTCGGCGGCCTGCCACGCCCTCTATGCCACCCTCGACAAGCAGATACCCGAGGACGGCGTTAGATACGAGGTCATGGGGATCTGCTTCCGGCACGAGCCGAGCGTCGACCCCGTGCGAATGCAGAGCTTCCGCATGCAGGAGTTCGTCTTCGTGGGCGACCCGAAATCCGCGCTCGCACATCGCGAAATGTGGATCGACCGAGTCGTGGGACTACTCAAAGGGCTCGGCCTTGATATCGAGGTGGAGCCGGCCAACGACCCGTTCTTCGGCCGGGCCGGGCAGATGCTCGCCGCCAACCAGGAGGCGGCGGCGCTCAAATTCGAGCTCACGTCTCCGGTCAGCTCGACCAGCGTGCGCACCGCGATCGCCTCGGGCAACTACCACGAGACGCATTTTGGTGACGCATTCGCCCTGCGCACGTCCGACGGCGAGGTGGCTCATTCTGCCTGCTTCGCTTTCGGTCTCGACCGCATCGCGCTCGCCCTGATCCGGCGACACGGCACGACCGTAAGCGACTGGCCGGCCGACGTCGTGAGCGCGCTGCAGTTGTGAACGCAGGGCTCGTGTGGGGGGTCGATGGCGTAGTCGAAGGACCGACCTGGCTGGGAACCGACGAGAGCCCTCTCTTCGGCTGGTTCGCCGCTCCGCAGGATTTTCGCGTGCGAGGCGGTGTGGTCATTTGCCCTCCGCTCGGCGAAGAGGCGCGTTCGGCCCGTCGCACGCTTCGCGAGCTTTCGATTCGGCTCGCCGCCGAGGGCTTTCTCGTGGTGCGCGCCGACTATCCAGGAACGGGCGACTCCGCGGGCGATCTGAGCGATGTCGTGGATGATCGCTGGGCAGGAACCGTCGACGCGGCCGTTCGGTTTATGACCGATGCGGGGGCCAGTCGGGTCGGGCTCGTGGGCATCCGGATGGGCGCAACCATCGCGGCCGTGGCCGCAGAGCGAGCCGCCCAGGCGCCGACGGCCCTCGTCATGTGGGATCCCTGCGCGTCTGGTCGCACTTTCCTGCGCGAGCAGGCGATGCTGCATAACGCGATGGGCGAGGCGAACGGCAGCGCGCCGACTGGCTCGGTCGCCACTCCTGGATATGTCTATGGTCCGAGCGAGGTGACGGCACTCGGCGCGCTCAGCGCGGATGCCGCCGCGCAACTCGATCCTGGGCGAACCGACGTGACTGTGCTGTTTCGGGATGACCGTCCAACGCCATCCGCTCTCGCCGATCGCCTCACGACCGCCGGGTTCACGATCGATCGGGCCTCCGGCCAGGGCGAGTTGCTCAACGTCTCCCCGCTGGATGCCGTTGTGCCGGAAGAGACGGTGAACGCGATCGTGCGCACCCTCTCCCGGACGATGGGGCAGGCCGAGCCAACCACCGTGCATCCGGACCTGCGCGCAAGCACCACCGTGCGCACAGATCGGGGGCCGGTCACAGAACGCTTCGTCGAAATGGGCTCGAATCGCCTTTTCGGCATTGAGACGCGCGCGGCGACGGATGGGGTTGAGGTGATGTTCCTCAACGTGGCGAACGAGGCGCACATCGGGCCGGCTCGCCTCTGGACCTCGTTGGCACGTCGCTGGGCGGCCGAGGGCGGTATAACGGCCACCCGATTCGACTTCACGGGCCTCGGCGACAGCCCCGACGTCGGCGCGCGGCCGCGAGAAACCCCCCTTGTTCCGGGCTGGATCGACGATCTCGACGAGATCGTCGCCGAACGGGACTCGGACGGCAAGGAGCTTGTACTGGTCGGCCTATGCTCCGGCGCATACGCCGGCTTCGAGGCCGCACTGCGAGGCACCGTGACGGGTGTGATCGCCATCAATCCGATGTTGGACGGCATCGACACCACGGTCATCCACCGGCGTCCCGCGGTTACCGACCCGCGGCGCAAGGCGGTAAGACTCTGGCCGGATCCGCTGTTCCGCCTCGCCATCAAGCATCGTCGGCCCGCCCACGCGCTGCGGCGCCTGCTCCAGCAGGTCGTGCCGAGTCGCGCTGCGATGGGTGTTCCCGGGGCCGCGGTGCGTCGTGGAACGCGGGTGCATCTGGCTCTCGGCAGAGAAGACCGGCATCCGTTCGATGTCGGCGTCTACTGGCGACTGCGACTGCCCCGGCTCCGGCGGCTGGGTCTCTTCGAGCGGTCGGACAGCGACCTGCTCGACCACTCGGCGCTCGTTCTCCAGGGCAGAGATGAGCTCGTGGCCGCGCTGAACGGACATGTCGCGCGGCACTACTACGCGCCCGCCCCGACGCCAGAGTCCGATGTGGAGCGCCCGTCTGAGGCAGCAACCGTGGCCGCTACCGCCGCAGCGCCGCGAGCCCGATGACGAATCCGACGAGAGCGACCATCTACGTTGAGATCGAGATCCGCGCATCCATGGATCGCATCTGGCAGCTGACCCAGGAACCGACGCAGCATCCACGTTGGGACCTCCGGTTCAGTTCCATAACTCCCACGGACGAGCTTCGGAGCGGCGGCTACCGGTTTCGCTACGAACGCCGGCTTCCGTTCCACACGATCGTCGGCACCGGCACGTCGCTGGGCGAGCGAAGCCGGCCGGATGGTACACGCACCTCGGCGTTACGGTTCACCACCACCGATCGTCTGTCGCCGCTTCGCGAAGGCCGCGGCTATTGGCGCTACGTTCCCACCGCCGACGGCATGTAGTTCGTGACGGGGTATGACTACGCGCCCGGCTGGGGACGACAGTTTGATGCGATCATCCTGCGGCGATTCATCGGCTGGATTACCGCGTGGAGCTTCGACCGGCTACGCATCTGGGCCGAGACCGGCGTGGAGCCGGAGTCCTGGCCCGTCTGGTCAGCGCTGCTCATTTGGAAGCGCGACCGGCCGCGCGCCTCCCGCTGCCGACGCGCGCCGCATCGAGGGCGGGCAATGGATGAATCGTCCGCGACACTCGATACCCTCGAAACGCCATGACCTCCATTTTCGAGAGAGCGCTGGGCGACGATTTCGGCCGCCTGTCGCCCATGCTGCAGAAGCGATTCGGGATCGGGCTCGACGCTGGCTACGGATGCGTCGGCACAGGCACCATGTCGAGCATCCGTAGGGGGCCATGGTGGGTAGTGCCGTTTCTCTATATCGGCAAACTGCGCAACATCCTGATTCCGGACGTCGGCCAGAACGTGCCGTTCACAATCGAGAACTTTGCTTACCACGATCCGTTCGGGCGCGAGACCGTCACGTTCGTACGCGAGTACCAGGTGGGTAGGAAGCCGAGCCGGTTCGACGCCACGATGATCCTCAGCAACGGCCGAATCCTCGACTACCTCGGCACGCACCAACACCTCGCCGTCGACCTCGACCTTCGTGTCGAAGACGACGGATCTTTGAGGCTCGCCTCAAACGCGCAGAGATTCTATGAGGGGCGGTTGATCGCCTTCCGCTTTCCGATGATCTTTAGCGGGCGCGCTCAACTTCATGAGCGGTTCGACGAGGAGGCGCGCGTCTACCGAATTCGCATGGAAGTGCATAACCGTTTATTCGGCTTCCTGTTCGGGTACGAGGGCGAATTCACCTGCGATTTTCCACCGGCCACGGACGCGCCCGAGCGGCTGAAACCCGTGCGTCACGAACGCCGAGTATGACCGGGGTGGGGCGGGCGAGCCGGCTGGGGGCGATTCGGCTATGACCGAGTCGGTATACGAGCGGGTGCTGGGCGCCGACATTGCCCTGCTGGCGCCGCAGTTGCGGCGGTACTTCACCGGCGGCCACGGCGTCGGCACAGGGCAGGGCGTGTTCGAGATCGCGGGATGTCGACGTGCGATCCTGCGACCGTTGCTTGCCCGCCTGGCGCGGCAGCGCATCCTGTTTCCGGAATTCGCTCGCGATGTTCCGTTTGAGATTGTGAACACACCAACCGCCGACGGCTGCCTGGATGCGGTGCGCACGTTTCACCTGCCCGGCAGGGCTCGCCCGCTCCAAGACTCGATGCGCGTGATCGACGGGCACCTGCATGACTTCATGGGCAGAAAGCGGGGTTTCGAGGTGCGGATGGCCCTGACGGTCACCGACAGCGTTCTACAGATGCGCTCCGATCGGCAATGGCTGCGCCTGTTTGGGGCACGCGTGCGGATCCCGCAGTTTGCCACCGTGACGGTCACCGAGTCCTGGCGGGATGACCGCCAACACGTGGACGTGCGACTGCGCAGCCCGCTGCTCGGCGAGTGGTTTCAGTACGCCGGCAGCTTCACCTACGCGTACGAGCGGTGAGCGCCTACGCCAGCGCGTACAGGTTTCGCAGCACGCTCTCGACACTCGGGAAGGTGCCGCGAAAGCGCGACTCGCCGTCACGCAGCACAAGGCCGGCAGAGGTGCGCATGATCGTGCCGGCGAACTCGTCGGTGACGCTGTGGCGCACGGTCCAGCGGCCCTCGCCGGAGTCCTCGAGGTAGAACATTTCCGCGTAGTTCATCGATGTGTCCCCAACTCAAATGGATGCGACGGTATACGCACCAAGACTGGGCCGAATGCGGCCCGGAGCCAATTGAGAGCGGATGAACGCCGCGTGAACCTTTGAGGCGGTTGCGGCCGAACGCCCTAAGAGTCGCGGTTGTCGACAACCGGTGTCGAGCCGGTGTCGGCATTGTCTGCCCCCACAGTCACTCCCACCGGAGCGGGCGCCTCCATCGGGGCGACGGTCGGCGGGGGAGCGGTGGCCAGGCCCGGAGTGGTGAGAACCGCATCGCTGGTGCCGGTAGTGGTCGGCGGCTCAGGTGCGCTGGGAGCCCACTTCGCCGCATCGGCCGGGGCCGGAGCAGGGGTCGGGGCGACAGCCGTTGTCTCGATCGGGGCCGGCGTCCACTCCTTCGGCGCAGCGACAGCAGGTGACTCGTCTTCGTAGCGCCACTGCTGCAGGTCTGATGCGAACAGCTTGCGCGCGCGACCCGGCTTGAGCTGCCAGTCGAGTAGGCGGTCGCGATAGTCGACAAAGGTCTGGTCGGCCTGAAAGCTGAACGACGCGGAGTTCTTCTTCATGTCGGCGAGCTGGTGGGCAGCCCAATCAGCGGCTTGGCTCGCACCGGCAACCGGGATCAGGCGCACACGAATGTCTGCCTCGCTCATCAGGCTGTCGACGTGCTGGCGCTCGTCGCTGCCGAGAGAAGTCCAAATCGACGCCTTGCGACCCACCACGATCAGAGCAATGATCGCGGAACCCTGCAGCTCGCGATCCTCATGCGCGAGCACCCGCTTGGCGGAACCGCGGCCGATCGCGGCGGCGATGACTCCGGCAACCACGATCGCGAGAAAGGGCAGTATCGCACTCAGCACAATGCGCTGGCCCGTCGCCGAATTGAACCACGCTACAAAATCGTTCCACCACGCCATAAATCGCACCCTACCCGTGTGGTCTCGAACCGCAAGGCCCTGCCGGGGGTGTCACGTAAGTGAAACGGATTCAGGATACTCGGATCAACTGAACCGAAAGCAGTCGATCGCGTCGTCGATGCTCCAGAACTCGCCGAGAGGCATGGATGCGCGGCGCGACGAAAACATCCGTTTCGCCCGGAATCGCGGGGCACCAGATTCGTCGAAGGACTCGATGTAGCCGAGCACTTCGCCCGAGCGGCGCGTGACCCGCCACAGCTCGTCGTGCAGCTGAACCAGGGCAATGCCAAATCGATTGACGCGGTCGTTTGAGACGAAAGAACGGGTTGAAACGAAATCCAGAGTGGTCAATTTCTTAACTCCAAAGGTGCAGCCGGCCCGACTGTTTAAGACACTTTGAGGCTAAGCGAAACCGCTGACATTCGAAAGAGTGTTCGAACTACTTTTCTGTTCCATCCACAGCGAATGGCTCGATTGCAGCAATTTCGTCGGCTGTTAGCGGGGATTTGGCCAGCGTGCCGAAGTTGTTCTCGAGCTGCGCCACCGAGGATGCACCGATCAGTGCCGAGGTCACCTGTGGCTGTCGAAGCACCCAGGTCAGCGCGAGCTGAGCCAGCGACTGGCCACGGTCGTTGGCGATGTGGTTGAGGGCACGCACGCGGGCGAGGTAGTCATCCGTGATGGTGGTTGCACTGAGCCAGCGACCCTCGGCAACCCGGGAGTCGGGCGGGATGGTGCCGTCGAGGTAGCGATCGGTGAGGAGGCCCTGGGCCAGCGGTGAGAAGACGATGCTGCCGGCCCCGATCGTGTCGAGCACCGGGAACAGGCCGTGCTCGATGTGGCGGTCGAACATGTTGTAGCGCGGCTGGTGAATGGTCAGCGGAATCTTGTGCTCGGCCAGGGCTGCCGCCGCCGCGAGCGTCTGCTCGGGGTCGTAGTTCGAGACGCCGGCGTAGAGCGCCTTACCGGACTGCACCGCGGTCGCGAGCGCGCCCATCGTCTCCTCGATTGGTGTGTTCGGGTCGGGACGGTGCGAGTAGAAGATGTCGACGTAGTCGACTTTCATGCGCTTCAGGCTCTGGTCGAGCGACGCGAGTAGGTACTTGCGCGAACCCCACTCGCCGAAGGGTCCCGGCCACATGTCGTAGCCGGCCTTGGTCGAGAGGATGAGCTCGTCGCGGTAGGGCACGAAGTCCTGGCCGTAGATGATGCCGAAGTTCGACTCGGCCGAACCCGATGGGGGCCCGTAATTGTTCGCAAGGTCGAAGTGGTTGATGCCCAGGTCGAAGGCGCGGCGCAGGATAGCGCGCTGGGTGTCGAGCGGCCGGTCGGTGCCGAAATTATTCCAGAGCCCGAGCGAGACGCCGGGCAGTTGCAGGCCGCTCTTGCCCACTCGTTTGTACTGGATCGTGTCGTACCGGGAGTCCGCTGCGTTGTAGGGCATGACTCCAGCGTAGGGGGAACAACGTCATGCTCGCCGGGGTTGTACCAGTCAGGATTCGGGGTTCGGAGCCCCGCGGTGAGAAGGGGAATTGCAATGCGAACATTCGTTCTGGCGGGCGGCTGCTTCTGGTGTCTCGACGCCGTCTATCGCACCCTTGAGGGTGTGACCGATGTGGTCTCGGGCTACACCGGGGGACACACGAAATACCCTGACTACGAGCTCGTGTGCATGGGCACGACCGGGCACGCGGAAGCAGTGAAAGTCGTCTTCGATGAGTCGGTGATCCCGGCATCCGTCATCTTGGACGTCTTTTTCAGCCTGCACGACCCGCGCCAGCTCAACCATCAGGGCAACGACCACGGCAGCCAGTATCGGTCGGCCATGTTCTACGCCGATGACGCGCAGAGGGCCGAATTCGAGCAGGCACGCGATCGCGCCGCCGAGTATTGGGACGGCGGGATCGTCACCACGATCGAGCGGCTCGGCCCGTGGACGGACGCCGAGAGTTACCACCAGAACTTCTTCGCGAAGAACCCTGGGCAGGGTTATTGCCTTGCCGTGGCGCTGCCCAAGGTCAACAAGATCCGCAAGTCGTACGCGCAGTACGTTCTGGCTTCATAGGCACTACTCCTTCAGGGTGCGCGCAGGCGCCGATCGTTCCCCATCTTTGGGCGATCGGCACCTTTCTCTTGTTGCGCAGACGCAGAGTGGATGCGACGGGGCCGAGTCGGCAAACCCGGCAAGCGCCGGCCCGGCTCCGTCGCCCAAATCAAGCGCAGGAGGAC
>Ga0302314_10000032_pt1 | contig 234298 bp, 190 predicted proteins | sample III_Palsa_N2_3_FD_200533 | JGI IMG/M metagenome (GOLD analysis project Ga0302314, IMG submission 200533) | Peat permafrost microbial communities from Stordalen Mire near Abisko, Sweden - III_Palsa_N2_3 | ecosystem: Environmental > Terrestrial > Soil > Palsa > Peat permafrost | place: Sweden... | reverse complement strand
ATATCAACTTCCAAGAAGCCTCCTTCGAATGTCGCCCATTCGCTGGGGACTCCCCGGGGCCTCCACGAAATCGCCGAGAGGATAGGTTCGGGACAGCCCGCAGGCGTGGTGTTCAAGGGCCGCATCCCCACCGGCCGGCACTACTCGGAGTTCGGACCGGACCAGGGCGGGTCGAGTCGGCTGATCACGAGCCGGATCCTGTGGCTGCGGGGCCTTGAGCCGGGAATCAACCAGGGCGGAGACGTCGACACCTACCAGCGCTATGTGTACATCCACGGCACGTCGGACGAGGACCAGATAGGCAAGCCCCTGAGTGCGGGGTGCGTGCTCATGCGCAACGCGGACATCATCGCGCTCTACGAGGAGGTCCGCGCCGGGGACCTCGTGTGGATCGGGGACTAGGGGTAATCGCGGCTTCCCCTTGCCGCGGCCCGCGCCCATTTTTTCCAGCACGCGACCATGATTGGAATCCGAGACGACGCCGCTCCGGCACCCCTATCCCCCACCCGCTCCCCGGAGCTCACGGCGCGGGTGTTTGCCGAGTCGGGCTGGCTCCAGGCGGGACTGGACCTCGAGCACCGTCCGGGCCAGGAACGGATGGCCCTCGCTGTCGCGGCGGCATACAGGGACGACGAGCCGCTCCTGTTCGAGGCGGGCACAGGGATCGGCAAGTCGCTCGCCTACCTCGTGCCCGGGATCGTCCATGCGACCGACTGCGGGCGCCAGCTCATCGTCTCGACCCACACGATCTCGCTCCAGGAGCAGATTGAGAAGAAGGACCTTCCGCTCTGCCGCAGGCTCTTCAAGTCCGTCCCCGAGCTCTCCCGCTACACAGGATTCATCTCGACCGTGCTCGTGGGCAAGTCCAACTACCTCTGCACGTCGAGGCTGTCGCACGCGCTCGCCGACCGGACGACCCTGTTTGACGACGCGGGTTACGCCGAGCTGCTGCGGATCGCGGACTGGGCGGACCGGACGGAGACCGGGCTGAGGCACGACCTGCAGCCGCCGCCAAGCCCTGACGTGTGGGACTCGGTGAACGCGGACTCGTCGTCCTGCTCGCGCCGCTCCTGCGACTGCGACCGGTGCTTCTACCAGAAGGCTCGGGCGCGCGTGAGGTCCGCGCAGGTGATCGTGGTCAACCATGCCCTGCTCTTCGCCCTCATCAATGCGGGCGGAGCGCGGGCAGAGGGCGGACCGGCCGACGTCCCGGGCATCCTGTTTCCCGGCGACTTCGTGGTCCTCGACGAGGCCCACACGGTCGGGGACGTGGCCGAGGAGAGCTTCGGCCTCGCCCTGAGCAGCATCGGCATCGAGAGGACACTGAAGCACCTCTTCAACCCGAGGACACGGCGCGGCATCATGAGCAAGCGCGGAGACGCCGCGTTCCGCCAGCGGATCGCCGACACGCTGGACGCGTCGAACCAGTTCTTCGGGTTCCTCGCGACGACGCTCCTGTCGGAGCGGTCCGTCGTCCGCCTGCGCGAAATCGGCGTCGCGGAACCCCTCCTGGCCGAGCCGCTGGCGGCGCTGGAGCGATCCGTGGCGAAGATTGCCGATGCGCTCGAGGACGGCCGCGAGCGAGACGAGGCCCTGGACCAGAAGGCGCGCCTGCGCGCGATTCGCGCCGGGGTGGACGAGTGGCTGAACCTGTCTGACAAGGGGCACGTCTATTGGGCGGAAAAGCGCGGCCGCAAGCAGACGATCGTGACGCTACGGAGCGCGCCGGTCGACGTCGCGCCCGAGCTGCAGCGCTGCCTCTTTGAATCCGGGACCAGCGTGATCTGCACAAGCGCGACGCTCGCCCTGGGAGGCGAGATGGGCCGCTTCGCGGCGACGATAGGGGCGCTGTCGGCCAAGATGGACGTCGCCGAGTCGCCCTTCGACTTCGAGAACAACATGCGCGTCTTCATCGCGGGCGACATCCCGCTGCCCTCGTCGCAGGAGTCGCGGACGTCGATCGACGCACTCGCGGACTATGTCGGCTTTTGCTGCCGGAAGGTTGTCGGCGGATCGCTCGTGCTCTTCACCAGCTACCGCGACATGCAGGCGGTCTCCGCCCTGGTCGCTCCCCATCTCGTGGCTGCGGGGCGGCCATTCCTCATCCAGGGCGGCGACATCTCCCGCAACGAGCTCGCCCAGCGGATGCGCGACCTGGGCAACGCGGTGCTGTTCGGAACCGACAGCTTCTGGACAGGCGTCGACGTCCCCGGCGACGCGCTCTCGCAGGTGGTGATCGCGAGGCTCCCGTTCAGCCCGCCGACCCATCCCGTCTCCGAGGCAAAGGCCGAGCTCATCCGCGACCGCGGCGGCGACCCTTTCAATGAACTCACTCTGCCCGAAGCCCTTATCAAGTTCAGGCAGGGCGTGGGTCGGCTCATCCGGACGAAGGTGGACCGCGGCGTGATCACGGTCCTCGACAGCCGCATCCTGGCCAAGTCCTACGGCCGGCTGTTCATCGAGGGCCTCCCCCAGCGGGAGTATTTGCGGCTGACCCGCGAGAACCGCGATGTTCAATTTCGTCCTTTCACATGACAGGTTGCGCAGTATCGTAACCTCCCCTCGATGACGAACCTACGCGTGGCTTTCTTCACGGACATCGGCAAGGTGCGCAAAGAGAACGAAGATCGTTACCTGTGCGAGGAATCCATGCGGTTGTTCGGCGTGGCCGATGGCGTCGGAGGCCTCCCCGGTGGGGCGGAAGCGGCCCAGGAGGCGGTGGAGATGGTCACCGCGCTCGTGTTTTCCGCCAAGTCCGGCCCTTTGGACCTGCGCTCTATCGTGACCGCCGCAAATGACTCCGTCTCGTCGCTTGGGATGAGGCTGAGCCCCGGCCTCGGAATCGGCTCCACGCTCACGTTCGCATGCGTCCGCGACTCGCAGCTCAAGCTGGCGCACGTCGGCGATTCGCGCGCCTTCGCCTGGAGGGCGGGCAACCTCACCTGCCTCACGGAGGACCACTCCGTCGAGAACGAGGCGCGCCGCAGGCGTGCCAAGGGCGAGGTCGTCTATTACAGCGAGGCGCAGCGTGGGGCCCTCACGCGCTGCATTGGCCAGTCCCTCCCGCCCGAGGTGGACCTCACCGACCTCCCGATCCTGGCAGGCGACCGGTACATCTTCTGCACGGACGGGGTCACGCGGATGATCTTGGAGAAGGAGCTGAAGGAATTTGTCACGGCATCCCCGGACCCCTTGCACCTGGCCAAGGGCCTGGTCGCCCTCGCGGTCGAGCGCGGCGGCCCCGACAACGCGACCGTCGTCTCCCTTTTCGTCGACTCGCCCTGACCGGGCGAGCGTGGCGGAGTTCGAGCCTGGGCTTGAGCAGTCACGCCGTCGGCGGCATCGGGGTCGTCAGCCGGACCCCTTCCCGGCGCGCACGAATGAGAGCACCCCCTTCCCCCCTGCGGCCAAAAACCCTCAGTACACGAATGGGTTGTACCTGAGCTCGTTCCCGGCGGTCGTCATCGGGCCGTGACCGGGCGCCACCACCGTGTCCGGCGGCACGGCGGCGAGGACCCGGCGCAGGTGGGCCCTGAGCTGCTTCTGGCAGTGGTACGGCCCCCCGGCCGAGCCCGCGAAGACGAGATCCCCCGAAATGAGGAGCGAGCGGGCCCCCGGCCCCGCGTTCGAGCGCACGTGGTAGCAGTTGTGCATCGCGCAGTGCCCCGGCGTCCGGAACGCCGTCACCTGGAGCGGGCCCGAGGCGAAGGTCTCGCCCTCGGCCATGGGCGCGGCCAGGGTGGAGTCCGCACCCGAGGGTATGAAAGCCTTGGATACACCAAACCTCTCGACGGCGTCGCGCAGGCCGCCCACGTGCTCCGCCTCGATGTGTGTCACGAAGATGGCGTCCAGGGACCTCACGGCGGCCGGCCAAGAGGTGTGGAGGGCCTCCGAGCCCGGCCCGGTGTCGAAGAGAAGGCCCCTGCCGTCGCAGACCTCGACCACGTAGGCGTTCACGACCCCGATCCCGTGAATCATGCGCAGCGGCCAGACCCTGAACGGGAGCCCCTCCGAGTCGGGGAGCGGGTACTTGCCCTGCGCCAGGGCGCAGAGGCCCACCTCGTTCAGGCCGAGCGCCGAGGCGAGGCGGCCGCACTCCGACGCCACGAGCTCGGGACGGTAGTCGACGGCGTCGCGGATCCTCGCCAGCGGGACCCCGGACTTCATGGAAAGGGTCTCCGGCGTCAGCCCGGCGCAGCTCATCGCCTTCTCGAGCACGTCGCCGAGTTCGTCCTCCAAGGGAATCTGCGTCTGGGTGTTCACTGTGTCGCCGGTCCGGTTCACCCCTGACTGTATCCCCTGTGCGGGCGATTATCAACGCATCTGCGCTGGAGCGTTGAATTCGGCGCCCCAACCGTGTGGAGTGGCGCCACCATGGACCCCAAGCAGCAGGAGATACTGGACATATTCACCCGCACGCGCGCGCTCCTGACGGGGCACTTCGTCCTGAGGTCGGGCCTGCACAGCGGCCACTATTTCCAGTGCGCCCAGGTGTGCCAGCACATGGACGCCGTGGAGAGGCTCTCCGAGCTCCTCCTGGCGAAGGTGCGCGCCGCCGGATGGGCCTTCTCGACGGTCCTCGCCCCGGCCATGGGGGGACTCGTGATCGGCCAGGAAGTGGCGCGCCAGGCGAAGGCCCGCTACATATTCTGCGAGAAGGAGAACAACGTCCTCGTGCTCCGCAGGGGCTTCACGCTGGCGCCCGGCGAGCGGGTCCTGGTCGTGGAGGATGTGGTGACCCGGGGCGGCCGGGTGAACGAATGCATCGAGATTGTCCGCCAGGCGGGCGGCACGACGGCCGGCATCGCCATGCTCGTCGACCGCAGCGCGGGGGCCGCGCGCTTTGACGTGCCCTTCCTCTCGCTGCTTGAGCTCAGTTTCCCGACCTATCCCGCCGACGCGGTGCCGCCGGCGCTGGCCGCGCTCCCCGTCTCCAAGCCGGGGAGCTGAGCCCGAGCGCTATTTCGAGACCACGACGTACTTCGGGTAGCCCTGGAAGTACACGAGGAGGAGGTTGTGGCCGGGGTGCAGGAGGGCCTTGGCCGTGTTGAGGTCGTCGACCGGGGTGCGGTTGATCTCAATGATCACGGTGCCAACGGGGATCTCCTCGGCAAAGTCGAGCTTGTCGTCGACCTTGGTCACGACGAGGCCCGTGATGCGGGCGTCAATCCCGAGGCGGCGGCGCACATCGTCCGAAAGCTTGCCGACCTCGACGCCGCTCAGGAGCTCGTTGGGCTTCTCGTCCTTCTGGCCAAGGACGACCTTGATCTTCAAGGCCTTGCCGTCCCTCGACAGGGCCAGCTCGGCCGGCGTCCCCGGAGTCATCTCGGAAATCATCAGGCGCAGGTCGTCCTGGCTCTCGATCGAGCGGCCGTTCACGGAGAGGATCACGTCGCCCCGCTTGACGCCCGCCGCGTCGGCCGGCCCGTCCGCGGTGAGGTCGTTGACGATGACGCCCTTGGTGTCGCGCGAAAGGTGCACCTGCTCGGCGATCTCGGGGGTAAGCGGGTCGGCCCCCACACCGAGGTAGCCGCGCGTCACGGTGCCGGTCTCGATCAGGCTCTTCATGATCGCCGCCGCCATGTTGACCGGCACGGCGAAGCCGATGCCGATGTTGCCCCGGGACGGCGACACGATCGCGCTGTTGATGCCGACGAAGCGGCCCTTGGCGTCGACGAGCGCGCCGCCCGAGTTGCCCATGTTGATCGCGGCGTCCGTCTGGATGAAATCCTCGTAGCCCTCCACGTCCTGGAGGATGCCGACGTTGCGGCTCTTCGCGGAGACGATGCCCATCGTGACCGTCTCGCCGACGCCGAGGGGGTCACCCACGGCGAAGACGACGTCACCCACGCGGAGCTTGTCGCTGTCGGCGAAGGTCGCGACGGGAAGGCCCGTCGCCTCGATCTTCACGACCGCGATGTCCGTCTTCGGGTCCGCCCCGACCACTTTCGCAGTGAACTTGCGGTCGTCCGAGGTGACGACCGTCAGCTCGTCGGCGTCGGCCACCACGTGGTTGTTCGTCAGGATGTACCCATCCGAGGAGACGATGACGCCCGAGCCGAGGCCCACCTCCTTGGACTCGCGGTCCTGGTCCGGGATGTCCCCGAAGAACTGCCGCAGGAGCGGGTTCGCCTCTACGCGCTCGTGCACGGTCCGCGACGAGTTGATGGAGACGACCTCCTTCTCGACTGGCTCGACGATATCGGCGTAGCTCGAGAGGAGCGGAGCCTTGCCGTCGGCGATCGGCGAATAGTCCTTCTTCAGCTCCGGCATCTTGATGGCGGCAGGGGCCGCGCTGTCGGCGCCGTAGGTCAGGCCGAATGGGGTTGCCAGGGCCGCAAGGGCGGCAACGCGGAGGACGAAGCTGGATTTCATGTGTTAAAGACGGGGACCCGCCGGCGCCGGGCGTGTTCCACGCCACGCGCGCCCGAGCCGTGGCTCAGAAGCCCTTGATGCGGAAAAGGCTCGTGATGCTCTCGTTCGTGTTGATCCGCTGGATGGCCTGGCCGAGGAGGCCGGCGACGCTCAGGACCGTGACGGGCAGGCCCCTCGTGTCGATGGGAACCGTGTTCGTCGTGATCAGCTCGTCGATGAGGCCGCTGCGGATGCGTTCATAGGCTATCTCGTTGAGGATACAGTGGCTTACGGCAGCCCTAATCCGCTTTGCACCGCGTTCGCGCAGCATCGTGGCCGCCGCGGTAAGGGTGCCGGCCGTCTCCGTGATGTCATCGACAAGCAGGACGTCGCAGCCCTCGACCTCGCCCACGACGCTGATCGCCTCGACGGTCGTGGCGCTCTTGCGCCGCTTGGCGACCATGCCGAGGCTGGCTCCCATCAGGTCCGCATAGGCTGCGGCCATCTTCATGCCGCCGACATCGGGAGAGCAGACGACGAGGTTCTCGGTCTTGGCCTTGGACAGGTACTCGAAGAAGACAGGCGACGCGTAGAGGTGGTCGACCGGTATGTCGAAGAAGCCCTGGATCTGCTGGCTGTGCAGGTCCATCGTGAGCACGCGGTTGGCCCCGGCCGAGACCAGGAGGTTCGCCACGAGCTTGGCGGTGATCGGCACACGGGGCTGGTCCTTGCGGTCCTGGCGGGCGTAGCCGTAGAACGGAAGGACGGCCGTGATGCGGTTGGCCGAGGCGCGCCGCGCCGCGTCGATCATGATCAGCAGCTCCATCAGGTGCTGGTTCGTCGGCGGGCAGGTCGACTGGATGATGAACACGTCGTGGCCGCGGATGTTCTCGTCGATCTTCACGAACGTCTCGCCGTCCGGGAAGCTGGTCACCGTCGCCTGGCCCAGCGGGACCCCGATGTTCTTGCAGATGCCCTCCGCGAGCGCCTTGTTTGAATTGCCAGAAAAGATCTTAAGCCGGGACTCGCTCATTGGAGCGGGCCATCTTGGGGGCAGCCCGCCGGGAGGCTACCCCAAAATTCAAAGACGTTTTCCGAGGGCGCCGATCTGCCTCAGCGCCTCGTAGGCCGCTATCCCGGCGGCCGTGCTCAGGTTCAGCGACCTGAGGTCGGGATTGGCGTGCGGGATAGTGATCCGGCTTGCCGCCAGCTCGACGTGAAGCCAGTCCGGTGCGCCGTTGCCCTCGTTCCCGAAGACGAGGCCATCCCCGTCCTTGAACGAGACATCCCAGAATCCCACGTCCGAGCGGGTCGTCAGGAGCCAGAGGCGGCTCGGCGTCGCGGGGCTGGCGAGGAAAGCCTTCCAGTCGGCGTGCTCGTGCACATCGAGCTGGAACCAGTAGTCCATTCCGGCGCGCCGCAGGTTGCGGTCCGTGATCTTGAAGCCCAGCGGGTGTATCAGGTGCAGCCTGGAGCGCGTCAGCGCGCACATGCGGCCCACGTTGCCCGTGTTCTGGGGAATCTCGGGCTGGAAGAGGACGACGTGGATCATCGGTCGGCGCGGAGCCCTCTCTGTTGAGAAAGCCCCGAATTTACGCAAGCGCCTTGCTCGTTGCCTCTTGCCCAACCGGCGCCACGCTTCATGTTCAAGCCTTTTCGCGTTTGAACCCCGAACGGAAAACCATGGCGGAGTCGAAGCGCTCCGTCGTCATTGGAGACGTTGAGAAGCCGTATTTCGACACCATGGCCCAGATGATCGGGGACAATCTCGACTGCCCCGTCCACAGGTGCACCAGGGCGGCGGACGCTCGGGGCAAGCTTGAGGGCATTGCGGCTACCGTCGTCGTGACGGATTATTTCATGCCCGAGATGGACGAGGCATCCCTCAGGCCCCGATCACAAGGCCCTCGTTGTCGGCCTTCAGGACCCGGCATTCGCTGGCCATCGAAACCTGCGTGAAGGCGCCCGTCATGGCGGCGGATACCGAGGGGGCAATCGCCCGGTCGCAGATGCACAGGACGCTCGAACCGCTCCCGCTCAGCCACCCTGTCCAGGCTCCCGCCAGGATCCCGGCGCCGATCGCATCCCGACCGCCCGGAATCCGCGGCAGGCGGTAGGGCTCGTGGAGAAAATCGCCCGAGACGTTCCTGAGGCGCGCGAAGTCGCGCGACGCAAACGCGGCGACCAGATAGGCGGCGCCGTTCACGCTCTTGACGGCGTCAAAGAAGGGAAGCGTCTGCGGCAGCGAGCCCCGCGACTCCTTGGTCACCAGCTCGACGGCGGGCGAAGCGACGACAAAGGCGATGTCCGCCGGCACCTCGAAGCGGAGCGTGTCCACGTAGGCGCCGGTCGCCGGATCCGTCCGCGACACGCAGAAGCCGCCGATGATGCCGGCGCCCGCGTTGTCGGGGTGACCCTCCATCGACGCGACGAGTGAGATGAGCCTCTTGCGCTCGATCGCGACGCCGTGCAGGGCCGCCAGGCCGGCGAGGATCCCGGCGAGCACGGTCACGCTGGACCCGAGGCCGCGGGCAGGAGGGACATCGCCCTCAATCCTATAGGTGAAGCCCCCTGGCGCGGTCCCAGTCGCCCTCAGGAAAAGCGCGGCGACCTCGGCGACCATGGCCTGGGCGCGACCGTCGGCGGGCCTTTCCGGGACGGGCCCCGGGCCCGGGTTCCTCGTGACGGTGACCCTGTTGTAGAGATCCAGCGCCAGGCCCAGCGTGTCGAAGCCCGAGCCGCAGTTCGACGTGCTCGCGGGAACCCTGACGACAATCGAGTCGGGGGGGGAGCTCATCCCCGGCGTGTCCTGAGGGCCCTGTTCACTTCGCGCATCTGGACCTTCTTCTTCAGGTCGTCGCGCTTGTCGAAGAGCTTCTTGCCGGTGCAGAGCGCGACCTCGACCTTCACGAGGGCCTCCTTGAAATACATCCGCAATGGGATGAGCGATTTGCCTCCCGCATTCATCGCGAGGTCTATCTTCCGAATGTCGCTGCGATGAAGGAAGAGCTTCCTCGGGCGCTTCGACTCGTGGTTCTCCAGGGTCGCGAAGGCGTAGGGCTCTATGTGGGCCCCGAACATCCAGACCTCGTCCTTCTCGATGCGGCAGAAAGCGTCGCTGATCTGCGCCTTGCCGGTGCGGATCGATTTGACCTCGGTGCCGCGGAGCTGGATCCCGGCCTCGTAGCGCTCGCCGACGGTGTAGTCGCGGAAGGCCTTTGAATTCCGGGCCTCCGTGACCCTGGGGGCGTCTTTATTTTGCGCGGCCATGTTAGGCGTCGTGTTCGAAGCCTGCGCACGGCCGCCGCGGGGAGCGCCCGTGGGCGCACCCTCGGTCAGTTGTCGCCGGCCTCGAAGCTAATCTTCTCCTCAATGATCTCGCGCAGGGCGATGTCCTCGGGCGACAGCTTTTCGAGCGACTCGACCAGCGGGCGATTGCCCCTCTTGAGCTGCTTAACGCGGCGCGAGACCACATTGATAAGGATGTTGGGATCCAATATCTTGCCAAGCGCCTGTTTGATGTAATCGTCCCTCATGGTGGTGATGTATCGGTTGCGGAAAGGCTGAAAATTGACCGGGCAAGAAAGGGGGTCAAGGGCGAATTTCTCCTTGTCTTGGGGCAGCCCAAGACTTAAATCCTGACCCCTTTAACACCCAACATTCGTCCTTTTTTCCTCGCCATGTCACAGCATAAAAGCCTTCAGGGATCCAGCGGCATCGTAGTGAAGCGCAACGTTTTGAAGCGTTTTGAGCGCATCGACCTGCTGAAGAAGCGCGGGCACTGGAAGCAGGGCGACCGCGTGCAGGGCCTTCGCAAGACGAAGCCGGACGTTTGAGCGTCCTTTGCACGACCTGATCCAGAGGCTTCTCGCCTCGTACCAGCAGTCGCTGCAGTCGGGGGGATACGCCTACGTCGTGTTCCTGATGGCGCTGGAAAGCAGCGTCGTCCCCCTTCCCAGCGAGCTCATCATTCCCCCGGCGGTCCTGCTCGTCCTGGCGGGCAAGAGCCAGATGACCGTACCCGGGATCGTGCTCGCGGCCACCCTCGGCAGCTGGATCGGGGCGACGGCGATGTACTGGGTCTCCCGGGTCGCGGGTCGGCCGTTCGTCATGAAGTTCGGAAGCTATTTCCTGATGCCCCCGGAGAAGATCGAGCGGGCCGAGCGCTGGTCGGATCGGTTCGGAAGCGTCGGCATCCTCATCTCGCGGGTGCTGCCCGTGATCAGGCACTTGATCGGCATTCCAGCCGGGATCATGCGGATGAATTACCTGAAGTATTCGATCTACACGGTGATCGGCTCGGGGTTCTGGAGCGCCGTGCTCGCCTACGTGTCGGTGATCGCGGGCCATGACGAGAGGCTCATGCACGGCGAAATCCGCGAGATCACGCTCTGGCTCGCCGGCATCGGCGTCGTGATGGGCGCGATCTATTATTTCTTTGTGCACAGGATCTCCGAGAAGGAGGCCTGAGCCCGCTTTCGGATCCTAGCGCAGGAGCCACTGTCCGGCGGCAGCCATGAGCGCCACGAGCGCCCACTGGGGCAGGCGCAAGCGGGCCATGAGGAGAATCGCAATGACGACGGCGGCCCCGTCACGCACGCTTCGGACGCCTTCCGTGCCAATCGGCGAATAAAGCGCGGCGAGGAGGATGCCGACGACGGCGACGTTCGCGCCGCGGACAAACCCGCGGAACCCGCGCATCGCCACCATGGCGCCCCAGAAGGGATAGGCGCCGCCCACAAGGAGCCAGCCCGGCAGGAAGATGGCGAACAGGGCGAGGGCGCCGGTGCACCAGGCCCAAGGCCCGTGGCCGATCAGGGTCCCGACGTACGCCGCGAACGTGAAGAGCGGCCCGGGCACAGCCTGCACCGCGCCGTAGCCCGCAAGAAATGCGCCATCGCTAATCCAGCCCGGCGGAACCACCTCCGCCCGCAGGAGGGGGAGCACGACATGTCCCCCGCCGAAGACCACGGCACCCGTCCGGTAAAAGCGGTCGAACACCGCGAGGGTCCCCTCCCCGTCGCCGCGGGAGAGCACCGGCAGCAACCCGAGCAGAAGGAAAAACAGCGCGAGGGCCGCGACGGCCCATGCGTGGCCGCCCGGAGCGTCGGGCGGGGCGCGCAGCGGGGGATCCGCTTCCTTCCGGGGATAGAGCGCAGCCATTGCCCCGAAGGCGGCGATGACACCCAGCTGCGTCAACGGACCGGGGACGCAGAGAACGAGTGCCGCGCCGACAACAGCAAGGATGCGGCGCGGCCAGTCGGGACACAGGGCGCCAGCCATGCCCCAGACCGCGCGCGCGACAATCGCAACCGCCGCAAGCTTGAGGCCATGCAGCCATCCGGCGGAGCCTGGGTTGCTGAGCGAGACGACGCCGTAGGCGAACACGGTCATCACCACGGCAGATGGCAGCATGAAGCAAAGGGAGGCCACCGCGGCGCCCGCGATGCCGGCCCACCGCATGCCGAGGCCGAAGACGACCTGGCTGCTCGTGGGCCCGGGCAGCATCTGGCAGAGCGCCACGAGGTCCGCAAAGGCTGCGTCGTCGATCCAACGATGCCGCTCGACAAAATCCCGGCGGAAATACCCGAGGTGGGCGATTGGCCCTCCGAACGAGGACAGGCCGAGCGCCGTGAACGCCCCCGCGATCTCGGAAAGTGTCCGGCGGTCGGACAAGCCCTAGCCTTCCAGATACGCCTTGAGCGGTTTCCAGTAGTGTGACCGCCAGCCGTCGCTCTTGGCCCTGACGTCCGAGGCCGGCACGCCCACCTGCGTGAACGTGAGTTTGGTGGCGCCCCCTGGCGCCCGCGCCAGGGCGAACGTGACGATGGAGAACGTGCCCTTGGGCCAGGTTTTACCCCTCCAAGCCTGCACGATACGCCTGGGTGCATCGAGCCCGAGGTTGAAGCCGGACGTGTACCCGCCATAGCAGGTGAAGGCGCCGCCCACCTTGCGGGACACGGCGGCCGGGGCGCCCGTGAACTTCGCATGCTGCTTCTCGTTCATGAGCGCGTTGAAGACCTTCCTCGGCGCCGCCTTGATCGTCACCGTCTGCCGTATTGTTTTTGTCATGGGGTCTGTCCTTCGGTTCCAGTCATGGCCCGGCGGGGCGCCGGGAATCCGACAGCTTGGGATTCAGGGGCGGCTTTGCGAGCTCACTCGTCGTCCTCGGCCCTGCCGTCGAGGTTTCCAGGGAGATTGTCCGGGAGGAAGAAATAATAGAGGGCGAGCCACCATCCCCAGGAGAGCCGGTAAAACAGAAGCGGCACGAGGAGCGCGCCCACGAAGCAGAGCACGAGCGTCGTCGTCGCCCCCAGCTTTCCATTCACATAGAGCAGGATGACGGGAATGATGAACCCGAAGGCCGCGACGGCGTAGTTGATCACGAACGGGCCGAGGAACGCGCCGTCGCCCTTCTCGATCCGGAGGCCGCAATTCGGGCAGCTCTCGTTCACCTTGTAGATGCGGCCAGGGGCAAAGAGCGTCCGCTGGCCGCAGTTGGGGCACCGGCAGGCCAGGCCGTGAGCGATGACCTGCATGCGCGAGACGCTCACGTGAAGCGGGTAACCCCGGGGTCAGGACGCGCCCCGGAAGTTGATTTCCCGCACCTTGTCCAAGGTCGCCAGCCCGGATGTCATCATCTGGCCGAGCGCGGGAAGGAAGGCGTTTATCCTGTCCTCGCTGTCCACTATCTCGACGATCACCGGCAAGTCGTCGGAAAGGCGCAGGATTTTTGTCGTGTGCAGCATGCTCGATTTCCCGTAGCCCATCGCGCCGCGGGTCACCGTGGCGCCCGCGAGGTGCATCTCCCGCGCCTTCAGCACGATCGCCTCGTAAAGCGGCTGGTGCCCGTGGCGCGCGGCCTCGCCGATGTAAATTCGCAGGATGAAGGAGTCGGTCGGCGCTTCCATGGTCATGGGCCTTTGAGTTGGTTGATGGCGGCTGCGGCGATGTGCCCGAGCCAGACCGCGATGAGACAGAACGCCACCGAGCCCAAGATGTTCCCCCCGGCGCGCAGCCATTCACCGTCGCGCACGAGGTTGAGGGTGTTCAGGCTGAACGAGGAGAAGGTGGTGTAGCCCCCGCAGATGCCGACTATCAGGAAATCCCGGGTGGCCGGGCTGGCGAACCAGCGGCCGTCGGGCTGGGTCAGCGTGAAGATGAACCCGATGACGAAGGAGCCGGTCACATTGACGATCAATATCCCCCAGGGGAAGATCCCCCCCACCTGCACGTTGCAGTAGTTCGACAGGAAGAACCGCAGCACGCTGCCGAGCGCCCCGCCCACCGCAACGAAGATGTACCGCGTAAGCATGATGATATCGGAAATTCGATAGGAGTCATCAGCGCCCAGAGCGGGGCGGTTTACGCGTGAGCGAAGGCAGAATCCATTGCCGCCCTCAACTGTGCCCCGGCCCCCATTCTCCGCAACCTAAAATCCGACCGGCGGTCGATGAAAGGATGACCAGGGACATACTCGGGTTTTGGATGACCCTTGCCGGGATGGGCTGCTGGGTGGCCTGCTTCTGGTGGATGTACCGGATATCGGCGAAGCAGAACAGTCTCCTCGACCGCCTCACCGAGCAGGCCAAGCGGATCGAGAAGCTCTCCAGGATCGAGCACGACCTCATCAAGGAGGTCCACCCTCAGGTCGGCGAGATCAAGGAGGGTATGGAAGAGGTGATCGCCGCCGTTAAGGAAAACACCGAGGCCAACAGCCAGACCGCGTCGAACAAGGGCTAGGCCCTTAGTCCTCGAGGTTCGGGTTGTCCTCGCCCAGCGCCGTCGCCAGGTCCGTCAGGTGCTCCTGCTCCTGGACGATGATCTCACGGAGGACCTCGCTGATCGCGAATTCGCCCATCGCGTCCGCCTGCCGGATGCGCTCGCGGTAATTGAGGATCGTGATGCGCTCGTTCTCGAGGTCGAAGCGGATGACATCCTCGGCCTTGCTTGAGAATTTCACGGGCTTGGCGACCACCGAGGGCACCCCGTTGAGGTAGTCGATCTGCTTCGCGATGAGGAGCGCGTGGCTGAGCTCCTCCCCGGCGTGCTTCTCCAGCTCCTTGGCGATGTGCTGGAACTTGGCGCCCTTGATGGTCTGGCTGTACACGACGTAGCTGATGATCGCCTGGTACTCGCGGGACAGGTCCTCGTTCAGGAGGCTGATCAGCTGCTTGCGGGAGATGGGTGAGGCTTTCTTCATGGTGTCGCTGGGGGCGTCAGGCATAGACACATCATTCCCCCTCCGGTTCGCGCGCTCCTTCACGGCTCCGCCTCGTGGACTGTCCCGCAAGACGAGCATTGCGCGGACCCGCCCGAACCATTTGCAATGGTTCATGAAACCGCGCCTGAAGGTGCTCCTTGCCTGCGCCATCGCCGCCTGCGCGGGATGCGTGGCCACGAAAACCCCGGCACCCACTGTCGCCGACCCCGCCGCGGCGGACAGCACGACGGACTGGCGCTGGGTCCAGGGCATGGTCTTCGTCCCGACGACCGCCGTGAACGAGGCCCAGCAGTGGGATGAGTACGACCCGGTCGTGAACGACCGCGAGCTCCACTATGCCTCGGCGTACGGCGTCAACGTCGTGCGGGTCTACCTCCACTATTACATCTACCTGAAGAAGAAGGCGGCGTTCCTGGCGGACATCGAGGACTTCCTCGGCCGGGCGAGCAAGTACGGCATCCGGACGGAATTTGTCTTCTTCGACGACTGCTGGAACCAGCCGCCAAAGGAGCTGCTTTCCGCCGACTACCGCTACCCTGCCCCGATCCAGGGCGTCCACAACAGCCAGTGGCTCGTCTGCCCGGGCGACGACGTCCGCAACCACTACGAGCAGCACAAGCTCGGGCTGAAGTCCTACGTCCAGGACATCGTGAACGCCCACAGGGACGACCCGCGCGTCGTCTTCTGGGAGATCTACAATGAGCCCAACAAGTCCGAGGCGACCGTGAGGCTCGAGAAGGACGCCGCCGTCTGGATCAAGAAGACGGGAACAAAGATCCCGGCCACCGCGACCGACAAGGATTTTTCGGGCGGCCCGTTCTCGGACTTCATCTCATGGCACGAGTACGGGGGCTACGACATCTTCGGCGACTACCGCACCCTCTGCACCGAGTGCATGAACCGCCAGGGCCAGAGCGTCCCGGGGATCGTCAGCCATTTCAAGGGCAAGGTCGGCTACATCCTCTGGGAATTCGGCATCGGCAGGGACAACTGCCGGTTTGCCTGGGGGGAGAACCGCGAGAAGCCGCGCAAGGACGAGGCGGTCACCCCGTTCCATGGCGTCGTCTATCCCGACGGCCATCCCTGGTCGCTCAGTGACGCCAGGGCGCTGCTCGCGGACTCCTACGGGAAGACGCCGTTCTTTGCCGTCAATTATTACAGGGGAGCGTCCTTCACGGACCTCGCGAAGCGCTCCGTGACGCCGATGATCGACTTCGACCTCGGGACCGAGGTCGGGACCGGCTCGCCCGACGCGTCCGTCCGCGTGCCCGTGGAAAACTACTCCCTTCAGTACGCGGGAACGGTCCTCGCCCCCGCGAGCGGCTCCTACTCTTTCACCGCCGACTCGGACGGCCTCGTCGAGGTCGCCGTCAATGGCACCATGGTCGTCGCCAAGGACTCGGTTGGCCGCGGAATGTCCAGCGGGTCGATCGACCTCGCGGCCAACCAGGCCTGCTCGGTCACGGTGCGTTACCAGCATGCGTCAGGGCCGACGAGCCTCCACATCACGTGGTCGGGTCCGACGTTTGAGAGCCGCGTGCTGCTGCCCTCGACGCACCCCGCCGACCTCTGACTCGGGAGGGGCTGCGTAGTGGGTCGGTTTTGACTTCCTGGCCATGGCCCGGATCCCTTGGGGCCGCTCAATGATCCCCGGGCATCGCAATACAGCATTGTTGAGGCCAATATACGGCCGGGTTACAATTGGGCCCCAAGCGCCCCGAGAGGGCCTTTTGGGGCCATTTGCGACGCGTCACTTGTATTTTTTGCGCAAACACCCGAGGATCATGCTCCGTGTCACGCCGCAACCCCACAGAGGAGGAGCTCGCCCTTGACCGCCTGCCCAAGGCGCCGCTGAACCGCGAAAGCGTCCGCCAAGCGCTGGAGCTCGCCCGCTACGTGCGGCCGTACAGGGTCCGGTTCTTCGCCGGGCTTTCGACGCTCCTCGTGAGCGCCTCGCTCGGCCTGGCATTCCCGCTCCTCGCCGGCACCGTGATCGACGCGGCGCTCCACCCGGGGCATGCGCGCCTGATCGGCCTCGGCGTCGTGACGGTGAACCAGGTCGCCCTGCTGCTCGCGGCCTCGGTCACCCTCCAGGCGATGTGCTCCTTCAACAGCGCCCTCTCCTTCAACCGCGTCGGCCAGAGCGCCCTCGCCGACCTGAGGCGCGACTGCTACAGCCGTCTGATCTCGCTTCCGATGGCGTTCTTTTCGCGCCGGCGCGTCGGCGAGCTGACGAGCCGCGTGTCCACGGACGTGGCCCAGATCGAGGGCGCCCTCATCGACGCCCTGCCGCAGATGTGCCGCCAGACCATCTTCCTGCTCGGCGGCGTGACGATGATCGCGATGACCTCCGGCCGCCTGACCGCCGTCATGCTGGGCACCCTCCCCATCCTCATCGCGGCCGCAGTATTCTTCGGAAGGCGCCTGCGGCGCTACTCGCGCGAGACCCAGGACCAGCTCGCGGCGACGAACACGATCGTCGAGGAGACGCTCCAGGCCATCGCGAGCGTGAAGGCTTTCTCCAACGAGAACTTTGAGCTCGGCCGCTACGGCAAAGCCAACGCGAGGGTGCTCGCGGCCGCGCTCGGCGCCGCCAAGTGGCGGGCCGTCTTCGTGGCCTTCTTCATCATCGCCCTCTTCGGCGGCATCGTGATCGTGCTCTGGTTCGGCGCCAGCCTGATGGGCACCGGCGCCATCACCGAGGGCCAGCTGACCCGCTTCGTCCTCTACACGACGTTCGTGGCCGGGGCCATGGGCCAGGCCGCGGAGCTCTTCAGCCAGGTGCAGAAGACGGTCGGCGCGACGGAGCGCGTGCGCGAGCTCCTGCGCGAGCCGACGGAGGACCTCTCCAGCGCCCCCGCGGTGCCCGGCTCGGGCCTGCCGCCCCGCCTGAGCGGCTCCGTGGCGTTCGAGTCCGTGAATTTCCGGTACCCGGCGCGTCCCGAGGTGACGGTCCTCAACGAAGTCACGCTGGCTGCGAGGCCCGGCGAGCGGATCGCGCTCGTCGGACCGAGCGGCGCCGGCAAGTCGACGATCACCGCCATCCTGCTTCGGTTCTACGACCCCGCGAGCGGGCGACTCGTCATCGACGGCCGCGACGCCCGGGAATACCCGCTCGGCTGGCTGCGCGGGCAGATGGCGATCGTCCCCCAGGACGTCCTGCTCTTTGGCGGCACGATCGCCGAGAACATCGTCTATGGCCGGCCGGACGCCAGTGAGGCGGAAATCCGCGAGGCGGCCCGCCAGGCCAACGCCGACGAGTTCATAAGCTCATTCCCCGAGGGATACGGGACCCTCGTCGGGGACCGCGGGATCAAGCTCTCGGGCGGCCAGCGCCAGCGCATCGCGATCGCGCGCGCGATCCTGAAGAACCCGGCCATCCTCATCCTCGACGAGGCGACGAGCTCCCTCGACAGCGAGAGCGAGCGCCTCGTCCAGGTCGCCCTCGAGCGCCTGATGGAGGGACGCACGACCTTCATCATCGCCCATCGCCTCGCGACCATCCGCACCGTGGACCGCATCGCGGTCATCGACGGCGGCCGAGTCGTCGAGCAGGGCACGCACGACGAGCTGTCGGGCATGGCCGACGGCCTCTATCGACGCCTGAGCACGCTCCAGTTCGGCGAGCCCGAGGCCGAGAGCGAGGCGCTGAGGCCCGAGGCCTGATTTTCCTCCGCGCGGCCACGCCGCGCCTTCGGCCGGTCTCGGACAATCGTGTCCGGGGATGGCGGTTTTCGCATCCTCGCTTGTCTGGGTCTTCAAGGGATCGCCACGGCACATTCATGCGCCGCCGCTCCCCAGCTCCGACATCAGGCCCAACATGTACCTCAAGAAACACCTATTACTCGCCGCGATCTGCATTGCGGCTTTCTCGACGTCAGCCCTCGCACAGATCGCGTGGACCAACCAATCGCCCTCCGGCCTCACGGATGACATCTGGTGCGTGAATTACGCCAACGGCACCTTTGCCGCATCCACGAGCGACGGAAAGGTGCTCACGTCCACCGACGGACTCGCGTGGAGCACCCAGACCGTTTCCGAGGGCACCTGGCTCGTGTCCATCGCCTATGGCAATGGCGACTGGGTGGCCGTCGGCGCCGGTGGCACCATCCTCGTCTCGCCGGACCTCAAGACGTGGGTGAGCGCAAAGGCGGTCACGTCCAACAAGCTGAATGGCGTGCTCTACGCCGGAGGTCTCTGGGTGGCGGTGGGAGACAGCGCCACCGTCATCACGTCGCCCGACGCGATCAACTGGACGGTACAGGCCGTCCCCGCGGGGGTCACGGGGTTCCTGCATGGGATCACCGCTGCGGGCAGTCCGGGCGAGACTCCGGAATTCTACATAAGCGGCGCGGAGACGGGGAACGGAACCGGATCCGTCAACGAGGGGGCCGTCCTCAGCATGTACGGCAACCCGACGACGCCAGGCGGCCAGACCTACACCATCTACACGGATGGGGTCGGTGCGAACCTGATACCCTCCGGCAAAGGGGCCATCGGAAACCTGGAGGCCATCTTGTTTGAACCGACCACATCAAATCTGACCGTCGCCGTCGGCTGGGGCGGCGTCTATGACGGCTACCCGGAGAGCGGGGGCCTCACGGCAGCGGCGGTTCCCAGCGTCGTGTACCGCGGGCTCACCTACGGCAATGGCTTCTGGGTCGCCGCCGGGGAACAGGGCACGATCGTCAGCTCCCAGGATGGGCTCAATTGGACCCAGCGCTTCTCCGGGGAAAGCCCCACCACACTCAGCACCGCGACCCTGCTTGGGGCCGCCTACTCCTCCTCCCTCCAGCGCTTCGTCATCGTCGGGACCGGAGGAACGATCCTCGATTCAAACTCCACGCCGACCGTTTTCGCCAACGTCTCCACGCGCGGCTACGTCGACAGCTCGGTGCCCGGTGCCCTGTTGGACGGCGGCTTCGTGATCACCGGCACAGCGCCAAGGCAGGTCCTCATCCGTGCAGACGGCCCGGCGCTCAGCACATTCAATGTCAGCGGCGCCCTGCCCGACCCGGTCCTGAGCGTCTATGCCAGCAACGGCATCTTCGTGGCATCAAATGCCGGGTGGACGACGAACACCAACGTCACGGCCATCTCCACGGCGGCCCTTGAGGTCGGTGCCTTCGCCCTGCCGAATCCGAGCAAGGACTCGGCGCTCCTGATCACGCTGCCGCCGGGCGCCTACACCGTCGAAGTGACGTCCGCCGGCGGCAATTCCGGCATCGCCCTTTTCGAAGCGTACACCGATTGATCCGCACGCGCCGGAACGCCTGGTTAGCGGGCGCTCACGAGGCACGGAAAAATCGGGCCGCTGTCGGAGCCCGCGCCCGGTCCCGATCCATTTGGGATCGGGCGACGGGTTCCAAGCCGGCAGCTGTCAAATGGCTGCCCGGCCTGTAATCGACCAAGGCCTAGGAGCAGGAGAGCCACCGCTGAAAACGCCATGTCTCGAATTGGCCCGCCCTCGTATGGACTTCCTCGAGCTCGAGTCGCCTCGTTCGAGTCTCCGTCAAAGGAACGTGCAGTCCTCGCCTGCGGGAACCTTCCAAGGAAGTGGCAAGCTTGCCCGGATCCGGATCATAGGCCCACTTGAACTTTGGAACCGGCGCCTCAGAGCCCTGTCGCCATACCGAGGATGTGTTCGTGCTCGAGGAAGGCCGCGGCAAAGATAAGCTCCGGTCGCTCGGCCTTTCCTCGCGGACTTGTCTTCGGGGATCGGGGCATGAGGACGCCCTCTCAGACTAGGGGGTCTATGTCCACCCAAGCCCGCTTTGCCCACGACTCGAGCCCCTTTTCCGCGAGCTGTACGCCCTTGGCACCTTCAAGGAGCGTCCACCGGAATGGTTCGTCGCCCGCCACGTGCTTCAGGAAGAGCTCCCATTGGGCCTTGAAGGCGTTTTCGAACACAGCGTAGTCGGGGACCTTCTGCCAGCCGTCAAAGAATTTGATCGTCTGCTCAACGTCGGGATTCCATGTCGGGCGCGGGGTATTCTCGGCCCGCTGCGTCCAGCATTCCCGCAGGCCCGCAACGGCAGAACCCTTTGTCCCATCGACCTGAAGCGTCAGGAGGTCGTCGCGGCGGACGCGCACCGTCCACGAGCTGTTGAAGTTGAGCGTCACGTCCCTGTCGGTCACGAAGATCGCGTAGGCCGCGTCGTCGGCCGTGCACCTGTAGGCGTTGCCCTTCTCGTCGCGCCGCTCGGGGATGTGCGTCGCCCCAAGGCAAGAGACGCTCTTCACGTTGCCGAAAAGGTTGTCGATCACATAGCGCCAGTGGCAGAGCATGTCCGTGATGATGCCGCCCGCATCCTCCTTTCGATAGTTCCACGAGGGCCTTTGCGCGGGCTGCAGGTCTCCCTCGAATACCCAGTAGCCGAACTCCCCCCGCACCGAGAGGATCCGCCCGAAGAAGCCCGAATCGATGAGGAGCTTGAGTTTTATCAGCCCAGGAAGCCAAAGCTTGTCCTGGACCACGCCGTTCTTGAGGCCCGCCGCATTGCACTCGCTGTAGAGTGCAAGGGCGGTCGCCGTGTCGACCGCCGTGGGTTTCTCGCAATAGATGGATTTGCGCGCCGCGATCGCCTTGCGCACGCCCTCCGCCCTCCGGTCCGTCGTCTGCGAGTCGAAATACACGGCGTTGAACGGGTCCGCGAGCGCGGCATCCAGGTCCGTCGTGAAACGGGCGACGCCATGGGCTTCGCCGAGAGCCTTCAACTTGTCGTGGTTGCGCCCCACCAGGATCGGGTCAGGCATCACCAGATCGCCATCGGCGAGCCTCACGCCGCCCTGCCTCCGTATCGCGAGGATCGACCTCACCAGGTGCTGGTTTGTGCCCATGCGCCCCGTGACGCCGTTCATGATGATGCCCAGGTTGTGTTGCTTCATTGTTGGAGAGAAATTCGAAACCTAGGAGTGGTTGAGGTAGGCGCCCTGGATGTCCGAGAGGAACTGGCCCTGGTCACCCGCCCAGCGTGACGCCGAGAATATCTCGACCTCGTTGAAGCCCGTGAAGCCTGACGACTCCACCCAGCCCCGGATCTTCCTGATGGGAATGCATCCCTCCCCCATTACGCCCCGATCGTTGAGGAGGTCCGACGTCGGCGTCTTCCAGTCGCAGATGTGGAAGGCAAAGAGCGACTTCTCTCGGCCGCAGGAGGCAATCTCGTGCTCAAGGTCCTCGTCCCACCACACGTGATAGACGTCGACAGCAATCCCAAGCCAGGGGGAATTGAGCATATTGCAGATCGCCCGCGCCTGTCCGACCGTATTCACGGCGGAGCGCGAGTCAGCGTACATCGGGTGAAGCGGCTCGACCGCGAGGCGCACCTTCGCCGCTGCGGCGTGTTCCAAGATGCCGGCTATCCCGTCGCAAATCTGCTTCCGCGACTCCTCGAGCGCCTGCCCAGGCACCGCTCCGCAAACGAGGACAATCATGGGCGCGCCGAGGGCCGCGGCCTGGTCAATGCAGCGCTTGTTCTCATCGATTGCGTCCGCCCTGCCTCTAGGAGTTGCGGAGGGAAAGAAACCGCCCCTGCAAAGGGAAACAATCGACAGCCCATGCTCCCGTATCAGGCGCCCGGTGGCGTGGGCATCGCAGCCCTCGAGGGCCTGCCTCCAGACCGTCATCCCCTTGACGCCCGCTCCCGCGAACCGCCTGACCGCCTCTTCGATTGCCCACGGTTGAGTCGTGATCGTGTGGATACAAAGGCGCGAGAAGTCTTTGAGGGGCGCGGCCAAGGTCGTCGGATCCTAACGAATGAAAAACGTGTAGTACGGCTCGGCCTTCGCCATCCTCAGGATAAGCAGAGCCAACTCCCGCGCATGGTAGTCCCCCCACATGCAGGACTCCCCGCATGGGACCTTTTTCCCCTTGGGAATATGGTCCCATCCGTTGGGCCTGTGGTAAACGGAGTGAAGGATCAACCCCTGGTGCGCCGGCGACGTGGAAAGGTAGCCCTCTCCGAACAGCGTCCTCGCCACAGTGAAGCCCGCCGCAAGGTATCGGTTTCCCGGGCCATGCTGGCCGAGGCCCTTCAGGTGGTTGCCGAGCCGGACAAGGCCCTGGGCTGAAATGGCCGCGGCGGAGGAGTCCACCGGCTCGTAGGCGTTGAAGGGATCCGCCGGGCGGCTCAGGTAATCGCCGAGCTTCCCCAGGCCGGGCGCCCCGGTGTCCCAGTAGGGTATGCCATCTATCGGCGTGTTCTCTATATAGAAATCAGCCGTGGCCTTTGCCACGTCGAGGAAACGCGAGAGGGCCTTCTTCTTCTGCCCCCGCTCGAACGAGGACTCCGGAAGCGTCGCCAGGAATTCGAGCTGCTCCGCGTAACCGCAGAGAATCCATGCGAGGCCGCGTGTCCATGTCGAGAAGGGCGAATAACCCTGCTGGGTGCTCGGGCAGCGGTACGAGCCATCGTTCAGGTTGAAGATGGACTCATGCGCGACACGACCCCTGATGTCGTAGTGGTCCCGGCCCGAGCCAAAATACACGTTGTAACGGGCCGTGGTCTCCGCGTGCTCAAGCAGGCGGGCGAGGAGCGAGATCTTCCGGTCCCGCTCGCCCATCAGGCAATGGCCCAGCTGGTGGCTTATTCCCAGCACCCTCAGGGAACGGATCGTGTCGGCAAAAAGGGAGTGCGGCCCGTTGAAGGAATAGATGTATCCGAGGTTGCCCGGGATCGGCGTCCATCGCGCTGCCTGAACGGCACCGCTCACCTTCAGCGCCAACTCGTAGAAATCAACCTCGGCCGGGTCCGCCGAGAGCCGGCCCTCGCGCGCGAGCCGGTGGAGGTTGCCATAGGTGGATACGTTGTTGAACCCGTGGTCGTGAACCCCGATATGGCTCACGTGCCTCGCCATGTCTCGGAGCGTTCCCTCCCTGCCGAAGGTCATGGCGCTCCTATCCTCCGTCGCGTCGAATTGGAGGATGGCCGAACCGTAGAAAAAGCCCTGCGTCCACTCGGTCCATCCGCGCGACCGGTACTTGCCGCCAACCGTGAAGACCGGCGAGCCGTTCGAGGACCTCCAGCTTTTCCGGAGCGACCGGACCTTGTGGCCGGACACCTCGAAGAGCCGTTCAGCCGCGAACCTGAGCGCCCCTGCGTTCAGTGTCTTGTCGATCTTGATCATTTTGGGAGGGCTCAGAGCCGCCGGATGCTGAACCCGCCGTCAACGGGGATCACGGCGCCTGTGGAAAACGGCAGGTCGCCCGCAATAACCGACCGCACGGCCCTGCCAACGTCCTCTGCGGTGCCCCACCTCATCTGGGGCACAAGCCCGCTCGCGAGGAGCGCGTCATACTTCTCCTTCACCCCCACCGTCATGTCCGTCGCCATGATTCCGGGGCGTATCTCGACGACCTGGATCCCCTCGGCGGAGAGACGAGTCGCCCAGAGCTGCGCCGCCATGGCAAGTCCCGCCTTCGAAATGCAGTAGTCTCCGCGACTGACGGATGCCGTGTCGGCGGAAATCGAGGTGATGAAGACTATCCGGCGGTCTCCCTTTCGGCCCAGGGGCAATGGGTTGGCCATCCAGTGACGCGCCACGATCTGGGTGAGGAAATAGGGTCCCTGGAGGTTGGTGCCCAGGATTTCCCCAAAGGACTCCTCGGTCGCATCCAGGATGTCGGCGCGGATCCTGGGCGCCACGCCGGCGTTGTTCACGAGGGCGTCGATCCGCCCGAATCCCGAGAGAGTCTCCTCCAGTATGCGCCTGCGGTCCGCTCCCAAGCTGACGTCCGCACGCACAGGTAGAAACTTCTGCGAAGGAGACTTCGCGGACTTCCTGCACGCTTCGGCGGTCTCGGCGGCTGCGTCAGCATTCCTCGTGTAATTGACGGCAACGGAGCACCCCTGCTCGGCCAGCTGGAGGGCTATTCCTCTGCCAAGGCCGCGCCCCGCGCCAGTTACGAGGACAACGGGATGTTCAGCGGGGTCGGTCTGCACCGCTCCATAATACTCCCCTACCGGCCCGGGCGTGAGGATTTTGTCGGTGCCCTTTAGGATTTTTTCGTGTTGCCTCCGGTGCTAATGAGGCGCCGCTTTAGATCGCTCCTGATGGATTGCGTGAATATTCGCACGCCCAGCCTCCATGTCCTGAAGCTGGCGCTCCACAGCCACCTGCCCGAGCGCGACTCCGTGGAACAGCACACACACAGATCGAGCCAGGCCCTGCTTTACCTCAACGGCGACGGTTGGCAGTCGCTCTCAAGGAACAGGGCGCGTGTCGAGCCGGGGACACTCGTCATGGTGTCGCCGGGCATCCTTCATTCCTTCGCCCGCCTGGGAACCAAGGTGCCGCAGTGCCTGGTGATAGACTTCAAGTTCAGGCATCCGGGGAGGCAACGCACGACGGTCTCCAGCCTCACCCGGTCAGAGCTGGCCCAGGTCCGCCAATGTATAGCTCATCTGGCCCACGTGCAGGGGGAGTCCGAGACCGCTCTCCACTCCGCCGGGGCGGCCATGGTCCTCCAGGTCATGATCACGCTCCTGCGATCTGCGGGGTGGCTGCCGCGCGAAACTCCCCACGCGCCCGGCAACTCAGGAAGGGCCATATCGGAGCTTCTCTCCAAGTTGGACCCAACCGCCATACTCTCCGACATCATCCGCCAAAGCGGGTACCAGAGGGATCACCTGAACTTCCTCGTCAAACGCGAGACAGGGGTGACACTGGGGCAGTACCGCTCCCAGCAGCGCCTGCTGCTCGCGAAGCGCCTTCTAGCGGAGCAGGTCCGCGTCTCGAGCGTGGCTGCTGCCGTCGGACTTCCGGACCAGAGTTATTTCTCGCGCTGGTTCCGGCGGCAGACCGGCCAACAACCCTCGGCCTGGGGCCGGGACTGGCGCTGAGCCAACCGGGGCGTCGCGAAGCTCTTGGCTCAGGTATACACCCTGCTCGCTGCACCTCGGCACCCATTCGATCACGCCCAAGATCAAAAATACTATAAGCCATTGATTACAAGTGGCTGCCCGGCCTGGATTCGAACCAGGACTAGGTGAGTCAAAGTCACCGGTGCTACCATTACACCACCAGGCAAAATGGGGAACCAAAGAACGTGCTAGCCCGACAATAATGCCGTCAATCGTGTAATCGAGCGGATTGCACTGGGGAGTTGACGCCCTATTTGCCCGATCGTTTCATTTGGCTCCATGCACGCCTCCGTTCCTGTCGATCCCAGGGTGAAGTACAAACGCATCATCCTCAAGCTCTCGGGAGAGTTGCTCCGGGGCGAAAAGACCGGTGATCCCATCGATGCGGACGCCCTCGAGCGCACCTGCAAGCAGGTGAAGGAGATCCACGACCTGGGGGTCGAGATCTGCGTCGTGATAGGAGGCGGGAACATCTTCAGGGGCCTCACCGGCGAGAAGCGCGGGGTCGACCGGACGACGGGCGACTACATGGGCATGCTGGCGACCGTCATCAACGGCATGGCGATCATGGACCGGCTGGAGAAGATGGGGGTCACGACCCGGGTCCAGAGCGCGATTCCGATGAACCAGATCGCCGAGCCGTTTATCCTTCGCCGGGCTATCCGGCACCTTGAAAAGGGCCGCGTGGTCATCTTCGTGGCCGGCACGGGCAACCCCTACTTCTCCACCGATACGACCGCCGCCCTGCGCGCCTCGGAAATGCGGGCCGACATTATCGTCAAGGCGACCAAGGTAGACGGCATCTACGACAAGGACCCGAAGAAGCACGCTGACGCCGTGAAATACGACACCATCTCGTTCATCGACGCCCTGAAGCAGCGCCTCAAGGTGATGGATTCCACGGCCTTCTCGCTCTGCCTCGACAACCATGTCCCGATCCTCGTCCTCGACCTTCATGAGGATCATGCGATCCTTCGCGGCGTCACGGGCAAGAAGGTCGGCACGCTCGTGCACGCCTGAGTCTCAACAAAACCCCCCGCCATGTCACATCCCCTGCTCACGGAGGCCAACGCCAAGATGAAGAAGGCGCTGGACCACACGCTCCACGAATTCTCCTCGATCCACACCGGCAAGGCCACGCCGGCGATGGTCGAGGGCGTCATGGTCGAGGCCTATGGCTCGACGATGCGCCTGAAGGAATGCGCCGCCATCACGACGCCCGACTCCCGGATGATCCAGATCCAGCCCTGGGACGCGGGCCTGACGAAGGCCGTCGAGAAGGCCATCCAGGTCGCCAACCTCGGTTTCAACCCGGTGGTCGACGGCAAGATCGTACGCGTGCCGCTCCCCGACATGAGCCGCGAGCGCCGCCAGGAATTCGTCAAGACCGCGGCGAGGATCGCCGAGGAGGGCCGCGTCCACATCCGCAACGTGAGGCGCGACATCATGGAATCCGTAAAGAAGGGCAAGTTCCCCGAGGACGAGACGAAGCGCCTCGAGAAGGATGTCCAGGCCGCGACGGACAAGGCGATCAAGGAGATCGGCGACCACTTCAACACGAAGGAGAAGGAACTTCTCGCAGTGTGAGCGGCGGCGCATGCTGACGCCCCGCAAATCGCCTGCGAAGGTGATCGTGAAGCTCGGCACCGGCGTGCTCACGTCCGGCGTCGGCCGGCTCAACACCGCCAGGATCGCCGAGGTCTGCGCGCAGATCGCGGCCCTGAAGGCCGCCGGTTCCGAGGTCATTGTCGTCTCGTCCGGCGCCGTCGGCCTCGGCATGGGACGGCTCGGCCTGAAGCGCCGCCCCTCCGAGACGGCGCTCAAGCAGGCCTGCGCCGCGGTGGGCCAGAGCCTCCTCATGCAGACGTGGCAGGCCGGTTTCGAGCCGCACGGGATCACCGTCGCCCAGGTGCTCCTCACCCACGAGGACCTTCGCGCGAGGGCGCGCTATCTCGGCGTCAAGGAGACCCTCTCCCAGGTGATCGGCTACGGGGCCGTACCCGTCATCAACGAGAACGACGCCGTCAGCGCCGCCGAGATCAAGGAGGTCGGCCGCGGATTCGGCGACAACGACACGCTCTCCGCCATGGTGGCGAGCCTCGTCGGAGCCCAGTTCCTCATCATCCTCTCGACCGCGCCCGGCCTTGTCGACATGAAGGGCACGGGCAGGATCGTGCCGGTCGTCGAGAAGATCACGCCCGAGATCGAGGCCATGGCCGGCGGCACGACCAGCGAGACAGCAGTCGGGGGCATGGTGAGCAAGCTCTCCGCGGCGAGGATCGCGACCAAGTCGGGCTGCGGAGTCTTCATCGCGAGCGGCGCCGAGCCGGACGTCATCCCGCGCCTCCTCGGCGGCAGCGGTCCCGGGACCTTCTTCGTGCCGAGCGGCCGCGGCCTCGAGGCTAAGAAGCGATGGCTCGCTTATTTCCAGAGGCCGTCGGGCACCATCGCCATCAACCTCTGCGCCGTGCCCGTCCTCCTGGACGAGGGCCGCAGCCTGCTCGCGGTGGGCGTGACGGGCTCGACTGGGGATTTTGATGCCGGCGACATTGTCGACATTGCGGGCCCGGACGGGACCGTGATCGCGCGCGGAAAGGCCTCGTTCGCCTCGGGCGAGATCGCGGCCATCGCCGGCCTGAGGGGCGACGAAGTCCGCGCCCTCCATCCCAGCCGCAAGCGCATCGAGGTCGTCCACCGCAGCGATCTGGCCCTCCTTTGAAATCCCTGGACGAGCTCCGGGGGCTTACGGGTCCCCAGTGGAGGGCCTTCATAGCGGCGTACTTGGGCTGGATGCTGGACGCCTTCGACTTCTTCCTGCTCGTGATGCTGGCCGTTCACGTGGCCGACGACTTCCACACTGGGATGAAGTCGATGGCCTACGCGATCTCGCTGACGCTTGCGATGCGCCCGGTCGGCGCCCTCATCTTTGGGCTGATTGCCGACAAGTTTGGCAGAAGGCCGGCACTCATGGGGAGTATCCTCCTCTACGCCACTATCGAGCTCCTGTCGGGGTTCGCCCCGACGCTGACGGCCTTCCTCATCCTGAGGGCCCTCTTCGGAATCGGGATGGGAGGCGAATGGGGCGTGGGGGCATCGCTCGCCATGGAGACGATTCCGGCGAAAACCCGCGGCATTCTTTCCGGGCTTCTCCAGCAGGGCTATTCGTGCGGCTACCTGCTCGCCGTCCTCGCAAACGGCCTCCTCTACAGCCTCATCGGCTGGCGGGGACTGTTCATGGTTGGGGCGGTGCCGGCGATCCTCGTCATCTTCATCCGCATGGGCGTCGCGGAATCACCCGCGTGGGCCGGCCGGGCGGACCCCAAGGCCGAGCCCGCCTCCCGGATGGGCGACATCTGGGGGACGCTTCGCACGAAATGGCCCCTCTTCCTCTATATGGTGCTGCTGATGGCGGCATTCAACAGCTTCAGCCACGGGACCCAGGACCTGTACCCGAGCGGATTTCTCGAGAAGCAGCGGGGGCTCTCGCTCGGCACCGTCACCCGGATAGCGATCACCTACAACATCGGCGCCATCATGGGGTGCATCCTCTTTGGCGCGCTCTCGCAGAAGCTCGGCCGCAGGAAGGCGATCGCCGCGGGGGCGCTCCTCGCCCTGCCGATAATCCCCGTTTGGATCGGAGCCAGCTCCGTCATCGGCCTGGCGATCGGCGCCTTCCTGATCCAGTTCGTGGTGCAGGGCGCCTGGGGTGTCGTGCCCGCCCACCTGAACGAACTCTCTCCGCCCTCCGTCCGGGGTACCTTCCCTGGACTGGCCTATCAACTCGGCAACCTGTGCGCGTCGTTTGTTGGCCCGCTTCAGGCCTCGCTTGCCGAGAGCCACGGCGGGCGTTTCTCGTTCGCGCTGGCCTCGGTCGTTTCGGTCGGGGCCGTGACCCTCGCCGTCGTGGCCCTATTGGGACCGGAGGAACGCACGGCGGAGCTCGCGCCGCAGGCGCAAAGGGCCTAGCCTGGGAGATTCATGGATTTTGCCCTGGACCCACGACCCGCTCCCGAAGCCGTACCGCAGGTTGACTTCAGGGCGCAGCTCAATGACGAACAGTTCAACGCCGTAACCGCACCTCCGGGACCCCTCCTTGTCCTCGCCGGAGCCGGTTCCGGCAAGACCCGGACGCTGACCTACCGCGTGGCGTGGCTCATCTCGCAGGGTGTGCGGCCCGGCGAGATCCTGCTGCTCACGTTCACGAACAAGGCGGCGAAGGAGATGCTCTACCGTGTCCAGGAGCTGACCGGCATTGAGCCGAAGCGTTTCTGGGGGGGGACGTTCCACTCGATCGGGCACCGGGCCCTGCGCATGTACGGCGAGGCGATCGGCCTCGCGAAGACGTTCACGATCCTGGACGCCGAGGAGGCCGAGCGCCTTCTCAAGCAGGTTGTCGAGGCCCAGGACAAGTCGTTCTTCAAGGACAAGACGCGCCCGAGGTCGGGCCCCCTCTTTGGCATCATCTCGCTCGCCCGCAACACGCAGCTCTCGGTCGAGGAGACCGTGGAGAGGTACTTCCCCCACTATTCCGACATCAGCGACCGCCTCCCCGGATTCGCGAAGGCCTACGACCTGCGCAAGCGCGAGCAGAAGGTGTGCGACTACGACGACCTCCTGGAGCATTGGCTGGCCCTCCTGAAGCAGGCCCCCGAGGTGTCGGCGTACTTCTCGGAGCGATTCCGCCACGTGCTGGTCGACGAGTACCAGGACACGAACACCCTCCAGGCCCAGATCGTCGACACGATCGGCTCCCACCACCGCGTGATGGCGGTAGGCGACGACGCGCAGTGCATCTACTCGTGGCGCGGCGCAAACTTCGAGAACATCATGTCGTTCCCCGAGCGCCACCCGGGCACGGTGATCCACAGGATCGAGACGAACTACCGCTCAACGCCCGAGATCCTGAACCTGGCGAACGGCGTCCTGATGGCCCAGCCCAAGGGACGGCACTTCGACAAGGAGCTCCGGGCGGCGCGCGGCCACATGGAGAAGCCCTATGTCGTCCAGGCGATGGACGACCGCGAGCAGGCGGAGTTCATCGTGAAGCGCATTCGCTCCCTGCACGAGGACGACGGCGTCTCGCTGAACAGCATCGCGGTGCTTTACCGCTCCCACTTCATCGCCGTGGAGACCCAGATCGCCCTGGCGAGGTCGGGCATACCCTACCACATCACGAGCGGCGTGAAGTTCTTCGAGCGACAGCACATCCGCGACCTGGTGGCGCTCCTTCGTTTCGTCTACAACCCCTCGGACACGCAGGCATGGGAGCGCGTGGCCGTCCTGCTTCCCAAGGTCGGTGAGAAGGGGGCCCAGAAGCTTCACGCGGCCGCGCTTGCCGACGCACGCGACTTCCAGAAGAACTTTGTCGACGCCCTGGCCTCGGAGGATGTCCGCGCCAAGGTGCCGCGGGACGCGAGGACAGACTGGGAGGCGCTGGTCGAGTCGTTGAAGCAGGTGCGGCAAGCCATGCAGGAGAAGAGCCCCGCGGACGCCGTCGGGACGGCGATCGACGGCTGGTACGGGGACTACCTCAAGGGGGCCTACGCCGACTACGCCGACCGCCTCGAGGAATTGACGGCCCTCGTCGGCTTCGCGCAGCGCTTCGAGGAGACCCAGGACTTCCTGGCGCAGATCCTCCTGCTGAACAGCGAGACCAGCGACCGCCACGTCGACACGGACACAGACGCGGTGAAGCTGACGACCGTGCACCAGGCCAAGGGACTTGAATACGACGTGGTCTTCGTCATCGGCCTCGCCGACGGGCAGTTCCCGGGGCGCCGGTCGATCGAGGCGGGCGACGTCGAGGAGGAGCGCCGGCTTTTCTATGTCGCCGTGACGCGGGCGCGCAACGAGCTATACCTGAGCTTCCCCAAGATCGCCTCCAGGCCGGGGCCGGGGGGAATGATGCTGACGCCGAGCCGGTTCCTCCAGGAGCTGTCGCCCGACCTCTACCAGCAGCTCAAGATCAAGCGCCTTCAGGGCTGGTGAGTGAGGTCGGGCTCGCGCTCGTAGCGCACCTCGGCGATCCTCGCGTAGTTCCCGTCGGCGAGCATGAAGACCTCGTTCGTGAAAACGTCGTCGTCCAGCTTCGTCAGCTTGACGCGAACCGTGTCGACGGACGCGTCCTTGTTCGTCTCGGTGAGGTCGTGGGTCAGCACGTTCCCGTCCACGGCGACCAGGCCGTCGGTGAGGCTTCCGCCCGAGTCCGTGTAGAACATGCGGAGCTTCCCCTTTGCGGCGTCCCAGGCGTACATGCCGCTCACGTAGGGCGAGCGGTGGCTGCCGTGGACGATCCATGAGGCGAACCGCACGCCCTGCCTGTTCTCGGCCCAGGCAAAGTGCAGCTCGATGACGCGCGGGACGCCGTCCTTGCCCGCGGCGATCGGGCCGGACCAGACGCCGCCGATGAGGGACTCAAGTATGGCATAGGGAGAGGCGGGGGCCTCGGGGGGGGCGTGCGCGGCCGAGGGCTCGGGGGCCGCGGCAGGGGCGTCGGCGCGCAGGCCCGGCGCGAGGGCCAGGGACAGGAGGAGCGCGAGGCCGGGGTTCAGTTTCATGGTTCGGGCTGGCGGGTGCGGGGTCCCGCAGCCAAAAACCTGCGGGCCCGCTCGCCTTTTTTCTATTTCATCCCTTCATTGCTGTCGAGTCGGCAGCAGCCCCCTCCCCCCGGGGCAGTCGCCAAAATCCCCATCGATGAACCGCAGAGACTTCCTCACCACCGCCGCCGCGGCGACCGTCGCCGCGGGGGCCTTCGTCCCGCGGGTGCTGGCCGCGGACGACTTCCAGAAAGCGGACGGCATGAACTACGCCCCGACGGCGAAGCCGAACCCGGTCGTCGGCCCCGGACAGTTCAACATCGCCGCGATTCGCCTCGACCACGGCCACATCTACGGCATGTGCAACGGCCTCACCGAGGCGGGGGCGACGATCAAGACCGTGTGGGACCCCGACGCCATGAAGACGGCCGCCTTCCTCGCGAAGTATCCCCAGGCCAAGGTGGCCGCGTCGCTCGAGGAGGTCCTCGCCGACCCGGACATCAAGCTGGTCTGCTGCGACGCCGTCACGTCCGAGCGAGGGCCCATCGGCTGCAAGGTGATGGAGGCCGGCAAGGACTACTTCAGCGACAAGGCCCCCTTCACAACCATGGAGCAGCTCGACCAGGCCAAGGACGTCGTGACGAGGACGGGCCGCAAGTACATGGTCTACTACAGCGAGCGCCTGCACAATGAGTCTGCGATGTTCGCGACCGACCTGGTGGAGCGCGGGGCCATCGGGAAGATCGTGAGCGTGACGATCCTGGCGCCCCACCGCCTCGCCAAGGCCGGCCGGCCGGCCTGGTTCTTCGAGCGGGAAAAGTACGGCGGCATCCTCTGCGACCTGGGAAGCCACCAGTTCGAGCAGCTCCTCACCTTCACCCGGTCCGGCGACGCCACGATCGCGTACGCCGCCGTCGGGAACTTTGCCAACGCCGACACGCCGGAGCTCGAGGACTTCGGCGAGGCCTGCGCGACCGGGGACTCCGGGACCGCCGGCTACGTGCGCGTCGACTGGTTCACGCCCGACGGGGCCAAGGCGTTCGGGGACGGCCGCACCTTCATCGTGGGGACCAAGGGAACGATCGAGCTGCGCAAGTACATGGACGTGGCGCGCGGAGGTGGCGACCAGGTCTACATCATTGACGAGAAGGGCGAGCAGCACATCGACGTCGCGGGGAAGGTCGGCTTCAGGTTCTTCGGCCAGCTGATCCTCGACTGCCTGCACCGCACCGAGAACGCGATGACCCAGGCCCATGCCTTCAAGGCCGCGGAGCTCTGCCTGCGGGCCCAGGCGATGGCGGTCAAGGTGACGTAGCCCATGGGTTCCCAGGCCACGGATCGCACGCAGGGGCTCGGCGCGGACGAGGTTGCCCGCTACCGCTCCGAGGGGTACCTCATCAACCACAGGCCCGTGCTCGCCGCGGACCGCTTCGCCGCGCTGAAGGCGTATTTCGAGAAGGTGCTCGCAGACCTGCCCGCGGGCGAGCGCCCCGAGTCGATGGACGTGCCGCACTTCATGCACCCGCGCCTCCTGGAGTGGGCGCTCGACCCGGCGGTCCTTGCGCTGGTCGAGCCGATCCTGGGCGGGGACCTCGCGCTCTTCTCGACCCACTTCATCTGCAAGCCCAGGGGCAACGGAAAGCGTGTCCCCTGGCACGAGGACAGCGCGTACTGGAAGGGGAAGATCGAGCCGATGGAGGTCTGCACCGTGTGGCTCGCCATCGACCCGTCGACCCGGCTCAACGGCTGCATGATGGTCATCCCCAGGAGCCACAGGGAGGGACGCGCGGGCTTCAGCGACTACGAGTCCGTCGACCCCCAGACCTCGGTCTTTGCCACGGAGATTCTGAAGCAGCAGCGCGACGACCTGCACCGGGTCTACATTGAGCTCCAGCCGAACGAGTGCTCGCTCCACGACGCGCGCATCCAGCATGGCTCCGAGCCCAACACCTCGACGATCCGCCGCTGCGGGTGGACGATGCGCTTCTGCCCGTCGTCGGTGAAATTCAACCAGGAGGGGTTTGCCGGCGGACACCAGGTCTACCTCGCGAAAGGCCGGGATCTCGGCGACAACGTGTATGCCGACCCGACCAAGGCCTATCCCGAGGTGATGAGGAAGCGCGGCGAGTCCAGCCGCTACAAGAACAGCCACTGACCGGGTCTTGTCAGGACACCTTGCCGACGAGGGCGCGCACCTGGTCGGTGATTTCCTTCAGCTCAAAGGGCTTCCCGATCACGCTGGCGACGCCCAGCGTGCGGAACCGCTCCCTCGTGTCGGGAGGCAGGTAGCCCGAGGCGATCAGGATCGGGATGTCCGGGCGCAGCGCCAGGATCCGCTCCGCGAGCTCGACGCCGTTCATCTCGGGCATCGTGAGGTCGCTGATCACAGCGCATATGCCCGCGGGAAACTCCTTGAACGCCTTGAGCGCCTCGACCGGGCTCTCGAACGACAGCGGCACGAATCCCAGCTTCCTAAGGAGGATGGACCCGGTCACGCGCACCTCGGCCTGGTCGTCTACGAGCATGATCTTCCTGCCGTCGCCGAAGGGCGTGAAGTCGCCTTGGCTCGCGAGAAACCCCGGCGGGCGCGAACCCATCTCGCTCGACGCGGGGAAATAGAGGTCGAAGGTGGTGCCCAAGCCCGGCTCGCTCTCGACCACGATTGCACCGTCGTGGCTCTTGACGATCGCATGGACCATGGCGAGTCCCAGGCCCGTGCCGCCGCTGTCGGCCTTCGTCGTGAAGAAAGGCTCAAAGACGCGCTTGAGGACGTCCTCGTCCATGCCGCAGCCATTGTCGCGCAGGCGCAGGCGGACGACGTGGCTCTCCTTGACCTGCGGGTGGCGCTCGCGCAGGCCCTCGCTCGGCTCAACTGGCCCAAGGTCGAGGGCCAGCACGCCGCCCTTCTCGCGCATCGCGTGCACGCTGTTGGTGCCGAGGTTCATCACGACCTGGTGGATCTGGCTCGAGTCGAAGGCGACCCACGGGCAACCCGGGGCGAAGTTCGTCCGGATCTCGATGTCGGAGCGCAGGCCCACGCGCAGGAGCTGCACGGCCTCGAGCACCGTCGGCCCGATGGGAGCCGCGACGCGATAGTCCTGCTCCAGGCGGCTGAACGAGAGGATGCGGGCGACCAGGTCGCGGGCGCGGCGGCACGCCTGCACCGACGCCTCGAGCGTCTCCTGCGCGGGGTGCTCGCTGCTCAGCTCCATCTCGGTCAGCTGGAGGTTCCCGAGGATGCCCGTCAGGATGTTGTTGAAGTCATGGGCGATGCCTCCCGCGAGCGTGCCGAGCGCCTCGAGCTTCTGGGTCTGGCGAAGCTGCTCCTCAAGGTGCATGCGCCTCTCCTCGTCCTTGAGCGACTGCGTGATGTCGCGCAGCGCGGTCATCCGGATGGAGCGGTTGCCAACCTCCATCATCCGCGCGCGGGCCTCCGCGTCGAACTGGCTCCCGTCCTTGCGGATCATCTTGTGGCGGTAGACGAGTTCGCGCCCGTGCCGGATGTTGTCCGCCACGGCGTCCCTCGATTCCGGGCTCACGAATTCCACGACGGAGCGCCCGACGATCTCCGCGCGGTCGTAGCCGAGGAGCTTCAGCCCCTGGTCGTTGACGTCGAGGATGAGGCCCCGCTCGGTGATGAAGACGCCCTCGAAGGCCGCCGCCGTGAGGTTGCGAAAGCGCGCCTCGCTGTTGCCGAGCTGCTGGACCAGGGCGTCGCGCTCGCCGACGGCGATCGCGGGGATCAGGCCCACCATGGCGCAGATCGTCAGAAAGCCGTAGAGCCGGGCGACCGAGGCCCCGGAGACGGTGTCGGCGGGGAAGTAGACGGCGGGGTAATGCGAGGCCAGGAATATCACCAGCACGGCGGTCAGCAGGTTGACGGCCGATGCCCCCCGTACCCCGAATCGCAGCGCCGCCCACAGGATGAAGGGAAGGAGCGTGAATTTCTCGGCGTTTCCGGCCGTCGCCCCGAACGAGAAGACGGCCACGACGACGATGCCCGACACCAGGAGGAACATCTCGGCGAGCCGACGCGGCTCATTCCACCAGCGCTCCCTCGGCTCGGACGGCGAAGCCCACATCAGGACAAAGGGGGCCACGGTCACCAGGGACACGGCGTTGCTGGACCAACCCACCATCCAGGCGTCAAAATAGGGCGCCGTCTCGCCCAGTGCGCGCGCAAAGCCGGCCAACGCGGTGGCGACGAGCGAGGACGTGCACAGGGCCGAGCACGCCACAAGGCCGAGCAGTTCCCGCATGGTCTTCAGATTCGTCGTCTGGCTCACGAAACGGCGGAAAAGGTAGGCGCCCACCGCGGTCTGGATCGTGTTTGCCACGGCATAAACCGTTGTCATACCGGGAGTAGTCCCGTTCAGATGGTCGAAAATCCAATTCGCGATGGCCGCGCAAAGCAGGAGGGCCGGCCAGTCCGATGTCTCGACCAGGAGGAGCACGGAGACTGAGAACCCCGCCGGTATCCAGAAGCTGACATCGGAGCCCTCGCGGGACGCGAGGTACCAGCTCGCCTCGCAACAGACGAAAAAGGCTATCCCGTAGAGCAGGGCCCTCAGCCAAAGGGGACGCGACTTGGGGTTATCCAACGCCATTCAGTCCCTGGGGAGAAGCGTGTCGTGGAGGATTTTGATGCATTTACCGGGCATGGTTTAGCGTAATTTGAGCCAAGTCACAGGCTATCGGGGGCCTGCGGGACCGGCCCGGGTGAGCCCCATAGCCAGTTGCACTGGACGAAAATCGAGGCTCTGTGTTTGTTGAATCATACCATGTCCCAACCCACCGTGGAAAATGTAGTTATCATCGGCACCGGCTGCGCTGGCTTGACCGCGGCCGTGTATACGGGGCGCGCAAATCTGAGCCCGCTTGTCCTGGAAGGTCCCCTCCCGGGCGGCCAGCTGACCACGACGAGCGAGGTCGAGAACTTCCCGGGATTCCCCGAGGGCGTGGATGGATTCCACCTGATGGACAGCCTGCGCAAGCAGGCGGCGAAGTTCGGCACCCGCTTTGAGCAGACTCTCGTCCATTCGGTCGACTTCACCTCGATGCCGCGCAAGCTCATCTGCGCCGACAGGACCATCCTCGCCAAGACGGTCATCATCGCGACGGGCGCCTCGCCTCGCATGACCGGCATCCCCGGTGAGAAGGAACTCTACGGCGGCAAGGGCGTCACGACGTGCGCCACGTGCGACGGCGCCTTCTACCGCAAGATGGACGTCGCCGTCATCGGCGGCGGCGACAGCGCCGCGGAGGAGGCACTTTTCCTCACGCGTTTTGCGAGCAAGGTCTACCTCGTGCACCGGCGCAATGCGCTGCGCGCCTCCAAGATCATGGCCGACCGCGTGGCTGCGCACGCCAAGATCGAGCCCGTCTGGGACTCGGCCCCGCTCGAGGTGGTCGGCGTGCCCGCGGGCGCCGTCAGCGGCCTCAGGGTGAAGCACGTCAAGACCGGCGGCGAGCTGGTCCTGCCTGTGAAGGGCGTCTTCGTCGCAATCGGCCATATCCCGAACTCGGGCCCCTTTGCCTCCGCGCTCGACGTGAATGAGAACGGCTACTTCGTGCCCGCCGCCGGCTCGCAGGTGCGCACGAAGGTGCCCGGCGTGTACGTTGCGGGTGATTGCGCGGACCATGTTTATCGCCAGGCGATCACGGCGGCGGGCATGGGCTGCCAGGCCGCGATCGATGCGGAGCGCTGGCTTGCCGAACACGGCGAGTGAGCGACCTCGGCATACCGGCGGACTACGGGCGCTGGCGCGGCCTTTCTCTCCAGGCCGAGGCCACGGAACTCGCCTCCATCGGGCCGAATCCCGACGGCCGGGACATCCAGCTCGCGCCCGAGGCGGCGCAGGCGTGGTCCCGGATGAGGGCCGCGGCCCGCGGGGACGGGATAATGCTGGTGGCGCATTCGGGATTTCGGAGCATGCAGCGCCAGTCCGAGATCATTCATGCGAAGCTCAAAGCTGGCGAAGCCATCGAGAACATCCTCAGGCTTGTCGCCGCGCCCGGGTACAGCGAGCACCATACGGGCCGCGCCATTGATATCGGCGTACCCGGCGAGCCGCCCCTGACCGAGGCCTTTGCCGGCACGCCCGCCTTTGCCTGGCTCAGCTCCAGGGCCGCAGGATTTGGGTTCCGGATGTCCTTTCCCAGGGACAATCCCCACGGCATCGCCTATGAGCCGTGGCACTGGTTCTATCAGATCGCCAAGTTGCCTTAGGCGATGGATTTAACCTGCTGCCCTGCAAAATATTAAGCTTAATCATTAGAATGATTCTTATTCCTTGTTGAAACTCGGTACCATTCCAATTAACTGAACGTAACACCCTTCGACCATGTTCTCCAACACCGACAGTTCAGAGGCCCTCGCCCAACGCCTGTCCGACAGCGGGCTGCGCGCCACGCCCCAGCGCGAGGTCATCTACAGCGTCCTCCTGAAGAAGCGCGACCACCCCACCGCTGAGGATGTCTTTGCCCGGGCGAAGCCCGAGATGCCGATGATCTCCCTCGCCACGGTCTACAACTGCCTGGAAACGCTGGTCCAGTGCGACCTCGTGCGGGCGGTCAACTTTGAGCGCGGCCCAACCCGGTACTGCCCCAATTTGCGCCCGCATGCCCATTTCCATGACGAGACGACGGGGGCCACCCACGACATCGAGCTTCCCCCGGGCCTGATCGACCAGGTGAAGGCGGTCCTTCCCCCCGATTTTGACGCCACATCGGTCGAGATCATCTTCCGGGGCAAGGCGCCCGCGAAGTCCTGAACCCCGGAACACGCATCCCCTTCATGTCCTCACTCGAAATCAAGAACCTGCACGTCTCCACCGGGGACAAGGAAATCGTCAAGGGCGTGTCCCTGACGATCAATACCGGCGAGATCCATGCGATCATGGGGCCAAACGGAACCGGCAAGTCGACGATGGCGAAGGCCATCGCGGGGCATCCCGACTACGTGATCACCGAGGGCGACGTGCTCATCGACGGCAAGTCCATCCTCGAGATGGAATCCGACGAGCGGGCGCGCGAGGGCATCTTCCTCGCGTTCCAGTACCCGAGCGAGATCCCGGGCGTCAGCATCGCCAACTTCCTGCGCGCGGCGATCCAGGCCAGGATGGCAGAGGGCGAGGAGATCGACGCCTCGGGCTACTACAAGAAGCTCTACCAGAAGATGGACCTCCTGAAGATCGACAGGAAGTTCACCTCGCGCGCCGTCAATGACGGCTTCTCCGGCGGGGAGAAGAAGCGCAGCGAGATCCTGCAGATGGCCATGCTCGAGCCCCGCTTCGCCCTCATGGACGAGACCGACTCCGGCCTCGACATCGACGCGCTCCGGATCGTCTCCGACGGCGTCAACCATCTGCGCGGACCGAACCTCGGCATCCTCCTCATCACGCACTACCAGCGCCTCCTCGGCTACATCGTCCCCGACCATGTCCACGTCATGATCGACGGGCGCATCGTCAAGAGCGGCGACAAGTCGCTCGCCCTGGAGCTCGAGTCGCGGGGCTATGACTGGGTCAAGCAGGAGTTCGCCAACGCCTGAACAGGGAAGGAAACACCATGTCCGACATCACCGACACCCTAGAGACGCCCACGGAGAACCCGGTTACCGGGATCGACCAGAGCTCGGGCAATTTCAAGTACGACATGACGTACGACTTCGACGCGGGCACGGGCCTGAACGAGCGCACGGTCGACTACATCTCCTCCGTGAAGAAGGAGGAGCCGTGGATCCGCGAGTTCCGGCAGAACGCCCTGAAGACCTTCGAGTCGAAGCCCCTGCCGACGCACTGGGCGACGAGGGACCTCGAGAACATCAACTTCGACAAGATCCGCTACTACCTCTCGCAGGGCCTCAAGCCCAAGCGCACGTGGGACGAGGTTCCCGAGGACATCAAGCGCACGTTCGAGCGCCTCGGCATCCCGGAGCAGGAGCGCAAGTTCCTCGCCGGCGTCGAGGCCCAGTTCGACTCCGAGGCCGCCTACTCGAACATCAAGGAGGCCGTCTCCAAGCAGGGCGTCATCTTCATGAACTCGACGGAGGCCCTGCGCGAGCACCCCGAGATCTTCAGGAAGTACTTCGGCAAGGTGATCCCCACGGGCGACAACAAGTTCTCGGCGCTCAACAGCGCCGTCTTCTCCGGCGGCTCGTTCATCTACGTGCCACCCGGGGTCAAGGTCTCCCACCCCCTCCAGGCCTACTTCCGGATCAACGCCGAGAACTTCGGCCAGTTCGAGAGGACGCTCATCATCGTGGACGAGGGCGCCGAGCTCACCTACATGGAGGGCTGCACGGCCCCAAAGTTCTCGACGGCCACGCTCCACAGCGCCGTTGTCGAGCTGGTCGCGCTCAAGGGCGCGAAGATCCAGTACATCACCGTCCAGAACTGGTCGTCGAACGTGTTCAACCTCGTCACCAAGCGCGGCCTCGCCCACGAGGAGGCCGAGATCAAGTGGATCGACTGCAACATCGGCAGCCGCCTGACGATGAAGTACCCCGGCGTCGTCCTCAAGGGCCGCAAGGCCCGCGGCGAGGTGATCTCCATCGCCCTCGCGAACGACGGGCAGCACCAGGACACCGGCGCCAAGATGATCCACGCCGCCGACGAGACCACGTCGACCGTGGTGTCGAAGTCGATCTCCGTGGGCCAGGGCCGCGCGACGTACCGCGGCGTGGTCCACATCCCGCGCCACCTCAAGGGCTGCAAGAACAACACGGAGTGCGACGCCCTGCTCATCAACACCAACAGCCGCACCGACACCTACCCCGCCATCACGGTCAGGGGCGACCGCCACGCCGTCCAGCACGAGGCCAGCGTCTCCAAGGTCAGCGCGGAGCAGATCTTCTACATGCAGCAGCGCGGCCTCACCGAGGGCCAGGCGATGAGCCTGTCCGTCAACGGCTTCATCAACGACCTGGCCCGCCAGTTCCCGATGGAATACTCCGTGGAGCTCAAGCGCCTCATCGACCTCGAGATGGAAGGGAGCGTGGGCTGAGCCATGGCGTCGACCCTTGAAAGGAGCCCGCCCGCGACCGACCTGGTCGGGGGTTTCACGGCGGAGGCCTTCGCGGCCCATCTCGCCACCCAGTCGTCCGCCCCGGCCTGGTGGCTTGAGCGAAAGCGCGCCGCCTATGCGCGCTTCGCCGCGCTTCCCATGCCCGCGCGGACAGACGAGGCCTGGCGTTTCAGCGGCCTCGCCGGGATCGACCTCGGCGGCTACGCCGTGTCGGGCGCCTCGGCCCCGGCCACGGCGCCCTTCGCGATCGAGACCGCGGCGACGCTCACCTTCATGAACGGCCGCGCGGTGCACAGCTCGCCGCTCCCGGCGGATCTCCAGGCCAAGGGGGTCATCGTGACGACCCTAGCCCACGCCGTTGCGCGCCATCCCGATCTCCTGCGCGAGCACTTCATGGCCCAGCCCCAGAAGCTGGGCTCGGCGAAGTTCGCCGCGCTCCACGAGGCATTCGTGGCGGACGGCGCGTTCATCCACGTCCCGAAGGGCGTAGTGGTCGCAAGGCCGATTGTCGTCGTCCATGCCGTCTCCGGCCCGGAAGCGGCCGTTTTCCCGCACACGCTCGTGGTCGCGGAAGACAACGCGAGGGTCACCGTCGTCGACCATTTCGTCTCGGCCGACGAGGCCCGCCAGTTCGCCTGCGGCGCCAATGACCTCTATGCGGGGCACGGGGCCAAGGTCGCCTACGCGGCCGCGCAGTGCTGGTCGCTCGAGGCCCTCTCGCTCCAGTTCAACTCGACGGTCGTCCGCAGGGACGCCCGGGTGCAGTCGCTGAACATCCACCTCGGCGCCCGCCAGGCTCGCCACGAGTCGCTGAGCCAGCTCCAGGCCCCAGGCGGCTTCTCGGAGATGCTCGCCGTCACGGTGGCCACCGGCGCCCGCGAATTTGACCAGAGGACGCTCCAGATCCACCAGGCGCCCAACACGAAGTCAGACCTCCTCTACAAGAACGCGCTCCTCGACAAGTCGAGGACGATCTTCTCCGGCCTCATCATCGTCGACCCCGACGCGCAGAAGACGGACGCCTACCAGAGCAACCGGAACCTGATGCTGAGCGACGACGCCGAGTCCAACTCGCTCCCCGGCCTCGAGATCCAGGCGAACGACGTGCGCTGCACGCACGGCGCCACGAGCTCGCGCATCGATCCCGAGCAGGAATTCTACCTGAAGTCCCGCGGCATCCCGCCCAAGGCCGCCAATGAGCTCCTGATCTTCGGCTTCTTCGAGGAGGTGCTCAGCCGCCTCGAGAGCGAGGAGCTCCACGGCGCCCTGAGGTCCCTGATCCAGGGCCGCGTCCGCACGGAGTAATCTGCCTCCCCATGGTCCCCGCAAACCGCGATCGCACCCTCTCGCGCGAGATCACAGTCACGCAGATCCCCTCCGGCGAGAAGCAGGTCCTGCCGGCTGGCACGCAGATCCAGATCCACCAGACTCTCGGCGGAAGCTACACGGTCCAGACCGGCTTCGGCCTCTTCCGGATCGACGGCAAGGACGGCGACGCCCTGGGCGAGCAGGCCGCCGACCACAAGGTCGACGCCGCGACGCTCGCTGACGGGGCGCCCGACCCGAACGCGGTGTGGGACCAGCTCAAGAAGGTCTACGACCCGGAAATTCCGGTGAACATCGTCGACCTCGGCCTCGTCTATTCTATGGACGTCGAGAAGAGGGACGAGAAGCGCTACAAGGTGAACGTGGCGATGACGCTCACGGCCCCCGGCTGCGGCATGGGCCCGGCGATCGCCGAGGACGCCAAGGGAAAGATTTTGCTCGTTCCGGGAGTCGACGACGCCGACGTCAGGATCACATGGGATCCGCCGTGGAACCAGTCGATGATCAGTGAGGAGGGCAAGATGAAGCTTGGCCTCGTGTGACGATCTACGAGCAGCTCGTGGCCCTGGAGAAAGAGGACATACCCTTCGTCCTGGTCACTTTGGTTGACGCAGTCGGAAGCACGCCGCAGGACGCCGCCGCGAAGATGCTGGTCACGGGACAGGGCCTGCACAGCGGGACCGTCGGCGGAGGCAAGGTCGAGGCCGCGGCGCTCAAGCTCGCCGCCGAGGTGCTGGAGAAGCGCGACGCCAAGCCCCGCTTCGTCTCGTGGACGCTCAAGGGCGACGTGGGGATGACCTGCGGCGGCTCGGTGAAGTTCTACTTTGAGCCGCACTTTGGCGCAGGGCCGTGGAGCATCGCCATCTTTGGCGCAGGCCACGTCGCCCAGGCGCTGGTTCCCGTCCTCATCCCCCTGCCCTGCAGGATCACCGTCGTCGACTCGCGCAGGGAGTGGCTGGACCGGCTTCCCCGCTCGCACAACCTGAGCGCGGTCCTCTCCGCGAATCCCGAGGATGTCGTGCCGACGCTCCTGGACGACAGCTTCCTCCTCGCCATGACGATGGGCCATGCCACCGACAGGCCCGTCCTCAGGCGTGCGCTCACCGAGAGGAAATTCCCGTTCATCGGCGTCATCGGGAGCGACGCAAAGGCAAAGATCCTCAGGCGCGAGCTGGCCGGGGATGGTGTCCCTGCCAATGCGCTGGCGCAGATCCACTGCCCCATCGGCCTGCCCTTCGGGACGAACCATCCCCACGAGATCGCGCTCAGCATTGCCGCCCAGCTGCTGACCGTCAGGGATCTGGAGAAATCGCGTTAGGATTTTCGTACGCAATTTCTTTAGCCGCTATAGCTCCAGATCGCGATCCAAGGTCTCGGGATTTTCGGGGGGAGCCATGATGTCCTCCAATGTAAAGGCCGCCATTGGAAACAGTGAGTCATTGCTCCGCTTAATGATAGGGATGTCGCGCACCCGTGCCGCTGCGTTCGCAAGGGATAGCTGAACATCAGCCGGGACCTGAGGCGCGTCATTGAAGTAGCTCAGGGCCTTAAGCGATATTGCGGGATTGAATTCCGGGTACAACGCGCCTGCGGCACCAAGCATGGTTTCAAGCGAGACATTCAATGACAGTAACTTGTGTATATCCAGGTAATCCTTCGCTTCCGCGCGCTGTTGGATGACTTTCGTCTTTTTGCGCCGAAAGGTCATACAATCCAGCCGCCAATACTTTGTTGTCCGCGAACCTATTTGGTTCGCTAACGCGACCAAATTTAGGGCCGCCGAAAAATGAGATTACAACGGACTCGTCGCCACCGCCGACGAGAAAAGTGGCCGTGTTTAGCGCCTTATATTGAAGGCGCGAATGGTACAAAAAGGAATATCGGGAAGACAATTCTTCAATATCGAGGGGCAAATGGCTGAAGAAGTCGAAATCCACTGAAGTTCGCCCACCGGCTTGGAGAGAAAGCGAGGTTCCACTATAAAGGACAAGTTCGGAGGCCACTTCAGAGAGCCGGGGCCATAGTGCACGCTGCGCCGGCGGCAGTGTCTCAAGATGAGGAGCGATTTCCCTCATCCAAGAGTCCTCTTCGGCAAATCAGGTACCGGTGAAATCCCGAGTCGGTTATGCCAATAGTGCCATGATGCGACGTCGATAATACCTGGCTTCGCAGATTTCAGCGCCGTTCTAAATGCGTCCTCACCGAACCTTCTCTCTACGTGGATGATGTCTTCCCAAAATCCCCGCGCGATGACGCGGCACAAAAGGTATTCTGGTCGGACAGCGTGACCTGTGTCGGCTCCCACCATGCAACATGATGGGCAATTTCATCGAGTTGCCTGTCTTGTGTCTGCATGCGTGAAGTTTACGCCTGTGCGATGACAATTCAACGCTGTGGTCGGAACCAAGGCCTAGTTTAACATATTGACCGTCAAATAGTTCACTGGCCATTCAAAGCGACCGGCTTTAAAACAGCATTTATCGCGGCATAAATCGCCTCGCATGTCGCGGGCGATGCGAGCGGCACCTCGCCCGCGGCCGTCCCAAAGGCGCCCACCGCGTCCCGGAGCGCCTCGCGGACCGAGAACGCCAGCATGAAGGGCGGCTCCCCCGAGGCCTTGCTGCCATGGATGGTCCCGTCCTGGGCGGCCATCGGCATCAGGGTCACGTGCATCTCTATCGGGGCGTCGCTGATCGCGGGAATCTGGTAGGTGCTGGCGCTGTGGGTCATGAGCCTCGCCTGCTTGTCCCAGAGGAGCTCCTCCCGGGTGAGCCAGCCCACGCCCTGCACGATGCCGCCCTCGATCTGCCCCAGGTCGACCCCCGTGTTGAGCGAGTCGCCCACGTCGTGGACGGCGTCAATGCGCACCACGCGGTGCATGCCGTTGTAGCCGTCGACCTCGACCTCGGCCACCGCGGAGCCGCAGGCAAAGTATTGGAAGGGCCTTCCCGAGGCCGTGGACCAGTCCCAGTGGATGCCCGGCGTCACGTAGAAGCCCGTGGTCGACAGGCTCACCCGCTTCTCGTGGGCCCGGAAGCAGACATCGGCCATGTCGACCTCGGCCTCGACGCCCTGGGCGAAGACCCTCCCTTCCTTGAACTCGACTTTATCGGGAGCAACGGCGACGCCGGCCTTCTTCGACAGCATCTCGGCCGCCACGGGAATGAGGCGTTCCCGCAGGATGATGCAGGCGTTGCGCACCGCAGCCCCGTTGAGGTCCGCGCCCGAGGAGGCGGCGGTGGCGGACGTGTTCGGCACCTTGTCGGTGCCCGTCTGCATCATGCGAATGCGGCTGGCTGGGAGGCCGAGCTCCCGCATGGCGACGCCCATGATCTTCGTGTGCAGCCCCTGGCCCATCTCGGTGCCGCCGTGGCTGACCTGGGCGGTCCCGTCCATGTAAAGCAGCACCAGCGAGCCGGCCTGGTTGTAATGGGTCAGCGTGAAGGCGATCCCGAACTTCAACGGCGTCACGGCAAGGCCCCGCTTCACTCTCGGGTGCGTCCGGTTCCATGCGTCAACGGCCTTCCTCCGCTCGGTAAATTTGGCCTGCTTGAGGACCTGGGCCCACACCTCCCTCAGGCGGTTGTCGCCTATCTCCTGGAGGAAGTGGGTTGTGTTGGTCTCGCCGCTGCCCCGGTACAGGTTGCGCTCGCGCACGACCTCGGGCGCGAGCCCAAGGCGCCGCGCGACCCGGTCGACGATCTCCTCCATGACGAGCATCCCCTGGGGACCGCCAAATCCGCGGTACGCGGTGTTCGACGCCACGTTCGTCTTCGCGATGAGCCCCGTGAACCGAACAGCCGGGATGTAATAGCTGTTGTCGAGGTGGAAGAGGGCGCGGTCGAGGACCGGCTGCGACAGGTCGAGCGACCAGCCGCCGTCGGAGCACAGGTCGACCTCCGCCGCGAGCAGCATGCCCTGGCTGTCGTAGCCGACGGAGAACTTCGAGTAGAACGGATGCCGCTTGCCGGTCATCATCATGTCCACGTCGCGGTCGAGCTGGAGGCGAACGGGCTGCCTCAGCGTCGTGGCCGCAAGGGCGACCATCGCTGCAAAGCCGTTGCCCTGGGTCTCCTTGCCGCCAAAGCCGCCACCCATTCTCGGCGACTGCACCACAACGCGGTTCCGGGTGACGCCAAGAACGTCGGCCACCACGGTCTGGATCTCCGACGGATGCTGCGTGGACGAGCTGACGAAGACGGACCCGTCCTCCCCCGCCTCGGCCCAGGCCGCCTGGGACTCGAGGTAGAAGTGCTCCTGGCCCCCGAACTCGAACTCCCCCTCCAGCTTGTGCGGGGCCTTGGCCACCCCGGCCGCCGCATCCCCGCGCGCGAGCGTATGCGGCTTCGTGTGGTAGTTCCTTTGCGCGATCGCCTCCCGGATGCCGATCAGCGGCGGCAACGGCTCGTAGTCCACGACGACGGCCGCCGCCGCCGCGCGGCACTCCCGGATTGAGTAGCCTACCACGAGGGCGACGGCCTGGCTGTGATAGAGGATCTCCTTGTCGGCGAAGAGCGGCTCGTCATGGCCTGTCCCAACCTGGTTGTGACCGGGTATATCCTCGGCCATGAGGACCGCCATGATGCCCGGCATCGCCTTGGCGGCCGTGGAGTCGCGCCTGAGGATCCGGGCCCGCGCATGGGGGGCGCAGACCGGCCAGACGTCGAGCATCGTCCGGCGCATGGCCGTGTCGTCGACATACATCGCCCGGCCCGTCACATGGCCGACCGAGCTCTCGTGGCGCAGGGCGCGGGAAGGATCCGAAGGCGGAGGCTCGGTGCCCTTCTCAAAGTCGAGCGGCGCATCCTGCGCCAGGCTCGTGTCCCCTGAGACGAATTTCTCCCAGAGGCTCACGATGAGCCCGCGCCTGAAGGCCGCGCCGGCTCGCGCGTCGTCGATCGGCGTGAATTCGCCGGCGAGGATCCTGGCCATGTCCCCCGCCGACTCGGCCATCGTGCGGCCCACGAGGGCCACCTCGGCATTGCGGGCGCGCACGGGTGTCGCCGCGACGCCCCCGTAGGCGAGCCGCGCGCGCCTGACGACGCCCGCCTTGTCGAAGTCTATCGAGAACGCCGCGGCGACGATGCTGATGTCGAGCTCGCGGCGCTTCGAGACCTTGAAGAAATCGGAGCGGCGCGTGAGGCCCGCCGCGACGGCGTTCCGGGCCAGGAGGATTTCCGCGATGATCTCCCCCGGCAGAAGCAGGGTCTTGCGGTAGCCCGTGAAGAAGTCGGCGACGGCGACAGTCCGGCGCCCCACCGCGCTTGCCAGCACAAGGTCGGCGTCGAGCGACATCAGCAGGGGCGGCCCGTCGCCGATCGGGGAAGCCGTCGCCAGGTTGCCTCCTAAGGTGGCCCTGTTCCTGATCTGCCGCGCGGCAAAGACCTTCAGCATCTTCGCAAGCGACGGGTACTCGTCGGCAAGCGTCTCCTCGATGGCTGTGAGCGTGGCCGAGGCGCCAATCCGCCACGCGGAGTCGGTCTTCACGATGCGTGTCAGCTCCTCGACCCCGTCCGTGGAGACAAGGAACGGAAAGGCCTTGGCCTTCTTCGTCACGTCTACGCCAATCTCGGTGGCTCCCGCGATCAGCCGGGCTTCGGGATTTCTGAGGGCCGCGAAGAGGTCGGCCAACGACACAGGCCTGACGAACCGCTCCTTGGGCGCGGCGTAGTCCATCGCCCCAAGGTCCGCGGGACCCCCTGCAAGACGATCGCGGAATCCGTCCGCGGCGGCGGGCGGGCCGTCGCGCTCCTTGAGGACCGCCAGGGCCGCGTCACGGATCGGGCGATAGCCCGTGCAACGGCACAGGTTGCCCGCGAGTTGGTCGCTGATCTTGCACGCCGAATTGCAGTCCTTGCGGTAGTAGCCCTCGAAGAGCGACATCACGAAGCCGGGAGTGCAGTAGCCGCACTGCGAGCCGTAATGGTCCACCATCGCCTCCTGCACGGGATGAAGAGGATGGCCGTGCGCGGAAAGGCCCTCGACCGTGACGACCTCGCGGCCGGCGAACGTCGGCAGCAGCGCGATGCAGCTGTTGACGCCGCGGTAGGTCGCCCTTCCGGAGGCGTCCCTCTCGAGGACCGCCACGGTGCAGGCGCCACAGTCACCCTCGGCGCAGCCTTCCTTGCTTCCGGTTCGCCCGCTCGACCTCAGGTAGTCGAGGAGCGTCATCGTGGTCGCTTCGCCGTCGACCCGGATGGTTCTGCCGTTGAGCGTGAACTCAAATCCCATGGGTTCAGACGGCGAGCCGCGCCATGGTATGGGCGAGGACCTCGGCCCCGGCAGCAATGTGCTCCGGCGTCGAGAATTCCTCAGGGCGGTGGCTCCAGCCGTTGCGGCAGGGAATGAAGATCATCGTCGTGGGGCTCACCCGCGCCAGGAAGAGGGAGTCGTGGTAGGCCCGGCTTACCATCCGGAGCGATGTGTGACCCAGCTCGGCGCAGACAGCCTCCGCGATGGCCACCGTGGCCGGATCGCCGGCGGCCGGGGGATCGGCATTGATCTCCTCAAATTCCATCGTGACACCCCTCGTTGCGCAGGCCTTGTCCGCGGCCGCGCGGATCTCGGCAAACGCCTTGTCGCGCGAGTCGAGGCGCGCATCCCGCAGATCGATCTCGAGATACGCTTTGAAGGGAACGCTGTTCACGGCGCCCGGCTCGATCCGAAACACGCCGACCGTTCCAACCGTGTCCGGGCTCCCGCTCGCCTTCGCCGCGGCCTCCACGGCGACGGCAATCTCCGCCCCGGCGACCAAGGCGTCGTGGCGCCCGGGCATGAGCACGGCACCCGCGTGTCCTCCCTCACCGTGAAGGGTCACCCGGTAGCTGCTGGGCCCCGCGATGTGCTCGACGAGGCCGATTTCGATGCCGCGCTGCTCCAGGATCGGCCCCTGCTCGATATGAAGTTCCACGAACGAGTGGTAATAGCCGGTGGGAAGCCGCACCGAGGCCAGCGCCCCGGAATACCCCGCGGCCGCCCTGAGCTCGTCCAGCGATTTTCCGTCGCGATCGCGAAGCGCGAGCGCCTTCTCGACCGAGATCGTCCCGGCCATGAGCCGGCTCCCCAGGCAGCCGAGCCCAAACCGCGTCGGCTCCTCCGCGGTGAACATCACCACCTCGAGCGACCTGCGCGGCTTGAATCCAGCCTTCTTCAGTGCCGCGAGCGCTTCGAAGGCCCCAAGGACGCCGACGACGCCGTCATACCGGCCCGCATTCGGGATCGCGTCGGTATGGGAGCCCGAGCCCACGGCTGCGAGCTTCGGGTCGGATCCCTCCCAGCGTGCAAAGATGTTTCCGACCGCGTCCTCGCGCAGCGTGAGCCCCGCGTCCCGTGCCGCCTGGCGCACGTACTCCCGGCCCCGCATGTCGGCCTCCGAGAACAGCACCCGGGTCACCACGGGCGCGGGCGACTCGGAAATCAGGGCCAGCTCATCGATGCGGCGCACCAGGCCCGCGCTGTCTATTGCAATCTTCAGGTCCTGAGTCGCACGGGTCATAGTGCGGTCCGATTGACGTCCTTGTAATAGAGGTAGCGGGCCGGGACCTTGCCCATCGCCACGAACCACTGGGCGCAATAGGGGGCCATCCATATCGCGTCCCCCGCCTGCACGGGGTACCACGAGTCCTCCAGGCGGTAGACGCCGCCGCCGGAAAGCATGACCAGGCCGTGCTCCATGATGTGCACCTCGACGAACGGCAGATGGCCGCCCGGCTGATAGGCGAAGATGTTCACGGCCATGTCGAACGCGGGCTCGTCCGGGAGCAGCACCTGCAGGTTGGCGGCCGGATCCCCAAGGAAGGGCGTCCCCTTCGCCCGGGATTGGTCGCCGAGGATCGGCCTGGGCGCGCGCACGCCGACCAGCGGGACGTATTTCTTCTGGAACAGCGTGAGCTTCGTCCCCTTCTTCGGGGTCGTCAGGCTCCAGTCTGTCCCCGCGGGACAGAAGAAGAAGCCCCCGGCCTTTAGGCGCCGCTTCTTGGTTCCCACAGACACGACCGCGCCGCCGTCCATGATATAGCCGAACGTCTGGGCATCGCTGGCCGCAACGTGCGCCGCACCGCCCGTCTGGAAGGTGACAAGCGTCTGCGCGACCTTGGACCCCATCGCGGGACTGACGAGGACCACGACGGTCGAGCCCGTGAAGCCAGGCACCGTGCTGCTGACGTGGTTGGCCGGGGTGATGAGCGCGTGGCGCGCCCCTACATGGGCTCGGGTGTGGCCAAAGAGTTCAGGCATGATGGCGTGGGGGTTGAGTGGGTCGGGAAGCAGGTGGTGGGCCGAAATGGCGCTACGATGGCCTTATGAAATGACCGGAAGGCGCTCCGGGCGCAATCCGGCCCTCAGAAAAGACAGTGCGTCCCCGGACTATGGTCCTCGCAATGCCGACCCTGCACTTGCGCCGGTCGTAGGGACCCTGTGTGTGCCTGTAGAGGAGCTCCTTGTTGGACAGCTCGTGCTCGTCCGAGAGGTTGAGCAGGGTGATGTCGGCATCGAAGCCCGCGGCGATCCTTCCCTTCTTGGCGCCGATGCGAAAACGCTTGGCCACGTTCGCAGAGAGGAGCTGCGCCATCGCCGCCAGGGCAACCGCGGCGGGGCGCCGGGTGATCGCCTCGGAAAGGAGGAGGGCGAACCCATGCTGGCATCCGGAGATGCCGCCCCAGATCTCGAAGAAATCGTCCGAGCGCTTCATGCCCGGGGGCGCGGGCGAGTGATCCGAGCCGATGGTGTCGATCATGCCCGCCTCGACGTCCGTCCAGAGGCCGCGCCTCATTGCCTCGGGGCGCAGGGGGGGGAAGCACTTCGCCGGGGCGCCGATGCGCACGACATCCTCGTCCGTCAGCAGGAGGTAGTGCGGACAGGTCTCGACCGTGACGTTGACTCCCTTGGCCTTGGCTTCGCGCACCATCGCCACGCCATCCGGGCTGCTCACGTGGACGATATGGAGCGCGCATCCCGTCTCGCCCGCGATGTCCACGGCCGTGCGGATCGCGGCGAGCTCAAGCTCGACAGGCCTCGACTTCAGCCACGTGCGCACGTCCGAGCCCCGCGCGTGCTGCTCGGCCGTCCTGTGGCGCGCGAGCGTGTCGTCCTCGGCGTGGACGGCGACCAGCATCCCCAATGACGCGGCGCGCTTCATCCCTGCCCGGAGCGTGTCGGGGTCCGCCAGGGGAAACTCGTCGACGCCGCTGTTGCACATGAAGGACTTGAACCCGATCGCCCCGGCGTCGCGCATCGCCTCAAGATGGTCGACATTCCCGGGAACCAGGCCGCCCCAGATGCCGAAGTCGGTCCGGGACTTGCGCTCGGCCACGGCGCGCTTCAGGGCAAAGCTCTCGGCGTCGATGACCGGCGGCAGCGAGTTCAGCGGCATGTCGAAGAAGGCCGTCCCTCCCCCGGCCGCAAGGGAGTTCGAGCCCGTCTCGATCCCCTCCCAGTCCGCGCGCCCGGGCTCGTTGAAATGGACATGCGAGTCGATGATCCCCGGCAGGGCATGCAGGCCCGTCGCATTGATCTTCTCCCGTGCGGAGGCGCCGAGGTCGGGGCCCACGGCGACAATCATGCCATTCTCGACGGCGATGTCGGCCTGGACCAGGCCCTTTGCCGTGGCGAGGGTGGCCCCGCGCACCAGGAGGTCGAAGGTGTCGCTCATTGAGGGAATCGGCGCGCCATGCTCGCTATGAAGTCGACCATCACCTCGAGGGCCGCCGCGAGGTCCGCGCGCTCCACGTGCTCGTCGGGATGATGGCTCAGGCCCCCGCGGCAGCGGACAAAGAGCATGGCGACGGGGGTCAACGCGGAGAGGATCACCGCGTCGTGGCCCGCGCCGCTTGCAAGGGAGGGCACCCTTCCCTGCTGCGCGCGGACGCTCCGCGCGAGCAGCGAGGTCAGCTCCCGGGAACAGGGGACGGCCCCGTTGTCCTGCGTGATCACCAGGGAAAAGGACAGTCCCCTGCGGCGCGCGATCTTCGCGCCCGAGGCGCGGATCTTCCTGAACGCGGCGCGCCGTTCCGCATCGACCGGGTGCCTCACGTCGAGCGTGAGCTCCGCGGCGCCCGCGATCACGTTGGACGCCCCGGGCTGCGCCGAGATCCAGCCGACCGTGCCCACGAGTTGACGCGAACCCCTCGCCTCCGCCTCGACTCTGAGGATGAATTCCGCGGCGCCCGCGAGGGCGTCGCGCCTCAGCGCCATCGGCGTCGTTCCCGCGTGCCCCGCCTTTCCCTTGAACACGACCTTCGCCCTCGTCTGCCCGGCGATCGCCGAGACCACCCCGAGCGCGCAGCGACGGGCCTCAAGCACGGGGCCCTGCTCGATATGGGCCTCGACGTAGCCAAGAAGCTCCGCGCGGGAGTGGGCGGGTCCAGGCGGCGCCACGATGCCCCGGTTGCGCGCGGCGAGGACCTCGGCAACGGAGATCCCGTCGGCATCCCGGGGGCTGAGGTCTGACTTCCTGAGGCGGCCGGTGTATCCCTTGCTCCCCAGGTAGGCGCTGGAGAACCGGACGCCCTCCTCCTCGGAGAACCCGAGGACCTCCACCGCAAAGGGGAGCTCTACGCCCCTCGCGTGGAGCACCTCCAGCGCGGCGATGGGGAGGAGCACCCCGAGGATGCCGTCGAAGCGACCGGCGTCGCGCACCGTGTCGAGGTGCGAGCCGAGGAGAAGGGTCTTGCGGAAGCCGGCCCGTCCGGCAGTCCGGCCGATCAGGTTTCCTACCGTGTCCTCCCGGGACTTCAGGCCCGCCTGCCTCATCCACTTTCCCACGAGGGCGTTCGCGCGCGCCATCGCCGGCGAAAGAAACGTCCGCGTCGTCGCCCCGCGCTCGTCTGAGACGCGCGCGAGCTGGTCGATGCGGCCGGCAAGTTTTCCTGCGGCCTGTGCCACGGTTGTCCTCTGCATTCGCTCCGTCAGCTCCCCCTGTAGGTGTTGTAAGCCCAGGGCGTGACGAGGAGCGGCACGTGGTAGGATGCCGAGGGATCTGAGATCCCGAAACGCACGGGCACTATGTCGAGAAAAGGGAGGCCCTTCGCCGCCGGGCCCTTCGCGGCGAAATATTCGCCGACATGGAACTCGAGCTGGTACGTGCCCGCGGCCATCTCCGAGGCGTCGAGCAGCGGGGAATCCGTCCTCCCGTCCGCATTCGAAGTCACGGTCTTTATGGGACCGGGCGACGGAGCCAGACGGCTGAGCGCGATGCGGATCCCCGCGGCCGGGCGGCCGGACGTGAGGTCGAGGACGTGGGTGCTGAGTTTGGCGGGCATCGTGGTCTTAGGCGGTGACGGCCTCGTTGAGCCTAAGCCGGGCGATCTTGGCGATTTCACCGAGCGCAGTCGAGTGCTCCTGTTCGAGGCTGCCTGCCTGGCGCGCCCGCATGGAGGCGAGGATGGCGCCCTTCGCGTTGAGCCGGGCGCAGATGATGAAAGGGAAGCTGAAATGCGCCTTGTAGGCGTCGTTGAGCGCCTGGATCTCCGCGGCCTCGGCCGCGGTGAGCCGGTCGAGCCCTGCCGCAGCCTGCTCCTTCGTCGAATCCGCCGTCAGCTGGCCGGCCTGGGCGAGGCGCCCCGCAAGGTCCGGATGCGCGCGGATGAGGGCGAGCTGCCGGTCTCCCGAGGCCGCCCGCATCGTCGCGCAGAGCGCCGCGTGCAGCTCGTCCAGGCTGTGGAAGGGGCGCTTGTCATAGGTCTCGTCCGCGACCCACGGCGAATGCTCGAAGAGAGGGCCGAGCACCGAGACGAACGCCACGCGATCCAGGGCGTTGAGCGCGTCGAGCGTGAGCGGCATCGTGGCGCTTACTTAAGCAGTTCGTAGGCCGGGAGCGTGAGGAAGTCGTCGAAGTCCGGATTCTTGATCATGTCCATGAACATGTGGGCCGCCGTCCGGAAATGGCCGTTCGTGTAGCGCTCCATGCCCACCTCCGACTCGATCTTCGCGATCACCTCGCCGAGGAGCATCTCGTAGTGGGAGGTGGTGATGCGGGTGCCGTCCGCGAGGCTTCCACCGCAGTGGAGCCACTGCCAGAGCTGCGCGCGCGAAATCTCGGCCGTCGCGGCGTCCTCCATCAGGTTGTAGAGGGGGACGCAGCCGGTGCCCCCGAACCATGCCTCCAGGTATTGGATCCCGACGCTGAAGTTCGTGCGGATGCCGGCGTCGGTGATCGTGCCCGTGGGCGCCGAAAGCAGCTCCGCGGCGGTCACGTTCACGTCCTCGCGCTGGCGCGCGACCTGGTTCGGGCCGGGCATGTGCTTGTCGAAGGCCTTCAGGGCCACCGGGACGAGGCCGGGATGGGCCACCCATGTGCCGTCGTGGCCATCCGTCGCCTCGCGCTCCTTGTCGGCGAGGACCTTGGCGAGGGCCTCGTCGTTGGCGGCGGGATTGTTCTTGATCGGGATCTGCGCGGCCATGCCCCCCATGGCGAAGGCGCCGTGCCGGTGGCAAATCTTGATCACATGGAGGCAGTAGGCCCGCATGAAGGGCGCCGTCATGGTGACCTGGGAGCGGTCGGGGAAGAGGTAGCCCTTCCTGCGCCTGAGCTTCTTGATGCAGCTGAAGATGTAGTCCCACCGGCCGCAGTTCAGGCCGGACGCGTGGTCGCGCATCTCGTAGAGCATCTCCTCCGCCTCGAACGTCGCCAGGATCGTCTCGATGAGGGCCGTGGCCCGTACGGAGCCCTGCGGGACCCCCAGCTCGGCCTGGGCGTGCACGAACACGTCATTCCAAAGGCGGGCCTCGAGGCGGCTTTCCATCTTCGGCAGGTAGAAATAGGGTCCCGAGCCGCGGGAGAGCAGCTCCTTCGCGTTGTGGAAGAAGTAGAGGCCGAAGTCGAAGAGGCTTCCCGAGACCGGCTTCCCTCCCAGCTTCACGTGCTTTTCCGGGAGGTGCCAGCCGCGCGGCCTCACGAGGAGCGTCGCCGGCTTGTCATTGAGCTTGTAGGCCTTCCCCTCGGGGCTCGAGAACGAGATCGCGCGCCGGACGGCGTCCCTGAGGTTGATGTGCCCGTCGAGGAGGTTTTCCCAGGTCGGCGACGTGGCGTCCTCGAAGTCGGCCATGAACACCTTCGCCCCGGAGTTGAGGGCGTTGATGACCATCTTCCGGTCGACCGGGCCCGTGATCTCCGTCCTGCGGTCGAGGAGGTCGGCGGGGGCGGGGGCGACCCTCCACGATCCCCCGCGGATGGGGGCCGTCTCCGGCAGAAAGTCGGGCAGGACGCCCGCGTCCAGCTCGGCCTGGCGCGCCACACGCGCCGCCAGAAGCTGCTGGCGGCGGGGCTCAAACTTGCCAAAGAGCCCGGCGAGGAACGCGAGCGCCGCGGGGGTCAGGATCTCCGCGTGCTGCGCGGAGACAGGGCCGGAGATTTCCAGGCCGGAGGGATTCGTGTCGGGCATGTGTCTGACGGGTTAAACCACCACAATGAACTTCCTCGTTGTGTCCTGTCACCTCCTTTGTACCGTGGCGGTTTTGTGTGTTCCCCCACCCTCATTCCAAGGAGCCTGCCATGAGCCATGAGGACTTCATGCGGGACGCCATCCGCCTGTCCGTCGAGACCATGCGCTCGGGGCGCGGCGGCCCTTTCGGCTGCGTCATCGTGAGGGGCGGCAAGGTCATCGCCCACGGGACCAACCAGGTCACCTCGACCTGCGACCCGACGGCCCATGCCGAGATCGTCGCGATCCGCGAGGCCTGCAAGGCGCTGGGAGCCTTCCAGCTGACAGACTGCACCCTCTACACGAGCTGCGAGCCGTGCCCGATGTGCCTGTCCGCCGTGTACTGGGCCCGCATCCCCGAGCTCTTCTACGGAAACACGCGTGAGGACGCGGCGGCGATCGGCTTCGACGACGAGTTCATCTACCAGCAGATCCCGCTCCCTGTCGACCAGCGCCGCGTCTCCATGAAGCCCCTCCTGAACGCCGAGGCCCAGGGGGCCTTCGCCGAGTGGTCCACCAAGGCCGACAGGGTGTCCTATTGAGGGCCCCGCGCTTGCCAAACTGACGCTTTCACCCAACTTTACAGACATGCATTTCGAGAACTTCCAGCCCGCCCCTAGGTCCGCCCTGCCCCGCCTTGACGATGACGATGATGAGGACGAGGGCGCTGAGAACCCCGGCGCCGAGAAGAAGGACCCGCCGATATCCTACCTGATCCAGAAGCGGTTCCTCAACCAGCGGAAGCTCTTCCTGTGGGGGCCGGTCACCGACGAGTCGGCGAAGGAAATGTGCGAGAAGCTCCTGTACCTGGAGTCCACGGCCCCGGGCAAGGACATCACCTTCTACATGAACACGCCCGGCGGCTCGATCACGGCCGGCATGGCGGTGTTCGACACGATGAAGCTCATCACCTCGCCGATCACGATCGTGGTGACGGGGATGGCCGCGTCGATGGGCTCGATCCTCCTGTGCGCCGCCGCCAAGGGAAGGCGCCTCATCTACCCGCACGGCCGCGTGCTCATCCACCAGCCGCTGATCTCGGGCCGCTTCATCGGGCCGGCCACGGACATCAACATCCAGGCCCAGGAAATGGAGAAGATCCGCCTCGAGCTGAACCAGATCCTTGCGGACGCCTCGGGCCAGCCGATCGACAAGATCTCCAAGGACAGCGACCGCGACTTCTACCTGAACGCGAAGCAGGCCATCGAGTACGGCCTCGCCGACCGCATCGTCGACGGCGTCTGAGAGCCCCAGCGCGTCACGGGTGGGCCAGCGCCTTTTCGACGGCCTGGTCGTTCTCCTGCCTCCAGTCCGCGGCCTGGGCCGTGTCCCCCGCGTTGAGAGCGACTTCGCGGGCCTCTGTGAGCCATGACGACCTCAGCAGAGCCGGCATCCCGTCGGTGTCGAACAGCTTCTTGTAGACGTCGATCGCCTCCGCCGCGTGCCCGTGCCCGTTGAGGAACTGCGCGGCCTCGCGCAGCAGCTCCCAGTTCCAGGTCGAGGTGTCCGCACCGTCCGCGGCCTCCTTCACCGTCCATATGGCCTGTTCGTTGTTGCCCGCCGCCTCGAGGCGCCTGCCGAGGGCGAGCCCCAGGGCGAGGTTGGGCGCCTTCCTCATCGCCACCTTGCCGGCCTCGATCACATCAGCCTGCTTTCCCGTCTTATCAAGGAGGTTCATCTGTTCGATGGCGGCGTAGCCGGCGGTGTCCGCCGGGAGTGTCGCAAAGTCCCGGTTCACCGGTGATGAGGCGAAAGGACGGTAGAGGGGGTCCCCGATCACAATCGACTGCCAGCTGAGGACCGGGAGCGCGTAATAGGCCGCGTCGACGAGGTCATCGCCATGGATGAGCGCATCCAGGAGCATGTCCGGCCGGTGCAGGTACTCGAGGTAAGGTTCGTAGACGTTCCCCACCGTCGCCGTCGCGCCGCGCGCAATGAGCGGCCCGCACCAGCCCTCGGTTTCCGAGCGCAGTGTGTGCGCCGAGAAGCTGTGGATGTGCACGGCGACGGCGCCGGGCGGGAACCGGAAGCCCGGGAGAGCGAAGGGCCCGTTCAGGTCCTGGGCATACCAGCCAAAGTAAAGCACCGGGGCGTCCAGGCGCCCCGTCTGGGGCAGCGTCCCGGGGCCTCTCGTGACCGAAAGGTCGATTCCCAGTGCGCCGATCTCGTCCGCCGTCTTCTCAAGCCAGCGGTTGCCGTTCTCGTGCGGGCCCGCGATGTCGACGTAGGCGCGGCCCAGGAGGCCCGTCCGCTCCGCCTGCATCGCCAGGTCGACAAGGCCCATCGCCTCAGTCGCGGTCGGTCCGTCAAGGCGGGACACCTTGACGACCTGCGCGCGCTCCAGCTCGGTGGGCTGCGCCTTCCCGAAAAGCGGGTTGGGCACGCTTGCGTTGATCGGGTAGTCGCCCTGGGCGAGCAGGCTGAGCTCCGAGTCCACAGCGCCCTGGTTCGTCCTGAACTGCGGGTGATCCGTGAGGGGCGGCACATCCTTGTAGAGGGTATCGTCGTTGGCGATCCTCAGCGGTATGCCGCGGCAGACGACCAGCGCCGTGATCCTGTGGCCGGAGAAGGCGTACTTCCTGCGGCCCACGTCGTCGAACAGGCTCATCGGGATGGCGTCGATCCAGCCGCGCCGCACGAGCTCCTCCTCAAGCGGTTGCCAAAGGGTGCCGACGAACTGCTTCCACGTGATGGTCTCCGTGAGCGGCGCCGCGACGACGATGATGTTGGCCCGGGGCACGTCCCTCGCCTCCGCGTAGTGGCTCGCGATAGCGACCGATTCCCGGTCCGCGCCGTTGGCCACGATCACGACCCCGTCGGCGACGCCGGCCGCCGCGGCCGGCGTGGCCGCGGCCAGCAAGAGGAAGAGTCGTAGGGAGCCGGGCCGGGGCACGTGGATAAGGGAATGCGGGCCGAGGAAAAATTCCTCAGACCAAACGCGCCGTGAGCTTAGGACGGCACGGGCATTTATCAATGGTCCGCGTTAAAACGCCGTGATAGCGTGCCTGTCGGGAAGTATTCGTTCGACAATGCGCGCGAATCTCCGGAAAGCTGCACGCCGCCAAACAGGCCTGCATAATTCGAGACGCCAAATGAAGACGAGCTACCTGAGCGTGTTGATACTGGCCCTGTGCGCCGGCACCATGCGGGCCGACGAGGTGACGCTCAACGACGGCTCGGTCCTCAAAGGCAAGGTGACCATCGAGACGGAGGAGAAGGTCATCCTGCAGCAGGGAGCCTCCAGGCTCGTCATTGACCGCAGCCAGGTGGCCAGGGTCGACAAGACGCCCTTCGTGATGCCCGAGGCCCCGAGGCCCGCGACGCCCCCGGCGGATTTCAAGCCGGACATCGGCACGTGGCCCCCGCGCACGGGCCAGTCGTATCCCGACCTGGCGCTCCTCGACAGCAATGGGAACCCCTTCCGCCTCTCGTCGCTCAAGGGCAAGGTGATCCTCGTCGAGCCGGTCGGCATGTCCTGCGTGGCGTGCCAGGCCCTGTCGGGAGGCCACACGTGCGGCGGCTACCTGGGGATTACCCCGCAGCCGGGGATCGACTCGCTCGAGGATGTGCTCGCGCGCTTTGGGAGCGGGCTTCGCTTTGACAACCCAAACATCGCCTACGTGCAGGTCGTCATATTCAACCTGGACCTCAAGGCGCCGTCCGTAGCGGAGGTGAGGGCGTGGGCGGACCATTTCAATCTCTCGGGCCGACCGAATGTCCATGTCCTCGCGGGCTCGCCCCAGATGCTCACCCAGGCCAGCTTCAACATGATACCCGGCGTGCACCTGGTCGACAGGAGCTTCGTCCTGAGGTCCGAGCACTTCGGCCATGGCGGCGGCAGCGACCTCTACGGGGAGCTCATCCCCATGGCGTCGACCCTGGTCTCGGCCTCGAACTAGCCTCCCCATGAACTGGGTGTTCTGGGCCCTCCTCTCCGCGTTCTTCGCGGGATTGACCGCGGTGCTCGCCAAGGTCGGCGTCGAGAACGTCGATTCGAACCTGGCGACCGCGCTCCGGACCTCGGTCGTGCTGGTCATCACCTGGGCGATCGCCCTCGTCGCGACGCCTTCCCACAGCTTCGTCATGCCGGGTCGGCGGACCCTCGTGTTCCTCGCCTTGTCCGGGGCGGCGACCGGCCTGTCGTGGCTCTGCTATTTCCGGGCGCTCCAGCTCGGCGAGGCCTCGCGCGTGGCGCCCGTCGACAAGCTGAGCGTGGTTTTCGTGATCATCCTGGCCGGCGTCTTCCTCAGGGAACGGCTCACCTGGCAGCAGGCCGCCGGGGGAATGCTGATCGTGGCGGGCTCGCTCGTCCTGTCCTGGCGCAGCCTCTGAGGCCCGGGCCAGAAAGCCGCAACGAGGGGCTGCGATCCCTCGGCGGCCCGATGCCCTCCGGTCGCGCGCGCACCCACTCGATCGGCACGGTTCCTCCGTCAGACCCCGGGCGTCAGAGCTTCCAGTCCACGTCGCCGAACACCCCGAAGCCGGGCGCCGGATAACCATTCACGGGCTGGTATTTCTCATTGAGGGCGTTCTCGACGCGCGCCTTCAAGGTGAGGCGCGAGGTGGCCTTCCATGCCGTGTACACCCTCGCGACCGCATAGTCGGGATCGTTCACGGTCAGGAAGGACTGGGCGTCGACATCCTGGCGGCCGGCGACGACCTGCACCCCGGCACCGGCGCTCCAGCCGCGGCCGAAATCCCTCCACAGGTCCGCGCTGCCGCTGTTGCGCGGGCGCCTCAGCAGGCGGACGCCCTGCGTGAGGTCGTACGCGTTGAGGTAGGTGTAGGAGGCATGGAGCTCGATTCCGGCGACAAGGTTGAGCTTGGCCTCAAGCTCGACGCCGTCGGTGCGCGCCCTGTCGACGTTTGCGGTCGTGCCGGGATAGGAGCTGAAGTCGTACTCGATCAGGTTCCTGTAGTCGGTCTGGAACCACGTCGCGCTGAGCGTGCCCTCGCCCTTGGGAAGGTAGACGTCGAAGCCGGCGTCGCCGCCCTGGGACCGCTCGGGCTTGAGGTCGGGATTGCCGACGTAGCCCGTCGCGACGCCGTAGAGCTCGAGGAAGCTCGGTGCGTTGAAGCCCGTGCCATAGCTCGCGCGCAGCTTGAGGGAGCGGTCGGGCGTGAGCCATGCGAGCGTCGCGCGGCCCGTGAGCGAGGACCCGAACGTGTCGAAATCGTCGTAGCGCAGGCCTCCCGTCAGGTAGGTCGACTCGGTGGGGTGCCACTCATCCTCCCCAAAGACGGCCGCAAGGGTCTGCCTCTGGTCGATGGACCCGTAGCCGTCATCGTTGGTCGTCTCCTCCTCCGTTGTGAAGCCCACCGTTGCCTTCTGCTGGCCGAGGCCGGCGTACGTCGCCTGGGCGTCGAGCACCCCGCGGTGGTTCTCGACGACCGTGGTCGAGGTGTAGACTCCCGGCAGCTCGTCGAAGGAGACGTAGCGCCGGTCCTGGCCGCCGAGCGTGACGTGGGCCGTCCAGTCGGCCGCGGGCGTGATGGCGGCGAACACGGTGCCGAGCCAGTTGGCCTCGGTCTCGTGGGCGTAGAGGTCATCCGTGTAGATGTCGCCGGGGTCGCCATAGCGCGCCTCGAATCCGCGCAGGGTCGCGCCGAGGGACACCACCGATGACAGTTCGCGGTCGAGTCGAAGCACGATGTCACCGCTTGTGAAGTCATTGTTGGGCCGATCATTTGACGTGTAGGAGCTGGATCCTGAGAGCGACCAGGCCCACTTGCCCCGGGCTCCCTGGGCGTCCATTTCGCCCGAGGCCGTGCCGAAGCTGCCCGCCTCGACGGAAACATTTGTCGAGGGGGCACCGGATCCTTTCTGGGCCTGGATCGACACAACGCCGCCGACGGCCTCGCTGCCGTAGAGCGTGCTCTGCGGCCCGCGCACGATCTCGATCGTGTCGGTGGCTCCGAGGCGCGCCCCGCCGAGGAAGACATTGTAGTCGGTGTTGGCATCGTTGAGGCGGATTCCGTCGACGAGGAAGAGCGTCTGGTCCGAGTCGGCGCCCCGCGTGAATATGGAGACGTCGGATCCCGGGGCCCCGTTCGCAAAGAGGGGCGTGCCCGGGACCGCGCCGAGGGCCGCCGCGGGATTTGTGATCTGCTGGCGGGCGAGGTCGTCGGCGGTGATCTGGTCGACCGCGCTTCCCAGCGTGCGGATGTCCTCGGGTGTGCGGGTGGCCGTCACCACGATGGGTTCGAGCTGCAGCCCGGGATCGGTCTGGCAATAGGCGGCCCCGGCCGCGAGGACCGGGGACAGGAGGATGAGGCATCGCGCGGCCAGGCGGCCGGGCGACAGTGTGGTGTTCATACGGTGGCTGATCTTCACTTTTGCGATGAAGTTTTCGGAGCCGGCGCGCGCAATCGCGCCGGACGAATGGTTTCCCGGGCCAGGTATTCGGACTCCGCATGTGTCTCCAGTCCGGCCGATGACTCGGCCGTGCCGGCTTTTCCTCTCCCCTCGCCTTCACCGGGGTGAGTGCCCCGATTGACTTTGCCCGCGCCTTCTGCCGGCGCGGTGGTGGGTTTGTGATGCGATACCGCAGCGCAACTGTGGCCGATTCCAACGGCCTTCCCTGATTCCCAGGATGCTCAAAAAGAACGACGATCGATGCGACTGTCCAAGAAGGGGTAATCAGGGGCAAGCACAATCATATCAATAAATACGGATTTAATGATATGTCTCTTGCCAATGGCTCGCGAATGCATTGGATTTATGGCCCGCACGTCACACATCCTAACCACGCCCGCCCATGCCCTCCCCCCGTGAATCCAGCTCGTTTGCCGCCCTGAGGAAGCTTTTCGACTCGAGGATCGCCATCCTCGACGGCGCCATGGGCACGATGATCCAGACCCACGGACTGGAGGAGGCCGATTTTCGGGGCAGCCGCTTCGCGGCCCATCCCCGCGACCTCAAGGGGAACAACGACCTGCTGTCCCTGACTCGCCCCGACATCATCGAGGGCATCCATGCGGCGTACTTCGCCGCGGGCGCCGACATCGTCGAGACGAACACGTTCAACTCGACCGTCATCTCCCAGGCCGACTATGGCACCGAGTCCATCGTGCCCGAGATGAACGCCGCTGCCGTCGCCGTCGCCAGGAGCGCCGCCAGGAAGGCGCAGGACGCCGACCCCAGCCGGCCGCGGTTTGTCGTCGGCGCCATCGGGCCTCTCAACCGCACGCTCTCCATGTCCCCCGACGTGAACCGGCCGGACTTCCGCGCGGTCACGTGGGACCAGGTGGTCAACGCCTACCTCGAGCAGGCGCGGGCGCTCGCGTCCGCCGGGGCCGACGCCCTGCTGATCGAGACGATCTTCGACACCCTCAACTCCAAGGCCGCGCTGTTCGCGACCGAGCTCCTGTTCGACGAGACGGGCGTTCGCCTGCCCGTGATGGTGTCCGTCACGATAACGGACGCCTCCGGGCGCACGCTTTCCGGCCAGACCATCAAGGCCTTCTACACGAGCATCGCCCATGCGCGCCCCTTCTCAGTCGGCATCAACTGCGCCCTCGGCGGCAGGCAGATGAGGCCCTACGTGGAGGAGATGGCCTCCATCGCCCAGTGCTACGTCACCTGCCATCCGAACGCGGGCCTCCCCAATGCCTTCGGCGGCTACGACGAGACGCCCGCGGACATGGCGGATGTCCTCGGCGACTTCGCAGCCAACGGCTGGCTCAACCTTGTCGGCGGGTGCTGCGGGTCCACGCCCGACCATATCGCCGCCATAGCGAAGGCCGTGGGAGCCCACCCGCCCCGGCGCATCCCCGCGCAGGAGACCGCCATGCGCCTGAGCGGGCTGGAGCAGCTGGTCATTTCCTGACGGGGGCGAGCGGCACATGACGAGCACCCCCCGGTCCTCCGCCTCGCAGTTCATAGTCGTCGGCGAGCGCACCAACATCACGGGATCCCCGAAATTCGCGAAGGCCCTCAAGGCCGGCGACTGGGACGCGTGCCTGGCCATCGCGCGCCAGCAGGTCGAGAGCGGCGCCAATGTGATCGACATCAACGTCGACGAAGCGCTGATCGAGGGCGAGCCCACGATGGTCAAGTTCCTGAACCTGATCGCTGCGGAGCCCGAGATCTCGCGCGTTCCCATCATGATCGACTCGTCGAAATGGACGGTGCTCGAGGCGGGCCTGAAGTGTGTCCAGGGCAAGAGCATCGTGAACTCGATCTCTCTCAAGGACGGCGAGGAGGAGTTCCTGCGCCGGGCGACGCTCGTGCGCCGCTACGGGGCGTCCGCGGTCGTCATGGCGTTTGACGAGCAGGGGCAGGCGTCGACCCGCGACGAGAAGGTGCGCATCTGCACGCGCGCCTACAGGCTCCTCACGGAACGGATCGGGTTCCCGGCCGAGGACATCGTCTTCGACCCGAACATCCTCACGGTCGCCACCGGCATCGAGGAGCACAACAACTACGCCGTCGACTTCTTCGAGGCGACCCGGGTCATCAAGGACACCCTGCCCCACGCCAAGGTGTCCGGCGGCGTCTCAAACGTCTCCTTCTCCTTCCGCGGCAACAACCCCGTGCGCGAGGCCATTCATGCCGTGTTCCTCTACCACGGGATCCGCTCGGGCCTCGACATGGCCATCGTCAACGCCGGCATGCTCGGCGTGTACGAGGAGATTCCCAAGGACCTGCTCGAGCGCGTCGAGGACGTGATCCTCAACCGCAGGCAGGACGCCACCGAGCGCCTGGTGACCTTCGCGGACGAGCTCAAGGGCCTGCAGGGGGGAGCGTCGAGGACCGAGCTCAAGGAGGACCTCGCCTGGCGCAACGCCTCGGTCGAGTCCCGGCTTTCCCACGCGCTCGTCAAGGGGATCGACGCCTATGTCGAGAAGGACACGGAGGAGGCGCGCGCCAACACGGCCGCCTATCCCCGGCCCCTCAACATCATCGAGGGGCCTCTCATGGACGGGATGAGGGTTGTCGGCGACCTGTTCGGCGCGGGCAAGATGTTCCTTCCCCAGGTCGTGAAGTCGGCCCGCGTCATGAAGAAGTCAGTCGCCTACCTGACCCCGTTCATGGAGGAGGAGAAGCGCAAGCTCGTCGCCGGCGGCGGCGTCGCGCGCACCCAGGGACGCATCATCATGGCGACGGTCAAGGGCGACGTCCACGACATCGGCAAGAACATCGTCGGCGTGGTCCTCGCGTGCAACAACTACGACGTCGTGGACCTCGGGGTGATGGTGCCGTGCGAGAGGATCCTGGCGTCGGCCGCCGAGCACAAGGCCGACGTCATAGGCCTGTCGGGCCTCATCACGCCCTCCCTAGATGAGATGGTCCATGTCGCCAAGGAGATGCGCCGGACCGGCTGCAGCGTGCCCCTGCTCATCGGCGGCGCGACGACCAGCGCCGCGCACACCGCCGTCAAGATCGCCCCGGAATACGGCCCGGGTGTCGTCCATGTGCTCGACGCATCGCGCGTCGTGAACGTGGTCAGCTCGCTCCTCTCCCCGGAGAACAAGCCCAGGTTCATGGCGGAGGTGACGGCGAAGCAGACGACCCAGCGCGAGGAGTTCGCGGCCAGGCGCTCGCGCAAGCCGCTCCTCTCGCTGGCCATCGCGCGCGCGCGCAGGCAGAAGTTCGACTGGTCCGCCGTCGACATCCCCACGCCCGAGTTCCTGGGCGCGCGCCCCTATTCCGGCGTGCCCCTTTCGGACGTCGTCCCTTTCATCGACTGGGGCCCCTTCTTCAGCGCATGGGAGCTCCATGGCCGCTTTCCGGACATCCTGAAGGACCCGGTCGTCGGGACGGAGGCGACTAAGCTCTATGCGGACGCCCAGCGCCTCCTCGATCGCATCGTCAGGGAGAAGCGGTTCACGGCCAACGCGGTCATCGGCTTCTGGCCCTGCAACGCGGTCGGCGACGACGTGGTCGTCTACACCGACGCCAGCCGCACCTCCGTCGCGACGACCTTCCACATGCTCCGCCAGCAGCTGGAGAAGCCCGCGGACCAGTTCAACCACTGCCTCGCCGACTACGTCGCGCCCAGGGAGTCGGGCAGGCTGGACTACATCGGCGGCTTCGCAGTGACGGCCGGCCACGGCGTCGACACCTTCGCGGCCGCGTTCCGCGCCGAGTCGAACGACTATGACGCGATCATGAGCCAGGCCCTTGGCGACCGGCTCGCCGAGGCGATGGCCGAGATGTTCCACAAGAGGTCCCGCGAGGCCTGCGGGTTCGGGAGGACGGAGGACCTGAGCTACAATGACCTTATCCGTGAGCGCTACCGCGGCATCCGCCCCGCCCCGGGCTACCCGGCGTGCCCCGACCACACGGAGAAGCCCATCCTCTTCAAGCTGCTTGGCGCCGAGGCCGCCACCGGCGTCGCGCTGACCGAGAGCTGCGCCATGACCCCGGCGAGCAGTGTCAGCGGCTGGTACCTGAACCATCCCGACTCCAAATACTTCGGCGTCGGCAAGGTCGGGCGCGACCAGGTCGAGGACTATGCAAATCGCAAGGCCATGGCGGTGGCCGAGGTCGAGAAATGGCTTGGACCCTACCTCGACTACGATACTGCCTGAGGGAGCCGGAACTTTCGGCTTCGCCCCACGTCTCACCCTTAACATGAAAGCTTCACGCCTTTCCTCGTGCCTGCGCCGGGCCTGGCTCCTCGGCGCGGCGCTCGTGATGACGGTGGGCGCGCGTGCGGTCGGCTCATCCTTCAGCGACGGCCTGTCACCGAGCGAGAGGTCGGCCGCCGGAACCTCAAAGCTCACCGCCTCCCAGGTCGCCGTCCTCGACGGCTTGGTGGCCCAGGATGTGACGCTTGCCCACGACGGCGGCGTGACTGGCTTTTCCTCGGGCTTCAGCGCCCGCCACTGGGACCGCGAGCGCCTCGCCACGGGCCTCGACCGCCTTTCCGCCGAGGAGCGCGCGGCCCTCGACACGTATGCGGCCAGGGCCATCGCGCTTGGGCCGCCCCCCGGGCAGGAATTCACCTATTCCCCGCCCCGAGCCGCGCCGGCGCCTCCACCCCCTCCCCCGCCGGCTGCAGTGATGACCGCGCAGCATTTCGAGGTGCACGGGGACGTATCCTTTACCGTCGGCGCAGGCTCGCACGGGAGCAATTTCTACGGGACCGCGGCGGACCTGAGCGTCACCGACCCGACCGGGCATTTCACGGTTGCCTTCGGCGTCGAGGACTATCGCGGCAAGGGCCTTCTGGGCCTATGCGCGCCCGATAGTCCGCTCGGACCCGGATACTTCGCCGACCCCTACCTCGGCTGGTAGGGCCACCGCCTACTTTTCCGGGCTGAAGGCCGCGAAGCTGTGCGGGAGCACGGGAACAAGGAAGTATGACTTCGGCGTCTTGTCGGTCTCCCAACGGCGCCTGAAGCCCTTCGGCGGCTCAGGCGTATAGGAAGGCACCACCTCGCCCGTGACGAGGTTGAGCAGCTGCGAAAACGTCCCGAGCACGGTCACCTTGACCTCGGACTGCGTGGGAAGGAACGACTCGATGACAAATGCCCCGTTGTCGTAGGCAAAGAGCGAGATCTGGCTCGGCCCGTCGATGCGTACGGGGAATCCCCTCATGACGGTGTCCTTGATGGCGCTCGTCACCTCCGGCGGCAGCGCGTACAGGTTCCTGAAGTCGTCGGGGATGGTCCAGACGAAGAGCGCGCCCTTGCTGTACTTGTCCATCAGGATGATCGGGTACCCGTTCCCGTTCTCCAGGGCGCTGACCAGGCCCCACGCGTCATTCGTCATGAAGCGGACCTCGGGGAAAAGGATCCCCTGCGTGTGGTCATCGGATCCCAGGCTTGCCCTGTTGCCCGCCCCGAACCCCGTTGAGAACTCGCGCGCGAGCACCTTGCTGTCCGCGACGTAGGTCTCGCAGATGTCCTCGATCCCCTTGCCCTGGAGGGCGCGCAGCAGGCCCGAGGTGATGATGACCGACTTGCCGTTCCGGAGCTGGGTCCGGATCTTCGCCACGATGTCCGGGTCGTACTTGGCCGCCTCGGTGAGGAGGACGAGCTTGGCGTCCGCCGGGAAGTCCGGGTGCAGGTCTATCGGGATGCCGATCATGCCGATGTAGTTGTGCAGGAAGTCCTCGCCGATCGACTGGTAGGGCTTGTAGCTCTCGATTCCGATGGGATTGCCCAGCTTGCCGACGACGGCGTCGGACGCGCGCAGCGCGGCCCCGGCCACGGCGGCCCACGACGGCGTCGCCGGGGCGGCGTCACTGGCCGGCTTGTAGGCATTGGCCACCGCGCTGTAGTTCAGGCTTGTCGGGAGGTTCTCCCAGTCCTTGCGGGCGCCGGCGTTGGCCTTCATCAGCAGCAGGCGCCAGTTGAAAAGCGTGATCTCGCGGGCCTTTGCGAACATCGTGTCCCACAGCTGCTCCGCATAGCGGTCCACGTAGAAGGCGCCGTAGGTGTCCACCCACCCGCCGCCGTTTCCGCCCGGCTTGATGTTCTCGAAGTAGCGGATGATCTGGTAGCTCTCGTATTGCTGCAGGAACTGGTCCGTCATCACCGGGTCCCGCGTCTCGGTGCCCGTGTAGATGCCGTCGAAGATCTTGGGCTCCTTGTCCAGGTCGAAGCCGAGCCCCTGGAAATGCTCGTACCAGTTCGGGAACTTGATCACGACCTTGATCTTGGGATTCACGTCCTTGGCCGCCTTGACGACGAGCGTCGCACCGGCCTCGTCCATCAGGGCCAGCCTGAAGTCCGTCCACGACCTGTCGCCCTTCGCCGCGATGTCGGAGTCCGTCTTCGTGTTGTTGAAGAAGAAGTCGTCGAGGATGAACTCGTCGAAATGCCGCGCTGCCGTCTCCGACGTCTTTTTCACGAAGGCCCGGTCGGCGGCGTTGGTGTAGCAGAATGACTTGAACTGGTCGCCCTCCGAGTCCGAAAACGCACTCCCGCCGGCGACCTGGACACCCTGGCCGACGAAGAACGCCTTCACGTCATCGAGCAGCTTGTCATCCGCCAGGACCCCGTCGCGCTGCACCTCGATGTACACCTTGTCGACCTTCACCTGCGAGTTGATCTGGGTCCACTCGGACTGCAGCACCTTCGGATCGGCGAAGGTCTTTACGATCGTGACGGGGATGTAGACGGCGACGCCGAAGTTCTGGTAGCTCCCGGCGCGGGCGAGGGAGGCAAGGACGGCGCACGCGGCGACGAAGAGGAGCTTTTTCATGGGGTAATTGCTGTCATATAGGCCCCGCGAGGCGATCATCTCAAGCCGCTTTACCAGTAACCCTGAAACGAGCTTTGCCCTGGGGTGGCGCCGTGTGGCACCCTGGCGGGAGATGTTCGCGAGGTACCTGCTTCTCTTCCTCGGGGTGTACGCCTGCTCGACCTCGGCCATCTTCATAAGGATGAGCGCGACGGATCCGTTCGTCCTGACGGCCCTGCGGCTTCTGATCGCGTTCCTCTTCCTCCTGCCGGTCTTCCTGGCCCAGCTGCGCAGGCATCCCGGCTCCTTCACGGGAGCCCACCTGCGCCGCACGCATGCGCCCGCCCTCGTCCTCGCGCTCCACCTGATGTCGTGGACGCTCGGGGCCCGCATGACCGTGGTCGCGCAGGCGACCCTCATCGTGAACCTGGTCCCGATCGCCCTGCCCTTCTTCCTGCTCTGGATCGCCCGCGAGAAGGTGAACCGCGCCGAGGTGGCCGGGACGGCGCTGGCCGTGGTCGGCCTGATGACGCTCTCGATCAAGGACGCGGTCTCGGGGGGCGGCAGCATCGCCGGCGACGCCATGTGCTTCGTCTCCATGCTCCTCTTCGCCCTCTACCTCGCCCTCGGCCGCAAGAACAGGGATTTCCCGTCGATCTGGCTCTACGTGATCCCGGTGTACGGGCAGGCCGCGCTCGTCTGCCTCCTGGCGGCGCTGCCACGCCTCTCCACGTTCCAGTCCGGATCGTTGCGCGAGTGGTCGATCATGGTCGCGCTGGCGGCCATTCCCACCGTGTGCGGCCACTCTCTGCTCAACGCTGCGATGCGGCGCATCCGAGGCCAGATCGTCAGCCTTTGCAACGTGAGCCAGTTCGTGTTCGCGAGCATCATGGGCTTCCTGCTCTTCGGCGAGGCGCCCCGGGCGCTCTTCTACCTGGCGAGCTCTATCGTGGTTGCGGGAGTCGTGATCGTGGTCATGGCCGCGCCGCCCGAGCCCGACGTCGCGGCCTAATATTCCCCGACGGCCCTGACGAAGGCGACGATCAGCGGGTGGGCCTCGCCGCGCAGCGCGAAGCGCTCCGGCTGGAAAAGGACGCCGCAGAAGAAGGGGTGTGACGGGAGCTCGGCTCCCCTGACGTCGCCGGCATCGTCCCGGGCCGTGAACCTCATGCCCGCGGCCTCAAGCGCGGACCGGTAAGCCTCGTTCAGGCCGTAGTTGCAGCGGAATTCCCCGATGCCTTCCTCCGCCCCCATGGCGGCGGCCAGCTGGCTGCCCTTCTCGTAGTGGATGGGCCGCTTCTCCTCGACGAGGGAGCAGCTGAGCTTTGTCAGGAGGAGGGCCGGGGCGCGGGGTTCCACTTCCTCGTGGGCGGCGTTCGTCACGCCGGCGACATCCTGCGCGAACTCGAGGAGCGCGTGCTGGAAGCCCCCGCACGTTCCGAAGAACGGGCGGCCCGTCTCCCGCGCCCACCGTATCGCCGCAAGGACGCCCCCGGTGTTCTCATAGGGGCTCGCCGGCGTCACCCAGAGTCCCGAAAAGGCCCCAAGATCCCTGGGCGCATCCGTAACATCCCTCGTCTGGACCCACGTCCATGCCACGTCCGCGCCCGCCGCGGCGCGCGCAAGCTCCAGCGCCGCAGGAATCGCGCGATGCGCCGTGACCTTCTCCGAGTAGTCGCCAAGGAGGGCTATGGTTTTGCGGGCCATGGGGCGGACTCGGCGGGGGCCTGGGGCGCAACGCCCGACAGGCCGAGGAGGGAAATGGCCAGCGATGCCACGCAGGCGCAGGCGAGGACAAACCAGTCCCCATGCTCGACATAGAAGCTGTTGCGCCCGATCCACCGCTGGTCGCGGGTCACCTTTGCAAGGGCCGTCCCCCGGTAATAGATGCTGCCGTCCTCGTTCGTCATCACGCGGCGAATATTGCCGAACTCGTCGATCCAGCCGCTCCATCCGCCGTTGCCGCAGCGAAGGACGGGCCTGCGGGTCTCGACGGCGCGCAGCACCGAGTGGGCCGCGTGCTGGTAGGCCGCCGCGCCCTCCCCGTACCACGCGTCATTCGTCAGGACCACGAGGGCGTCAGCGCCCGAGAGCACCTCCTCGCGCGCCAGCGCCGGGAAGAGATCCTCGTAGCAGACAAGCACGCCGAACGCCGCCGCCCCGCGCTCCATGGGAACGACCAGGGGGCTGGAATCCGAGCCCGGCGTGAAGTCGTCGTCCCCGATCGGCGCGAACTTGCCGATCCACCCGAGGAGGGGCCGCAGCGGCACGTATTCGCCAAACTGCACCAGCTTGCGCTTGGCGTAGTAGGCCGGCTGGACGCCCTGCTCGGGGTCGATGACAAAGGCGGCGTTGAAATAGGCGTCCTTGCCCGAGGCCAGGTGCTCGATCGCGTCGGCGCCGACCAACATGGGGGCCCTGGAGCGCGCCGAGAGCTGCTCGACGAAGCGCGGCATCGAGGCGTCCCCTCCCCTGAGCGCGTACGGTGTCGTCGACTCGGGCCAGAGGATGAGGTCGGGATGGAGGCGCGCGGCCTCGAGCGTCGTGTCCTCGAGGGTCCGGATGATCTCGGGCGCCTTGGCCTGGTCCCACTTCACCGCCGCCGGGATGTATGGCTGGACGAAGGCGACATTGGCAAAGGGAACCGTGTAGCGCGAGCGCTGGGCCGTTTCCGTGACAAGCACCGACAGGCAGACCAGGAGCATGAACATCGCCAGCAGGAACTCCTGGCTCCTGCGGCCGAGCCCGACGCTTCCCTCTCGGAAGAGGCGGTTCACGTACGCCGCGAAGGCCACGTTCACCGAGACGATCACGAAGGAGACCCCGGCGGCCCCCGTGTAGGCGGCGATCTGGAGGACGCCGATCCGCTCCCACTGGGTCGCGGCCAGAGGCATCCACGGAAACCCACCGAGGAGCCACGTGCGGGTCCACTCGATGAGCACCCAAGTGCCTGCGAGCCCCAGCATGGCGACGAGCCTCACGATCACGGGCTTGCCGACCATGCGCGGCGCCGCCCACCAGGCCGCGAGGAACCACGTGCCCGTCCAGGCGCCCACGATGGGGCCGAGGAGGAAAAGGCCCACCCAGGTGACGGGATGAAGCCAGCTGAGGTTGATCGTCCAGCCCACCGCCTGGGCCGCAAGGAGCGTCCAGGCGTAGACCTTCAGCCTGGGGCGCAGGTACGCCCAAAGAAGCCCCGGCACAAGGAAGCAGTAGGCGCATTCCGGCGCGTGGAAGGGCGGGAAGGAGACGACCAGCAGGAAGGCCGTGAGGATCCCGGCGGCCACGGGCGCCCCCAGCGAGGAATGCCTGTCCCAGAACGTCGGGACGGGATCGTACGGATCGGGGGTCACGGCGACGTCCGTCAGGATCCGTGGCAGTGCTTGTATTTCTTGCCGCTGCCGCAGGGGCACGGGTCGTTCCGTCCCACCTTTGGCGTATCCCGCTTGATCGTCACCTTGGGCAGCTGCACTTCCTTCTCCTCAACCGGCAGCGCCACGGCGGCCGCCGCGGGCGGGCGGGTCGGCGCCGGCGGCTTGAGCCGCGCGGCCGTGCCGGCCGCCATGTCGCCGTCCTCGGGGCCCTGCGTCCGCGCGTTGCGCGCGAGGATCGAGAGCATGTTCTCAAACGAGGACAGGTTCGACGCGCTGCGGAAGAGCCCGGTGCAGATCTGGAGCCGCACGTTCGTCATCAGTTCCTGGAAGAAATGGTAGGCCTCGCTCTTGTACTCGACGAGGGGGTCCTTCTGGCCGTAGCTGCGCAGCCCGATCGAGCGCCTCAGCTCCTCCATCTCGGTCAGGTGCTCCTGCCAGTGGTGGTCGATGGCGTTGATGACGACGTAGCGCTCCAGGGTGCCGAGGGCCTCGGGCACCTCGGCGGACTCCTTCATCGTGTACGCCGCCCTGATCTTCTCGAGGACGACGGCCTTGATGGCCTCGATGTCGCCGCCCTTGATGTCGTCCACCCTGACCCCGACCGGGAAATGCGTGTTCACCCAGCCGACAAAGTTCTCGGTGGCCGACGACGTGGCGCCGCCCTTCTGGCCGTAGCCCGCGATCTCGAGGCGGCTGTGGACCTCCTCATCGACCTGCTCGAATATGATCTCCTTTGAGCGCGGGGCGTGGATGGCCGCGTTCCGGATCCCGTAGACCACCTCGCGCTGCTGGTTGAGGACGTCGTCGTACTGGAGCAGCCGCTTGCGGATCGAGTAGTTCTGCTGCTCGACCTTCTTCTGAGCCGACTCGATCGACCGGTTGAGGAGCGGGTGCTCGAGCTCCTCGCCCTCCTTCATCGACCCCTCCATCATCCGCGAGGCCAGGTTGCCCTGGAGGAACAGGCGCATGAGGTCGTCCTCGAGCGAGAGGAAGAACTTGGTGAGGCCCGGGTCGCCCTGCCTCGAGCAGCGGCCGCGCAGCTGGCGGTCGATGCGGCGCGACTCGTGCCGCTCCGTGCCGATGACGTAGAGGCCGCCGATCTCGCGGACGCCCTCGCCCAGCTTGATGTCCGTTCCGCGTCCGGCCATGTTCGTGGCGATCGTGACCGCGCTGCGCAGGCCCGCACGGCTGACGATCTCGGCCTCCTGCTGGTGGAACTTCGCGTTGAGGACCGTGTGGATTATGCCGGCCCTCTTCAGCATGCGCGACAGCACCTCGGAGGCCTCGACGCTCGTCGTTCCGACGAGGACGGGCTGGCCGCGCTTGTTCGCCGTCTCGATCTCGCGCATGACCGCGTTGTACTTGTCGCGGCGCGCCTTGAAGATGACGTCGTTCTTGTCGATGCGGATGCAGGGCTTGTTGGTCGGTATGACCTGCACCGACAGGCGGTAGATGTCGTTGAACTCGGTCGCCTCCGTCTCGGCGGTGCCCGTCATGCCCGCGAGCTTCTCGTACATCCTGAAGTAGTTCTGGATCGTGATCGTCGCGTACGTGCGCGTCTCGCGCTCGATCGTCACGTTCTCCTTCGCCTCGACCGCCTGGTGCAGGCCGTCCGACCACCGCCGGCCCGACATCACGCGCCCGGTGTTCTCGTCGACGATCATGACCTTGCCCTCCTGGACGACGTACTCGACGTCGCGCTCGTAGAGGGAATAGGCGCGCAGCAGCTGCGAGATGGCGTGGATCTCCTCGGAGATGACGGCGTAGTTCTGGTGGGCGGAGAGCTTGAGCTCCTCGCGCTTCTCCGGGGGGATCGAGGTGTCCCTCTCGAGGTCCGAGAACGCCGTGGCCAGGTCCGGCATCATGAACGCGTCGGGATTGTCGGGCCTGAGGTGCTTGCGGCCGATCTCAGTCAGGTCGGCCTGGTGCTGGCGCTCGTCGATGACGTAGAGGAGATGTTCCTTGAGGTGGTACATCTCGTCCTTGTTCAGGTCGGAATTGAGATCGGTCTCCACCTTGTCGAGCTGCTTGCGCCACTCCGGGTTCTCCATGAGCCGCAGGAGCAGCTTGTTCTTGGGGTTGCCCATCTTGACCTGCACCAGCTTGCGGATCGCCAGGTCGCGCTCCTCATTCGTGCGGCCGGGCTTCTCCAGGATATCCTTGGCCTCGCCCACCAGCCTGTTGCAGAGGCGCGTCTGGTCGTTCACGAGGCGGTCGACGCCGGGCTTGAGCCGCGTGAAGGGCTGCTCGCGCTCGATGGGGGCGGGCCCGGAGATGATGAGCGGCGTGCGGGCCTCGTCCACGAGGATCGAGTCGATCTCGTCCACGATGCAGAACCAATGGTCGCGCTGCACCTGGTCCTCCTTGCGCGTGGCCATGCCGTTGTCGCGCAGGTAATCGAAGCCGAACTCGCTGGCCGTGCCGTACGTGATGTTGCAGCCGTACATGTCGCGCCGGCGGTCGGGGGACATCTGCTGCTGGATGCAGCCGACCGTCACGCCGAGGAAGCCGTAGAGCTGGCCCATCCACTCGGAATCACGGCGGGCGAGGTAGTCGTTGACCGTCACCAGCTGGGCGTTCCTGCCGTTGAGGCAGTTCAGGTACAGGGGAAGCGTGGCGACGAGGGTCTTGCCCTCGCCGGTCGCCATCTCGGAGATGCGGCCCTCGTGGAGGGCCAGGCCGCCGATCAGCTGGACGTCAAAATGGACCATGTCCCAGGCGAGCTCGTGCTCGCAGACCAGGGCCCGGGTGCCCACCAGCCGGCGCGCCGCATTCTTCACGGTCGCGAACGCCTCCGGGAGAATCTGGTCGAGGGTCTCCCCGGCCTTGATCCTCTCCCTGAATTCCTCCGTTTTCGCCTTCAGTTCAGCATCCGAAAGACCTGTATAGGACTTATCTAACTCATTGATCTTCGTTACAATAGGACGCGCCCTTTCGAGGAACTTCTTGTAGTGCCTGCCGGCAAAGGGTTTGAGCAGAATCGAAAGCATTAAGGGTGAGACAATAGACCGTTCGCCTGTATAGGCAAACGACAAAATACCGCCCGCGGGCGGCGTGCTCAGAGCCGCTTCTTGAAGTACGAGATCGTGCGCTTCAGGCCGTCCTCGAGAGGCACGGTCGGCTCCCATTTGAGGAGCTTCTTGGCGAGGGTAATGTCGGGCTTGCGCTGCCTCGGGTCGTCCGCCGGCAGGCGCTTGTGGACGATCTTGGACTTGCCGCCCACGAGCTTGAGGGTGAGCTCGGCCAGTTCCAGCATCGTGAACTCCCCGGGGTTGCCCAGGTTGACAGGGCCCGTGGTCTCCGTCTGGCGCATCAACCTGATGAATCCCTCGATGAGGTCGTCCACGTAGCAGAAGGAGCGGGTCTGGGTGCCATCGCCGTAAACCGTGATATCCTCGCCCTTGAGCGCCTGGACGATGAAGTTCGACACGACGCGGCCGTCCGCCTCGTGCATTCGGGGACCGTAGGTGTTGAAGATCCGCACGACGCGGATATCGACCTTGTTCTCCCGGTGGTAGTCGAAGAAGAGCGTCTCGGCGCAGCGCTTGCCCTCATCGTAGCACGACCGCTTGCCTATCGGGTTCACGTTGCCCCAGTAGCTCTCGGGCTGGGGATGGACGTGGGGGTCGCCATACACCTCGGAGGTCGAGGCCTGGAAGACGCGCGCCTTGAGGCGCTTGGCCAGGCCGAGGCAGTTGATCGATCCCATCACCGACGTCTTGATGGTCTTGATTGGGTTGTACTGATAGTGCGGCGGCGAGGCCGGGCATGCCAGGTTGTAGATCTGGTCGACCTCGAACTTGAACGGGTCGATGACATCGTGCCGCACCAGCTCAAAGCTCGGGTTGGTCGCGAATGAGGCGATGTTCTGCTTGCTTCCCGTGAAAAAGTTATCGATGCAGACGACTTCGTTGCCGTCCGCGAGAAGCCTCTCGCAAAGATGGGAGCCGAGGAACCCGGCGCCGCCAGTGACCAGAATACGCATAACGGGCGCAAATGAGGCCTAGTTTGCGCGAATTGGCGAGCGCTCAATGTGCCTAAAGAGCTCTCCGCCAATGGAACCGGGCGGCGAGGCGACTGGGCCCGCTCCGGGCTATTCCCCTGACTCGTAACGCGCGATCCACTCGCGGTGCCACGAGCCATAGTCGCCTGCCTCGATATGGGCCCTCGCCTGCCCCACTAGGTTGAGGAAGAAATGCAGGTTGTGGATCGTAACAAGCGTGCCCCCAAGCATTTCTCCGGACATCATCAGGTGCCGCAGGTAGGCCCTCGAAAAATTCCCGCAGGTGTAATTGTCGAGGCCCTCGACGAGGGGAGCAGGGTCCGACCGGAACCGCTCATTCCTCAGGTTGATCGGCCCCGTGGGCGTGAACGCCAGGCCGTTCCGCGCAACCCGAGTCGGAAGGACGCAGTCGAACATGTCCACGCCGAGCGCGATCATCTTCAGGATCTGCGGGGGCGTGCCGAGTCCCATCGTGTAGCGCGGCTTGCCCTCGGGGAGGAAGGGCGTCGTTGCGGCGACCTGCTTGAGCATCTCGGGCTCGGGCTCGCCGACGCTGACGCCCCCGACCGCGTACCCCGAGAAATCGAGGTCCGTGAGCGCCTCCGCGGCCTCCCGCCTGAGGTCGTCAAACGTCGAGCCCTGCGCAATCGCAAAGACATGGTGGCCCGAATCGAGGAAACCGCTCTCGACCGCAATCTCGCGGCACCGCTTCGCCCACCGCAGGCTCCGCTCGCATGCGAGCGCGCAGGCGGCGCGGTCCACGGGCCAGGGCGGACATTCGTCGATCACCATCGCGATGTCCGAGCCGAGGTTGGCCTGGATGCCCATCACCTCCTTGGGCCCGAGGAAGAGCTTCGCGCCATCGAGGTGTGACTGGAACGCGACCCCGTCGTCGCGGATGTCGCGCAGCTTCGAGAGGCTGAACACCTGAAAACCGCCGCTGTCCGTCAGGATCGGGCCGTCCCAACCCATGAACTTATGCAGTCCGCCGAGCTCGCGGATGAGCTCGCTCCCCGGCCGCAGGTTGAGGTGGTAGGTGTTGCCGAGGATGATCTGCGCGCCGATTTCCCTGAGGTGGGCGGGCGTGACCGCCTTGACCGTTCCCTGCGTGCCCACCGGCATGAAGATCGGCGTCTCGACCACGCCGTGAAGGGTCGTCAGACGACCGCGACGCGCGGCGGTCGCAGAATCCTTACCCAGCAGTTGAAAGTGAGTTGCCATACCCGGGCCATGAAGCTACCCGTACCCTTGACCCCCTTGTCAATCGCGGGTCAATTATAAGACGGTGCTCCTGGTCATCGATAACTTCGATTCCTTCACGTACAACCTCGTCCAATACTTCGGTGAAATGGGCGTGGAGCAGCGGGTATTCCGCAACAACTCGATCACGGTGAAGGAGGCGCTCGCGCTCAATCCCGACCGCGTGCTGCTTTCGCCGGGCCCCTGTTCCCCCACCGAGGCGGGAGTCACGCTCGACATGATCAAGGCGTTCGCGGGGAAGAAGCCGATCTTCGGCGTGTGCCTCGGCCACCAGGCTGTCGGCCAGTATTTCGGCGGCAACGTCGTCAGGGCGGGCCGCATGATGCACGGAAAGACATCTCCCATCTCACATAGGGACACGGACGTCTTCAAGGGTATGCCCCAGGGATTCGCGGGCACGCGCTACCACTCCCTGCTGGTCGAGCGATCGACCTTCCCTCCCGAGCTCGAGGTGACCGCGGAGACTGCCGAGGGCGAGGTCATGGGACTGCGCCACAGGACCCTTCCCATCTGGGGCGTCCAGTTCCATCCCGAGTCGATCGCGACCTTGGGCGGGACGAGGATCCTCCAGAATTTCCTCGAGCTTAACTGACCCCGACTTCCGACCATGCGCTGCCCCAAGTGTACTTCCATAGAGGACAAGGTGATCGACTCCCGCATCAGCAAGGAGGGGAACACGATCCGCCGCAGGCGCGAGTGCCTCGAGTGCGGGCACCGCTTCACGACAACCGAGACGCTGGTCCTCGACGGGATGGTGGTCATCAAGCGCGACGGCCGCCGCGAGGAATTCGACAGGGAGAAGCTCGTCCACGCCGTGCGCGCCGCCTGCCACAAGCGCCCGGTCGACATCGAGCAGATCACGATGCTGGTGGAGGACGTCATCGACGCGATCGAGGCACGGTTCGAGAACGAGATCCCTTCCCAGGCGATCGGCGAGGGCGTCATGCAGCGCCTGCGCACGGTCGACCAGGTCGCCTATGTGCGCTACGCCAGCGTCTACAAGGAATTCCGCGATGTCTCCGAGTTCATGAGCGAGATTAGCGCCCTGGGTAAGAGCAAGAAATGACGAGGGACCGCGACGAGCTGCGTCGCCTGCATTACATCAACGCGCTCTTCGCGCACCTGACGGGCAAGGACCTCTTCCTCGCCAAGCAGATCAAGGCGGCCATCGCCTTCACGCTCTCCGACCTGGAGGCGCTCGCAAAGGCGGACCCGACGATGGCCGACACCTACTCGGAGGCGTTCAACGAGGCCGCGGCGAAGCTCCTGGGGAAGCTCCACTCAAAGATGCCGCGCCACGGCTTCTTCCACTGGGACGCGTCGCGCACGCTGCATTCCGGGACGCAGCTCTTCGCGCGCGCGGAGGTCATGGCGGGACTGAAGCAGCTCGCTCCCTACAAGCAGTCGACGCTCCTCATCACGAACCTTCGGCCCGCGGTCCTTCCCCCGCTCCGGCGCGAGACGCCGCGGCGGCGCAAGGAGTACGACGACCTACTCGCTTTCCTGCGCGAGCTGACCGCGGCCCGGTCCCGCTCGGACTCGGAGCTCACGCTCCTTTTCCTCTAGCGCGGATTTCCAGATCCTTTCAGTCGGGGCTTCGACTCGGCTTCGGAATTCGCTTGGTCGGCTGGGATCAGCCTCGCGGCTTGCCGGCCACACCGCGGCGCACCTCGCTCTGCTTCAACATCTCGCCTAGGTCTCCAGCGGGACGGATTTCCCACGGTCCAATCTTTGTCCCGGGGTGCTTTGAGATAAGCTCGACGGCATGGTTCAGGTCGCGCGCCTCGAGGATCATGATGCCGCCGAGCTGCTCCTTGGTTTCCGCGAAAGGCCCATCCGTGACGACGAGCTTTCCGCTCGTGTAGCGCAGGGTCATCGCCATGTTTGACGGCTCCAGCGCTTCGCCGCCCTTGAAGTTGCCGTTCGCGCGGAGCTGGTCGTCGTAGGCGAAGCAGTTGTCCATCATTGCTACTTGTTCGGCTTCCGGGATCGAAGCGAACGCCTTGTAATCGATATAGCCGAGGCAGATATATTTCATGGTGGAATAGGGGACGGGCCCGGAATTGGGCATCGTTCATCAGCTAGTCGATCCGCTTGGCCGATTTTCGACACGACGCGGAAACAATCTTCAGTCGAATTCGTGAATCCGCCCTTCCAGATAACGTATCTCCGGGTCGGACTTAGCCAACGCGCGCGCCTGCATGTAGGCGGCCCGCGCCTCGTCGCGGCGTGCCAGCCGCCGGAACAAGTCGGCGCGTGCCGAATGCGCAAGGTGGTAGTCCCGCAATTCACCGCGAGCGAGGAGCGCATCGATGAGCTCAAGCCCGGCTTCAGGCCCATCGCGCATCGCCACGGCCGCCGCGCGGTTGAGCTCGACGACCGGCGACGGCTGCATCGCCAGCAGCGCTGCATACAGCGCACAGATCTGCGGCCAGTCGGTGGACTCCGGCGTGCGCGCCTCGGCGTGGACGGCGGCGATGGCGGCTTGCAGCGTATAAGGTCCGAAGCGCCGAGTCGACAGGGCTCGCTCCACCAGTGCGGTACCCTCGCGGATAAACTCGTGTTTCCACGCCGACCGGTCCTGCTGCTCAAGCAACACGAGTTCGCCGCCGGAACCGGCGCGCGCCGGGCGCCGGGACTCATGCAGCAGCATGAGCGCGATCAGGCCGAGGACTTCCGGTTCCGGCATCAGCTCGAGCAACACACGGCCGAGTCGGATGGCTTCGGCCGACAGTTCAACGCGTGTGAGCGACGGGCCCGACGACGCGGCGTAGCCTTCGTTGAACAGCAGATATACCACAGCGAGAACTGCGGCGATCCGTTCCGGCATTTCCGCCCCCGAGGGCACCTGATAGGGGATGCGTTCATCTCGGATCTTCGCCTTCGCGCGGACGATCCGCTGGGCGATCGCCGGCGCCGAGGTGAGGAAGGCACGCGCAATCTCCTCGGTGGTCAGCCCGCATACCTCGCGCAACGTCAGCGCCGCGCAGGCGTCTGGGGCGAGCGCCGGGTGACAGCAGGTGAAGATGAGCCTAAGCCGGTCGTCAGGCAGGTCGTCATCGACGGCACCCGAGGAGGGCCCATCGCCATACAGCGCGTCGGCGATGTGAACCTGTGATGAATCGAATCGTGCGCGACGACGGATCGCATCGATCGCCTTGAAGCGCGCGGTCGAGATCAGCCAGGCGCGCGGATTCGCCGGCAGGCCCTCAGCGGGCCAACGCTGCATGGCGGCATTGAACGCGTCGTGCATCGCGTCCTCCGCCAAGTCGAATCCACCGAGCAAGCGGACGAGCGTCGCCAGGATTCGGCCGGATTCCGCCCGGAAAACAGCGTCAAGATGGGTGCGAATCCCGTCCGTTGATGGCTCGGGCATGCGGGGAATGAGGGATGCGATTACCGATCGATAGCGCCAGGAATAATTGGGGTCGTGTTGCGTGGTCTTGGGTTTGGAGGCACTCCCTCGTCCACCAGGCACCTACTCGCGCTTCCTCAAGAGCCCCACGGCCTCGGCTGCGCGCTCGAGAATCTCGACGTCCTTGATTCCCCTGAAACCGGAGAACGCCGAGGCCACCAGCTTTCCGTCGGCGGTGAGGAGGGGCACCCCACCCTCCCAGCCGATCAGGTCCGGCCGCTGCACGCCGAAATCATTCTCGTTGATCTTTCCCGAGTAGACGAGCTCCTCGAACTTCCCCGTGTAGTGTCCCGTCCTCCATACCTGGAGTACCTTCCTCATGCCGACCTGATAGCATTTCTGGCAGATCTCCTTGTCGTCGCCGAAAATCTTTCCGTGGAACGACCCGTCCGGCTCGATGACCACGACGGCCGCATTCCCATGATTCCACTGGGTGTCCAAAGGATCCGTCACATAGGAACGGAAGAGCCTGGCAACTTCGGCGATGAACCGGACTGAGAGGGAATCGGCCATGAATGTAGGGGTGAATCAGCAAGGCCTCGGCGTCGGATATGGGCAAGCCGCGAGCGCGTCCGTCGGTCAATCTTTCGCGCCGGTACAAAAAAATGAAATTCTCGATTCGAATTCTGGTGCATCTCTTGCAATATCATAACCGTTTTTCTATTAATGACCTAGGTAATAGATAGGCACGTCTATAACTGGACGATCTCGTCGGGTTTCCGGCGAAATCCGTCCAAAAAGCAAATAAATGCTTGCACTAGATAAACAGTCAACTATCACTGAACCCATGGGCAGAACCTCAGACGCGGACCAAAGGCTGAAGCAAGCCGCTCTCGACCTCATGTGGGAGGAGAGCTACGGCGCCGTGACCATCGACGACATCTGCCAGCGAGCCGACGTCAAAAAGGGAAGCTTCTACTATTTCTTCAAGTCGAAGGCAGACCTCGCGGTCGCCGCGCTCGAGAAGCTTTGGACGGAATCGTGGCAGCCGAATCTGGACCGGGCCTTCTCCCCTTCGATCGAACCCCTCGCCCGCTTCACGGGCTACTTTGAGAACATCTACCAACTCCAGTTGGAGACTAAGGTGAAGTACGGAAAGGTGCTCGGATGCCCCGTATGCTCGGTGGGGTCCGAGGTCAGCACCCAGGAGGTCGATGTCGCCGCATCTGTCCGTGCGCTGATGGGGCGCAAGCTCAAGTATTATGAGTCGGCGATCCGCGACGCGGTGGCGCAGGGCGTCATTGAGCCGTGCGATCCCGCCCAAGTGTCGCTGGCGCTCCTTGGGCTGCTTGAGGGTCTCATCAGCCAAGCGCGGATCATGAATGATCCCGAGGTCCTGCGCAGGCTTCCCGACATGGCGCTCGGCCTCCTGCGCGTTAAGTCCAGCGCCGCTCCGCAACTCGCAGCACAGCACTGATTCCCGACCTGCCGCACGCACGCCGTGCGGCTTTTTTCCCTCTGAAAACTAGCTAAACAGTCAACTACTCAACACTTCCAGCCATGATCATCGACCTCGACCCTTCCACCTCATTCGCATCGTACGTCGCCGCGCCCGCTACGACGGCCAAGAACGGCCAATGGACGCACGCCCGACTGTCATTCCTCAATCCGAGGCGCGCCGAGCACGAGGCCCAGTTCGAGCGTGAGCACGGCTCCCTCTGGACACCCGGCCTGCTCGACCACCTGAGCCTGCCGCTCACCCGTTTCCACGAGTGAACGCCTTATCGCGACACATTTAAAACCAAAGAAAAGGACACCACCATGATCACAGCCACCCTCATCCTCGCCGGCATCGTCGTCGTCACCGCGTACGACACCTCGTCGAGGTAAGCCAGCCCGTCTTCAAGACCGAGACACCCTTGCCATGAACCAGACCTCCCTAGTCCCTCCAAAGAACGCCAGGCGCCGACCACGCGTGATCGCGCTGTTCGTCGCGATCGCGGCGGTGGCCGCCATCGTGGCCACGGCTGCGTTTCATTCGACGGCGCAGGCCGCCCCCGATACACCCACGGCGCCGGCGGCCGCAAAGGTGACCGTGGCGCCGGTCGAGGAGAGGCTCCTCGCCGAAACCGACGAGATCACCGGCCATGTCGATGCCCTGGAAACCGTGGAGCTCCGCGCGAGGGTTTCCGGCCACCTGGACTCCGTGAACTTCCAGGCCGGACAGATCGTCAAGGCGGGTGACCTGCTTTTCAGCATTGATCCGCGCTGGTACAAGGCGCAGTTCGACCTCGCGACAGCGCGCGCCGACGTCGCCGCCCACGAGGCGAAGCGAGCGGACGAGCTCCTGGACGCCCACGCCATCTCCATTGAGGAGGCCGAGTCGCGCCGCGCCAAGGCGGCCGAGGCCGCGGCCGAGCTCACGACGGCCCGCCTCGACCTCGAGCACACCCAGGTGCGCTCACCCATCACGGGCCGCATTGCCAGGGCGCTGGTCACAACTGGAAATCTCGTGTCCGGCCTGCCCGGCGACGCCACGCTCCTGACGACGATCGTCACGGTCGGCGACGCGTACGTCTACGCCGACATGGATGAGTCCACATTCCTGCGGTTCAGCCGCCTGGCCCGGGGCAATCCGTCGAACGCGCGGATCCCGGTCGACCTTGAGCTGGCCGACGAGACAGGATTTCCCCGCCACGGCTTCATCGAGTCCAGCGACAACCGACTTAACCCGTCCACCGGTTCCCTCACCCTGAGAATGGTGTTCCCGAACCCGGACGGTTCACTCATCCCCGGCCTTTACGCCCGGGTCCGCGTCCCCGTCAGCGCCCCCCAGCCGACGCTCCTGATCAGCGAGCGCGCCGTGGAGACCGACCAGGGCCAGAAGTTCGTCCTGGTCGTGGGCTCCGACAAGATAGCGAACTACCGCACGGTGACGCTCGGCGACACCGTCGGCGGCAAGCGCGTCATCACGGACGGCCTCAAGCAGGGCGACCTGGTTATCGTCAACGGGCTCCAGAGGGTCCGTCCCGGAATGCCCGTCGACGCCGACGTTGCCGTGGCGTCCCTGCCCGTGACTGACGCGGTGGCCGTCCGCTGACAATAGATCCGACTCCCTTCAGGCCGCAAAACGGCCTCCCCCGCCACCGCTTTGCCCATTTTTTCCCATGAACATCTCCGACTTCTTCATCAAGCGCCCGATCTTCGCTGGCGTCATCTCGTCCATCATCTTCCTTGTCGGCGCCATCTCGCTGACCCGGATGCCGGTGAGTGAATATCCCGAGGTGGCGCCGCCGACCGTCGTGGTCCGCGCCGACTACCCCGGGGCCAACCCGAAGACGATCTCGGAGACGGTGGCCGCGCCGCTCGAGCAGTCCATCAATGGCGTGGAGAACTCGCTCTACATGTTCTCACAGGCGACGAGCGACGGGGTAATGACGCTCACGGTGACCTTCAAGCTTGGCACGAACCTCGACACGGCGCAGGTGCAGGTGCAGAACCGCGTCGCACAGGTCGAGGCCAAGCTGCCCGAGGAGGTGCGCCGCATCGGCGTCACGACAGCCAAGTCCTCGCCCGACCTCCTGATGGTCGTCCATCTCTATTCGCCCAACAAACGCTACGACGACATCTATGTCCGCAATTACGCCACGCTGCAGGTCCGCGATACGCTGGCCCGGCTGCCGGGAGTCGGGGAGGTCCCGATCTACGGCTCCGGGGATTACGCGATGCGGGTCTGGCTCGACCCCAACAAGGTGTCCGCCAAGGGGCTCACGGCCTCGGACGTCGTCGCCGCGATACGCGAGCAGAATGTCCAGGTTGCCGCAGGCTCCGTCGGGAAGCAGCCCGGTGCCCACTCCGTGGACACGGAACTCCTCATCAACACGAAGGGCCGGCTATCAAGCGAGGAGGAGTTCGGGGCCATCATCGTGAAGACCGGCCCCAGCGGGGAACGTGTGCAGCTGCGCGACGTCGCGCGGGTTGAACTCGGCGCCTCCGACTACGCCCTTCGCTCGCTCCTCAACAACAAGGCGGCCGTTGCGCTCCCCATCCTGCAGCTGCCGGGCTCGAATGCCATCGCCACGTCCGACGCCGTCCGCGCGACTATGAAGGAGCTCCGGAAGAACTTCCCCGACGGGCTCGACTATGACATCGTGTATGACCCGACGATCTTCGTGCGGCACTCGATCGAGGCCGTCGTCCACACGCTCCTCGAGGCGATCCTGCTGGTCGTCCTCGTGGTCATCCTCTTCCTGCAGACCTGGCGCGCGTCGATCATCCCGCTCGCGGCCGTCCCCGTGTCGCTCGTCGGGACCTTCGCGGTCATGAACGCCCTTGGCTTTTCTATAAACGCACTCTCGCTCTTCGGGCTGGTCCTCGCGATCGGCATCGTGGTCGACGATGCGATCGTGGTGGTCGAGAACGTCGAGAGGAACATCGCGCTCGGCAAGACGCCGCTCGCGGCCACAAGCCAGGCGATGAAGGAGGTCACGGGCCCGATCGTCGCCACGGCGCTCGTCCTCACGAGCGTCTTCATCCCCACGGCCTTCATCACGGGCCTGACGGGCCAGTTCTACAAGCAGTTCGCCATCACGATCGCGATCTCGACCGTCATCTCGGCCTTCAATTCGCTGACCCTCTCTCCCGCCCTGAGCGCACTCCTCCTCAAGGGCCACACGGATCCCAAGGATGCGCTGACCCGCTTCATGGACCGTGCCTTCGGCTGGCTGTTCAGGCCGTTTAACCGCCTCTTCGAATGGGCCTCGCACAAGTACTCGAACGGAGTGGCCCGCCTGATCCGCGTTTCGCTGCTGGCGGTCCTCGTGTACGCCGGCCTCCTCGCCACGACCGGCGCGCTGTTCCAGAAGATCCCGACCGGCTTTATCCCGATCCAAGACAAGCAGTACCTCGTGGCCTTCGCCCAGCTTCCCGGCGCCGCCTCGCTCGATCGCACGGACGCCGTGATCAGGCGCATGACGGAGATAGCCCTGAGGCACCCCGGAGTGGAAAACGCCGTCGAATTCCCCGGCCTGTCGATCAACGGGTTCACCAACTCGCCCAACAGCGGCATCCTCTTCGTCACCCTGAAGCCGTTCGAGGAGCGGACAACGAAGGAACTTTCCGGTCCGGCCATCGCCAGCCAGCTGCAGGGCGAGTTCGGGGGCATCCAGGACGCCTACATCGCCATCTTCCCGCCCCCGCCCGTCCAGGGCCTGGGCACCATCGGCGGCTTCAAGCTCTACGTGGAGGACCGCGGCGACAACGGCCTCGACGCGCTCTTCAACGCGAGTGAGGGCCTGGTCAACGCGGCGAACCAGACACCGGGGCTCGCGGGCATCTTCACAAGCTTCACCATCGACACGCCCCAGCTCGACGCCGACGTCGACCGCGTAAAGGCGAAGGAGATGGGCGTGCCGCTCGCCAATGTCTTCGAGACGATGCAGATCAACCTCGGTTCGCTCTACATCAATGACTTCAATCGGTTCGGCCGCACCTACCAGGTCGTGGCGCAGGCCGACGCGCAGTTCCGCGAGCACGCCGAGGACATTCTGCGCCTCAAGACGCGCAACGTCGAGGGCGGCCTCGTCCCGCTGGGCGCGCTCGTGAAGGTCCGTGAGACCTACGGCGCCGACCGGGTGATGCGCTACAACGGCTACCCGGCGGCGGACATCAACGGGGGTGCCGCGCCCGGCTACAGCTCCGGGCAGGCCGAGGCCATCATGGAGCAGGTGGCGAAGGAGAAGCTGCCAAAGGGCATGGTCCTCGACTGGACCGAGCTCACCTTCCAGAAGATCATCGCCGGAAATTCGGGGGTCTTCGTCTACCCGATCAGCATACTGCTGGTGTTCCTGGTCCTCGCGGCGCAATACGAGAGCTTCAAGCTGCCACTGGCCGTCATCATGATCGTGCCGACAGCGCTCTTCTCTGCGCTCCTGGGGCTCTGGCTCACCCGCGGAGAAAACAACATCTTCACGCAAATCGGGCTTATCGTCCTCATCGGGCTGGCGGCGAAGAACGCCATCCTGATCGTGGAGTTTGCCGTCAAGCGCCACGAGGAGGGCGAGGACCTCACCTCGGCCGCGCTCGACGCGGCGCGCCTGCGCCTCAGGCCGATCCTCATGACCTCGATCGCCTTCATCGCCGGCGTGTTCCCGCTGGTTGTCAGCACCGGTGCCGGCTCCGAGATGCGGCGTGCCATGGGTATCGCGGTCTTCGGCGGCATGATCGGCGTCACGTTCTTCAGCCTCTTCCTGACGCCCGTGTTCTACGTTGTCCTGGAAAAGCTTGGATTCAGGAAGGTTCCCGTGATCGCAACCTCGCCGGCCCCGCAGTCCGCCTGAGCACCCGTGCCACAACCTCAAGTCCCAATCGCCATGAAGAACGCCCTATTTCTCGCCCTGACGGCCTCCTCCGCCTTTGCATCCCTCCCGGCCGTGGGACCCGACTACAAGGCACCCGAGACGACGGTGCCCTCGGCGTACCGCTACGCCGCACCCGAAGTGGACTGGAAGGCCGCAGCGCCGTCTGACGGCGCCCCCAGGGGCCAGTGGTGGGCCGTTTTTGGCAATCCCGCCCTGAACGCCCTTGAGGACCGGGCGCTTGCCGGCAACCAGAACCTCAAGATGGCGGCGGCGAGGGTCGAGCAGGCATTCGCGTCAGCCGGAATCGCCAGGGCCGCCTACGCGCCGCAGGTCGCGCTCGAGGCGGCGGCCTCTCGGAGCCAGCAATCGGCCACCGTCGACAACCCGTACCTCAATCTACTGTCGAATGACTACAGCGTCCCCATGGTCGCGACCTGGGAACTCGATCTCTTCGGCCGCGTCCGCAGGCTCAATGAAAGCGCCAGGGCCGACGCCGAGGCCAGCGCCTCGGCCCTGGAGTCGGTGCGCCTCTCCCTCTCTGCCAATGTGGCCGCGACCTACTTCACCCTTCGCGGCCTCGACCGCGAGATAGCGATCCTGAAGGATACGGCCTCCTTGCGCCAGCGGTCGCTCGACCTCATCTCAGCCCAGTACCGCGGCGGAGTGGCCACGGAGCTCGACACGGCGCGAGCGCAGACCGAGCTCGCCTCAGTCAACGCCGAGACCCATGCGCTCGAGGCGAGGCGGGAGTCAGCCCAGGGCGCTTTGGCTGTCCTCGTGGGCGACTCGGCTGTCACGTTTTCCGTTCCGGCCGCGGCGATCGACATTTCCGTCCCGGCGATACCGGCGGGCGTGCCATCCGGGCTCCTTGAGCGCCGCCCGGACGTGGCCTCGGCGGAGCGCGAGCTGGCCTCCGCGAACGCGCGCATCGGCGTCGCGAAGGCCGCCTTCTTCCCCGCGATATCGCTCACGGGAAGCGCCGGGTTCGAATCCGGGAGCACCGACCATCTCTTCGGGTCCGATTCCCGCATCTGGGCATTTGGGCCCAGCATCTACCTTCCGATCTTCCAGGGCGGCCGCAATCAGGCGAACCTGGAGCGGGCCGAGGGAGTGTTCGACGAGAACGTCGCCGCCTACCGGCAGCGCGTCCTCGAGGCCTTCGACGAGGTCCAGGATTCGCTCGCCTCGATGCACATCCTTGCGGAGCAGGCGCTCTCGCAGGACCAGGCGGTGAAGTCGGCACAGCAGGCGTCGCAGCTTGCCCAGAAACGCTATGACGCGGGGTACGTGTCCTACCTCGACGTCGTGGAGGCCGAACGCACCGAGCTCGAGACCGAGCGCTCCGCAGTCCAGCTTGAGGCCCAGAGGTTGGATGTCGCCGTCGCCCTCATCAAGGCGCTCGGAGGCGGCTGGCAGCGCCCGGCGGCGCCGTCCTCGGCCCTTTCGGGGCCGGAGGGTCCATCCCCGAAGCCTCCGCGCCTGAGCTGATTACGCGAAAATCGTAAGCTCTCCATTGCCCAGAGGCCCGCGGGGGGCAAGGATTCCGGTGCCATGGAACGGACCCTGTTTGAGCGCATCATAGCCCGCGAGCTCCCCTCGAAGATAGAATATGAGGACGAGCGGTGCATCGTCATCCACGACATCTCGCCGCAGGCGCCGGTGCACCTTCTGATCATCCCGAAGAAGGTCATTCCCCGGCTCGCCGAGGCGACAGCCGGGGATGAGGCCCTGCTGGGGCATCTGCTTGTCGTCGCCGGCGAGGTCGCAGCGAAGCTCAACCTCGAGCGGGGGTTCAGGCTGGTGGTCAACAGCGGTCCCGACGCCTGCGAGACCATCCCCCACGTCCACGTCCACCTCCTCGCAAAGCGGCCGATGACGTGGCCGCCCGGCTAGGCGGCGTCCGGCGGAGACGGGTCGACCACCGGATCGTCCGCCACCGGCATCGGGCGCAGGCCCCCAAGGAATTGGAGCTCCTGGATGATGTCGTCGACCCGCGTCAGGAGCGTCGCCCCGTCCCTGATCAGCTGGTTGGTCCCGGAGCTCGTCGACTGGTCAATGCGTCCCGGCACGGCAAAAAGGAGGCGCCCCTGCTCGCCCGACGCCTTGGCTGTGGCCATCGCCCCCCCGTACTGGTCGCTCTCGACGACCACGATCGCCTCGCACAGGCCTGAAACGACCCGGCTCCGCATCGCAAAGGAGTCGCGGTCCGCCGCGCGGCCGAATGGGAACTCGGAGAGTATGGCTCCCTGGTCCGCAATGCGCCGGTAGAGGGCGAGGTTCTCCGGCGGATGGATGATGTCGATGCCCGTGCCGAGCACCGCGACCGTGCGCCCCCCGACCGAGAGCGCGCCCTCGTGGGCCGCCGTGTCTATTCCCCGGGCGAGGCCGCTCACCACGCAGTACCCGCGCTTGCCGAGTTCGGCGCCGAGGCTCTTCGCCACACTCTGGCCGTAGGCGGTCGCCCGCCTGCTGCCCACGATCGCCACGCACGGGCGGTCAAGGATGTAGTTGCCCTTGCGATACAGGCCCACCGGCGGGTCCGGGATCTCGGCAAGGAGCTGGGGATACTCGGGGTCGCCGCGTCCGATGAAGGCGACGCCGCTCCTCTGCATCCGCGCCTCCTCCTTCGCCGGGTCGAAGTGGGACCTCCAGTCCCGGACCGAGGCGATCGCCGCGGGCCGCGAGCCCAGGAGGGCTCCCAGCCGGCGGCTGTCGCCGGCGAGAGCGGCGCGCGGGTCGCCGCCGTACGCCTCCAACAGGCGGTTGAGCCCGATCGAGCCGACGCCGGGAAGCGCGTTCAGGGCAATGAAAGCCTGCCTCTCGGTGAGCGCGGCGGGCACGGCTGCTAGCCCCGGAGGGCTGGGGAAAGGAAGTCGAGCCATTCCGGGATCTGGACCGCCGTCTGGCCCCGCGCCCGCGCGAGAAGGTCCGCCGCCTTCCCGTGCCATGCCACGGCGCGGCAGGCGGCGGCCAGCGGCTGGCCCGGTGTCTGGGCCAGGAGGCCGCCGGTGAGACCGGCGAGCAGGTCGCCGCTTCCGCCTCGTGAGAGGACGGGACCGCCGCAGAAGGCGTGGTACGTGGGACCGCCGTCGCAGATCCGCGTCACGGGCCCCTTCGCCGAGATGACCGCGGGAAGCGCGCGGGCCAGCTGGCGCAGGCCCCTGCCCCTGGAGATGCGTTCCAGCTCGCCCGCGTGCGGAGTCAGGATTCGCGGCGCCTTGCCGAGGCCGACAATGCCCGCCTGGAGGGCATCGGCGTCGATCACCAGCGGCACCCTGGACGTGCGGACGACACCCCTAATGAGGGCGAGCGTTCCCGCCTCGCGGCCCATTCCGGGGCCGATGGCGATCGCAGTCGCGCGGGCGGCGCCCTTCACCACCCTTGAAAGACCCCGTGCCGCGAGTCCGCCCGACGCAGACTCGGGAAGTCCGACCCACATCGCCTCGGGCGCGCGCGCGGCATAGATCCCCGCAAGGCGCTCGGGGACGAACGCGGTCACGAGGCCGACGCCGCTTTGCAGGGCGGCAAGCGTCGACATAAGAATAGCGCCGGGAAAATGCCCTGATCCGCCCACGAGGGCCAGATGCCCCTGGCTGCGCTTGTCCGATGACGCAGGACGTAGGCCGGATAGCGGCCCCAGGACGGAGCCCAGGAGGATGCGGTCCCCGGCCGCCCCAATCGCGTCGCCGCCGTCAAAGAACCCAAGGTCGATGTACCGGGGCCGCCCCGCATTCGCGCAGCCGATGAGGTCCTCCTTCACGGAGCCCGTGGCGTAGGTGAAGTCGGCCCGGAATGCGCCAGCCTCCGCAAGCCCGCTCGGCAGGTCGACGCTTGCCCTGAAGCGGATGGCGCAGCCGGCGGCGGCCGCAATCGCGGCCAATGCCTCCGCCGGGAGCGGCGGCCTGAATTGAAACCCGAAGATGCCGTCGATGCCGATGTCGTAGGCCGCCGAGAGGCCACCCGCCTCGACGGTGCGCACGCGGCCGCGGCCGAGTTCAGCGAGTCCCCGCCATGCGCGCGCCGCCAGAGGCCTTAGTTTCCTCGGGCCAAAGGCAAAGAGGACATCCGCCGACGCCCCGGGGATGCGCCTGAGAATGTCCGCGGCCGCAATCAGGGCGTCGCCGGCATTGTTGCCCTTCCCTGCAAGGACCAGGAGGCGCGCCTGGGACGCCAGGGGTCCCGCCTCTGCAAAGTCCGCCAGTATGGACGACGCCACGCCGGCTCCGGCCGCCAACATCGCCTTCCATTCCCTGCGCTCGTCGCTTCCGAGGAGGCGCGCCTCCAGCGCGCCCGCCTCCGCGGAGGTGAGGACAGGGTGGCTGGGGATCAGGGGGGCCTTCATGGCTCAACCTACTTCGAGGGAGCCGTCTTCGGCAACACGGTCGGGGCGAAGGTCTCCCGGATCGATTCCGAGATGGCGTTCATGTCCGTCCTCTCCGCGTCGGGCGCCTGATTGCGCGAGGCCTGGGCAAACTCGAGCGGGCACTCCTGCGGGATGCCGCCCGAGACGACCGGCGCGGTCAGGGCCGGGATCGACCTGAAGAAGAGCACGTCGCCCATGCGCACGACCTCGTAGAAATCCGAATAGCTTTTCGTTTCCGGATTCCACAGGCCGACCTGGGTCGTGGCCCCGCTCCACTGCGCGTATTTTCCCCAGTCTGCGAAGACGGCCTCGATCGTGGTTATCCTCGCCGGCGCTGCCGCCTTCAATGCCGGCGGAGCCGGCATGGCCGCATCCATCGGCGCCTCGGTCGGGTGCTTGGGGAGCGCCATCACGAAGACGGCGCCGAGCGCGAAGCCCAACGTGAGCCAGGAGGGGACCTGGGACGGCTTCCCCTCGGGTTCCGGTGTCGGTGAATCTTCGTCCATCGTGCCCCCGCGTCAGCTGCGGACCAGCGCGGCAACCGCCATGGCGACTGTGTCTGTGTGGGACAGCGTGAGCATGACGTGGGTGGCGCCGACCTGCGCAAGGAGCGCCGCGCCCTTTTCATCCAGGCGCACCAGGGGCTGGTGGCGCGAGCCGTGGTACACGGACACCGATCGCCATCCCAGTTCCGACCCGATCCCCGTGGTGAAGCACTTGGAGACCGCCTCCTTCGCGGCAAAGCGCGCCGCGAGGTGCTTGTGGGGATGCGCCATCTTCGAGCAGTACTCCCTCTCCTCCTGCGTGAACACGCGCGCGAGGAAGCGCTCACCCTGCCTCTCGAGGACGCCGCGTATGCGCTCAACCTCGATCACGTCGGCGCCGAGCCCGACAAGGATGCCGCCCGGCGGCAGGTTCAGGCTCACGGGTTCATCCTCGCCTTCATCTCGCGCACAGCCTCGTCGATCCCCGTGAAGAGGGCCCTGCTGAGGATGCTGTGGCCGATGTTCAGCTCGTTCAGGTGGGGGATCGTCCGCACCTGCGCGATGTTCACGTAATTGATCCCGTGGCCGGCGTTGACCTTGATTCCGAGCCGGTGCGCGCGCTCCGCGCCCTCACTGAGCCTCGCGAACTGGCGCGCGCGGGCCGGCGTGGCGTACGCATGCGCATAGGCGCCCGTGTGAAATTCAACCACAGGGGCACCTATCTCGGCCGCGAGCTCGATCTGGGCCTCGTCCGGGTCGATGAACAGGCTGGCCTCGATCCCGGCGCCCTTCATCGCGTCGACGCAGGCCTTGACCTGGGTGCGGCTGCCTACGACGTCCAGGCCCCCCTCGGTCGTGACCTCCCTGCGGCTCTCGGGGACGATGCACACGGCATGCGGCCTGAGCCTGAGGGCGAGGTCGATCATCGCCGAGGTGCAGGCCATCTCAAAATTGAGCCTTGTCCTGACCTTTTCCCTCAGGACCCAGATGTCGCGGTCCTGGACATGCCTGCGGTCCTCCCTCAGGTGGGCGGTGATGCCGTCGGCGCCCGCCCTTTCGGCCCTTTCCGCGAGGGCCACGGGATCGGGCTCCACGGACGCCTCCACGTCCTTTCCCGCCTCCCGGTAACGGGCCTGGCGCAGGGTTGCGCAGTGGTCGATGTTGACACCGAGGAGAATCATCCCCTCATCCAAGCAAAGATAGGCCCTGCGGCCAACCTTCAAAAACGCCCCTACGTGCGCTTGGCCATGGGGACGTAATCCCTCGTGACCGGCCCGACGTAGATCTGCCTCGGGCGGTAGATCCTGCCCTTGGAATTGGAGGCGACCTCATGCCAGTTCGCGATCCAGCCCGGCGCGCGTCCGATGGCAAAGATGACCGTGAACATGCTGGTCGGGATCCCGAGAGCGCGCATGATGATGCCGCTGTAGAAGTCCACGTTCGGGTACAGCTTGCGGGATAGGAAATAGTCGTCCTTGAGCGCCGCCTCCTCGAGCTTCTTCGCGATGTCGAGGAGCGGGTCCTTGATGCCAAGCTTCCTGAGGACGTCCTCGCATGCCTTTCCGATGATCTTGGCCCGCGGGTCGAAGTTGCGGTAAACCGGGTGTCCGAAGCCCATCAGGCGGTTGGCCTTCGAGCCCGACTTGGCCGCGGCGATGAAGCGCGTGCCGTCGTCGTGCTCGTCGTGGATCGACTGCAGCATCTGCATCACCGCCACGTTGGCGCCGCCGTGCAGAGGGCCGGAAAGCGCGCAGATCCCCGCGGAGAGCGACGTGAATAGATTGGCGGCACTGGAGCCTACCGTCCGCACCGTCGAGGTCGAGCAGTTCTGCTCATGGTCGGTGTGGAGCAGCAGCAGCAGGTTCAACGCCCGCGCGACCTCGGGCTCGGCGACGTAATCCTTGTACGGCTCCGAGAACATCATGTGCAGGAAGTTCTCGCAGAAAGGCAGCTCCTGCTTCGGGAAGATGTACGGCAGGCCCTTCTGGTAGCGGTAGATCATCGCGCCAATGGTGCGGATCTTGGAGATCGCGATCGCCGCGGCCTGGTCAAAGTTCGTCAGGTCCTTCTCGAAGTTGTTCGTCGCCAACGTCGGGTAATGGGCGGCCAGGGATGCCACGATCGAGGAGAGCATCGCCATCGGCGGCGCATCCTTCGGGAAACCCTCAAAGATCTTCTGCATCTGCGTCTCGACGGCCGCGCTCTGGCGCAGGAGCATCCCGAATGCCTTCCGCTTCGCCTGGTTCGGCAGCTCACCGTAAATCACCAGGTAGGAGGTCTCGACGAAATCGCTGTCGTGGGCCAGCTGCTCGATGGGGATCCCGCGGTACCTCAGGATGCCCTTGTCGCCATCCAGGAAGGTGATGGAGCTCTCGCATGAGCCCGTGTTCCCATACCCCTGGTCGTAGCAGATGAACCCCGTGTCAGCCCGCAACTTACGCGTGTCGATCGCTTTCTCGCCCTCGGTCCCCTCAATCACCGAGAGCGCGTACTCCTTATCGTCCAGCCTGAGTGACGCGTTGTGAGTCATACCGGATCCAGCCAAGCTAGAAACGGGCCGCTTGCAAAGAAAAGTTGGGTTATGGACCGATGTAATCGGCTGCCCTTATCGCGGGATTAGGGGGGCTGTCGCAGATGCCGCAAAATTGCGATAAATCTGCAACCCCTTTGCCTGGCTCTTCTCCGGGTGGAACTGGGTGGCGAAGGTGCGGCCGCGCCCTATGGCCGCGACGAAAGGGGCGCCGTACTCACACTCGGCAAGGACGACGCTTCGGTCCCCGGGCACACAGTGGAAGCTGTGGACGAAGTAGAAGGACTCCCCCTCCTCGTTGAGCCCCTCCTGGAGGGCGCTCCCCGGCTGCACGAAGTGGACCGTGTTCCAGCCCATGTGGGGGACCTTGAGCGGCGCCGCAACCCGGAACCGGACGACGTTGCCGCGGATGATGCCGAGGCCCCTGACGTCGCCCTCCTCAGACCGGTCAAACAGAGCCTGCATTCCCAGGCACACTCCCAGGAATGGCCGGTCGGCCTCGATCCACGACCGGACCACATGGTCGAGGCCGGATGTGCGCAGCGAAAGGACGCAGTCGCGCAGGGCGCCCACGCCGGGAAGCACGAGCCCGTCGGGGCCGCACGCCTCAACCTCGGCAGGGGTGCGCACGACGACGGGCGATGCGCCCACGGCCTCGAGCGCCTTGGTGACGCTGCGCAGGTTGCAGATGCCCGTGTCGACGACGGCGATGGACGCGCTCGTCTTCATGGGGTCACAGGCTGCCCTTGGTGCTGGGCAGGAGGTTCGCGGCCCGCGGCTCAATCTGGGTCGCCGCGTCGAGGGCGCGCCCCAGGGCCTTGAAGACCGCCTCGGCGATATGATGGGGCTCCTCGCCGTAGACCAGCTGCACGTGCAGGTTGGCCCCAAGGGCGTTGCTGAACGCGCGGCAGAATTCCTTCACGAGGACCAGGTTGAAGTCCCTGACGAACATCGACTGGGTCTCCACCCGGTATTCGAGGTGCGGCCGGCCGCCGACATCGACGACCACGCGCGCAAGCGACTCGTCCATCGGGAGGATGAAGAAGCCGTAGCGCCGGATACCAATTTTCTCGCCGAGCGCCTTCTTGAAGGCCTGGCCCAGGACGAGTCCGACATCCTCGACCGTGTGGTGATAGTCGACGTCGACATCGCCCTTTGCCTTGATCGTCAGGTCAAAGAGGCCGTGCTTGGAGAACAGGGTCAGCATGTGGTCGAAGAACGCCACGCCTGTGGCTATCTTCGACTTGCCGGTCCCGTCGACGGCGAGCGTGAGGACAATGTCGGTCTCCGCGGTCTTGCGGGAGACCGTTGCTACGCGTTTGGAGATGCCTTTAGCCATGCGTCGAGGGTTTCGTCGAGGACGAGCATTTCGTCATCGGAACCGACGGTGATCCGCAGGAACGAGGCGGTCAAGGCGTCGCTCGGGAAGTGCCTCACGAGCACCTTCTTCGAATAGAGGAAGTCGTAGGCGCCCCTCGCCACGGCCACTCCGGTTTGCCCGAGCGCATCGCGCGGCTCCGTGCAGATGAAATTGGAATCCGATGGGAAAGTGAACCATCCCCGACCTGTCCCCCAACTATGCGAATAGTAATCTCTTGTGGCTTTTATCTTCTCGACGATCGCCTGGTAGTAACCGGGGTCGCTCAGGGCCCCGAGCGCGGCCGCCTGCGCGAGACGGCTCACGTTGTAGCTGTCCCGCACGCGATCGAGAAGGCCGATGAACTCGGGATCGCCGAGCGCATAGCCGACGCGGATGCCCGCGAGCGCGTAGGCCTTGGAGAGCGTGCGCACCACGACGAGACTGGGGTGTCCGGCAAGGAGCGGCACGGCATTCTCCTCGGCAAACGGCGCGTAGGCCTCGTCGACGACGAGCAGGCCGCCGAAGGAGTCCAGGACCCTCGCGATCTCCGCGTTCTTGAAACCGACCCCGGTCGGCGCATTCGGGGAGGTCAGGAAGAACACCTTTGCCCCGGACGCCGCGATTTTCTCCACGGGAAGCTTCATGCTCCGGTCGAGCGGCACCTGCGTGACGGATCCGTCCTGGATTCCCACCAGCACGGGATAGAGGGAATAGCTCGGAAGCGTGAATCCGGCCGGGGCCCCCGCCCCGCAGAAGCAGCGCACGATCAGGTTCAGGATGTCATCGGAACCGTTGCCTATGCATACGTGGGCCGCGTCGAGCCCATGGAGCCGCGCCACGGCGGCCCTCAGCGCCGCACTCGTCGGGTCGGGGTAGAGCCGGAGCGACGCCCCGTCCTCCCCCATTTCGCGGCGCACGGCCTCCGCAACCCGTGGGCTCGGAGGATAGGGGCACTCGTTCGTGTTCAGCTTCACCCATCCCGGACCGGAAGGCTGCAGTCCCGGCGTGTAGGCGTGGAGCCCGGGTACGTGGCCGAGCGCCAATCCCGAGGTTTCGCCCGTCATTGCCGGGCCGCCCGCTCGAGGCGGATCGTCGCCGAGCGGCCATGCGCGTCCAGCCTCTCCATCGAGGAAAGCGCGGCGACCGTCGGCTCGGCCCTGGCCAGGCTCCGGGCATCATACCCGAGAAGGCTCGTGCGGCGCAGGAAGTCGGACACCTGGAGACCACTCGAGAAACGCCCTGCGCCCGCGGTCGGAAGGACGTGGCTCGGGCCCGCGGCGAAGTCGCCCAGGACCGTCGGCGTCCAGTTCCCGCACATGATGGCGCCCGCGGTGGTGATCTCCCGCTCGAGGGCCGCCATGGCGCCCCTGCTCACTAGGAGCTCAAGGTGCTCGGGCGCGACGCGGTTGGCGACATCCGCCGCCTGGTCGAGGCCCTTGACCAAGATCGCAAGGAAGCCCTCGTCGACGACCCGCTTGGTCTTCGCCGACCGCGAGAGGCCGGGAAGCTGCCTGCGTATCTCCGCCTCGACGCGCGCGATGATCCTCTTTGACGTGGCGACCAGGTAGATCTTCTCCCGCCCCGATCCGTGCTCGGCCTGGGCGAGCAGGTCGGCCGCGGCAAAGTCCGGCCGGGCGCTCTCGTCGGCGATCACCATCACCTCGCTCGGCCCCGGCAGGAGGTCGATCCCGACCGCGCCGAAGACCTGGCGCTTCGCCTCGCACACGTAGGCGTTGCCCGGGCCGAAGATCTTGTCGACCGCCGGGATTGTCCCCGTCCCGTAGGCCATCGCCCCCACCGCCTGCACGCCGCCGACGCGATAAACCTCCTTGACCCCCGCGATGTCGAGGGCGGCGAGGAGTTCCGGGGCGACCGCGCCGCCCGCGCCCACGGGCGTGAAGGCCGCGACCTCGCGGCAGCCGGCGATCCTCGCCAGGGTCGCCGTCATGAGGACCGTGGAGACGAGGGGCACTTGGCCGCCGGGCACGTAGATCCCGACCCGCCGGATGGCGTCGAATTTCTCGCCCACCCTGGCGCCATGCCTGTTGGTGGACCTCCAGCCCTTGGGAAGCGTCTTCGCGTTGAACTCGCGCACCGCCGCGTGCACGGCCCTGAGCGCGCGGCGTCCTGACGGGGAAAGGCCCCGGGATGCCGCGGCGATCTCGCCGGCACGGACCCTGAACTGGCGGGGCTTCAGCCGGGCGCCGTCAAACTTGAGCGCATAGCGGGCGACGGCGCGATCCCCGCCCCGGCGAACTCCCGAGAGGATCGAGGCCACGGACCTCGATATCGCCGCGGGCACCGCGGCTCCGCGGCAAAACAAGGCGAGTTCGGAGTCGAATTTCTTCGACGCAAAGTCGAGCGTGCGCATGGCCTATTTGCCCGGTGCGGCCGGCGGCTGGGACCCCTGGGGGGGCTGCTCGATGTTGGGCGCCGCGAACAGGTCGGCCGGCAGCTTCTCGTTGAGGGCGATGCTCGAGAACGTGGCCGTTGAGACGATCTCCCCGCCCGTGGGGGTCTTCGTGCGGCTCACGATCGTCTTCGGGAAGCGGATGCCCTCGACCACGATCTCCCCGACCTCGCGGAAGGTTTCCGTGCCCCGGACCGTCATGACGAGCTTTCCCGTGTCCCGGTCAAAATAGCGCTCGTAGACCGTCCCGGGACCATGGGTGAAGTCGACGCGCTCGCACTCCACGCCATCGACCGTCGCGGGACCCTTGTCGTCGACCGAGCCTCCCTCGGGGGTGCGGTAATAGTAGAGGTTCTCCCAGGTGTTGGCCCTGAGCGTGCGGATGTCTGCCGCCTGCAGCCACGTGAGGCGGAATTTCCTGGGGTCCGCATTGTCCTGGAGCAGGTCCCAGGCGTCGTAGCCGTCGAGCACGGTCACCATCGTCACCTTTGAGGCGCGCATGACGAAGTGCTGCCGCAGCGGCTTCTCGAAGATCATGTCCAGGTCGGTGTGGAGGGTGCCGGCCGGGCCCTTCTCGGCCTCTACGCGGTCCAGCGTCCCGACAAAGTGGATCGAATTGATTCCGTCGAGGGTCGACTGCGGCCCGAGGTACGCCCGCGCGAGGGCAACGACCGCCGGCTCAGCCCGCGTGGACCCCGGCGCCAGGAGCGCCAGCGCACAAAAAAGGAGCCCGTAAACCGCCTTCGACATGGGCTCAATGACAGCCGATTCCCGCTGAAGGTCGAAGAAATTTCACTCCCACTCGATTGTCGCCGGAGGCTTGGAACTTACGTCAAAAACCACGCGTGAAACGCCGACAACCTCGTTCGTGATCCGGCCCGAAATTTTCTGCAGGAGATCGTAGGGAAGGCGCGTCCAGTCGGCCGTCATGGCATCGATGCTCTCCACGATCCTGAGTCCGATCACATGGGCGTAGTTGCGCTCGTCTCCCACCACGCCGACGGACTTGACCGGAAGGAAGACGCAGAACGACTGCCAGACCTTCCAGTACCACCCGCTCGCCATCATCTCCTCCTGGAGTATCGCGTCCGCCTCGCGCAGGACGTGGAGGTGGGCGGGGTTGACGGGCCCGACGACGCGCACGCCCAGGCCAGGGCCCGGGAACGGCTGGCGCCAGACCACCTCGCGCGGCAGGCCAAGGGCGCTTCCGACGCGCCTGACCTCGTCCTTGAACAGCTCCTTGAGCGGCTCGAGGAGCTTGAGCCTCATCCGGGCGGGAAGGCCGCCGACATTGTGGTGGCTCTTGATGAGCGCGGCGGGATTGTCGCCGATGGCGACGCTCTCGATGATGTCGGGATAGAGTGTGCCCTGGGCGAGGAAATCGGCGTGACCGATCTTCTTCAGGGACTTCTCAAAGACCTTGATGAACGTCCTGCCGATGATCTTGCGCTTCTTCTCCGGGTCGTCGACCCCCTTCAGGAGGCGCAGGAACTGCGCGGACGCGTCGACCACGCGAAGGTCGATCTTGAAGTTGCGCTTGTAGAGGGACTCCACCGAGCGCCTCTCGTCCTTCCTTAGCAGGCCGTTGTCGACGAAGACGCACGTCAGATGGCGGCCGATGGCCTTGTGTATGAGCGCGGCCGCCACGGACGAGTCGACGCCGCCGGAAAGCCCGAGGATCACGCGCGACGACCCCACCGTCCTGCGGATCTCGTCGACCGAGTGCTGGATGAAGTCCTTCGTCGTCCAGTCCTGGGACGCGTTGCAGACGCCGACCAGGAAGTTGCGCAGGATGTCCGTGCCCCGCTCCGTGTGGAACACCTCGGGGTGGAACTGGATGGCGTACAGGCCCCTCTTCTGGTCCTCGATGACGGCATAGGGCGAATTCTCGGTCCTGCCGCTCGGGCTGAAGCCCGGCGGGACCTTGATCAGCTTGTCGCCATGGGAATTCCAGACACGCAGCTTCCTGGGCAGCTTGGCAAAAAGCTTTCCCGGGCGCTTCACCACCAGGTTGCCGTGGCCGTACTCGCGGCGCGCGCCCAGGGCCACCTTTCCCCCGAGCATGTGGCCCATCAGCTGGAGGCCGTAGCAGATGCCCAGGACCGGGATGCCCAGCTTGAAGATGTTCTTGTCCGGGATCGGCGCCTTGGGGGAGAAAACCGAGCTGGGCCCCCCGGAGAGCACGATCCCGATCACCCCGTCAGCCCTCAGCGCCTCGGCAGGCGTCGAGAAGTGGTAGATCTTCGAGTAGACCTGGCACTCGCGGATCCGGCGCGCGATGATCTGGGTGTATTGCGAACCGAAATCAAGTACGGCGATGGTCTGCGGCATGCGCGGGATGGGAAAAGGGAAAGAAGAAGCCATCCCTGCGCCCCACCGCAAGAGTGATTGTTGGCGATTCTCCGCCCGGAGGCATCAGAACCTCAAGCGGGCGTTCTCGTGGCCGCACCTGGGGCACGTGCAGAGCTCAGTCCCCTCGGGGGCCGTATAGAGGCGGTCGCAGCGGATGCAGTGGAAGGTCGTCCTGCGGCGCTCGCGCTCAAAACGGACGTGGTCCCTGCGGTCGTAGAACAGCCATAGGCCCAGGAAGAGGGCGGCCACGGACACGCAATAGACCAGGACTGCGGTGGAAAACTCGAACATCCGTCAGTGAGCCAAACAAAAAACGCGTCGAAGGTAAGCCTCGACGCGTCCTTGTGATGGGTTGGCTGGCCGACCGGTCAGGCCTTGGCCTCGCCCTCGGGGGCTGCGGGGGCCGCGGCCTCGGTGGCGGCCGCAGGGGCCTCCGCCTTTGCCTTCGGCTTCCTTGCCTTCGAGGAGGAGCGCCTGCCCTTGGACTTCTTGTAGCCGGTGTCGTCCGCCTTCACGAACTCGATGAGGGCCATCTCCGCGGCGTCGCCGAGGCGCTGGGGACCAAGCTTGTAGATGCGGGTGTAGCCGCCGGCGCGGGCCGTGAACTCCTTGTACTTCTCGTTGAAGAGAAGCGTGACGGCGTCCTCGTCGCGGATGTCGCGAAGGACGAGGCGGCGGAGGTGCACGGCGTCCTTCTTCTCGGACTTGCCGGCCGCGTGCTTCGCCTTGGTGATCATCTTCTCGATGAACGGGCGCAGGACGCGGGCCTTCTTCAGCGTCGTCTGGATCCGGCCATGCGTGATGAGCGCGGCTGCCAGGTTCGACAGCATCGACTCGCGGTGCTCGCGGGTGACCCCGAGGGAGTCCCGATGTTTGTTATGACGCATGGATCAGGCTTCCTTCTTGGCGTCCAGCAGGCGCTCGTCGAACTTCATGCCAAGGGAAAGGCCGAGTGCCTCGAGCTTCTCCTTGATCTCGTTCAGCGACTTCTTGCCGAAGTTGCGGTACTTGAGCATCTCCTGCTCGGTCTTCATGGCGAGCTCGCCGACCGTGGTGATGTTCGCGTTGTTGAGGCAGTTGGCGGCGCGGACCGATAGCTCGATCTCGTTCACCGACATGTTGAGGAGCTTGCGGAGCTTGTTCTGCTCCTCGCTGACCTCGCTCTGCTGGCTCTCGAACTCGTAGGACTCCTCGCTGACGCGGTCGAACACGTCGAGATGGTGGTTGAGGATCGATGCGGCCTGCTTGAGGGCGTCGTCGGGCGTGATGCGCCCGTCCGTCCAGACCTCGAGGATGAGCTTGTCGTAGTCGGTGATCTGGCCGACGCGGGTGTTCTCGACGGCGTACTTGACGAGCCTCACGGGAGAGAAGAGGGAGTCGATCGGGATGACGCCGATCGGCTGCTCCTCCTTCTTGTTCTGCTCGCCGGGGCAGTAGCCGCGGCCCGTCTTGATCTCGATCTCGGCCTCGAACGTGCGCTTGCTGTCGAGCGTGCAGATGACCTGGTCGGGATTGACGACCTGGATGTTGGCGTCGGGCTGGATGTCCCCGGCCGTGATCGCGCCGGCCTTGGTGGCCTTGATGGCGAGGGAGATCGTCTCGCGCTTGTGCGAGACGATGAGGACCTTCTTCAGGTTGAGCACGATCTCAGTGACGTCCTCGACGACGCCGTCGATGCTCTGGAACTCGTGGTTCACGCCGTCGATCTTGATCGACGAGATGGCTGCGCCCTCGATGGAGCTCAGGAGCACCCTGCGGAGCGAGTTGCCTACCGTGTGACCGTAGCCCGCTTCGAAGGGCTCGGCGATGAATTTGGCATAGGTCGGCGTGGCGCCGTCCTCAACCTTGGTGAGTTTGGAGGGGAGTTCGAATTTTCCGAGGCGTTTTGGCATGGCGTGAACTCTGGTTATGAGTTGGGAGTTTCTGTTGTGAAATGATGCTTAGAACCGCGAGTAGAACTCGACGATAAGCTGTTCGTTGATGTTCTGGTCCATCTCGTCCCGCTTGGGGAGACGGACGACGCCGGCCTTGAACTGCTCGGCGTTGAGGGAGAGCCAGCCCGGGACAGTCCGGATGCGGTTCTCCTCGAGGTTGCGCGTGGCCATCTGGCGCGAGGCGGGCGCGTTGCGCACGTCGATCTCGTCGCCCGACCTGACGTTGTAGCTCGCAATGTCGACCTTGTGGCCGTTGACGCGGATGTGCCCGTGGTTCACGAACTGGCGGGCCGCGGCGCGGCTCTTCGCGAAGCCGAGGAGGTAGATCACGCTGTCGAGGCGCGTCTCGAGGAGCTGCAGGAAGCGCTCGCCGGTGACGCCGCGCTCGCGCTTGGCGATCTCGAACATGCGGCGGAACTGCCTCTCGAGCAGGCCGTACGTGTAGCGAAGCTTCTGCTTCTCATTGAGGCCGACCGAGTACTCGGAATTCTTGCGGCGCGATTTCGGGCCGTGCTGCCCCGGGGGGTAGTTGCGACGCTCGAGCGCCTTTCCGGAACCGATGATGAGGTTGCCGAAGCGGCGGCTGATGCGGGTGGATGGACCTGTGTAGCGTGCCATGGTCTTGAGTGGGTAAGTGTTGGGTGTTAGACGCGGCGGCGCTTGCGCGGCCTGCAGCCGTTGTGCGGGATCGGCGTGACGTCGACGATCGAGGTGATCTCGAGGCCGATCGCCTGGAGGGCGCGGATGGCGCTGTCGCGGCCCAGGCCGGGACCGGAGACGCGGATGACGACGTCCTTGAGGCCGTGGGACATGGCGTTGCGGGCCGCGTCCTGGGCGACGATCTGGGCGGCGTAGGCCGTGGACTTGCGCGAGCCGCGGAAGTTGCACTTGCCGGCGCTGGACCAGGCGATCACCTGGCCCTTGGGGTCGGTGATGGAGACGATCGTGTTGTTGAATGAGGCGAGCACGTTGGCGAAGCCGGACGTGACGTTCTTGGAACCCTTGGCCTTGCGGACCTTGACTGCGCCAAGCTCCTCCTTGAGGAGGTCCTCGGCGGTGGGCTGCTTGGCGACGCCGCCCACCATCTCGGTGGGCTTCGCATCCGCGGCGGGGGCCGCGGGAGCCAGGGCGGCGGCAGCGGCGCCTTCCGGCGCATCCGTGGGCTTGCCGGCCTTGGGCGCCTTGGGCGCCTTTTCTTTCTTGGGAGCTGACTTTTCTTCGGCCATGGCGGTAAGGGATTATTCTTTGGCTTTGGTGACGCCGATCGTCTTGCGCGGCCCCTTGCGGGTGCGGGCGTTCGTGCTGGTGCGCTGGCCCCTGACGGGCAGGCCGCGGCGGTGGCGGACGCCACGGTAGCAGTTGATCGCCTGGAGGCGCTTGAGGTTGCCCGCGATGTCGCGGCGCAGGTCGCCCTCGACCACCCACTTGTGCTCGGTGATGACGTGGAGGATCTTGTTCAGCTGCTCCTCAGTGAGGTCCTGGGCCCGCATGTCGGGCTTCAGGCCGGCTTCCTTCACGACCTGGTCCGCGCGCGCGGGACCGACGCCGTAAATGTAGCGCAGGGAGTATGCGACTTTCTTCTTCGCAGGGATTTCTACACCGAGGAGACGAGGCATTGTATGTGGATTATGGAGAGTTGTGGTTGGTTAAAAGTGGCTGAAAGCGGAGTGCGCTCAGGCGTGTCTCGCCGGAACGAGCCCGGGAACCGTGAGGATTTCCGGGCCTTTGTCTGTCGTGAGCACCGTGTGTTCGAAGTGGGCGGAGGGCGAACCGTCCGCCGAGACCACCGTCCATCCGTCGCCGAGGATCCGGGTGGCGAAGCCGCCCAGGTTGACCATCGGCTCGATCGCCAGGGTCATGCCGGCCCTGATGCGCTCGCCCGTACCGCGGCGCCCGAAGTTCGGGATCTCGGGGGGCTCGTGCATCGCGACACCTACACCGTGCCCGACCATGTCGCGGACGACGCTGTAGCCGTGCGCTTCAACGAAGGTCTGGATCGTGTGCGAGATGTCCCCGATCCGGTTTCCCACCTGCGCGGCGCGTATGCCCAGGTCGAGGGCCTCGCGCGTGACGCTGAGGAGCTTCATAACCTTCGGGGATACCGGCGAGACGGGGACGGTGAACGCGTTGTCACCGATGTAGCCGTTGTATTCGAGGACGATGTCGAGCGATACGATGTCTCCCTCGCGCAGGACGCGCTTGAATGAAGGGATTCCGTGGACCACCTCCTCGTTGACCGAGATGCAGGTGTGCGCCGGGTAGCGGCGCGAACCGTGCTGGTAGCCAAAACAGGCGCTCTTCGCTCCCAGCCGCGCTATTTCCGCGCGGCCCGCCTCTTCCAAGTCCATTGTTGTGATCCCAGGCCGCACGAGGGGCTTGAGGGCATCAAGCACGATGGCGGCGATGGAGCACGCCTCGCGCATCCGGGTGATCCCCTCCTTGTCCTTGACGGGGATCATCGTTATGCGCCGGCCGCCTCGTGGAGGAGGCCTAGCGTGCGGTAGTGTTCCACGACGTGGGCAGGGGCGCCGTTTCCGGCGACCGCAGCCGAGATTTCCTCGCCGCGGGCATCGAGCCATTCGTCGAACACTTGAGCTTGGAGCAGCGTAGCCGGGAAGTCCGTGAGGACGAATCCCGCATCAGGTTTGCGCGCGAAGAACCAGCGGCGCATGTGCGCCAGGATGGAGGCCTCGTTCCCGTCGGGTGTGCCGCGGGACCGCGAAATCCCCCGTCGCATGAGGCCGGCGGGAGAGACGTGCTCTAACTGCAAAGAACGGGCCCGGTTCATCATTTCTTCCGTGCGAAAATCGATCGAACCGAGCAGAAGGAGTTTCGTTTGGGCGGGAGCGCCTAAATGGGAAAAGGGGTCAAATATTGCCGCCATTTGGCCTCTTGTAAAGCCCAATTGAGGCTTACCTTCCCATGAAGCGCCTGGTCGCCCAAATCGCTATGCCAAAGACAAATATGGAACCGACGACCGCGCAGAGCTTGCCGACCGCCTTGAGATCCAGGGCATCCCCGAGGGCTCCGGCCTGGGCGTTCGCGCTGCGGGCCCTGATCCGGCCCTTCTTGAGGAAGCCGTCGTAGTGGCGCTGGAGCAGGAAGGCCTCGATCTGGCGCATGGTGTCCAGGATGACTCCCACCGTGATCAGCATGCCGGTGCCGCCGAAGAAATACGCGATGCGGGAAGGCACGTTGAGCTCGAACAGGAGGACGTCCGGCATGACCGCGATGAACGTCAGGAAGATGGCGCCCGCCAGCGTGAGCCGGGTCATGATGAAGTCCAGGAACTGCGCCGTCGGCTCGCCTGGGCGCACGCCCGGGATGTAGCCGCCGTACTTCTTCAGGTCGTCGGCGATCTGGATCGGCTTGAACATGACCGACACCCAGAAGTAGCTGAAGAAAAGGATGAGGACGGCGTTGAGGACGTAGTAGGTCCAGTGGCCGCGGAGGAGGTTCTGCGAGAACTCGCTCAGGAAATGCAGGTTCAGGATCGCGCCGAGGTTCGACATGATCTGCTGCGGGAAGAGGAGGATCGCCTGCGCGAAGATGACGGGCATGACGCCCGAGTAGTTCACCTTCAGGGGGAGGAACGAGCTCTGCCCTCCCATCACCTTGTTGCCGACGACGCGCTTGGCGTACTGGACCGGGATCTTCCTCTGGCCCTGGACGACCATGATGATGCCCATCGTGACCAGGAAGAAGAGCAGGACCATCGCGACCGCGAGCAGGATGCCGTGGCCGGAGTTCGTACCGATCGGGCCGAAGAAGAACTGGTAGGTCTGCGCCGCGGCGCCGGGCAGCGTCGCCAGGATGCCGACCGTGATCAGGAGAGAGACGCCGTTGCCGATGCCGCGCTGGGTGATCTGCTCGCCGAGCCACATCATGAGCATGGTGCCCGCCGTCAGGTAGATGACCGACGTCACGTAGAAGCCGACCTTGCCGACGATGACGATGTTGCCGTACGTGGCCACGTCATAGCCCGGGAAGAGGCGCGCCGGGTTGACGAGCGCCATCAGCGTCAGGCCGCCCTGCAGCACGCAGATCAGGACCGTCGCGTAGCGCGTGTACTGGGTGATCTTCTGGCGGCCGACGTCGCCCTCGTTCTGCAGGCGGCTCAGCGACGGGACGATCGCCGTCATCAGCTGGAACACGATCGAGGCGCTGATGTAGGGCATGATGCCCAGGGAGCAGACGGCGCCCTTCAGGAGCGCGCCGCCGGTGAACATGTTGTAGAGGCCGATCATCGCGCCGCTCGTGCCGCCCGACTGGTTCTTGAAGAACTCCTGCAGGGGGTGCGGGTCGATGCCGGGCAGCGGTATCGCGCATCCGACGCGCGCTACGAAAAGGAGCGCGAGGGTGTAGAAGATCCTTGAGCGAAGCTCGGGGATCTTCAGCGAGTTCGTGAACGCGGAAAACATGCGTGGTGCGCGTTATCCGACGATCGCCTTGCCCCCGGCCTTCTCTATCTTGGCCCTGGCCGACTCGGAAAACTTTGCCGCGGTGACCTCGATGGCCCTCGTGAGCTCGCCGTCGCCGAGAACCTTCACGGTCTTCTCGCCGGAGCGGATGAGGCCGGCCTTGGCCAGCGCCTCGGCGTCCACCTTCGTGACCGCGGCGTCAAGGCCGGCCAGGTCGCGCAGGTTGACCACGGCGATCTCCGTGCGGAACTCGTAGTTGTTGAAGCCGCGATGCGGCAGCTTGCGGTAGAGCGGCATCTGGCCGCCCTCGAAACCCGGGCGGATGCTGGAGCCGGAACGGGCCGACTGGCCCTTCCCTCCCCTCCCGCTCGTCTTGCCGTGGCCGCCGCCCTCGCCGCAGCCTACGCGTTTCTTGCGGTGCACGGCACCGGGTACGTTCTTCAGTTCGTGGAGTTTCATGGTGTGTTCCTCGGAGGCGCCCCGCCCCGCTCGAAATTGGCGGGGCGGAACTCGGATTAGATTAAGGGGGGTCCTCAGCTGCTGCGCAGCTTGGTGAAGTCCTCGGCCAGGCGCAGCTGGAGCAGCGCGTTGACCGTGGCGTTCACGACGGCGATGTGGTTGCTGGAACCCATGGACTTCGTGAGGATGTTCTTGATGCCCGCGGCCTCGAGGACGGCGCGGACGCCGCCACCCGCGATGAGGCCGGTGCCGGGCGAGGCCGGCTTGAGCATAACGCGGCCGCCGTCGAACTCGCCGATGACGTCGTGGGGGATCGTGTCGCCCTTGAGCTTCACGTGGATGAGTTTCTTCTTGGCGTGCTCGGTGCTCTTCTTGATCGCATCCGGGACCTCGTTCGCCTTGCCGTAGCCGACGCCGATGTTGCCCTTCTGGTCGCCGACGACCGTGAGCGCGGCGAAGCTGAAGCGGCGGCCGCCCTTCACAACCTTGGCGCAGCGGTTGATGAAGACGACCTTCTCGATCATCGCCGGGCCGTCGCCGGTCTGCTGGGGCTGGTCGCGGCGGTTGTCGCGGCGGGGGCCGCGCATGCCGCCTCCATGGCCATCGCGGCGCTGGGGGCGGTTCTGGTTGTAGGGCGTGTTGCCGGGCGCCGGCGAAGGCGCTGCGGCTGGTGCCGCGGCGGGCGCGGCTGCGACTGCGGCGGAAGTGTCGGAAACGGGTGCGGTGTCGTTGCTCATGGGCTTTTGTTCAGAATACAAGGCCGGCCTCGCGGGCTGCGTCCGCGAAGACCTTGACCTTGCCGTGGTAGCGGGCGCCGTTGCGGTCGAAGACGACCGTGGCCAGACCTGCCGCCTTCGCCTTTTCGGCGAATGCGGCGCCGAGCACCTTCGCGCCGGCGATGTTGGCCTTCAGCTTCTGCTTGCGCAGTTCGGCGTCGAGGCTCGAGAGGAATACGATGGTCGTGCCCGTGTCGTCGTTGATCGCCTGGGCATAGATGTTCTTCGCGCTGAACTTGACGCTCAGGCGCGGGCGGATCGCGGTGCCGGTGACCTTCTTGCGGATCCTCCAGCGGCGCTTTTGGAGCAGATTGGCTTTGTGGACGGTGTTCATGGGTATTAGGCGACTGTCTTGCCTTCCTTGCGCCGGACGCGCTCGCCGACGATGCGCACGCCCTTGCCCTTGTAGGGCTCCGGCGGATAATAGCTGCGGATCTCGGCCGTGACCGCGCCGACGAGCTGCTTGTCGCAGCCCTCGACCTTGATGCGGGTGCCCTCGACGACCGTCAGCTTGATCCCCTCGGGGATGTCCATGACGATCGGGTGCGAGTAGCCGAGGGCGAGGTCGAGCTGCTTGCCCTTGAGGTTGGCCTTGAAGCCGACGCCCTGGATCTCGAGGTCCTTCGAGAAGCCGACGGTCACGCCCTTCACCATGCTGGCGATGATCGAGCGCGCCGTGCCGTACATGGCGTTGGCGAACCGCGTCTCGCCGATGGGCGCGACGATCACCTTCTTGTCGGTGATCTTGATCGTGACGACGTTGGCGAAGGTCTTGTTGACCTTGCCCCTGGGGCCCTCGACGTGGACGGTCGTGTCCTTGATGTCGACCTTGACCTTGTCGGGGATGGGAACGGGTTGTTTTCCGATGCGGCTCATGGTGGGTGGGTCCTTACCAGACGTTGCAGATGAGCTCCCCGCCGGCCTTGTTGCGGCGGCAGTCGGCGTCCTTCATCAGGCCCTTGGAGGTCGAGATGATGCTGATCCCCAGGCCATTGAGGACCCTCGGGATGTCGGAGTAGCTGAAATAGAGGCGTCGGCCGGGCGTCGACGCGCGGTTCAGGCCGCTGATCGCGGGCGTGCCGTCGACGTACTTCATGGTGACGATGAGGGTCTTGTGGCCCAGCTCGTCCACGCCGTCATTGTAGCCGCCGATGTAGCCCTCGGACTTGAGGATCATGGCAATGCCAAGCTTCAGGTTCGAGTGCGGGCAGATGCACTTTTCGAGGCGCGCCTTGCTTGCATTGCGCAGGCGCGTGAGGAAGTCGCTGATCGGGTCTGTCATGGATGTTTTGTGTGATGGCAGCGCGGGTCATATCCGACCCCCGTGTGCCGGGCTGTTTACCAGGATGATTTGATTACGCCGGGAATCTTGCCGGCCAGCGCGAGTTCGCGGAACTGGATGCGGGAGACGCCGTACTTGCGCTTGTAGCCGCGCGGCCGCCCGCTCATCGAGCAGCGGTTGCGGATGCGGACCTTGGAGGAGTTCTTGGGCAGCTTCTGCAGCTTGGTCTGCGCGGCGAAGAACTGCTCGTCCGTCGTCGCCGGGTTGGCGAGCGTGGCCTTCAGCTCTGCGCGCACCTTTGCGTACTTCGCCACCAGGGCGATGCGCTTCTTGTTCTTGTCGATTGCGGAGGTCTTCGGCATGGCGTCAGGCGGCGTTGGCGGTCTTGGTTTCGGAGCGGCGGAAAGGCATGCCCATCAGGCGCAGGAGGTCGCGGCCCTCCTCGTCGGACTCGGCCGTCGTGACGATCGTGATGTCCAGGCCCATGCTCTTCTTCACGTTCTCGACTGTGATCTCGGGGAAGATGGTGAAGTCGGAGATGCCGAGGTTGTAGTTGCCCTGGCCGTCGAGCTTCGGGGACACGCCGCGGAAGTCGCGGATCGTCGGGAGGGCGACCGCGAGCAGGCGGTAGAGGAACTCCCACATCGCGTTGCCGCGCAGGGTCACGTGGCAGCCCACGATCTGGTTCTCCTTCAGCTTGAAGTTCGAGATGGCCTTGCGGGTGCGGCTCAGGATCGGCTTCTGGCCGGCGATCGATGCCAGGTCGCGCTGGACGTCGGCGATCTGGTTCTTGTCGGCCTCGGCGTCGATGCCCGAGTTCAGGTTGATCTTAACGATCTTCGGGACCTGGTGCTTGTTCGTGTAGCCGCGCAGCCTCATCAGCTCCGGGTACACCTTCTCGGCATAGTGCTTCTTCAGTACGGGTGCGGTGCTCATTTTTGTTCCGCTTTCTTGCGCTTGCTCGAGTCGTAGACCGCCTTGAGCATCAGGTTGGAGATGTGGACGGAGCCCTCGCGCTCAACGATGGCGCCTTGCGGGTGCTCCTGGGACTTCTTGGTGTGGCGCTTGACCATGGCGACGCCCTCGATGCGGGCGCGGCTCTTGGCCGGCAGGATCTCGAGGATCTTGCCCTCCTTGCCCCGGTGGGAGCCGGAGATGACGACGACGGCGTCGTTACGTTTGACGTGGAATCTTTGCATGGTCAGAGAACCTCCGGCGCGAGCGAGATGATCTTCATGAAGTTCTTCGCCCGAAGCTCGCGCGCGACGGGTCCGAAGATGCGGGTGCCCTTGGGGTTCCCGTCGGTGCCAAGGATGACGATGGCGTTGCTGTCGAAGCGCAGGTAGCTGCCGTCCGAGCGGCGGACGGGGTGCTTCGTGCGGATGACGACGGCCTTGGCGACCTCGCCCTTCTTGACGGTGGCGTCGGTCGTGCTCTCCTTGATGTGTACGGTGACGATGTCACCCACCCCGGCCGTGTCCGTGTTCTGGCCCTTCTTGCTGATCATGGCGGCACGGCGGGCGCCGGTGTTGTCGGCGACTTCGAGTATGGATCGCAGTTGGATCATGGTGTGCCTTTCTTGGGGGTTCCTGTTGAGTGTTCTGTTCAGGCCGTCGCCGTGCCGGCGCGGGTTGTCTTCGTGGGCACCGCGGCCGCGACGTCAGTCTCGGAGATCGCCTGCGCCGTCGTGCCGACGGCGCTGTGGACGATCGAGACGACCCGCCAGCGCTTCAGTCGGCTGATCGGGCGCGTCTCCATGATCTCGACCTTGTCGCCGATCTTGGTCTCGTTCTTCTCGTCGTGCACGTGCACGACGGTCTTGCGGTTGATGACCTTGTGGTAGAGCGGGTGCGGCGTCTTGTAGGGGATCGTGACCTTCACGGACTTGTTGCCCGAGCGGCTCGTGACGAAGCCGGTGATGGTCTTGCGCTTGTTGCGGGAATCTGTGGCGGTGGACATGGCGTATGGTGCGGCTTGGCTCAGGCGGCGACGGGGGCCGGCTTGTTCTTCTGCCTTAGGATGGTCTCGAGGCGCGCGATGTCCTTGCGGAGGGTGCGCAGCTCATGGGTCTTCTCGACCTGGCCGGTCTGCTTGCGCAGGCGGGACTGGAGGAGGGATTCGCGGGACTCGCGGATCTTCGTGGTGATCTCGACGGGGGAAAGGTCTCTGATTTCCTTGGATGTCATGGGTGCGTCCTCGCTTAGCCGTCAGACGACGGCGCCCTCGCGGGCGATGAAACGGCAGTGGAAGGGAAGCTTTGCGTCCGCGAGGCGGAAGGCCTCCTTGGCGACGCGGGCGGGGATGCCGGCGAGCTCGAAGAGGACGGCGCCGGGCTTGATCACGGCGACGTAGAACTCGACCGGGCCCTTGCCCTGGCCCATGCGCACCTCGGCCGGCTTCTTGGTGACCGGCTTGTGGGGGAACACGCGGATCCAGAGCTTTCCCTTGCGCTTGAGGTGCCGGGAGATGGCGACGCGCGCCGCCTCGATCTGCTGGCCGGTCATCGGCCCGCGGGTGAGGGACTGCAGGCCGAATTCCCCGAAGGCGAGCGTGTTGCCGCGCTTGGCGTTGCCTGCGCGGGAGCCCTTCTGGGACTTGCGGTATTTTGTGCGTGCGGGAGCGAGAGCCATGTGACGTTTCTCCTAGATCAGTGTTGTGCGGCGACGGTGCCCTTAGGCGACGTCGGCCTCCTTCTTGCAGATCCAGCACTTGACGCCGATCTTGCCGTAGACGGTGAGGGCCTCCGAGAAGCCGTAGTCGATGTTCTCGCGGAGCGTGTGGAGGGGCACCCTGCCCTTGCGCTGCCACTCGCGGCGCGCGATGTCGGCGCCGCCGAGGCGCCCCGAGCACTGGATCTTGATGCCCTCGGCGCCTAGCGCCATGGCCATCTCGACGGCCTTCTTCATGGCGCGGCGGAAGGTGATGCGGCGCTCAAGCTGGAGGGCGACGTTCTCGGCGACGAGCTGGGCCTCGATCTCGGGCTTCTTGACCTCCTGGATGTCGAGCAGGATCTCCTTGCCCGTGAGCTTCATCAGCTGGGCCTTGATGTTCTCGACCTCCTGGCCCTTGCGTCCGATGACGATGCCGGGGCGGGCGGTGTAGATCTTGACGCGGACGCGGTTGGACGCGCGCTCGATGAAGATGCGCGGCACGGAGGCCTGCTTGAGCTTCTCCATCAGGGTGGTCCTGATGAGCTGGTCCTCGAGCAGGAGCTTCGGGAACTCCTTCTTGCTGGCGAACCAGCGGGACTGCCAGTCGCGGCGGACGGCGAGGCGGAAGCCGATAGGATTTGTCTTTTGGCCCATGGGTTAAGCTTGGTTGGTGTTGCCGTCGGATAGGATGATGCGGATGTGCGACATCTTCTTGCGGCGGGGCATCGCGGAGCCCTTGGCGCCGGCCTTGAACCGCTTGAGGACGGGGCCGTTCTCGACCACGGCGCTCTTCACGGTGAGGGTGTCCGACGCGAGGTTGTTGTTGTTCTCGGCGTTCGCGATGGCGCTCTTGAGGGTCTTGACGATGAGGCGCGCGGACTTGCGCGGGATGAGCGTGAGGTACTCGACCGCGTCGTTGGCGGAGCGCCCCTGGATCGTGCGGGCAACCTCGCGCACCTTCTTGGGCGACATGCGGGCGTTGCGTGTGAGTGCTTGAACTTCCATGGTGCGGTTCTCCTTAGATTTCCTTGCGGGTCATTCCGCCGTGGGCCTTGAAAATGCGTGTCAGCGCGAACTCGCCGAGCTTGTGGCCGACCATGTTCTCGGTGACGTACACGGCGACGAACGCCTTGCCGTTGTGGACGTTGAACGTGTGGCCGATGAAGTCCGGCGTGATCGTGGAGCGGCGGGACCAGGTCTGTATGGGTTTGCGCGCGCCGGACTTGACCGCCTTCTCGATCTTCTCGAGCAGGTGGTAATCGACGAAAAAGCCTTTCTTGATGGAACGTGCCATGGTGCGGTTCGGTAAGGGTTACTTCTTGCCGCGCGGCGGGCGGCCGTTCTTGCGGACGAGGATGAAATTGCTGGAGAGGCGCGTGCGCCGGCGGGTCGGGAAACCCTTGGCGAGCTGGCCCCACGGGGAGACGATCTGCTGGCGTCCGCCGCCGCCCTTGGACTTGCCCTGACCGCCGCCGTTCGGGTGGTCGACGGGGTTCATGGCCACGCCGCGGTTGACCGGGCGGCGTCCGAGCCAGCGCTTGCGGCCGGCCTTGCCGAGCGAGCGGTTGACCTGGTCGCCGTTGCCGACCGTGCCGATCGTGGCGCGGCACTTGGCATTTACGAGGCGAAGCTCGCCGGAGGGCATCTTGAGGGTGGCGTTGCCGTGCTCGACGCCGACGAGCTCGATGCTCGTGCCGGCCGAGCGGCCCATCTGGGCGCCCTTGCCGGGGACCATCTCCACGCAGTGGAGGCGGGTCGACGGCGGGATTATGCCGACGGGGAAGCTGTTGCCGACCGTGAAGTCGTTCGTGGCCGCGTTCATCGACGAGACGATCCTGTCGCCGACCTTCAGGCCCTCGGGGGCCGGGATATAGCGCTTCACGCCGTTCGTGTAGTGCAGGAGCGCGAGGTGGGCCGTGCGGTTCGGGTCGTACTCGATCGCGTCGACGCGGGCCGGGATGTCCAGGATGTCGCGCTTGAAGTCGATGATGCGGTAGAGCTGCTTGTGGCCGCCGCCGATGTGGCGGGACGTCACGCGGCCGTACACGTTGCGGCCGCCGGAGCGCTTCTTCGTCTCGGTAAGGCCGCGGATCGGGCGCTTCTTGGAAAGGCCGACGGGCTTGTTCAGCGAGGTGAAGCGCTGGGACGGCGTGAGCGGGCGGAAATGTTTGATGGGCATGGCGGGTATTCTCCTCAGACGAGCTCGATCTTGTCGCCGGCCTTCAGCGTAACGATGGCCTTCTTGTAGTCGGACGTCGTGCTGGGCTGGCCGGCGCGGCTGCGCTTGTTCTTGCCGCGGTAGTTCTGGGTGTTCACGCGGCGCACCGTGACCTTGAACGTGGCCTCGACGGCCTCGGCGATCGCGTGCTTGTTCGAGCCCTTGGCCACCTCGAAGGTGTACTGGCCGAGCTCGGCGGATTGCTTGTTGGCCTTCTCCGTCAGGAGCATGCCCTTGAGTACCTTGTCGGCGTTCATCAGTTCTTTCCTCCGGTTACGCGGGCGATGATGGTCTCGAGCGCCTTCGTGCTGACGATGATCTTCCTGTACTGAGCGAGATCGAGGGTGTTGAGCTTGGCGGCCTCCTGGAGCGTGACGCGCTCGAGGTTGCGGGCGGCCAGGCGGGTCTCGGCGTTGAAGGGCGCGTCGACGAGCAGGATCTTGCCCTTCGGCGCGATGAGCCCGACGACCTTGTCGACGACCCTCGTCTTCTTGGTGGCGTGGCCGAAGTTCTCTATGACGGCGATCTCGCCGGCCGTGGCGCGGTCGAAGAGAGCGCGGCTGAACGCCAGCGCCTTAACCTTGCCGTTGATCTTCTTGTCGTAGTCGCGGGGCTTGGGGCCGAACACGACGCCGCCGCCGGACCAGATGGGGGAGCGGGACGAGCCGGCGCGGGCGCGGCCGGTGCCCTTCTGGCGCCAGGGCTTCTTGCCACCGCCGCGGACCTCGGCGCGAGTCTTGGTGGAGTGGGTGCCGAGGCGGTTGTTCGCGTTTATGGCGACGATGACCTCCTTGACGGCCTGGAGGCCGCGGTCGCCCTCAAAGGTCGGGATTCCGTCGAAGTCCTGCTCGCGGCTCGTGGTGCCGTCTGGGCTGAAGATGGTGAATTTCATGGCTCTCTGGGTCTCCTGGTTAGGCTTTCGTCTGCTGGCCCTTGATCGCGAGGCGTACGAGGACGTCGTCGCCGTTCGCGCCGGGGATGGCCCCCTTGACGAGGAGCAGGTTCTTGTCGGCAATGATCTTCACGAGGCGCAGGTTCTGCACGGTGCGTCGCTCGCTGCCCATGTGGCCGGGCATGCTCTGGTTCTTCCAGGTGCGGCCGGGGGTCTGGCGCATGCCGATCGAGCCGATGCGCCTGTGGAACATGGAGCCGTGGGCCGCGGGACCGCCGCCGACGCGCCAGCGCTTGACGACGCCCTGGAAGCCCTTGCCCTTGGTGATGCCGATGACATCGACGAGCTGGCCCTCGGTGAAGGCCGTGACCGTGACGACGTCGCCGACCTTGAGGGACGGGGTGCCCTCGATGCGGACCTCGGAGAGGACGCGCGGGGCGGCGTCGAGGCCGCCCTTCTTGGCGTGGGCGAGCTCGGCCTTGCTCGAGTTCTTCGTCTTCTTTGAGGTGAAGCCGATCTGGACGGCGTTGTAGCCGTCCGAAGCTTCGGTCTTCACCTGCACGACGGCGCAGGGGCCGGCTTCAACTACGGTGACCGGGACCAGGACGTTATGAGCGTCGTAGACCTGGGTCATGCCGATTTTTTTGCCGAGTAGGGAGGAGATCATTGGGCTAAGCGGTAGGTGGAAGGATTCCGTTTTGACCTACATTAGAGGGACCCGGAGGTGCTCCCCGGAGGGGGCACGCGGGCAACTGCTAACTGTGGACTTTAGACGTTGATGGTGATGTCGACGCCGGAAGGCAGGTTGAGTTTCTTGAGCTCGTCCACCGTCTGGGCGGTCGGCTCGATGATGTCGATGAGGCGCTTGTGGGTGCGCGTCTCGAACTGCTCCATCGACTTCTTGTCGACGTGCGGGGAACGGTTGACGGAGAGCTTCTCGATGCGGGTGGGCAGCGGGATGGGGCCGGAGACGCGGGCACCCGAGCGCTTGGCGGTCTCGACGATGTCCTGGGCCGACTGGTCGATGACCCTGTAGTCGAAGCCCTGGAGTTTGATGCGGATGCGTTGGCCTTTCATGGGAGAAAAAGAACGGGGGTTAGGTGCGGGCCGGGCCCTTTGACGTGGTCTCGATGATCTTCTGGAGCAGCGCGTTCGGAACCTGCGCGAAATGGGAGGGCGTGACCGAGGCGCTGGCGCGCCCCTTGGAGAGCGAGCGGATGTCCGTCACGTAGCCGAACAGGGTCTCGAGGGGAACCGTCGAGGAGATGATGGTGGCGCCGGCCTTGTTCTCCTGACCGAGGATCGTCCCGCGGCGCCGGTTGATGTCGCCGATCAGGTCGCCCTGGTACTCCTCCGGGGTCGTCACCTCGACGCCCATGATGGGCTCGAGCAGGATCGGGGTGGCCTTCTTCATCGCGTCCTTGAACGCGAAGATGCCTGCCATCTTGAACGCGAGCTCGGACGAGTCCACGTCGTGGAAGCTGCCGTCGAGGATGCGCACGATGACGTCGACCACCTGGTGGCCGGCGACGACGCCGTTGTTCGTGGCCTCCATTATGCCGTCGATCGAGGGCTTGATGAATTCCTTCGGGATGCTGCCACCCACCGTCTCGTTGATGACCTCGATGCCCTTGCCCTTCTCGTTCGGCTCGAGCTTGATGATGACGTGGCCGTACTGGCCCTTGCCGCCCGACTGGCGGATGAACTTGCCCTCGCCCTCTGCCGAGGCCTTGACGGTCTCGCGGTAGGCGATCTGCGGCTTGCCCGAGGTCGCCATGACCTTGAACTCGCGCTTCATGCGGTCGAGGATGATCTCCAGGTGGAGCTCGCCCATTCCGGAAAGGATGACCTGGCCGGTGTCCTGGTCGGTCTTGACCCTGAGGGTGGGATCCTCGGCCACAAGCCGCTGGAGAGCGGCGCCCATCTTCTCCTGGTCACCCTTGGAATTGGGCTCGATCGACATCGAGATGACCGGCTCGGGGAACGACGGCGGCTCCAGCCGGATGTCAAAATCCTCATCGCAGAGCGTGTCACCGGTGATGACATCCTTGACGCCGACGAGTGCACAGATGTCCCCGGAATAGGCGACGTCGATGTCCTCGCGGTCGATGGCGCGCATGAGCCCGAGTCGCGAGACGCGCTCGCTGCGCCGGGTGCGCGGGTTGTAGAGCATCATCCCCTTGGTCACCTTGCCGGTGTAGACCCGGTAGAAGACCAGCTTTCCGAAATACGGATCGGTCCAGAGCTTGAACGCGAGCCCGGCGACCTTGCCCTTGTCGTCGACGACCGCCTCGACCGTGTTGCCGTCATCGTCCTTGCCCGCCATCGGCGGAACGTCGATCGGGCTCGGCAGGTAGTTGACGACGCAGTCCAGCACCCGCTGGACGCCCTTGTTCTTCAGGGCCGAGCCCGGGATGACGCCAAAGAACTTGATCGAGATCGTCGCCTTGCGGATCGCGAGCATCAGCTGGCTCACCTCGATCGGCTTGCCCTCGAGATACCTCTCCGCCAGGTCGTCGTCGAAGTCCGCCACGGCCTCGATCAGCTTGTCGCGGTACACCTTCGCCTCGGAGAGCATGTCCGCGGGGATTTCGACCGTCTTGGGCTGGAGCCCGAGGGGATCCTTGGTGTCGTCGAAGAAATAGGCGATCATCTGCACCAGGTCGATCATGCCGGTGAAGGTGTCCTCGGCGCCGATCGGCAGGAACAGCGCGTGCGCGTTGCCCTTCAGCTTCGCGCGGACATCGTCGATCGAGCGGTGGAAATCGGCCCCGACGCGGTCCATCTTGTTCAGGAAGACGAGCCTCGGGACGTTGTACTTGTTGGCCTGGCGCCAGACGGTCTCGGACTGGGGCTGGACGCCGGCGACGGCATCGAACACCGCAACAGCCCCGTCGAGGACGCGCAGGGAGCGCTCCACCTCGGCGGTGAAGTCGACGTGGCCCGGGGTATCAATGATGTTGATACGCTGCTGGATGCCCTTCCAGGGGCCGCACGATGCGTTCCAGGCGCAGGAGATTGCTGCGGCCGTGATGGTGATGCCGCGCTCCCTTTCCTGCTCCATCCAGTCGGTGACCGTGGTGCCGTCGTGGACCTCGCCCATCTTGTGGACGGCGCCCGAATAGAAGAGGATGCGCTCGGTGGTCGTGGTCTTGCCGGCATCGATGTGCGCGGCGATGCCGATGTTGCGCGTCCACTCGAGCGGGAACGGGCGGTCCGGCGCGTTCTGGGGCGAGACCTTCGCCTTGTCGGTGACGATGGTTATCGACGGTGATGCTACGGCGGACATGACGACCTCCAGGTGTTTACCAGCGCAGATGGGCGAAGGCGCGATTCGCCTGGGCCATCTTGTGGGTGTCTTCCTTCTTCTTCACCACCGAGCCCGTGTTGTTGTAGGCGTCGATGATCTCGGCTGCCAGGGCGTCCTTCATCGTGATGCCCTTGCGCGAGCCGGCGGCGTCGACGATCCAGCGGATCGCGAGGCTCTCCTGGCGCTCAAATGAAATTTCAATCGGGACCTGGTAGGTCGCGCCACCGACGCGGCGGCTCTTGACCTCGAGGCGGGGGCGGGCGTTCTCGAGCGCGCCGAGCAGCAGGTCGACCGGGTCGCCCTTCTCCAGCTTCTCGGAGACCTTCTCGAACGCGCCGTAGACGATGCGCTGGGCAAGGTTCTTCTTGCCGCTCTTCATGATCACGTTGACCAGATGGGCCACGAGCGGGCTGTTGTACCGGATGTCCGGGATGACGTGGCGTTTCTCTGCTCTGTGGCGGCGTGACATGGTCTAGATTCCTTAGGCTTTCTTGGCTTCCTTCGGGCGCTTGACGCCGTACTTCGATCGGCTGCGCCGGCGTTTCTCGACGCCCGTCGCGTCCAGCGTGCCGCGGACGATGTGGTAGCGCACCCCGGGGAGATCCTTAACGCGGCCACCGCGCACGAGGACGATCGAGTGCTCCTGGAGGTTGTGGCCCTCGTCCGGGATGTACGAGATGACCTCGTTGCCATTCGTGAGCCTGACCTTCGCGACCTTGCGGATGGCCGAGTTCGGCTTCTTCGGGGTGCGGGTCATCACCTGCACGCACACGCCGCGGCGAAAGGGGTTACCCTCCAAGGCCGGAGACTTGGATTTGATACGCACCTTGCGGCGGCCCTTGCGAACGAGCTGATTGATGGTCGGCATACGGAACAATTAAGAGAGAGAAATAGGGAAAAGAGGTTGAAACTACGCTCCGCTAAAATGTCGGCAAGAACTTTTTGGCGAAAAGACGTCTCGGTTCGCGAAATCCACGATTCGGCCGTGGCTCGCGAGGTAAGGGGCGCATGCCGGAGGGAGCCGACCGCGTGTATGAACTGACGAAAAGGGTGATCAAAATCCCGTTTGAACGGGCCAAACACAAGGAAAAAGGGCAAAGGGCCGGATGATCTCCCCCACACCGCGAATCGCCTCAATAGCGGACGCCGACAGACCGAAAATCCCCCGACAGGTCGCTTGTGCCCGGTTTCGTGGGTCAGCTGCGCGGAGCCATTCCACCTGAGGCGTTGCCAGCCCCTTGGCGGCCGGCGGACCCATCGATCCAATAAAGGGTGAACGTGTTGGACTGCAGGCAGTTGCATACCTTCCGAATACCTAACTGCATGGTATTCGGCCCTTATCGGGAAGAATCCGCGGAAAAAAGCAGCTTCAGGCCCAAGAGGCCGAGCACTCCCCCGGACACTCGATCGATGCCGGTCTTACACCTGAGATATGCTTTCCGTGGCCTGGCAGACGAAAGAGCCAATGCCACGATGGAATACCACCCGGCCTCGACCGTGAAGACCAAGGCAGGAAGGACCACTGAAGCGGAGCGCGGCAGATCCGCGGGAAGGAGGGCTGCGAAAATGCTTCCATAGACGACAAGCGCCTTCGGGTTGCTCAATTGTGTGAGCAAGGCGCGCAAGAACGCATTGTGAGCCGACCGGGAGACAGCGGCCCCTTGGTCCGCGTCGGCAAGGGGTCGACCGGCCCCTTTCCACAAGCCGACTCCCAGATAAATCAGGTACAACGCACCCGCAATTTTCAGGGTGAGGAAGAGCCAGCCGACACTCGCGAGCAACGCGTGCAGTCCCAGCATCACCAGAATCGCGAAGATAACGCCGCCGATGCCCATTCCAACCGCTGCGGCCAGCCCTTCGCTGCGGGAACCCGCCACCGACGTGCGTGCGACAAACACGAAGCTCGGGCCCGGGCTAATCGCCCCGATCGCCAGCGCCCCGAGCAAAGTTGCTATGGAAAGAATGAGGTTCATCGGCCTAGTCCCCGGTTGGGATGATTGCCTTGGTCTCCACCATGAGCATGACCGTGCGCTGCGGCGCCCGAGGTCGATGCTCGACCCCCTTTGGGATCACGACACCCTGACGCGGCCCAAGGGTGATCGTGCGGTCTCGCAGGTCGATTTGCAGCTCGCCTTCAACCACGTAGAAGAACTCGTCGTCGTTATCGTGCTTATGCCAGTGGTATTCGCCTTTGACGACGGCAACGCGAACGACGGATTCGTTGACCTGGCAGAGCGTCTGGTTGAACCACGGATGCGTCACGGCGTCAGAGAAGGCCTTCTCGTCGATGTGCTCGAGGGGCCCAAACTTGATGTCGAGATGGACGTCGTACGGAGATGTTTCAGCGGGTTTCATGGAGGAATTAACGGCGGAGGCGGATCAGGTCCCTTGACGAATGGGCCTCATTTGTCGAGATCGCCGGCCCTAGGGCAAACACCGAGCCAAAAAAAGGGCCTCCCGTCGCCGGGAGGCCCTTTGGATAGTGTTTTTGGGCGCCTTAGCTCGCCGTCGCCTCGACCGCCTTGGACTCGTCGATCAGCTCGGTGCCGAAGGGAAGGCTGATCTTGAGGTGCCTGTACTGCGGCAGGCCCGTGCCCGCCGGAATCAGGTGACCCATGATCACGTTCTCCTTGAAGCCCTTGAGCAGGTCTACCTTGCCCAGCGTCGACGCGTCGGTGAGCACCCGGGTCGTCTCCTGGAAGGAGGCGGCCGAGATGAAGCTCTCGGTCTCGAGCGAGGCCTTGGTGATGCCCAGCAGGATCGGCTCGGCCTCGGCAGGCTTGCCGCCCGCCTCCTCGATCCGACGGTTGTCGGAAAGGAATGCCGCGCGGTCGACCTGCTCGCCCCAGAAGTACTCGCTGTCGCCCGGGTCCGTGATCCGGATCTTGCGCAGCATCTGGCGGATGATGATCTCGATGTGCTTGTCGTTGATCGTCACGCCCTGGAGGCGGTAGACCTCCTGGACCTGGCCGATGAGGAACTCGTACAGCGCGGCCGGCCCGAGGATCTCGAGGATCTCGTGCGGGTCCGCGGCGCCCTCGGTGAGGTGCTGGCCCTTGTGGACCACGTCGCCCGGCTGCACGATGATGTGCTTGCCGGCGGCGATGAGGTGCTCCTCCTCCTGCTGAGTCTCCTCGTTCTTGACGACGAGCTTGCGCTTGCCGCGGATCGTCCCCTCGAAGGAGACGATGCCGTCGATGCGGGCCATCTCGGCCGCGTCCTTGGGACGCCGGGCCTCGAAGAGCTCGGCGACGCGGGGAAGGCCGCCGGTGATGTCCTTGGTCTTGGAGGCCTGGCGGGGCGTCTTCGCGAGGAGGGCTCCGGGGGCGATGGTGTCGCCCTCGTTGACCGCGATCTGCGCGCCGACGGGTATCGAATAGGACGCGAGGGGCTTGTTCTTCGCGTCGCGCACCTCGACCTGCGGGTTGAGGTCCTCCTTGTGCTCGATGACGACCGTGGCGATGCGGCCCGACGACTCGTCGAGCTCGCGCTTCACGGTGACGCCGGGGATCATGTCCTTGAAGACGAGCGAGCCGCCCTTCTCCGAGAGGACCGGGATGTTGTAGGGATCCCAGACGGCCAAGACCGCGGCCTTGGCGATCTTCTCGCCGTCGCCGACGTGCAGGAACGAGCCGACAACGATGTTGTAGCTCTCGAGCTCCTTCTGCTCATCGTCCAGGATCTGGATGGTGCCGGTCTTGTTAAGGACGATGTTGCCGCCCTCGGCCGCCTGCACGAGGCGCAGGCCGCGGTACTTGACCGTGCCCGCGGACTTGACGCGGATCTCGGGGGTCTTGAAGCCGCCGGAGGCGACGCCGCCGATGTGGAACGTGCGCATGGTCAGCTGCGTGCCGGGCTCGCCGATCGACTGGGCGGCGATGATGCCGACGGAGTCGCCGATCTTGGCGATGCGGTTCGTGGCCGGATTGATGCCGTAGGACTTCGCGTCGATGCCGTGCTTCGAGGACGAGGTCAGCGGCGACATGATCTTCACGCGCTCGATGCCGACGTCCTCGATCTTGGCTGCGATCTCCTCGGTGATGAGCTCCCCGGAGCTGACGATGGTCTCGCTCGGCTTGAGGGGGTTCTTCACGTTGTCGCTCGAGCAGCGGCCGATGATGCGCTCCTTGAGGCCGACGATCTCGTCGTCACCCTCGTAGATCGCCTTCTTCCACACGCCGTCGCGCGCGCCGCAGTCCTCCTCGGCGATGATGACGTCCATCGCCACGTCGCAGAGCTTGCGCGTGAGATAGCCGGCGTCGGCCGTCTTGAGGGCTGTGTCGGCGAGGCCCTTTCGGGCGCCGTGGGTCGAGATGAAGTACTCCAGCACCGTCAGGCCCTCGCGGAACGAGGACAGGATGGGGCGCTCGATGATCTCGCCGGAGGGCTTGGCCATGAGGCCGCGGGCCCCGCACAGCTGGCGGACCTGCTGCTTGTTGCCGCGGGCGCCCGAGTCCATCATGATGTAGACCGGGTTAACCTCGGTCTTGCCCTCGTTGTACTCGAGCTTGGCGAAGACCTCCTTGGCGATGCGGTCCGTGGCGTTGGTCCAGATGTCGACCACCTTGTTGTAGCGCTCGCCGTCGGTGATGATGCCCTTGTTGAACTGGGCCTCGACCTCGGCGATCTTGCGGCGCGAGTCGGCGACGATCTCCTTCTTCGAGTCCGGGATGATCATGTCGTCGATGCCGATGGAGATGCCGGCCTGGAAGGCGGTCGTGAAGCCGAGCTCCTTGAGCAGGTCGAGCACCTCGACCGTGACGACGTCGCCGGAGGTCTTGTAGGTGTTCAGGATGAGGTCGCCGAGCTTGGCCTTCGGGACCGGGAAGTTGACGAACCCGATAGGGGCGGGCCAGATCTGGTTGAAGATCACCCGGCCGACCGTCGTGCGCAGGATCTTCTTCTCCTTGTTCCCGTAGACCGTGTCGCGGCCGTAGTCGGGGTTCGGGATGTCGACCCAGTCGTGCATCTTGGCGGCGCCGTCGGCCTTGACGAAGAGGACCTCCTGGAGGCCCGACATCAGGGGGACGCGGACGTCCTTGGCCGCCTTCTTGCGCGGCTCGATGGTGAGGTAGTAGGCCCCGAGGACGATGTCCTGGGAGGGCGTCAGGATCGGCTTGCCCGAGGAGGGCGAGAAGATGTTCGACGTCGCCATCATGAGCAGCTTGCACTCGAGGATGGCCTCGAGGGACAGCGGCACGTGGACGGCCATCTGGTCGCCGTCGAAGTCGGCGTTGTAGGCCGTGCAGACGAGCGGGTGGATGCGGATGGCCTCGCCCTCGATGAGGACGGGCTCGAAGGCCTGGATGGAGAGGCGGTGGAGGGTCGGTGCGCGGTTGAGCAGCACCGGGTGGCCCTTGGTGACCTCCTCGAGGATGTCCCAGACCTCGGGCGAGCGCTTCTCGATCATCTTCCTGGCGCCGCGCACGGTGTGCACGAAGCCGAGCTCCTTGAGGCGGCGGATGATGAACGGCTCGAAGAGGACGAGGGCCATCTTCTTGGGCAGGCCGCACTGGTTGAGCTTCAGCTCCGGTCCGATGACGATGACGGAGCGGCCGGAGTAGTCGACGCGCTTGCCGAGGAGGTTCTGGCGGAACCGGCCCTGCTTGCCCTTCAACATGTCCGAGAGGGACTTCAGGGGGCGGTTGCCTGCGCCGGTGACGGGGCGGCCGTGGCGGCCGTTGTCAAAGAGGGCGTCCACGGCCTCCTGGAGCATGCGCTTCTCGTTGTGGATGATGACGTCGGGCGTCTTCAGCTGCATCAGGTTCCGCAGGCGGTTGTTGCGGTTGATGACGCGGCGGTAGAGGTCGTTCAGGTCGGACGTCGCGAAGCGGCCGCCCTCGAGGGGCACCAGCGGGCGCAGGTCCGGCGGGATGACGGGCAGCACCTCGAGGACCATCCATTCCGGGCGGGACCTCGAGTGGATGAAGCCCTGGATGACCTTCAGGCGCTTCGAGAGCTTCTTCTTGATCTGCTTCGAGCGCGTGGCGCGCATCTGCTCGTGGAGCTCGGCGACCGTGGCCTCGAGGTCCATCTTGATCAGGGCGTCGCGGACGGCCTCGCCGCCCATCTTAGCGACGAAGGAGTCGTCACCGTACTCGTCGAGGGCCTGGCGGTACTCGGTGTCGGTGAGCAGCTGCTTCATCTCGAGCGGGGTCTTGCCCGGGTCGACGACCATGTAGTTCTCATAGTAGATGACGCGCTCCAGCGAGCGGGCCGTCATGTCGAGAAGCAGGCCGAGGCGGCTCGGCATGCTCTTGAGGAACCAGATGTGGGCGACCGGGACGGCGAGCTCGATGTGGCCCATGCGCTCGCGGCGGACCCTGGCGATCGTCACCTCGACGCCGCAGCGGTCGCACACGACGTCCTTGTACTTGATGCGCTTGTACTTTCCGCAGGCGCACTCGTAGTCGCGGACAGGCCCGAAGATCTTCTGGCAGAAGAGGCCGCCCGGCTCGGGCTTGAACGTGCGGTAGTTGATGGTCTCGGGGTTCTTGACCTCGCCCTTCGACCACTTGCGGATCGTCTCGGGGGAGGCGACGGTGATCGAGACGCAGTCGAACGGGCTCTCGTCGACGCCGATTGCGGCGCGGGCGTCGGAGGATGCACGGGTGTTGCTGGCGGTTTCAGCGGGTTGGATCATGGCTTTTTGTCCCTGATTCTTCTCTGGCTATTTTTGTGAGTGTGTCGGTTCCGCTCTTACGAGCCGAACGAGAGCGCGTCGCGCTTCTGGAGCTTGATGTCGAGGCCCAGCGACTGGATCTCCTTGATGAGCACGTTGAACGACTCGGGAGTGCCGGCCGACAGCGTGTTGTCGCCCTTGACGAGCGACTCGTAGATCTTGGTGCGGCCCTGCACGTCGTCGGACTTGACGGTGAGGAGCTCCTGGAGGGTGTGCGCGGCGCCGTACGCCTCGAGCGCCCACACCTCCATCTCGCCGAACCTCTGGCCGCCGTACTGGGCCTTGCCGCCCAGCGGCTGCTGGGTGACCAGGGAGTAGGGACCAACGGCGCGGGCGTGGATCTTGTGGGACACGAGGTGGTTCAGCTTCATCATGTAGATGTAGCCCACGACGACCTCCTGGTCGATTTTCTCGCCCGTGCGGCCGTCGAGGAGCGGGCTCTTGCCCGACATCGGCAGCTTGGCCTCCTTGAGGTACTCGCGGACGCGCTTCTCGGGGATCCCGTCGAAGACGGGCGTCGCGACCTTCATGCCGAGCTTCTTGCAGGCCCAGCCGAGGTGCGTCTCGAGCACCTGCCCCACGTTCATGCGCGAGGGCACGCCCAGGGGGTTCAGGCAGATCTCGACGGGGGTGCCGTCGGGCAGGAAGGGCATGTCCTCCTCGGGGACGATCTTGGCGACCACGCCCTTGTTGCCGTGGCGGCCGGCCATCTTGTCGCCGACGTCGAGCTTCTGCTTCGTCGCGATGTAGACCTTGACCTGCTTGATGGCGCCATCGCCGGAGCCCTCGCCCGCCTCGACCGCCCCGACCTTGCGCTCGCGCTCGCCCTCGAGCTCGTCGAACTTGGTCTGGTAGGAGCCGATGATCTCCATGATCTTGATGCGGACCGGTGAGGGGTCGATCTGGACGTGCTTGGAGACGGCGGCCAGCTTGCGCAGGAGCGTCTTGGTGATCTTGCGGTTCGCCGGGATGATGATCTCGCTCGACTCGCCGTTGATGACGTCCAGGGGGATCTTCTCGCCCAGCAGGATGTTGGAGAGGGCCTCGGTGAGTCCCTCGCGCAGCTTGTCCATCTGGGTCTTGTACTCCTCCTGGATCTGCTTCACCTGGCGGCGGCGGTCCGAGGGGGAGAGCTTCTCCTGCTCGTTGTCGATGCGCGATGAGACCTTGACGTCCATGATGATGCCGGTGACCCCTGACGGGACGACGAGCGACGTGTCCTTAACGTCGGCCGCCTTCTCGCCGAAGATCGCGCGCAGGAGCTTTTCCTCGGGCGCGAGCTCGGTCTCGGACTTGGGCGTGATCTTCCCCACCAGGATGTCGCCGGGCTTGACCTCGGCGCCGACGCGGATGACGCCGTTGTGGTCGAGGTTCTTGAGGGCCTCCTCGCCGACATTCGGGATGTCGCGCGTGATCTCCTCGGGCCCGAGCTTGGTGTCGCGGGCGGTCACCTCGAACTCCTGGATGTGGATCGACGTGAAGATGTCCTCCTTGAGGACCTTCTCGGAGATGAGGATCGCGTCCTCGAAGTTGTAGCCGTTCCAGGGCATGAACGCGACGAGCACGTTGCGCCCGAGCGCCATCTCGCCCTTGTCGGTCGAGGGGCCGTCGGCGATGATGTCGCCCGCCTTGACCTTCTGGCCGCGCTTGACGATCGGCTTCTGGTTGAAGCACGTGTGGTTGTTCGAGCGCATGAACTTGCGCAGCTCGTACACGAAGACGTGGTTCTTCGGGTCGTGCTTGATGGTGCGGGGCATCTCGCCGTCCTTGGTGATGACGATGCGCTTCGCGTCCACGGAGGCCACGATGCCGCCGTCGTCGGCGACGACGACGATCTTGGAGTCGCGCGCGACGCGCTCCTCGATGCCCGTGCCCACGAACGGGGCCTCGGACTGGAGGAGCGGCACGCCCTGGCGCTGCATGTTCGAGCCCATGAGCGCGCGGTTGGCGTCGTCATGCTCGAGGAAGGGGATCATCCCGGCGGCGATCGAGATCACCTGCTTCGGGGAGACGTCCATGTAGTCGACCTCGGAGGCGCTGACCTCGAGGAACTCGCCGTCCTTGCGGACGGTGACCTTGCCGATGAAGTGGCCCTTGTCGTCGATCTCGGAGTTGGCCTGGGCGATGACCTTGGCCTCCTCCTGGTCGGCGGTCAGGTAGTCGATCTTGTCCGTGGCGCGGCCGTCCTTGACCGTGCGGTAGGGCGTCTCGATGAAGCCGAACTCGTTCACGCGCGCGTAGGTGGACAGGGAGTTGATGAGCCCGATGTTCGGGCCCTCGGGCGTCTCGATCGGGCAGATGCGGCCGTAGTGCGACGGGTGGACGTCGCGGACCTCGAAGCCCGCGCGCTCGCGGTTGAGGCCCCCGGGCCCGAGGGCGGAGAGGCGGCGCTTGTGCGTCACCTCCGCGAGCGGGTTGATCTGGTCCATGAACTGAGAGAGCTGGCTGCGCGCGAAGAAGTCGCGGATCACGGTCGTCAGCGCCTTCGGGTTGATGAGCTTCTGCGGGGTGATCGAGTCGACGCTCTGGTCGTACATCGTCATCCTCTCGCGCACGAGGCGCTCCGTGCGGGCGAGGCCCACGCGGCACTGGTTGGCGAGGAGCTCGCCGACGGTGCGGACGCGGCGGCTGCCGAGGTGGTCGATGTCGTCGACGACGCCCTCGCCCTTGCGCAGGCGCACGAGGTACTTGGTCGCGGCGACGATGTCGGCGCTCTCGAGGATGCGCTGCTCAAGCTCGGCCTTCAGGCCCAGCTTCTGGTTGACCTTGTAGCGGCCCACGCGGCCCAGGTCATAGCGCTTCGGGTCGAAGAACAGCCTCTTGAGGAGCGCCTTCGCGTTGGCGGTGGTCGGCGGCTCGCCCGGGCGCAGGCGCTTGTAGATTTCCTTCAGGGCCTCCTCCTCGTTGCGGGTGGGGTCCTTCTTGAGCGCGCGGATCAGGGCGCCCTCGTCCACCGCCGTGTCGATGACGCGGATGGATGCGATGTCGTGCTTCTCGAACGTGCGCACGATCTGCTTGGTGAGGGGCTCGAACGCGCGGGCCAGCACGACGCCCTTCTGGGCGTCGATGGCGTCCTCGACGAGGACGAGCGTGGAGACGTTCTCGAGGTCGAGGGCCTTCGAGACCTTCAGGTCCTTGATCTCGTAGAAGAGGTTCAGGATGTCGATGTCGCTCGAGTACCCGATGGACCGGAGGAGCGTCGTGATCAGGAACTTCCTGCGGCGGCGGCGGCGGTCGAGGTAGACGTACAGCAGGTCGTTGTTGTCGAACTGGACCTCGAGCCAGGTGCCGCGGTCGGGGATGATGCGGAAGCTGTGGAGCAGCTTGCCGTTCGGGTGCGGCGACACCTCGAAGGCGATGCCGGGCGAGCGGTGCAGCTGCGAGACGACGACGCGCTCTGCGCCGTTGATGATGAAGGAGCCGCGCTCCGTCACCATCGGGATCTCGCCCATGTAGATGTCCTCGTCCTTGATGAAGTCCTCCTCGCGGAGGCGCAGCTTGACGTACAAGGGAACCGAATACGTGATGCCCTCGCGGATGCACTCGATCTCCGAGTTCTTCGGGTCGCCTAGCGTGTAGGAGACGTACTCGAGCGTCAGGCGCTCGTCATACGACTGGATCGGGAAGACCTCCCGGAACACGGCCTCGAGGCCCTGCGGCTTGCGCTGCTTCTCGGGCACGCCCTTCTGAAGGAACTCGAGGTACGAGTTGATCTGTATCTCGATCAGGTTGGGCGGCTGGATGACTTCGCGGAGCTTGCCGAAGTTGATGCGCTCTGTGGAGGTGCTGCGGTCGGCCATGGAAATTCCCGTGTTAGATTAGACGCTATGAAATCAAAGCGCGGCCCGGGACTGAACGGGCCGCGAATACCCTAGCATGTGTACAATTTGAAAAAAGGCAAAGGACAGGCCGTGCTCGCGCGCGGCCTGTCCCGTAAGCTTATGAAGCTGTAAGTAGGTGTAAGCCAAGAATATGGCTCAATTACTTGAGCTCTACCTTGGCGCCGGCGGCCTCGAGCTTCTTCTTGATTTCCTCGGCCTCGGCCTTGTTGACGCCCTCCTTGACGGACTTCGGGGCGCCCTCGACCAGGTCCTTGGCCTCCTTGAGGCCCAGGCCGGTGATCGCGCGCACTTCCTTGATGGCTCCGATCTTGTTCGCGCCGGCCTCGAGGAGGACGACGGTGAACTCGGTCTTCTCCTCGACGGGGGCGGCTGCGGGACCGGCGGCGGCGGGGCCGGCGGCGGCAACGGCAACGGGGGCCGCGGCGGAGACGCCCCACTTGGACTCGAGGTCCTTGACGAGGGCGGAGATTTCGAGAACCGACTGGCTGGAGAGCCAGTCGATGACTTGGTCTTTTGTGATGTCGCTCATGGTGATCTTTGGCTGCCAGCTAGCGGCCCGGATTGGGGGGCGCGTTTAAGGGACGTATCCCCTAGCCTGCTGCGTTTGATTTTTGTTTTTCGTGCGGGGTCCGCGGTTGGCCGCGTCCCCCTCTGAAAGGGTTGGTTAAATGTTGGTTCAGCCCGGGCCCGCGGCGCGGACCTTGGCCTGGAGGACGTTGACGAGCCCCTGGGGCACGCCGTTGATGACGCGCACGAACATGCTCGCGGGCTGGTTCATGAGGCCGAGCAGCTGGGCGCGGAGCGTGTCCAGCGAGGGCATGTCGGCGAGGCGCTCGACGTCCTTCGGGCTGATCAGCTTCTTGCTCAGCACGCCCGCCTTGACCACGACCTTCTGCTTGTCCTTGAAGAACTGCTTGAGGATCTTGGCGACGCCGGCGGAATTCTTGCCGCCGACGACGATCGCGGTCGGGCCCGTCAGGGCGCCCTCGATGTCGGGAAGGCCCAGGGACTTCGCGGCGACGCGCAGCGAGCTGTTCTTGACGACGTGGTACTCGGCCTTCTCGGCGGCAAGCTTCGAGCGCAGGTCCGCGGCGTCGGCCACGGTCACGCCCGTGAAGTTCGCGAGGATCACGTAGTCGGACTTCTTGAGGTGGATCTCCACCTCGTCGATAAGGTATTTTTTCTCGGCTCTCATGGGTCGTGCCTCGTGGTTTAGTATTTGCCGTACTCGGCGGACGAGATCCGGACGGCCGGGCTCATCGAGGAAGAGAGGAAGACGGTCTTGATGTAGTGCCCCTTGAAGGAGGCCGGCTTGGCCTTGCCGACCGCGTCGAGCACCGCGAGGGCATTCTCGAGGATCTGGGCCGTGGTGAAGGAGCGCTTGCCGATGCCGACGCCGATGTTGCAGGTCTTGTCCATCTTGAACTCGACGCGGCCGGCCTTGACGGCCTTGATGCCGGCGACGATGTCGTCGGTGACGGTGCCGCTCTTCGGGTTCGGCATCAGGCCCTTCGGCCCGAGGACGCGCGCGATCGTGCGGACGGTCTTCATTGCCTCGGTCGTCGCGATCGCGACGTCGAAATCGAGCCAGCCCTCGTTGATCTTGGCCATCATGTCCTGGAGCCCCGCGTGGTCGGCGCCAGCCTTGATGGCGGCGTCGGCGTCGTCGGTGAAGACGAGCACGCGGACCTTCTTGCCCGAGCCGTTGGGCAGGGGCGTCGTGCCGCGGATCATCTGGTCGCCCGCGGTCGGGTCGACGCCGAGGCGGACGGAAAGCTCGACGGTCTCGTCGAACTTGGCTTTCGGGAACTTCGCCAGGACATCGACGGCCTCGGTCAGGGGGTAATCCTTCGCGAGGTCGGCGACCTTGACGGCGCTGCGGTAGCGTTTGCTTTGTTTGACCATGTTTTTCTCCTTGCGGTGCATGCGTCCCTGTTGGGACTCCCGCTTCAGATTGGGCTCAGTGGGTTAGTCGACGACCTCGATGCCCATGTTGCGGGCGGTGCCGGCGATGATGCGGATGCCCGCCTCGTCGCTGTGCGCGTTCAGGTCCTTCTTCTTCAGGTTGTAGATCTCGAGCAGCTGCTTCCTGCTCACCTTGCCGACCTTGTCCTGGTTCGGGCGGGCCGAGCCGCTGGCGATGTTGGCCGCCTTCTTCAGGAGGACCGATGCCGGGGGCGACTTGAGGATGAACGTGAAGCTCTTGTCCGAGAACACCGTGATCACCACAGGAAGGATCATTCCGTTCTGATCCTTCGTCTTGGCATTGAACTCCTTGCAGAACGCCATGATGTTGACGCCCTGGGCGCCAAGTGCGGGGCCTACCGGGGGCGCGGGGTTGGCCGCGCCTGCGGGGAGCTGAAGTCGGATGTAGCCTTGGATTTTCTTGGCCATGGGTAAAGGGAACGGGATCCGTTACTCGGTGCTGCGCTGGACCTGCCAGTATTCGAGCTCGACCGGCGTGAACCGGCCGAAGATGGAGACGGAAATCTTGAGCTTGCCGCGGTCCGGGTCGATCTCGTCGATCCGGCCGTTCAGGTTGGCGAACGGGCCGTCGTTGATCTTCACTTCCTCGCCGACCGTGTACTGCACCTTCGGCACTTCCTTGCCGTTGGCGGCCTCGATGCGGGCGCGGATCTCGTCGATCTCGGTCTGGCGCAGGGCTGCCGGATGCTCGCCGCCGACGAAGCCGATGACGCCCGCGACCTCCTTGACGAAGTACCAGGGCTTGTTGATCAGCTGCTTGTTCTCCTCGTAGAGGCGCATCTGGATGAAGACGTAGCCCGGGTAGAGCTTCCTCACCTTGGACGACTTCTTGCCGTTCTTCACCTCGGAGACCACCTCGGTGGGCAGCAGCACCTCGAAGATCGCGTCGTCGAGCTCCTCGGCCGACTTGAAGCGCTCGATGTACAGCTTCACCTTGTTCTCCTGGCCGGAGAGCGTGTGGAGGGCGAACCATTGGGCCCCGGCGTGGGCTTGTGTCTGGGTGGGCATCTTGGGATCAGCGGCTGACGAGCGCCGTGAAGAGATCAACGACCTGGTAGAGTGAGAAGTCGCTGATGCTGGTGAACAGCCCAAGCAGGAAGCTCGCGGCGATGACCACGATCGTCGAGTCGCGCAGCTCGGTCCGGGTGGGCCAGCTTGCCTTCTGGAGCTCGCCGACCATTTCGCCGACGAAGATGCGCGTGCTTTGGAACGGATTTTTCATGGACTGCTGTGGGAACCTTCTGAAGTGGCAGGGGCGGAGGGAATCGAACCCCCAACCAACGGTTTTGGAGACCGCTACTCTACCAATTGAGCTACACCCCTATAGTCGTGGAATTGTTTAGACGACGACGCCGAGGCCCCGTTTCGGAACCTCGGCGAGCCGGGTTTAAGTTGTTCGGGACGAACGGTTACTCGGTGATCTCCGTGATACGACCGGCCCCGATCGTGCGGCCGCCCTCGCGGATGGCGAAGCGCTGGGTCTTCTCCATGGCGATCGGGACGATGAGGTCGACGTCGACGCTGATGTTGTCACCGGGCATGATCATCTCGACGCCCTTGGGCAGCGTGATGACGCCCGTCACGTCCGTTGTCCGGAAGTAGAACTGGGGACGGTAGCCGTTGAAGAACGGCGTGTGGCGGCCACCCTCGTCCTTGGACAGGACGTAGATCTCGGCCTTGGCCTTCTTGTGGGGCGTGATCGACTTCGCGGCCGCGAGGACCTGGCCGCGCTCGATGCCTTCCTTCTCGATGCCGCGCAGGAGGACGCCGACGTTGTCGCCGGCCTGTCCCTGGTCGAGCAGCTTGCGGAACATCTCGATGCCGGTCACGACCGTGGAGGTGGTGTCCTTGAGGCCGACGATCTCGACCGTCTCGTTCAGCTTCACGACGCCGCGCTCGATGCGGCCCGTGGCAACCGTGCCGCGGCCCGTGATGGAGAACACGTCCTCGATGGACATGAGGAACGGCTTGTCGATCTCGCGGACGGGCTCCGGGATCTCGGAGTCGATGGCGTCCATGAGGTCGCTGATGGCCTTGACGCCCTCCGGCTTGCCGTCGAGGGCAGCCGTGGCCGAGCCGCGGATGATCTTGGCGGTCTTGCCGTCAAACTGGTACTTGGTGAGCAGGTCGCGGATCTCCTCCTCGACGAGGTCGAGCAGGTCCGGGTCGTCGATGAGGTCGACCTTGTTCAGGAAGACGACGATCTTCGGCACGCCGACCTGGCGGGCGAGCAGGATGTGCTCGCGCGTCTGGGGCATAGGGCCGTCGGCCGCGGAGACGACGAGGATCGCCCCGTCCATCTGGGCCGCGCCCGTGATCATGTTCTTGACGAAGTCGGCGTGTCCCGGGCAGTCGACGTGCGCGTAGTGGCGCTTGGCCGTCTGGTACTCCACGTGGGCCACGGAAATCGTGACGATCTTGGAGGCGTCACGCACGGTGCCACCCTTTGCGATGTCCGCATACGACTTGAACTCGGCCAGGCCCTTGTCCGACTGGACCTTGAGGATGGCGGTGGTGGTCGTGGTCTTGCCATGGTCGACGTGACCGATGGTGCCGACGTTGACGTGCGGTTTATTGCGTTCGAATGTTCCTTTAGCCATAACGATTCCGGAGCTTTACGTGTATGTGGGTTTTGATAGAGTGACTGCCGACTTCCTCGCCTCTTGCATGGAGCCCAGAACCGGATTTGAACCGGCGACCTCGTCCTTACCAAGGACGTGCTCTGCCAACTGAGCTATCTGGGCAGACCAAGACTGCGCTGCAAGTAACGAAAAAGAGCGAAGAAAGTGCAGCTTGGATTTTGGTGCGTCAACAGAAATTCGCGCGCTGCGCGATAATTCCGCGGAGCACCGTGAAATAGGCGCGTTTCTCGGGGGAAATCAGGGCCCGATCGCGATGCGGTAGAACCCCGGCGCCAGCCTCTGGCCCACCCTGAGCGTCTGGGCGAGGTAACGCCCGAAATAGGCGTCGATCTCGTCGACCCCGGAGCGCGCCGTCGGGACCACCGGGCCCACGAGCCCCGCGGCGTCCACGGCCGCCATGAATTCCATCGGCTGCCAGGGCACGGACGAGGCCGGCGGGTGGGCGTCCTCGACCGGGCCGCCGAAGACCTGCCGACCGGTCCCGGCATCGCGGATCTCGACGTAGGCCGTTCGCGGATTAACGGGTTGCACGACTGGGTCGCCTCGGCCGAAGCCAAGGAAGGGGGCGCCAGGGGGATCCCCGGCGAGGGCCTCGGCGGGCGACGCCGGCACCGCGGTCTCCGGGGGAAGGTGCAACTCCAGCTCGGAGGGGTCGTAGACCAGCTTGGCCGCAAATCCGTCAAAGGCCCCTCCCGGGGCTTCGGGGACGTAGTCCTCCCGGGAGCTGTTGTAGGCGGTTGGCAGGAAGAGCGGGCGCGGGTCCCGGAGCATCGTGCTTTTCAGGACCACGGGGTCGACCACGCCCACCGTGGGGGCGGGTTTTCCCACGGGGGTCAGCGGAGGCTCAGGTACCCTGATCAGGAACGCAAGTAAGCCCAGGACAATGACTCCCGCAGCGGCAGCCGCCATCCAGGCCCTCTCGGGGGACGGCTTGGCCTTCACTTGGACTCGGCCGGGGCGCTGGCCCGGTCCTCGGCGCCCAGGAGCACGCGGAAACCGGCCTCGTGGGCGGCCCCCTCGATCTCGCTCAGGTCGGCGAGCGTCACGTCGGAGCTCGCCCGGATGAGCAGCGTCGGCTGGCGCTCGCGGGACGCCTTGGCCCTCAGCCAGTCGCGCAGCTGGCCAATGTCGACCAGGCCCTGCTCCGAGGTGAGGATCTGGCCCGAGCGCAGGACACTGATGACGTCGGTGGCCTGGGCGGCGCCCGCCTGGGCCCCGGCGATCTGCGGGAGCTGGAAGTCGACGCCGAGGCCCGGCGCCAGGACGAAGCGCGAGCCGAACACGGCGAAGAAGAGGCCCAGCAGGCCCACGTTCACGTAGTGGAGGGTCCCCATGCCCCGCGGCGGGGGCCTGAGCCTCGAGGCAAGGTCAAGGGGCCGCGCGATCATTCCTGGGGGGCCGCCGTCTTGTATTCAGTCTGTAGATACTTCATGATCTCGTTGCCGGACCACTCCATGTCGCGGACGATCGCGCGCACGCGGCCGTTGAGGAAGTGCAGAGCGAGGTGCGCCGGTATCGCGAGCATGATGCCTCCCGCCGTGCACAGGAGCGCCTGCCACATGCCGTGGGCGAGCACGCTCGCCGTCGCGTAGTCGCGCTGGAACGCGCCGAACGTGGCTATCATGCCAAGGACCGTGCCGAGGAGGCCGACGAGGGGCGCCACCTGGGCGATCGCCGCGACGGCGCCGATCCGGCGCTCGAGGGCGGGAAGCTCGACGACGGCGGCCTCCTGGACGTGGAAGCGCATCGCCTCGGCGTCGTCGTCCGCGTGCAGCAGGGCGGCCTTCACGACGGCGGCGACGGGGCCCGGGGTCTCCTCGCACACGGTGAGCGCCTCGACGAGGCGGCGCTTGGCCAGGATGTTCTTGATGCCGCCCAGGAACGCCGTCGAGCGGATCTGGCCGCGGTGCAGGTAGAGGGCGCGCTCGACGAAGACGAGGACCAGGACCACGCCGAGGCCGAAGAGGACCCACATGATGGGGCCGCCGTGGGTGACGAGACTGGGTTCCAGGGCGTTCACGGGTCGTCGCTACATCAAGCCTTCGCGGCGGGCAAGTTGAAGCGGGCGAGCCGCTGGCGCGCGAGCGCCTCGCCCGGCAGCTTGGTGTCGAGGATGAGCGTCCACGCGTGCTTCGCCTCCTCAAGGCGACCCTGCAGCTCGAAGAGGTCCCCGACATCGATCAGGGTGCGGGCGACCCACCACCTGCCCTTCGGCCCCAGGTTGCGCGGCCTGTCGGGCTTGACGAGGAAGGCGTCGACGACGTCGTCCCACCAGACGGCCTGAGCCTTCGCCGGGTCCGTCCTCGAGAGGATGACGCCGAGGTTGTAGCCCGCCTCGACGCGCACGTCATCGGGGGCGTCGACGCGCTCGACCAGGTCCTGGAAGATCCGCTCGGCGCTGTCGGCGTGGGCCGGGCTGTTCGCGGACTGGGCATTGTGGCATTCCGCGAGCGCCAGCTGCGCGAGGATCGTGTCCTCGCTCGACGGCGCCGCGCTGTTGACCAGGTGCTCGTAGACCTGCTGGGCCTGGGGAAACTGGTTCAGCTCGCGCAGGATGTCGCCCTGGCGCATGCGCGCGGGGAAGATCAGGTCGCTCGCCCCGTACCTCGGGTTCGTGACGAGCTCCTCGAGGAACTTGTAGGCCTCCTTCAGGTTGGCGTCGGTGCCGAGCCTCTCGGCCTGGAGCGCGGCCTGGTACAGCGCATAGGGCGCGTAGGGGCTCGTCGGGAAGTCGTCGGCGAGCTTTGTCAGCAGGCGCTCGGCGTCGATGACCTTGTCCTGCTGCGCGTAGCGCCCGGCCTCCACGATATAGGAGTAGACCGCGGCGTCGGAAGTCGGGAAATCGGCCCTCAGGCGCCGCAGCGTCTCCGCGGCGGCGGCGTCGCGGCCGAGCTCAAAGTTGGCCTGGGCGCGCAGGAGCTCCGACGTGCTCGTGATGTCCGTCCCGAGCCCGCTCGGCAGTCCCCGCGTCGAGGCCGACAGGGAGTCGACGAGGCGCAGGGTCTCCTCGGGCTTGCCCGCGTCGAAGGACAGGCGCGCCTGCAGCCATGCCATCCGCGCCTTCAGGTCGGGGCGCAGGCCCTCGTCGGGCCCCGTGGCCAGCAGCCGGTTGACGCGCGCGTAGGCGGCCCCGGTCTCCCCGCGCACCTCCAGGCTGCGCGTCAGGTTCCACTCGGCCTCCCAGCGGTCCTCCGCGTCGAACCCGCGGTCCCGCGAGAGCTGGTCCATGACGGAGGCGGCCGCGTCGAGGGCGCCGGCCTCGATCTCGGACTGCACCCTCTGGAACATGAGGCGGCCGGCCTGGATGCCCGCCGGGTGGGCGCGCAGCGCCGCGGCGTACGCGTCGGCGGCGTTCTGGAAGTCGCCCGCGCGGAACCACGCCTCGGCGACAAGGACGCTGAACTCCGCGCGGATGGGGCCCGCGGGCAGCTCCGCGCCGGCCTTTGAGCCGTAGTCCGCGGCCGTGCGGTAGCGGTGCTGCTCCCAGGCGGACCCCGCGAGGACGGCGTACGCGTCGGCCTTCAGCGGCGACCCGGGGAAGCGCTGCAGGAGGGCGTTCGCGTCGTCCTCGGCCTGCGCATAGAGGGAGGCGGACTCGGCGACGCCGAGCCTGGCCTCCTCGAGGCCCAGCTGGGCGCGGCAGACGAGCAGGCTCTCCAGGATGGGGTTCGGCGGCGTGGCGGAGATGAGCGTGTCCAGCCGGTCGCCGAGCTCGACGCGGGGCGCCCCGGACGGCGAGCCGCGGATCAGGAGCTGGAGTGCGATGCGCTGCTGGTCGGGGTCCGTGCCGGAGACGAGCAGCTCGAAGAGCTCGTGCCGGCCCACCCCCGAGTCCGCGCCGGCGATGAGCCCGAGCAGCAGCCGGAAATGGTCGGCCTCGGTCCTCTCGTCCTGGGGCAGCGTGCGCAGGGCGCCCTCAAGGACGTCGACCGCCTGGGGCCTTCGGTTCATCGCGTTGAGCGCGATCGCGTACTCCCGCGTGAAGCCGTAGCCGATCTTCTGGTTCTGGAATTTCTCGAAGTTCTTCTTGTCGGCCGAGAGCTGGTCGTCGGTCACGCCGCCGATGCGCAGGCGGACCTGCTCCTCGGCGAGGAGGAACCGCGCGCGCTGCAGGTCGGACACGGCCGACGAGGCAGCCTGGCCGTAGAACCCCGCGGCCCTGACGGGCTCGCCGGCCGTGTCGGCCAGCATGCCCTGCAGGAAGAACTGCCAGCCCCGCTCGGCCGAGCCGAGCTGGTCGAGGTAGGCGAGGGCGAGCTCGGCCTTCGCCTGGTCCGTGTGTCCCTCGTGGGCGTCCACGAGGCCCTCCCTGAGGTGCCAGGCCGCGCCCCGCGAGCCCGGGTAGGAGTCGAGGACCCTGCCGGCGCCGGGGATGTCGCCGTCGTCCATGAGCGCCGAGGCCAGCATGAGCGTGAGCCGGTTCGTGTCCGCGCCCGGCGTCGTCAGGAGCGAGCGGTAGAGCGTCACGGCGGTCGACGGGAAGCCCAGGTCCTGCGCCCGTTCCGCGGAGACCAGGCCCAGCGAAGCCTCGCCCGGGGAGACCGCCGGCTGCGCCGAAACCAGCGGCACGGGGGGGTTCAGGGGTCCCAGTGCCGCCGCGGGCGCGCACACGGCGAGCAGCAGGGCGAAGGCGGGCGAAGATCGCATGAATGCCGGCGAAGCCTTGGGCGGGAGGCGCGAACAATCAACCCGGGACTGGCACGGGAGAAGTTCATTTGACCCGGCCCCGGGCCCGGTGCAGGTTTTCCTCCCCATGACAGCCCTCATCATCCTCGCCGTCCTGCTGGCGATCATCGTCATCGCCGCGCTCTCCGCCACCGGCATCTATAATTCGCTCGTCGCGCTCAGGAACCGCTTCAAGAACGCGTTCGCCCAGATCGACGTCCAGCTCAAGCGCCGGTACGACCTCATCCCGAACCTCGTCGAGACCGCCAAGGGCTACATGAAGCACGAGCACGACACCCTCGAGGACGTGATCAAGGCCAGGAACATCGCCTACGCGGCGTCCCAGGCGGCGGCCGCGAACCCCGCGGACACGAACGCGGTCAAGGGCCTGGTCTCGGCCGAGGGCGGGCTCACCGGGGCCCTCAGCAAGCTGATGGTGGTCTCCGAGCAGTACCCCGACCTGAAGGCCAACCAGAACATGATGCAGCTCACCGAGGAGCTCACGTCGACCGAGAACAAGATAGCCTTCGCCCGCCAGGCGTACAACGACGCCGTCATGGTGTACAACACGTCGCGCGAGACCTTCCCCAACGTCGTCCTCGCCGGCATGTTCGGCTTCCTCCCGGCCGAGCTCTTCCATGTCGAGGACCCGGCCGAGCGCAGCGCGCCCAAGGTCTCGTTCAGCTGATGGACTTTTTCGCAGCGGAGGTCCGGGCGAAGAAGCGCGCGTCGCGCCTCCTCGTCCTCTTCGGCGTCGCGGTGGCCGGGACGGTCGTCGCGGGCTATTTCGCCACGATCTTCGGCCTGCGCGCGGCCCGGCACAGCCAGGCGCGGCGCGCGTACGGCTACTACAGCCAGGACGACGGCGCGCAGGACGCCGGCGACTCGCTCTGGGATCCCGGCGTTTTCGCCACCGTCTCGGTCGTGACCCTCGGCGTCATCGGCCTGGCGTCCCTATATAAGTGGACGCAGTTCCGGGCCGGCGGCTCCGCCGTCGCCGAAAGCGTCGGCGGCAGGCGGGTCGACCCGCACACGACGGACCCCCACGAGCACCAGCTCCTCAACGTCGTGGAGGAGATGGCGATCGCGTCGGGCCTTCCCGTGCCCGCGGTCTACGTCCTCGACGAGGAGCCGGCAATCAACGCGTTCGCGGCGGGCCTGACGCCGAGCGACGCCGTCATCACGGTGACCCGGGGCACGCTCGAGAAGCTGAAGCGGGATGAGCTCCAGGGCGTCATCGCCCACGAGTTCAGCCACATCCTGAACGGCGACATGCGGATCAACATCCGCGTCTCTGCGATCATCTTCGGCATCCTCGTCATCGGCCTGGCGGGCCGCGGGGTCCTCTGGGGCATGCGCTACGGCAGGATCGGGTCCTCGCGCAACGAGAAGGGCAACGGCGGCGCCCTCGCGGTGCTCGGGATCGGCCTCGCGCTCCTGGTCATCGGCTACATCGGGTATTTCTTCGGCAGGCTGATCCAGGCCTCGCTCTCGCGCCAGCGCGAGTACCTGGCCGACGCCTCGGCGGTCCAGTTCACCCGCAACCCCGCGGGGATCACGACCGCGCTCAGGAAGATAGGCGGCTACGCGATCGGCTCAAACCTCGACACGCACCGGGCTGCCGAGATCAGCCACTTCTTCTTCGCGCAGGCGTTCGCCTCGAATTTTGGCGGGCTCTGGGCCACCCACCCTCCCCTGGGCGCCCGCATCAAGGCGATCGACCCGTCCTTCGACGGCACGTTCATCGACCCGCCCGAGGTCGTCGACGTCTCCAAGGAGCCCTGGTCCAAGCTGCCGCGCATGCCGGCCCAGGCCCCGGTTCCGTCCCCGGCCGCGGGAGCCGCGTTCGCCGCCGCGCTAACCGCGGCGGCCGGCACCCTGACGCCGCAGGCCGCCGACGGGGCGCAGGCGCTCCTCGCGGCGGTCCCGGCCATCATTCGCACGGCGGCGCGGTCCCCGCACGATGCGCCGCTCCTTGTCTACGGCCTTCTCCTCGACAACCAGGACGAGGAGGTGCGCGCCAGGCAGCTGGCCTCGGTCGCGGCAAGCGACGGGAGCGACGCGCTGACGACCCTGAGGCAGCTCGACCCGGCCCTGCGCCAGTTGAAGCCCGAGCACCGGCTCCCCGTCCTCCAGCTGGCGCTCCCGGCGCTCAAGGCGCTTCCCCCGTCGGCGCTCGGGTCCTTTGCCGGGACGCTCGACGACCTGGTCCAGGCCGACGGCATGGTCACCACCTTCGAGTATGCGCTTCAGCGGCTCATCCTGCGCGCCCTTGCCCTCAACCGGGCGCCGTCGGCCCCGGTGGAGCAGATCTACTCCTTCCAGGCCGTGGCGCACGAGATCTCGGTCGTGCTGTCGGCCCTGGCGCACGCGTCGAGCGCCGACGCCACGGCCGCGGCGGCGGCCTTCGCCGAGGGCGCCTCCCAGCTCAAGCTTGTCCAGGCGAGCCTCGTCTTCCTTCCCGACCCCGAATCCGACCTCGTCAAGCTGGACGGGGCCCTGGACCGGCTGGCGGGGGCGAGCGGACCGATCAAGCAGCGCCTTCTCGTCGCGGGCGCACACGTGATCGGCGCCGACGGCGTCCTCCTTGTGGAAGAGATCGAGCTGCTCAGGGCCGTCGCCGCCTCGCTCGACGTGCCCGTGCCGCCGCTTGTCACCGCATAGAGCCGTTCGGCGATACCCTGTGACCTTTTGTTGGTGTTTGCGTCTCTCCACCCAAGGTCCAAGCCTCGGGGGTTCATTTCCCAGCAGGGACCCCATCCGACAATTGTAGCATGACCAACCAAATGAGCACTTTACCCACGCAGCTGACGCCTCCGTCGAACGATCCGGGCAAGCCGAAAAAGAAGAGCCGCGCCGTCGTCTGGATCGTGGTCGTCGTCGTCGTGGTGGGCCTCGGCCTCATCGCCTACCGCGCGCGGATGACCCAGGGTGGCGGCCGGGCCGGGCGCGGGCGCGGCCCTGGGGGCTTCGGCATGAATGGGCCGATTCCCGTCGTCGCGCGCGCGGCGCAGAGGGGGAACATCAATGTCATCCTCAACGTGCCGGGCACCGTCACGCCTCTGGCGACCGTCACCATCCGCACCCAGATCAACGGGCAAATCGTCCAGATCAAATTCGCCGAGGGCCAGCTCGTGAAGCAGGGAGACGTCCTCGCCGTCATCGACCCGCGCCCGTACAAGGCCGCGCTTGAGCAGGCCGAGGGCCAGCTTCTCCAGGCGCAGGCCCAGCTCAAGGAGGCGCAGATCGACCTCGATCGCTACACCACCCTCTCGACGCAGGACTCCATCTCCAAGCAGCAGGTGGACGCACAGAGCGCCCTGGCCAACCAGTACGACGGCATGGCGAAGACGGACCAGGCCGCCGTCGACAACGCCCAGCTCAACCTCAATTACTGCACCATCACGGCGCCGGTCACGGGCCGCGTGGGCCTGAGGCTCGTCGACATCGGGAACTATGTCACGCCCGGCGACGCGACGGGCCTGGTCATCCTGACGGAGGTCAAGCCGATGAGCGTGATCTTTTCCCTGGCGGAGCGGTACATCCCGGCCGTGCAGAAGCGGATCAGGGAGGGCACGCCGATCCAGGTCGACGCCTACAACAGCGACGACTCCGCCAAGATCGCCTCCGGCAAGCTGGGCACGATCGACAACACCGTCGATACGTCGACTGGCCAGTTCAAGCTGCGCGCGATGTTCGCCAACGACGACGAGGCGCTCTTCCCGAACCAGTTCGTCACCGTCCACATGCTGCTCGACGTCGACAAGGGTGTAATCGTGATCCCCACGTCCGCGATCGAGCGCGGGCAGCAGGGGACTTACGTCTACGTCGTCGGCGCCGACAACAAGGTGGCGGCAAGGACCGTGAAGCTCGGCGACACCCAGGGCGAGCGCGTGGGCGTCGTCTCGGGTGTGAACGAGGGCGACAAGGTGGTCGTCGATGGCGCCGACCGCCTCAAGGACGGGATCGAGGTCCTGGTGCAGCAGGGCAACCGCACGCACGCACCGGGATCGGGCGCGGGCTCCCCTGCAGGCGACGGCCAGCGCCACTGGAACCAGGGCGGCGCAAGCAACTGATGACCGCGACGCACGCCGGCTCGGCGGGCCCCGCTCCATGAGTCCCTCCAGAATCTTCATCCTCAGACCTGTAGCGACGACGCTGCTCATGGCGGCGATCCTGATCGTCGGCATCGTCGCCTATCGTTTCCTTCCGCTCTCCGCGTTGCCGGAGGTCGACTACCCGACCATCCAGGTCCAGACGTTCTACCCGGGCGCAAGCCCGGACGTGATGACGTCCTCGATCACGGCCCCGCTCGAGCGCCAGCTCGGCGAGATGCCCGGGTTGAAGCAGATGTCGTCGTCGAGCTCGACCGGGGCGTCGGTCATCACGCTCCAGTTCACCCTCGACCTGAGCCTGGACGTGGCCGAGCAGGAGGTGCAGGCGGCCATCAACGCGGCCAACACCTACCTTCCCTCGGACCTGCCGGCGCCCCCGATCTACGCCAAGGTGAACCCTGCGGACGCCCCCGTCCTGTCCCTCGCCCTGACGTCCAAGACGCTTCCCCTCACCACTGTCGAGGACCTTGCCGACACGCGCCTCGCCCAGAACATCTCCCAGCTGCCCGGGGTCGGCCTGGTCAGCATCGGCGGGGGACAGCGCCAGTCGGTGCGCATCCGCGCCAATCCCCTCCAGCTCGCCTCCTACGGACTCAATATCGACGACCTGCGCACAACGGTGAACAACGGCAACCAGAACGCGGCGAAGGGCAACTTCGACGGGCCGTCGAGGGCGTTCACGATCAACGCCAACGACCAGCTGAAGACAACGGCGGACTACGAGAAGCTCGTCGTCGCCTTCAAGAATGGCAACCCCGTGAGGCTGTCGGACGTGGCGACCGTCGCGTTTGCGCCGGAGAACACGAAGCTCGCCGCCTGGTACAACGACACGCCGGCCGTCATCCTCAACATCCAGCGCCAGCCCGGCGCCAACGTCATCAAGGTGGTTGAGGGCGTGCGCGCGCTTCTGCCTTCGCTCCAGGCGTCCCTTCCGCCTGCGATTGACGTCAGTATCATCACGGACCGCACCGTCACGATCCGGGCCTCGATCCACGACGTCGAGTTTGAGCTCACGCTGGCCGTGATCCTCGTCGTTCTGGTGATCTTCATCTTCCTGAGGAACATACCCGCGACGATCATCCCCAGCCTCTCCGTCCCCCTGTCCCTCGTGGGCACGTTCGCCGTCATGTACCTCCTGGGGTTCAGCCTGAACAACCTGTCGCTCATGGCGCTCACGATCGCGGCGGGTTTCGTCGTCGACGATGCGATCGTGATGATCGAGAACATCGCGCGCTACGTCGAGATGGGCGACTCGCCGCTCGAGGCCGCCCTCAAGGGATCAGAGCAGATCGGATTCACGATCATCTCGCTGACGATCTCGCTGATTGCGGTGCTCATCCCGCTTCTTTTCATGGGCGACGTCGTCGGCAGGCTCTTCAGGGAGTTCGCGATCACGCTCGCCGTGACGATCCTGATCTCGGCGGTCGTGTCCCTGACGCTTGTGCCCATGATGTGCTCCAAGCTCGTCAGGCACCACGAGCCGAGCGAGATACCCGAGTGGAGCAAGAAGGCCGGCGCCTTCTTCGAGGGGATGATTGCCAAGTACGGCACCATGCTCACGTGGGTGCTCGACCACGAGAGGCTCACGCTCGCCGTCGCCGTGGCGACGTTCGTGCTCACCGCGCTCCTCTACATCCTCATCCCGAAGGGGTTCTTCCCCGTCCAGGACACGGGGCTCATCCAGCTCATAACGGAGGGGCCGCAGTCCGCCTCCTATAGCCAGATGACGGAACTGCAGCAGTCGGTAGCCGACGTGGTCCTCGCGGACCCGGCTGTCGAGAGCCTCTCCTCATTCGTCGGCGTCGACGGCAGCAACACGACGCTCAACGAGGGACGCATGCTGATCAACCTGAGGGACCGCGACAAGCGGTCCGACACGGCGTCCGGCGTCATCCGCCGGCTGCGCGACGACATTGCCACCAAGGTCGTCGGCGTCACGGCGTACATGCAGCCGGTGCAGGACCTGACCATCGACGACCGCGTGAGCCGCACGCAGTACCAGTTCGTCCTCGAGAGCCCCAACCCGGATGACCTGACGAAATGGATCCCCAAGCTCACGAACCGGCTGCGCGAGCTGAAGGAGATCAACGATGTTGCGAACGACCTGTCGAATGGGGGCCTCGCCGCCTACATCAAGATCGACCGCGACACCGCGGCCCGCTTCGGGATCACGGCGGCCACGATCGACAACGCCCTCTACGACGCCTTCGGCCAGCGCATCATCTCGACCATCTTCACGCAGTCGACGCAGTACCGGGTTATCATGGAGGTGAACCCAGGCCTCCAGAAGTCGCCGGCCTCGCTGGCACAGATCTTCGTGCCCTCGGCGGCGGGCGGTCAGGTGCCGCTGTCGGCGATCGCGAAGTTCGAGGAGAGGCCCGAGTCGCTCCTCATCAACCACATGGGCCAGTTCCCGGCCAACACGATCTCCTTCAACGTTCCCCGGGGCGCTTCGCTCGGTGACGCCGTCAAGGCGATCCACAAGGCCGAGGCCGAGATCGGCATGCCGGCGAGCATCGTGACGAGTTTCCAGGGGGCAGCCTCCGCGTTTGAGTCGTCGCTTTCCAATGAGCTCCTCCTGATAGCCGCCGCGATCCTCACGATGTACATCATCCTCGGGATTCTCTACGAGAGCTTCATCCACCCCATAACGATCCTGTCGACGCTGCCTTCCGCGGGAATCGGCGCCCTCCTCGCGCTTATGCTCGTAGGCAGCGACCTTGGCGTCATCGGCATCATCGGCATCATCCTCCTGATCGGCATCGTGAAGAAGAACGCGATCATGATGATCGACTTCGCTCTCGACGCCGAGCGCAACGAGGGGCGGCCGGCTCGAGAGGCGATCTACCAGGCGTGCCTGCTGCGCTTCCGCCCGATCCTCATGACGACGATGGCCGCGTTGCTGGGCGCCGTGCCCCTGATGCTTGGGACGGGCATGGGCTCCGAGCTGCGCAGGCCCCTGGGCGTGACGATCGTTGGCGGCCTCATTGTCAGCCAGATGCTCACCCTCTTCACCACGCCCGTCATCTACCTCATGTTTGACCGGGTGGCCACCCGGTTCAAACGGCCGACTGATGCCAAGCCTGCACATGAAGGCGCAAGGGAGGCCGTGACGTGACCCTTTCGGAGCTATTCGTGCGGAGGCCGGTGGCTACGACGCTCTTTACTGCGGGGATCGTCCTCGCGGGAATCACCGCGTTCACGAAGCTGCCGGTTTCGCCGCTCCCCCAGGTCGACCAGCCCACGATCAATATTTCCGCCAACATGGCGGGGGCCAGTCCCGAGACGATGGCGACGGCGGTGGCCACGCCCCTCGAGCGCCACCTGGGCACCATCGCCGACGTCACGGAGATGACCTCGTCCAGCACCGTCGGAAACACGAACATCACGCTCCAGTTCGGTCTCAGCCGCAATATCGACGGCGCGGCCCGCGACGTCCAGGCCGCCATCAACGCGGCGCGCGCCGACCTGCCCACCGCGCTCCGGCAGAATCCGACCTATCGCAAGGTGAACCCAGCCGATGCGCCGATCATCATCCTCGCCCTGACCTCGAACACGCTCACGCAGGGCGACCTCTACGATGCGGCGTCGACCATCCTCGAGCAGAAGCTCCTGCAGGTCGACGGGGTCGGCGACGTGAACGTCGGCGGCAGCTCGCTGCCCGCCGTGCGCGTAGAGGTCAACCCGACGCAACTCTCCAAGTACGGAGTCGGTCTCGAGGATGTCCGCGCGGCATTGGCGGCGGCAAACGCCAACAGCCCCAAGGGGTCGATCGAGGACTCCACCAACCATTGGCAGATCTACGACAACGACCAGTCCCGCGAGGCCAAGGACTACAATGGCCTCATCATCGCCTACAGAAACGGGAACCCAATACGCCTCGACGACGTTGCGGTGGTGAGCAACTCGGTTGAGGACACGAGGAACCTCGGGGTTTCCGGGGGCGAGCCGGCGGTCTTGGTGATCATATCAAGGCAGCCCCAGGCCAACATCATCGCCACCGTCGACCGCATCCGCGCGCTGCTTCCGAAGCTCCAGAACGATATTCCGCCCGCGACCCAGCTCGCGATCGCCGCGGACAGGAGCACGGTGATACGCGCGTCGCTCAAGGCCGTGGAGCTTTCCCTCGCGATTGCGATCGTCCTCGTGGTCATCGTGGTCTTCCTGTTCCTGCGCGATGCCCGGGCCGTCCTCATCCCCGCCGTCGCCGTCCCGGTGTCCCTGATCGGCACGTTCGCGGCGATGTACCTCCTCGGCTACAGTCTGGACAACCTCTCGCTCATGGCGCTCACGATCGCCACGGGATTCGTCGTCGACGACGCCATAGTCGTCATGGAGAACATTGTCCGCAACATGGAGATGGGCATTCCGCGCTTCGAGGCCACGATCATCGGCGTCCGCCAGGTCGGGTTCACGGTGCTGTCGATGAGTCTGTCGCTGATCGCGGTGTTCATCCCGATCCTGCTCATGGGCGGCGTCGTGGGCCTCTATTTTCGCGAGTTTGCGGTCACGCTCTCCGTCGCCATCCTGATATCGATGGTCGTCTCCCTGACGACGACGCCGATGATGTGCGCCCGCCTCCTCACCAAGCCCCGCGCGGCTGCCGAGCGCGGCCGGTTCTATCGCTGGAGCGAGGAGTCGTTCGATTCCCTCCTTGCCGCCTACAGGCGCACGCTGCGGTGGGCCCTGAAGCACAGCTTCGTCATGATCGTCGTCCTTGGTGCGACGGTGATCCTCAACTTATGGTTGTTCGCGAAGATCCCCAAGGGGTTCTTTCCGGAGCAGGACACCGGCCGCATGTTCGGATTCATACAGGCGGACCAGAGCATTTCTTTCCAAAGGATGTCCGACAAGCTGAGGCAATACGTCAAGATCGTGCAGGCGGACCCCGACGTTCAGAACGTCGTCGGCTTCACGGGTGCCGGCGGGGGAGGCGGAAATGGAGGCCGCATGTTCGTCTCGCTGAAGGACCTGGGCCCGAGGAAGGCGTCGACGGAGCAGATCATGGCCCGCCTCAGGCCGAAGATCGCGAAGGTGCCTGGGTCGTCCCTTTTTCTCATGCCCGCGCAGGAAGTCCGCGTGGGCGGCCGCGCAAGCTATGCTCTCTACCAATATACCCTCCAGTCGGACAGCCTCGACGACCTGCGCGCGTGGACGCCCAAGCTCCTCGAGGCGCTGAAGGACGTGCCGATCCTCTCCGACCTGAACTCCGACCAGCAGGACCATGGGCTGGAGACCGACCTTGTGATCGACCGCGACACGGCCTCTAAGCTAGGGCTGACAGCCGTCCAGATCGACAATACGCTGTATGATGCCTTTGGCCAGCGAGCTGTCTCGACGATTTACAAGTCCCTGAACCAGTATCGGGTCGTCATGGTGGTCCAGCCGCGCTTCTGGCAGGAGCCTGAGTCGCTCAAGTCCATCTTCGTCAGCTCCACCGGCGGCGTCGTGAGCGGAACGCAGTCGACAAACGCGGTCGCGGGCACCGTGACGGCCTTCGCGGGCGCGGGCACCCCTGTGGTCGCGTCCCTCAGCGCAAACTCCGTGGCTGCGGACGCGGCGCGCAACGCCAGCATCAATGCCATCGCGACGACCGGCCACGGGGCGGCGTCGACCGGACAGGCCGTGAGCACGGGCTTCGAAAAGATGGTGCCCTTGTCTGCATTCGCGCATTACGAGCTCGGCACGACCCCCCTTGCCGTCAACCACCAGGGGCCGTTCGTTGCCGGGACTATCTCGTTCAACCTGCGGCCGGACGCCTCCATTTCCGAGGCGGTGGCCGCCATCGAGCAGACGGCGGCGGCGATCCACATGCCGACCTCCATCCATGGGAGCTTCCAGGGCACGGCCAAGACCTACCAGCAGTCGATCAGCAACGAGCCCGTGCTCATCCTTGCCGCCATCGTCGCCATCTACCTTGTCCTCGGCATCCTCTATGAGAGCTATGCCCACCCCTTCACGATCCTCTCGACACTCCCCTCGGCGGGCATCGGCGCCGTGCTCGCCCTCATGCTCTTCAACGTCGAGTTCAGCCTGATCGCCCTGATCGGCGTCTTCCTGCTCATCGGCATCGTGAAGAAGAACGCCATCATGATGATCGACTTCGCGATCGAGGCTGAGCGGAGCGAGGGGCTGAGCACGCATGACGCCATCTTCAAGGCGTGCCTCCTGCGCTTCCGGCCCATCCTGATGACTACCATGGCGGCCATCCTGGGTGCCATCCCGCTGGCCCTGGGACGCGGTAACGGCGCCGAGATGCGCCAGCCCCTCGGCATTGCGATCGTGGGCGGCCTGCTCCTGAGCCAGCTCCTGACGCTCTACACCACTCCCGTCGTCTACCTCTACGTCGACAGGGCGCGCCTCTGGGTCAACCGATCCATGTCCAAGCTGGGTATCGTCGCTCCACGCAAGGCACCCGCACCGTCGCCGGCATGACCCTAATCCCCACAGCAATGACCGACCGAGACTCCCCTCTTGCCAGGCGCCGCAGCCGCGCCTCCCTGCTGATCGGCGCCGCCGTGGCCCTGGCCTCTGGCTGCGCCGTCGGGCCCGACTACAAGAGGCCACCCATGGACCTGCCCGCGGCCTTCAAGGAGGACGCCGGCTGGAAGGTGGCGGCTCCGGATGACGGCGCGAAGAGAGGCCCTTGGTGGGAGGTGTTCAATGACCCGACGCTGAACCAGCTCGAGGAGCAGGTGAACATCTCGAACCTCACGGTGCTCCAGGCCGTTGCCGGCTATGAGGAGGCCAGGGACATGGTCCGGGCCGACCGCACGGGCTACCTGCCGACCGTTTCCGTGAACGGAAGCGCGGACCGGACCCGGGCGCCCGATTTCGAGAGCGCAACCACCGTCCAGACGGCCACGGGCACGGCCACGGTTCCCGGCCACGGCACCACCTCCAACCTCTTCACCGGGGAGCTCCAGGCCTCCTGGGAGCCCGACATCTGGGGCAAGCTGCGCCGGACCGTCGAGGCCGACGTCGCGAACGCCCAGGCGAGCGCCGCGGACCTCGCCCTGGCCCAGCTGTCGATGCAGGCGACCCTGGCGCAGGACTACGTCGGCCTGCGCACGACCGACGACAAGATCCGCCTCCTCGAGGGCTCCGTCTCCGATTACAGGCGCACCCTGAAGATCACACAGAACAAGTATGCCGTGGGCGTCTCCGCGCGCAGCGACATCATCACGGCCCAGACCCAGCTCGACAGCACGCGGGCCCAGCTCATCTCGTCGGGCGTGCAGCGCGCCCAGTATGAGCATGCGATCGCGGTCCTCGTCGGCAAGTCGCCCTCGGACTTCTCCATCGCGCGCACGCCCACCATCGGCATGGCCCTCCCCGTAATCCCGCCGCAGCTCGCGTCGACGCTCCTGGAGCGCCGGCCGGACATCGCGTCCGCGGAGCGCCAGATGGTCGCGGCGAACGCCAAGATAGGCGTCCAGACCGCGGCATATTATCCCGACCTGACGCTCACCGGCGCCGGGGGCTTTGAAGGGCCCACCTTGGACAAGCTCATCTCCGCCCCGTACCGGTTCTGGTCCCTTGGCGCAGACGCCACCGACGCCCTCCTCGACTGGGGCCAGAGGCACGACCTCGTCCAGCAGGCCAAGGCGGCCTACGACTCCAGCGCCTACAATTACAAGGAGACCGTCCTCACCGCGATCGAGCAGGTCGAGGACAACCTCGCCGGGCTGCGCATCCTCAAGGACGAGGCCCAGGTCCAGGACGCGGCGGTCACCGAGGCGGCCCAGGCGACCCAGATCGCCCTGAACGAATACAACGCCGGGACCGTGGATTTCACGACCGTCGTCACGGCGCAGGTCACCGAGCTCACCAACCGCGAGACGGCCCTGGGGATCATCCAGAGCCAGCTCACGTCGAGCGTGGCGCTCATCCAGGCCCTTGGCGGCGGATGGACGACCGGCGATCTCCCTCATCCTTAAGTAATTACTTTTCTGCGGCGGCGGCTCCGGCGTCCTTATGGGAAGCGGCGCGGTGCGCGCGTTTCAACGGTGTGGCACGTACTGTGCTTATGTCTGCTCCCAGACCTATGAACCACACCTATCGTTTGGGGCTCGCCGCGGGCTTAATGCTTGCGGCATGCGCGCCGTTTGGCCTGGCGCAAACACCGACTCCGACTCCCACGCCGACACCCGCGGCAACGGACACGACGACGACAACAGCTACGACGACCACGACTCCCACGGCGAGTCAGGTCGCCGGGGCTCCCACGGACACCACCGTGCAGATGGAGAAATTCCAGGTGAACGACGTGCCGATCGAGCAGCAGATCCTGCCGACCTCCCGTCCCTTCACCTCGGTCTTCGGCACGGAGGACAACATCCTCGATGTTCCCAGGAACGTGACGATCATCTCGCGCGCGCAGATGGACGCCATCGACATCCAGGACACGACGCAGTTCAGCAAGCTGACCTCGAGCTCGTACACGGACTCGAACTTCGGCTCGCCCTCCAATCCCAGCATTCGCGGCCAGTCCTCGGATGTCTTCTTGAACGGGATGCGCCAGAGGATCGGCGAGAGCGGCGACGGCATGCCGATCGACTTCAACATCGTCGAGTCGATCAACATCGTCCCGGGCCCCGCCACGGCGGTCCAGGGCGCCTCGGCGTACGTCGGCGGCTTCGTCGACATGATCTCCTTGCAGCCGTTCTTTGACGGCACGAAGTCGTCGATCTCGTACACGATCGGCTCCTACGACACCAACCGGTGGACGCTCGACACCGGCGGCCCGATCAACGACACGCTCGCCTACCGGTTCGACTATTCGGGCGAGGACAGCGACGGTTTCTACCTGAACTGGATCAAGCAGACGACGTCCCTTTACGGCGCCTTGACCTGGCGCCCGACCAAGGACTACGAGGTGTTTGTCATGTCGAAGGCCTTTTGGGCGGACTATCGCGAGAACTTCGGCATCAACCGGCCAACCCAGCAGCTGATTTCTAACGGCCTCTATGTTCCCGGAACGAACATCAACAACGGCACGGCGGCCGGCCCCGGGAACCTCCAGAACGCGATCAACGTGGACGGAAGCGACACGATCGCCTTCGGCACGCCGGTGCCCGTCGACTATCACGAGACAGCCCAGGGACCTGCCAGCCATGCCCACGGGATGGAGTACAACTCGCAGGTCATCCAGACCCTTGGCCTCGGACCCGACGCCAAGATCGTGAATAACACGATGTGGAGCTACACCAAGCGCGACACGTTCAATTCGGACGGATACAGCGAGATCGTCGATCCCTCGTGGACCCTCGACAATCGCACGTCGTTCATCGTCACGAAACCCTGGGTGACATTCAACACGGGCGTTGAGGAGAAGTACCAGAGCACCCGGGCCTACGACGACTTCTTCTTCGAGCCGGTCAACGTGTGGGACCTCTCCAACATCGCGGCCCGGTCGGACATCAATTCCTACCTCGCCGCGGTCGGCGGCGGCGGGTTCCTCGGAATGCCGGTCCCCGGATTCGAGAACAGATACGCGACGCCGGCCCTCGGCACCTTCGGCCCGGGCTCAGGCAATGGCGGTGGCCTCTATTTCGACCTTAACGACGATACCAACGTATCCGAGGCGTTTTCCGCGTCGCCGTATTTCCAGGCAACGTGGAAGCTTGCGGAGACTTGGAATCTGGTCACCGGCGCGCGCCTGGACGTCCTCCATGTCGAGACCAGTGATCCCTTCAACCCAGGCGCCTCGGCCTCGTTGGAGGTCGGAGAGCCGAACATCAACGTCAGCCTTGTGGACAAGGTGACCCCGTTCATGTCCACCTACCTGACTTACAACTACAGCCAGAATTACACGGGTGACCTGGCGGACGGCGGCGGCTTCGGGCTCTATGCCGATGCCAACGGAAACCCGACGATCCCGCGCTCGCTCTTCTCGGAGCAAAGCCAGCTCTTCGAACTCGGCGCCAAGTTCCAGCTCATGGATAACAAGCTGTTCATCAGCAACGACATCTTTGAGCAGACGAGGCAGAACAAGCCGCAGGGTTCGCCGGTCATCCAGTACATGTTCTACGGGTACGAGCTCTCCATCAACTACCAGCCGAACAAGCAGTTTTTCGCGACCCTGGGATACTCATGGATCAACGGCAGTTCCCCGGTGACGGCGGCGACATTCCCCTTCCAGGGGTATGACGGCAACCAGCTGCCCGGCGGCCCGCCAATTCCCCTGGACGAGGGCGGAACGACACCGCAGCAGTCCTCGGGACGCCTCCGCGCCCCCGGCCAGCCGCTGGACACGTTCAATGCCCTTGCCTCGTACACGTTCACGAGCGGATTCGGGGTTGAGTCGAACATCCTGGTGACGAGCCCGATGAACAACGACTATCAGGGCTACCTGGTCATCCCGACCCAGTACTCCCTCGATGCCGAGGTGTTCTACAAGTGGAAGCACTACGAGGTCCGCCTTTCGGGGACCAACGTGACGAACCAGCACAACTGGGAGCCGTCGGTCGCAACCTATGCCCTCGAGGGCATCGTGCCGCTGCCCGGCGCCGAGTTCTTCGCCACGGTCAAGTACAAGTGGTAGGAAGCCACGACCCGGACGAATAATTCAAAATCGCCGCCCGGCTCGCGCCGGGCGGCGATTTCTTTTTGGACTCAGAATGAGCCCGAGTTGCTGACGAAGGCCACGCTCCTGCTGTCGGGCGACCATGAGTTCACGTTGATCGAGCCCTGCCCGCCGTAGAGATAGGCGACGACCGTGGGCTTGCCACCGTCGACCGGCATCATGCGCAGGTACGTGTGCTTGTAGAACGGGTGGTCGTTGGCCGCGACCTCGGGGGGAAAAGTGATGAAGAGGATCGTCTTTCCGTCGGGCGACACGTGGGGGAACCAGTTGTTGTAGTTGTCATCGGTCATCTGCGTCTGGCCGGACCCGTCGGCGTTCATCTTCCAGATCTGCATCTTTCCCGTGCGGTCCGAGATGAAGAAGATGCTCTTGCCGTCGGGCGTGTATTCCGACCCGTCGTTGAGGCCCTTCGCTGTCGTGAGCCGCTCCTCGGGTCCCCCGGCCGCGGGCACCCTGTAGATGTCGAAGTTGTCATTCCTCTGGCCTGTGATCACCAGGTACTTGCCGTCCGGCGACCACCCGTGGAGATAGGAGGGGCCGGCAGGCGTGACCTGGAAGGGAGTCCCGCCCCCGATGGGAAGCGTATATACGATCGACGGTGAACCGCTGCTGATGCCCAGCATCGTGCCGTCGAACGAGAGGGTGTGGTCGTTGTTGCAGTGGACCTGCGCGCCGGTGTCGATCGAGGCCGACACGCCGCTCGCGAGGTCGTAGCTGAACATGCGGCCGTTGTGATTGTAGATGAGGTGCTTGCCATCCGGCGTCCAATTCGGGGCCTGGAGCGAGTCCTCCGCGCGGTGGATTGTCCTGCGCTCGCCGGTGCCGACATCCATGAGCTCGATGTCGCTCCCGATGTAGTCGCGGTAGGGCTTGAAGTCGGGCTTTGCCGGCCGGATCAGGCGGACGTTCCTGAAGGTTCCCTTTTCAACCACCGTGTTGTCATGGGCGCAGATATAGAGTCCGACATAGACCTCGTCGGGAAGGTCGACCCCCTCCAGGTCCTGCGCCACGTAGGTGCTCCCGAAATTCGCGGCGGACATGGTGAACGTCTTGCCCGACCTCTCGAGCTGCAGGACATTCGGGCCCGTCACGTCCAGGTGGATCTCCTCGGTGACCGCACCCGTGGTCCTGCGGTACTGGATGGCAGGAATGCCGTTGCCGTGCTTGCACGCATTCACGAGGGGAGACTGCGGGTCCAGGCTCGCGCGGACGATGAGCCCCATCTTCCTGTGCGGGCTTCCCCCGGACCCGACAAACTCGGCGTTCGCCTGGATGATGAAGTCGCCCTTGACCTTCTTCCATACGAATTGGTCCTCGTCGTGGTCTCCCCACATGTTGGTGCCCGATGAGGACAGGTCATATTCCTGGGTGTCGCCGTTGTAGGTCGCCGTGCCCGCGATGGCGACTTTGCCAATGTCCCCGTGATCGTCGAATATCCCCACGGGCGAGGCGTCCGCGGCGCGCGCCGTGACGGCTCCCATGGCCAGGGAGCAGACGAGTGCCTGGATCAGCGGGAGGTGGGGCGAGACAAGGGCGAAGGCGTGGGACGACATGGCATTTCGGGGGGTTGAAAGCGGCGCGGGCTTCCTGGGCGGGGCGGGGTGAGGATTAGCGGCTCGGCAAGCGGAGTGGCAAGGTCAGATGCTCACCTAGAGCCCGCGGATAAGCTTTTCAATGTAGTCCAGCTCCCGTTCGTTCACGGTGTGGCCCATCCCCGGGAAGATCTCCTTGGTGACGCTCCCGCCAAGGCGCCCCATGATATCGGCGCTCTCCACCACGCTCGAGAGCGGGATATGGGCATCGACATCGCTGCAGCCCAGATAGACAGGCGTGCCCGAAAGGCTGCCCTTGAGCTCGCGCGGGCCGCCGGGCGGCCCGATCAGGCCTCCGCTCAGGGCCACCACTCCCCCATAACGGGCCGGATTGCGCGCGGCATATTCGAGGCTGAGGCAGGCACCCTGCGAAAACCCCATGAGCACGATTTTCTCGTGTTTCAGCCCGCCCTGCACGAGCTCGGCGACGATGCGCCCGATCACGCCCAGCGCCGATGAGAGCGCGGGCTCGTTCGCGACAAGCGGGGCGATGAACCGCTCGGGGTACCAGGCATTGCCCGCGGCCTGGGGCGCAATGAGGAATATGCCGGGCACGTCCCCCGCGACCGCCTCGCCGAAGGAAAAAATGTCCTCGGCCCTCGCCCCGCGCCCGTGAACGAGCAGGATTGCGGCCTTGGCATTCGCCAACGGCGTGCCGCCGTGGATCACGGGTTGTCCGTCATGGAGCGTCATCGGGCGGGACCCTAGCATCGGACAGGCGCGTCGGCAAACCCGCTTCATCGTAACGCAGTCACTGGGGCGGCCGTCCCGACGAACGTTGACGCCGTGCCCGGAATTTCGGCCTATTATTCGTTGCTGGAACCCTCGGCGCTCCGATAGGGTCCGCCCGATAGCCCCATGCTGAAAAAGATCGTCCCGACACTCCTCCTCGCAGCGTACCTGGCCAGTCCGGCCGCCTTGCAAGCGGCCGACCGCCTGCGCGATGAAAGGTCAGCCTTCATCAGGACGTTCATCGACAGCCCCGTAGACTGGATGCCCTGGGGCGACGAGGCGATGGCCCGGGCAAAGTCCGAGCAGAAGCCCGTGTTCCTCTTCGTCGGGTCCTTCACCAACGAGCTTTCTGGCGCCATGAGGCGTCAGTCGTTTGCGAATCCGAAGAATGCGGAGTGGCTGAACAAGAACTTCATCTGCGTGGTCGTCGACAGGGACGAGCGGCCGGACGTGGCCGCGCTCTACCAGGCTTACGTGAGCAACCTCAAGCAGCTCAACGGATGGCCGCTCAACATCTGGCTCACCTCGGACTTCCAGCCCTACGAGGGCGCCACCTACCTCTCCCCGTCGGAGGACTGGGGGGCGCCCGGGTTCCTCAAGCTCGCCAGCCAGGCAAAGACCGCGTGGGACTCGGATCCCAATGCGTGCCGCAAGCGCGCGCAGGACGCCGCGGCCCAGCTGGCCCCCCCGCCCCAGCCCCCGAAGCCCCCGAAGTGGAACATCCAGAAATGCCGCATGCGCCTCACCGCCGCGGCGTCGGCCTGGGAGGCCACATACGACACGGTCGAGGGCGGATTCGGGGACCTTCCAAAGACCCCCGATCCCGAGCTTTTACGCTTCATGCTGCTCCAGTCCGCCGCCGACCACGACTCTGCGGTCAAGACGCTGCGGACCATAGCGGCAAGCGCGATTCGCGACCCGCTCGACGGGGGCTTCTTCCGCCATGCGGCCGATGGAGCCTGGCACATCCCCTACCAGCAGAAAGTCCTTGTCGACCAGGCGCGCATCGCAGTCGCATTCCTCGACGCCGCCAGCGGCGCCGACACGAAGTCGTTCGACCAGTGCGCGAGGGGCGCCCTCGACTTCGTGCTCAATCACTTTGCCAACGCGGACGGGACTTACGCCTCGGCCGAGGACGCCACCGGAGACGAGTTTGCCGGCTACTATGCCTGGACAGAGGCGCAGATCGATGCGGCGCTCGGCGCGGACTCCGCGGCTTTCAAGCTGGCGCACGGCGTCGAGCCCGACGGAAACGTGCCGGCGGGCGACGACCCTTCGGCGACGTACGCCCACAAGAACCTGCTGCGCGCGACGGGCCTGACGACCGCCGCGCAGGCAGATGCCGAGGCCCGCCTCCTCGCCGTCCGTAACATGAGGCCCGCGCCGCCGCGCGACGTGCGCGGCACCGCCGCCGCCCACGGTCTGCTCCTGAGCGTCCTCTCGCGCGCGGCCAAGCAGCTCGACGAGCCCCGGTACTCCGCGGCAGCCCGGCAGCTGCTCCTCGCCATCGAGAAGAACTTTCTCGTCGCACCCGATGGGACCGCCGTTCGGCTGTCCGACTCCGAGGTCCCCGCCGAGGCCGACGACTATGCCGCGCTCGCGCTGGGATGCCGGGACTTCGCCAGGCTCACGAAGGACAGGGACGCCATGGCGCTCACGGACAAGCTCCTGTTCCAGCTCTCGGCCAGGTATTTCGACCCGGCGAGCAGCGCCTATTTTGGCTCGCCGGCGCCCTTGGCGCCCGGATTTTTCGTCCGACCCTTCGGGGCGGGCGATCCGCCTTCGGCCGAATCGATCGCGCTTCCCGCCCGCGCGGTCCACGCGGCGTCTGTCGCCGCCCAGCTTTCCGAGTCGCTCGACGAGGGAAACCCGCAGGCGCCGGGCGACCAGCTCCTCGCGCTCGCGTTCTTCTCAGGCGAGGGCCCGGTCCGGTAGCTATGGCATCCGCGTCAGCGCGACGGCCGCATGGCGGACGATCGGCGGCGTCGGGAGCCTCAGCGTCCCGCCGGGATGATTCATCACTGTTGAATCCATGGGGGTCCCCTTGAGCGAGTCCCACCAGGTGACCTTCCAGGTGCCCGCCGGCACATTGTCCAGGTCCACGGTTCCGGAAATGGCATCCGAGGGATGGACGGAATAGAGGTTCTCCCGGCCCCAGACCCAAGCGACGATGAAATGGTCGTTGCGCCTGCCAATGAGGGCGAGGGCCGGCTCGTCGAGGCCGGTATCGATTCCCGAGATTCCCACCCATTCCGGGCCGGTGCCCTTCAGCACCAGGGTGTGTTTGCCGGCGGGGACCGGAAATTCCACAACCGCGGGACTGGGAGTTGTCATTCCCGCGGGCCACTGGTGCGCGACGGCTACCGTGCCATCCACGCTGATCTCCAGGCCGGTGCCCTCCTTCGAAACAGAATCCACATGGGCGCGCATGCTCACGGCACGGGGAAGCTCGATATCGTAGGAGACCATGCCGGGATAGCCCTCTGAGTGGGTCGACTGCGAATTGACGAGGACGGCCGGTATATCCGCCTCACCCAAAGAGACGGCGCCATCCATGGGCAGCGCGATGCGGGGATCCGGGCGCTTCTGCCAGTATTGCCCCGCCCCAATGCGAAGCGGCACGCTGCCCGGGGTCTCGACCACAGCCGAAAACGGCTTGAGGTCGTGCTGGCTGGCCACCCTGTTCATGACGAGGAACCGGAAGACCGCACCCAGTTCGCCCTGGCGCCCCTGCTCAAGGAGCTGCCAACCGTTCCACGGCTGCGCCGCCATCGTCCCCTGCCCCATGACGCTGGCCCAGACCGGGGGAACAATGTTGAGGCCGGCTTTCTTCACGTCGTCGCCCAGCGCCTCATGGTCGTCGCCCTCCTCGCCGTAGAAGGCGGGGCGCCCGAGCGTGTCGAAGGGAGGATTGAAGGTGCGCGCGCAGGCCAGCAGGTTGGCCGGGTAGAGATGCGGCTGGTAGTAATCCAGCTTGTCATAGATCGCGCTTTGCAGGTTCTCCGTGCTCGTCGTGATCAGGTGGCTGTAGGCGTCGACAAGCCTGATGTAGGACGCGACGTCGCTGTGCCATCTGGCGACCCCGTCCTCGTGGCCCTTCCGGAACTCGTCGGTCCAGTGGACCTCGTTGAACAGCTCCCAGGCCACGATCGCGGGAGACCAGCCCCACCGGGCAATGATGTACCTGTATTTGACCAGCGTGATCACCCGGGCGTTGGGATCCGTGAAGAATTCCTCCGGCGTCTTGAGGAAACCGCCGGGGTTCGCCGCATTCCAGGGATTCTCGGCCCAGTTCGAGTCGTTCGCCGTGGTGTACTGGCCGTGATGCTGGAGCACCAGCTGGATGTAGACGCCGTTCTCCTCGGCCGACTCCAGTATTCCGTCCCAGGTCTCGGCGACGCCCTCATCGATGAACCCCGGCCTGGGCGACGGCCCGAGGTTGTGCGGGAGCCAGTCGAGGTTCAGCCCGTCCCATGACGCCATCCAGACCCTCATCCAGTTGAGGTTGGCGCGCGCGAAGGCGGGAAACGCCCTGCGGTAGTAGCCCAGCGTGTCGCCGCTCGGGTCGTTCGACCATGCGAGGTTCGCGCCGACCGGGACATACGGGAGCCCGTCCGAGCGGATGAACTGGCGCGGGTCCGTCGGGCTGATGAAAACGGAGGGAAGGCGCGTCCTCGCGGTGTTCTCGATGGAAGCCGGCGTGACGAGGCTGACCACGAGCTGCGTGCTGTGGATGCCGAGCGTCGTCTCGGAGACGTTGCCGAAGCGGTAGAATCCCAATTGGTCCGGGCGGGCATGCACGGCGTAGAGGCCGCCGTCGGCATAGTATGCCGGCAGCGTGAGCTTCTGCCCGGCCGGGGTGAAAACCTCGGCCCAGAGCTCGCGCGAATAGGGGTTCGTCACCGCCGGGTTGTCCGGGGCCACGAATTCAAACTCCACCGGCTTTCCCCGGGCCAATGCCGCGGCAAGAAAAAGCGCGGCGGCACAGCCGAAGCCTCTCTCAATCTTCATGGGGTTTGGGGTTCAGGAATGGTTTGAGGGCGCCGGCCCGACGACGGCCTTGTCCTGCATCTGCACGCGGTAGATGCCCGGCGAGATGCCGGTCATGCGCTTGAACAGGACGCACATGTATTCCATGTGCTCGAAGCCGGTGAGCTCGGCGATGCGCTTCAGGGGAAAATCGGTCTCGAGGAGGAGCTGGCGGATCTTCCTGAGCTGGACGCGGCGGATCTCGGACTGGGGTGAACGGCCGATGTGGTGCCGGAACTTCCTCTCCATCTGGCTTCGCGAGGCGTGGGCGTGCTGCAGCACCTGCTCGACCGTGATCCCGTGGCACGCCTGCTCCCGGATAAAGCTGAGGGCGGCGGCCACATTGCGGTCGTCTACCGCAAGGACGTCCGTCGACGGGCGGGTCACGACGCCCAAGGGCTCGACGCGCTGGTCCATCGCCTTGGGCTTCCTGCCGGCAAGCATCTCGCGGAGCAGGGCCGCGGCCCTGTACCCGGACTGGAATGCGTTCGGGGCGACGCTCGAGAGCGCCGGGTCCGACAGCTCGCACCGAATCGTGTCATTGTTGGCCCCCAGGATGGCGACCTCCTCTGGCACGAGGATGCCCGCGAAAACCGCCGCGTTCATGAGCTGCTGCGCCCGGAAGTCGACGCAGGCCATGACCCCGATCGGCTTCGGGAGGTCGGCGAGCCACCGCGTGAGCTTTCCGATCTCCTCTTCCTCCCAGAACGGCGTGGTGTCGCCCGGGTAGTTGACATCCAGGACGGAGCATTCCCGGCCGGCGAGGCGCACGGCCTCGACGAAGCCGTCGCGGCGCTCACGGGACCAGAGCGCGTTCGAGAACCCGCAGAAGCCGAACTTCTGGAAGCCCCGCTCGATGAAGTGCTCGGCGCCCATGTGCCCCATGCCGACGTTGTCCGGGCGTATTTTCGGGACGTTCGGATACGGCTCGACGTCGTTCAGGTCGACCAGGGGGATGTTGAGCTCCGCGCACGTGCGGACCAGGAGCGGCGTCGTGTGCCGGCTGATGACGCCCTGCCATTTCTTCCCCCTTATCCACTGGGGATCCACCTCGGACACCGCCTGGTCGTCGTGGAATACCGTCCAGATGTGGTGCGTCCTCTCGAAATGGGCGATGCCCTTCAGCATCGCCATGCTCTCCTCAAACCGCGTCAGAAATATGAGGAGGACATGGGGCTTCTTCACGGCCCCGAAGCTGCTAACATCCAACCGGGGAGGCAAGAGCGGGGCTGCGCGCCAGGCGCCGTCAGACTTTCAGGGGGTTTTCCTTGATGAAGCGGATGATCTCCGCCGCATCGCAGAAGCAGAGGGCCGTGAACGTGTCGGCCGCCCCGTAATAGAGCGCGATGCGGCCCGTGGCCGAGTCGCACAGACATCCCACCGGGAAGCACACGCCCGGCACGAAGCCGACGAGCTCATACGTCGCCTCGGGCACGATGAGCGGCTCCTTCGCGCACGCGATCACCTTCCACGGCTCGTGGAGGTCGAGGAGCATGGCGCTGATGGCGTAGACGAACCCGTTGCAGGTCGTCGTGACGCCATGATAGAAGAGGAGCCAGCCCTCGTTCGTCTCGATGGGGGAAGGGCCCGCGCCGATCTTCGTGCCCTGCCACCACGGCCCCCCGCGGCCGATCACATGGCGATGCCTGCCCCAGTGCACGAGATCCGGGCTCTCGCTGACGAAGATGTCCCCGAAGGGCGTATGGCCCGTGTCGGAGGGGCGGCTCAGCATCAGGAAGTTCTTCCCGAACTTGCGCGGGAATAGCACGCCGTTGCGATTGTAGGGCAGGAAGGCGTTCTCAAGCTGCTCGAAATGGACGAAGTCCTTCGTCCGCGCTATCCCGATTGTCGGCCCGTGGTATCCATTGCACCACGTGACGTAGTAGGCGCCGCCAATGAGCGTGACCCTCGGGTCGTACGCGTACTCGAAGCGCCGGACCTCGGGGTCCTCGCACTTCAGCTCGATCGGCTTGGGCTCGAAAGTGAAATTGAACCCGTCCGGGCTGCGGCCCACGTGGAGGTGCGGAATGCGGTCCATGCCCTCGGTACGGAACACGCCGATGAATCCGCCTTTCCACGGGACGACGGCGCTGTTGTAGATTCCGGTGACGCGGGGAAGCGGGCGCCGGCCGACGACGGGGTTCTTGCTGTAGCGCCATGCGAGGTCCGGGTTCCCGGAGGGCTTTGATTCCCAGGGAATATTGGGCAACGCAGGTCCGACGATCTTGAGTTTCATGGGATTTAGGGTGGTCGACGCGCACAGGTGAAAGGCGCGCAGACGGGGTGGGCCAGCCGGGCAGTTGAGGGACGGCCCCAGACTAGCCACAAACGAACAAAAAGTTAATGAGATCCTTTGTCATTCCGTTGAGAAGCCCTGCTGTCCGCGTTTCAGGCTCATCCAGACGGAATAGGTGATTTGACATCCCGCTGGAATCAAGTGGGTTATGAGATCGCCATTTTTCAGTGCCCCTCGCTCAAACCCCCTTGAAACCGAGTGCCTCAGCCATGAAATTTTCGTTCCTCGCCCTCTGGGCCGGAATAGCCGCGGCGACCGCGGCCGCCGCGACCAGATCAGAGTTCAATGTCGTCGACTACGGCGCGACGGGCCATGACATCCACGCGGACACGGCCGCCGTCCAGAAGGCGATCGACGACTGCACCCGCCAGGGTGGGGGGCGCGTCGTCATTCCCGCGGGGACGTCGATCACCGTCGGCACGATCATCCTGAAGAGCCATGTCGAGCTCAGGCTCGAGCGCGGCGCCCTTCTCGAGGGAAGCCCCAGATACGCCGACTACACCCGGTTTGCGCCCCAGCCCGTCAGCTTCGATCCAGGCCCCATTCCGATCATGGGGGTCCTCGTCTACGCGGACGGCTCGGACGACGTCGCCATCACGGGGCCGGGCAAGATCGACGGCAATGAGATGGCCTACGTCACGAAGGTCGGCCCCTACATCTACACCTGCGTGAACACGCGCCCGTTCGAGGTCGTGCTGAAGAACTGCAGGCACGTGCTGCTCCGGGACGTCACGCTGGCGAACTCGGCCTTCTGGACGCTGCGGCTCCTCGGCTGCGACGACGCCCTCCTGAGCGGCCTGCGCGTCGACGGCGACCTGCGCATGCCCAACAACGACGGCATCGACATCGACCGCTCCTCGAATGTCCGCATCATCGGCTGCGACATCTCCACAGGGGACGACTGCATCTCGCTGAAGGCGGTGCCCCTGAGCGAGGGAATCACTAAGGACTGCGAGAACATCGTCATTTCCGGCTGCAACCTGAGGTCGCGGTCCTCGGGCGTCGTGCTGGGTTGCGACGTCGGCGGCCTGATCCATGACGTGGTCGTCAGCAACTGCGTGATCAAGGACAGCCACCGCGGGGTGTCCGTGCGCCTGAGCCTCGGAGGCAGCATCGAGCGGGCCCTCTTCTCCAACCTCGTCATCGAGACGAAGATCTTCGACCCGAAGTGGTGGGGCCGGGGCGAGCCGATCCAGGTCGAGGCGGTCCGGTGGACGGCCTCGAGCGACCTCGGGGTCATCCGGGACATTCGGTTCTCCAACCTCATCTGCACGTCGGAGAACGGAGCGATGGTCTGGGCGGACGAGCCGGGGCATATCGATAACATTTCCTTCGACAGGGTCTCGATCCACATTGTCAAGCCGTCCGCCTTTGCCGGCGGCCAGCAGGACCTGCGGCCGACGTCGAGGGAATCGCTGCCCACGGTCGCAACGAGTGGCTACATCCTGCGTCAGGCCTCGGGAGTCACGTTCCGGGACTGCACCGTCACGTGGGGGCCCAATCCGCCCTCATATTTCGCGCATGTCCTCGACGCGGTGGACAGCCCGGGCCTCATGGACGCCGGGCTCACCGGCGACGCCGCCCAGCCCGGAATGCCCGCAAAATCCATCCGCTAACCCGAGAAAAAAATGAACCGTCGCGAATTCATCAAGCTTTCGGCCGCGGCTTCCGCGGGGGCGCTTGTCGCGGGATCCGCCATTGCCCAGGAGACCTCCCAGGGTCGCCCGCAGCCCAAGATCCCCCGGTGGCGCGGGTTCAACCTCACCGAGATGGCGGGCGGGCGCCAGGTGCACCCGTACAGGGAGTCGGACTTCGAGACGATGGCGCAATGGGGCTTCAACTTCGCGCGGCTCCCCCTCTCCTACTGGGGATGGTGCAACCCCAAGAACTGGCTGACGATCAACCCCGAGGGCCTGGCGCCCCTCGACCAGGCCCTGGAATTCGGCAAGCAGTACGGGATCCACCTGAGCATGGCCATGCACCGGATCCCGGGCTACTGCGTCAGCGGGGGCGACCTGGAGCCCTACAAGCTCTTCAGCGGCACGCCGGACTCGATGCGCAAGGCGCTCGAGGCCGCGACCTACCACTGGCGGTTCTTCGCCGAGCGCTACAAGGACGTGCCGAGCCCAAGGCTGAGCTTCGACCTCCTCAACGAGCCTCCCTTCATGTCCGACCAGACACGGTACGTTGAGATCGCGAAGACCCTTATTGCAGCAATCCGCAGCGAGAGCCCCGACAGGCTCATCTTCGCGAACGGCGCGGACATCGGCCAGACCCCGGTGCTTGGTCTCATCGACGAGGGCATCGTCCAGAGCACGCATGACTACCAGCCCAAGATGATCACCCATTATAAGGCGAAATGGGTGCCCCCGGCGGAATTCGAGTCGCTCGAGAAGCCCACGTGGCCGATGGTCGACAAGCACGGCGTCCTCTGGGACAAGGAGAAGCTCCGGGCCGAGGACATCACCAAGTGGAAGCCGCTGACGGACCGCGGAGCCCCCGTGCACGTCGGCGAATGGGGCTGCCACACGCAGACACCCCACGACGTGTGCCTGGCGTTCATGGCCGATGAGCTCTCGCTATGGAAGGAGGCCGGCTGGGGATGGTCCATGTGGAACCTGCGCGGCGGGTTCGGCATCCTCGACAGCGGCCGCGCGGACGTGCAGTACGAGGACTACAAGGGCCACAAGCTCGACCGCAAGATGCTCGAGCTGCTCCTGGCGGGCTGAACGGGGACCGCGCTAGGGTCCCGACTCGAGCTCGCGCACCCGGGCGACGAGTTCAAAGCAGGAGCGGCCGCTGTGGTACGGGCATTTCCAGAGGGAGACCTTGGGCAGCGGCTTGGCCGTGCCGTCGCGCTTGACCGACTCGATCCAGTCGCCGTGCACCCGGTCGACGAACTTCGCCTCGATGAAGTCCCAGCTGTGCTGGGCCGCCTTGAAGAACACGGGGTCGCCCGAGAGCTGGTAGGCGTTGAGGAACCCCACCGCGGCCTCCGCCTGCGGCCACCAGTCCTTGTCCGTGTTGGTGTACCCGCCGGGCCCCCCCTCGTTGAGGACGCCTCCGTCGGGATCAACGCCCTGCTGCAGGGTCGCGCGGGCGATGTCGAGGGAGATGGGCTTTGCCTGGGCCACGAGAGCGGGGTCGCCCACGACGTTGGCCGCCTCGACCAGGAGCCAGCTCAGCTCGATGTCGTGCCCGTAGGAGACCGCGTATGAGATCGGCGTCCAGTCGTCCTTCATGAAGAGGATGAGATGGTGCGTCTTCGGGTCGATGATGTGCTTGATCGTCATCTCGATCAGCTCGTGCTGGTTTGCGCGCAGGCCCGCGTCCGGCCATGCGCGCAGGAGGTTGGTGTAGGCCTCCAGGATGTGGATGTGGGAATTCTGGGACTTGGGCGCGTCTCCCAGGAGGTTGTGCTGACCGGCCACCGGCCTGTTCCACGCGCGGTCGAGCGCATCGTAATACCCCCCGTTCACCGGGTCCCTCGAATGCTCCTCCATGAGCCGGTAGATGGTGATCGCCTGCTCGAGCGCCGCCTTGTCACCCGTTGCACGGTAGTATTCCGCCAGGGCGTAGATGCCGAAGGCCTGCCCGTAGATCTGCTTGCGCGCATCGAGCGGCTTGCCGTCGTACGTTATCGTCCAGTAAAGGCCGCCCCACTTCGGGTCCACAAAATGGCCGACCAGGTCGTTGTAGGCATACGTCGCCATGTCGAGATAGGCGGGGTCGTGGTACGTCCTGTACGCGGTCGAGAAGGTCCAGAGGATGCGGCTCGTGAGCAGCGCGCCGCGGTAGGCCCCCGGGCGGATTTTCATGTCCGCCGTGATGAGGCCGTAGTAGCCGCCGTTCTCCGGGTTGCGCGTGTACTTCATCCAGAACGGCAGGATGTCGCCCTTGAGCTCATTCTCGGCGCTCGCGGACAGGGCGGTCAGGTCAGACGCGGGCACGGGGTATGACATGGCATCCGCGGCGCGGGCCGCGGGGATGAGAAGAATCGCCGCGAAGGCGAGGGACAGGCGGGGGTTGAGCATGATCTTGGGGTTCCCGAGGGTGGCAGGTAGAGTGTAGGCACACAGCCTAAAAATGCCGGTAATGGCTGCTGAGATGCCTTGCCCCAGAGATGAGAATCCTTGGGCCGGGCCGGGCCCGGTTCCCCTCGGGTTTTGTTTGCCCCCCAGCGGGTTTAACCGATTCTCGGGGAGCACCGCCCGCGAGGCCTTCAGTCCCGGAATCCTCCGCGCCCCCCTAGCACAACCCCATGCAGCTGCATTCCCTCGATATCGGCATCATCGTCGGCTATTTCATCCTGGTCGTCTCCGTGGGCCTGTGGGTGTCGCGCAAGGGATCCAAGGACCTGGACAGCTACTTCCTCGGGGGAAAGACGATGCCCTGGTACTTGCTCGGCGTCTCGGATGCGTCCGGCATGTTCGACATCAGCGGGACCATGTGGCTCGTCTACGTCCTCTTCATCTACGGCCTGAAGAGCATCTGGCTCCCCTGGGTCTGGCCGACATTCAACCAGATATTCCTGATGATGTTCATGAGCGCGTGGCTCAGGCGCTCAAACGTGCTCACGGGCGCCCAGTGGATGCAGACCCGCTTCGGCAACGGAAGGGGGGCGACCTACGCTCACCTGAGCGTCGTCGTCTTCGCCCTCGTCAACGTGATCGGCCTCCTCGCCTACGGGTTCAAGGGGATCGGCAAGTTCGCGGTCGTGATGCTGCCCTGGCACTTCACCGGCCACACGACGGGCGTCTTCACCGACGAGAACATCTATGCGATGATCCTGCTCGGCCTCACGTCCCTCTACGCCATCAAGGGCGGCATGGTGAGCGTCGTGATCACCGAGGTCGCGCAATTCACGATCCTCACGCTCACGGCCTTCGCCATCGGCATCATTGCCCTCGTCAAGGTCTCGCCCGAGATGATCGCCCACAACATTCCCGCCGGCTGGATGAACCCCTTCTTCGGCTGGAAGCTCGGCCTGAACTGGGACGGCATCCTCAACACGGCCAACGACGCGATCAGGGGCGACGGAAACGACCTCTTCACGATCGTCTTCTGCATGATGTTCTTCAAGGGCGTCCTCGCGAGCCTCGCCGGCCCGGCCCCGAACTACGACATGCAGCGCATCCTCGCGACCCGCAACCCGCGCGAGGCCTCGCTCATGAACGGCATGGTGAACGTCGTCCTCATGTTCCCGCGCTACCTCATGATCGCGGGCATCACGGTCCTCGCGCTTGCCTTCTGCATGCCGATCTTCAGGGCCCAGGGAAACCCAGACTTTGAGAAGATCCTCCCGGTGGTCCTCGCGGGCCAAGTCCCGACGGGCGTCCTGGGCTTCCTCCTGGCCGGCCTCGCGGCCGCGTTCATGTCCAATTTCGCGGCGACGCTCAACTCGGCGCCCGCGTACGTGGTCAACGACATCTACAAGCGCTTCCTCAACCCCGGCGCCAGCAGCAAGAAGCTTGTCACGCTCAGCCGCGTCTTCTCGATCGTCTTCCTCGTCGTCGGCGTCGGCTGCGGTCTGCTCACCACCAGCATCACGTCGGTCATGATGTGGCTCGTCGGCGCGCTCGGCAGCGGCTTTGTCGCGGCAAATGTCCTGAAGTGGTACTGGTGGCGCTTCAACGGCTATGGCTACTTCTGGGGTATGATCTCGGGCATCGGCGGCGCGCTCCTCTTCTGGGTCGCCGAGTCGCTCGTCGGGCACAGCTTCAATGCCCTCTACACGTTCCCCTTCCTCCTGATCATCTCGCTCATCGGCTGCCTGGCCGGGACCTACATCGGCGGCCCCGAGGACGAGGAGACCCTGAAGAAATTCTACAAGACGGTGAACCCATGGGGATGCTGGGGCCCGATCCGGGACAAGGTCAAGAAGGAGGACGCCTCGTTTAAGCCGAACCGCGATGCGGCCCACGACCTCACCAACGTGGCCGTCGGCATCGTGTGGCAGCTGTGCCTCGTGACGCTGCCGATCTACATTGTCCTCCAGCAGTGGTCGTGGGCGGGCTTGATCCTCTGCGTCCTCGTCGCGACGACCGTCTACATGAAGTTCAACTGGTACGACCGCCTGGAGAAGGCGTCGTAGGGGCCTCCCCTATAGGCGGCTGCGCACGTCGGCCGGCAGGAGCTGCAGCGCAAGGTCGCCCAGGGCGGGGTCCCTCATCTCGGCGCCGAATGTCCTGCCGAGCACGAGGAGGGCGTAGAGTGAGCCCGTGGAGAGCGACCTCAGGCGCTCCTCGCTGGCGTCCGCCATGCAGCGGCTCACCTGCGCCCGCGCAAGGTCCAGTTTGCCTCCCTGTGCGAGCACGATGGCGAGGCTGACCCTCCGGTCCCACGGAAGGTAGCGGTCCCCTCCCCTGGAAAGCCGGCCGACCAGGGCCTCCAGCGTCCTGGAGGCGCCCTCGGCGTCGCCGCGGGCGCCCTGCACCTGGGCCATGGCCGCAAGCGCGCCGACGTCGCCCGGAAACCTTCGCAACGCCTCGCCCGCGGCCGCGGCCCTTTCAAGGTCGCCCGTCTCGACCAGGTATTCGGCGAGCCTGCCCGCCGCCGCGGCGGGGGCCTGCTCGTCGACGACCTCGAAGACAAGGACCGACTGCCCCTGGGATCCCCCGCCCACCGGCATCTGGTAGGGCACAGGCCGCAGCCACGGCGGCAGGTTCATGCGCCGCAGCTCGCCCGCGAACAGGCTCGGTCGCCCGGCAAAGCGCTTGTCCAGGTAGAGCCGCGCAAAATCGTCGAAGAAGGGGTCCCACGAGGGGACCACGACAAACCGCACCCCGAGCGCGCGAAGGTCGTTCTGCACGTCCTCCATGTTGGTCGCGGCCGCGATGTTCAGCGCGGCGCCAAATCCCTTCTCGTTGTCCGGCGAAAACGAGCCGACGCCTCGCAGGTTGCCGTAAAACCACAGGCCCACGGTCTCCGTGGGCGGCGCGTAGACGACGGCCCGCGTGTTGCCGGACCGCGTCGAGAGCCAGTGCGCCAGGTGCCTCTCAACCAGCTCGCCGCCCTCGCTCGGGGTCAGGGCGGCCCCCGGCGCAGGCGGCACGAGCCGCATGGCTCCCGCGGCCGCTGCCGCAAGGACAAGGGCAGACAGGGACAGCCGCGCCCCGTCGCGCCAGCCCGACCCATCGGCCACGGCGACGGCAAGGAGGACGAGGGCCGCGCCATCGAACGCGCTCCACCAGCCAAGCCGGCCCGCGGCCAAGGCGCCGGCGGCCGCGACCGGTCCCAGCGCGACGACCAGGGACGCCCTCGGGGCCGGCGCCAGCGAGCGCCGGAAAACGAGCACCAAAGCGGGAATCACGGCGGCCAGCGGAAGGAGCGTCGCCCAGGCGTCCCCGGCCGTCGCCCCGTGGAGCCAGTCGACGGTGCCCGCCCTCACCGCCCCGTCGGGCAACCGCGTCAGGCGCGCCCACAGGAGGTCTCGCGCGAGGAACCCGGGATTGCCCGTTTCCGCCATGATGAGGGGGACGAGGCCGAGCGCGGCCACCGCGAGGGCGACGCGCAGCAGGGTGCCGGCGCCCCACGACGGCCTCTTGCCCTGGATCCAGGGCTCCGCGATGCCGAGAATCTCGCCGGCGCCCAGCAGGGCGAGCCCGTAGGCGGGATGCACCGTGTCGACGCGCCATGAGGCCATCCCCGATGGAAAATATTCGGCAAGGAAGGCCACGAACACGGTCAGGCCGGCGCTTGTGCCCCAGGTCCTCCACAGGGGGCCCAGCCCCTGGGACTGGCCGCCGCGCAGGACGAGGCCGGAAAGAAGGGCCCCGACAAAGAGACCCGCCATGATCGGGGCCTGCGTCGGGACGCTGATCCAGAGGCCGAGGCCGCCGAGGATTCCCGCCATGGCGAACCAACCCCGTGCGCCCGGTGCCTCCGGCCGCCGCACGCCGATGAGCGGCGTCAGCACGCTGGCCACCACGAGGCATGCCGAGAGGCCGCGCTGGTCGGGCATTCCCGGAAGGAATCCCGAGGCGAAGGGGAAGAAGGCCGCCAGCCCGAGGGAGAGGACCACCGCGGCGAGGGCACCAAGGCGCCACGCGGCCAGGGCGGTCATTCCCGCGAGAAAAAGAATCTGGAGCGCGGGATCGGAGAAGAGGGCCGCCCTTTCGACACAATAGCCGATGGGCTTTCCGGTGATGGCCCGGTCAACCCAGGCGACCAGCCCAAGCCACCAGCGGTAGGGCGACGGGGCGCTGACGTCCCTGCCCTGCGGGGCGTCCTCGGTGTCCACATGGTGCACACGCCACTCGCCCCGGGCGAACATCTGCTGGGTTTCGGCGATCCAGTCAAAGCTGTCCTCATTGCGCCCGGGGACGATCAGCTCCCGCTGGTCCCCGGAATAGCCCGTCGCGGAACCCGCGTCCAGGACGTCGGCCGGCCGCGCACGGCCCTCGAGGCCCGAGACATAATCGACCCGCCTCGCCCGGCCCAGGTCCGTCCAGACGATGAAGCCGCAGGCGCAGACCGGCACGAGTACCCACAGGCGCGAGAGGGTCCGGGCTATGGGGCTCATTCAGGTCGTGGAGAGATCGCCCGGGGCGGGAATGCGCCCATTCAAGCACATGGGTCATGAGGCGCAAGGAGAGTCCGGGAACGACCGCGCCACGCGACACTTGACGCCTCATTTTGGCGGGTGCTCCATGGTCGGGCCCATGCTCCCCCCGGTAAAATCCCCTCGGCCGGAAGGACGGGGCCGCGCCCTTCGCCTGGCCTGCGCCGCATTGGCGGCCGCGGTGCTCTGGGCTCTGCCGGCGCGAGCCGCCGACACCCGGGCGGGCCTGACCGGGAAGCCGCTGGCCCCCCACCCCTTCCCCCGTGGCAAGACCCTGTTCACGCTCCTGGCGCCGGCCGACACGGGCGTCACCGTCCAGGACACGTACGACGACCCGAGGATGTGGGGGGACCTGTACCATGAGTTCGACCTCGGCGCGATCGGCACCGGCATCGCGATCGGCGACTATGACGGCGACGGCAGGCCCGACATCTTTGTCGTCACCAAGACCGGGGGCTGCCGCCTCTACCGCAACCTCGGCGGCTACAAGTTCGAGGACGTGACCGCCAGGGCCGGCGTGGGCGCCGAGGCCGGCGTCTGGAACCAGGGAGCGACCTTCGTCGACATCAACAACAGCGGCCGCCTTGACATCTATGTCTGCCGCTACAACGCCCCCAACCTCCTCTACATCAACCAGGGCGACGGGACGTTCAAGGAGATGGCCCACGCCTACGGCCTCGACGTCAACGATGCCTCCGGCATGGCGGCGTTCGGCGACTACGACCGCGACGGCTGGCTCGATGTCTTCGTCCAGACGAACCTCCTCGACTACGGCCGCCACCCGAACGGGCAGAGGAACTACCTTTTCCACAACAACCACAACGGGACGTTCACCAACGTGACCGACCAGGCCGGTATCTCGGGGGAGGCGCACGGGCACGCGGCGCTGTGGTGGGACTTCGACAACAGCGGCTGGCCCGGGCTCTACGTCACGAACGACTTTGCCGCCCCCGACGTTCTCTACCGCAACAACCGGGACGGCACGTTCACAAACGTGATCAACAGCGTCGTCCCGCACATGCCGTTCTCCTCGATGGGCTCGGACCTGGGCGACGTGGACAACACGGGACGCATCGACCTGCTCGCCACCGACATGGCGGCCACGACCCACGAGCGGGACCAGCGGGGCATGGCCGACTCGCGCAGCAGGACGACCGAGGACGACAGGAATCCCGCCGCGGCGCCCCAGTACGAGCGGAACGCGCTCCTCCTGAACACAGGGACCGGCCGCATGCTCGAGGCCGCCTACCTGGCCGGCATCGCGGCCACCGACTGGACGTGGTCGCCGCGCCTCGAGGACCTGGACAACGACGGCCATCTCGACCTTTTCGTGACCAATGGCATGCACCGCGAGCAGACGAACGTGGACCTCCTGGCCCGCCAGTCTCTCGCCGAGACGCCGGCCGAGCGCATCCGCGTCATGCACGAGAGCCCGGTCTTCGTCGAGAAGCACCTCGCGTTCCGCAACCTGGGCCAGCTCCAGTTTGAGAACGTGAGCGCCGCGTGGGGCCTCGACCAGAAGGGCGTGGGTTTTGGCTGCGCCTTCGGCGACCTGAGCGGCGACGGCAACCTCGACATCGTCTATGCCAGCTACCAGGGAGGGATCGCGATCCTGCGCAACGACGAAGACACCGGGCACTGCGTCAACATCGACCTCAGGGGCACGCGCTCCAACCGCTACGGCATCGGCGCCGTCATCCGGGTCGAGAGCGCCCTCGGCCTCCAGGCCAGGCCGCTGCTCCTTGCCCGGGGCTACATGTCGAGCAGCGAGCCCATGGTGCATTTCGGACTCGGCGCCGACACCGTGATCACGCGCCTGGTCGTCACCTGGCCCAGCGGCCAGGTGCAGGAGTTCCGGAACCTGCCCGTCGACACGCGCTACACCGTCACGGAGCCCCAGGCGCCGGTCCCCGTCCCTCCGGAGCCGGCCGCCCCCGCGCCGCAGTTCTCCGGGGTCCCGCCGGAATTCGCCCTCAACGTGGCCTCCCGCGAGGACACGGTGGACGAGACGGCCGTCCAGCGGCTCCTTCCCCTGCGCCTGAACCGCAGGGGACCCGCCCTCGCCGTCGGCGATGTCGATGGCAGCGGCCGCGATTCCGTGGTGGTTGGCGGCACGACGCTGACGCCCCTCCAGGTCCTGACGGCGTCCGCCGCCGGGCCCTATGCCGCCTCCTCGCCGCTTCCCGCCGGCCCCGTGGATGACGGCCCCGTGCTCCTCCTCGATGCGGCCGGAACCGGCCGCCAGGACCTCCTGGTGACCCGCGGCGGGAACGCCCTCCCCTCGGGCTCCCCCGAATACCAGCCGAAGCTCTACCTCAACGACGGCCGCGGCGGTTTCCGCCCCGCGCCGGACGACGCGCTGCCGCCGCTGCCGATCAGCGCCGGCGCCGTCGCCGCGGCGGACTTCGACCACAGCGGCAGGCTGAGCGTCTTCATCGGCGGCCGCGTGCTGCCCGGCCAATACCCGCTCGCCCCCCAGAGCGCCCTCCTCGCCAACCGCGGCGGGAAGTTCGAGGACGTCACCGACTCCCTCGCGCCCGACCTGCGCGACGTCGGCATGGTGACGTCGGCGCTGTGGTGCGACGTCGACGGCGACGGGTGGCCCGACCTGCTCCTGACCCTCGAATGGGGCAACGTGAGGTATTTCCACAACAACCGCGGCCGCGGGTTTGAGGACTGGACGTCGAGGTCCGGCTTTGCCGCGGCCGGCACCGGATGGTGGACCTCGATCGCCGCGGCGGACTTCAACGGCGACGGCCGCCCGGACTTTGTCGTCGGGAACGTCGGGCTCAACACGCAGTACCATGCCGATCCCGCCCACCCCGCCCTCCTCTTCTACGGCGACTTCCGGGGCGACGGCGAGGAGCCGCAGCTCATCGAGGCTTACTACGAGGGGGACCGCCTCTACCCCTGGCGCACGCGCCGCGACCTCGGCGCGGTCATCCCCTCCATCCTGAGGCGCTATCCCCGGAACAATGCCTACGCCCACGCGACGCTCGGCGAGATCCTCGGCGACGACAAGCTCCAGTCCGCCCAGCGCTTCGCGGCCACCGAGCTCCGGAGCGGCGTCCTCATGAGCCAGGCCGACGGCACCTACCGCTTTGAGCCGCTGCCGCGCATCGCCCAGGTTGCCCCGTTCCAGGGGCTCGTGGCTGGATATTTCAGCGGCAGCAGCCACGCCGGAATCTACGCCGTCCAGAACTCCTATGCGCCGCTGCCCCTGGTCGGCCGGTTCGACGGCGGCCTGAGCCAGCTGCTGCGGGGCGACGGCCACGGGCATTTTTACGCCGTGCCCCCCGCCGAGAGCGGGCTCGTCGTGCCCGGCGACGCCAAGGCCCTCGCGGTGGCGGAGCTCACACAGGACGGAAGGCCGGGATTTGTCATCACCCGCAACAATGGGACGATGCTCGCCTTCCTCGACGCGGGGGTCCCCGGGTGGCGGCCCCTCTGCGTGCGGCTGCACGCGGATCTCGGGAACCCGACCGCCGTCGGCTCGCGCGTCGTCCTGACGCTGGCCGACGGCTCGACCGAGGGCGCCGAGGTCACCGCGGGCTCGGGCTACTACAGCCAGTCGGCCCCCGCCTGCTTCTTCACCTATGCCGACGCCAATCCCCCCGTGAAAGTGACGGTGCGCTGGCCCAACGGCACGTCGACCGAGCAGCCTGTCTCAAAGGGACCGGCCGAGCTCTCGATCCTCCAGCCGCCTTCCTAGGGCGGGGCGACCGCACCGTTGACGTCGTGGAGCGTGATCCAGAAGACGAGCGGCGATCCGCGCGGCACGCCGTCGGGCCATGCCCCGTCGCCGAATGAGAGTGAGGGCGGAAGGACGAACACGGCATGGCTCTCGATGGTCATCATCTGGAGCCCCTCCATGAGCCCGGGAAGCATGCCTTCAAGCCTCACCCGGACGTGCTCGGAGGAAAGCTGCGGCAGCTTTGTTGTCCCGTCCGCGCCGGCCGCCTGGCACGTGAAGACGATGGTGTCGCCCGGGCGCGGACGGATCCCGTTGCGACCCGGCTGCACATTGTAGCCTAGGCCGCTGTCCGAGATCTGCAGGCCGAGCTTCTTCTGCATGTCCTTGAAGTACCGCGCGAGCTGGGCCTTCCGGTCCGGGGCCGCCGTCGCGGGCTGGGGCGCCGCGGAGGCGATCGCGCTGATGCGCCGGCCCATCTCCGCTGCCAGCTGCCTCGCCGCGTTATCCACCGGGACTTCCTTGCCCTGGGCCGCCTCCCGGAACCCCTCAAGGAAGGCGTCGATCTGGGCGTCAGTCCAGCCGAGCTCGCCAAAATGCCCCGACTTGGCGAGCGACGAGCCGAAGGAGGAGTAGGCCGAGAGCGGGAATGAGGGCGTCGCGTCGGCCGCCGGGGCCGGCGTCGGCGCATCCGCGGCCCCGAGGCCCGATGCCCCCAGGGCAAAGGCGATGGCCGCGAGGCAGGCGGAAGACCTCACGAGAGGGCGCCTGCGGGCCAGGCAAACGTGCGGAGTGCGATCTTCTCGGCACCCGAGCCCTCGCGCACATGGTAGCACGTGTTGACCTCCAGGCCGTCGACGACCTCGGTGGCCCCGGTCACCGGCCAGAAGATTTCGACACGCCTGATCGCCGTCGCCCGGCCGACGCCGATCTCCTGTCGGAGCGGCGACGAGCCGAAACTACCGCCTGTCCCGACGATCCGGTGGATCGAGCGCTCGGCCCCGTCGGCCTCCACGACGACCCTGACCCTCGCCCCGATGGCAGAGCGGTTCGTCTTCACCCCCTCCAGCTTGAGCTTCACCCAGTTGTTGCCGTGACCGGGGTTCGCGAAGAGCTGGCGGTGGTAGGCGTCCACCTCGACCGCGCCGCCGACGACGGAGTAGATGTCCTGGGTCCCGCTGTTGTTGATGTCGCCGAACGCGATGCCGTGGCCCTTCTGCAGCTGGCCGAAGTCGCCCGACGTCGTCACGTCCTGGAAGCGCCGCCCCCCGTCGTTGCGGAACATCCGGTTGGGGATGAGGACCGACAGGTCGGGATTTCCTGTGCCGAGGTAGACGTCGAGCCAGCCGTCGTTGTCCAGGTCCCCGAAGTTGCCGCCCATCGAGAGCAGGAGCTTGTCGAACCCGGCCTCCTTCGTGGCGTCCGTGAACGTGCCGTCGCCGTTGTTGCGGTACAGCTTCGCCCGCTGGCCCGAGTAGGGAAGCCCGAGGTAGTCCGCGGCGACATCGCCGACATCCTCGATCGCGTAGCCCGTCACCAGGATGTCCGGCCACCCGTTGTTGTCGTAGTCGAAGAACATGCAGGTGAAGGAGGTCGGCGGCTGCGTCACCCCGGCGTCGTCGGCCACGTCCGTGAAGGACCACTTCGCCTTCGGCGAGCGATCCGCGCCGCCGGGCCCGTCGTTGCGCAGGAGAATCTTCGACCCATCGAGCCGGGAAAGGAAGAGGTCGGGCCTCCCGTCGTTGTTGTAGTCGGCGCAGACGACCCCCTTGAAGTACCCGACGAGGTCCACGCCATGTTCCGCAGCGCATTCCGTGAACGTGCCATCCCCGTTGTTGCGGAAGAGCTCGCACGGATTGTGGGGATCCCCCTCGCGTGACTCGTTCGCGACGAACAGGTCGAGCCACCCGTCATTGTTGTAGTCGAACCACACGGCGGTCTGGGTGGGACGGAAACGCAGGAGACCGGCCTCCTCCGTGACGTCCGTGAACGTGAAGTCGCCGTTGTTGCGCAGGAGCGAGAGGGGGTAGTGCCCCTCGGCCCCCATCCATGCTCCGCGCAGGACGAGGACATCCTCAAGCCCGTCATTGTTGTAGTCGCCGTGGATCATGTTGAGGCCCCCGGTGAGGCCGATCAGCCCCGCCTCCTCGGTGCGCTCCGTGAACGTGCCGTCGCCGTTGTTGCGGAAGAGCCTCAGCTGGTCGTCCACGCCCCAGGACGACACCATCAGGTCGAGGAAGCCGTCCCCGTCGAAGTCCTCCAGGACGATCCCGCCCGCCCGCCCGCTGATATCCAAGCCGACCGCCGCGGCGATGTCCGGGAAGTGGCCGATGTCGTAGTCCGATGCGAAGTGCGCCGGGTCGATGAGCCACTGCGGCGGCACCTTGGCGGGGTACTCGCCGACGGTCATGTAGGCGACGTTGATGAGCCAGCGCGCACGCAGGTCCCCCGGGTACTTCGTGAGCAGCTCGGTCAGCGCCTCGATGGCCCCCCTCGAGCCGCGCTGCAGCGTGTGCACGCCCTTGCCGCGGATCGGGAACAGGCAGGAGTCGACGTTGTGGCTGACGCAGCAGTTCTCGTTCTCACCGAGCCTCATGTAGCAGATGGCCCTGAAGCTGAGCCACTCGGGCTCCGCCCTCTGCTCCTGCGGGATCTTCATGTCCTCCATCATGCCCTCGATGACCGCCAGGTGCTTGAGCGCGGCCTCGGCGTCCCCTGAATCGAGGAGCTGCCAGGCGAGCTTCATCTGGGTCTTGAGGAGTTCCTGGGGATCCGTGGTCTGCTCGAGCGATGCGCGGAGCAGGCTGACCTGGGCTGAATTGCGAAACGGATTCTTGAGCGCATTTCCCTCGCGGGTAACCTTGGCCAGGAGCGCCGCCATCCGACGGGTGCTTTCCGGCTGGATGCGGCCCGCAGAAGCTGCAGGGCCGGCCGCACCCGAAACGGACGCGGCAAGCCGGGCGGGCCAGGACGCCGAGGCGGCGAGGCCGACCGCGCCCCCGAAGGCCAGCCTCAGGAATGCCCGCCGGTTGACCTCCGCCAGGCTCCATCCATCGGCTGGGGAAGACGCCTTCGTGTTCGGTGATTTTCCTGTCTCCATGTTAGGTCGAGCCGTCCCCGGGCAGACGGGACAGCCCAACGACTGTTGCGGCAAATCGCGGGCCATTGCAAGAAAGCCTCCGCTCGCGGGTGCCGGAAAGTGGGCACAAAAAAGTCCGGCGGTTTTAGCCGCCGGACTTGAATCTTTTGGGCTTCCCCGAGGCGGTTGCCCGCCCGGGAAAAACAGGCCTTAGAAGTCGAACGAGTTCTCGAGCTTCCAACCCATGCCCAGCTGGATGCGGGCGAGGGCCAGGCTGCCGTCCGGCTCAAAGGCCGAGGCGACCAAATGGTCCTTCTCGCCGACGTTCTGGAGGTTCAGCTGGATGCGCCAGTTGACGTTCCTGTAGACCTTGCGTGAGTACCCCAACCATGCGTCAACGTGTGTGTCGTTGGAGCCGTAGAAGGGCTCGTTGACGTTCAGACCGCCTTGTGTGACGGCGAGCACGTTCGCGTAGTTCGGGTCAGACGAGTTGATGTTCTTGAACGTCGGGTCGTAGGCGTATCCGAGGATACGGGCCGCCTCGATGCGAAGACCGCCGCCGATGAACCAGCCCTTGATCGGACCGCGATCGAACTGGTACGTGGTCACGAGGTTGAGCCTCCACGGCGCAACTTCGGGGGCCTCGTGGCCCTGGTCGTTCAGCTGCACCGTCCAGGGGGCGACGATGGAGGAGTTCCAGTCGGCACCGAGGGTGCCGCAGGAGTTACACCACATGCGGACCTGGCCGCCAGGACCGTTCATGAAGGCCGTGACCTGGCCGATGAAGGCCTGCATCGCGGGATCGATGTTCTCGTGCGTCGCGTTGACGTGCGAGTAGTTCATCGTGATGTTCCAGTTTCTCGTCGGCTGGGCCGAGATCTCGATTTCGAAACCCTTTGAGAGGTTGTCGACCGTGGTCTGGTGGTCGCCGAAGTTCGAGCCGCCGCCCTCGTCAGGACCGTTGGCGTCATTGACGCCATCGATGAAGCCGGTATCAAGGAGACCGGTCGTCTTGGCCAGCGTCGGGTTGATGGGCGGGGTGAGGGCGTAGCTCGAGAAGAAGTTCGCCGAGAACGGATTGTTGATCCAGGCGTTCACGATGGCAGCCGAGGCGGCGTTGGCCGCGACGTACTGCGGGCTGCCGGTGGCGTAGCCGTCACCGTTGCCGTAATCCCAGTAGTTGGTGCCAGGCGTGACGCTCGAGGCGCCGTTGCCGAGGTTGCCGCGGAGACCGTCCTGGAGCGCCGTCGCCCAGCCGTATCCCCAGATGACACCGTCAGCGACGAAGTAGGCGTTGGAGCCCAGTCCGGCGATCGAGTTGCCATCGGTTTCACCGAGGCTGGCGTTCTTCACGGTCGTCTTGAACCAGTCGACCTTGAGCGAGATCTTGTCCGCCAGGGCCGTGGCAACGAAGCCGTATTCCGTCGTGGTGCCGGTCGCGTTCGGGATGGCATTGCCATCGAGATCGAGGCGGGCCGCGTCCGGCTTGAAGTTCTCCGAGCGGTCGAACAGGATGCTGAACGTCATGTCGCCAGGGAGCTTGGACATCAGGTCCTTCGGGAAGTGATAAACACCGCCCCAGGTCTTGCTGGTGCCGTCCACATCCGTGCGCGACTGGAGGTTATCCGGGTAGTTCAGGCTGGTGTAGCCCGTGTTCGTATCCGAAATCGCGTTCGACAGGTAGTTCGTGATCTTGTCCTTGCGCCAGCCGAGCGAGGGGACGAGGTCGCCGCCGAGCAGGTAGCCCTGCCAGGTGATGCCCTCTGACTCGTCGGTGTAGCGCGTGCGGCTCGCCGAGGATACGAGATCAGGCAGCTCGGTCGGGTTGCTCGCGAACAGATACGAGATCTGCTCGTTGGACCAGCCGACGTAGTTCGCAGGATTGTTGTTCTGCGTCGAGTTCGTGACCGTCTGGCCGTTCGTCGTGCTCGTGTACGTGTAGGGAGCCGCCGGGTTGACGTAGCCCGGGGCGCTCGGGTCCGTGGGCTTGTCCCAGGTCGAGTTGAAGTTGAGCGTCTGCTCGTGGGTGGCCGGGGCAACCAGATAGTTCAGGTTGCCAAGGTTGGCGCCCGAGGCGGATGAGGCACCGGCCAGGCTGGGCCCGATGTAGACCAGGAACTCATAGCTGCGGTTCGAGTTCTCCGTGGCCGTGTCCGTGTTGTCCGACGTCGGATTGTTGTCCGAGGCGAACTCCGGGCCGGTCGCGAACTCCGCGAACTGGTAGGTGCTCTGGACAACCGTGTTCTTCTCAAACAGGGCGGTGACGTCGCTCTTGCCGAGCAGGTAGGTCATCGTCGGGTTGCTGAAGAAGTCCGAGGAGCGGAGCTCACCGGTCGGCGTGACGCGCCATGTCTGGCGGGTCGTCGTCGTCTGGTAGTTGTTGTCCTCACCACCGGACGTCGCGTTGGCGACATACGGGCGGCCTACATTCGGGTTCGGGGCGCCATTGGCGTACGTCTGGTTGACGTCGATGTTGATGGCGTAGTTCTCACCCTCCAGGAAGGGCTCTGCACCCTCCGTGTACTTCTGCTGGTCGTACGCGACCTCGATGGCGAGGCGGTCGTCGAAGAAGCTCTGGTCAACCGCGAGGTTGAAGGCGTTCCAGCTCTTCCACTCGTGCTTGTTCGGGCCGTCTAGGAGCTGCTTGTAGAAGTTGAAGATCGAGGGGTCCGTCAGCACCTTGTCGGTGTAGTACGCGCCGCCGGGGACCGTCTTGAAGGGCTCGTTGCCGTCGTTGGTCGTGTCGTTCGTGCCGATGTAGTCAGCGATGAGGCTGAACGGCGGGATGGCGTCGGGACGGAACGTGCTGATGCCGTTGATCGCGGCGCCAGAGGCGAGGCCTTCGTTGGCCTGCGCGGTGATGACCTTGATCGGCGTGGCGGACGGGGCCAAGGCACCTGCCGTGGGATTGTCCGCGAGCGGCGTGGCCTCGTAGTAGTTGATCACGTCAGGCCAGTAGGAGCGGCCCTGCGACCAGCCACCGAGCTGGAAGTAGTTGGCGGACTCCGGACCACCCGAGGCGCCGGGGGCGGGGCCACCAGCTGTCGGGTTCGTGTTGCTGAACTGGTTCTCCGTGATCTTGTTGTAGCCGGGGTTCGTGACGCCGCCAATGTTGAGCGTGCTCGTGAACCAGGGCGTGATCTCGTCCGTCGGGGGGAGCGTGCGGGGCTCGTCGGAGGTCTGCTGGCCCCTCTCGAAGTTGCCGCGGATCGTCGTGTGGCTGTCCTTGCCGAACAGCTTCGGATCGAAGCGGAACGCGCCGTAGTAGCGGTTCGTGTTCTCGAAGGCGTCAGCCTGCTCGAACTTCTCGTTGTCCTGGAGGGCAGCGAGGCGGATCGCGAGGACGCCAGGGATGATCTCCTGGTTGATCGTCACCGAGTCGCGAAGCGAACCGTACTGGTCGAACCGGTTCGTCACGTTGTACGAGTTGTTGAACGCCGCACCGTTGGTGCTGACGTTGATGATGCCGGCCGGGCTGCCCGTGCCGAAGAGGATCGAGTTCGGTCCGCGCTGGAGGTCGACGCGACCCACGTCGAAGCTGTCCCACGGGATGTCCGTCAGGAAGTAGTCGCGGGTGTTGTCAGCGGAATCGAGACCACGAACACGGGTCGTGGCCGAAACGGTGTTTTCCTGGACGACCGCGCTGCCGGCGGCGCCCGAGAAGTTACCACGGAGGCCTGCGACTTCCGTGCTGGGGGTGTAGACCAGGAGGTCAGACGCGTTCTTCGCGCCGGTATCCTGGAGGAATTGCGCCGTAACGACGGAAATCGCCGAGGCGACGTCCTTCAGGTCGGTGCGGACGCGGGTGCCGGCCAACGTGCTGTTGGCCTTGTAGCTTCCTTTGTCCTCCGCTGCGTCAACGACGAACGGGGAGAGCACGGTGGGCTCTTCCTGGTCCGACGGCGCTGCCGCGGGGGCTGTGGTGGTGGTCGTCGTCGTTGTCGTCGACGTATCCGTGGCGGCCTGGGCGACCGCGATTCGAGGCACTACTGCGAGACCAAGTGCTGATGTGACCGTGAGGGCACGAAGCAGCACCAGAGTACGATTAGCAGGCATGTTTTGGTGTATTAGGACTTAGGGTTTGGGACAGTGGCGGAGTAATTCTCGAGGAGAATCATCCGGTATTTGGGGGCGAATCGTCGGCTGGCGGGGGTAAATCCGGGTAAAACCGACGTGTAGACGGGAGGTTTATACCCCATCCCCCAGGTGAAGGGAATGAGTTTGGTTATACTGAAATTGATGATCCTTGCCATTCCGAGGCCTCACGGCACTTATTATTGAACCTATTCGCCGAGGCGCCCTCGGAGGTCAGCCGGGAGAAGATCCATTGCCGCTTTCAGCATCTTGGGATCCGAAAAATCGATGTTCAGCGCCTTCCGGAGCACGAGCATCCGGTAAAGCGAGTTTGTGCTGAGCGTGCGCAGCTCCTCCTCGTCGGCCTCATCGAAGCATTCCTTGAGGCGCGGGCGCGCGAGGGCGACATGGCGCGTCTGCGCGAGGACGATGGAGAGGTTCACCCTCTGGTCCCAGGGCAGCGCCTTGTCCGCGCCGCTCGAGATGCGGCGCACGAGCAGGTTCAGCGTGTCGGCGTACTCCCCATTCTCGCTGGTCGCGATCTCCAGCTGCGCCCGCGCGAGAAGCGCCCCGAGGTCCGCCGGGAACCGCCTCAGGCGCACGCCCGCCCTCGTGGCGAGGTCGAGCTGGCCCATGTCGATGAAGTACTGGACAAGGCGGCTCGCCGCCGTCGCGTCGTCCTGCTCGTCCACCACCTCGAGGACGACGACGGACTGGCCCTCAAATCCGCCTATCGAGGGAAGGAGATAGGGAATGGGCTTGAGCCACGGGGGAAGGTTCCACTGGTGGAGGCGGGCGAGGAACGTGCCCTCCACCTGCCCTTCGCCGATCTGGGCATAGGCGTCCATGAAGGGATCCCAGAGGGGAATGACGATGTGCGTGACTCCGTGGAGCCCGATCAGCTCCTGCGCCTCCTCGGGCGTGGTGGCGCTGGCGATGCGGACCGCGGTCTGGAATCCGCTGCGGTTGTCCCAGCCGAACGAGGCGATGCCGCGCAGGCCGCCGTAATAAAAAAGGGTCGCCGTCTCATTGGGGGGGGCGAGCACGACGGCGCCTGCGGGGCCCACATGGCTGGCCATCCAGTAAGCCATGTCCCTCTCGACGAGGCCGATCACCTCCGTCTCGCTGAGCCCCTCGCGGGTGCGCAGCTCCTCCGAGGGCCAGAGCTGGAAGGCGCCCGGGAGCACGAAGGTCGCGGCCGCGAGGGCCGCCACGCCCGCGACAAGGCGGGGCCTGGGCAGGTCCCGGAATCCCGCGGCCGTCACGGCCAGCAGGGCGAGGGCCGCGGCATCCACCTCGTTCCACCAGCTGATCTGGCGGATGGCGAAGAGGACGCCGACAAGCACAGGACCCAGGGCAACGGCGACCGGCATTCTGGCCGACGTCCCGAACCTGCCCGGCAGGAGGACAACGACGAGCGCCGGGATAAGGATGACGAGCGGGAGGAGCGTGGCTGAGACGCCCGCCGTGAACCCGTTCTGGAGAAGCCAGCTCCAGAGATTAGGCGCCGACGATCCCCCCGGCAGGAGTGACAGCCTCATGGAGGGAAGGTCCAGCGACAGGAACTCGAGGCTGTGGAGGATGAAAAGGGCCGCGATCAGCGAGGCCGCCGCTGCAAATGAAAGGAGGATCATCGGCAGGTCCCGCAGTCCCCGCCCCTTCCCGTCGCCCTGGATCCAGGCGGCGCCGCGGGTGATGAGCTCGCCGGCCCCGAGCCAGGCCACTCCAAAAAGCGGATGAATAGCGCGTAACTCCCAAGCGCCCATGTAGTTTGGGAAGAATTCTATCAGATAGGTGACAAGGCAGGTGGCGGCGCCTGCAACCGACCAGGTTCTCCAGGGAAGGCGGGTCCGCTCCCCCGCCGGCTCCGCCCTCGAGACCCATGCCGAGACCAGGGCTCCAAAGCCAATCCCCGTCAGGACCGGCAGGCCGCGGGCGACATTCACCCAGAGGCCCGCGCCCCCGACGATGCCCGCCACCAGGAACCAGCGGCGCCTTGAGGCCTGGTCGGGAAAGGTCATGCCGGCGAGGAGCGGAAGGACGCTCCAGACGACCAGGATGAGCGACAGCCCATGGTCGTCGGGGACGCCCGGGAGGAATTCAGCTCCCATGGGAAACAGGGTTGTCGACGCGGCGGCCGTGAGCGCGCCGGCAAGGGCGCCGAAGTTCCGGGCAACGAACCAGGTCGTGCCGATGGCGAAGAGAAGGAGCAGGAGGGGATCGGCGTAGATCGCGGCCCACTCCAGCGCCGGCCCGAGGTGGGCGTGGGCGAAGCCGCTATAGAAGATCGAGACCGCGCCGAGCCACCAGCGATAGGGAGAGGCGGCGAACACCTCGTGGCCCGCCGGGGCGTCCTCGTAGTCGACCATCCGCACGCGCCATTCCTTGCGCCGGAACATCTGGAGCGTCTGGTCGAGCCACTCGTAGCTCTCGTTGTGGTGGCCGGGAACGATGAGCCGCGGCTGCCAGGGGCCCGCGCGGCCCTGCGCGTCGACCGTCACGGGGCTTCCCGCGACTCTGGAGAGGTACTCGACGCGGAGCACGCGGAAATAGGCCGTCGCCGCAAGGAATCCCAACGCCAGAATCGGAACCGCGAGCCATGCCCGGCGGGAAATCCATGTCGGGTTGCTCACTGGGGTTGTAGCATCGGCTGCACGTTTTCGGGACCGGACATGCAATCGAACGCCGCGGATCCACGCAAGAAAAGTTCAGGACGGTCCGCGGGCAAAACGTTCCTTGACTAGCCGTTGGCCGCTTCGTCCCATTGACGCTTTGCCATGTCAGCCGCCCACAACTGCAGGAGCGGGAGCGTGATCCCCTCCGCCGGTCGCGCGGCCCTCGGCGTCCTCGCGGCGCTGATACTTGCGGCGGCCGCGGCGGCCTCGCCGGACACCGCAGGCGGCATCTCGGGCGCGCCCCTGGCGCCGCGCGCGCACCCCCGCGGCAGGACGATGTTCACGCAGCTCTCCCCCGACGAGACGGGCCTGCGGACCGAGAACAAGTACGACGACCCGAAGATGTGGAGCTCGCTCTACCAGGAGTTCGAGGGGGGCTCGATCGGCACGGGCGTCGCCATCGGCGACTACGACGGCGACGGCAGGCCGGACATCTTCGTGGTGACGAAGACCCACGGCTGCCGCCTTTTCCGCAACCTGGGCGGCTACCGATTCGAGGACGTCACGCAGAAGGCGGGCGTCGGGGCCGAGCCCGGGGTCTGGAACCTCGGCGCCACGTTCGTCGACATCAACAACAGCGGGCGCCTGGACATCTACGTATGCCGCTTCAACGCGCCGAACCTCCTCTATATAAACCAGGGCGACGGCACCTTCAGGGAGATGGCCCACGCCTACGGCCTCGACGTCAGGGACTCGAGCGTGATGGCGGCCTTCAGCGACTACGACCGGGACGGCTGGCTCGACGTCTACATCACGACCAACATGCTGGACAGCGTCGCGCACCCAGGCGGCCAGCGCGGCTACCTCTTCCACAACAACCGCAACGGGACGTTCACCAACGTCACGGAGGCGGCGGGGATCTCCGGCGAGGGCCAGAGCCACTCCGCCACCTGGTGGGACTTCGACAACGACGGGTGGCCCGGCCTGTATGTGACGAACGACTACGGGGCCCCGGACAAGCTCTACCGCAACAACCGGGACGGCACGTTCACCGACGTCGTCGACCAGGTGCTCCCCCACACCTCGTTCTACTCGATGGGCTCGGACATCGGAGACGTGCTCAACAACGGCCTGGTCGACCTCTTTGTCGCCGACATGGCCGCAACCACCCACCAGAAGGACCAGAACTCGATCGCGGATTCGCGCGAGCGCGACGCGGAGTCCGACAGCTCGCCCGGGGCCCAGAAGCTCCATCGGAGCGCCCTCTATATCAATACCGGGACCGGGCGCTTCCTCGAGGGGGCCTACCTCGCCGGGATCGCGGCGTCCAACTGGACCTGGTCGGTGCGCTTCGAGGACCTGGACAACGACGGGCGCCAGGACCTCTTCGTGACGAACGGATTCAACCGCGACCCGAACCCGGACGTCAACGCGAGCGCCATCCATGTCGAGACGCCCGAGGAGCGGATCAAGGTCCTTTACAACAGCCCGGTCCTCGTGGAGACCCACCTCGCCTTCCGCAACCTGGGCGACCTCAATTTCCAGAGCGTCGGGCCCGAGTGGGGCCTCGACCAGAAGGGCGTGAGCTTCGGGGCCGCCTTCGGCGACCTGAGCGGGGACGGAAACCTCGACCTGGTCTACTCCAACTACGAGGGAAGCGTGACCCTCCTGCGCAACGACGCGGACCAGGGGCACGTCGTGAACGTCGACCTGCGTGGCACCGTCTCGAACCGCTACGGGGTGGGCGCCACCGTGAGGCTGGAGAGCGCCCTCGGTGTCCAGGTCCGCGAGCTCACGCTGGCGCGCGGCTACCTGTCGAGCAGCGAGCCGATGCTGCACTTCGGCCTCGGCAGGGACACGGTCGTCGCGCGCATGGTCGTCTCGTGGCCGAGCGGGCACGTGCAGACCTTTCAGAACCTGGCGGTCGACCAGCGCTACACCGTCACGGAGCCCGCCGGGCCGCCGACCCTCTCGCCCCCGCCCCCGAGCCCGCCGGGGCAGTTTGAGGAGGCGGGCCGCGCGGACGGCTTTGGCGTGGCCTCGCGCGAGGAGCTCGTCGATGAGACCTACCTGGAAAAGGTGATCCCCGTGCGCCTCAACCGCCGGGGCCCCGCCCTCGCCGTCGGCGACATCTTCGGCAACGGACATGATGACGCCGTCATCGGAGGCACGACCCTCGACCCGCTTCGGGTCTTCGCCTCGTCGGCCTCGGGCCAGTTCCTCCCCGGCGACGCCCCCACCCTCGCCACGCGCGCGGCGGCGGATGACGGGCCGGTCCTGCTCTTTGACGCCGCGGGAAACGGGAAGCAGGACCTGCTCGTCACCAAGGGCGGCAACACGCTCCCCGCCGGGGCCCCCGAGTACCAGCCCCGGCTGTTCCTGAACGATGGCCAGGGTGGATTCCGGCCGGCCCCCGACGACGCCCTGCCTCCGCTTCCCCTCAACGCGGGGGCCGTCGCGGCGGCGGACTTCGACCTCAGCGGCCGCCTCGGCCTCTTCATCGGCGGCAGGATGCTCCCGGGCCAGTACCCGCTGGCGCCCCAGAGCGCGCTCCTCGCCAACCGCGGCGGCAAGTTTGAGGATGTCACCGACGCGCTGGCGCCGGGGCTGCGCGAGGTGGGCATGGTGACGTCGGCCGTGTGGAGCGACGTCGACGGGGACGGGTGGCCCGACCTCCTCCTCACGCTCGACTGGGGCGGCGTGAGGTATTTCCACAACAACAAGGGGAAGGGATTCGAGGACTGGACCGAAAAGGCGGGATTCTCCTCCGGGGGGACGGGCTGGTGGACGTCGATTGCCGCGGCCGACTTCAACGGTGACGGGCGGCCCGACTTCGTCGTCGGCAACAACGGCCTGAACACGCAGTACCATGCGGACCCGGCCCACCCCGCCCTCCTCTATTACGGGGACTTCCGCGGCAGCGGGGCCGACGAGCTCATCGAGGCCTACTACGAGGGAGACCAGATCTACCCCTGGCGCAGCCGCAAGGGCATGGCCGCCGCGGTCCCCTCGGTCATGAAGCGGTTCACGAAGAATGCCTATTACGCGCGGGCGACCCTCGACGAGATCGTCGGCCAGGAGAGGCTCGCGAAGGCCCGGCGCTTCGAGGCCACGGAGCTGCGCAGTGGCGTCTTCATGAGCCAGCCCGACGGCACCTACCGCTTCGAGCCCCTGCCCCGGATGGCGCAGATCTCGGCGCTCCAGGGCATCGTCGCCGGCGATTTTTGCGGCAGCGGCCATGCCGACATCTTCGCTGTCGAGAACACCTATGCGCCGATCCGCGCCGACGGGCGGGTCGACGGCGGGCTCGGCCAGCTCCTGCGCGGCGACGGCCGCGGGCGCTTCGAGCCCGTGGCGCCCGCCGACAGCGGCCTCGTCGTACCCGGCGACGCCAAGGCGCTCGCCGTCGCCGACATCGACCACGACGGATGGCCCGACTTCCTCGTGACCCGGAACAACGGCACGTCCCTCGCATTCCGCAACCGGGGCGTCGCCGGTCGCAGGTCCTTCGCCGTCCGCCTGCGCGGGCCCGCAGGCAACCCGACCGGGGTCGGGGCCCGGATCAGCGTCGAGGGGGCCGACGGGGCCGTCGAAACGGCCTACGTCACCGCCGGCTCCGGCTATTACAGTGAGTCGGGGCCCTCGTGCTACTTCGGCTACCCCGACGGCGCCCCGCCGCGCAAGGTCAGCGTGCGCTGGCCCACGGGTATTGTCACGGAGCACGCCTTCCCCCCGGGCTCAACCACCCTTTTCCTGGGACCCAAGCCGTGACCCGCGCCAAAACCCACCTTGACTCCGCCGTTGAAGGTTTCTCGGATCGGCGACCCCCGATGCCCGAACCCACACGCAAGCGCGCCCGAGGGGCCGCAACGGGCCTCCTTGCCGCGTGCCTCCTGGCGCTCGCCCCGGCGGCCGGGGCCGCCGACGCGGGCAGCATCACGAGCAAGGCGCTCGCGCCGCATCCCTTCCCGCGCGGCGCGACCATGTTCGTCGACCTGCCCCCCGACCAGACCGGCATCCACACGGAGAACAAGTACGCGGACCCGAGGATGCACGGCGACCTCTACGAGGAGTTTGAGACGTCGTCCGTGGGGACGGGGATCGCGATCGGCGACTACGACGGCGACGGCCTGGCGGACGTCTACGTCGTCAGCAAGACCGAGGGCTGCCGGCTTTTCCACAACCTCGGAGGCTACAAGTTCGAGGACGTGACCGAGAAGGCGGGAGTGGGGGCGACGCCCGGCGTCTGGAACCAGGGCGCGACCTTCGTCGACATCAACAACAACGGCCGGCTGGACCTCTATGTCTGCCGCTACAACGCCCCGAACCTGCTCTACGTGAACCAGGGCGACGGGACGTTCAAGGAGATGGCGCACGCCTACGGCCTCGACGTGGTGGACTCAAGCGTCATGGCGGCGTTCGCCGACTACGACCGCGACGGCTACCTCGACCTTTACATCGCCACCAATATCCTGAGCATCACCGCCCACCCCAAGGGGCAGCGCGGCATCCTTTTCCACAACAACCGGAACGGGACCTTCACCAACGTGACGGACAGCGGCGGCATCCTGGGCGAGTCGCAGAGCCACTCGGCGACGTGGTGGGACTTCGACAATGACGGCTGGCCCGACCTCTACGTCGCCAACGACTACGGCTATCCCGACCGGCTCTACCGCAACAACCGCGACGGCACGTTCACGGACATGCTTCGCGTGCTGCCGCACACCGCGTTCTCGTCCATGGGCGCGGACCTCGGCGACGTGAACAACACCGGCCGCGTGGATTTCCTCGTCGCCGACATGGCCGCGACCTCCCACATGAGGGACCAGCACCTGATCGCGGACGCGCGCGGGCGCACCGAGGAGGAACCGGGCGCGACGCCCAAGTACCACAGGAACGCGCTTCTCCTGAACACCGGGACGGGAAGCTTCCGGGAGGGGGCCTTCCTCGAGGGCGTCGCCGCGACGGACTGGACCTGGTCGGTCCGCCTCGAGGACCTCGACAACGACGGGCACCTCGACCTCTTCGTGACGAACGGGTTCCCCCGCGACCCCGGCGCCGACACGCTCATGCGCATGATGCGGGCCGAGAGCCCCACGGAGCGCATCCGCATCATGTACGAGAGCCCTCCGCAGGCGGAGCGGCACCTCGCGCTCAAGAACATGGGCGACCTCGAGTTCAAGGACGTGAGCGACGAGTGGGGCGTCGCCAGGAAGGGGGTCAGCTTCGGCGCGGCGATGGGCGACCTGAGCGGCGACGGCAACCTGGACGTCGTCTATGCGAACTTCCACAGCGGCGTCACGGTGCTGCGCAACGACTGCGACACCGGGCACGTGGTCAACATCGACCTGCGCGGGACCGTCTCCAACCGCCACGGGATCGGGGCCACGGTCCGCGTCGAGAGCGCCCTCGGCATCCAGCTCCATCCGCTGACGCTCGCGCGCGGCTACATGTCGAGCAGCGAGCCCATGGTGCACTTCGGCCTCGGCCGGGACACGACCATCCGGCGAATGACGGTAACCTGGCCGAGCGGCCACGTGCAGACCTTTGAGAACCTGGCGGTCGACCGGCGCTACACGATCACGGAGCCGTCCGACGCCATCCCGATTCCGCCCGACCCGCCCACCGTCCCGTACCAATTCGCGGAGGTGGGCGCCGCCTCGGGCCTTTCCCTGGCCTCGCACGAGGAGAACGTCGACGAGATCAACGTGCAGCGCCTGCTTCCCATCCGCCAGAACCCCCACGGCCCCGCGCTCGCCGTCGGCGACGTGTTCGGCAACGGGCTCGACGACGTGGTCGTCGGGGGCACCACGCGCGACTCGCTGCGCATCCTGCACGCCTCCACGTCGGGCCAGTACATCGGGACCGACGCGTCGTCGGTCCCGACGGGCTCCGTCGTCGACGACGGCCCCGTCCTCCTGTTCGACTCCGCGGGCACCGGCAGGCAGGACCTCCTCGTCACCAAGGGCGGCAACTCGCTTCCCGCCGGGTCGCCCGAGTACCAGCCGCGCCTCTTCCTGAACGACGGCCATGGCGAATTCCACCCGGCGCCGGATGACGCCCTGCCGCAGCTGCCGATCAGCGCGGGGGCCGTCGCGGCCGCCGACTTCGACCACAGCGGGCGCCTGGGCCTCTTCATAGGCGGGCGCGTGCTCCCCGGCGAATATCCCCTCGCCCCGCAGAGCGCGCTGCTCGCCAACCGCGGCGGGAAGTTTGAGGACGTCACGGACACCCTGGCGCCGGGCCTGCGCAGCATCGGCATGGTCACCTCGGCCCTCTGGACCGACGTCGACGGCGACGGCTGGCCCGACCTCCTCCTCGCCCTCGAGTGGGGCGGCGTGAAATATTTCCACAACGAGCAGGGCAAGGGCTTCGAGGACTGGTCCGACCGGGCCGGCTTCTCCGCGGCGGGGACCGGCTGGTGGAACTCGATCGCGGCCGCGGACTTCAACGGCGACGGCAGGATCGACTACGTGGTCGGCAACCTGGGCCTGAACACGCACTACCACGCGACCCCGACCCACCCCGCCCTGCTGTTCTCGGGCGACTTCAGGGGCAACGGGTCGACGCAGCTGATCGAGGGCTATTACGAGGGCGACACGCTCTACCCGTGGCGCACGCGCCGGGACCTCGCGCAGGTCCTGCCGGCGATCATGAAGCGCTTCCCGACATATGACTCGTATGCGCGCGCCACGCTCGGCCAGGTCGTGGGCGACGACAGGCTGGCCAAGGCGACGCGCTTTGCGGCGACGGAATTCCGCAGCGGCGTCTTCCTGAGCCAGCCCGACGGCACCTACCGCTTCGAGCCCCTTCCCCGGATTGCCCAGATCTCACCCCTCCAGGGCATGGTCGCCGGTGACTTTGACGGCGGCGGCCACGCCTGCATCTACGCGGTCCAGAACTCCTTTGCCCCGATCGTCTCGGTCGGGCATTTCGACGGGGGCATCAGCCAGCTCCTGCGCAGCGACGGCCACGGGCACTTCACCCCGGTGCCGCCCGCCGAGAGCGGGCTCATCGTCAACGGCGACGCCAAGGCCCTCGCGGTCCTCGACCTCGACCAGGAGGGATGGCCCGACTTCCTCGTCACGCGCAATGACGACACGACGCTCGCGTTCCACAACGGCGGCGTCGCCGGCCACAGGCCGCTGCGGGTCATCCTTCGCGGGCCCGCGGGAAACCCGACGGCTGTCGGGGCCGTGATCACCGTCGAGCTCTCCGATGGTTCTTCCGAGGTGAGCGAGGTCTACGCGGGCTCGGGCTATTACAGCCAGTCGACGCCCGCCTGCTTCTTCGGCTACCCGGACGCCAATCCGCCCCGCAAGGTCCATGTGCGCTGGCCGTCGGGGACGACCAGCGAGCAGGCCTACGCGCCCGGCTCGAACACCGTCACGCTGGCGGCCCCGCAGGGCGTCAGCGCCCGGTGAGCGCGCGGTTGGCGCGGATGAGCGCCAGGCGCTGGTCCACGGCGCGGCGCGTCGTCAGGGCGTCCTCCGGCGTGTTGAGGCACCAGTCGACCAGCCTGTCGACCGTCGTGCGCGCCACGTAGCAGCGCGTGTCCGAGCCGCCATAGTAGATGAGCACGGTCTTGGCCTTGCCGGGGAGCTGCACCCACCCGTTCGTGAAGGTCACGTTTGAGACGTCGCCAAAGCCCTCCCCGCCGTAGGGCGCGAGGAAGTGGCCGCCGGGGCGCGCGATGACCCGCGACGGGTCCTCGAGCGAGGTCATGAACATGTAGAGGACGTACCGCAGGCCCGCCGCGCACGCGCGGACGCCGTGGGCGAGGTGCAGCCAGCCCGAGGGCGTCTTGATCGGCGCCGGCCCCTGGCCGTTCTTCACCTCCTTGATCGTGTGGTAGGCGCGGCCGTCGATGATCGCCTCGGGGCCGGTGTCGCCCGTCGCGATGTCCTTGCAGAGGGTCCAGCCGATGCCGCCGCCGGAGCCGACGTCGATGAAGCCGTCCATGGGACGCGTGTAGAATGCGTAGGCGCCGTCCACGAACTCCGGGTGGAGGACGACGTTGCGCTGCTGGGAGGCGGGGGTGCGCAGGTTGGGGAGGCGCTCCCACTTGAGGAAGTCGCGCGTGCGGACCATGCCGGCGACCGCGACGGCGCTCGAGAGGTCGCCCGGCTTCGCGTTCGGGTCCTTGGCCTCCGCGCAGAAGACGCCGTAGATCCAGCCGTCCTCGTGGAACGTGATGCGCATGTCGTAGACATTCGTCTCGGGCTTCATCTCGGGCAGGTCGACCGGCTCGTCCCAGAAGCGCCAGTTGTCGATGCCGTTCGGGCTCTCCGCGATAGCGAAGAGGCTCTTGCGGTCATAGCCCTCGAACCGGACCACCATGTGGACCTTGCTCTTCCAGAGGAAGGCGCCCGGGTTCAGCGTCGCGTTGACGCCGAGCCGCTCCATGAGGAACGGGTTGGTCGCGGGATTGAGGTCGAACCGCCACTCGATGGGCGCATGCCTGTAGGTGATCGCAGGGTTGACGAAGCGCTCGAAGACACCGTTGTCCCAGTCCCGGTTCACCGGGTTCTTCCGGGCAAGGAACCTCTCGTGGTCCGCCCTCAGCTTCCGCAGCCTTGCGGCCCACGCGGCCGGGGCCTTCTTGGAGGGCGAAGTCGTTGCGGCCTTGGGCCGGTTTGGGGTCTTGGTCTTCTTCTTCATAAGATCGTGGGTTTGGCCTGGGAAAGGCCGAGGATGTCCTGGAGTCGCCGCACGGCCTCGAGGCCGGCGCGTCCATTGTGGTAGGGACATTTCCAAAAGCTTACCTTGAGCTCGTTGTCGAGCACAGCGCCGTCGCGCGTCACGCCCCGGAACCATTCCCCCCTCAAGTGATCGATCAGCCTGAGCTCGATGAACTCCCAGGTGCGGAAAGCCGCCTCAAGGTAATGCTCCTGGCCCGAGTGCTGGTAGGCGTCGATGAAGCCGACCACGGCCTCGGCCTGCGGCCACCATTCCTTGTTGGTGTCGGTCAGGCCGCCAGGCCCCCCTTGGTTGTAGATTCCTCCGTCCTCGTCGAGGCCCTCGATGAGCGTGACCTTGGCAATCTTGAGCGCGAGCGGGCGAATCAGCGCGACGACGCCTGGGTCCCCGAGCGCATCGGCCGCCCTGAGGAGGAGCCACGCCGCCTCGATGTCGTGGCCGTAGGAGACCCGGTCGGACCTGGGGGTCCAGTCGTCCGCAAAGAAGAGGCCCAGGTGCCCGGTTGCCGGGTTGAGGATCCTCACAAGCATGATCTGAACGAGCTCGGCGAGCGCCTTGCGCAGGCCCGGGTCCGGCCAAGCGAGGAGGAGACGCGCGTACGCCTCCATCACGTGCAGATGGGTGTTCTGCGACTTGGGCTCGTTCATGTCGACCACGCTGAGCCTCATGTCGTCGATCGGCTCCCAGGCCCGCCCGAACGCCTCAAGGTATCCGCCCTTCGTCGACCGGGCGTGCTTCTCGATGAGCCGGTAGGTCTCGATCGCGAGGTCGAGCGGCTCACGCAGCCCCGAGGCCCCGTGGTACTCGGCCAGGGCGTAGATCGCAAACGCCTGCCCGTAGACCTGCTTGCGGTCGCGCAGGACCGAGCCGTCCCCGGCGACGGACCACCAGAAGCCGCCGTTCGCGGTGTCATGGAAATGCGCGGTGAGATCGCCGTGGGCGAGGTCGGCCATCGCGAGGTAGTCCGGATCCCCAAACTGGGCGTAGGCCGCGGAATAGGTCCAGAGGATGCGCGCCGTGAGGAGCGCCCCCCTCTCCACCGAAGCGTCGACGACCAGGTCGTTGGTGATGGACCCGAAGAACGAGCCCGTTTCCCTGTTGGCCACGCGTTCCATCCAGAAAGGCAGGATGTTCTGGCGCAGGTCGTCCTCGATGCGGCGAAGATAATCGGCAGTCTCGGCTGGGTTCATCTCGTCTTGTGGGGGGAAGTCGTTTTCCGGGGAACGTACTACATGAGTGGTGGCCGCCCCGCTGTCCATTCCCGATGGCTTTCACTTGAGACCTGGCCCCCAGGGCTCAGGCTACCGGATTCGAAGCGACCCTGCGATGCATTCAGCCCCGAATTCCTGCGATAAGACTCCCGGGGCTGACGCGACTCAGGGCCCGGATTGGCACGCCATCTGGGGCGGGGCCCTGCTCGCGGTCGCCGCGATTGTCGCCTACGGCAACACGTTCTCCGTCCCCTTCGTCTTCGACGATGTCCCCTCAATCCCGGACAACGCCACCCTTCACAGCCTGGGGACGGCGCTCTCCCCAATCGACGGCGCGACGGTGACCGGGCGCCCCATCCTGAACCTGTCGTTGGCCCTGAATTTTGCCATGAGCGGCACCGGCGTCGGAAGCTACCACGGGGTCAACCTGGCCATCCACATCCTGGCCGCCCTGACACTGTTCGGAATCCTTCGACGGACGCTGGGCCTGTCGCGGGTTTCGTTCGGCGAGCAAATCGCCTTTTCCGCCGCGCTGATCTGGGCCGTCCATCCCCTCCTCACCGAGGCCGTGACCTACACGATCCAGCGGGCCGAGTCGCTCATGGGGTTCTTTTACCTGCAGACCCTCTATTGTCTCATGCGCGGGGCGCAGGCAGACGCGCCCCGGCGGAGATTCTGGTATGCGGCCTCGATCGGAGCCTGCCTCCTCGGCTCGGGCACCAAGGAGGCCATCGTTTCCGCGCCGATCGTCGCCCTGCTCTTCGACCGCACGTTTCTGGCCGGGGGATTCAAGAGGGCCTGGGACCTGCGCAAAGGCGTCTACTGCGGCCTTCTCGTTTCCTGGGTCACGCTGGCTGGATTGATCTCCCTCGGCCACGGCAGGTCGGGGACCGTTGGATTCGAGAGCGGCCCCACCGTCTTCAGCTATGCCCTCACCCAATTCCCGGCCATAGTGCATTACATCTTGCTCTGTCTTTGGCCGGGTACCCTGATCTTCGACTACGGGACGGGCCTCGAGGCGCATTCCCTTCGCGTGGTCCCCTATGCTCTCGTCATTGTCCTGTTGGGCGCCGGCACCGCGTGGGCCCTGGTAAGGCGGCCGGTGCTCGGGTTCCTTGGCGCCGCCTTTTTCCTAATGCTCGCGCCCTCGTCGAGCATCGTGCCGGTCGCGACCGAGACCATGGCCGAGCAAAGGATGTACCTCGCATCGATCGCCGTGATCCTGCCGATCGTCCTTCTTCTCTACAGGGTCCTGCAGCGCGCCGCCCTCCCCGTTTGCGTCATCCTGGCCTCGCTCCTCCTCGTGGCCACATTTCGGAGAAATAGGGACTATCAAAGTGCCCAGAGGCTATGGGCCGACACGGTGCGCAAGCTGCCCGAAAACGAGCGCGCACACTATAACCTGGGATGCGTCCTGGACACGGAGCCCGGGGAAAGGGACGAGGCCATCCGGCAGTTTGAAGAGGCCGTGACGCTCCGACCCAATTATTTCAAGGCGAGGGAGTTCCTCGGCAACGTGCTCTTGGAACAGGGCCACCCGGCTGAGGCCGCCCTCCAGCTGAGGGAGTCCGTTCAACTGAACCCGGACGATGCGCAGGCCCATAACAACCTTGGCGACGCTCTGAGGCAGTCGTCAGATGACTCCGGCGCCATGGATCAATTTGAAGCGGCCCTCAGGCTGAGGCCCAATTTCCCCGAGGCTCACAACAACATGGGATGCGTCCTTGAAAGGATCCCCGGACGGGAACAGGACGCGGTCGCCCAGTTTGACGAGGCGATCCGCGACAAGCCCGCCTTCTACCAGGCTCACTTCAATCTCGCGGCCACTCTCTTGGCCTTGGGACAAATCGACGAGGCGATCCTTCACTATCAAGAGGCCGCGTCGCTCAAGCCGGACGATCCCACCCTTCATTTCTACCTTGCGGGGGCCCTCTTGCGGGCACCGGGAAGGACCGCTGAGGCCGTGGACCAGCTCAGGGAAGTGCTTCGGCTGAAGCCGGATTTTGAACGAGCGCGCACGGTTCTCGCCAAGCTGGGCGAGTCCCCGTGACGGCGAGCAAAAGGGGTGACAAGGCGTTTGTGCGGGGTTGAGGATCGGCGTCACCCCGAATGCGCGACGCGGACCAGATTCATGGAGGAGCTGGGACGTGAGAAGAGTCTGGAGCATCGCGGCGGCGGCGGCCGTCCTCGTGGCTGCGGCGGCCATTGCCTACCACCGGTCGTTCACCGTGCCCATGCTGTACGACGATACTCCGACGATCGCCGAAAACCCCTCCATCCGGCACTGGGGAACGGCGCTCGCGGCCCCCAACGACACAACCGCGGGCGGGCGCCCGGTGCTCAACCTCACACTCGCCCTCAATTACGCTATCGGAGGGACCAATCCGTGGGGCTACCATGCGCTGAACCTCGCCATCCACGCCGCGGCTGGCCTCGTGCTTCTCGGCATCGTCCGGCGCACGCTGGCTCCCCGCCTGGGGCCGGCCTCGCTCGCGGTCGCGTTTTGCGCGTCGCTCCTGTGGACGGTTCATCCGCTCCAGGTGGAGTCGGTCACCTACATCGTACAGCGTGCGGAGTCCCTCATGGGGCTTTTCTACCTGCTGACGCTCTATGCCTTCATTCGATCCACGGAACCGGACGCCCGGTTCTCAGCGGCATGGTCCGGCGTGTGCATCGCCTCATGCGCCCTGGGCATGGGGACAAAGGAGGTGATGGTCTCGGCGCCGCTCATCGTGCTCCTCTACGACAGGACCTTCGTCGCCGGGTCATTCGCCGAGGCCGTTCGGCGCCATGGGCGCCTCCTCGGAGCCCTTGCCGCCACATGGGTCCCCGTCGCGTTCCTCGTCCTCTCGACGCATGGGCGCGGGGGCACCGCAGGCGCCTCCGCCGGCGTCACCGTGTGGCAGTATGCCCTGACGCAGGTCCACGCTCTCCCCCTGTACCTGCGCCTCGGCCTCTGGCCCCATCCGCTCGTTTTCGACTACGGGCGCCTTCTCGTCACGCCGTCGTTCGTGGGCATCGCGGTGGTTGCGGGACTCGCGGCGGCCACGGTGTGGGCGCTCGTCAGGCATCCCGCCGTTGGGTTTCTGGGCGCCTGCTTCTTCGCCATCCTTGCCCCCAGTTCGAGTTTCGTTCCTGTTGCCACGGAGACCATCGCCGAGCACCGCATGTACCTGCCGCTCGCCTGCATCGTGGTGCTGGCCTGCGTCGCGATCCACCGTTGGCTCGGGCGGGGTCTCGTGCCTGTCTGCGTGGCGGTCGCCGCCTGCCTGGCAGCCGCGACCTGGGAGCGAAATGCAGCCTACCAGAGCGTTGTCTCAATATGGAGCGACACCGTCGCCAAGCTCCCCGACAACGAGCGCGCGCACGCAAACTTGGGAGCTGCCTGGCTCGGGACGCCCGGGCACGTCGACGACGCCATCGCGCAGTACAGGGAGGCCCTGCGCCTGGATCCGGGCGACGCGGAAGTCCACAACGACCTGGGAAGCATCCTTGTGAACCTGCCGGGTCGCCTCGACGGGGCGATCGCCCAGTATGAGGAGGCGGTCCGCCTGAAACCGGGCTACGCGCAAGCCCACAACAACCTCGGCTACGCATTGTCGCGGGTGCCCGGCAGACTCAACGATGCCGTGGCGCAATATGAAGAGGCCCTTCGCCTTGTCCCGAAAGACGCCCAGGTTCACGCGAACCTGGGAAGCGCCCTGGCGCAGATGCCAGGCCGAATCGACGAGGCGATCGCGCAGGACGAGGAGTCCCTGCGCCTGAACCCCGAGAACGGCGACGCGCACAACAACCTGGGCAATGCCCTGTCACGGGTCCCTGGCAGGGCCGACGACGCGGTCGCCCAATATGAGGATGCCCTTCGCCTCAATCCCGACGATGCCGACGTGCATGGGAACCTTGGCCAGCTGCTGTCGAGGACCCCGGGACGCGCGGCGGAGGCCCTGGCACAGTTCAGGGAGGCCGTGCGGCTTGATCCGGGCAAGGCGGAGGTCCATTTCAAGCTGGGGAACGCCTGGATGGCCTCGGGTCATTCCAGCGACGCGATCGGCGAGTATGAGGAGGCCGTCCGCCTGGACCCCGGCTACGCGCAGGCCCACAACAACCTCGGCTATGCCCTGTTGGGCGACCCGGGAAGCCTTGACCGCGCGGTCTCGGAATTCGAGGAGGCGATCCGTCTGAGGCCCGATTACGCGATGGCGCACCTGAACCTCGGCGTCGCCCTGGCGGGCATACCCTCCCATGAAAAGGATGCCGTCACGGAGTTCCAGGTGACGATCCGCCTGAACCCAGGGAACGTCGAGGCGCACCTCAGGCTTGCAGCGATCCTGCTCACGATACCGGAAAGGACGGAAGAAGCGAAGGCCCATCTCGAGGAAGTCTTGCGCCTCCAGCCCGACAACGCCGACGCCCGGAGGCTTCTTGCCGGCATCGGGGGCCATCCGGGGTAAGGGCGCGTCAACCTGGGATTAAAGTGGTGGCAAGACTCGGAATCGAACCGAGGACACGAGGATTTTCAGTCCTCTGCTCTACCAACTGAGCTATCTTGCCAAGTGAAGATGGGTGGCGGGTATTACGGCTCCCTCATACGGAGTGACAAGCAATTTCGCCCTTGGCTCAACCCAGCCTCATTCCTGCCAATTTTCGATCTTCAATCCGCGGACACGTTCAAATTCTCGAACGTTTCGGGTAACAACCGTCGCCCCGAGTCTCAGTGCCTGCGCAGCTATTAGCGTGTCCATCGGCCCAATTCCGGTGCCGCGCGTTTCAAGATCGTGGCGAATCGCCGCATAGTGGGTGCTGTCGTCCCTTGTAAACGGCTCAACCGGGAGCGTCTGGGCCAGTTCGGCGAGCTTTAGGCGGGCATGTGCGTTTGTGCCCTTGGTTACGCCAAATTCCCTTTCTGCGAGCACGATCACCGAGAGACAAAGCTCACCGAAGGAGTCTCTCATTTTCTCCACAAGCTTCATGTTGTCCCCCCTCATGTAGGCGGAAACCGCGTTCGCATCGGGGAGGTAGATCATTCGTCACGAGGAATGTCAGATGCGGCATGTGGCGGAACATCGAGGAGGTCGGGACACGAGCCGGCTAGAGCCAGGAAACGCCTCCGTCTGGCCTCAAAATCAGCATCTAAGGGTTCAAGAAGAACACCGCCATTTGCAGTCCGGGAAATCGCAGCCTCCGTTCCGGAAAGGCGAAATTCGCGAGGCAACCTGGCGGCTTGGGAACCGCCATGGCGAAAGAGTTTGGCGCGGTTTGCCGGGGGAGGCATATCTACATGTGGATACATTTTGACCACAATGTCAATTTTCCCCTCGAAATGGGGTGAACCGACGCGGTGCCCGATCCATAGCCTACGCTATCTTGCCGTGCACCCGTGCGTTGCAGGTATTGCGCCTCCATTGCCCGGAATGACAGGCAATTTCAACGGTGCGGTCGAAAGCGCCCGGAGCAGCACTAAATCGTGAGCTTGTTGAGATTAAGCTGGGCCATGCCCTCCACGGGCCGCCCGTCCGCAAGCGCGGGCTTGAAGCGTATCCTGTCCAGCACCGACTTGAGATAGGGGTCGTCGATCCGGTTTCTGCAGCCGGCGTCCGAGAAGGCCGCCTTCGCCAGGCCGTCCTTGGACACGCTGACGAAGAAGGTCTGGTCATACTTGCCCGAATTCAGCTTCGCCGGCAGGTCGGCGGGCAGGTTGCCCATCGCGGGCACCGCCGGCAGGGTCGAATGCGCGTGCGTCCCGATATATTCCGACATCACGTACTCAAACGCCTCCTCGCGGGTCAGCTCGACGCGGTTGGCGGCCAGGTTGGTCGCCACCTCGATGCCCCGGTCGTATATGTGGACCTGGAAGTCGACCAGGTCGTAGTCAAACGGGAAGCCGTCCTCGGTGAAGTGCACGTGGCTGAGCTGCGTGTAGATGGGGTTCAGGGACCTGGCATAGATGAGGTTCTGGACGAACCCCGGCTTGCTGTTCCGGGGGTGGAACTTGGTCATCGTGACGATGTACGGGTTGTGGAGCGGCTTCGACGACGAGATGTCGAACTCGATCTCCATCGCGTCGTACCCCTGCGTGGCGATGCGCCCCGTCGGCTCGTTGCCGTTCTCGGCCTCCGCCGTGGACTGCGCCGCGACATTGGAGACGTGGGCGACGTTGAGGTTCACGTCACCCAGGCCCGACGAGATGATGGTCGGCTGGACGGGAGAGGCGATGGGCAGCGGGATCCCGGTCTTGGTGTCCGTCTTCGAGTTGAGTTCGGCGTAGCGCATCTGGGCCGCGAAGAACTCGGCGTTGAACGAGAATTGGTCGTCGGCGCCTGCGAGTGCCGCGGCGCCGCCCAGCGCGTTGTTGGCCATCGTGTCCGCCCTCGCCTGCTGGTCCCTTGCGATGCTGTTGAGGTCGGTATTCGTCACCTCGGAGCGGTTGAGGCCCTGGGTCAGCCTCACGCTCGGGTCGTTTTCGTAGGAGTAGGCCGCCTGCTTCCTGAAACCGATGATGGTCGCCGAGACCTCCGTCAGCTTCAGCGTCGGCGTGACCTTCAGGTTGAGGGGCGCCTGCTTCGCCGACACGACCTTGTCCTGATGATTGATGTCGATCACCCACGATGAGCCGGTGACGTCGCGCACCGGGTAAAGGTCCTTGTCGAGGTTGATGGCGATGTCGGCGCCCATGAACAGGGTATGCGTCTTCACCTCCTTCACCACGACGGGCTCCATCGTGAGCGGCTTGTCGTCGCCCTCTCCGCCGAACGCGCACACCTGGACGAGTCCACCCAGCGCGCAGCCCAGCGCCAGGAGGCGCACGTTGGTCTTCGGATTCCTGACGCGTGTTCGGGGTGTTCTCATCGATCCAGCCGGGGCACCCTGATTACTGCACCAAATGCCCTAGATCGTCAACTTGGTCAGATTGAGCGACGTGACCCCATCGACGGCAGTGCCATGGGCCAGGGCGGGCTTGAACCGTATCCGGCCCACGACCGAGGCAAGGTAGGGGTCGTTGATGGGTGACCTGCAGTCGGCGTCCGTGAAAATTCCCTTGGCCAGGCCCTCCTTGGAGACGCTGACAAAGAAAGGCTGTTCGTATCGCCCCTCGTTCAGCTTGACGGGTAGGTCCGCGGGCAGGTTGCCCATGACGGGAACCGCGGGGAGCGTCGCCCCTCTGTGGGCGCCGATGTATTCGCTCCTGACGTACTCAAAGGCCTCCTCGCGCGTCAGGTCGACGCGGTCGGCGGCCAGGTTCGTCGCGACCTCGATCCCCCGGTCGTAGATGTGGATCTGGAAATCGATGAGCTGGTAATTGAAGGGGAATCCCCCCTCGATGAAGTGGACGCGGCCCAGGCGGGCGTCGATCGGGTTCAGGGACTGGGCGTACACCAGGTTTTGCACGAAGCCGGGCTTGGAGTTCGCAGGATGAAACCGCGTCATCGTGACCACATACGGGTTGTGCAGGGGCTTCGGGGACGAGATGTCGAATTCGATCTCCATGGCGTCAAACCCCTGCGTGGCGACCCGGCCCGTAGGCTCATCGCCATTCGCCGTCTGGGATCCATAGCCGGCGGCGGCATTTCCGGCGGTGATCGCGTTCAGCGGTACATTCAGGGTCCCTTGCTCCCCTGAATCCGGCAGCGTCGGGAGGACAGTCGACGGGATCGGCACCGGAAATCCCGTCTTCGAGACGCCAAATGAATGGGTCTCCGCAAACCGGAACTGGGCGGCGGTGAATTCGGCGTTGAACGAGAACTGGTCGTCCGATCCGGCGAGGACCGCGGCGCCGACCAGGCCATTGTCCATTTTCTCCGTGTCGAGCCTCGCCTGCGCGTTGCGTGCAATGTCGATGAGGTCGGTGTTCATGGCTGAGGCCCGGTCCAGCCCCCGCGTGAGCCTGACGCTTGGGTCGTTGTCGTAGGTGTAGGCCGGCTCCCTCTTGAATCCCAGGATGGTCGCCGACCCCTCCGCCAGCTTCAGCGTCGGCGTGATCTTGAGGTTCATGGGCGCCTCCTTGGCCGAAACCACCTTGTCCTGGTGGTTGATGTCGATCACCCATGACGAGCCAACGACGTCGCGCACGGGGTACAGGTCCTTGTCCAGGTTGAGGGAGATATCCGCGCCCATGAAGAGGGTGTGCGTCTTGGTCTCCTTGACCACCAGCTCGTCCATCTTGACCGGATTCTCGTCGCGCGTGTCGGCATGCAGGCGACCGCTCGCAAGGGGCAGGAGGGATGCTGCCGCCAGCAACAGGCGGGAGCTCGACCCAAGGCGTTCGGCGATATTCACGATTGTGCCACGACTCCTCTAGATCGTCAGCTTGCTGAGGTTCAGGGGCGAGATCCCCTCGACGGGCTTGCCCTCTTCAAGGGCCGGCTTGAACCGGAGGCCCTTCACCACCTCATCGAGGAAGGGATCGTCGATCCTTTTTGAGCACCCCACATCGGCAAAGGACTCCTCGGCGAGTCCGTCCTTTGAAACCTTGACGTAAAAGGTGTCGCCGTAGTTCCCCGCGGCCAGCCTCGCAGGAAGCTGCGCGGGCAGTTTCCCCATGGCGGGGACGGGCGGGCGGGTCGCGCCCCGGTGCGCGGCGATGTACTCCGCCTTGACGTACTGGAAGGCCTCCTCGCGCGTCATCTCGATCCGGTCCGGCGAGAGGTTGGTCGGCACCTCCACGCCGCGGTCGTAGATGTGCACCTGGAAGTCGACGAGCTCGAAGTCGAACGGAAAGCCTCCCTCGGTGAAATGAATGTGGCTGTATTGCTTGTAGATCGGGTCGAGGGCCTTGGCGTAGACGAGGTTCTGCACGAGCCCGTCCGGGCTGCCGCGCGCGTGGAATTTCGTGATCGTTACGATGTAGGGCTCGTGCAGCGGCGCGGGCGCCGCGATGCTGAAGTCCACGTCCATCGCGTCGACGCCCGTCTTGGTTAGGCGGCTCCCAGGCTCCGTTCCATTTTCCGCCTGCTTGTCGGCCACCTGGACCGCCATGTCCGCCTCGAGGATGGCGAGGGCCAGGCCCGATTTTCCGTCAAACGTCGAATTCACGAGCGGATTGTCCGGCGCTATGGTCCCGGGAACGGCCTTCGGGAAGTGAACCCTGGCCGGCGAGGTCTGCGCCGTGTACATGATCGCCGCGTCACCGAACTGCTTGTCCGCCGTGGCGAGCGTCTGCGCGCCCCCAAGCGCGTTGTTGCGCAGCGTGTCGTCGAGGTGCTGCGCATCCTGGGCGACCCCCGTCAGCATGTCATTGGTCATCGCCGAGCCGCTAAGGCCTCTTGTGAGCCTCACACTGGGGTCGTTGTCGAACGTGTAGCCGCGCTCGCCCTTGAAGCCGACGATCGTCGCGGACCTCTCCGACAGCTTCAGGTTCGGCGTGATCTTCAGGTTGAGCGGCGCAGACTTCGCCGAGATAACGCGGTCCTGATGGTTGATCTCGACGACCCAGGAGCCGCCCTCGACGTCCCGTACCGGATAGAAGTCCTTGTCGAGGTTGAGCGAAATATCGGCGCCCATGAAGAGCGTGTGCGTCTTCGTCTCGGTGACCACGACGGGTTCCATCTGCACCGGCGGTTTTTGTTCGGCATCGGTGGCCGACGCATGCTGGACGCCGCAGAGGCATACAATGCAGACGGCGAATCGAAAAAGGCGTACCCCGCAAATCGGCCTTCGGATGCGCAAGACTAGGATAGGCGTGTCCATCGTATTCCTAGATCGTCAGCTTGCTGAGGTTGACTGCCGAGATGCCGTCGACCGGCTTTCCCTGGTCGAGGGCCGGTTTAAAGCGGAGGCTCCTGACGACCGAGTCCAGGAAGGGATCCTCGAGCCGCTTCGTGCATCCGGCATCGGCGAAGGATTCCTTGGCAATGCCGTCGCTCGATACCTTCACGTAGAACGTCTCGCCATAGTTCCCCGCGGACAGCCGTTCGGGAAGCTGGGCCGGTAGATTCCCCATCGCGGGAATGGGCGGCTGTGTCGAACCCCTGTGCGTGGCGACATACTCCATCTTGACGTACTCGAATGCCTCATCCCGCGTCATCTCGACGCGGTCGGGCGACAGGTTGGTCGGGACCTCGACGCCCCGGTCGTAGATGTGCACCTGGAAATCGACCAATTCGAAGTCAAAGGGGAAGCCCCCCTCCGTGAAATGCACGTGGCTGAACTGCCTGTAGATGGGGTTGAGCGCCTTGGCGTACACGAGGTTCTGCACGTGGCCCAGAGGGCTGCCGCGCGCGTGGAATTTCGTGATCGTGACGATGTAGGGTTCGTGAAGCGGATGCGACGCCGAGATGTTGAAATCCACGTCCATCGCGTCGACGCCCGTCTTGGTCAGGCGCCCCCCGGGCTCGTCCCCGTTTTCCGCCTGAATGTCCGCTTTCTGGAGCGCGATGTCCCCCTCGAGGATCGCCAGGGCCTGGCCATCCTTCGCGTCGAATGTCGAGTTGATCAGCGGGTTAGGGGGGACGGCGACGCCGGGAATCGCCTTCGGAAAATGTACGATCGCAGGCGTGGTCTGCGCGGTGAACAGGATCGCTGCGTCGCCAAACTGCTTATCCGTTGCTGCAAGGGTCGACGCGGGGCCCAGAGCCGTATTGCGCAGGGTGTCGTCCAGATTCCGGGCATCCTGGGCGACGCCCGTCAGCATGTCGTTGGTCATTGCGGAAGCGTTCAGCCCCCTGGTGAGCCTGACAGTGGGGTCGTTGTCGAATGTGTAGCCGCGCTGCCCCTTGAAGCCGACGATCGATGCGGACTTTTCGGACAGCTTCAGGTTCGGCGTGATCTTAAGGCTGAGCGGCGCGGAACTCGCAGAGATCACGTGTTCCTGGTGGTTGATCTCCACGACCCACGAACCACCCTCGACGTCGCGCACCGGATAGAAGTCCTTGTCGAGGTTGAGCGAAACATCGACGCCCATGAAAAGCGTGTGCGTCTTCGTCTCGGATACCACGACGGGCTCCATCTGGACGGGAGGCCTTTGCTCCGCGTCGGTGGCAAAGGCACGGGAAACGCCGCACAGGCAGGCCGCGCAAAGGGTGAACCCCGCCAGGCGGGACGCGTTGCGGATCCGTTCCATGGCAGATGGGGCAGTGGGACAGTCGGGGGGCATGAAGCGTGCCGGTGCTTCCTCTGCACAAGGGATGCCACGATTCCGCGCTGTCGGCCAATTAATTCTGGTTAAGGACGTAGCGTCATGAGGCGCCGATACCAGCCCCCAAGAACCCTCCCCTTAATGGTTGTTCCCAACCAAAGGAACCGCGGCCACGCCGCGCGAACGGGCGCCGCCAACCATGGTCACCCCCGACACCCGGCCCCGGCACATCACGGATCGGGACCGATTCGTGCGAGTATGCCGCGCGCCACGGCATTGTCCGGCTGGAGACGGAGGGCTACGTCGATCTCTGTCCTCGCCTCATTGCCTTTCCCGATGGAATTCAGCGCCAAGGCCAGGTTGCACAGCGCGGGAACGTAGCCGGGCTTAAGCCGGACCGTCGCCCTGAACTGCTCTATAGCGTCGTTCGTGCGGCCGGGAATCGTGACCAACTCGTAGCCGAGGTTGAAGTGGGCCTCCGCCAGCCCGGGGTTCAGCCGCAGGGCGCTCTCATACTCCGCGATGGCCTCGTCCTTTCGACCGGGTATCATCCCCAGGGCGCAGCCCATGTTGTAATGCGCCTCGGCATAATCCGGTTTGAGGCGCAGCGCCTCCCCATATTGCCGGGCGGCCTCGCCCATCTGCCCCGGGACCGACATCAGCGCGAGCCCCAGGTTGTAGTGGGCGTCGACAAGGTTCGGATTGAAAAGAACCGCCTGGCGGAAGTGGGCGATCGCGTCGTTGAGGCGACCGGGCATGGCAACGAGGACCATCCCCAGGTTGAAGTGGGCCTGCGCGTAGTGGGGAGCCAGCACGAGCGCCTGGTCATATTGTGCGATCGCCTCGTCCTGGCGCCCCGGTTTCTGGGCCAGCACGTAGCCCAGGTTGTTGTGGGCCCTCGCATTGTCGGGACGTTTCGCCACGGTGTCGGCCCAGACGGCCTCGTCGCTGCGATAGGTCTCGTTTCGATCGAGGGTGAGCCCGAGAAGCGCGGCGGCGAGCACCGCGATGACAGGAATGGACGCGCGGCCCAAGACGCCACGAAGGCCGACGACGATGAGAATGGCCACGGGCGCCAGCGCCAGGTACATGCGGTGCTCAGCCAAGGTCTCGGTGGCGACGGGAATGATGCTCGAGCTTGGGGCCAGGACCGCAAAGAAGCATACCCCGAGAAAGCCGACGCCAGGCCTTTCAATGAAGGCCCAGGCGGTCGCCGCGGCCAGGACAACGATAAAGAGGCCCGAGGCAAGGACTTTGGATCCCCAGGGGACCAGGCTGACGCCGTAGTCGAAGACCAAGGGAGCCGGCCAGAGGGCGAGGCGCAGGTAATGAACGACGGCAATGATCTGGGTCACGCCGTAGCTCATCCAGGATACCCCGCTGTCAAATCCGACCGTCCCGCTCCGGCCCCCGGTCGATAGGACCAGGAAGCCGAGCAGGATCCATGATGCGGCCAATCCCCCATAGGTTCTCCACCGGAGCCTGAGCGCGGCCGCAACGCTCCCGGCAAGGAAGGTACGGTCGTATGCCAGGATGATGAGCGGCGCCGACACCATCACCTCCTTGGTGCCCATTCCCAGGAAGCAGCTGGCGACCGACAGGACAAACCAGCCGCCCGCTCCCCGGGATTTCGACGACGCGCCGCGGATGAAGCAATACAGCGTCGCCAGGTAGAAAAGCCCCATGAGCGACTCGGCACGCTGGACCGTATACGTGACGGACTCGGTCAGCAGCGGATGGACGGTCCAGAGGAGCGCGGCGAGGAATGCCCACAGGGTGGCGTCCCTTACCGCGCGGCCGGCGAGCGTGCGCCTGACGATGCCAAAGAGCGCCAGACCCGAAAGGATGTGGATGGACAGGTTTGCGGCCTGGTAGCTCCAGATGCGGGTTCCGCTGATTGCGTAGTTGAGCGCAAACGAGAGGTTCAGGACCGGCCGTCCGCTGACCGTCGTGTCGGCGGGCGGCAGCAGCGAGGAGCCCAGGTGCCGGATCGAAGCGTTGTCCGTTATCGCGGAGATGCCGTCGAACAGGACCGGCACTGAAAATATCCTGCAGTACGCCAGGGCCGCGGCGCCTGCGAGCAGCGCGCCGGCTGCCAGCACCGGGCTCCTCCCCCATTGCGCCGGGGCTTGCGCCGTTTGTGCGGGTCTCGAGGGCAACCGGGATGGCCTTTCCGGAACCGTGCCAGCGGGAGGCTAGACCTTGCCGCGCTTCGCCTCGAGCTGTAGGCGGATCTCGGCCATCCGGGCCGACGTCAGCGGGAAGCGCGCAAGGGCCACCAGCGCGAGGGTCAGGCCAATGATCGGAATGGCGGCCAGGAGGAAGCGGACCATGAACAGCGTGTGCTCGGTCTGCGCTCCACCGAGCGGCGCGCTGAAGCCGACCCAGTCGAGGATAAAGAACGAGATTCCGGCGCCAAGCGCCATGCCGAACTTGATGATCCACGAGTTGCTGGAGGCGAACGCGCCCTCGCGGCGGCGGCCCCCCTGGAGCTCGTCGTAGTCCACAACGTCCGCCGTCATGGAGCCCCAGAGCGTCCAGAAACCCGCGCCGATGAATGCGATGAGGCCCGAGGCGAACACCTGCAGCCAGACGATGCTCGGCGTGTAGAGCCACCAGCTCGCCACAAAGACCGCGATCGCGCTCGTGAAGACGCAGAACATCCCGCGGATCTTGCCGAACCTGCCGGCAATGAACGCGAAGACCGGGATGCCGAGGAAACCCATGACCATCCCCATGATGCCCATCTTGGTGTTCCACTGGTAGCCCACCGAGAGGTTGCCGCGGCACACGTAGTAGAGCGTGTCCGTGAGGCCGAGGGTCGACACCATGCTCAGGCCCATGCTGTAGGACATGTTCATGAGGACCTGCATCCGGAACGGCTGGCAGCCCAGCGTCTCATAGAGCGTCTCCTTGATGGAGACCTTCGTCTGCTTCCTCTCGACCACCTTGCCGTAGTAGCGCTCGCGCACCAGGAGGAACGAGACGAGGCCGGCCACCATCATGATGAGTCCGGCGATGCAGAAGAAGACCTGGGAGCCGAGCAGCATGTTCGGCTTGTCGTCGGCGCCCGCGGCCGTCCAGGCCGAGGTGGTCGTGAACAGGAGCCTCAGCTTCGCGCCCACGTTTGCCGACGTCGCGCCCACCCAGACCGACATGCTCAGGAACTGCCCGCAGAAAAAGAGCCCCAGCTCGGGGATCTTCTGGATGACGTTCTTGTAGGAGAAGATCGCCGTGCGCTCATTGTAGTCCGGGGTCAGCTCGAACCCGAGGCTCTGGTACGGCATGTTGAAGCAGCTCACGAGCGGCAGGTACAGGGCCGACGAGACCAGCATGAACAGGAAATAATGGGGGATGTTGTGGCCCAGGAAGAGGCTGGAGCCCCATCCCGGAGTGACGGCCACGAGCATCGGCAGTCCGAGGCCCGCCAGCACGGCGCCGACAAGCATGAAGGGGCGGCGGCGGCCGAGCGACGTGCGGGTGTTGTCGGAGAGCCACCCGAAGAGCGGGTCCGAGACCCCGTCAAAGACCCGGTTCAGGATGATCGCGACGCCGATCAGCGCCGGGCGCACGCCCAGGAACTGGGCGAACACGGCGTAGGCGATCGTCGGGTAGAACCAATGGCCCCACATGTCGATGAACGACCCGAAGCCGTAGCCGAACTTCTGGGACAGGGGAACCTTGTCCGAGATGCTCGCGGATGGGTCGGGTTGCGGCACGGGGTCCAGGTCGGGGTTGGGGTCCATGGGTTAGGTCTGGGGGAAGGGCCCGACCAGTCCTGCGCCAACCCGCGCCGGCGTCAATAGGCGTCAGGAGGGAAACGGCGCCTTTGAGACCGCCCGCGCCTTCTCGGCGAGGACGCTCCTGACGACGGACGCCAGTTCCGAGATGTCGTATGGCTTGGCCACCATCCCCATGAAGCCGTGCTTCCTGAAATCCGCCATCGCCAGGTCGCTCGAGTACCCGCTCGAGACGATCGCCCTGACCTCGGGGTCGTACTTGCGCAGGATGGAGATGGCCTCGCGGCCACCCATGCCGCCCGGTATCGTGAGGTCCATCACGACCAGGTCGAACGGCCGCCCGGCCTCCTTGGCGCTCTTGTAGCGCTTGATGGCCTCGGCTCCGTCCGACACCGACTCGAACTCCAGGCCCATCCGCTGCATGAGCCTCTCCGCCATCGTCAGTATCGGCACCTCGTCGTCCATGAACAGGACGCGGCCCCCCTTCAGCGCCCCCGCGAAGTGCCGTTGCGTCGCCTGCGTCGTCTCGCTGCCCGGGACGGCGGGAAGCCAGAACGTGAAGGTGGTGCCCTTGCCCAGAACCGAGGTCACGTCGATGTGGCCCTGGTGGCGCTTGATGATCGAGAAGACGGTCGCAAGGCCGAGGCCGTGCCCCTGGAGCTTTGTCGTGAAGTAGGGGTCGAATATCTTCCCGATGTGCTCGGTGGCGATGCCTGCACCGGTATCAGTGACCGTGATGCACACGTAGTCCCCGTCCGTGAGGACCCCGTGGGCGCCCGCCGGCACGTGGGCGTTGGAGGCTTCGATCCGGAGGGTCCCGCCCGCGGGCATCGCCTGGGTGGCGTTGATGACCAGGTTCTGGATGACCTGGCTGATCTGAGCCTTGTCGACATTCGCAGCCCACAGGTCCTCCTGGACCTGGAACTCGCTCTTCACTCCCGAGCCCCTATGCGCGAAGGTGGCCGCCTCCCTGATGATCTCGGGAAGCTGGACCGCCGAGCGGACCGGGTCGCCCCCCTTGGAGAAGGTGAGCAGCTGCAGGGTGAGCTCGCCCGCCCTCTTCGTCGCGCGCACCGCCTCGTCAAGCAGGGCCGCCTGCTCGGGCATGCCGCTCAGGTCGAGCTGCAGCAGCGTCAGGTTGCTCAGCACCGCCGTCAGGATGTTGTTGAAGTCGTGCGCGATGCCGCCGGCGAGTATCCCCACGGACTCCATCTTCGCGGCGTTCTGGAGCTTCTCCTCCATGCGGTGGCGCTCCGTGATGTCGCGCAGCACGAGGACGGCCCCCACCCGCTTGCTGGACACGTTGGCAATCGGGACGACCCTGCCCTCGACAAGCCTAATGCGGTCGAAGCGCCCCCTCATGAGGGTGTTCTGGGGGAGCTCGGCGTGGATCCCCGCCTCGAGGACCTCCTTAACGGGGAGCGCCGACTTTTGGAGGGTCTTCGCGTTCTCGAGGACGCAGATCTCATTGACGGGGCGGCCCACGACGTCGGCGGCGTCCCACTGGGTCAGGTCCCCCGCCGCGCGGTTGATGAAGAGCACCTTGCCTTCCGGATCGAAGGTGATGACGCCCTCGGTCATGCTGCCGAGCGTCACGGCGAGCCTCTCCTTCTCGGCCGCAAGGGCCAGCTCGGCCTCGCGCCGCGCCGTGATGTCCACGATGACGCCGACCAGGTTCCACGTGTCGCGGCCGAGCCGCGTCACCTCGACGTGCTCGTGCAGGAGGAAGCTATTGCCCCCGTGGTTGACGTGGTACTCCTGTTCGTAGTCGGGATGCCCCTCGCGCAGCGCGCGCCGGGAGGTCTCCCGTATCTGGTTCCATTCCTCCACCATGGACTGCTCCCAGAGGCGGTCGATCGCAGGGGGAGTAGTCTCGCCGAATATCTTCTTATAGAGGACAGAGGGCGGGATGAACATGCGCCACTGGAGCTGCACGTTCGGGTCGCCGGTGACCACAGCCTGCCACAGGAGGCAGTCGGCGCCCCTGAGGATCTGGTCGAGCTGGCCCTCCGTGAAGCGGCGCGCCTCCTCGGCCTCGTGGCGCTTCGTGACATCGATGAGCACGCCGGCCAGATTCCACTCGCCCGGGCCCGAGCGCCGGATGACAACCTCCTCGCTCAGCCAGTGAAGGCCGTCGGTGCCGATGATCCGGAACTCCTGCTGGTAGCCGCTCGCCCCCTCCCTGAGGGCCCGCTCCGCGTTCCTGTCCATCCTCTCGAGGTCGGGGGCCTGGTCCTTCTTCCAGAGCCAGCCCTTCTCCGCGAGCGAGGCCAGCCGGAAGATCGGGTTCTCGCTCAGCTGCGGCGGCGTGCGGATCCTCCAGCGCAGGTTCGGCGCCTCGCCGTCGACGCGAGCCCACCACAGGAGCACATTCGAGCGGTCCAGCGTGTCCAGGATGAGGCGGTAGTTCTCGAGGTTGTCACGGTTGACGTCGGGCGCGGGGGCAACGGTTTCAGGCTTTGAGGGCTCCGGCTCCTCGGCCGCCTTGGGGCGACGCAGGAACATCGCCCCGGCAAGGCCGACGAGGCCTAGGACGAACACGTTCATCTCGGTAGAATTAAGGGATGCGATAACCACGCGGGGCAGGGGTAATTACATAATGATCCGGACTGAGGGGATCATCGTCACGCTCGACGCTATCCTAACAGGTATGCGCGGAGAACATCCCTTGGGTGAATTTCTGTCAACCGCGGCAGGGGCCACCGCAGGGTGGGTGCAGGCACTCAGGAGCCGCACACTTGTTTCCCGCGGAAATTCCGAAGGTTAACAATCCCTTGTCCCCCACCCGTTTGCGCGCCTGGGGTGCCTCGGGCCCGGGCCTTGCACATTGCAAGGGGGGAGTCCCCTTGCAGTCTATACGCATACCGCGGCTATTCCTCGCCTTCGAAGTAATCCAAGGCCTCCGAACGGATAAGGGCGCGCGCGGGCGACCGCACCAGCCATTTTCCGCTATCGGGGTAATAACAGGACTCGCCGATCGGATTGTCCGCGATGATGTAGACGACGAGATCCCCCCCGCTACCGGCGGAGATCTGGTGGGGCATTCCCGGCTCGAAGTGGAAGGCGTCGCCCGCCGTCACCGGCGTGTCCCCATTCATGTCGCGAACGATTCCCGTGCCCGAGATCACGTGGTAGAATTCCCACTGGGCGCTGTGCGAGTGGTAGGGGCAGGATGCCTTCCCCGCGGCAATGGTGCATATCTCGACGTCGAACGGATGGCGCTTGAGGAGGTCGTTCGATGCGGGCTCCCGCCCGAGAGCCAGCGAGATGTTCTGCGAACGCTGCTCGAACTTGCCCTTCGGCGACGCCCAATGCTCGGAGGGAACCTCTTTCGTGTTGATCTTCTTCATGGAAATTCTGGGGCGCGCGCCGGCCTACCGCCCGGAGTCTTCGATGTGGAACGCGTGCAATATGCGGTGGAGGATCGGCGAAAGGAGGACGCCCACGGCGGAGAGGAACACGACCCCGCTGAAGAGCGCATAGGCCGAGGCAAAGAGCTTGGCGGGCGTGTCCTTCATCGGGTCGACCGGCCCCATTCCCGTCAGGATCATCGAGGCGTTGAGGAGCGAGTCCACCCATGACAGGTGCGCGATCGAGTGGTACCCGACCATGCCGGCCAGGAGCGCGGTGCCGACGATCGCCACCATGGCGGCGAACGAGAGCCCCAATCGTCGCGCGAACTTCCTCACGGGGGCCAGCCTGACAGGTTTCGCGTCGCTCATCCGTGTTTTCCTAGGACCGCGTAAGCGGGGTTGCAAGCGGGCGTCAGCCTGCAGCGCGATTCTTTCCAAGACCCGAGCGCCTGAAGTCCCTCCATGCGGCCACCTGGGACGCCGCGGCGGCCGAGGCCGCCTTCATGAGGACGCCGCGCGCGCGGCCGTCAAGTGCCTGCCCGTAGGCGATCATCGCGTCCAGGTCGGCGCTCCCCTTCCATCCTGCGGTCCTCAGCTGCGCCGACGCGAGCAGGTGCGCCCACTGCCGCACGAACTCCTTGTAGTCCCCCTGCTTCAGGGCCGAGACGTCTATGCGGTCGATGAGAGGCTCCAGCTCATGGACAAGGTAGGACTTGGGTGACGGCCCGGTCCACGCCAGGCGTGCGACGGGCACGTACTGCATGAAATGCTGGACCGTGGCCACGCGCTCCGCCTCGCAGCGCCAGGGCGGCTGGCGCAGCTTGAGGTACTGGCGCGGCGCCGACGGCGCCGCCTCCTTCATGTCCATCACGAAGGGGACCTTCTTGCCCTCCACGAGGATCACGTAGCGCTCGAGCCCGAGGCTGCCGTCGCCCGCGATCCTGCCGCACACATCGACCACCTTGTAGAATGGCGCGTCGGGCTGGCGCCTCGCCCACGCCTCGAAGGTCCTGCGCGCCCTGCGCTTGACGGCCTTGCGCAGGCGGTAGATATGGCCGTCGCGCAGCTTCAGCTTTCCGTCGGACATCCATTTCTCCAGGAACTCCTTCTGGTTGCGCTCCTCGACCGCGGTGAGGAGCGCGAGGATGGGGCCGCGCGCCACCTCGGGCTCGATGTGGCCGGGTTTGCCGCCGGCAAGCGTCTCAGCATAGGCCTCGGCGAACACCTTCGCCAGGTCCCGCCTCCTGAGGACGAGGAGGGCGGCGATGGCCCGTCCCGTCTCCCAGTTCGCCGGCGCGAGGCAGCACTCGTCAAAGTCGTTGATGTCAAAATAAGGGACGCCGTTGGAGCCGCGATAGCTGCCGAGGTTCTCAAGGTGGGCGTCCCCGCTCATCCAGGAAACAGGCGCCCCTTTGGGCGCAATCCTCGACCACGTCCTGTAGAAGAGGGGTGCCGCGCCCCGGAGGTAGCCAAAGGCGTCCGCACGCATCTTCGCCCACTTGACGGCAAGGAGGTCGGGGTCTCGTCCGCTGTTCTGGGCGACGATGAAGCGGGTGGGATTCAAGGAGTCCGCAAGCGGATCAAAGAGCGGTATCGCTCGCGACCTTTTCCTTCATGTCGACGTTCGCCGCCACGCGCGAGAGCTTGCCGCGGATCGACTTTGCGGCATCGGCGCCCATGGGCAGGCGCAGGGTCGGCGCGCGCGCGTCGACCGCGTCGGCTTCTCAAATTCCATGAAAAGTTGGCCCGCAAGGAAGTGGCAAACGCATCCTAAAAACTAGTCCCCACTTCATGGTGGAGAGCCGAAGATCTGGTGCCCAGATAACATGTACCGCAGACGAAGGGGTCATCACGTCGGGGACACAACAGTCGCTAGACCTCGTAAGCAGGCTGCTCCTTGATCGCGGCGACCGCGTTTGGGTCTCGGATCCAGGCTACTTTGGAGCAACTTTGCTCTTCTGATCTCACGGGGTCGAATTAGTGCCGGTTCCAGTTGATGATGAGGGCCTCAATTGCAAACCCGGGCGAGAACTATTCAAATCGGCGAGACTAGCCTATGCAACCCGAGCCCATCAGTTCCCGATGGGAGTCGCCATGTCGTTCGCTCGCCGAATGGAGTTGCTCAATTGGGCGCGCGAGGAAAGTGCCTGGATTCTTGAGGACGATTTCGACGGCGAGTTCCGCTATTCCGGTAGACCATTGGGTGCGCTCCGCAACATGGATGGAAGCGATTGTGTCGTCTATTCGAACACATTTCCGCGCCACCCCATCGGGCCAGCGGCGGAAATCCGGCGATCTGGCCGGACGCAGTCTCATTGATTGAGCGCGCCCAGCCGGACAAGGATCTGCCTGGGCAGGTCGTTGCCGGGATCGAGGCGTGCCGCCTCCCTGAGGTGCGCGAGCGCGTCGTTGCCTCGGCCCGGCGTCTTGAGGAGCGCGTAGGCGAGGTTCAGATGGAGCGCCGCGTTGTCCGGCCTCAGACGCAGCGCCTCCTCATACTGGGCGATCGCATCGGGTATGCGGCCAAGCGAGAGCAAGTCGGTTCCGAGATTAGAGCGCGCCTCAATGTAGTCGGGCCTTAGCCTCACGGCCTCCTGGTAGTGGGCGACCGCGTCGCCCACTCGTCCGGCCGTCGCGTCGAGCGCACATCCTAGGTTGTAGTGTCCCTCGGCAAGATCAGGCTTCAGGCGAAGCGCCTCCTCGTACTGGGAAATCGCCTCGTCCAGCCGGCCGTCTATCTTGCTGAGGGCGCAGCCCAAGTTGTAGTGCGCCTCGGCATAATCGGGCTTCAGGCGAAGCACGTCCTCAAACTGGTCGGCGGCCTCGTCGGACCGGCCGGGAAGCGCATCCAAGGCCGTGCCCAGATTGTAGTGCGCCTGGACATAGTCGGGCCTCAGCCGAAGCGCCTCCACGTATTGAAGGACGGCGTCATCCAGCCGCCCGGGAGTCGCCTCCAGAGCGAAGCCCAGGTTGTAATGCGCCTCTGCCATGTCGGGCTTGAGGCGCAGCGCTTCCCCGTACTCGGCGATCGCCTCTCCCATCCTGCCGGGCCGCTTTGACAGGGCGCAGCCCAAGTTGTTGTGCGCCCGGTAATTTTGCGGGCTCTTGGCGACCGTGTCGCTCCACAGGGACTCCTCGCTCGAGTAGACGCCGTTGCGATGGAACGTGGCGATCCCCAAGGCGGCCGCGAGCCCGAGGCACGCGGGCAGGGCCGCACGTCCCAGCGACCGATAAATCCCGAGAACCCCCAGAACCACGACAGGAACCAGCGCCAGGTACATCCGGTGCTCGGCGATCATCTGGTAGGCACCGGGCACAAGGCTCGTGGGCGCCAGGATCGCAAAGAACGAGAACCCGAGGAGCCCGAGGACCGGCTGGCAGACGAGCGTCCAGACGGTCAAGCCCGCCAGGAACAACGCACCCAGGGCCTGGGGCAGAACGGACAGGGGCCGGTCCACCCAAAACGTCGCGTAGTCGAAAATCTGGGAGCGGGGCCAAAAGCAAAGGCCCAGGTACCGCCAGACCGCCGGGAACTGGGTCAGGGCGTAGTCCCACGGCCTCACGCCTGTGCCGAGCCCGGTGCCGGTTCCCCCGCGGTTTCCCCCCGCTGAAATGACAAGGAGGCCGAGCCACACCCAGGAGCTCGCCAGCCCGCAGTACACGAGCCTGCGCCGCCCCCACCCCTCCCGAAAGCTTCCCGCGAGGAGGGCACGGTCGTAGAGGAGCACGACCAGCGGCGCGGACACCATCACCTCCTTGGTGCCCATGCCGAGAAAGCAAGCGGCAATACAGAGGGCATACCACGGCCGGCCCCCGGCGCCGTCGGCACGGGCGCCCCGGATGAAGCAATACAGGGTGAGCAGATAGAAGAGCCCCATGAGCGACTCAGCGCGCTGGACGATGTAGGTGACCGACTCCGTCTGCAGGGGGTGCAGTACCCAGAGGAGGGCGGCCGAGAGTGCTGCGAGGGCGGCCTTAGGGCCGTGCGTCAGCCCAAGGGAGCGGCGGACGATCCCGAAAAGGGCGAGCCCCGCGAGCACATGGATCGCCAGGTTGAACGCGTGGTAGCTCCACACGCTCGTCCCGCTCACGGCGTAGTTTAGCGCAAAGGAAAGATTCAGGATGGGCCGGCCGGTCACGGTCGCCCCGGTGTTCGGTGGAAAGAGCGCGGTTCCCAGGTGCCGGATGGTTGGGTTGCCCGCGATCGACGAGTCGTCGTCGAAGAGAAGCGGCGCGGAAAAGGTCCGGCCATAGGCGGCCACAGCCGCGGCCGCGATCAAGGCTGCGCACGTCGGCACAAGCCCGTCCCCGAGCCCGCCGGGCGTTTCAGCCGATTGCTCTGCGGTCGTTGCTTTCAATAACACCGACGAGATCATCATCGACCACATCGAACTGATCAAGGTCCCCTCGGCCATTTTCATCGGCAACTCCGCGAACATCGTCGGCGGCGTGCTCGACAAGATCTCAATATCCCCGGCCGACTACAATTACGGGATCCCTACAATCCAGGGCGGCCTTTTTGACGCAGACTGCGCCGCCCTCGACATCGGGGGCCCGATCACGAAGGACCAGGAACTCCACGGCTTCCTTCCCACAAGGACCCTGGCTGACGGGATGATCCAGTACGACGCGCTGCGGATCCGCCACCAGATCAACATCGACAACATTTTCGACACCACTCACATCTACGCCTCACGAAGCAACCAGGTGATTGCGCCTGGCGCGCCGACCCGGCCGAGGGCTGGTCGGCCAATGTCTTCGTGCGGGTCATCGATCCGGCGCTCTTCGGCAGCAGGGAGGATTTCAAGAGGCAGACCACCCGGCTGGCCGACGCATGGCGTGCCACGCAGACCCGCCCTGGCGTCGACCAGGTCCGCATGCCCGGCGAGACCGGCCTAAGAAGGCGGGCGGAGCAACTGGCCCACGGGGTCGAGCTCTATCCCGGCGTCATGGCAACATTGGCGCCCTGTGCGCAGAAATTTGGCGTGGTCGCACCCGCGGGTTGATCCCTGGCCCGCCGGGCCGCCTTCGCCGGTTGATTTTGGTCGCCTCTCGATTATCGGGCATCCAATTCTTACCGCGGCCGTCCAGCCCGTGATTCTTTTTGGGCGGCAATCTGCACCGGCCGGCAGAAGCTTTCCCGGAATCCCCTGATGGCTGCCATTTTCCCATGAAATCCCGCGTCATTGTTTCGTCAACGCTAGGCGCGCTGCTCGTTCTCTCAACCGCGTGCTCGACCTCAGATCATCCCGCGGCCCAGACCGATGCAGGAGCCACGTCGGTCGGCGCAAGATTTGCCGTGCCGGCCTCGCCGCGCGCGACGTACAATTTCAACCCCGGCTGGAAGTTCGCGTTTGGCGACGCGGCCGGGGCCGACCAGCCGGCTTTCGACGACTCCGCCTGGGCCAGCGTCAGCCTCCCGCACACGTGGAACGAGACGGACACGTATAGGGCGTACATCAACCACAACGGCGGAGACCAGGGCGAGAAGATGCTCGGCATCGGCTGGTACCGGAAGCACTTCAAGCTGCCCGCATCCGCCGAGGGCCAGAAGGTCTTCCTCGAGTTCGACGGGATGAGGCAGGCCGGGCACTTCTTCCTCAATGGGAAGCCCGTCGGCAAGTACGAGAATGGCATCACGGCCGTGGGGCTCGACATCACGCAGGCCGCGCTCTTCGGCGCCCAGGACAACATCCTGGCCGTCAAGGTGGACAACAGCCCGAACTACAAGGAGGAGGCGACGGGCACGCTCTTCGAATGGAACGCGAAGGATTTCAACCCCAACTTCGGCGGCCTGAACCGGGATGCGAAGCTGATCGTGGCAGGCAAGGTCTACCAGACGCTCCCCCTCTATGAGAACCTCCAGACGACGGGAATCTACGTCTACCCGAGGGCCATAGACGTGGCGAAGAAGACCGTGGACGTGAGCGTCGAGGCGGAGGTCTCCAATGAGACGGGCGACTATGCGTCCATCACGCTATCGGCCGTCGTTGTGGACGCCGGCGGGATCGTGCGCGCCGTGCTGCCGGGCAACACCTCCGACCTTGTCGGCGGCCAGACGGAGACCTTCACGGCCTCCGGCCTGCTGGCGGGCGCCCGCCTCTGGGACGTGGACGACCCCTACCTCTACAGCATCTACACGATCCTCACCGTGAATGGCAACGCGGCCGACGTGTGCTGCACGACGACCGGCTTCCGCCAGACGGCATTCAGGGGCGGCGCCGGCACGGGCGGCGTCTGGCTGAACGGCCGCTTCGTGTGGCTGACCGGCTACTCGCAGCGCTCGGCCGACGACTGGGCGGGCCTCGGCGGCGCCTACCCCGACTGGATGCACGACTTCACGGCCGCGCTCATGCGGGCGAGCAACGCCAACTATCTGCGCTGGATGCACGTCTCTCCGGAGCGGGCCGACGTCGCGGCGTGCGACAAGTACGGCATCGTCGAGGTGTGCCCGGCGGGCGACAAGGAGAGGCTGGTGACCGGCCGCCAGTGGGACCAACGGACGGAGGTCATGCGCGACTCGATGATCTTCTACCGCAATAGCCCCAGCATTTTATTCTGGGAGGCGGGCAACACTATCGTGACGCCAGACGAGATGAAGCAGATGGTGGACCTGCGCAAGCAGTGGGATCCCAACGGAGGGCGCGTCATGGGGACACGGGACAACGACCTTGCGGAAGCCAACAAGGCCCTGACCCCTATCTGCGAATTCTACGGGGTCATGATCGCCCAGGCGCCGCAGACCGACAAGGTAGCAGGGGACGAAATCTTCAGGGGCTACAGCATCGCGCGCCGCGACAGGGCGCCGCTCATCGAGACTGAGGACTTCCGCGACGAGGCCGCCCGCGGGATCTGGGACGACTACTCACCGCCGCACTTCGGCTTCAAGCCCCAAGTGGCGCCCCGGCTCGCCAACGGGCGCCCCGGCCTCGGCGGCGACACGTACCACTGGAACTCGGAGACGTTCGCCCTCGCCGGCGCGGTCCGCTACACGAGCTACTTTGAGAACCGGATATCCAACCCCGACCCCGCGCACTCGCGGTGGTCGGCCTACTCGTCCATCTATTTCACGGACTCGGACGCCGACGGGCGCCAGGACGCGAGCGAGGTCCTGCGGGTGAGCGGCAAGGTGGACGGCATGCGCCTGCCGAAGGAGCTGTTCTTCGTCTCGAGGGTAATGCAGTCGGCGACCCCCGACATCCACATCGTCGGACACTGGACCTACCCGGCGGGCACGACGAAGACCGTCTACGTCGCTGCCTCGCACTGCGACCAGGTCGAGCTGTTCCTCAATGGGAAGTCACTTGGAGTGGCGACGAAGCCGGCCGTGTTCGCCGACACCTATAACGGCGGGAGGGTGCCGGGTTCCGAGCTCCTCCAGAACATGAGCATGGGCTGCGTCTACGGGTTTCCCAAAGTGGCATTTGCCCCCGGGACGCTCAGAGCCGTGGCGACCAAGGCCGGCCACGTCGTCGCTCGGGAGGAGCTGAAGACCGCGGGTGAACCCAAGGCACTCCGGCTCACCGTCCACGCCGGCCCGCACGGGCTGCAGGCTGACGGCTCAGACGTCGTACTCGTGGATATCGAGGTCGTGGACGGCCAGGGCAACCGCTGCCCGACCGACGAGGCGCGCGTGGATTTCACGGTCGACGGACCGGCCGTCTGGCGAGGCGGCCTCAACAGCGCCATGCTCAACTCGACGAACAACCTCTATCTCAGCACGGAGTGCGGCATCAACCGGGTGGCGATCCGCTCGACCCTGGTGCCCGGCATGATCACGCTCAGGGCCACGCGCGACGGCCTGGAGCCGGCATCGGTGCAGATCGCATCGCAGCCGGCCGAGATCGATAACGGCCTGGAAACCCACCTGCCCCAGGCCTACCACGGCCCTTCGCAGGCCATTGACGGGCTGGTGCCCTGATTCCGGCCGACAGTGACCGGGGCCCCGCGTCGTCACTTTCCCGCGGGCCTCTCCCGGTCCTGGAACCGCGGGAATACCGGCAGGTTATCCGGGGTATGCCCCGGGACTCTCAGCCTGATCAGGCGAAGGGAGATGCCTCCGAGCGCAGCACATCCCACTGCCTCGGCGTGTGGCCCCTCGAACTGGAAGGGTGGATAGGCTGGCGGATGCCCGATGCGCCGGAGCGGCCTGCCCGGCGGGCGGCGCCGTCGGATCGATGGTCTGGAGCTTTGCCGGAGCCGTCAGCGACGACACGATGCGCCTCACAGGCACCGACGGAGAAATCACCCTCACCATGTTCAAGTCCGAGCCGGTCAGGCTCATGAATGGATCCGGGACGCAACTGTTCGACCTGCCGTATCCGCCCCACGTGGCGCAGCCGCTGATCCAGACCGTTGTCGATGACCTGCTGGGCCGCGGCTCCTGCCCAAGCACGGGCGTTTCCGCAAGGCGCACCTCGCAGGTTATGGACCGGGTCCTCGAGGCCTGTTGCGGCGGGCGCACGGACGCATTTTGGAGCCGCCCGAGGACGTGGCCTGGTCTGAGAACGGGCTGAATCCCCGGGTTGGGGCGCGGAACCCTTTGGAATGGCGCAGCAGGGAGCCCACGCCGCGAAAGCGCGCGGGCGGGTGCAGCCAGCGTCGCGCCGTCCCTCTCCCCCCGCGCTCGATTTGGGCAAGGCAGTCTAACTGTCAACCGAGGAGGAGCTGGCGCCCCCCCCGGGTAGTGTTGGTGTCATTGCTTACCCATGAAACTGCCCCGTTTCATCGCCTTGGGCGTCTGCGCACACGCGCTGGCATTGCTTTCGGCCGTCCTGCCCGCTGCCGGGCAGGAGCTGCCCGCAATGAGGGTTTACCCGAACCTGGAGGGCGCCATGGAGCATCCCCTTCGCTACCGGCCCGACGGCGCGGATTTTCTTATCGAAAACGGGCAGGAATTCTTCAACCGGTCCCTCTACGGCGACAACACCGCCTTCCGCGTCGACGGCGGAGACAAGCCCGAGTTCGTGCTCTACCTGCCCGGGCGCGGCGGCAACCTCCGCCTTGGCGTCATCTCGGCCTCCGGCTCGAAATGGCTTCACGACGCGGCGCAGGTCGTAAGCCGCTACCGCCCCGGAGAGCTGCTCTACGAGGTGCGCGACCCGCTGCTGGGTGCCGGCGGCGTGCTCCGGGTCGAGGCCCTGGCCTATGATCAGACCGAGGGACTCATCGTTCGCGCGACGGCGGAGGGCGCCGCGCCCGGCGTCGAGCTCGTGTGGGCGTACGGCGGGGTGAACGGCCAGCGCGGCGCGCGCGACGGGGACATAGGGACCGAGCGCGTGCCCATAAGCCAGTATTTCCAGCTCAAGCCCGAGTTCAGCCGCGGCAACACCGTCCAGATCGGGGACGGCGGGTTTACGGTTATCGCGAAGGCGGCCACGATCGCGGGCCTCGCGCCCGCGCGCTCCCGCTTGGCCGTTGCCGACGCCCGCAATTGGAACGACCTCCCCGCCCTCCTGGCCGCGGAGGCCGCGGCGGCGCCCGAGTTGCCCGTCCTGGTCGGCCGGTCCCCGCTTGCCGACGGGCGGCATCTGTTCCTCTCCCTGCAGCGCCTTGCGGCCGACAATGACGCACCGACGGACCTGAGCACCTACCGGGAAGTGACCGCAAGCCAGCCGGGCGCGAGGATTCAGCCGGCGAGGCCCGCCCTCGCGTCGGCTTATTCCGCGGCGGACCTCGCGCGCGTTTTCTCGGCCACGGAGGCTCACTTCGCGGCGCTTCGCGCCCGGGTACAGGTCGACACGCCCGATCCGTTTCTCAACGCGGCCGTCGGCGCGCTCAATGTGGCCGCGAACGCCCTCTGGGACGAGCGCGCCCAGGCCATCATGCACGGCGCCGTAGCCTGGCGCACCCGGCTGCTTGGCTGGCGCGGACCCTATGCATTGGACGACCTCGGCTGGCATGACCGGGCCCGGACCAATGCATCGTCCTGGGCGGCGCAGCAGAATACCGATCCCATCCCGGAGAAGGTCCCCGCGCCGGCCGAGGCTACGAACCTGGCGCGCAACGAGGCGGGACTGCACACGAACGGGGACATCTCCAACAGCCACTACGACATGAACCTCGTGTACGTGGATGCCGTGCTCCGCCACCTGCTCTGGACGGGGGACCGCGAGTTCGCGAGAAGGATGTGGCCGGTCATCGAGCGCCACCTGGCGTGGGAGCGACGGCTCTTTCGCCGCGAATACGGACTGGAGCGGCTGCCCCTCTACGAGGCCTACGCGGCAATCTGGGCGAGTGACAACCTTGAGTACGACGGGGGCGGAGCCGCCCATGCTTCGGCCTACAATTACTTCCACAACAGGATGGCCGCGCGCCTTGCGCCGCTGGTCGGGTCCGATCCCGCGCCCTTCGCACTGGAGGCGGATCGGATCGCCCGGGCGATGCGCGAGCTGCTCTGGGTACCCGACCGGGGCGGCTTCGCGGAATACAAGGACCTGCTCGGCCTGCAACTCGTCCACCCGAGCCCCGCTCTCTGGACATTCTACCATACGATGGACTGCGGGTTGCCCACGCCCTCCGAGGCCCTTCAGATGACCCGGCAGGTGGACCGGGAGATTCCCCACCTGCCCGTCTGCGGCCCGGGCGTCCCGCCAGGGCTCCACACGCTGGCATCCAGCACCTGGATGCCCTACGAGTGGTCGCTCAACAACGTCGTGATGGCCGAGGCCCTGCACACGGCCCTCGGCTTCTGGCAGGCGGGCAGGCCCGAGGAGGCGTGGCGGATCGCCAAGGGCTCCCTTCTGGCGGCCATGTTCATGGGCATCTCGCCCGGGAACGTCGGCACGATGTCCTACCTCGATGTCTATCGCCGGGAATCCCAGCGGGATTTCGGCGACGGCGCAGGCGTCATGTCGCGGGCGGTCGTCGAGGGCCTGTTCGGGGTGCGGCCCGACGCGCTCGCCGGAGAGCTCCTCCTGGCGCCCGGCTTCCCGCGGGAATGGGACCATGCCTCTCTGCGCCATCCCGACGTCTCGTATTCGTTTCGCCGCGACGGCAACCGGGACACCTACGCGGTTGAGCCTAGATTTCCGGAGCCGCAGCGGCTGCGCCTGAGGGTGAGTGCGCCGCGCGGGCAGGTCGCATCGGTCGAGATTAACGGCCGGCCCGGGGCCTGGCGGGTCGTCTCGTCCCCGGGGGCGCCCGAGCAGGTCGAGATCGCGGCCCCTGCCGCGCCCCGCACCCTGATCGCCATCACCTGGTCGGGCGCCCCCTCGGCTCCCGAGGTGGCCCCGCCCGTGTCGCGGGCATCCGAGGCCCCCATGGCCGCCGCCGCGCCGCCTGCGGGAGCCGTCATGGCCACCGTCAACCTGGGGCCGTATTTCAACGACCGCGTCACGCAGATCTTCCGCAACGAATACCGCGCCCCCCGCTCGCCCTTCGTCTCGCTGGAGCTGCCGAAGCAGGGGATCGGCGGCTGGGCGGGCCGCTACAACGCCACTGCCGACATCGACGACTCGGGCCTGCGCATGGCCGCCGCCCGCAACGGCGGCCGGATCGTCCTGCCCAACGGCGTGCCCTTTTCGACGCCCGAAACGCCGGATTCGATAAACATCGTCTTCACGTCGCGGTGGGCGAACTATCCGGCCGAGGTGGTCGTCCGGCTCGCGGGCCGCGCCAGGCAAGTCTACCTCCTGATGGCGGGATCGACGAATCCCATGCAAAGCCGCTTCGACAACGGCGAGGTCGTCGTCACCTACGGGGACGGAACGTCAGAGCGCCTCGCACTCGAGAACCCGACGACCTGGTGGCCGATCGAGCAGGATTACTTCATTGATGACTACCAGTTCCGGCGCCCCGGACCGCTGCCCGAGCGCGTGGACCTGAGGACGGGCGCCGTGCGGACGCCCGAGCCCAAGGGATCCACGGGGAGCATCCATGGGGGGGCCGCCACCGTACTCTGCCTGCAGCTCAATCCACTGAAGGAACTCAGGTCCCTCACCGTCCGAGCCCTCGCGAACGACGTCGTCATCGGGCTCATGGGCGCGACACTCGTGCGCGACCCGGCGCCGGCCGCGCAGGCAACCGAACCGACGCTTCCCGACTGGGTAAAGGACGTGGGAGCGGCGCGCGTGCCCACCGGGGCGACGGACTTCGAGGTCTGTGCCTTCGGCGCGGTCGGTGACGGCGTGGCAAGGGACACGTCGGCGATACAGGACGCGATCGACGCGTGCGCCAAGTCGGGCGGCGGGCGGGTGACCTTCCGGCCCGGGACCTACCTGAGCGGGGCCCTCTTCGTCAGGAGCCACGTCCACCTTCGAATCGACAAGGGGGTCACGCTCCTCGGCGTCCGCGACGATTCGGCGTATCCCGTGCAGCCGACCCGGGTCGCCGGGATCGAGATGCCCTGGCCCTCCGGCCTCGTCAACGTGATCGGCCAGGAGGACGTCGAGATCTCGGGGGACGGGTCCATCGACGGGCAGGGCGACTTCTGGTGGGCGAAATACTGGGAGCTTCGGAAAAGCTATGAGCTGCGGGGGATCCGCTGGGCGGCCGACTACGATTGCCAGAGGGTGCGCCTGGTCGTGCTCAAGGATTGTACGGACGTGACCGTTGGGGGTCTCAGTCTGCGCCGCTCGGGCTTCTGGACCGTCCAGATCACCTACTGCGACCGCGTGACCGTCGACGGTATCAGGATCGTCGACAACGCGTTGGTGGGCGGCGTCAAGGGCCCGAGCACGGACGGGGTGGACATCGACTCGTCCTGCCGGGTCCTCGTGCAGCATTGCGACATCGACAACAACGACGACGACATCTGTCTAAAGGCGGGGAGGGACTTTGACGGCCTTCGAGTCAACCGCCCCACGGAGTACGTCGTCATCCGGGACAACGTCTGCCGCCGCGGAGGGGGCGTCGTCTCCTTCGGGAGCGAGACCTCGGGCGGCATCAGACACGTCGTGGCCTACCGGGACTTCGGGATCGGCACGAGCGAAGGGATCCGCTTCAAGTCATCGCGGACGCGCGGGGGCTCGGTCGAGGACATCCTCATCCGCGACATCACCCTGACCGACGTGCCGCTGCCCTTCACCTTCAACCTGGACTGGAACCCATCGTTCAGCCTCGCAAGGATCCCGCTTGGGATGAAGGACGTGCCCGCCTACTGGAGCGTCCTCGCCACGCCGGTGGAACCTCCGGAGCGGGGCTACGTCGATTTTCGCGACATAACGATCGAATCGGTCACCGCGACGGGAGCGCGCCGGATCATCTCGGCGGCGGGGATGGCAGAGAAGCCGATCGGCTCCGTCCGCTGGAAAAACATCTCCGCGCAGGGGCGCCAGGCGGGCGAGATCCGGGATGCGCGCGATTGGACGATGACCAACGTCCGCTTCGTGACCGACGACGGCAACTCCGTGAGCCTGGTCGACTGCCAGGGCGTCCAATCCCCAGATGTCGCACGCAGCCCATGATTCCCCAATGAAACTGATCCTGCCCCTAATCGCCGTCGCCCTGGCGGCCCACCCGCCGCTCGCGGCCGCCATCTATTCCCCGGCCGACTACGGGGCCGTCCTAAACGGCGTCGCCAACGACGGCTCCGCGCTGCAGCGGGCGATCGACGCGGCCCACGCGGCGGGAGGCGGGACGGTGGTCGTCCCCTCCGGGCGGACGCTCCAGTCTGGATCGATCGAGCTCAAGTCAAACGTCGTCCTCGACCTCGAGCCCGGGTCCAGGCTGGTCGCCAGCACCCTGCCGTCCGACTATCCGGAGTCGATCTTCGTCATGGCCCGCCACGCGCAGAACATCGCCATCACCGGATCCGGCACGATTGACGGCCGCGGCCTCGAGTTCCTCGGGAAGGAGGGGCCCTACATCTATGAGAAGAAGGACTGGCGGCCCCGGCTCATTCTCCTGGAGGACTGCCACCACGTGCTCGTAAGCGGCGTCAACATGAGGGAAGCGGCCTTCTGGTCGCTCCACCTGGCCGGTTGCGAGGACGTCTCGATCCACGGGATCTCGATCCGCAACAGCCTCAAGGCCCCCAACTGCGACGGCATAGATCCCGACCATTCGCGCAACGTGCGCATCACCGACTGCTCGGTGGAGTGCGGCGACGATGCAATTGTCATCAAGACAAGCCGCGAGTTCGCCAAGTACGGGCCCTGCGAGAACATCGTGGTGTCCGGCTGCGTCCTCACGACGCACGACTGCGCCCTGAAGATCGGATCCGAGACGGTGGACCCGATCCGCAACATCGTCTTCTCCGACTGCGTCGTGAACCAGTGCAACCGCGGGATCGGGATCATGCTGCGCGACGAGGGCGACGTGGAGAACATCGTCGCCCACGACATCGTCATCCGCTCCCAGCTCTTCTACCCGGATTGGTGGGGCGCGTCGGAGGCAATCTACGTGGACGCCCATCCCCGGATCCCGGGCGGCAAGCTCGGCCGCCTGCGTGAGCTGCGCTTCTCGCACATCGTCTCGCATGCGGAGGCGGGCGTCTTCATCCGGGGCTCGGCCGAGTGCGTCCCGGAGGACATCGTGCTCGACGACGTGACACTCGACATCTCAAAGACGACCGCGTGGCCGAGCCGGATCGACCTGCGCCCGCCGGAGGAGCTTGGCGTGGAGGAGAAGGCAATCGTGATCGCGGGCATCGACCTCCAGGACGCCCGTCAGGTGACCCTGCGCGACTGCACGGTGCGCTGGGGCCCCAACCCCCCGGCGAGCTACGGCCCCGCATTGAGGAAAGTGCGCGTCGACGGCCTCCAGGTTGAGAGCCTCCAGGGCGCCGACGCCCACCAGCCGTGACCGATTTGCCGCTCGGGAAGCTCAGGCTTTGCCCCGGGGCGCCCCCCAGGTCCATCCCCAAGGACGGCCGTGCGCGACACGCGGGCGGCCGTGCCCAAAAAAGAAGCCTGAGCATGCCCCTCCCCAACATGGCCCTGCCCCATCCCCTGCGCATCGCTCTGGCCGCGTTCCTTTTTTCCTCGGTCGCCGCAGCCGAGCCCGTCGGCGCGCCCGGAGCGCCGGCCGGAGCGATTGAATGGCCGTCGCCCACACGGACCGCGCGCCCGTGGACCCGCTGGTGGTGGCTTGGCAGCGCCGTGGATGCGCCCAACATCGAGAGGCTCCTCGGCGAGTACCGCGACGCCGGGCTCGGCGGCGTCGAGATCTGTCCCATCTACGGCGCCAAGGGCTACGAGAAGCGCTTCATCGACTACCTTTCGCCCCAATGGATGGAGATGCTCTCGGTCACGACGCGTACGGCCGCGCGCCTGGACATGGGAGTGGACCTCACCACCGGCACCGGCTGGCCCATGGGCGGACCGTGGGTCCCCGACGACAAGGCCTCCGAGTCCGTCTCGCTCCGGCGGTACCCGCTCGCGCCCGACGGGACGATCCCGGAGTCCGTGGGCTTGGCCCTGTCCGGCCAGGAGCCCAAGGCCGCGGGCGCGGGAGCGAACGCCAGCGGCGTTAGGGCCATGGACGGGCTTCTGAGCGCCTCGGCCCGGATCATCTGCCTGAAGGCGGTGGGCCCCGACGGATCGCAGCAGGACTTGACCGACCGGTTAAGGGACGGACGCCTGGAGTGGACCGCGCCCGGGCCCGGATGGAGCCTCTATTCGCTCAGCGCGCGCCAACCGGTGCAGAAGGTCAAGAGGGCGGCGCCCGGAGGCGCCGGCAACGTGGCGGACCCGTATTCGGAAGCGTCGCTGGACGCCTACTTGTCCCGGTTCAGCCGCGTTTTCGAAGCGTACGGCGGCGCCGCGCCGCGCGCTCAGTTCCAGGACTCCTTCGAATACTTCGGGGCCAACTGGACTCCGGACTTCTTCGGCGAATTTTCGCGCAGGCGCGGCTACGACCTGCGCGAGCACCTGCCCGCGCTGGCAGGCGACGGCGACAGCGACACCGCCGCGCGCGTCAGGCAGGACTACCGGCAGACCATCGGCGAACTTCACCTGGCCTACGTCGCAAGGTGGACCGCATGGAGCCACGCCCACGGAAGCCTGACGCGGGAGCAGGCGCACGGGGCACCGGCCAACATCGAGGACGTCTACGCCGCGGCGGACATCCCCGAGACCGAGGGCTCGTTCGGGGGAGGGGCTGCGGACCAGGTCCCGATGCTCAAGTTCGCTTCGTCGGCGGCCCACCTCACGGGGCGCACGCTCGCCTCGTCGGAAACCTTCACCTGGCTGGGAGAGCATTTCCAGGTCCCCCTCTCCCAGCTCAAGGCGCCCGTGGACACGTTCTTCCTGTCCGGCATCAACCACATGTTCTTCCATGGGATCCCCTACTCACCCGCGGACGCCCCCTGGCCGGGATGGCTCTTCTACGCCGCCGTGAACTTCGGCCCCAACGGGGGCCTATGGCACGACCTTCCGGCGTTCACCGCGTACGCCACGCGCTGCCAGTCGATCCTGCAGTCGGGGAAGCCCGACAACGACGTCCTGCTCTACTTCCCCGTGGCCGACTTCTGGCAGCAGGCGCCGGGCCCCGCACCCGCCCGGCCGCCCGGCAGCCGCGACACCGATCCCCTGGTCGTACAGTTCACGACCCCCGGCAGGTGGATGATCGGGTCCCCCTTTCACGACACGGCGATGGAGCTCTGGCACAGGGGCTACGGCTTTGACGAGGTCACCGATACATTGCTCCTGGGGGCGCGCGTCGGGCAGGACGGGCCCCCGGGGGGGTTCGCGATTACGCTCGGCGGAAACCGCTACCGTGCCGTCGTGCTCCCGCCGTGCCGCACGCTGCCCGTCGGGACGCTTCGCTGCCTGCTCGAACTGGCGCGGCAGGGAGCGACGATCGTGTTCGCCGGGGGGTTTCCGCCGGATGTCCCCGGTCTCGGCAGCCTCGACACGCGTCGCGACCTGATCCGCGGGCTGGTTGACCCGATCCGGCTCCAGTCCCAGGACCCGGGCCCCGGCGCTGGTCCGCCCGACGGCACGGGCACTCCCTCCGGCGAGATCCACAGGGCCTCGCTCGGTGCAGGGATCATCCTCGCGGGGGACGAGACCCACGGCCCGGCCTCCGGACGGGTCTCCTGCCTCCTGGACGCGGCCGGTATCCCGCGCGAGCGCATGGCGGACGACGGGCTCCACTGTATCCGGCGCCTGCGCGACGGGGGGGAAGACTATTTCATCGTGAACACGGGCGGGCAGCCCGTCGAGAAATGGGTCGCCCTCGCGCGGCCGGCGTCATCGGCCGCGCTCTTGGACCCCCTCTATGAGGACCGCACGGGGGTCGCGGCGACGCGGCGCGGCGGGGACGGCGCCCGGGTCTTCCTCCAGCTTGCGCCCGGCCAATCCTGCGTCCTGAGGACGTTCACCGGCGCGTCGCCGACCGGGCCGCCATGGCAATACCTGAGCGCGTCGGCGCAGCCCCCCACGGTGCTCGCGGGCGATTGGGGCGTTCATTTCACCGAGGGCGGCCCGGCCCTGCCCCGGGATTTTCACGCGGCCGGGCCGGTTTCCTGGACGGGGCAGGATGACCCGGAGGCGAAGCGGTATTCAGGCACTGCTGTCTACAGCCTGCGATTCTTGCTTCCGGACGTGCCGCAAGCCCGAGACTGGCGGCTCGACCTCGGACGGGTGGCGGAAAGCGCACGCGTGCGCGTGAACGGTCACGCCGCCGCCGCGCTCTGGTGCGCGCCTTTTTGCGCGGATGTCGGGCGCTTCCTCAGGGCGGGCGAAAACCTGCTCGAGGTCGAGGTCACCAATGTCGCGGCCAACCGCATCCGCGACCTCGATCGCCGGCATGTCGACTGGAAGAGCTTCTATGAAATCAATTTCGTCAATCGAAACTATCGCCCCTTCGACGCCTCCGGCTGGCAGGTGCGCGATTCCGGCCTCCTCGGGCCCGTCACGCTGAAGCCGATGGAACCCACGCCGGTCGACAGCCTGCCCTGACCGGCGGCCGGGGCCGGGGCCGCCCTCATCGGCCGTCGGCCCCCGGTGCCAGTGCAGCGAGGGCCTCCAGGGCCGCGGGGTTGCCGGGTGACAGGCGCAGCTCCTCGCGGAAGGCAGCCTCCGCCTCCCGGGGGTTCCCGAGACGCATCCAGGTCATTCCAAGGATGTGCCATCCCGGCACAAAATCGGGCTTCAGGCGAAGCGCCTCCCTGAGCTCGGCGACCGCGTCATTGAGGCGCCCCGGCGCCAGTGTCCACGCGAGGCCCAGGTTGCTGTGCGCCTCTGCAAGATCGGGCTTGAGGCGCAGCGCCTCCTGGAACTGGGCAATCGCCTCGTCAAGCCGCCCCGGCATCGGCGCCACGGCGAGCCCGAGTCCGTTGTGCGCCTCGGCAAATTCGGGCTTGAGGCGCAGCGCTTCCTGAAACTGGGCAATCGCCTCGTCAAGCCGCCCCGGCATCCTCCTCAGGACGTTGCCCAAATTGTTGTGGGCCTCGGCAAAGTCGGAATTCAGGCGCAGGGCCTCCTCGAATTCCGACTCGGCCTCCGAAAGCCGGCCCGGATCCCGCATGAGGGCGCTGCCGAGGTAATTGTGGACGACCGGGTCCCCCGGGTCGATCCGCAGCGAGGCCTGGTACTCTGCGATCGCCTCGGGCTCGCGGCCGGGAAGGTCGGCAAGGACGTACGCGAGCTTGTCGTGCGTCGACTTCCTGTTCGGCCTGAGCCGGATCGCGGCCTCGAGGTGGGCCGCGGCCTCCGCGCGGCGCGCCGGGTCCTTTAGCAGCACGGTGCCCAGGTTCTCCTCGCCGTCCGGTGCGTTCGGGCTTATCCGCAGCGCCTCCTCGTACGCAGCAATGGCTTCCGGCATGCGCCCCTGCTGGGCCGCGAGCACGGTCCCCAGAAGGTTTCGCGCCGCAGCGGAGGCCGGGTTAATCGCGGCAGCAGTGCGGTAGAACGCCTCCGGGTCGCCGTAGCGGACGCACTGCCGCCAGGAGAGGACGCCCAGCGAGGCCGCCAGCGCCGCCGCGGCCAGCAGGTGAAGCCGGGGAGCGCCCGCACAGAGGCGCCCCGCGCCCACCGCAAGCACCGCCGCGGCCGGGATGATGAAGCACAGGATCGAAAGGTACTGCAGATGGTCGGCGACATAGGAGAAGACGAACCACTCCACGTTGAAGAAACCGAGTATGGGAATGAGCGTCCCCGCGAAGCACAGGAAGGCCGCGAACGGCCCGCGGCGGCTGCGCGCCAGGATCATGAGGCCCGCAGCCAGCGCCGCGGCCGCCAGCGGAAAGAGGTACTGCCACCCAGCTGCGGCGCTGACGTCCCATTTCGGGTAGAAGAAGGTCAGGCCCACAGGCCAGCAGAGCTCGCCCAAGTAGAACCAGAACGCCCGGCCGGCAAGCAGGACGCGTTCGGCCGGCGTCAGGGTGAAAACCGCGCCGATCCCCTCGAGCAGCCCGCGTTCCACCGAAAGCGTGACGAGGCTGACGGCGCCCCCGAGCGCGAACCACGGCAGGAGCGGCAAAACGTCCCTGCGCAGGCCGAGGCGCGGGCGCCGCCACCAGACCACGACGAGAAGCACGGCCGGCAGGGTCATAACGACGGTCTTGCTCAGGAGCGCCAGCGCGAACAGCCCGATGGCGAGCCCGTACCTCGAGCGGCGGCGCTCCCGGTCGAATTCCAGGTACGCGATCGCGGCGCCTAGCGCGAAGACGGCCGACAGGGTGTTCTTCTGCTCGGCGATCCATGCGACGGACTCGACGCACACAGGATGCAGGGCGAACACGAAGGCCGCGAGCCACGCCCCGGGCAGGCGCAGGCGCCGCATGAGCGGTACGACCATGCAGGCCGCGCCCGCATGGAGGAGGACGTTGACTAGGTGGTAGCCCTCCACCGAGTTGCCCCATAGCCGGTGCTCCACCCAGAACGCGGTGTGGAGCACGGGATAGTACTGCTGCGTCGCACCGACGTCGAACCAGATGCGCCAGAGCCCGGCCAGCGACCGGAGCTCGGGCCTCGTGATGTGGAGATCGTCGTCGAGGAGGAGCCCGCCGCTTAGGGCCGGAAGATAGGCAAGAAGTGCCGCCGTGAAGAGCAGCACGCCGAGCAGCAGGTCCCTTTGGCCGCCCTGCGGGACCGTTGCGTCACTACCGCGGGGTCCGGGCTCCATGGAAGGAAGAGGAAACAGACCGGCTGGCGTTGCAAATCATAACAAAGGGCGGGGCCGATCCCCGCCCCCGCCCGCCCGGGATCCGCCGTTCAGACTGTCGCCCGCCGCGCTCATGGGACGGTCAGTAGGGCGTCGAGCCGCTCGAGCATCCTCCGTGCGGCGCCGAAGTCCGGCCTCTGGCGCATGGCCTCCGCGAATTCCGCGCGGGCGCCGGCAAGGTCCCGCGCGTGGATGAGCGCGTTCCCGAAATTGTAGTGCGCCTCCGGGTAGTCGGGCCGCAGGCGCAGCGCAGCCCGGTACTCGGCGACGGCCTCGTGCGTGCGCCTCATCTGGTCGAGGACTGTCGCCAGATTCTCGTGGGCCTGTGGCGAGTCGGGCAGAAGGCGGGCCGCTTCCCGCAGTTCGGGAAGGGCGTCCGCAAGGCGCCCGAGCTGCGCAAGGGAGACGCCCAGGTTGAGCACGGCCTCGCCGTAGCCGGGCTGGAGGCGGACGGCCGCCGAATAGTGCGCGACGGCCTCCTCGAGCCGCCCCAGGGCCGCAAGCGAGACCCCCAGGTTGAACTCCACCTCCGGCTGGTCAGGCTTCAGAGCGAGTGAGCGCCGAAACTCGTCGATCGCCTCCGCGCGCCGGCCCTCTAGAACAAGCGCCACGCCCAAGCTCCCGTGCGCCTCCGGCAGATCGGGCGCGCTTGAAAGGGCCAGCCGCAGAATGCGCTCGGCGTCCGCACCCCGCCCCAGGCGGTCGAGGAGTCGGCCGGCCCTGAACTCCGCAAAGAAAAGCCCCGGGTTGAGGCTCGCGGCGGCCTGGAACTGCTCCAATGCCTCGTTCCAGCGCCCCTCGCTCTCGTAGGCCAATCCCAGATTGTAGCGGGCGGCGGGCTTGTTGGGATCAAGGCCGACCGCCCTCTGGCAGTAGACGATCCCCTCGGCCGTGCGGCCCCGGTCGAACAGGGCCTTCCCGAGGTTGGCCTCCGCCATCGCGCTTAGCGGCCGCTTCTCGACGGTGTCCCGCCAGAGCGAAAGGTCGTCCGCGTAGACCCTGTTGCGAAGAGCCGTCGCCATTCCCAGGCTGAGGACGGCAGCGCCAAGGAGACACGCCCGGGCATGCGGCCGGGCCTCCGCGAATAGGCCCCCCCGCGACCCGGCGGCCTCGACGCCGAGCACCACAACGGTCACCGCCGCAGAAATGGGCAGGTACATCCGGTGCTCGGCGGCGAACTGCAGGACGCCCGGCATCACGCTTGTCGGCGCCAGGACCATGAACGACAGGCCCGCGAGAAAGCCCCACGAGCGGCCCCTCCAGCAGGCCAGCGCCGTGGCGACGAACGCGCACAAGACCAGCGCGGAGAGAAGATACGCCCAGGGGGCCGGGACGGAGGCCGGGCCGTAGTCCAGGCAGAGCGGCTGCGGCCACAGGACGAGCCCGGCATACCGGAAAATTGCCTCGCCCTGGGTCTTCCAGTAGCCAATCCACGACACCCCGACATGAAACCCGGACGTGCCTCCGCGGTCCCAGCCCGTACTCGCCACGAGCGAGACGAGCAGGATCCAGCCGGCGGCCAGGCTGCCGTAGTAGGCGCGGCCCGCCCGCCACGCCGCCCTCCAGCTTCCCGCGACAAAGGTCCGGTCGTAGAGGAGCACGGCGAGCGGCGCCGAAACCATCACTTCCTTCGTGGCCATCCCGAGCCAGCACGAGAGGACGCTCAGCGCCGCCCAGCCGAGGGCCCGGCCGGTGCGCACCGCGTCCGCCCTGCGCACGAAGAAATAGAGGGTCAGCAGGTAGAAGAGCGCCATGAGCGACTCGGCGCGCTGCACGACATACGTGACCGATTCTGTCGTCAACGGGTGCACCGCCCAGATGAGGGCGACCGCCAGGCCCGAACCCCAGGCGTGCGGCGCCCCGGTCCTCGCCAGAGTACGCCGCACGATCCCGAACAGGGCGAGCGCCGCACCGACATGGATCAGCAGGTTGAGGGCGTGGTAGCTCCAAATCCGGGTCCCGCTCACGGCGTAGTTGAGCGCCAGGCTCAGGTTGAGGACCGGCCGGCCGCTCACCGTCAGCGCCCCGTGCGGCGGACTGAGCGGGATCCAGGGCGGCCATAGGTGGCGCAGGGTCGGGTTCTCCAGGATCGCCGGGAAGTCGTCGAACTGGAAGGCCCCGAGGAAGCTGTCGGCATAGGCCGCAGCGGCCGCGGCGACGACAAGACCCGCGCCAATCCAGGCGCGCGCCCGGGCGGGGGCCGCAGCCGTGTCGACCCCCGTGTTCATCCCGACGAGGTCGGCGCGCGGCGCGCAGGGGTCAACCGAAAACGAGGCGGGGGCGCCGGTCGGCGGCCCC